>Ga0207699_10000003_pt1 | contig 577076 bp, 457 predicted proteins | sample LARL51metaG_FD_184344 | JGI IMG/M metagenome (GOLD analysis project Ga0207699, IMG submission 184344) | Corn, switchgrass and miscanthus rhizosphere microbial communities from Kellogg Biological Station, Michigan, USA - LAR L5-1 metaG... | ecosystem: Host-associated > Plants > Roots >... | reverse complement strand
AACTGAACATCGTTCAGATGGGCAGGGGGTATTTTTGAGTATGAGTACCATTATATACCGTTTTGCGCGGCGACTAGCTGGAACCCTATGATAAATCAAAGGCCGAACTGTCAAGGTGTCAAAAGAAGGCAAAGTTGTGAAAAGTTGCGAAATCTACGCTAACCCATCTTCTACGTAATGTATATTTAGAGACCGGTATCTGGGGGACTTATTGGGATGTTAAGCTCAAAGACACTGCTTAAGGAACATTCCATTTGGATAGTCATGCTGGCTGTGTCCGTATCTCTGTCGATAATTCTCGTTTTGCAATATCGGTCATTAGTCGAATTGTCGAAAGCATTGCCCGTCGTCAACAGAGATTTAATGGGGAGATGCCTTGCGACGCTGGCCTCGGATGTTGAAGACTACTATAGGACCAGCGCGGAACAAGCCTTATCAATTCCACCTGAAGTGTTTGCCGCAGAACGATATCAAAACTACATGAGCGGCATGGTTTCATACTTTGAGCAACACTCGGCTCCGGGCGCAAGATCGCGATTCATGGCGTTTACCGGCCAAGGCCGAAATAAAGAGATGTATTCGGCCGTGTACTTCTATGACCCGAGCTTCGCGTTAAAGTTCAGACCAGATCCCGGTTCTTCGCGGTGGCGCGCGGCACACGCAGCGAGCGGTCAGTACCTATATCAAGGGATGTTGAGAATCAATCTGGACGTGCCCTCTGTAGTGGTGAACGAGCAAGACCCCGACAACCGCGTTATAACTAAGCCGATCCTCGATCGTAATTCAACGGTGCTCGGTGTTGCAGGCATGATTATCGACTCCACCTATCTCAAGGAGGAGTTGCTCCCCGAGTTAGTGCAGAAGTCTCTTCCGAATTTTTTCTCAAATGATTACCACGACATTATTGTCACCTTGCAGGATGAGAGCGGTAATAATGTCTTTGAAAGCCAGCCATTGGAAGGCCGGGAGCCTGAACTCGGCGAGCCTCTGAGGTTCGTGTTTAAGGACCTCAAGTTGAGAATTGTAAGGCGCACTAATTCCGCGAATCAGGGAGCCCAGCGAGTTGTAGCGGTTAATCTCTCCGTGTCGGTAATAATGACCTGTCTCCTGATAGCCGGAGTATATATGGCGCTGAGAACTGCTTCGCGCGACATGAAGCTGTCGAGGATGAAATCGGATTTTGTATCCAACGTGTCACACGAACTTCGCACGCCACTCGCGTCGATGCGTGCATTCGGCGAGTTGTTCAGACTGGGATGGGTGAATGAACCGGAGAAATCGCGGGAGTATGGCGAATACATTGAGACTGAAAGCAGACGCCTAACACACCTGATCGACAACATCCTCGATTTCTCCAAGATTGAATCGGGCGGCAGAGAATTTGTATTCAATCGGACCAACGTCCGAGAGATGGTTGAGGAAACGCTGAAAGCGTTCGAGGTGCGATTCAGTCAAAGTAAGTTCGATCTGGTTTTCGAAGTTCACGATGAGCCGTTGCCGGAAGCGGTGATTAATCGCGATGCTATCAATCAATGCCTCGTAAACCTGATCGATAACGCCATCAAGTATTCGGGAGACTCAAAAAGAATCATCGTGCGCGTAGGTTGTGAAGAAACTTACGTGACAATCTCGGTGATTGATTACGGAATCGGCATACCGAAAAACGAACAGCGACGGGTGTTCGAAAAATTCTACCGCGTCAGCACCGGGCTGATACATGAGGTGCGAGGAAGCGGGCTTGGGTTGGCTATCGTTAAGCACACGATGGATGCCCACCGCGGAAAGATTACGGTCAGAAGCCGGCCGGGCTTCGGAAGCAATTTCACCCTCTACCTGCCGGCCGACGCAGCCGCCGCCAAGGTTGATTACCGAAAAGAGACCGAGTTTGAAAGTAGCGGCGAACCTGTGGACTCAACAGTTGGCTAACCATGTTTACAAGATGACGAAAAGCGGCCGTTCTTTTTCACCCAGGTGATTTTATGCGGAAGATTCTTATCGTAGAAGACGATCAAGCAATGGCCGTCGCTTTGCGCGATGGCTTCAAGTACAAAGGTTATTCCGTGCAAGTTGCCGGAGATGGTCAGGCCGGCCTACGTCTCGCAACCGAGAAGCATTTTGATTTGATAATCCTCGATGTGATGTTGCCCAGACTCAGCGGCCTGGACGTATGCAAGCAACTCAGAGAGTCCGGGACCGATATTCCGATCATCCTGCTAACCGCGCGCGGCCAGGAGATAGACAAGGTAATGGGGCTCGAGCTGGGCGCCGATGATTACATCACGAAACCGTTTAGCTTCATGGAGCTTATGGCGCGGGTTGAAGCTGTCTTGCGCCGCGCAATCAGAAGCGTCGAGAAGGTTGACATCGTTCAAGTCGGGAACCTGAAAATTGATTTCAAGAAATGCGAAGCAACAAAGAACGGCAAGCCGCTCGACCTCTCTCATCGAGAGTTCAAACTCCTAAGATATTTTCTCGATCATCGCGGTGAGGTAGTAAGCCGCGATCAGTTGCTCGATACGGTATGGGGTTATGACAGCCTCCCGTTATCGCGCACGGTCGATACACACATTGCGAAACTTCGACATAAGATCGAGGAAGAACCGGGCGATCCTCGCTACATTATGACCGTGCACAGGGCAGGCTATAAGTTCACTGGCTGAGCTCGGCCGCACTCTGCGCAGCCCGGCCACTCCGCTCTTTCTGCGTTAAGAATCGTGAATCTGATGAAATCTTGTGAAAGTTGTTTGCACACTGCAAAACTATAGCATTGACCGTATCCCTTCGCTCACGCCAGGTGTATATTCCAACCCAGAGTGAAGCAGTCATTCGGCAAAGGCGGCTTGCTATGACACCTAATTCGCGGAGAGATATGAGGTATCGATGGAGACTCAGGAGAGCTTTGGAGAATTCATCACCCGCATCCTGCACGAGAAAAAGCTAACCCTTTCCGATGTCGAGAAGAGAACTCAGAAGGCTATCAGCGACAGCTATCTGTCCTATATAACTCAGGACAAAGGAAGTAACCTTACACTCACCAAACTCAAAGCGCTCGCCGAAGGACTGGGAGTGCCGGAAGCGATGGTACTCGGAGCGGCGTCCGGGCTACCGCTTATCGACGCAACAACGCTCGAGGGGACCGAGTTTGCGCACCTCATGTACAAGTATGACCAACTATCGGATCTCGATAAGACGGAACTGAGGCCGACACTAAAACTCCTGTGCCGTGAGATCGAGAGACGGCTCGGTTCTCTTGATAATAACCACTCCGTGACGCGCGAAGCGGCCGCTCCTTAAGACTCATTCCCGCCTGCCCTTTTGAAAGAGCAACGAACTTCAAACTTCTGCCCGCACTAACACTGCAAGAATCGTGTTCATCTGTTTCATCTGTGGTTTCAAGCCGTGGACCTGCGCGACATTAGAATCTGATTAACACAGGCATCCCCACCAATATATTGGAAGCTTGCGTGAGAGCCGCTTCCACGCTTTCGGATGATAACTGGAAAAAATGGAGCTGATTCAACTCGCGCGACAACAGCGATGAGCCTGGACTCCAGCCTCATACGCCCCTCAGCTGGATGAGCGCTATCGAGTTACTCCTTCGGCCCAACCGTTGCCTGAAATCGGCGACGAAGAAAGTGAGCCTGGCATCGGGTGCCGTGACTTCCAATTCATTGGAAGTTTTGCGAGGCAGATCGAGGATCGATTACTTCTATCACCGGTTTGTCTGATACCCGTGCCTTCGCTCGAACCCGTGCTTACGTCATCACGCTCGCGATGATTTGAGGATGACCCAACACAATGTGAACGTCATCCAGATTACATTAACTAGTAGGAGGAAGATAATGAAAGTCAAAAGGAGAGTATTGAAGGAGGCTTTCGCAAGCCTTCTTGCAGCTTTTCTACTCTTGTCTCTAGGACCGTGCTCGGCGTTCGCGCAAGCTGAGACGGGCCAGATCGTTGTAAAAGCAACTGATCCGAACGGGGCGATCGTGTCCGGAGCAACGGTCAGCGTCACCCAGGTCAACACTGGAAGGAAACTTCCTGAGACCAAAACCAGCGATGAAGGCAGTGCGACGTTGACGAACCTTCAGCCCGGCCGCTACGAGGTCACGGTTACCGGAAGCGGATTTGCTCCTTACACGCAGCAAGCCGAAGTAAACGTCGGCGCGAAAGTCAGCGTCGAAGCAACTCTCTCGGCCACTGCCAAAGGAGAAACAGTAACCGTCGTTGCCGGTGAAGGAGGCGTCGAAGTCAACACCCAAACCCAGCAATTGGCGGACACCGTTTCGCAAAAGCAAATCACCGAATTGCCGACGTTGACGCGCAACCCTTATGACCTCGTGGGCACTTCAGGCAATGCAACGAATGTTGAGGGACTCACCGCGCGAGGCGCAGGCTTTTCAATCAACGGTCAGCGCTCGGCGAGCACCAACATCCTGCTCGACGGCGGCGAGAACGTCGACACGTTCACCGCGACGGTTGGACAAAACGTGCCGCTCGACTCAGTTCAGGAGTTTCAGGTTATTACCAGTAACTTTTCTGCTGAGTACGGGCGGGCATCAGGTGGAATCGTCAACGTAGCAACCAGGGCAGGTTCAAACAACTTCCACGGTTCGTTGTATGAGTTCAACCGTATTTCGGCGCTGGCCTCAAACAGCTTCGACAACAACGCCAACGACATTGCCAAGGGCGTATTCACTCGGAACCAGTTTGGTTACTCGACGGGCGGCCGAGTGATCAAGGACAAGTTGTTCTTCTTCAGCAGCACGGAATGGACGCGCATACGGAGCACTGGAGAAGTGATCAGCCTGATTCCTACTCCGCAATTGATCGCGGCTTCAAACGCAAACACGAAGAATTACTTCAACGCCTTTCCGCTTGCCACTCCGATCAACGGGCAGGTATTTACGGTTGGGGACATATGCCCGTCAGGTTGCGGCGCCTTCTCGGCGCTATCGCCCGGCACCCCGGCATTCGGACAGGTTCGCGCCAATAGAGCCACTGATCTGGGCGGGGGCGCTCCCGGTAATGATTGGCAGACAGTCGGCAGACTCGATTACAACTGGAGCGATAGGACGCAAGTCTATTTTCGCGGCGCCTTTCAACAGGGTGATAATCCGTCAGGCACCGTTAGCTTCAGTCCTTATCAGGGGTTCAACACCGGCCAGAACTACCGTAATCAAAACTACCTGACCTCGGTGACTCACTCGTTCTCGTCGAACATGGTGTCCCAGACCAAAGTGGTCTTCAACAGACTCAATCTTCAACAACCTCTTGGCGACCAACCGCTCTCGCCGGGCTTGTTCATGACCGACTCTGTAGGAGGACAGTTGATCAAGGGCTTCACTATCAGGTTCCCTGGCTATGTCCCCGATGGACCCGGCACCGGCATCCCGTTCGGCGGTCCGCAAAACTTCCTCCAGTTGTATCAAGACGTCAACTGGACGCGCGGCGCACATCAGTTACGATTTGGCGGGCAGTATGTTCACATTCGTGACAACCGCACCTTCGGCGCGTATCAATACGCCGACGCAAGACTGGGGAATAGTCAGGCTGCAGCGCTTGGTGACCTTGTGACTGGTAACCTCGCGAGGTTCACCGTCGCCGTTTTCCCGCAAAACAAGTTCCCGTGTTCGGTAAACCCGGCGACTGGCGGGACGATAGTGACGACTGATTGCACCTTGCAGACGCCGCTCACTTCTCCGAATTTCAGCCGCAGCAATCGCTATCACGAATGGGCCACCTACTTCAACGATTCGTGGAAGTTCAAGCCAAGGCTGACTCTTAACCTGGGTGTTCGTTATGAATATTACGGAACGCAGCACAACGCGAATCCAGCGCTGGACTCGAACTTCTACTTCGGGCAGGGCAACAACATTTTCGACCGCATTCGCAACGGGCGAATCATGCGCGCTCAGGACAGCCCGATCGGCAAACTCTGGAACTCGGACCCGAACAATTTCGCTCCGCGTCTTGGGTTTGCGTGGGATGTGTTCGGCGACGGCAAGATGAGCCTCCGAGGCGGTTATGGCATGGCCTACGAACGCAACTTCGGCAACGTCACGTTCAACGTGATTCAGAACCCTCCCAACTACGCGACGGTGGCTGTCGTCCCCGCTGACGTGGGAGGCTCGTTGCCGATCACGGTTCAGAACTTTGGACCGTTGGCGGGCAGCGGGGTATCCAAAGCTTTCCCTCCGACCAGCTTGCGCGCGGTTGATCCGAATATCGTAAACGCCTACGCTCATTTCTGGAGCGCCGCGCTACAACGTCAGATTTGGAACAACACAGTGGTTTCTGCTGAGTACACAGGATCAGCAGGAAGACACTTGTACTCGATAGCCAACATCAACCGAGACGGCTCAGGTCATGTCTACGAAGGAGATGCCCGCCTCAACGCTCGTCTCAACTTCTCGGGACCGAGCAGCATCAACTTCCGAGGGAGCGATGGCACGTCAAACTACAACGGTTTGATCCTGTCGTTTGACACCACCAATCTGGCTAACAAGGGTCTCCGGTTAACCGCCCGATACACCTACTCGATGGCCAGGGACAATCTGAGCGACACGTTCAGCAGCCCGGCAAACCAATTCAACCTGGGTTACCTCGATCCCTTCAATCCCAAGCTTGACTACGGGTTTGCGGACTTTGACGTGCGCCACAGGTTCACCAGCAACTTCACCTGGGATGTTCCGCGCATCAGCAAAGCCACCGGCTTCATGGATCGGTTGGTTAATGGATGGGAGCTCAATGGTATAGTCACAATGCGGAGTGGAACACCGTTCAGCGTGTACGACAGCAACAACGCCTTCAACGCAGTAATGCGTGCAGAGCTGAATGGTCCGGTGAATTTCAGAGGATCGATCAACCACGACGCAATCGGCGTCGCCGGGATTCCGAACCGGTATAACTACATCGACCTGAGCGGGCTGACGCATCAGTTCACGGATCAGGTCGGCTTGTCTGAGTTCCCGCCGTTCCCGGCTGACATGTCCAAGCGCAATTCCTTCCGCGGTCCAGGCGCATGGAACATTGATTCGGGACTGTACAAGAACGTAAGGCTAACTGAGCGTTATACCCTTCAGTTGCGTCTCGAAGCCTTCAATGTCCTTAATCACGCAAACCTGCTTATCTCGGGCAGCGAAGCTGATATCGGCCAGGGTACCTTCGTGCCCGCGTTCTTCAATGGCCGAAGAAACATTCAGCTTGCTGGCAAGTTCATCTTCTAGTTTTTCGCTTAAGCGAGAGACTGTGTTTTGGGGAGCCTCGCGGCTCCCCTTTTTTCTTCTTCAGGTCGGGCAGGAGGTAGTGATGCCGCCAGGCGGGATTTAAGGTAGGCTGGCGTGAAGTGGATCAATGGTCGATCTAGTTCCCGGCGGCGGGCGCTGCCTGAAAGCGGGGCGCTAACTCATCGAGCAACTTATGTAACTGAGCTTCAGTGAACCAACGTCCGCGCACCATCAGCCCGACTCGTCGTTCCGTATTCGCGATGTTATCGAGCGGGTTGGCGGCGAGCAGCACCAGATCGGCCCGTTTGCCGGGCTCAATGGTGCCGAAGGTTTCGAGACCTCGCAAGTATTCCGCGGGGGTTCGAGTCGCAGCTTCCAGCGCGGCATAGGCACTCAAACCGGCGTCTACGAGGCTTCGCAATTCCCGATGGAGCGACCATCCATAAAGAAGAAACCAATCGGGCGAGTCTGAACCGGCCATGATCTTTCCACCGGCGTCGTGAATCTCTTTCACAAGTTGATTGCGGACTCGAACGTACGTGCGACGCCGCTCTTCACCCGGCGGCGAGGCCCAAATTCTGTGTCCCGCCGAAAACCATTCATCGCGCAGGAAGGACGGGACAAATCGAAAGTCCGGCCGCGAGCGAATCTCTTCGTCGCTTGCGCCTGTACCGAAAGTTACTTTGAAGAACGTGAGTGTCGGCGTTGAGTAGATTCCGGCGCTCGCGGTTCTTTGTGCGATTTCCCTGAGCTTATTCGGATCAATGTAATCGAGGCTCTCCCAGTTCGCTTTGCGGAAGATGTGGACATCAGACACCGAAGTCTTGATGGGGGAGTCGTCCTTCAGAACGCATTCGATGTAAGCATCAAGGTGCTCGATCTGCTGTCCCGCTTCGATTGCGCGCGGCGCTCCGACCTGTGTGTCTACGTGACCGATCACTCGAATGTCGGCCGCTTTCGCAGCTTCGGTCACCGCGTCGTAGACCGGCCGTGTTATGTAGTTTGTTATTTTGATGAAGTCATAGCCCGCGGCCTTGAAGTCCATCACCGCCTGGCGTGCCTGCTCGGGTGACGTCACGACGCGGCCGTTGAAAATGCCGTCAGTTCTATGCCCTGTTATCTGCGGACTTGCGGCGTAGATCGTTGGCCCGAGCATCCTGCCCTTCGATACGCTGTCACGCATATCGAGCTGCTCAGGCGTTCCGTTCATGAAACGAACAGTAGTAACACCGTTCGCGAGCATGATGATCAATTCGTCAGGCCCAAAACTTTTGGAAATCTGGTCATCCGAGAAAAGATGAACGTGCATATCGATCAGCCCCGGAATCAGGTACTTTCCGCGCCCATCAATTTGTAAAGCGCCCGTGGGCACCTTGACCTTCGCAGCGTCACCGATTTCGGCAATCAGTCCATCGCGCACCAACACAGTCTGGTTGTTGAGCGCACGCTCGCGGTCCATCGGGATCACGTTGACGTTCACAAACGCAGCGACCCCTTCGCTCTTTCGCTGATCCCAGCCGCTTGCTGTTGCTGCTGCAACAGCAATAGCCGATAGCAGAATCGCGATCACTTGGACCGCGCACTTTCTCATCGCGAACTTTCTCCTGACAGACTGGTTCATCTTTTATTCCGAGATATCGTCCCCTGAGATCTACAAGTTTCTCAAGGTTCGAGATCGGCCAAGCGACAAATGAATCCCCATCCCCCTCCGAGTTCGCTTACCGCCAGGAACAATTCATTGCGACCCTTCTTCAGTGGGAGGTAGAGAGCATCGTCCTCAGGATCGACGATTCCAAGGAACCCGGGGTCGCGAAACCCTTGCGCGCTGCGGCCGCGAAAGAGAATCTTGCCATTCAGAAACACGCTCACGTCATCGCTATAACCGATGTAGAGTTTTTTCATCTCGTCGCGGTCAGAATCGATGATGGTTCGCGCGTACACAACCTTCATTCCCGGCTGAGGCTGCAGGCGGGTTGCAAAGTCGCTCTGAAACGTCACTACAGGATGCGGTGCTTCGCGATAACGATAAATGACGACAAAGCCGGGCGGCTCGGCTTCAACTTCCTGCCAGCGTATAGCCTCGCTCTCGGAGGATGATAGGGGCCGCTCAAGATTACGCGCTAGCGCATCGTAGGAAGGCGACAGGCTCCATTTTGTCAGAGTGCCCGGAGGCATTGGTGGAAGACGCCGCTCCCACGGCGAGTCTGGAGTTGCGCGTATTTCGAAATTCGAGAAATAGGTTCCGCCTCCCTGTGCATATATCGCCACCTGGCCCTTCTGAACGCCGGTTTTCAGATCGTTAATGACGAGCGCGGGACTGTTCATGTCCTTGACGTAGAACTTTGCCTGCGCGCCCGCGACTTCCAGCCGCAAGTGGAACCACGCATCTTTCGGGATAACGACAGCGCCGGTGAAGCCTGGTCCACTATAGATCTGCCAGTTGTGGCCGGTGTTGAGAACCGGCATATACTGCATCGCGTCGGGAGCACCGGATTTGTGCTGGCGAAGATAGACCTGTTCGTAGTCGGCGCCGTTTTTGTCGATTCGAAACTGAATACCGTAGAACCCACGACTGGCAGGCATTGCGACATCTACATCAATAATACCGTCGCGCAATTCAAAGTCCTTCAGAGTCGCTGATCCACCCTGAAGGAAAAGGCTCTTGCGGTCTTGATAGTCAGCCGCCCTGGCTTGTCCTTGCAAATCCCAGCGCGGGGAGCCGGCGGGAACGGATTGCGCATTCGATGTTTGGGGCGATTGCGAGTACGCCGCGGACTCACAGAACAGCGCCATTAAACAAAGAGCGAGATACCTAAGCATTAATTGCCTCCATCGTCTTGTAAAGTGTCAGGGAGAGCCGGTCAGCGTCACTCGATCCGCAAATGCGAAAAATAGGCTTCAGTGTCGGACCCGTTCCAAAGCGCAACCGGTCCATGGGTCTCACCTAACTTAAGATCATTCACAATCAGACACGGCTGATCCGCACCGTTGACGTATAGCCGTGCCTTCGTGCCGGTGACCACGACCTTAATTTTTGTCCACGCCTTCGGCTCGATATCGACGTACGATTCATACACGCCCGGATTCTCATCGCGCAGCCGGTACCATGAGAAATTTGGCTCCGACACATATTGCGCCGCGTGGTTGCGACGCAGCTGGTCGTCCGCTCGACCGTTGGTAAAGCGAAGATAGAAAGCCTCAAACTTGGAAGCATGATCCTGAACGCGGAACGCGACGCCAACGAACCCTCTCGTGTCGGGGGGCGCACCCGAACGCGGCAACCCGACGACCTCAACCTCGATGACGCCATCCTTGAAGTCGGATTCTTTGACGATCGCCAGAGACTGTCCGCCCGCGAGACTACCCTTCGCAACGGCACTATCGTCATTGACTATGTGCACAGCGCGCCGTCCCTGATACGTCGCAACATCTGCTTTGACTCTTACCGCAGCACCCGGAGCGTTTCCGCGAAAAGCCTGCACGTCCAACCCATCGAGCGAATCGAGAGCCATTGTGGAGGCATGACTAGCCTTCGACGAATCGTCGTTCTTTCGCGTGTCTGACGCCCGCAAAGCAACAGCATTGGCGGCCAGAAGAAATGAAAGGGTCAAAGCTGAACCCCAGATCAGATGTCTTTTCATGTTTATTGATTCCCTTGATGTTTGAGAGTTGTCAAAAGTCAATTCGCGCGACGTTGAGCGAACACCCACTTCAACAGTTCCGGTTCTGTGTAAGCCCACTGCCAACACTTGTGGTCTACGCCGGAGTACTCTGTGTACAGCGGCTGTCCACCCACCTTTCGCAGCGCCGCGATGCGCTCGCGCGACATCGTCACTGGAACGTTCTGATCGGCGTCGCCGTGAAAGTTCCACAGCGGCGTACCAAGCGACTTGATGGGATCCTCGCATGTGTCTCCCGCGCAGCAAGCCACTGCGGCAGCGAAGAACTTCGGGCGATGCGCGGTGAGGTGCCACGTGCCTGAACCTCCCATGGATTGCCCAGTGAGGTAGATACGGCGCTCATCGATCGCGAACTCGTGGCACAAGCGGTCAATTATCTCCAATGCCAACCGCGCGCCATCGCCCAAGCCGGGGAGGGGCTTCGGCCGACCGTCAATCGTTTGCGATTGATCGTACCGTGTCCATCCGCTATCGGATTGCGGCGCGACAACGTAGCAGGGAAAACGTCTCTGGTTCTCCGGAAGCAGCCAGACACGCGTACCATAGATGTTGCCAAGAGTCAGCTGCTTCTCATTATCGCTGCCTAGTCCGCCGCCGCCGTGCAGGTACACTACCAATGGAAGTTTCCCTGCCGCTTCCGGGCGGAATAACCTGTAAGGCATCGTTACGTCGCTCTTGTGGCTGCGTGCTTCCAACTTCTTTTGAAGCTCCTCGGATTGCTTCCTGAATGTTTCTATCAAAGCCATCCTCTCGGGCGACGCAGGCGCTCCGGGAGCCAATGGGGGAGTCTTGGCATCCTCGTTTGCCGCAGAGGCAATCGGTAAAAAGTTGAAACCAGTCGGCTTCTGAGCAAGCCACGCTCCGACCGAAGCGGAACTCAAGAGGCAAACTGCTTCTCTTCGAGTAATCATTTAAACCATCTCCTTCTGAACAGAATTTAACCTATAGATAGGAACGCGAGCAGTCCCAAAATCAGGGACCCAGTGCGCTGCGCGGAATAGAGCTTTGAAACGAGGATTGCGAACAGGACAAGCGATAGCAGGGTGAGACCGCATGTAATCCAAAGCCGCGTCAGCGCTTTTGTTGAGCGCCGTAACGGCCATCGGAGCGAACATTAATGGCACAATGAATGGCACTGCGACCATTTGAATTCACGGCGACCTTTCGCAGCAGCAGCCTTCAGTTCTCCGTTGGCAAGAACTAACTTCTAACATGCAGTCGCGTACTACCGTCTGGCTGTGCTCGCAGTCCCGTTAACCTGGTATTGCAATGCTGCCTCCAGCACCGGGTCGCGATTTGAGAAGTAATCCTTGTGTGACAGCGGGACAGCAATCTGAGGCTCATGAGCAGAGCGGGTATCCTTAGCATCGCTCAACTGCCAGCAGCGAGTGGAAATGAATACCAGTCCCTTTGACCGCGGCATGAAGGTCATCTGCGGGTCGCCGTAATGGTTTGGTCCAGCGCCGGTCGATTCCCCCACGAACAACGTCTCAGTTTTCTTCTCCATCGCACTCGTGAAGTTAACGCCGGCAGAGAAGGTACCCCTGCCGATTAGCGTGAAAAGGCGCCCACGTCGGTTCACATTGGAACTGTGACTGATGTCTTCAACAAATTGTCTATAGACGGTGTTGTCGCCGCCGCCGTTACGCCGGAGATCGATCACCACTCGTTCGACCGGATGTGTATCCGCAAACTCGATGAGTCGCTGGCCAAACTGCGTGAAGCTCTCACCCGACTTGTTGAGAATCTGATTGATCTGGACATAAAGAGTTTTGGAGGGCTCGAGATACGTAAGCCAGTAGTAGTTCCATTGGCTTTCCCGGCGATACAAGGGCGTCGAGGGGTCGATCGCGTGTTTGTACTTTAACCGTTGAAACGGCCTGATGTACCAGTAGAAGTAACTGACAATCGAAACCGGTCTTAGCGCAAGCGTCGATTCGTTTCCGGAATCGTCTGCGAATGTCCACTGAGCTTCGTCTGTACTGTCGGTGATACCTTGCGAGTGCAAAACGCCGGTGCACACATAATAAAGAGAGATTCGCTCTTTGATGGTGAATTCATTGTCTGCGGCAACGAAAGGCTTCAAGATCTCGTACACCTGTTCGACCGGTAAGCTACCGATCTTCACCACGCGGGTCCCGACGACCTGCCTGTACTGGTCGCTTGCGTCTGTCACATACAAGCCATCGCTGAAGTGGTAAAGCTGAAGCGGGTACATTTTGAATCCGGTCGAAGGCTGGAACGGAAACGATGTGGAGTGGCCATCGCCGATCATCGCTTCCAGCTTGATCAATTGCATTGAGATCTGCTCATCGCTGAGGTTTGGGATTCGCTCCTCGACGTTCGTGACTTCATGTTCAAAGTCTTCCTTCTTGATCATGCCGAACGGATTCGGGTGAATCTTCTCTATGTTGTCGGCAAGAAACCTCAAGTCTTGCTTCCATTCTTCTTTGGATAGTTTGTGGTAGAAGAAGAACCGAAAGTCCACGACCGCAATGACGATCGCAACGGAAACGAGCAGCAGCAGAGAAGAGCCTACATATCCAAAAATCTTCTTCCACATACGTGGGGATCGCACCAGCGACACAGCAAGGACAAAACCAGTAAGTAAGAGTCCGCCAATGACGCAGATCAGGCTTATCGTGAAGAATGGCGAGAACACATCGTCAACAAAATAGAAAAGGACAAGCCCAACCAGAGTGATCAGCCCAGTGGCCAGCAAGGCATGCCCGGTCTTACGAATTCTTATCTTCATCATTTTTGCTTAGAATTCGGTCTCCACGGAGATGTAACCAGGTCGGCCTGCCGTCTTCATAGACGGTTCGCGGATGAAACAGCGTCACATCGCGGTTGCCCTTCTGCACCGTCAGCAGTTCGCCCTTGTCATTCTGAAAGACTGTTGGCTCGGACAGCCGCTTCGTTTCGATGACGTAACGATAAAGCGGCTGCTCGAACTCCGGCGTGCTGTGTTCGGCCATCACCGTTTGATCGATTGTGAGAGGGTCTAAAAAGAGGACGAAGCGATTCGAGCTCCATTAACGGGTTTCCTCTTTCCCGCGCGAGCCGGCTCCGTTCAGCAATCTCTTTGAGCCGCTCGGCTGTCTTCGACGAGGTGGCCGGCTGTTGCGAGTCAATGGAAGTCGCTACCGGAGAGAACAGAAGAATTGCTGGTAGCAGCAGTGCTGGTTTCAACATCAACATCAATCTAAACGCTCGCAAAAAGCCGGCGTATCGCTCCCGCCAGACCATAGTGTCAAGTTCACGATGTCGATTGGCGTTATCTAGCTTCGGAGATCAGACTTGATGCAGTGATCGGTAATCGACGTACTCTCTTGCCAGTTGCTGCAAAAATTGCGTTGGCAACCGCGGGGGCCGCCGGAGGCACCGGATGTTCGCCGAAGCCGCCGGGTGGATCGCTGCTCGGGACAATGTGAGTTTCAATTGACGGCATCTCATTCATGCGCATGACTCGAAAGTCGCTGTAGCTTCCCTGTTGAGCTCGTCCCTCGCGGAAATCAATTTTGCCGTGCAGCGTCGCGGATAGCCCCCAGGTGATTCCGCTTTCAACCTGGCCTTCGAGCCCCGCGGGATTAATCACGAAACCACAATCGACGACACAATAGATCCGCTGTACGCGAAGGTCGCTCAAGTCGCGAGCTACGGAGACTTCGGCGATTTGAGCGATGTAGCTTTCGCCGCTGTAGATGTTGATCGCCAATCCTCGTCCGAAGAGCCGGTCATTCCCGGCGGTACCGGCCGTGGGTCTGTTCCATCCGCACTTCTCACGGGCGATTTCCAGAACTCTGATCATCCGCCTTCGATCGATCTTTTGCTCCCCAAGCGCAAGCACGTTGCCTGGTTGAAGCAAGTCGATGCGAAATTGCAGCGAATCCTTCTTTGCCGCGTTGGCAATCTCATCCACAAACGATTCGCGAGCGAAGACTCGCGACGGGTATTCAACGGCGCGCCACGCGCCGGTGGGCACGGGACTATCAACTGGCACGTAGTCTACTTTCATCGAAGGGAAATTGTAGAAGTTGTCGAATGCGCCCCACGGTGATTCGTCTCTCGCGTATCGCTGAAGGTCCTTCTTTTCCTCCTCGCTTGGAAGACCAAACATCGAGAGGTCTGAACCTACTGACTTGTGGATCCACGATATGACTGAATCCTTGTCGTTGAGGCCCGCGCTAAGTTTTTCAACCGAGGCGGGGTGGAAGAAGCCGTGGCGCATGTCGTCTGTGCGCGTCCACACCAACTGTACGGGTTTACCGATCGTTCTCGAGAGCTCGACTGCCTCGTGCACGTAATCAACAAACAATCGCCTCCCGAATCCACCGCCCAGCAACGTGGTGTGAATCTTCACCGCCTCGGCCGGCAGAGCAAGCAACTTCATGATGTCCTGGTGAGCGGTCTCAGGCGTCTGTGAAGGAACCCACACATCGCAAGAGTTGCCGCGCACGTCCGCGGTGCAGTTCATCGTTTCGAGCGGCGCGTGCGCCTGGAACGGATATTCGTATACTGCTTCAAGTAGCCTCGAAGCACCGGTCAATGCCTTGATAGCGTCGCCTTCGCGGCGAATCGGATAGCCCTCCTGCGAGAACGCCTGCTTGAGAGTTTCGATAAACTTGCCAGAATCGAAATCGCGATGCGAACCTTCATCCCATCGAACCGCTAACGCTTCGCGGCCCTTGAGAGCGCTCCATGTGTTATCGGCTACTACAGCAACGCCGGTTGCTATGCCGCTCTTGATAGGCACAACGTGACGAACCCCAGTAACCGCGAGCGACTTGCTCGCATCGAAGCTTGCCAGCTTGCCGCCGAGATATGGGCAGCGCTCCATCACAGCTACCAGCATCCCGGGCAAACGAACATCGAACCCGTATACTGCCTGACCGCGCACAATCGCAGGACCGTCGATTCGCTTAAGCGGCTTGCCGATCAGTTGAAAATCCGCCGGAGCTTTCAACGGCGGATTGGAAGGCACCGATTGCTTTGCCGCGCGCTCGGCCAAGTCACCGTACTTCAGCTTGCGGTCCGATGGCAGGTGAATCACGGAACCCAACTGCGCGCGGCACGAAGAACGTTCGACCTTCCACGTCTCCGCCGCGGCAGAGATCAGCATTTCACGCGCTGTAGCTCCAGCACGTCGCAACGCTGTGAACGTAGCTGAGCTGCTGCCGCTTCCGCTGGTCCTCAGTCTGATCCCTTTGAATCGCGCGCCCGGCATCGCCTGTTCGAGGCGAATCGTTCTCAGATCAACTTCTAATTCTTCGGCAAGCGCAGCCGGAAGATTTGTTCGCACTCCCTGTCCCATCTCGGAGCGTGTCGCCCATAACGTGACGACATTGTCCGTCCCAATACGAATATACGCATTCGGCTCGAAGGCTTTTGCATCAGAGGCCAAAGCCAATTCCGGCACGTGGAACGCGATGGCGAGGCCCGCGCCGGCCGATACGCCGCTCTGAAGAAACACTCGCCGGGCAACCCTCATCGGTTCCTCGCTTCCTTTGCCGCTCGATGAATTGCGCGGCGAATTCGTAGGTAAGTTCCACATCGGCATACGGAATCGGACATTGCTCCATCAATCTCGGCATCCGAAGGATTCGGTGTTTTCTTAAGCAGCGCTGCCGCGGTCATGATCATTCCGGGCTGACAATAGCCACATTGCGCGACGTCTTCTTCGAGCCATGCGCGCTGACAAGGATGATCGCCGTCGCGCGAGAGACCCTCGATAGTTGTGTAGCTTTTACCACCTGTGTCCGCCAATCTTATTTGGCAGGAGCGGACCGCCACGCCGTTCTGATGTACTGTGCATGCTCCGCAGACGCCAACACCGCAGCCGTACTTGGTGCCAGTCATGTTAAAGATGTCTCGCAGTACCCACAGCAACGGCATATCAGGATTGCCAGTAACTACGCGTTGCGTTCCATTGATTTTCAGTTTGAAGCTCGCCACTTGAATCCTTCCGATGCTAAACAGGCTTAACGTGAATTCTTCCGCTCCTGTTTCCGCCTTCCGACATTCAAAATAATGAACATCGTGTGCGTCTCCCAATCATCGAACCTTTCACTTAACAAGCCGAAGCGCGAGTCGCAAAGACAAAGGAATCCTCATTTCTCGTTTGCACGCGTCTGCTGATAGAGCGCATTACGCCACCGGCCATCGCGCTTGACGTAGAGTGAGCTCGCCCATACAGGGCTCGGCACCGCGATGCGGTTGCAAGCCGTATCCTGTTCGGCGTGATAAGTCAGCAGCGCTGTGTTTTCGTCGAACTGCGTCAGCTTGAAATTGTCGATCTGGTAGCTCTTGACCACGCAGGCTGTACTTGCGACGCCAGCAACAACCGTTGCTTTGTTTGCAACGCCTGTAAAGCCGACCTCCACGTGATCGTCCGACAGGAACCTCTCGAAGAACTTACCATCGCGGTTCTTCCAGGCTTCCCAGGATTGCCTCTCGAGATTAATCAATGTCTCTTTAAGTGGGGTCTCTGTCTCCTGTGGTCCAAAAGCCAGTGAGGAAAAAGCGAGGATCAAGAATGTGCTAGCTAAAATTCTTGATCCTGCCGCTCTTACCGGAAACGAACACCAACTCATCCCCGCTACTCCGCCGGAAAACCGTAAAGCGTGCCGTCGAGTCCGCCGATAACGAGTGTCTTGCCTTCGATGACGGGCGCTGCGGCAAAGCCATACAAGAGTGAGCCGGACCATTCAGTCATCGGCCAACGCCACACGATCTTGCCGGTTTTGCGATCCAGCGCCGTCAGGCTCCCGAGCTGCCGCATATAATAAGGACTACTCCCCACCGCAGCGGCAAATACTAATTTGTCGCTCACTGCCGGCCTCGCCCAGGCCCAGCCGAAGACATCCGCGCGCCAGAGGACACGGCCGTCCTTCGAATCTATCAAGCTGAGTCGCCGCATGTCGGACGAGCCGATATAGAACAAAGTGCCGTCACCGGGCACGGCTGTAGACTCAACCGATGAGCCCCAGAAAAGCATTCGCCAGATCATCTGACCGGTCGCTGGATTAAGTGCCATCAGCAGACCACCGCGGTTACCGACCATTATCTTGTCGGCGATGATTGCTGGTGGAGCGGTGATAGCGGCGCGGGTGTCTTTCTCCCAGACTTTCTGCCCAGTTTGGCGATCGATGGCATACACCATATTTTCGAGCGTGCCGAAGATGACGTGCGGGCCATTGATGACTACGTCTGTTCGGGCTTTCCCTTTGCCGGCGAAGCGCCAGACGCGCTGCCCAGTGTCGATGTTCACAGCGTGCAGGCTTCCATCACCGGAGCCGACGTAAATCACACCGTCAGCCAGCGCGGGACGAGGAGCCGACTGATCCCAGTCGAAGTCACCGCTGTGTGGGGCGCTGTAGTCATTCTGGTGCGGCAGGATTCGCGAGACCTGAGCGTCACCGAGATCATATCGCCAGACCTCTTTGCCGGATAGGCGATTGAGCTTGAAGAGGAATCCGTTGTCGCAGACGAAGTAGACGTGCTCGTCGGTGAGGAGAGCCTCGCCGTGGATCGGGCGACCGGCACTGAAGGGCCAGACGAAGCTGCCGTCCTTCAGACTGATGGCGTAAAACATGCCTCCGGTGGTTCCCACATAAGCGGTGCCCTCACGCAAGGCTGCAGGGGCAAAGATGGCCCCGCCGAGCTTCACCCGCCACTTCGGCCCGGGACCCCGGGGCAGATCAGGCACCGGCACCTCCACCGGCAGCTTATTCGTACGTCTCAGTGAAATCGACGCGTTGATTGGCAGGTACGTGCCCTCGAGCTTGCCGTCACGCAAGGCGAACGACGTGCGATATTCTTTGAGTAAATATTTGCCGCCTTCCGCGCTTAACACGCCCGGCAACTCCAGCCCATAAAAATTCGTCACCGGCTGGTAAAGGTAGGCTTTGATTTCCTGCTTCTCGTTGCGCTTGAACTCAAAACCGACCTCCACACGATCCTGCTCAAAGACGGCTTCTCCGTACCACTTGCCCTCGATGGGTTCGTGCGTCGCAGAGGATGTCTGGCCAAACGCACTACCAGGCACGATCGAAAGGAGAACGACAGCGAGAGCCAGACTTCGGCAAATTGGTAAAATGGTGACTGGTTTCATAAGCATTGATGTTGGTCCAGTTTCCGCCCGTTACTCGCTTAAGATTAGAAATGGCTATTTCCAATATCTTAAGGAGACATACTGCATTGAGCATAGTTTACGTCGGACTCGATCTGGGTTCGGTACTATTCAATCTTCCGTGCGATGGAGGGCCCGGTTTTGCCGTGTAGAGTTAATCCTGTAACCACTCCCCTCACTTTAGAATTGAAGCTAACTTTTGCGTTCGCGCCCACAAACAGGTCGAACGAGTTAAACTCATTCAATGACGCCGGCGCCAGCGGGTTGGTCAACGGGAGGTAGTCGTCCGCATAGACTCTCTGAATCCCTTCAGGCCACCAGTACCACCTGTAGATCCTGGTCCCACGCTCAAAATTGACGCGGACGTGCGTTACCCAAACGTAATCTACGGCGAGTCGAACTGTGCCGAGAATCTGCGTTGACCTTAACGGGCCATACTGCTGTTCAAGTGTGCGCCATTTTACCCACCTCTCGCCATAACTCGCTCTGGCTTCAGCTAAAGTCATGCGGTGGCCCATCCTTTCTAACGCTATTTGGAGAGGGGCGTAGTCCTCGTTACTCATGCCTCTAACAATCGCTAATGCCTGTTGGTTAAATTGCCGGGACCGATAGGATGTCTTATCGTCCGGCTCACCTAAGAGCAGGTCGATCGCTTCCTGCCCTTCCGCTGCGATAAGAAGCCGATTGCTTTCTTTCCAAACCTTAAAACCATCGCCAGAAGGAAGCGAGTATGTTCCTATAAATCTTGATAACACTCTGGGCGCAATTCGTATTGATGCCGGAGGCATTGTTGCAATCTGTTTTCCCAAGATTAGTTGCTCAATATTGTCCTTAACCGCATGAGTGACACCCCACATGTCGCGCATTTGGTTGGCCAAAATAATTACGACGGCACTATCATCTACGTACCATCGAAACTCCGCCGTCCAACCTTCAGGAGACGCATCTCCACCATGGCTAATAAGCTTGCTTCCCAGCATTGTGCGGCTGATCTGCCATCCATATGCGTAATCTACTCCATCCTCAATTGGTGTCTGAGGCGCGAAAAACTTTGCTTTCGCTTCTTCAGAAAGAATGCTATCTCTCTGTAGCGCGGTCTTCCATCTATAGAGATCGTCAACTGTTGACATGATATCGCCGAAGCCAAACGCGCTTTTCCGAGTCAACCTTGCGTCAGGAGTTCCCCAATCGACTGAGCGATTATAGCCATGCGCGACACGCTCCTTTCTGTGCAGAGAGGTGTCGCCGGCAAAGCTGGTATGAGACATTCCGGCGGGTTTGAACAGATTGTATCTAAGATAGTCTCGGAAAGGTCGGCCCGACACTTGTTCTACAACTGCTGCGAGTAACAAATATCCTATGTTTGAGTAAGCGTACTGTTTACCAGTGGGGAAGATTAGAGGGGTTTTCATTATCCGGTTTACAGCTTCGTGTATATTTAACGCGGGCGACTCACTTAGAGCAGGATAGCTGGTAGGCAAACCTGACGTGTGTGTAAGTAAATGATGAATAGTAATCTTTGCCTTATCGGGCGGAACGTCGGCGATATGCTTGCTGATAAGATCGCTCGTATTTAGCTTTCCTACCACCTCCAACCTTAGAATGGCGGCCGCGGTAAATTGTTTCGATAATGAGCCAATCAAAAACAGCGTGTCTGTATCATTAAGTACATTCCGCTTTTGATCGGCAAATCCCCAAGCTTTTTTCAGAAGTACTTTGCCATCCTTAGCCACAAGTACAACACCGGAAAAACCGAAGGTTGAACTTCGATTCAAGTAATCGTTCAGCCTTACGCTAAGGGTCTCGTCGACAAGAGATCCGTTTGCGTCGCCTCGAACATTTAGCACCAGCCGGTTAACCGGAAAGGTAAATAGAAGTAGGACCAAGATCGAAACAGTTCGCTTCACGTCGGTTCTTTCCCTTCGTCGAGACGAAATCCGCATAACGAATCGCGAGTTGAGCCTACTTGCTTTCGGGAGGAATGGGGCTCAGAGTTTCCAGCGCTAACTTCCAATCCCCTCCTCTATTCCGCTTCCAAACCCGCACGTAATAGCCCTTCTCCGACTTCTCCGAGTACTTTAGTTGGTAGCTCCCGTATGTGTAGCCGAGATCACTCGAAGAGGAGACATCCGATTTCATTGGTTCCCAGGTAAGGGTCATCTGGCCTTCAGAAAGAAAAGATTTGATCGCGGCTCGCCCCACAAGAGGAAACCTGCCGTTTCGGTGTAGCCTTGCGTCAGTCGCCGAACGATCGAGAAAGGCCTTGAGCAATCCGTTCGAATTCGAGGCTTCGAGGAATTCTCGATCAAGTTTTATCAAAGAAGCTCGGTTGTTATCGAGAGCTGATGTCGAGAATGCTCTCGTGAACTGACTTGACGGGGCCTGCTTGAACTCGATTGCGTTGCTTGAAGCGTCCGGCGTTTCGATGCCCGCATCGACCACAACTCTCCAGTCGCCGTCGGATTGCTTTTTCCAGATCGAAAAATAAATTCCGTATTGCGTTGGCCTCTTTTCCGGAGACTGATCGACGAGCGTGTACGGCCCGGTCGTGTATCCAAGATCACCCGCGCGCGAAACGTCGGCGTATGCCGGTTGCCAATTGAGCTCGATCGGTGGTCGGGCCGCAGGTGCCGGTCGCTTTAGTATTGCTTCTCGGGTTTTGACTGGATGCGGCTGGAAGTTGATCCCATCCTCCGCGAAGAAAGTAAGAAAGGATTCACGAATGCCTTTCTCGACACTTGTCCTAGCGAACGCTCGCTCGGCCGCGACTAATGACTCAAGGGCCGGCGACTTCCTCGTGATCTGACCAGTCACCGTAGATGCCAGGGCGATCGCGATGATTGCCGCGCCAAGATACTTAGTCATAGTGACTTGCTCCTCCTCAGTTTGATTAAGAGTGATTAGGCTGCTTACTTGTTGAGTTTGTTTTCGCAGTTCTCAATGCGAATGGTTGAAGTAATCTGAACCACCTTCCAGCCGTCGGCAGTATGCAGGAGTTGAAGCGCATTCGTACCGCAGTTCGTCAAACGCTCGCCAACATGAAAGTCATATCTGCCCCAGACCGTTGCCAGATCGCCCTCGACTCGCACCTCGATATCGAACATACGCTCGCGATATGGCTCCTTTGTCTCGGCAACCATCTTCGCAAAATCGGCTACACTGAGAATGCGTATCGCAGACTTTCCGTTGCGAGTCATGGTCGAGATCAACCGCCCTTCGGGAATGAAAAGCCTGGCGAGCGCATCGGTGTCCCGTGTCCGCATCGCATCAAAAACACGGCTCACGATCAGTTTGACTTCCGATCGCTGGTCCTCGTTCCGAAAAGCGAAGGCTGGCGTGAAGCTCATGACGACGAACAGGACAAAACCGTTGTGCAGAAGTTTGCTCACGGAACGCCTCTTAAGGTTCGAAACTAAATTTCCTACCTTGCCGGACTGAGTAGACTTCTTTCGGCAGACGGAAAGGCGGCGTGGTCGGGTTCTGGATGCGGCGTCGCCACGGACGGACTTTCCGCGAATCTGAGGATCACTCGGCAAATTACGCCGGGTCGCGCAAATAACCTAAAACGGCGACGCAATCTCGCGGTATTGTTGCGAATCTTAAAATCATGCCGTTCTCGCCTGCGGCGCGCAACAGGAAAGCGATAGGACATCAGAGAACCGCGAAGGAAGCGATTCGCAGTATCAAAAGACTCGCGATCACTTAATGACCGTGTTGAGCAATCAGGTCATCAATGAGCTTGGCGATGAGCTCCAGATTCTTCTTCACGTTGCTATGCAGGAATGGGGAACCTTCCCATCGCACTATTCCCTGCGGATCCACAATAATCGTGTGCGGGATGGCTGTGATGCCCAGCGCCATCTTCATTCTCGCTTGCGTATCAATCGCGGAGTAATACTCATGGGGAGGAAAGGCTTCTTTCCGCACGATCTCTTCAGCTTCATCAGAAAGAGCGATGAATGCCACGCGGTCTTTGAAGCGAGGCTGCAAGTCACTCGTCTCTTTTATCGCTGCCCGACACGGCCCGCACCAAGTTGCCCAAAAGTCTATGAAGAGAAACTTCCCTTTAAGGTCAGGTCGCGCCGAGAGCCATTTTTCTACGGCGAATTGGGGCGCCTTTTGATTCAGGTAAGATTTGTACGTCAGCTTTTTATCAGCCGTTTTTGCCGGTGGCGTTTGGTCTTGCGCTGCAATCCCTGTCATAACTTTCGGCGTATCAGCGCCGCGAACTTGCTGCGATGGAGGGTTGACTATGATGATCGCATCAGTTGGTCCCTTCAGTTGCAAGGGACACAACAGCAGGAAAGCGGTCAAACTCTGCGCCAACAATGTTTTCTTAATCATCTGATTTACATTGCGTTCGGTCTACAATTCGCGATATTTGTCCGGCCAGAACTTGATGTTCCCGCTCAGAGTTTTTGGTGGTCTCACTGGCTGCGGTTTGAAGCAGGAAGGTCAGGCTACACTAACCCTACCCCGGTATAAGCCCGTTAGGGAAGCCGCTGTGTCGTGGCGAGATAGTTGTAAGCAGACCAGAATCAGTGTGTCTGTGTTGTTCAGCCAGAGGCTCTCGAATTCAATTCTGTATCTCTAGATTTCTCCGCCTTACAGATCAGCCCGTCAGGGAAGACACATTGACTTCCTGCACCTTTCTCCCCCATGCGCGGCAGTCCGCAGAGAAACTACGGTTGGCGTCCATCACAGAAGCTCTGTGAAACGGGAAGCCCAGGTCCGCTCAGTTTGTCTTAGCGAATTCGGGCGCTTAAGATCGCAGCAACCAAGAGGACTGATTGCGTAAACAACTTCTTCGAGCCACCTCCTGATAGCCCCTGATCTCCGTGCGTCGGAATTAATGTGGTAGGTCCGCCAGACTATCCACGAGGACTTATAAATAAATGCAGGACCTGTACTCTAAGAGCATCGGGCTCCCCTGCTCAAAAGGCTAGGCCTCAACGCAGTTGTTGACAGGTCCTGAGCACACACCACTCTGTCTTCGGGAGTCTGGCTGAATCAAATGTGAATGTCTTCAAATTCATATGAAGAATTGTGAAAGTTGCTGGGGAAGTGTCAAAAACTTTGCTCCGTTCAATCCGATAATGAGGATTCGCGCGTGCAAATCAAACTCCGACATCGGTCGATCGGGGACCGGCCGACAATTAACGGCGATTCTTCGGGTCGCCGGCGCTACCAGGTGGCGCCATCACTCGGGAAGCGCGGATCATCTCCTGGCTGCCGCTTAGCACCAAGGCTTCGCCGGTTTTAACTCGGACCTATCTCCAGGCTAGTATCGTTTGGTGATCTCCGTCACTGGAGCCTTATCCTATAACGGCTTCCTCTTCTCAACCGGTCGGAGCTTTTCCAGCAACTGGAACGATTCGTTCGCGATGAAGCTGCCAAAGGTCGGGCCGAACAGCGATATCGTCGACTCGTATGTCTTATGACGATACTCATCCTCGGTAATGATGTAGCCTAGCGCGTCATTGGTCAGTCCGAGCAGGAACGTCTTCTCGAAACCGAGCAGCTTCCCGCGCTCCTTGACCTGGAAATTCAAAATGCTGCCGAGCTCGCCGGGGATCGCGACGAACGCAATGCGGTTGTCAAAGGAAATCGCGTTGATCTCCGAATCGTAAGTCGGCGGGTAACTCATGCCGGCCGGAAACACGGGAGTGGGCACCAGCTTGAGCGTAAGTGGCTCGCGAACCAGCTTAATGACAACGGCTTCCTGCGGCTTGATCATCATTGTGACTTTGAACACTTCGGCCGCCAGAATCGTCCCGACGTTTTCCGCCCGCTGCCAGGCGTCATCGCCCATAAACGCGTGCGGCGCGATTGTGCCTTGCGCGCCGTTGGCGAAAATCGCCATAACGTCGCCGCCTATCATTCGCTCGAGCGTGTTTCTCGCGTACCCGACGAAATCCGCTGAGTAAGTCATGTTCTCGGGTCCGAGTACCGTCGGATGCGCGGCGAAATTCATAAGCACCGCCATTGGTTTTCCAGTGGCGATCGAGTCGACGCGAATCACACCGACTTCCGGATCGACCGGACCATCGGGGGGCCACGTTGAGCGAAAACGCGAGATGCCGCGAGCTTCGCCCGATCCGAACGCGATGCGAACCGGTCTCAGCGTCTTGTTGGCGGCTATGATTGCATCAGCCGTACGCTGTTCGTAATACGCGCGAATCTTAGAATCGAACTTGCCCGCAAGAACGTTCGCAAGCAGCGGTAGCATTTCCATAAATGATCCGCCGCCCGAGTGCGTATGCGACGACATTACGAATATGTGATCGGGCAGAATGTGAGTGGCTTCAGAGGCGATGGCTCGAATGCGCTCGACCATGCCGTGATCAAACCCGAGATGATCGACGCTAACCAGGGCGATCTTCTCCGCGCCTGTGTCGATGATAAGCGCTCGTGCTTCAGTTGGATCATGTACTCCCGTCGACGGGGCGCCACGTCGAGCGCCGTAGCCGGCAAGCGGAGTTCCTACAGGAGGCGTGATGTCCGACTTCGCCACGCCTCCCATCAGGGAATTCTGCGCGCTTGCTGTTACAAGGCACAGTCCAACAAGGACGAACGTTGCGAATACAGTTGAAGCTCTTCGCATCGCTTACTACTACGGAGTTCCCATCTTGAATGAGTAGTTGAATCCACCGATTGCGCCGAGGATTATCGAGACGACAATCAGGACCGTCCAAATGAGCATTATGTTCTTGATGCCCGCCTTACCCGAATTCATCCAGCCCCAGATGAACGTCCAAATACCGCAGGTGACGATCCCGATGATCCCATGGAGAACTCCGCCGATCTGAAACTGTTTGATCAGCACAATGATAAAACATACCAAGGCGCCCAGACTTATCAGCATCTGCAGGATCTGCATGCCACTACCCCCGTTTTTGGATTTACCCTAAGAGGCCTGGGTTCTTATAGACGAAACCGACGAGTCAGTACAAGTTCTCTTCGTCACGCGATCGTTCCGCCGCCGTCGACCACGATCGTGTGTCCGGTGATGTAGCCGGAGGCCGGCGCCGCAAGAAAGACCGCTATTCCTTTCAGCTCGCCCTCGTTGCCGATACGCCCCATCGGAACTCCGGCTTCGATGCTGAGTTGGTCCGCGGCTAGAACTTTCTCCGTAAGTCGCGACGGAAAGAAGCCCGGGGCAATCGCGTTCACACGAATGCCGCGACGGGCCCATTTGGCCGCGAACTCGCGAGTCATCGCCATCAATCCACCTTTCGCCGCGACGTAGCCGACTATGTGCTGGCCGCTCTCCATCGAGCCTCGAAGCCCTGCGACCGAAGCTACATTGATGATGTTGCCGCTGCGGCGCTTGAGCATCTCGCGACCAGCGCGTTGAGAAAACAGAAACGCGCCAGTCAGATTGATCTGAAGCACCTTATTCCACTTTTCTAGAGCGTGCTCTTCGATGGGTTCTGCCCAGGTCACTCCTGCGTTGTTAACCAGGATGTCGATCTGGCCATACGCCGCGGTGGTTCGATCTACCGCGGCTTGAACCTCCTGGACATTTGACACGTCGCATAGTGCGCCTGCGCAAGCGAAGCCGCGGGCGCGAAATTCTTCAACGGTGGGAGTGAGCCACTGCTCCCGTCTCGCCAGCAGCATGAGCGAGGCCCCCGCTTCGGCGAGCCCCTCCGCCATTTCCTTACCGAGTCCGCGCGATCCGCCAGTCACCAGCGCGACTTTGCCCGAGAGGTCGAATAGCTCCTTGAGTGTCGGCACGACCAGTCAATCTCCTCTGTGTTGCTGTGAATGCGAATCACATTTTATGTCGAGTCACGTGATCTCATTCGTCGGCGGCTACAGCCTGCTTCTCTTTCACCTTGGCTTCATCCCAGAGCGCGTCCATCTCGATGTGATCCGAATCAGCCGGCTTGCGGCCTTGCGCGCGCAAGCGGTCTTCGATGTAGCGAAACCTTCTCCGGAATTTTCTGTTTGAAGTCTTCAGCGCACTCTCGGGATCAACGCCCAGCAGGCGAGCCACATTCACCACGACAAAAAGCAAGTCACCAACTTCGCCTGCTATGTCCTGATGATTCGGCCGCGCGCAGGCCACTGCTTGTTTGAGTTCTTCAACTTCTTCATCGAGTTTCTCCAGCACTGAGGGAACATCGGGCCAGTCGAAGTCAACACGCGAGACCTTAGTCGTCATCTGGAACGCTTCCATCACAGCGGGCAGCTTGTTCGAAACGCTGTCGAGCATCGAGCCGACCCCATCCTTCTTTCCTTTTTCCTTAAGCTCCGCTTCCTTAATAGCTTCCCAGTTGCGTAGGACTTCACCGGCCGTTTGCGCGGTGTCTTCGCCGAAGACGTGCGGATGTCGGCGGATCATCTTCGCCGATATGCGCTCGATGACGTCCGCCACGGTGAAGCGGCTCTCCTCGGTTGCGATTTCACTGTGAAAGACGACTTGGAGCAGCAGGTCTCCGAGCTCACCGATTAACTCTTCGTCATCGCCTTCGTCGATGGCTTCGACTACTTCGTAAGCTTCTTCGAGCATCATCGGCTTGAGGCTTTCGTGAGTCTGCTCGCGGTCCCAGGGGCAGCCGCCCGGGGCGCGCAGCTTTGAGATCAACTCGACAAGCTCGGCGAACTTTTCACCTTTGATTGTTGCGGATGATTCGGCCACGGACGGAATCTACAAGAAGAAAAGTCAAAGAGCAAAGGGCGAGAGTCGGTGGTCAGTGGTCAGTGGTCGGTGGTCGGTGGTCGGTGGTCAGTGGTCGGTGGTCGGTGGTCGGTGGTCGGTCGTCGGTGGCGCTGGAGCCCCCAGACAAAGGGACCACTAACTACGGACTACGGACCACTGACCACCGACCACCGACCTCCGACCACCGACCATTGACCACTGATCTCTTCGCCCCTTCGCTCTTATCCGCCTCCGGTGTTAGCATAACAACTCTCGACGACGCTGAATCTCTTTCTGGGTGAATCGATATGGCTGAACGAGGAGACACAGGTTTCAAGGTTACGGACCGGAGAAAGTACAACCCCGACGGCAGTCCGCGCGAGTCTGCTGCTGAACCAGAAGCCGAAACGGTAGCAATCGAAACTGAAACACAAGCTCAACCCCGCGAACCGGCGGCGAACAATGTGCTTCCGTTCCCCGGCGAACCTGTCACCAAGCAATCCGCGCCTCCGCCTGAGGAAGGCGGCCCGAGTGAACCCATCGCTGCCGGGGCCGAACCGACTGCCGAGCAGGTCGCAGCGGGCCAGGCCGAGCAAGCTTACAATCAAGCGCGAGGGCCCAATTCCGCGCGGCTGCCGGAACCTTCCTTCCTCAGCCTTGTCAACATGCTTGGTGTCGAGGCGGCGATGCACCTCGGTTTGATTCAGACCCCGGGCGAAGAGCCTTTGCCCGTCGATACGGAAGCGGCTCGCCACTTGCTCGACATGCTCGGCATCCTTCAAACAAAAACACGTGGCAATCTGACCGAAGAAGAAGACCACTTGTTTGAAAACATGCTTGCCGATCTGCGGATGCAGTTCGTAGCGGTTTCGAGAAGGCGATGAACATCACCTTTCTCGGCACGGGCACCTCAGTAGGTGTTCCCTCAGTGGGATGCGAATGCGATACCTGCCTGTCGGACGATCCGCGGGACAATCGGCTACGCACTTCGGTGCTGATCGAGCACCAGGGACAGAACCTGCTCATCGACCCATCGACCGACTTCCGCCAGCAAGCGCTTCGCATCGGACTAAAGCACCTTGCTGCTATTCTGATAACGCACTCGCACGCCGATCATTGTTTCGGATTGGATGACACTCGCCCGATAATGTTTCGCGACGGGGCCATCCCGGTGTATGCGAGCGAGGTCACCTGGCAGGGATTGAGGAGAATATACTCCTATGTGTTCGACCCCGAGGGTTACCCCGGCGTACCTCGCATCATACCGCACAGCATCGAGCGTGACTTCAGCGTGCTTGGCCTGAACGTCGAGCCGCTGACCGTGATTCACGGTCAGTTGCCGGTCACGGCTTTTAGAATAGATCGCTTCGCGTATGTGACTGACTGTAACTTTATTTCGGATGAGACCTGCGCTCGGCTGATGGGATTGGATCTGCTGGTGATAGATGCGCTGCGTTTCAAAAAGCATCCGACACACATGACGCTGGAACAGGCACTCGGATACATTCAGAGGCTCGAGCCGGGACGCGCTTTGTTGACGCATATCTCGCACGAGATCAAGCACTCGGAGACAAGCGAGCATCTGCCTGAGAGGGTAGAGATTGCTTACGACGGGTTGTCCGTTGAAGTAGCGGGTCCGACAAGCTACCAGCTTGTCGAGGATCGGGATGTAAAGCACTAGATTATTGAGGAGACTATCGACAAGCTGGCAGCTTGTCGATAGCAGCGGACGCTGGCCATCTGCATTACGTTTCAGATGAGAATATTCCGGAACATCAATGACAGCGGGATCAGAACGCCGACGGTCTTGACCTTTGGCGTGTTCGACGGGCTCCATCTCGCTCATCAGCTCATAATGAGCCGGGTGGTGGAGCGCGCCCGGGCTCTCGGCGTGCCTGCGACGGTTGTCACTTTCGATCCACATCCACGCGCCGTGCTCCACCCGCACACCGCACCGCCGTTGCTTCAAACCTTTGAACAGAAGATGGAAGGAATCGAGCGCCTGGGCATTGATCAAACCGTTGTTCTCAACTTCACGCATGAGCTTTCACAAGTGAGCGCCGAAGACTTTCTGCTCCGATTCATTTTCGGCAGCCCTCCTGGGAGCCTGGATGCCGGCGAGGTTTATCTGGGTCAGGGTTTCGCGTTCGGCCACAACCGCGAAGGGAGATTCGAGCTCTTGAGTCGCATCGCCCAGCGCCTGGGTCGTGTCGCGGAAGAAGTCCCCGAGATCCTCGTGCGCGGTCATCGCGTAAGCTCAACGATGATCCGCCGTCTCCTGGGCGCAGGCCGCGTGAACCTTGCGAGGCGAATGCTGGGGCGTTCCTATGGCATCGAGAGCCGCGTCATCGAAGGTCGAAAAATCGGGAGGGCGCAGCTCAAATACGCAACTGCGAATCTGAAACCTCACAATACGATGCTTCCGGCCAGTGGGGTTTACATCACTCTCACTCTTGTTGAAGGAACCTGGCGCCGGTCCATTACCAACATCGGGAACAGACCGACGTTCGGAGGTGACCCGGAGCTGATCGTCGAGACCCACGTAATGGACTTCGATCGCGAGTTGTACGGCGAGAAGATCCGCGTGCGCTTCCTATACAGGTTGCGCGGTGAAAAGAAGTTCGAATCAATCGAGGCGCTGCGAGATCAGATCGATCGGGATTACAATCGCGCGGTGCGTTACTTTCAGATGGACGGCGTACGGCGCAACGTTGACATGTAGAGGTAACGCCGGACGCGGACCGCAGCGCGTCGTCGAGCGCACCGCCTCGCACTCGATCCGACTTGTCACCCGCTGAGTTCAGTTGTATAAAGGGGCAATCTGGTCTTTGAGCGGGATCAGAGTCAACGAGACCACTCCTGTACCGCGCGCATATTCTAACGAGGTGCTTCAATGAAGAAACCCATAGACATCAGCGTAAACGGCGTGCCTCATCGCGACGACGTTGAGCCACGTATGTTGTTGGTTCATTACCTGCGAGACCTTCTCGGACTCACCGGCACACATGTAGGCTGCGAGACTTCGATATGCGGCGCTTGCACGGTCATCCTCGACGGACAGTCGGTCAAGTCTTGCACGATGTTCGCTGTGCAGGCGCACGGCGCCAGCGTGACCACAATCGAAGGCATGGCTGCGAGCGGCGATTTACACGCGGTGCAGGAAGGCTTCTGGGAGCAGCACGGTTTGCAGTGCGGCTACTGCACGCCCGGCATGATCATGGCGGCCGCGCAGATGCTGGATCGCAATCCGGATCCGACCGATGCCGAGATACGACACGGGCTTGAAGGAAATCTGTGCCGCTGTACCGGCTATCAGCACATCGTTGAAGCGGTTCAATACGCCGCGCGAAAGATGAAGGGTCAAGAGGCAACTGGAGACTGAAACGTGATGCGTGATCCGGATTCGTAACCGGACGTTTTTCGGCATTTGCAGCCACGGATCACGCATCACGTTGTCGTCACGGAGAAACAGATATGGCAAAGTACGTCGGACAGAGAATCAAACGCACCGAAGACCCGAGGTTGATTCAAGGGCTCGGACACTACGTCGATGACATTAAGCTTCCCGACACGCTGCACGTGGCCTTCCTGCGATCGATGTATGCTCACGCGAAGATCAAGAGTATCGACACCAGCGAAGCCTCGCACCTGCCCGGAGTCGTAGCCGTGTACACTGGGGCGGACGTGGCCGGCAAGATCGGTCCGGTCCCCTGCGCAGGTGCGTTGCCGGGGTTGAAGATCCCGCACTATACCGTGCTGGCGACTGATCATGTCACTTTCGTGGGACACCCGATTGCCGCGGTCGTCGCAACGGACAAGTACGCCGCTCGCGACGCGATCGATCTGATCATGGTCGACTATGAGGAACTGCCAGTGATCGTCGATGTCGAAGAAGCTGCCAGGGGCGGACCACTGGTCTACGAAGAGTACGGGGACAACATCGCGTACAAGCTGACGAGTGGCGAGGGTGATATCGATGCGGCGCTCGCAGCTTCCGATCACGTCATCAAGCAGCGAATCGTGCATCAACGTCTCATTCCGGTGGCGATGGAGCCCCGTGGCGTACTCGCGCGCTACTATCCCGGAGAAAAAGAACTCACAATTTGGACATCAACGCAGATCCCGCATCTGGCTCGAACTCAGCTCGCGATAATGCTCGGCGTACCGGAAAACAAGGTGAGAGTTATTGCGCCGGAGGTCGGGGGCGGGTTCGGCTCAAAGCTCAACGTCTATGCCGAAGAAGGACTGGTTGCGTGGATCTCGATGCAACTTGGTAAGCCGGTGAAGTGGATCGAGGGACGCCGCGAGAACTTCCAGAGTACGATTCACGGGCGCGGACAAATTGGCTATATCGAAGTCGGGTGCAAAAACGATGGCACGATCACCGGTTTGCGATACAACGTGTTCGCCGATATGGGCGCTTACCTTCAGTTGCTTACTCCGGCTATCCCGACGTTGACCGGGTTGATGCTCTCGGGCTGTTACAAGATTCCGGCGATCCAGATGAACGTCACCGCGGTGTTCACAAACAAGATGTCGACCGATGCGTATCGCGGCGCGGGACGACCCGAAGCGACGCAAGTCATCGAAAGAGCAGCCGATTTGATTGCGGCCGAACTTGGCATGGACCCGGTGGAAGTGCGCCGTAAAAACTTCCCGGAGCCGACTGAGTTTCCGTTCAAGACCGCGACCGGTTTGTTTTACGACAGCGGCAATTACCAGGGCGCTCTCGAAAAGGCGCTCGGGATGGCCGACTACACGAAGATGCGCGAGGAGCAGAAAAAGGCTCGCGAGCAAGGAAGGATCGTCGGCATAGGCGTTTCGACCTACGTCGAGATCTGCGCGATCGGGCCTTCACAGGCAACACCCGCGGGCGGTTGGGAAAGCGCGACGGTGAGAATAGAACCTACAGGGAAAGTAACTATACTCACCGGTGCTTCGCCGCACGGCCAGGGCCAGGAGACTTCCTTCGCACAGCTCGCGGCCGATGAGCTCGGCGTCGACCTTAACGACGTTACGGTGATTCACGGCGATACGTCGATCGTTCAGTACGGCATCGGCACGTTTGGCAGCCGCGGTACCGCTGTCGGCGGAACGGCTGTTTTCAACGCGCTTCAAAAGCTGAAGGAGAAAGCGACCGAACTCGCCGCGCATTTGCTTGGAGCGGATGCCTCGGCCGTTGCTTTCAACGAAGGACGCTTTAGCGCGGAAGCTGCGATGGCGGCGGCCGGTGGGAACGGCGACTCAGGCAAAGAGGCTGCGTCTCCTAAAAGCGTCTCCATTCAGGAAGTCGCGCTTGCGGCTCACGTCGCCCACCAGATCCCGCCGGGATTTGAACCGGGACTCTCGGCTACAAACTTCTTCGAGCCCGCGAACTTTACTTTTCCGTTTGGTACTCACATCGTTCAGGTCGAGATCGACCGCGAGACGGGCGGGATCGAGTTTCAACGCTATGTCGCGGTGGATGATTGCGGCAAGGTTCTCAACCCGATGCTGGTGGACGGCCAGGTTCACGGCGGCATAGCCCAATCAATTGGACAGGCCCTCTTCGAAGAGGCCGTCTACGATGACCAGGGCCAGTTGGTGACCGGCACGCTTATGGACTACGCGATTCCAAAGGCGTCGATGGTTCCGTGGATGGAACTCGATCGCACGGAGACTCCTTCACCGGTGAATCCCATGGGGGTGAAGGGAGTCGGTGAGGCGGGAACGATCGGCGCCACGCCGGCAATTGTTGGCGCGGTAGTTGACGCGCTTTCGCCGTTCGGAGTCAGGCATCTGGATATGCCGATCAAACCGGAAGTGGTGTGGCAAATCATTCGCAAGAAGCCATAAGAAGAGCCGCGGTTCGTTTCTCCCCGAAGCGTCATGAAGAAGATCGAGACAGATGAGGAGTTGCCGGCCGATCAGGAGTTGGGTAGTTTGCTGTTAAGGAGCAATGGTATGGACGTGAACTGGGCACGTCTGTCAGCGGAATCACACTATCAGGTCGCCGTTGAGATAGAGCGAGCTCTGCGCCAGGACGACTTCGACGAGGCAGAAGCCGGTATCAAGGAGCTGATCAACGCTTTAGGGCGATCCGAGAAAAGAGCGCTCAAGAGCCACCTTATTCGCTTGATGGCTCATGTCATCAAGTGGAAGACACAATCAGAGCGCCGGTCGTACAGTTGGGTCGCCAGCATCTACAACGCGAGGGAAGAAATTGCCGACATTCAGGCTGAGACACCGAGCGTGACAGAAGATACAATCAGGGAAATCTGGGAAGCAAGCCTCCGGGCCGCGACTCGGGAAGCCGAAGGAAAAAAGAATCAGAAATCCAGCGTCTCGTCGCTCTCCTGGCGGGAAGTGTTTGAAGACGAATACGAAATGGAACACGATGAGCGGGACTAGCGCCATCACATAGAGGTGAGAAATGATTCCAGCACAATTTGATTACCTGACTCCAAGAACGCTCGATGAAGCTGTCGGGCTGCTCGCTCAACATCCCGACGAAGCCAAGCTGCTCGCCGGCGGGCACAGCTTGATCCCTGCGATGAAGCTTCGGCTTGCTACCCCGCAGATCCTCATAGACCTCGGTCGCATAAAGGATCTTTCATATGTTCGCGAAGAAGGCGGACAGATTCGCATCGGCGCGATGACTACGCACTACCGGCTGGAGTCGTCAGACCGATTGCGAGAGATATGTCCGCTGCTCCCCGAATGCGCGGCGCAAATTGGTGATGTTCAAGTGCGAAACAAGGGAACGATTGGAGGAAGTCTTGCACACTCGGACCCGGCTGGCGATTGGCCGGCGGCAATCATAGCTCTCGACGCAGAGCTTGTGGCAATCGGCGCCGGTGGTGAGCGCGTGATCAAGGCAGGCGACTTCTTTGTCGATATGCTGACAACCGCTCTCGAAGCCGGAGAAATACTGCGCGAGATCCGGATCAATACGCCGGTTGGCCGTTTTGGGCAGGCATATTTGAAAGTACCCCAACCAGCTTCCGGCTTTGCCGTAGTCGGTGTCGCCGTCAGTCTGACGCGAGACAACAACGGGACCTGCGCATCGGCCGGCATTGGCGTCACCGGCGTCGCATCAAAAGTGTATCGCGCAAGTGCGGTTGAAAAGGCTCTTACCGGAAGCACGCTCGACGATCAGGCTATTGCGGCGGCGGCAACACACGCAACCGACGGTATGTCGGTCAATGGCGACCTCTACGCGTCGGATTCCTATCGAAGACACCTCGCCGAGGTTTACACGCGCCGCGCTATCGAAACGGCAACCTCGCGAGCGAAACAGGTTTCTGGTTTATAGTTTCTCGTTTCTAGTTTCCAAATCAGAAACCAGAAACCACAAGCCGAAAACCTGAAACTATCATGAACATCGAAGGCACTCACGAGATACATTCCAGCCCTGACCGCGTCTACCAGGCCCTGATCGACCCCGCCGTACTGCAACGCTGCATACCGGGGTGTGAACGCCTGGAGAAGACCGGTGAGAATGCTTACTCGACCACACTCCGCGCGGGAGTCGGTTCAATAAAAGGGCTGTTCACCGGCAAGGTGCGGCTGGAAGATCTCAGGCCGCCGGAGCACTTTAGAATTGTAGTCGATGGCAAAGGGCAACCGGGTTTCTTGAAAGGCGCAGGTGATCTCGATCTCGCAAGTCAGAACGGCGTAACAGTGATCACCTACAGCGGCGAGGTTCAGGTCGGAGGGACAATAGCCGGCGTGGGACAGCGCATGCTCCAGGGCGCTGCAAAAATGATGGCCACACAGTTCTTCACTGCAATTGAGGCCGAAGCCAAAACGGAAGCTCACGAGGCTCCGCCAAAGCATGGCTTTTTTCGATCAGCCCTGAGGTGGTTCTCGGGGTGGCTCCGCAGAAGATTTCGAAGTCGCTAGCTTGCGCAAACCCGCAATGCCGACGCAGGGATTCCCCGGAAAGTCGTGAAAGTTACCACCGAATATGTCAGCATCGCATCGGACCAAAGCGATATGCGAACGTTTATCGCGGCGCCCAAACTCAGCGGCAAATTTACTGGGATTCTTCTCTATTCGGACATTTTTCAACTCACCGGCCCGACCCTGAGGTCAGCGACCAGATTGGCCGGCTACGGATTCGTGGTGGCGGCGCCTGAAATCTATCACCGTATCGAACCTCCGGGAACAGTGATCCCTTTTGATGATGAGGGTCGAGACCGCGGTCTGGCGGACGCCGCGAGAACTTCGGTCGCCGAGTTCGATGCCGATAGCCGGGCCGTGCTTGATTACCTCAATCAGCATGAGAAGGTTGGGCCGGGGAGCTTAGCGGCTACCGGCTTCTGCATCGGCGGACATCTCGCTTTTCGAGCTGCATGGCAGCCGGACGTGCGCAGAACGGCTTGCTTTTACGGGACCGGCATTCACAACGGCAGGCTGGGAAAAGATGAAAACGCCGGTTCACTGGAGCGCGCGTCAGATATCAGGGGAAGCCTGCTTATGGTCTTTGGAACGCTGGACCCGCACGTGCCGGAGGAAGGCCGCGAAAAGATAAGGAACGCGCTGGAGCACGCGGGCACGAAGTTCAAGATGAGCCTCTACGATGCTGATCATGCTTTCATGCGAGACGAAGGTCCGCGCTACGATCCGGAGGCTACCGACGAGGCGTGGAGCGAGATGATTGCCTTCTTCCGGGCATCATAAGATTTTCCATTTCTCATTTCTCATTTCTCATTTGACGTTGCCGTCAATGATCGATGAGGAATGGCAAATGGAATATGGAAAATGCGTTGTCTCATGTCCGCAAGCGGTCTAGACTATCGTGGTAGGCTTCATGGCGACTCTCAAAGAAGACCTCAAGCTATGCCGGCAGTGTGGCGCTAGACTAGCGCCCGATCTTCGTTACTGTATGCATTGCTATTCTCCGGTAGGCGCAGGTTCGACGCGAGCGCACGTCGACCTTGCGGGCGAGATAACTACGACGCACCGCGCCGATCCTACGATGGTATTCTCGCCGGAGAGGCATGAAGCAATCGCGCGCCGAACTCGCAGTCGTAAACGTATGATCTTTGCAGCAAGCATGTCGGTAATAGTTGTCATCGCCGGATCGGTCACTCTAAAAGTGCTCAACCGACAGCGGCGGGAAGCAGAGCGAGTGATAGCGCGCGAAAAGGCCGCCCAGCGCGAGATTGGCGCGATTGCCGATGCTCTTGAGCGGTTCCGAATCGATGTGTTGCGGTATCCGACCAACGAGGAGGGGCTCAGAAGCCTCGGCCGCAGGCCGGCGGTAATCAACGAGGGCGGCTCCGGTCGCATGACTTATTGGTACGGGCCATATCTGGATAACATCCCCGAAGTCGATCCCTGGGGAAACGATTACGTCTATAAGGCGGCAGCCGATGGCCGCAGCTTTGAGCTTTATTCCTACGGCCCTGGTGGTGAAACAGGCTCTGACAGCCGCTTTCGAGTCGCCTCACCGAATCCGGCTGCAGTTGACAATTAGAATGGCGGTGCCCGAGATTCCTTTTTTGAATCCTCTAAGAACCTGGATAGAAAAGAGCACGCCAAAGAAATGACGCTCTAACACTCTCTCGGCGGCCCGATAACGTTCGACCTTCAAGCCGCTGAATTTACTCTCTCGAAGAACTACTGGCTCTCGCAACACCGAGGCCGGCGGTCGTTCTCTAATCGGAGTTAAGAATGCAAACTGAGCAGCCCGCGTCGGGTGTACTTCAAATAAATGAGAAGGGGTTCGGCTTCCTTCGACATCCGGAAACCAATTATCTGCCATCGCCGAAAGATGTGTTCGTTCCGCGAGGACTGATTCAACACTTTCGGCTGCGCGAGGGCGTGCAATTGTCGGGGACGGCGAGCGCCTCCGACAACGGTCATGGAGGCCATGGAAGTCCCGGCGGCCGCGGAGCGCGCGGTAGATCTCAGTCGGATCAAATGACAAGCATCGAATTGATCAACGGAATTGATCCCGATCAGTATGTTCGCATACCGGAGTTCACAAAGCTGACCAGTGTCGATCCGACCGAGCGTCTCGAGTTGTCGGCCGGGAATCCAAACCTGTCAATGCGAGTGCTCGATCTGATCGCGCCGATCGGTAAGGGTCAACGCGGCTTGATCGTCGCTCCGCCAAAGACCGGGAAAACAACTCTTATCGAGGAAATCGCCGAAGCTGTAGCCGACAATCATCCCGAAACTCACCTGGTCGTTTTGCTGGTCGACGAGCGACCCGAAGAAGTTACGCATATGAAGCGCCGCGTGCGGGGAGAGGTGATCGCTTCGTCTTCAGATCAAAACTCCGAATTTCACTTGCAGATTACCCACCTTGTGCACGAGCGCGTGAAGCGCATGGTCGAATGCAAACAGGATGTGGTTATGCTGCTCGATTCCATCACCCGTCTGGCGCGCGCGTCCAATCGGGAAACAAGTCGTCGCGGCAGAACGATGTCGGGCGGCGTCGATTCGCGCGCTCTCGAATTCCCTCGCAAGTTCTTCGGAGCTGCCCGCAAAGCTGAAGAGGGGGGCTCGCTCACAATCATCGGCACTGCGCTGATCGACACCGGAAGCCAGATGGACGAGGTAATCTTTCAAGAGTTCAAGGGGACGGGTAATCTCGAGATCCAGCTCGATCGAAAACTCGCCGAACGGCGTATCTTCCCGGCCATCGACATCTCGAAATCGGGCACTCGAAAAGAAGAGAAACTCTTCGACGCGGACACGATGCCGCAAATCAATTTGCTGCGACGCGCGCTTGCCGGTAAGAAGTCAATCGAGGCGATGGAGATGTTGTTAAAAGGCTTGAGCGAAACCCGCGACAACCGAGAATTCCTCGAGCGATTGAAACAGAACGCTTGATGGATCGTTACGCACTAGAGAGCAAATGACAGATGATTGAATACGATTTCGACGTTCCCTTCATTTCGAGCCTCGCCCTACGGGAAAAACAAATTCAGCAGAATTACCGCCCACTCATCGCGGTGCACAAGTGGTTTGCGCGAAGGCCCGGAACATTGTTCCGCGGACTACTCCTTTCCGAATTCGCGCCAGGGCCAATCAATGAGGAATTCTATCGCGCACAGGACTTCAGCGATAAGTGTGTTGCTGATCCATTCATGGGAGGAGGGACTCCGCTCGTAGAGGCCAACCGAACCGGATGCGCAACCATCGGCTTCGACATTAACCCGATGGCGTGGTGGATTGTCCGGGAGCAAATCGAACATCTCGATCTGCCGTCGTATCGGCGAGCCGCCGCCGATTTGCGCGCGTCGCTGGAGGAGGAACTTGGCTATTTGTATCGCACGCGCTGCGTAGTCGACGACCGGCCTGACGCGCCAATAAAATACTTTCTTTGGGTAAAGGTGCTCCGGTGCGATGACTGCACCAATACATTCGATCTCTTCCCGGGCTACTTGCTGTCTGAGGACATTCGTCATCCTAAGAATGTCGTGGTCTGCGCCTCCTGTGGAGAACTCAACGAGGTTGAAGATCGGAAACATCCAGGTCGATGCGCGTCCTGCCCATCACGCTTGCGTACCGAGGGCGTTGTTTCTAGAGGAAAGTGCATTTGTCCAAACTGCGGGAAGAGCCATAGTATTCCCGGAAAGCCATCGGCTCCGTTCGAGCACAGACTGTTTGCCATCGAATACGCGAACCCCAGTTGTGCAAGGCGTCACCAAGGACGCTTCTTCAAGAAGCCCGATCCTGAGGACCTCGAAAACGTCGAGAAGGCGAGCAAACTTTTTCGTGCCCTAACACCGAAGTTTATCCCAGACGACTACATTCCCAGGGCGACGAGACCGGGAGGCTTCACCGATGGGGATACGGACGCTACAGGCAAATGTTTAATGAACGCCAACTGCTCGGTCTAGAGTTGAGTGCTCGCGCGATTGCGGCCAAACGCAATAGCCGAGTCCGCACGGCCCTTGCAACAAACCTGTCTGACTTGCTGCGCTATCAGAACATGCTCTGTCGCTACGACAGTATGGCGCTCAAGTCGCTGGATATATTCTCAGTTCATGGGTTTTCCTATTGGCCTGATCCAGGTTGAATCGAACTTGCTCGGTGTGCTCAACCCAACAACAAAGCAGCCGATCGGCAGCGGCGGCTGGCTAAATATCATCGAGAAATACACGAAGGCGAAGGCGTATTGTGACAAGCCCTTCGAGATCAAGCACCAAGCTGGCCGCAGAGTAACCGTACCGTTGGCCGGCGAGTGGATTGGGGAAAGCAGCAACGACGGCAGTTTAACCAAAAGGGAGGTTCGCCTCGAATGCCGCGATTCGGCTGCAGTACATTTGAGGGCGAGATCTCTCGATGCGGTCTTCACTGATCCGCCGTATTACGGCAACGTCCAATACGCCGAGCTTATGGACTTCTGTTATGTTTGGCTTCGGCGGTTACTTCCAGAATTCCCAGCCTTTCAAGGCGCCAGCACGAGATGCGCCGAGGAACTCACCGGGAACGAGACCGCCGGCCGCGGACTTCCTCATTTCACTGAAGGCCTGAGCAGAGTTTTCCGGCAAATGGCAGGGGCACTGAAAGAGGGCGCACCGCTCGTTTTCACCTTTCACCACAATGACCTTGAAGCGTACTTCCTAATCGCGGTCGCAATCCTGGACGCGGGCCTTGCGTGCTCCGCTTCGCTGCCGTGCCCTGCTGAAATGGGTGCATCGATCCACATTAGCGGGACGCGTTCTTCGATTATCGACACCGTATTCGTTTGCCGAAGTACCGGTCATCTGCGGCGGCTGTGGCTTGCCGAGAACACAGAGCAACTCGGGACATTGATCTCAGAAGACCTCGCACAGCTTGCTTTAGGCGGTGTGAAGCCTACCGAGGGCGACGCTCGTTGTGTTGCATACGGTCACCTCACGCGCCTAGCTGTTTGGAACTTACGGTCTAAGTGGAGTTATACGCTTCCAGTTGACGAGAAGCTTCGAGCAGTTGCGTCCTGGATTGAAAGCTTCGGCGGCACCGCCTCACTGTTGCGACACGTGCGAAGGAGAGCACACCTTGCCCCGCGCCAGCCGGTCGTCACGGTGCGTGAATCGCAGAGACCTTACGGGAAGGAATTGAATGAAGTTTCCTTTTGAAGCAGACCTCGACGAAATCGAAGCGTCGCCCGATCAGTTCGTCGATTCGGTTTTCTCGTGCCTCGAATCGGAGTTTCTCGTAATGCCTCTCGGCCAGGGATTCGTTACGTTTCCTATGTTCGAGGGAGGCTATGAGGCGCTCAAGCAAGCAACCAACGGCTTTACGAAACTCGACTGCAACGCCGTTTACAAGACGGTAATTCAATGTCCGATGACGTTCGTCGTCTTACGTGCGATGCTTGGGTTCACGCCTCCCGAGTGGGCCTATGTCGCTACGCAAGAAACGAAGACGGATATCTCTCAGGGATTCATCCGAACACTTGACAGGAAGATTCGCTCCCATCCACTCGCGCCTCTTCGCACGACTACTGAGAGCTCCAGCCGAATTCGCAAGTTAGTAACCGTCGCATGCCGATTGCTTGAACAAGGCTCCCCAGATGTCAAAAACACTCACCTTCACAGGTGGATAAAGCAGACACGAAGTCTGGGCTTCTCAGTATCCGGAACGCGGCCCAGATAGGCGTTCCCTACGCTATGTTACTTTACGAGCGTTTTCTCGGTCGTCCATTCGCCGGACACCGCGACTCCATAAGCGAAATTATCGGGGATGCGCTCGAGTCTGCGATTGAAGAGGTGCTCTCGCAGGCCGGAATAAGCGCCCGCAAGACCAAACGCGCGGAGAAGATTCCGGGTTTCGACCAAACACCCGACTTCATTATCCCGAGCGAGTATAATCCTCAAGTGGTTATTGAAGCTAAGATAACTGAGGACGACGGCACTGCGCGCGATAAGGTTACCAGAATTCAACATCTCGCCGAACTGAGCCGAGCGAGCGCAACGGGCGGCAAGCCCGGATACCAAGTAATCGCGTGTATCGGCGGCAGAGGTTTCGGGGTTAGGCGCGAAGATATGAAGAAGATGCTGCTGGCGACTCGGGGAAAGGTGTTCACATTGAAGACCATTGACCGCCTTGTGGATTACACCAGATTGAGCGAGTTTAGGACCAGGTAGCCTTTAAATCTCTGACGATTGACCTGATTCACTAGCTGCTCTTCTCAACCGGATAACCCTTCGACGACCAGTCCTGCCCGAAACTGTTTGGAAGATACAACAACTTGACCTTCTTGAATCCCATCTCGCGAAGCGTTTGATAAGCCGGTCTCATGTTCGGACAGTTCGCCCACGGGCAGCACCCGCAATAGCATACGATCTGGCTATCGCGACTCAGTCCTTGCGCCTGCTTCTTCAACGAGTCGAGTCCTTCGGCGGCGTTCGCGGGTCCCGCGTACTTCGAGCCGGGAATGTGACTCATCTTGTAAAGGTGAATAATGCCTACGTGAAGCATTACGGGTTTTTGTTGGCCCGAGAGCGCTCGAGCTAACTCCTCGGGTTGAATCAAATCTCCAGCCGACCACGGATCGTCACCCATAAGGTTTTTTTCGGCGTACAGGCGATGGGCCAGACCCGCACAAGTGAGAAAGACCGCCACTGAAAGAACAACTAGCTTCAAAAATCGATTCATCTGTAACCTCCCTGGTTCTTGCCTCTCTTGTCTTAGATACCTGCCGAGGCAACCGGCAGATCGCGATAAGAAAACGTCCTGTCGACCGATGCGAACGCTTTGCCGTCGACCTCCGCGTAGGGATAAATGAAATAGTTGAGCCGTTCCCCTCCCTGCTTCGGGTTGAGAGTCAGATCTCGACCGATGCTAAACTCAACACGGTTCTCGTCGTGAGTTCCGAAGAAGTATTCTCTTTTGGCGGGATTCTTAGCGGCCTCCGACGCATCGATCGGAACCCAGCCGATGCCCTTCAAATAGACCTCAGCCCAGCAGTGATATCCGCTTATCTGGCCAGCGCCTCTGTCTGCAGGTAGTGGAAACCCGATGGCGAAGCGAGCAGGAATGCCGAGCGCTCGTGAGTAGCCGATGACAATCGCATGAAAGTCCGTGCAGTTTCCGCGTCGAGCATCGCATGCGTAATAGATGTCACCGCGTCCCCAGCCCTGTCCGCTCTTATCGTACTTCACGGTCGAAACCACGTGATTGTAGATGGCCCTGATCTTCTCGAGATCAGTGTTGGCTCCGGCCGCATCGACTACCTCTTGCGCCCACTGTTTCACCTTGCCATCGATCGGCACCAGCCTGTCAGGTTGAAGCCATCTCTCCATATCAGGATCCCTCTCTTCTTTAGCAGCGGAGTAGGTGACCGGCTGGAGTCGCTCCTGAATGTGCTCCTTGCGCAGAGCGTTGAAGCGCATGACCAGTGTGAAACTCGATTGTCGAGGATTGTTCAAGCTGATATGCATTACGCGGTTCCCGTACTGCGCCGAATGAGTCTGGTACGGATATGGAGATTCTATTTTCAGATCAGTGATTCGCTGGAATGGGCTGTCGTGCGGAATTGGTATCCACAATTCAACCTTGTGGGCGCCTGCGGGAATGTCTTTGATCGTGGCGCTGTATTCAAACTGGAAACTGCGCTCGTGTGGAGTCGCTGGCCGCGAAGATACATCTATGAGCAGCGTGAGCGTCAGCACCGCGCAAAACGCGGAGCGCAAAATCATGCTCGCAGTCGCTTTCATTATTCCTCCTGAAATCGATCGTCGTACACGACTATTTATTATATTCGCTCGACCGGATAATGGTCCATCTGGTCGCTCTCGCGACGCGAGTTCCAACGAGCCATCTCAATGCTGGCACGTCCATTGCAGCTTTCAGGCTCGCGATTATTTAGAGACTCTAAATCGGCTTGTTTCGATACGCTGGCTGCGAATCGTGATCCATTACAAAACAACCGCACGCCCGCGCTTCAAATTCAATACAAGTCCGATGGATAGAACCAAAACTTCAGGAGGTTACCATGAGCGACTATACTGAAAGACGGACGGTAGTTGAGGACATTCCGATTAAACGAGCTCGGCCGGTCGTCGAGACTCAGTACGATTCAGTAGTTCATGAGCGCCGGGGAATGTCCGGCGGGGCGGTCGCAGCTTTGGTGCTGGCCGCGATCGCAGCCGCTGTTGTGATTACGCTGCTGGTCTTGAATAGTCAGCAAAAGGACAACGAGGACCAACTTGCGCAGGAAAGAGCGAGAACGGCTGCCGCGGAGCAGCAAGCTGCCTCGCAACAACCTGCGCAACCTGCGCCACAAACTCCTGTCGTGGTAGTGCCTTCATCTCCGACGCCGACTGTGCCGGTGCCGGCTCCTGCTGTCACGCAACCAGCGCCAGCCGAGACGGCGCCTTCGAGCGCTCAGGTCGAGATAGATGTCACGTCTAAGATCCTGGACGATAGCGAACTTCGCTCTCATTCGATAGACGTGAAAGTCGCAGGAAGGACGGCGATACTCAGCGGCCGTGTTCCGAGCGATGAGTTGAAGTCCCGCGCCGAAAAACTTGCCAGGACTGTCAAGGGGGTCGGAAGAGTCGTCAACAACATTACCGTGGAGCCTTAGGGAACGAACCATTCGGAGCGCGCATCGCTCACCATCCTAGCGGTATCTACCGGTTGCAAGCACGCTGCGCGGATGGGAGCCGCAGACGCTTATGGTCAATACAATCCTGAACAGTAAGCGACGCGCCGGAGCGTGGATCCGGATTCTCCGTTTGACCAGCATACTCTTCGCCGTCGCCATGGTGTTGGCAGGCTCGGGGTGCGTGCAGGAGCCGCCCAAAGGAACAACCAGCCCGTCTGCAAACACAAACGCGACGAGCAATGCCCCCGCGCCTGCCCAGCCCGCGCCGGAGAAGGCAGCCAACCCGGCGTCGAAAGATGAAGAGCTCACTCTGCCGGTGCTTGATGCGTTCTTCGCGCAAGAGAACTTCTCGGGCGAGCTCAAATCGAAACTGCAGCTCACCGATGAACAAGTCAATCAGCTCCGCTCCATAGCCCGGCAGGAAACGTCGAAGCTGCGCGAGAGCAGCAACGATGACCAATACACCGGCAGCGCTGCGGCGGCACGCCAACAAGCCATTCAGAAAATCAGGGCAGCGATTGGCGTTCAAAAGGCAAGCGAGCTAGTCGGCTTTGTAAACGAACGCTGGAATAGCGGCGCGGGCGCTACAACAACGTCAAGTGCTGCGCCGAGTTCGACACCACAAGATACGCGCATCGTCATAAATGCTCCGGCGTTTCGGATGGATATCTTTGAGGACGGGCGGTTGAGCAAGTCTTACCGGATTGGCATTGGCTACCCCGAGTTCCCTCTTCCAACCGGCTTGCGAAAAGCTGACACAATAATATTCAACCCTTCGTGGACACCACCGGATGAACCCTGGGTTGAATCGGGACACAGCAAGGTGAAGGTTGGAGAAAAGGTCGCGCCCGGCGACAAGTTGAATCCACTCGGACCAATCAAGATCCCTATAGGCTTGCCGTCCTTGATCCACGGCGGCAAGGCTCCGGCCAAGCTCGGAAACTTCGCTTCGCATGGATGCGTCGGTTTGACAACTGCGCAGATACTCGGTTTCGCCGAGCGCCTCGCTCGGCTTTCGGGCACCCAGCTTTCACAGGAGCAAATCGGCGAATATGTGAAACACAAAACGGACACCAAGCCGGTAAAACTCAGCAAGCCCGTTCAAGTCGAATTGCGCTACGATACGATAACTATTGAAGACGGAAAGCTGCATGTCTACCGCGATGTGTATGAGCGTGGTACGAACAACGAGGAGAATCTGCGCGCCGTGCTGCAATCCTACGGTGCCAATTTCGATCGACTGAGCGACAACGTCCGCGCCGACGCGTTGCGGGCGCTCAGCGCAATGTCACGCAATGCCGGCGGCAAGCCCGTCAGCGAAACCGGCTCCTCGTCCACTCGTAACAAGAATGCGAGCGGCAATGTGACTCGGCTGATCAAGGGCGCGAAAGAAGTTGTAATCGACATTCCCGATCTTGCGGGCAAGGGCTACCCCGCGCCGGCAGATCTCGATACCGGGGTACCGCCAAAGACAGCGTCGCCGCGGACTCGTCGGCGATGATACCTTTGTCAAGTAGGGCGGCCCCAGTAGGGGACGCCCCGCAATTCAATGGTTACTGTTCACCAGCAATGGATAAGGATTGATTGGATCGCCGCCGCTCCAGTTGCGCGGCAATGTGATCCCCGACGATGTTAGTTTGGAAATCGCAAAGTGGAGATGGTAGTTTCCGGCGCCGGCATTGCCCGTGTCGCCCACGTATGCAATTACATCGCCCCGTCGCAACTGCTTTCCTTCCGCAATGCCCGTTTCGTAGCGCATCAGGTGAGCATAGTAATACACATAACGTTCCGACGGGTCTAGCTCATAGAGGGTTATGCCGCCCTTTTCGCTCTGAAAGAGCTTGATCACTACCCCATCAGTCGTCGCAAGCACCGGAGTTCCCTGGGGCGCCTTTATGTCGATGGCGTCGTGCTGACGTCCTTCTGAGCGCGCTTCACTGAAGGTGTCCCGGAGTTGGTTCGCCGATATGCCGGTCAACGGTATGAGCAGGTTTCTAGACCTGAGGTAATTAATATCACTATCGGTAATGTTACTCGTGCTCGCGGGTGTGCGCGCGATCTCGTTAGACGACGACGCCGGAGTGTCTTTGGTCCGGGGTTTCTCTTCAATTGCGGCCGGTTCGCCCGCGGGTTCTTTCTTGCGCGCCACTGACTCGGACCCGCGTGGCGTTTGCAGGTTTAGCAACTCAACGGAGGCTAGAATTACAAACAAGCCGGAGAACACGAGCAGAACAGTGCGTCGACGTCGGCTTGACCATATGATCCGGAGGATGCCGCTATGCTTCAAAGCCGCCTCCCGGATATCAACAGTTCACTGATTCTGACTCCATTCAGTTTCATTACCGTTGGTCGAGCGCGCGATTGGCGGCCTTTGCGCGAGGCCGCCCTTGCAGACAGCCAACTGCGCGACTATTGAGGCCTCGAGGGTGGACAGTTGCTCAGCCAGCGAGAGAGCGCGGTCGAAGTCTGACTTCGCGAGTGACGCAAGGGTCCTCTCGAGGCTCGCCCCATTCAGATCGTCAAGCGCAAAGGCTCGAGTGCCATTCGCTTTCGTTGCTGAAGCCGGCTCGTCTTTCGAGTCTTGCTGACGTTTGATCGTCTCGTTAATTGCCTTGATCGCCGACTGCAGGGTCTCGAAGCTTCGCACATCATCGAAAGCTGCAAAGCTGCCTGCTATCTTGATCAGCGATCGCGCGCGGTCTATCAATGCTGCTTTCGCAGAGTAGGTCGCGGCCTCATTGAGAAGCTCGATCGCCCGGACTTCGTCTCCCGCCGCCAGCACGGCATTAGCGAGCGTAACAACAACGTCAGCTCGCAAGCTAAGATCGACAACTCGCCGCGCTAAAGCGAGCGCATCGTCGATTCGTTTTGTTGATGAATATCGCCGCGCGATCTGAATCATTACCCGATCGCGCGTTGCTTCGTTCGAGATTCTAAACGCTGCCTCTTCTGCTTCCTTGAACCCACTTCGTGCAAGCCAGCCGAGCGCTGCTCGCGCCAAGAGCGAGTCGCGCTCGCCTTTGTCGGTCGCTTCGATTGCATCTCGCGCGAGGTCCGCCGGTCCACGAACACTAAGGTCAGCCGCATCGATCAACGCGTCCGCTCCTGCATCACTCCCATAGCCGATGTAGATCTGCAACTGACCGGCACGATCAGGCAGATAGCGCGCAACCAGATCGGTAAGTTGCCGCCCGATGAAGTACGCGGCGGATTCGTCGCGGCTCGTGATTGCCGAGGGATCGAACTCGTCGCGAGAGACCTTGTTCAATGCCAAATTGAGAAAGCGAACGACGAGCGGCTTGCTGAGAGTATGCTCGGATGTGGTGTTGACCACCGAAACGACGTAGGAGCCCAGAGCATGAATCTCGGTAAGGTTGACCTCCGGCGACTCTTCGAGCCGGGCCACTACATTTGAAAAGAGCAGGTCGGCGCGTTCCGCATCCACCGCCCGCAACAACGTTAGAAACCGAGCGAGATATGACGAGATGCCTAATGCGACGCTCATCTGCGCGAATGCCATCGCCTGTTGCGGTTCGCGCTCGACCACCTGCAGAGCTGCGCTCATCAGCAACTCGCGGCGCTCAGTTTCTTCTCGGGTCGGCCCGGTGGTCATGGTTGTGCGCGCGTTCGAGAAGGTTGGATTGGCCGGATTCGCGCCGCAATCCTGAGAAGTGCCGTCCTTGCAGACGCGCGATGAATTCTCGAGTTTATCAGCGATGCTCACCGCAAGCTCTTCCGCAAGGTCGGGGTCACGCGCGGCGATTTGGTTGAGCAACTCGCTGCGCAGTTGCCCCTTGCGGGCCGCGCTCAAGTCTGATCGAAGTCCGACGCTCGGCGAGCCGATCGCATTAGCCTTTTGATCGCCAGGCTTGGCCGATGGCGAAGTCCCAAGAGACTCGAACGCGCGCCGGTAAATCGACCTTGCTCGCTCGGCGTCACGCGACCATAGCAATGTTGCGGCCTGGGCTTGCGCACGGACGGCGAAGGCGAGGTCATCAGACGCGCGGGCGTCATCGGCCAGGCGCTCGAGCAGCGAAGTTATTCGGGAGGTTTGCTGTGTGACTCTTAGAAGCTCGTCGACCTTCTCGGCGGGGTTTGCTGCGGGTTGCAAGACCTGAGCGTGCACGCTCACGGGTGCCAGCGCCAGGACGATCAATACTGCGCAGCCTCTAACAAAGTTCCGCGCCATGGCTCGAATCTAACACGGAGCGAGAAGAGAGTAAAAGGCAGGCGTTCAAAGCGGGCGTCCAGAGTACCGACTTTAGTCGGGCAATTCCTTTGTGATTCCAACCCTCTGTCTAGCAGTGCACTGCCCGACTAAAGTCGGTACTCTGAGCGCCCTCTCCTGAATGATTTATCTATTCGATCTTTTCAGCCTTAAGAATCAGGAAGACGGGAACTCGGATCGCCTGATCGTAACGAGAGGGGTTCTTTGTGGCGAAATCGGTCGACGGCGCCGGCTCCAGCACATCCGTAATCGAGAGACGCGCAGATAGGAGCGCGTTGAAGTATTCGGAGATCGTATGATGATGACAGAAGATACGGCGACCTTCGCTTGATACCGCGCCGAATCCAAGCCATGGCGTTTCGATCGATCGGTGAGGCGAGCCGAAATACCAACCCTCCCAGGGATCTGGTCCTTCCATCTCTTGTGAATCAGCCAATGGAAACTGCGCCGTGGACATGGGGTGAAGCACGCTGGCAACCAGACGAGCCGTGGGCTTCATTACGCGCGCCACCTCCTTCATGAATGGGTTGATGTCTTCGACATAGTGAAGCGCGGTTGCGGTGAAAACAATGTCGAATCCAGCGTCATCGAAAGGAAGCGGCTCACGTATATCCGCGACGCGGAAGTCAGCTTCAGCGCCGCGGCGATGCGCCCTCTCCTGTGCGAGCGAAATCATCGTCGGCGACAGATCGAGGCCGACAACATGACTGTCCTGCTCCGCAAAAGACACCGAGTAAGTGCCCGATCCGCAGCCCAGGTCCAGAAGCCGCGCGCCGGCTACATTGCCGATCAGTTGTTCGATTGCCGGGCGCTCGATGTTGTCAGCGAAGGAATCCGACGCTGTTGTGTAGAAGTCAAAGGCTTCGCCACAGGCATTCCAGATTCTCTTTACGTCGAGAGGCATAAAAGAAATCGCTGAACGATGAATGATGAATAATTCTGCATTCATTCAACATTCAGCGTTCTATTCAATCCTGTAGTTGGGCGCTTCCTTGGTGATGATCACGTCGTGAACGTGACTCTCGCGCAAGCCGGCTGAGGTCACTCTGATGAAACGTGCTTTTTCATGCAGGTCCGCGATTGAGTGACACCCGCAATAGCCCATCCCGGCTCGCAGTCCTCCGACCAGTTGATGGACCAGCGAAGCCAGCGGGCCCTTATGTGGAACTCGTCCCTCAATCCCCTCCGGCACGAGCTTAGACATTTGAAACTCATTGCCCTGGCCGTAGCGATCCCGGCTGCCTTCTTTCATTGCCGAGAGCGAACCCATCCCTCGATAAGCCTTAAAGGACCGGCCCTGGAACAGAATTATCTCGCCCGGGCTTTCATCAGTTCCCGCGAACAGCGAACCTATCATCACCGAATCCGCGCCGGCCGCTATCGCCTTGCTGATGTCTCCCGAATACTTGATACCGCCATCGGCTATAACCGGCACGCCAGACCCGCGAGCCGCGCGGGCGCATTCGAGAATCGCAGTGATCTGCGGCACCCCCGCTCCGCTCACAACGCGAGTGGTGCATATTGACCCGGGACCCATTCCAGCCTTTACCGCATCCACCCCGGCGGAGATCAGATCCCTGGTCGCTTCGGCAGTGGCAATGTTGCCCGCTACGAGATCGACTTCAGGGAATTTAGCTTTGATCTTCTTCGCCGCCGAAATGACGGCCTCCGTGTGCCCGTGCGCTGTGTCAATCACCAGAGCGTCGACGCGCGCCCGAATCAACTCTTCGGCGCGCTCCATGAAATCACCGGTGGCGCCTACTCCCGCCGCGACCCTCAACCGGCCGAATCCATCCTTCGCCGCCAGCGGATATCTGATTGCCTTTTGAATGTCTTTGACAGTGATCAGGCCCTTCAATCTGTAGTTATCGTCGACCACAAGCAGCTTCTCGACGCGATGGCGTTGGAGAATAGCTTTGGCTTCGTTGAGAGTGGTGCCGACCGGCACGGTGATCAGGTTCTCTTTGGTCATTGCCTCGCGGATCGGCAGATCGAGCCGCGTCTCGAAGCGCAAGTCTCGGTTTGTGAGAATACCAACCAGATGCCCATTTCTCTCCACGATGGGCACGCCGGATATTCGATAGCGCTCCATCACCTCGACCGCGTCGGATATCGGGTGATCGGGAGTCATCGTCACCGGATCAACTATCATTCCTGACTCACTACGCTTTACCTTGTCGGCTTCATCGCGCTGCTCATCGATGGAAAGGTTCTTATGAATGACGCCGATGCCGCCCTGCTGCGCGATCGCGATGGCAAGGTGCGATTCGGTCACGGTGTCCATGGCCGCGGACGAGATTGGAATGTTGAGCGGGATGTTGCGAGTGAAATGAGTGGTTGTGTCGGCCTCAGTCGGAAGGACTCCGCTGCGCGCGGGAACGAGAGAAACGTCGTCGAAAGTTAACGCCTCGGTAATTTCGGCAGCCAGCATCGTGATACCTCGATATTTCAGGTTGTTTTAATTCGCTCAACTCGACGTTGTTCTGTTTTACGTCGTGCCGCGCGAGTGATGCCGGCCAACTACCTGACCAGCTTCGGAGGTTATCAAAGCGAATATGTGATTGCAAGTTGGGAGTCCGGGCGGTACGGTTCATCGGTTTGATTCTAGCTACGTTACCGGGCAGAAGGGACCGCTGAGTTGCGCTGACTGCGTTTCGCTGATCTGCGCAGATCAGCTGATCGAACAGGGTAAATCAGCGGTTGCTCCTGCGGGCAAGGCGCCCTGAACCATCACCGAACGGGTAAGGCTAGGCAGGCAAGTTCACCTATCATCTTGCGTTATGTTTTCTATCGCCATGGCTCGACTTTTTTGTTGCGGGTTCGCGGGCGCCGTCAGGCTGAGCCCGGCGCTGGATCTCCTCCTGGTGCTCAATCAGAAAGCTCAAGAAGGCGCGCACCGCCGCCGCCGGATTACTCTTCAGATAAAAGATTGCCACACTGCGGAACAGATGATGCCGTGCGACTCGAAGCGTTCGCACTGAATCTTGTCGAAGCCCTTCGGTCACCGCCCAGGCGGGCATGAACGAGATGCCTATGCCTTCGGTCACCATTTGCAGAATGAAGTCGGTGTCGTTTGATTCGACAACGATGATCGGCTCGACGTTTACCTCCTCAAAGAATGCATCCGTCACCTGTCGGACTGAAACGCTCTGTTCATAGAGTATGAAGCGCTCGGATGTCAGGCTCTCGGCTTCAACAGAATCTGTATTTGCCAGTTTATGATGCTTGCTTACGACCAGCACAAGCTCATCCTCGAATAAACTCTTAACCGCGAGTTCACGCGAATGAATCGGCAATGACGCGAAGCCGACGTCGGCGACGTTCGAACGCACCTGCTTGATCGTCTCATTTGTGTTAGCGGTTGTGCGAAAAGAGAGTTCGACCTGCGGGTATCGGCGAATGAACTTAGAATAGATCGGCCCGAAAAGATGCACGAGCGCCTGCGTAGCCATTGCTACCCGGAGGCGGCTCGCCGCAAGGGTCTCGCTCCCTTTGAAAGCCGCCCGAAGAGCTTCCACTTCATTGAAGATTCTTTCTGCGTGTGAAAGCACCAGCTCGCCGGCGCGCGATACCTCAACACGTTTGCTTGTACGCACTAACAGCGGCTCACCTGTTTCGGCTTCAAGCGCCTTGATCTGCTGACTGACCGCCGATTGGGTCAATCCAAGGCGCTCGCCCGCGCGCGTGAAGTTCCTCGTCTCTGCGATTACCCGCAGAATCTCCAGCTGCCGCAATTCCATAGGATCATTCTAGCTACTGGTGGCGATTACGACAATTAATTTCCCTTATTCTCAAGTTGATCGTATGGTAGTGGTGTAGGACCAGTGTAGGAGAGGAACGACGTGCCGGATGCGGCCCAGTTCCTGAGAAAGGAGGCGAAACATGATTCTTCCTGAAGTAATCATAGGCCAGAACCGATTTCCCGGAATTAGAAGACCGCGAGAATACGACGGCAAGAATAGTCGGAACGACAGACAGACTGGCATGACGGTCAACGTCCTGACTACGATGGCGGTAACGTTCATTGTAGCATCGGCCGGTGTGTTGGTGCTCGCGAGCGGAAGCACCAATCAGGCAATCGTAGGTGGTATTCTTGCGATGGCCGCTGGTTTTATCAATCTCTTGCGACGGCCACCCGAGGAAGCCAAAGGCTGCGAATAGTAGTGAGGAGCTATTCTGCAGGCAGATCCGGGCGTCCGCAGAGCATTGAGTCCTAAGACGCCGCTGATCGGAGTCGAGCGCCATGAAGGAAAGACAAGCTTCAGCTGAGTTCAATCAACCGACTGCTGCGGATCGCTTTTTTAATCGCGCGTTTGGGTTCCTGATCCGGATCGGGATGGGGTTGTCGCATAACTACTTGCTGGAAGTTCGAGGCCGCAAGAGCGGGCGCATTTATTCAACGCCTGTAAATCTACTCGACCACGACGGCAAAGAATATCTCGTTGCTCCACGCGGTTATACTCAGTGGGTTAAAAACGTTATGAGCACCGGTGAAGGCTGTCTTGTAAGAGGATCGCAGCGAAAGGAAATCTCTTTGTTCCCAATGCCCGACGACGCAAAGCCGGATATCCTGAAGGATTATCTCGATCGATACCGCAAAACCGTCCAAAGATTCTTTCCGATTCAAGCTGGTTCGCCGGCCGATGCTTTTGAGCCGATCGCTTCGCGCTACCCGGTGTTCGAAGTAACAAGCAAGCGTGAATAGAGACTTCGTTTCATGCGGGCGTCTCGGGCTGTCGTTTCATGCATGTAAGGGTGGCCCTCCGTGGCCGCCCATACAAGTCCGCTTACTTTGTCATGTACTTCCAGTTTCCGGGTCTTCCTTCCGACATCCATTCAACGGCGGTCTCCAATCGCTTCTTACGAGTCTCATCGCTCTTAGCTTCGGTTATCCAATCAACGTACTCTTTCTTGTTGGTGTAGCTGAACTGCTCGAATGTAGCGAGCGCCTTCTTGTTCCTCTTGAGAGCTGTGGTGAGGTCATCCGGGTTTTCCAATTCCTTCGTCTCTGTTGATCTAGCGCGAGTCGCTGGTTTGATTCCGGAGTCGTGAAGTTTGACCGCATCTTTGATCCGTTTGATTAACGTCTTGTCTTTGGGCAAGTCCGACGTACTTGTGATCTTGCCGAACTGCCCCATCCTTTCGGTGGACGGTTTCGCTTCGTCGCTCATCACCCAGCCGCCGGCGTACCAGAATCCAAATGCGCAGTGTTGCTTGAAAGAGGCCACGCTGCAAAGTACTCGCGACTTGCGATCACTCGCGCTGGTGTACATGAAGTGCGGGAGGCGCCACTTCATTGTCTCTTCGACTGTAGGACAGTGGTCGTGGATCAATTCCCTGATGTGCACCAGTATCGGTTTGGCGAACTCAGCCGACTTTGCGATGTAAGCATCCACACGAGGGTCTTTTGGTTCCCATTCTTTCGAGCTCCTGATTGATTTTTGGAATTCGCTATTGTCGGTTGATCGCCCGAACAAACGCAAGCAAGAAGACATCGCGTTTCGTCAACCGGCGTCGCTACGGGCTAACCAGACTTTGCGATTGACCGCATCTGAAATATCGAACAGCTCGATGCGCCAGGGCGTGAACTTAAGCACACCGTACTCGGGATCATCCAGGCCTTTGAAGATCTTTCCAAGATCGAAACCGGCCGGCGGAGGGCTCGTCTCGAAGAGTTCCCAAACGTGTTTCTTCTTCTCGCTATCGAATTCCCATTCCGCCGTGCAATCGACATACACGGGCCGGGCAATGTCTGAGACGTAAGCAAGCGAGACGTAAGAGCAGTGAGCGATATGTCTCGCCTTAAGCGACTGAGGCCGCGCGCTCGCCCAACCTGTCGCGCCTTCCCAGAGCGGATGCAAAATGCGCGAACGCAATCGATTCTTCGTGTCCAGCGTAGCCATGCTGCACCAAACCATTGAATGGACGCGTTGAATGAATTCTGTCTCGATCTCTAATAATGTCTGCACTTTGGCCACTGTTCTTACTCTAACAATCTGTATGCGAACCTCAAGGTCTGTAACCGTGAAAGGGTGAGGGCTATGTCCGTCACCCACTTCGTGTGTTCATGTCTTTCGTTTGCCAACCCTCAACGGATGACGAGATTCTAATCGCGCCCCGGCTTCGTGCTCAGCTATCGCGCGCTTCGGAGCCAGACCGCGCCACGCTTCTTCTATTAAGCCCCGCAGCAGATTCAATTCGACATTCTTCAGTCGAACGAGCATGAAGGGCCAGCAACGATAGTGATCGGTGACGTAGAACATATCCGGTTGAGTTGCGGTCAGCACCTCACGTGTAACGAATTCCGCCTTAAGCACCAGCGACTCACCGTCCTGATGAAACCTAGCCAGAATCTTGCGGGACGCTCGAAACGCCGGTGTCCCGTACGACGTGCCTTCTTCGACACCGGGCAGCGCTAAGGCTAGTTGACGGACGTCATCGAAAGTGACGCCAACGTTAGTTTTCCGCAGCCCAGTTTTCTTTTTTGTCTTAGCCAAAGTGTACTCACGGATTCAATGGCGGGTGCCAGTCGCCGCCTCGCCATCGGGTGTCGCATCGAAAACATTCCACAACGGACACATCGTATCCATGTGGCGTGGTTCGTCCTCGCTACGCGAGTACAGCATCTCGGTGTCCCAGAAATGACGATGTCAAGGTTCCGCGTCAGTGCCTAGATGTGGCTCGACGGTAATGCGGACTGTATCTCCGACCGCTACGCCAGCTTTCGTTTGGACCTCTTCGTCGATAAGCATCCAGAACTTTCTCGACCGCCGTACGATGCAGCTACCAAAGGGCACTCCGTTCAGTTCAGCTCGAACCGTATGTCCACGTCGGACGGGCCAAAGCACCCTGGCGCTGACAGTCCATTTCTCCTCGGGATCAAACGGAACCTCGACAGCAGCTCCGTTGTGTCCGAGCAGCAATTGACCTTCGAATTTCTCTTTCCCTGTTTTCGGCATCCCACTCGGCTCAGTCAAGCGTGCGTTTCTGAAACTGCTCGATGAAATCGACCTGCTCTTTCAGGAGATGATTCCGCACCTGAACCTGATCGCCGAAGTCCATATAGGGTTCTGCCTCGCGATCGTACGGCATCCACTTCGGCAAGCCGGCGCCGTTCGGGTCGCCGGTCCTCGCGAAGTTGACCCAGTAGCTCATCATCGTATCGGCGAGCTTCTGATCGGCTTCGGTCAACAGCGGATTCTGCCGGTTGAGATTGTTAAACACGTAAGGAATCTCGCTGGCGTGATAAGCGCCGAGGTACTTGCTTCTCTGGTTGGGCGGCACGTGGCTGAACGAGTACAAATAAGCCCTGGACCGTCCGTTCGCGGTCATTCGCGCCCACGTCCTCATATTGAGTGTGAAGACTCCATCTCGCAACGCGCCCAGATAAGCCGGCGCGATGTCCGCATCGCTTTTCGCCGGGTAGACCGCGTCGAATTCCTTGATCATTTCGCCGTACTGGATCGACATTCGCTTGCGATAATCCTCCATGGTCTTTGGCACCGAGTCCGGCGTCGTCAACGTAGTCATCTCGTTCGCATTCGAACCGACAATCACCGGCACATCATTGTGCTTGCTTTTAGCAAAGATATTGCGGATCTCGTCAGGCAAAACCCATCCATCGACGCAGGGCTGCGTTCTGAACTTCTTTCCTTCCGCGTCATTGTTGAAGATGTCTACAATCTTCTCCGCCGGCAATTCGCGAAGCGCCTTTAGCGAATTCGCGCCGGCGGCTTTGGCAAAGGCCTCGCCGACTTTTTCCGCTGATGCGAGTTTGTTTCGGTCTTCGTTGAGGTAAGGCATCGGGCCGAAGTAAGCACCGCTTTCGCCGATTGCCCGATGAAACAACTCTTTAGCGAGCGGCGTCGCGACCAAAGTGTTGACACTCCACGACCCCGCGGACTCGCCAAAGATCGTCACGTTCTTAGCATCGCCGCCGAAAGCACCGATATTCTTCTGCACCCACTTCAATGCCGCGATTTGATCGAGCACTCCATAGTTGCCCGACGAGTGCTGCGGCGATTCGTTAGTCAACTCAGGGTGCGCAAGGTACCCGAGAGGACCCAGACGATAATTGACCGTCACCAGTACCACGCCCTTCTTCGCCAGCGCCGTTCCATCGTAAGTAGGTCGCGCGCCCGAGCCCCGTGTCAGCGCGCCGCCGTGAATCCACACCATCACCGGCCGTTTGTCACCCGAGTTGGCTGCCGTCCAAACATTAAGGAAGAGACAATCCTCGCTCATTTTCTCAGGGGGTGAATAATACATTGAGCCCTGCGGATAAGAAGACTGCGGACACGCCGCGCCGAAGGCGTCGCATTTTCGAACTCCATCCCAGGCAACGACCGGCTGTGGAGCCTTCCAGCGCAACTCGCCCACCGGAGGAGCCGCGAATGGAATGCCTTTGAAACTGCGGACACCGTCGGCCGTCGCGCCTGAGATTAGACCACCGTCGACCTTGATGTTGCCGTTGGGTGCTACGGCAAAGGCGGAAGCGGCCAGGGCTATTGCAAAGAGAAGAAGAGTCAGATTGCGGCGCATGAAGTACCTCCTGATTGGCTTTTCGTTACCATCCCGTCGTGACCGCCTTTAGGCGGAGGTTCGTAGCGATGTGATTCGAGCGTGATTGGCGTACAAACTTCCGCCTGAAGGCGGTACTACCAACCGCGCATTCACGCCAGTTGCTTCTTGACGGGCAAATCGCGGATGCGTTTGCCTGTCGCTGCGAATATTGCATTACAAATCGCGGGCGGCATCGGAGGCACGCCGGGTTCGCCTACGCCCGCCGGCGGAGCATCGCTTTGCACAATGTGCACTCGCGTCTCCAACGGCGCCTCCTCCATCCGGGCGACTCTGTAGTCATGAAAATTCGACTGTTGAACTGCTCCTCCGGAGACGGTGATCTCATTCATCAGCGCGATGCCTGTGCCGAAAACTGCCGCACCCTCGAACTGGGCCTTCACGCGGTCGGGGCTGATCACACGGCCGGCATCGACAGCAATGTCCACGCGCGGAATACGCACCTTGCCGCTGTCGTCCACCTCGACTTCGACTACCGCGGCCACATAGGTGTAGAAACTCCAGTGCGCAGCAATGCCGAGCGCGCGACCTTTCCCCGGTTTTTTCTTCGCCCAGCCCGAGCGTTCCGCTGCAAGCTCGATTACATTTCGAAGGCGTCCGGTCTCAAGCGGGAATTTGGCCGCGAGCGGACTGCGAGCCCCAAGATCGATCTTGCGCGGCTGCCCCAACAGATCGAGCAGATATTCAACCGAGTCTCGGTTAGCCAGGTGCGCCAGCTCATCGACGAAAGATTGAATGGCGAAGGCGTGCTGGATGTTCGCGACCGAACGCAACCATCCAATGCGAAGGTGACTATCCGCCGGTCCGTTCTCCGCTCGATGATTGGGAATTGAGAACGGCAGATTAGTCCATCCCATATCCAACTCGAAGCCCTGCGCGGTCTTGGCGCCCGGCCCGGCGAAGGTCGATCCGATGGTTGGAAACGCGCAACGTTGGAGCCAGGCGGTCGGTTTGCCCTTCTCATCCAGCGCCGCTTTGACATACATAGCTGAAACGGTGTGATAGTAATCGAAACGAATGTCATCTTCGCGGCTCCAGGCAACCTTGACTGGTTTCCCGACGGCCTTCGACAGTATCGCCGCCTCCGCAACGTAATCGGGTTTCGATTTTCGCCCGAAGCCACCGCCAAGCAGCGTCACATGGCATTCGACATCTTTCTTGTCGATGCCGAGGGCCGCCGCAACGGTGTCCTGAACAGCCTGAGGGTTCTGGGTCGCGGCGTACGCAATAACTTTGCCGTCTTTGAACCCGACGACTGCCGCAGGCGGCTCCATCGGCGCGTGGGAAAGGTGCGGCACATAATACTCAGCTTCGTGGGTCTTGCCGCCCTTTGCGAACTCCGCGTCCACGTCGCCAATGTTGCGGGCGGCTTTCTGCGGTTTGCGAACGGTTTCCAGGAGCTCCTTTTTGTAAGCTGCCGACTCATAGCTCGCGTGGTCGCCGGCGTCCCACTCAACCTTGAGAGCTTCGCGGCCCTTCATCGCGGACCAGGTGTTGTCGGCGATGACCGCAACCCCGCCTAACGCTTGAAAGACGTGAGGCGGCTTGAAACCCGGAATAACTACGGTCTGTTGCACGCCTGGCACTTTCCTGGTTCCTTGATCGTCGAAACTCTTGAGCTTGCCCCCAAGCACCGGTGAGCGCTCGATTGACGCGTAGACCATTCCCGGCATTCGAGCGTCGAAGCCGAACGTGGCTCGACCCGCGCTAATATCATCGCGATCAACCGTAGCAAAGTCCTTTCCGATGTAGCGGTACTCCGAAGCGGGTTTGTATCTGAGTTCTTCCTTCTTTGGCATTGCCTGTTGCGCAGCGAGCGTGGCCAACTCTCCGTAGCCGAGTTTGCGTTTGCTGGAAGCATGAACGACTTGATGGTTCTGCGCCTTGCATTCCTCCGCCGGCACTCCCCATTTTACCGCTGCCGCCCGTTCGAGCATGAGACGCGCGGTGGCTCCGGCGTCGCGCATCGCGTCGCCAAAATCGCGAATTGAACATGAGCCGTCGGTGTTTTGACTCCCGTACTTTACATCGCCGAGAGCCTGCTCGACTTTTACACGGGCCCAGTCGGCGTCGAGTTCGTCGGCGACTATCATCGGCAGCCCGGTGCGAATGCCAGTGCCCATCTCTGAGCGGTGTGCGACAACGATCACCGTGCCGTCGGTCTCGATTCCGAGATAGACGCTCGGATGCCACGCAGCGCCGTCAGCTCCGCTTGCCGTGCCCGTTCCTGCAAAGGCCTCGATAGCATGGGCCGGCAAAAGGCGAGCGCCAAGCACGAATGCACCTGCAGAAAAGACGCCCCCGAGAAAAGTGCGACGCGTTACCAGGTCGATGGAATTCATTTCTTCACCTCCGCTGCCTGCTTAATCGCCTGGCGAATACGTTGATAGGTTCCGCACCGGCAGATGTTGCCTCGCATCGCGGTGTCGATTTCCGCGTCGGTCGGCTTTGGATTCTGTTTGAGCAACGCAGCCGCAGCCATGATCTGTCCGCTCTGGCAGTAGCCGCATTGCGGGACGTTGGCCTGGCGCCAACACACTTGAACCGGATGCTCGGCTTTCGCGTTAAGACCTTCGATAGTCACAACGGTCTTTCCAACCGCGTTCTTAACAGGTGTTTGGCAACTCCGCACCGCCGCTCCGTTGAGATGAACCGTGCAGGCTCCACACAGACCCATTCCACAACCGTACTTAGTGCCGGTTAGTTCGAGAGAGTCGCGAAGGACCCAGAGCAGCGGCATCTCCGGACTGACATCTAGCGTCCGATCCTTCCCGTTGACGTTTATTGTCATCGCAGGCATCAAAGTTTCTCCTCAGAAAATGTCCGACAAGCTGCCAGCTTGCCGCGGTCTTAAGGCTGGACGCACGACAGTCAGCGACAAGCCGGCGGCTTGTCGGGCATCATTGCGTGCAGCCTGATTTTTGATCTTGCCAGAGTGACAGCTCAGACAAAAACTTACAACCAAAGTTCGAGAGTCGCCAGGCTCGTCAACCCGCGATGCTGCGCGCCGGCGCCATCGGCTCCCAGAACTTTCTGATCTCGCCGCGCGGATCATTCTCAACCCGCGTGTCGGTATCGAAGACCATGGTGGCGCGGCTGCTTGCCTCGTAGGGCGGCCAGTGCGGGATCTGTGAGTTATTAGGATCGCCGGTTTTGGCGAATGCCACCCACGCCGAAGCCAGCCGGTCGCACATTACTTTTCCTACGGTCGAGCCCACTCCCACGATGTTGTCTCGCACGTTATGAAACGAGGCCGACACGTCTGTGCCGTGAACCGCGCCAAACTTACCGGCAAAGCCAGGACTCACCCAAGACCAAAGATACATATAGGCTGGAGCCTTTCCGAGCGCCGCCTTGCGTTCGGCCTGAGTGATTGCCGATTTGCGGAACCCTGCGTCGGTGAACACCTGCGCCTGAATCAGGAAGGGTGACTTCTGCGGATTACGTTGCTTGTAGATCGAAAATATTTCGTCCGCCTTGTCGGCGTAGCGCTGAGTCAGGAGGGTCCTCAACCCGGCTTCGTCGAGATTGAAGTTAGTCAATGCGAGAGCTGAGTCTTCAAGCGTTGTCGAGATGATCATCGGCACGTCAGCCGACTCGGGCGGCGCGACCGGATCAAACGGATGATGCGGCAAGACTGTTCCCTCAACTACAGGCGCAACTGCCGCCAGCCCGGTCTGCGCCTCGAGCAGTTGCTGCCAGGAGATCTTTTGAATGTCGGCGATCCGCGACTTTGGAATCTCGAGCCTGGCCAGCAATGCCTCAGCGTTTTTCGTCGCTGTCTCGCGCGTCGCAAGTTTCAACGTCGAGCCGCTCTGCACCGCCGCGCGGTGAAAAAGACCTTTGGCTGAAGGTGTTGCCAGAATGGTCGAGGTCTTAGCCCCGCCTCCGGACTGACCGAAGATCATTACCTTGCTCGCGTCGCCGCCAAAGTTTTCAATGTTATCGTGGACCCATTGCAACGCCGCCACAAGATCCATGATTCCCACGACCCCGGCGTTGGCGAATTCGGGCGGCGCGCCCAGGTCGGCCAAATGCGTATAACCGAAACTAGCCAGGCGATGGTTGACAGTAACAACAACTACATCACCAAACAGCGCGAGTTGAGCGCCATCGTAGCCGGGTGCATTGCCTGAGCCAGTCGCAAATCCCCCGCCATGAAACGAGACAAGCACCGCGCGCTTTCCTCCGTCATTGACCCCGGGCGTCCATACGTTGAGCACCAGGCAGTCTTCGCCCATCCCGCCGACTTGCATATCCCACTGGATCATCATTCCGTATTCGGAATGAAGGTTGGCTGGCACCTGAGGACAGATCTGACCATGGTTAAAACACTCACGGATACCCGTCCAGCGCGTTGACTTCTTTGGCGGCATGAAGCGGTTCTTGCCGCCCGTGGGCGCGCCGTAAGGAATGCCCTTGAATTCCTTGATCCCTGCATTGGCTATCCCCTGAACCTTGCCGGAGGTAGTCTCCACCACATGAAAAAGCGTGCTGACGGCGGCGCTTCCGAGACCGGCGGCCGGGCGAGAAGCCGCGGTCGTCTGCCCCAACGCTGTCCGCGGAAGTACGGACGACACGCCTGCTGTAGCGACAGCCAGTGACACCCCTTTCAGAAATCCCCGTCGGCTGAACTGCTTCTGAGTCTTCTCCAGATTGGTGTTGCTCGTGTTCATGCCAGTCTCCCTGTTTTGAACTTTGCGGCTGCCGTCCACCAGCGGCGACCCTTTGTAATACCGACTACAGAGTGCTGAAAGGCATCCCGGGTGGCGTTGGCAGCCCGGGATGCCTGCCTGAGCTCACGAGCTTAGAAAGCGATTCTAAGCCCGAATTGCACGCGGCGCGGGTTATCCACTCCGATGAACGCAAGCGGCGTCTGCTGCAGCTGACTCGGCTTTGTGGGCACGAAGCCCTTGAAATTATAGGGACCGGTTAACAAGTTCGCGGTGGTCCCGTTGGCAAAGGTCGGAGTCAGGTTATTGGGGTCGAACTGATCCCACACCTTGTTGAAGTTATTTCTGTTGGTGATGTTCGTCCCTTCGGCGCTGATATCGACTCTAACTCCGCGATCCCGGCTGACGAACAGTGACTTCTTTATCATCAGATCCAGAGTTTTGTAAGGATAACCTCTGGATGAATTCCGGCTTGCAGCGAACGGCGTCGCAAAGTTGCGGTCGGTAGATGCACCACCATTCGTTAGACTTGGCATCCTGATCGAAAAGGGGATCCCGCTCCGCAGAGTCACGACAGGGGCGATGGTTATATCCGCAAGCACTCTGGACAACACATTGTTCCCTTCGCCAGCCTTGAACGGAGAAGTGTAGACCGCGTTTGCCGCGAACACGTGCGGAAAATCAAACACCGATATCCCGCGATACAGGTTCAGCCTGGTCGGCCTGAACCAGACCTGGCTGCTGCTGAAATCAATGACGTCGTCAATAGTCTTGCTGAACGTGTAGTTGACCCCAAATTGCAGATTGTTACTGTATCGCTTGTTGAGCGAAGCAGTCATCCCGTGATAGATCGACTTCCCTCTTGAGTCGTAGCCTACCTTCGCCAGGATTGTAGGATCAATCACGGAGTACAGGGGGCCTCTGAAGGGATCTATTACCCCGGTCTCCTTATAGTTCTGCTCGACCGGCATTTGGAGGTGGAGACCGTGGTACATGAGATATCCCACTTCGAGCGACATGTGGTAGCCCAGTTCCCTCTGTATGCTCAAGCTCGTCTGAACCGAGTAAGGATTCTTGTATTTCGGATCGACTAGGAAAACAACCCTATTTGGTGCGCCTTGTCCCGTCGGTTGCGGAGCTGGCAGCGCATTGTAAAAGGAAGCGGGCACGTGGCCGAACGGAAGCAAGCCCGCGGCCACGGCAGCCCTATAATCCGCCGCCGCTGTGAGCCCCGTGGGCAGTATCTGGTTGATGTATCTTCCGCTATCGTCCAGAAGCGACCCGTACGACGGAATCAGGACGTCGATTGGTCCCTCAAATACACCGGCCCCACCGCGGATTACCGTCTTCTGGTCAGCCCAGGGAGTCCACGCGAAACCGAGGCGCGGCGAGAAGTATCCGTTGCGATGAAGCGGAGGAGGCTCGGAATCAAGATCAAACCGGCCGCCGATGTCCAGGGTAAGCCGGGAAGAGACTTTCCAGGAATCCTGGGCGAAGATCCCAAAGTAATTAGCTCGTCCATGCCAGACGGGATTGTTAAATCCCTGATGGAGGAAGTTCGGTAGCTGGAAGTGAAATGACTGAGCGCCAGTCAGGTTCGCGGACGGCGGCCCGTTGGTCGGGATACACGCGACTCCGGTGCTGCCGCCGCAAGGCCCGCCCGTAATGCTGTGTGTGGCGTTGTACCCTGCGAGCGCCCCCTGTTGGGCCGGCACCAGCCCCGCTAGAATCAAGGGGTATGTGTTGTCGGCAAAGTTGAACTGCCCGGCAAAATACAGGTCGTCCTCGACGTTGTAGCTGACTGGCCGAAAAGATCCTCCGAACTTGAGGTTGTGCCTTCCTGTCGTCCAGGAGACGCTATCGTCAAATTGGAAACGCCTCTGATGGGCTAGGTAAGGGATGGCTGCCGACGAACCGAAATTGAACGACGGGACGAATCCGCTAATCGCGAATCCATCGATCGTTATGGCTGCCGGTGCATCAATCTTTGCAATTGAGCCTGTATCAATATTCGGAAGATTGTCTGCCTTGTTGAAGGGCACGATCTGTACGCGAACCTGATTGACGACCGAGGGGCTAAAGGTGTGCGCCCAGTTCGTCAGAATGCTGTAGTCCCTCGTTATGAGACTGGTCCCGTCCTGAAAACTCTGCGCACCGATAAGGCCGTGCGAAAGCTCGAACCTGAAATTCAAAGAGTTGTTAGAGTTTGGTTGATAGTCGACGCGGCTCAGCAAGGTGTGAATCTTTGTCAGATTGTCGTATGCGCCGTCGTCGCGTTGCAGGAACTTGAGCAGGTTCGCATCATTTTGCGGAATCAATTGCGTCCTCCACTGGGCCGCTATACCCGCCAGCGTCGCGCTCCCCGAATTGGCGAGCAGGTTCACGTAACTCTGTTGAGCGAGACCCGTCGCAGTGCCTCCGTTGATTCCCAGCGCTGAAGGGCTGTTGAGGAGGAAGTTGAATCCGGCTTGATCCGTCTTCACAAACTCGTAAGAGGTGAAGAAGAAAAGTTTATCCTTCTTAATGGGGCCGCCAACCGTGCCTCCGGTGATGAGATTCTGGCTGTACAGTTTTTGACCGGTTCTGAGCTGATCGATGAAATTATTTGCCTGTGTGCGGAAGTCTCGGAAGTATCCGTAGGCGCTGCCATGAAATTTGTTTGTGCCACTCTTGGTGACGATGTTTACAGAACTTCCGACGGTAAAGCCAAACTCCGCCGCGAAAGAGCTCCGGTTGACCTGGAACTCCTGGATGGAATCTACGGGTATGAAGACCCTGTACTGCCCCGACCCATACTCATTTTCACCTCCGTCAATCGTCGACAGGTTGTTGCGCCCGTTGCTGCCCCCAATCGAAAACCCGGTGGTTGCGAACCCGGTGAACCCGGGTTGTTGAGACCGAGTAGCTTCCGAGTCGGAAACACCTGGGAGAGTGAAAATCGCCGCGGTCATGGAACGGTTTATGTTGGGCAGGTTCTCGACCTGCGCCTGGTTTATTGTGTTTGCCTGCTGGGTCTGTTCAATCTGAATCAAAGGCGCGTCGCCGGTAATGTCCACCACAGTGGTAATAGCGCCAACGCGGAGACTGACGTCGGAGACCAGACTTTGTCCTACCGTCAACTGGACGTCTTTGACGAGCACTTTTTCAAACCCCGCCGCCTCGACCTGAACCTCGTAGGCCCCGGGTTGAAGAAGCCGGACCTGATAGGTCCCATCACTGCCGGTCTTCGCGTTTTTGACAATACCTTTGTCAACGCTTGTGACGGTGATCGTCGCCCCGGAAATAACCGCTCCACTCGAATCGCTGACAGTGCCCTTGAGCGTAGCGGTTGATACATCGACTTGCCCCGGCACGCGCGGGGCGCAAATCGAAATAATTAGCAGAACGAGGAAACCTAGCCTCTTGGTGTGCATTTTTCTTTCTCCTTTTTGTGAAATTCTGATTGAGCGGAAAGATGGCGATTGAGCGGAGATGGCAAAGGATGAAGGTCCGCGTAACACCGCGGAGGAAGGCGGGACAAGTAAAGGGCGCCTGGAGGATTCATTATGACGCAAAGAGCCGTATTGATTAGGACCGCCCTGGAGCAAGGACCCAGGCAAGGGGGCGCTCGAGCGCAATCGCACCCCGCGTTCCACTAACCACGAGTTTGAAGACGCACAACTCAAATGGGTGCCCGACTGCTAATGCTGAAGATGCCTCGGAAACTCTAGCCTGCTCTTAAGACAGCGGGATTATCTCGAACGTTCCAGAGCACACCAACTGACTGACCGACCGGTCGGGTGGCATAGTAACGCCACGAGCGATGGTTGTCAATGACGATGGCAACCAAAATGCCGCAGGTGGCCGAAGAGAGAGAACCGGGCGCATCACGCGCAGTCAGGACGACGAATACAATTGGATCAAATCACGGAATGAGCGCGGACCGCTTCCGGCCGGAGCAGGCCACCCAGCGCAACGTTGGTAACTTCTTCTGATACCTGTTCCGGCGTCAGCCGGCCATCCGGGTTGTACCAACGAGCGACCCACAAAATCATCCCGAGCAGGCTGAAGGTCGCAGCATCCAGATCGGCGTCCCTCAACTTCCCCTCGGTCTGCAGTTGCTTCAAGGTTTCTTTGAGCAGATCCACGTAAGCGCGCTTACGCTGGTCAATCTTCCGACGTTGTCCCGGAGTCAGACCGGCTACCTCGTCCACGACGATTGAAACCGGGTTATTACCTTGAGGCGTGCTGCGGCTGGTGATCAGGTGCACATGGTTGATGATGATCGTTCTTAGCCGTCGCTCTGGATCAGCGATACCACGAGCCGGAGTTATGACCTGTTCGTCGAGTGAATCCAACCCAAAGTTCATGATGCTGAAAAGCAAGTTTCGCTTCCCGGAAACATGATGATAGAGACCTGATTTCGTGATTCCGACGGCTTCCGCGATGTCATTCATCGAAGTGGCGTCATAGCCTTTTTCGCAAATTATCCTCGCCGCCGCCCGATAGATGTCCGCAAGACGGTCCGGTTCGGCTGAGGCAGACAGGCTGAATGGGTTCTTTGTTATACTCATGTTTCCAGACGGAGTGCGCTTAGCACTCAAGGGTCATTCACAAACATGACGACGATGGTCCACCGGGAGCGTCAATATAACGCGTTCGATTCCCGCCCGCAAAGTCAACCAGGTTCTGCCTCCACCTTCGCACTGTACATTCCATACTGAAATGATCCGCGACCTCACGAGAAACCATACCAAAATTCATAACCTCCGCGAGACAACAAGCCCTAATCCTGCGCCAATCAGGAATCCTCCGGCGATTCGATCCGTTAGTACCGAGAACCTTCCTCTTAGTATAAACCGGCCGCCTCGCTCTGCCGCCCAGCCATAAGTCAATAGCACACATAACTCTATTCCGAGCGACACGATTCCAAGGATTGCAAACTGCTCGAGCACTCCTCCGTCAGGCGTTAGGAACTGCGGCAGAAGTGCGCTGAAGAACACAATTGCCTTTGGGTTCGATAGCTGAGTCACAAGCCCTTCAGAAAAGAGCTTCATCGATGGTTTGGTTTCGATCGAGAGATCTGAGTTCGTCTTGCTCCCTTTCGTTAACAGCATCTTCAGACCGATGAACACCAGATATGCTGCGCCTGCCCACTTGATGATCTGAAACAGAGCCGCCGACGACATCAACAGAGCGCCCAGCCCGAGAGCCGAAAGCAAAAAGAAGATAGCGTTCCCGGCCAGTACTCCGAGTATGCCTCTCTGACTCGATTTGAATCCGCCTCTAAGCCCTTGCGAGACGACCAGCAAAACCGCGGGACCGGGGGTCAGGCATAGTAGAAACTCCGTAACGGCGAAAACAAATAGCAATCTTGTTGACACCCAACCTCCTAATGATGATTGCTGCTGCTCACAGTCCGCCCGCTCTTCGATCGACCCGTTGTGGAGAGAATAATGTCTCAGCCGTTGTGAATCAACGAACTGCGGAATGCAGTCTAGAGTGACACTTGCTTGTCCGCGAATAATGGCGGACGAATTGTGGGTGTGGTACTAAACGAACTTGATTGGGTTAGGATTCCTGCACAACCGGGAGTGACTCTTTCATCTGGGCACGCATCTCTCTGAAGTCGATCCGCAGCGTATGCATTTCCGACTTGATTGAATAAACCACGCTCGCTAAACGATCGATTTCGGTGTCAAGCTGACTAAAGCGGACATCAACCTGATCAAAGCGCGCATCGACCTTTCGCTCAGGGGCGTTGATCCGCTCGTCGATCTTTTGTTCGAGGGCGTTGATTCGGTCATCGAGCTTTTTATCGAAGGCGCCTATTCTTTCAAGGACAGTTTCGATGGTAGGCCTGGTAATCATGGGTAAACGTCGAGCCAATTGTACACCTTATCGCCTTCGGGTTAGGCACTATCCTCTACAACGGCCGGATCCACACATTCCGATACCGGATAGGATTTCCATGATCCTGAAGCCTCAGGGACGCCGGACCGTGCGCAATATAATTAGCCGCACGGTCGTGCCACGTGTTGCCGTAGATCTCAACGTTGTTCTGAATCAACACTCCGTTGTGCAGCACTGTGATTCGAGCGCGCTCAGTTACTTTGCCTTGCTCATCGAACTTCGGCGCTTTGAAGACGATGTCGTAGCTCTGCCACTCGCCCGGTTTCCGCGAAGCGTTGACCAGCGGAGCGTACTGGTTATATATCGCCCCGGCTTGCCCGTGAAAGTAAGTCTTGTTTTCAAAGGAATCCAATACCTGTACTTCGTAGCGCTCCATCAGGAACACCCCGCTGTTGCCTCGCTCCTGACCTTCGCCTTTCACTTCGGACGGCGTAGCCCATTCGATGTGCAACTGGCAATCGGTGAACTCCTGCCTGGTCGCGATGTCGCCGGTCCCTTGAACCACTTCCATGTAGCCGTTAGCGACCTTCCACTTCGCGTCGCCTTTGCCGGCAGCCGAGCGCCACTTCGAGAGATCTTTGCCGTCGAACAGCACAAGCGCATCCGAAGGAGGATCGCTGGTCGCCTTGCCGGGCGTGACGATTGCAGGCTCTTTCTTCGGCGGCGGAAACGGCGCCGGTTCTTGTGCAGTTTGACTTACAGCGCAAACGGCCGCCGCCGCAACGATAGCAAGACTGGCAGCGCCGATCAGTATTTTGGTCTTCATCGCATTATTGCTCCGGTTTCTTCTCCATTGTGGGGTTCGCGTTGTACTGGCGAGACTGACCTTTAGGTATGCTAATCCAGTCCCAGTTGCCTTCGTTTAGAATGCGAGCCATCAACACTATCTGTCCGACGTGATATGAAACATGCGCAAGCGATCTACACAGCGCTTCGTGAACCGTCCATGCCTGACCCCTGATGTAAACCTTCTGTTCCAGGTTCTCATAGGTCAGTTGTGAAACCTGCGCCTCAAGCACATCCCATCCTTTAATCCACATGTTTTCAACGGCCGCCGTCTCATACTTCGCATCTTCAAATTCAGAATCACGATTCCTCCAAGGCTTCTCCCCGTCGGTGGTGAGGAAATCGGTGAAGCGCGAAAGCAGGTTGCCGCTGATGTGCCGCGCGATCATCGCGATCGAATTGTTGTCAGGGCCGATCACGACGTTCAGGCCATCATCCGACACTTGCCGCATCGCCTTCTCACCGATGGCCCTGTAGCGCGCGAACTCATCGGTAAAGTCTTTCAGTTTGGATCGCTCCAGCATTCTCCGCGGGATACTATCGCCGGAGGCGGTCGCAGGCAAGGATGGGTGCGCTGCCGGGCCTTGAAACGAGTCCAAAATTGACGCTCTCAGAAGCCGAGTGTTAGACTGCTGGCCTCGACAACAGGAGGCGCACATGCCGGTAAGCGAGAGACTTCTTGAGATACTTGCCTGTCCAGTCTGCAAGGTCAAAGTTGAATTGAAGCCTGATGGAAGCGGACTCAAGTGCATAGAATGCAAGCGCGTTTACCCGATACGCGATGATATCCCGGTAATGCTCGTCGATGAGGCTGTGATTGAAGAGTGACCGACGCAAAACAGCGAACTCCAACCATATCGCCTCCATCCGTCGACTGGTCGCGAGTCAGAAGAGTGTTGCTCATTCGCTTGCGCTCGATCGGCGACACGGTCCTGATGACACCTTGCCTTCACGCTTTGAAAGATTGGCAACCGAGCGTTGAGGTATCTGTGGTGACCGAAACTCTGGCCGCTCCGATTCTGGAGGGACATCCGCTCGTAGATCATCTTTTCGTAGCCGGAAAGTCGTTTGCATCAAAGTCCTCGCTCATCAGCAGCCTCCGTCGCGAGAAACTCGATCTTGCTTTTAACCTGCACGGGGGAACGACCGGAATGTTGCTCGCGGCGATGTGCGGCGCGGCACATACATTCGCTTATCGAGGCCAGCGAGGTTCATGGCTGCTAACCAACCTTGCCCCCGGGCCCGATGTCATTCTCGAACAAGATCGTATTCATAGCGTCGAGCAGCAGCTTGCTCTGCTTCATTGGGCAGGAGTGCCAATGCCTCGGCAACCACAGCTCGCTCTTGAGATCGATTCCAATGCCGTGATAAGCGCACGAGAGAAATTAGCCGCCGCCGGTGTTTCAGGTGCACAGTTGATTTCCTCTCGGTTCGCGATTGTCGCGCCGGACGCGACCTTTGAATCGAAGCGATGGTGCAGTCGCGGGTTTTCAGCAGTGATCGATCATCTCGGCAGCCGCTGGCGACTCGAAAGCATCATCATCGCCGGACCCGGACAGGAACGCCTGGCGAAAGAAGTCGCTGACTCATCAAACTCGCAACCTCGCGTCTTGTCGGGATTGAGTCTCGCCGAGTTGAAGGCAACAATCGGAGTTTTCGGACGGATCTTTGTAGGCAATGACAGCGGGCCAATGCATATCGCCGCAGCTCTGAAATGCCCCATTGTCGCGGTCTTCGGCTCTTCGAATCCGGACGTGTGGCGCCCGTGGACGACTTCGCCGTATCACGTGCTCGGTGGCGAGCGTGGTACTCCAGATAACGAAACTCGGAGCACTATCGACAGGATAACAATTGATGAAGTGATCTTAGCCGTGGATGCAGTGCTCGAATCTGCCGCGACGAGAACTGCCTCGTGATGAGTATGAACAAACTAAGTCGCGAACGAGCAATAACGATCACCCTCGCCTTTGCGGGAAAACGCATAGTCGTGATGGGTGATGTAATGCTCGACGAATTCATCTGGGGCCGCGTCCGCCGCATCTCGCCTGAAGCGCCGGTTCCGGTTGTTGAAGTCGACAGGCAAACCCTTGCGCTGGGCGGCGCGGGCAACGTGGCTTCCAATCTTGTTGCGCTCGGCGCATCGGCCACGCCCATCGGAGTCGTAGGCGCCGACTCGGACGCCGAAAGATTGCGTTCAGCCTTTCGTGATGTTGGTGTAAATGTCGAGGGACTGGTAATCGACGCGGACAGGCCGACTACGAGCAAGACACGCGTGATCGCCCACAGCCAGCAAGTTGTACGCGCCGATCGCGAGAGCCGCTCCGCGATCAAGCCGGAGGTTGAAAACCGTTTGCTGAACATCTTTCGCGGCGAGCTTGAATCGGCCGACGCTGTTGTAGTTTCCGATTACGGCAAGGGGCTCTTAACGCCGGCGCTGCTCTCGAGTACGCTCACAGCCGCGCGCCAGCGAGGACTGCCAGTTTGCCTCGATCCGAAAATGCGTAACTTCTTTCACTATCAGCCGGTGACTGTCATTACACCGAACAGCCAGGAGGCGGCGGAAGCGGCAGGCATCGCGATTGAAGATGAGGAGTCGTTGACTGAGGCCGGCAGAAAACTGCTGGCTTCGATCGAATGCCGAGCGGTGCTGGTCACTCGCGGAGAAGAAGGCATGACGTTGTTCACCGAAGGCGGAGTCACTCACATACCAACTGTGGCGCGCGAAGTGTACGACGTCACCGGCGCCGGCGATACGGTTATAGCCACGCTGGCGCTCGCGATTGCGAGCGGCGCCTCGCTTGAAGAGGCAGCGGTGTTGGCGAATCACGCAGCGGGTGTGGTCGTAGCCAAGGTGGGCACCGCTTCGGTTACGCGAGAGGAGTTGCTTGCGACAATGTAACGCAAGCTGCGAGCTTGCGGACGTAAGTTTGACAGCCGAACACTCGCAAGCTGGCAGCTTGCGTTGCGATAGGACTATTGTCTTGACGCGGACGCCGAGGGGTTGTTTCATAGATGTTGCACCCAGTCTCTCAGCTTTTCCAAAAACAATCACAACAGAGGTTCCAGTGAATGAGCGAGAAGATTCTCAACAAACTAAATGAGCGGCACGCGATTGTCGGCGTAATTGGGCTCGGCTACGTTGGGCTGCCTCTGGCGGTCGAGTTCGCCAGTGCCGGGCTAAACGTAATCGGGTTCGATCTCGATCAGTCGCGAGTCGATGCCATCAATGGCGGCCGGTCTTATATCCCGGACGTGCAGACTGAACACGTCGCTTCGCTCGTAAAAGTCGGGAAGTTGTCGGCGTCGACGGAGTTCTCGAATCTCGCGAAGACTGACGCCGTGGTCATCTGTGTGCCAACCCCGCTTCGCAAGACGAAGGAACCTGACATCTCCTACATTCTGGCCGCAGCCGAGCAGGTAAAGAATCATCTTCATTCGCCGCAGCTCGTGGTGCTGGAATCGACAACTTATCCCGGCACAACCGACGAAGTGCTGCTGCCGATGCTCGAAGAAACAGGGCTAGCGCTCGACAAGGACTTTTACCTTGCCTTCTCACCCGAGCGAGTCGATCCCGGAAACAAACAGTTTCAGACTCACAACATCCCGAAAGTCGTAGGCGGAGTCTCGCCGATATCAACCGAAATCGCCGCGGCGCTTTATCAAACAATAGTCAGCGAAGTGCACAAGGTTTCGAGCGCGCGAGTGGCCGAAACGACGAAGCTGCTCGAGAATACCTATCGTTCGGTGAACATCGGGTTGGTCAATGAACTGGCGCAGCTCTGCTATCACCTCGGCGTAGACTCGTGGGAAGTGATCGAGGCAGCGGCCACAAAACCGTTCGGGTTCATGGCGTTCTATCCGGGGCCGGGAATTGGCGGGCATTGCATTCCGCTCGACCCACACTATCTTTCGTGGAAAGCTCGGCTGCACGGGTTCGAAGCGCGATTCATCGGCCTTGCCGAAGAGGTCAACTCACACATGCCGCGTCATGTCGTTCAGTTAGTGCAGGATGGATTGAACTCACAGGGAAAGCCGGTCAAGGGCTCTCGCGTTCTTGTCATCGGGGTCGCCTACAAGCGCGACATCAACGACGTTCGAGAATCGCCCGCGCTTGGCATTGTCGATCAATTGATGCACAAAGGCGCCGAGGTCAGCTATCACGATCCGTTCATCCCCGAGATGACGGTGGACGGGAGAGGCTCGCTTGCGGGCGTACAGCTCACAGACGAAACGCTGCGCGGTTGTGACTGCGCGATTATCGTGACCGATCATTCGGAAGTTGACTATGCGCGAGTGCTAACGCTTGCGCCGCTGGTGGTGGACACGCGCAACGTTACGCGCAAGCTCGGCCTGCCCGAGTACGAAGAAAAAATAGTTAGACTCTAATCACCAATCGCGCGTTGAAACGATCGTTTCGCCTGTGCTCGAAGCGAAACCTGCATCAGGCTCGTACAATGCGAGGCTCAAAATAAATTGTGACTCGAACCGGCGCTTGAGCGTCTGATTTATTGTGAAGTGCGTTCAACCGTGCCTGGACGTCTCACTCGCTCAAAACTGAAGACTTCGAGTATAATGTCCCAATCTCGCAGTGATTTCTGATCCACTCCCAGGTTGATGCCCGGCCCCGCGTGGCCTCACTGGCGAGATTGAAAGAGCGAGCTTGAATTAACAACTTTCAGAACAAGGCGGTTTCTCCGCGACAAGAGGTTTTTCGGATGAAGAAGTTATCTGTAGCTGCGTTGGTTATGATGCTTGCACTCGCGATGCAGGCTTCCACTGGACTCATTGCGGGCGCGCGAGCTCAGGTCAACCTGAGCCGTTCAAAAGCTTCTGCTCAAACCACATCAACAACTGGTCCGATTGCTGCCATCGTCGAGCTGGAAAACGAGCCGGTCGCCGTTCACCAGCGGCTCGCAGCCAGGCTGCCGCAAAGAGAGGTTGACTTTGATTCCTCCGAGGCACGAACTTACGAGGCGCAGCTCGACGTCGAGCATGCGAGCTTCAAATCACGCGCAGCACTTGTCTCACCGAACGTGCGCGTAAGGACGGAGTTGCGCAGACTAGCCAATGCAGTTTCGATTGAAACCGCTCCTTCCGAGCTAACCGCGATTGCCGCGATGCCGGGGGTGAAACGAGTAGAGCTTGTAAAGGAGTGTTTCGCCATGCTGGACACAAGTGTGCCCCTGATAAACGCACCCGCGATCTGGGACAGGCTTGGTGGGCCGTCGAGAGCAGGTGAAGGGATAAAAATCGCAATTGTTGACACCGGGATCGACATTACAAATCCCTTGTTTTCTGACGTAGGATTCGCCGCGCCTGCCGGCTTCCCGAGAACGAACGGAAGCGGAAGCAATGTTGCGCTTACGAATAATAAGGTCATCGTTGCGAAAGGGTTTTTTGTCGGGGACAATTCTGCGCTCGACCAAAACGGGCACGGCACAAACGTCGCGGGTATAGCCGCTGGAGACTCCGGTACTATCTCGCCGCTTGGCGCGCTCTCAGGCGTAGCGCCGCGTGCGTACCTCGGCAACTATCGAGCCCTCGGCGCATCAGGCGGCGGCTCTACGGATCTGATCGGGAGGGCCGTCGATGAGGCCGTAGCCGATCACTTCGACGTGATCAACATGAGCCTCGGCACGGTGGATCCGGCTACTGGGTCCGGCTTTCTTGAGGATGTGGTGCAGCGCGCCGTGGACCAGCAAGTCGTCGTTGTGATAGCAGCAGGCAACACCAACGACTCGGACGCCGGTCAACCAATGACAATAAGCTCGCCGGGGATCTCGCCCGCAGCCATAACGGTCGGAGCTACCAGCAATTCCCATTTGGCCGGACCGAGAGCGACAGCAATAGTCGCTGTACTAGGCACCGATGATCCGACTCTCTCTAGCGTCGCGGCGCCTAGAGGGATCGGCGCTGTCAATCCTCCGGCCTTGGACGGAGCGCTTGGCCCCTTGCCCTGTGTTGATGTGAGCACGCTCGATGGAGGCAACCGTGGATGTGGCGCTCTTCCGTCTGGATCGCTCACCGGTACGATCGCTCTAATCGAGCGAGGGAATAACTGTTCGTTCGCCCAGAAGATCAACGGCGCCGACCAGGCGGGCGCTCGCGCGGTTATCATCTACAACAAGGACATTAGCGAAGGAACAGACGGCGGCGACACCTTGTTTCCCTTCGGGGTTGACGGAACAAAGATACTGTCAGTTATGATAAAGCGTAGCACGGGGCTCGCCCTGAAAAGCTGGCTGCAATCGCACGTAGGCGCGCAGGTATCCATCACGCCGCAAGCTGTTGGCGAGGTCAGTGTTCCCGCGGACTTGCTCGCCACATTCAGCGCGCTTGGCCCGTCGGTGGTTGAAGGACTCAAGCCCGATGTCAGCGCGCCGGGAATCAGCATCTACTCCGGCGCAATCAAGGCTGGAGACCCGAACACAGGCGTCGTTGATCCAAGCGGATTCGTGTCCGAGGAAGGTACTAGTCAAGCCACTCCTCACGTCGCTGGAGCCGCCGCACTCATCAGACAACTCAATCCCACCTTCACACCCGAGCAGGTCAAGTCAATATTGATCAGCTCCGCTATCACTGACGTCTTCATAGACACCGCGAAGACGGATCGCGCGGGAGTCCTCGATACCGGCGGGGGACGAATCGATCTTGCGCGAGCAAGCTCGGTCACCGCGACGCTCTCACCGCCAAGCTTGAGTTTCGGAATCAGAAAGCTAAAGGGCAAAGACGTCAGCGTCAGCATCGATCTAAAGGTCACGAGTGTGATCGATGGACAGAACAGCTTCACGGTGGCCGTGCAGCAACTCGATCCGGGATCTGGCATTACCGTTACGTCTTCTACTGGCTCGCTTTCACTAACACGAGGTCAGACGGACACGGCAACGATAACGATGGCCGCGGTTGCCGGCTCCCAGAGACGGGACTATACCGGCTACGTGTTGATCACCGGTGGCGGTCAGACGCTTCACGTGCCATACTGGGTCCGCTTTGTGAAGAAGAAGTCGTAACGGAAAAGCGGTTTGGAGTCGGGGCGAGGATGCGATGAGGAAGCTCTAATCCAGCCTCCTGTCCGGTTTCTTTGTCATGCTCGTCCAAGCCTGTTAACGTTTCGTTTATCCTTGGTTCCATCGCGTTTGTCGCTCTTTGCTTTTAATCCAAGCAGATGCGAAGAGGACGCGGAGAGATACTGGCTCCGGGTCCGTTTGCGGTTTGGTAACCAGTTTGCCATCCGGCAGTCGATTCTCTGACTCAAGGAGGTCGTCCAAATGAGTAATGACCAGCACTCGTGATCGTGATGAACATCATCGACGAGAGCTACAATTGCCCGTGAAAACGGTGCTCGTCATTTCGCAATGCAGGGTTGAAGGGAGTTCCTCAATGAAAAACCATTTCGGCAAGGTATGCCTCGCTCTCATCATCGTTCTGAATCTGAGCGTTTCTCTTGTATGGCCTGTAAACTCAAGAGCGCGCGAGTCAAATTCCTTCCCGGCGGTTTTATTCCCTTCGAGTATCTTCGATGATGTGCCAGCAGATCACCCCTATTATTCCTACATCAGCATGCTCAAGGCGCGTGGAGTTACGGTCGGTTGCAGCCTGAACCCTCCGCTATACTGCCCGGACTCGTATGTTACGCGAGATCAAATGGCTGCGTTTATTGAAAGAGCTTTAGGCGACTTCTACCCACCACAGCCGGCAAGCCAGAGGTTCACCGACGTCGGGCCGGATAACTTTGCTTATGCGTTCATAGAAGAGATTGCTGCGCGAGGGATCACGGTAGGATGCGGAACCGGAGTGTATTGTCCCACCTCTAACCTAACTCGCGAACAGCTTGCTATCTTTCTTGAGCGGACGATGGGCCGCTTCAGTCCACCGCCTCCGCAGAGTCAAAGATTTGTGGATGTAGACTCAACCAGATCGAGTTATCCATTCGTTGAGAGCTTCGTATCTCATTCACTGAGTCTGGGGATAATGGATGTGATCAAGCGCAACTGCAACAATGACGGATTGCACTATTGTCCAGACCAGTGGGTGACGCGAGCGGAGATGGCAGCATTTCTCGCCATTGGATTGGGCTGGAGCCAAAGCGCGGTTGCTCCGTCAATCACCTCGGTATCACCGACGTCAGCCAATGCGGGTTCGACTGTGAATTTCTTCATTAACGGCTCGACCTTGTCTGATGCCAGCACAGTCAGTTTTACGCCTCCGGACGGGATTGGCGTCAGCATCACAAGCTCCCTTTCAGGCCAAATAAAGACGACAGTCACAATAAGCTCAACGGCTAAGAACGGGACGCGCACGGTAACGGCGACTACACCGGGTGGCCCGTCAAACGGGATTGCGTTCAGGGTCGGGAACGTAGGGAATCTACCGCCAACAGTAAGTATCACTCAACCGAGTCCAGGAGCCATCTTCACGGCGCCTGCAACGATCACAATCAGCGCGACCGCCACAGACAGCGATGGCACCGTAAGCCAAGTGGATTTCTATCAGGGGACCACGCTGGTTGGCAGCGACGCCTCTGCTCCGTACAGCATAATCTGGGCGAACGTAGCCGCCGGGAGCTATTCGCTCACTGCCAAAGCGACAGACAATGCCGGTGCCACTACAACATCCAACCCGCGTATCATAACAGTTGGCTCAGTCAACCAACCTCCCGTCGCGAATGCGGGTGGGCCATATGCAGGCAATGTCGGAACGGCGATACAGTTCGATGGCTCGGCCTCCTATGATCCAGATGGCGCGGTCATCACCTACAACTGGAGCTTTGGCGATGGAGGTACCGACACAGGAGCTACGCCGACTCACGCATATTCAGTCGCGGGCACGTTCAGTGTGACTCTGACCGTCACAGACGATCTTGGTTCACAAGGGAGCCAATCGACTACCGCAACTGCCAGCTTTGGCGGTCTACCCGAGGGTGTTTTCGCACTTGGGGACTTATTCCTGGCGTTGCCGTTCGAGTTTGACTGGAGCGGACGAACTATTGCTGAGTACACCATTCTCTGCCCCACTTCCGCGGGCGGTGATCTGACCGCACCGAATTATCTATACCTCACGTCGACGAACCGTGCGGAACTCGGTGTAGAGGCACTAGTCGCTTACTTTGGGCAGCAACCTTTCGTTTTTGAAGTATATGATTGGGCTAGACCGGCGTCCGAACGGTGGCAAACCGTACTCGAGTATTACATGTTATCAAATTATCTGACGACGGTGACGGTTGACGGTATTAACTACCAAGGGTTGACTTTGAAAAACTCCACCCGGGATACCAATATCGTAGTCGAGCATCCCGGCTCGTTTAGCCCTACTAGCCTTACCGTATGGGAAAACACCGTTTATCTTCTTAATTCCACAACTGGTGTATACGATCTTGTATATTCCTATCAATACAACTCAACAGCTGCACAGCAACACATTGGTCACCAGAATTGGGGACCAGTCTTCGAAGCCAGTCCCATGGTCGTCGAATTGCATAATATCAACCCAATGGGGTATTACCAGTGCCAGTTTTATAGTGGTGACCTCGGTCATTTCCTAAATACGTCGGACTGTATCTTTTATCCGGCCGGCGGACATGACTACGGACTACAAGTGCTGTATCGGGCTCCAAATTATACTTTCGTGGCGCACTAACTTGAGTGGGCGCTTTTTCATCTGTCCCTTTTTATGCATGCTTATGTTCCTATGGTTTCTTTTTTCTCCTTTCCTTTTCCAGTTCCCGCTGCTTGCGTTGTTCCTCTTCAATCTCCAATGCAGAGGGCGGCGCCGCCGCAAATGTGATCTCCTCCCGATAAGTAGCGAACACCGCCTTGCCGTTTAGCAGAGCAGGCGAGAACCTGTACTGCCTAAATGCATCCACCGCGCGCTCATCGATGACCGGATCAAGCGATCTCAGAATCCGAATATTGCTTATCTTACCTTCAGGCGTCACTACGCCGCCTAACAACACCGAGCCTCTAACGGCGCGGCCCGCTTCAAACCTTGGCGGAACCCGCTCGAGCGCAACCGGTGGCGTGAAGCGATCGCCTTCTTTTGTTTGAATCGCGCCTCCGTATTCGTCAACCGGACGTGATAATTCCTGCGGACGGTTTCGCAGATTGGTCACGGGCACAATCTCCGGTGTGACCGATACCAGCAGCGTCCGCTCGGCAGGAGCGCTCTCCTGGCGACCACCCGGGCCGACAAAGTACTTAGCCCCAAACATGCCTTTGCCGCCGCGAAAAACCACAGTCTCGAAGTTCTCGAACTCGATGCTCTTCACATCCAGCAAAGGTTCGTTGCCGTAGCGTACTCGCAGATCGAGCTTCATGTAACCGCGTACGACATCGCGCGGAGTTACGGTAAAGACCATGTACTCGGGACCAAGCAGCACCGCGTCGTTGAATGTCTCATCGCCGCGCAGCCCGACCGAACGGATGTGGCGCAGCGACGGTTCTTCAAGTTTGTATTTGTCTTTCAGGTAGGCCAACTCTTCCTTTGCCGTCGAATACGTTCCCGATAGCCGGGCTAATTCCTGCATCGCCGGTGAACGCTGAGCGTCATATTGATAGACAGCGAATGTGAGGTTTACCGCATATTCGTGTCCGGCGGCTCGCGCACCTCCGGCGCCGCTCTGACCGGTCGCGGTCAATACCGGGCCCAGCAGAAGGAGGCAGAACGATCCCAGCGCAGCGCTAAGGTTCCATCCTCCTTGTTCCTCTGCGCCCTCCGCGGTTTGAAGTTTCAAGATCAAGTTACTAATCATTCACCTTCCTTCGTTCTTGAATCATCCGTCTGTAGGCTTCACTCTTGCTAATCCCTCGAGCGCGGGCTACTCGTTTGAGGGCATCTTTCTGATCGAGACCTTCAGCTCTTATGATCTCCTGCACTTGCTCAAATATAGAATGCGCCGCTGTGTGCTCGGGTTGCTCGACTGGGTGATCAAGGGCAGGACCGATCAACAAAACAATTTCACCGCGAGCCTTTTCCGTTTGAATTTCGATTTCAGAAAGCCGAGCTCTCACGAACTCTTCGTGTAGCTTCGTCAACTCACGCGCGATGACGCACTCGCGATCACCGAGGATCTCACGAGCGTCTTCGATTGTCTCTTTTATTCGATGCGGAGCTTCATACAGGACTATCGTTGATTTGATATTCGCAAGCTCTCGGAACTTCGCTACCCGCGCGGATCGTCTCGCGGGCAAGAATCCAACAAAAGCGAACTCGCTTGTTGGAAGCCCCGATGTGGACAAAGCGGTTATCACGCCCGACGGACCGGGAATGGGTACAACCGAGATTCCGCGACCGATCGCATCCTTGACGATTCGAAAACCAGGATCTGAAATCAAGGGTGTCCCGGCATCTGATACCAGCGCGACGTTCAACCCGTCCTCAAGTTTCTTTAGTAGTTCGGCAGCGCTCTCGTGTTCGTTGTGTTCGTGATAGCTAACGGTCGGCTTTGAAATTTGGAAATGCGACAGCAGCTTACGAGTATGTCGGGTGTCTTCGCAGGCTATGAGGTCGGCTTCCTTGAGCACGCGCAGCGCGCGCAGAGTGATGTCTTCGAGATTGCCGATGGGAGTGGCTACGATGTAAAGAGTTCCTGCCATTACGAAGCGCTGACCGACGCGGGAGCGTGGCAGCAAGAGTATAATGCATCGATCGATGACTCACGAAGCTCCGGCAGGCCGAGCGCATTCACGAAAGCCTCCTTGCCGTACATCGATAAGTTTGACAGCCAATACTCTCTACTCTATAGTGTGCTACGTCTTATTTTGAAGCGCTATTAATGGTGGTCGGCTGCAGGAGTTGTAAATGTTCAGACTCGAGAAACTTGAGATAAGCGGCTTCAAATCTTTTGCCGATCGGACCTCGCTCATCTTCGGCGAAGGCATCACCGGGGTTGTCGGGCCAAACGGCTGCGGCAAGAGCAATATAGCCGAAGCCATCTCATGGGTCCTCGGCGAACAGTCCGCCAAAAACCTCCGCGGCGGCAAGATGGAAGACGTCATCTTCAACGGCACTCGCGACCGCAAGCCGACCGGGATGGCTGAAGTACTGCTTACGCTGGTGGCCATCGAAGATATCGCCGCTCGCGACAGCGAAGCCTCCGACAAAGACGACGAGCACGAGTACCAGGAAGCGCTCGCCAGCGCAGAACACGCAGCCGAAGCCGCGCGCTCGCTTGTTCAGGAGATGACGCCACCGGAAGTCACTTCAGAATCAGAAATCAGTGACGCTACACACATCCAACCCGGTGAACCGCCAGACGCGGCTGCTGGTGAAGCTCACCAGACAATCGACTCGAGTGAAGCGCCCGGCGAGTCTTCTGCCAGCGTCACTGACGCGCAACCTCCAGCGCGGCTCGAACTGAACGGAGAACAAGCTCAAGAACACCGCGGCGAACGCGAAGGTGCGAAACCGGAGCGCAAGCGCACTCACCATCCTCGCAAGCGCAGGGTGATTGCGATTTCAGCCGGCGAGCGCGTAACTGTCGGCCGACGCCTCTATCGAACAGGCGACAGCGATTATTTGATGAACGGCCGGCCGTGTCTGCTGCGAGATGTACAGGATCTGTTCGCGGGCACAGGGCTCGGCGGCGCGCATTACGCGATAATCGAGCAAGGAAGAATCGGGCAAATACTCTCATCAAAACCGCTCGATCGCCGCGGACTCATTGAAGAAGCTGCCGGCATCACTAAGTTCAAATCACGAAAGCGCGCTACAGAGCTGAAGCTCGAATCAGCCAAGCAGAATCTCACCAGGCTCAATGACATCATCAGCGAAGTCGAACGCCAGGTGAACAGCCTGAAGCGCCAGGCGCAAAAAGCCAGGCGCTATCGAAGACTGCGGGAAGAAATGCGCTCGCTGCTTAAGGTGATCTTTACCGCCGACTATTATCGACTGAACGAGGCGACAGAGCGAGTCGCACGCGAGCTCGACGAAGCTGGACGCAATCAGGCAGAGCTCGACTCTCGATTATCGGAGCTTGAGGGCGAGCAACGCGCGGCGTCGGCTCACGCGCGCGCGGCAGAAGATAGCCTTGCGGAATTGCGCGAGCGCGCGGCGGCCATCGAGCTCGAGGCCGATCGCTCCCGCAACCGCCGGGTCTTTGAAGAGCAACAGGTTGCAGAACTCCAGTCGCGTATCGAGGAACTTAATCGCGACCAGCAGACGCTGGACGAGCGTCTCGTTCTGCTTGATTCGGAAGCCCAGCGGCGAGCGGCAACCCTTCAACAGCTTGAGAGCGAAGTGGCCACGGAACAGGCTGACCTGCTGGCTCGCGAAGGCGAATATCAGGAGCAGTTGAATGGCCTGCGAGGTTCCGAGATAGAGATCGAGCAAATGCGCCAGCGCATGCTCGCAGAGATCGGCATTACCGAGCGACTTCGAAACCTGAGCGCGAGTCTCGAGGATTCCCTGGGGCGTTTGGAGCTGAAGCAAACTAGTCTTTCCACCGAACTCGAACGAGCTAGCGCGCGACGCGGCGAGGCGTCGTTCGAGTATGCTCGAGTCGGCACTGAGGCTGAAGTTGAGACCGGGCTTCTAGCCGGGCTCAATGCGCGAATCGGCGAGCACGCTGCCGATCTCGACATGCTCCGTGGGCAGGCATCGGAACTTCGCTCGCAGCTTGAAGCGATCCATGGCAAACGTGACGCGGCGACTCACCGGCTGACCTCGCTCGAAGATCTGGATGCGCATCACGCTTACTATTCGGATGCGGTGCAGCAAGTGCTTTCGCGCGAACAGGGCGCGCGCCTGAATGCGCTGGGAACCCTCGCCGACTTCGTCGAGGTTGAACCCCAATATGAGAGGTTGATTGAGAGCCTGTTTGCGCGCGAGCTTCAAAGTGTATTGGTTCCTACAATCGATGACGCGCTCGCCGGTGTGAGCTATATCAAGGGTGAAGGTCTCGGGCGAGGCGCTTTCCTCGTTGTGGGCTTGCACGGCGGCGAAGAAGACGACCCCGACGCCAGTGGGCGAGATAACGGCGAAGCAACGGGACACGAGGACACGGAGAGCGGGATTGAGCAATGGCTGATTTCAACCGATGAAGCGCGCGAGGCCCGCCAGCTTGAACCCGAGTATGTAATTGCGGAGGACGTGTCACCGGTGCCTGAGGCCCGGCGACTTCCGCCGGCCGATCCGGCTTCGATTGATGCCACTGTTATTCAACTCAATGCCGGCTCCCAAACTTCGCTGAGCGATTCTTATGAGGAACCTGCGTCGCCCGACGAGCGAGCAATCACACGTCAGTTTGACGAAGAAGCAGAGGCTCACGCATCGCGCTTTCAACTCGACGTTCTTCGCGCAATCGACTTGCTCGGCATAAGACCCGAGATCAAGACCGTCGTTGAGCGCGCGTTCTCCGAGAAATGCGCGGCCGCGGTCGTGCCCGACATGGAAGCGGCACTCCATCTTTCGATCGAAAATCCGTCGGTTATCTATGTAACATACGATGGCGAGCAGGTCTCCGGTGGCCGGCTTATCGTTACCGGCGCCCAAGCCGGCCAACAAGGCACGTCTCTTCTCGGGTTGAAGCGCGAGATCAAACAGCTTCGTGATCAATTGAATACCACGGTCGAACGGGAGCGCGGGCTCGCGGAAGAACTCCAGGCTGCCGATGAGCGGCTGCATCGAGCCGAAGCGGAAGCCTCGTCGCTCGACCTCGAGCTTCGCGAGCATGAGAAATCGGCGGCCGCTCGTAATTCGCATCTCGAAGGTCTCGCTCGCGATCTCGAACGCGCGAACGCTCATGTTCGAGCGGTTGAAGCGGAGATCGAACAAGCATCCTCCGAACGAGCCGAGCTTCAGACTCGAATTGCCGAACTGGCTTCTGAGCTTGGCGCAGCCGAAGCTTCGCGCGCTGCTCTGCAGGCCTCGCTCGAGGAAGCGAGCTCGAGATTCGTCGAGTTGCGATCGCTCGTGGAAGACTTATCGCAGACCCTTTCCGCTCTTCGCGCGTCGGTCGCAGCCCGGGCCGAGCGGCTGAACGCTGCGAGATCCGAAATGCGGCGCGCCGAGAGCGAAGCCGAAGAACTGAGGTCGCGCATCAATCGAAACCGGCTCGAGCTGTACGACAGTCACGGGCGTATCGATGTTCTTAATGCCTCTCTCGAGCAAGGGGCCGGCATCGCGTCGGGCCTCGAAGCTGAACGCGCCTCGCTTGCTGAACAGATCAACGCGGGCAGCGAAGAGCTCTCAACTGCCCGGACAAGAACCGACGAGCTTGAGAAGCTAACCGGCGAGCTTAGACAGGCAACGGCGGCGGCGCACGAGCGTAGAGGCCAGATTGAAATGGAGCGCGTGAGAATCGAATCAGACTCCGAGCACCTTGCGCGAACCTGTTTTTCTGAGCTCGCAATGTCGCTCGAAGATGTCGTGACCAGCGCGGAGCTGGCAGGAGGTGAGACGTCAGAAGTCAGAGATCGGACGCCAGATGTCAGCATTGACGACGCTGAACAGCAATCGACCTCGGATCTGACTTCTGACCTCCGATCTCTGACCTCTGGTGATGTCGAGGCGGCGCGGGCCCGTCACGATGAGTTACGCACCAAGATCGACGAGATGGGCCCGGTGAACATGATGGCGCTTGAGGAGCTTGAGGAGTCGGACCAGCGATTCCGATTCCTGTCAGACCAGCGGCGCGACATTCTCGACTCGATCAAGATGACCGAGGAAGCGCTCACGGAAATCAAGCGACGGTCTCGCGAGCGGTTCCGTCACGCGTTCTTTCATATCAACGAGAACTTCCAGCGCATGTTCGTGGAGCTGTTCGGCGGTGGACGCGGTGAGATGATGTTGATCGACGAAGACGATGTGCTCGAGTCGGGAATCGACTTGATCGCGCAGCCACCGGGTAAGCGGCTTCAAAACGTGCTGCTGTTGTCGGGCGGCGAGAAGGCGATGGCCGCCATCGCGCTGGTGCTCGCGATATTTCAGTACCGGCCTTCACCTTTCTGCATTCTTGACGAAGTAGACGCTCCCCTGGACGAAGTAAACGTCGGACGCTTTGCCGGAAAGGTGATCGAGATGAGCGGGGAAACCCAGTTCCTGATGATCACTCACAACAAGCGGACGATGGAAGCGGCTCGCGCGCTATACGGCGTGACTATGGAAGAGCCCGGCGTGTCAAAGCTTGTCTCGGTGAAGTTCGAGTAATCTCTGGCGAAATCACTTTTCCCCCGCCAGCACAACCCATGCGGCTGTGGCTGCAGCTTTTTCGTCACCCCTCCAGGGACTGCCGGCTTCACGACCCATAGCGGTGAGGCGCGCTTTGAACTTCGCAAGTGGAAGTTTCAGCTCTGATTCCACAGTCTGATCGATACTACGATCGTCGAATCTTCGATTCTTGAGTTGGTTTGCCGAGGCCGCAACTTCGAGCACCTGACGAAACAGCACTCCTTCCGCCGCGTGAGCACGGATGTGAGTGCTGCCAATCTTCTCCAGATTTCGCTCGCCTGCGCCGACTATTCCGACGCCGCATACGTTGAAGCCTTCGGCCTGTAGATCTCTGACTAAACTTTTCAGCGCTTTCGTTGCGACGCGCTCGATCTTTCGTGCCATCTTCTGAGTGGCTTTCTGCGCCTGTTCCCACGGCAGGTCGAGGACTTCATGATAAGGCTGGAAGGTTTCGGGCGCCGCTTGATCGACGGTTGAGAATTCAAAGCGTTTGATTACACGCGGCGAGCTCAATGGTCCGGTTAGCACGACCGCGATTGCACGGCCTGTCTTTGCTCGGAGACCGATGCTCGCTGTCCTGGATTCAACTTTTGCCACGTTGATTTATCTCCGTTCTCGGGAAGTAGTGGTGCAGGTCGCTGCTACGGAGCTACAACGTCTGCGGTGTTTTGAGCTATATACAGGTCGTCCCTACGGGACTGCCACCAGGATTCTTCAACCCATTAACAACCCATGCGACTCTAATTGTTGACCACCCTTCTACAACGGCATTTTCTTTATTTCGAAGACTGCTCGCGACTGGGGGGCCGGTAATCCTGGAAGATCTCCGTTGTGTGCTCGCTCACGCTGGGCACCGAGTCCGGACCCCATCGCTCACGCGCAGGCTCAGGTAATCTGAGTTGTGCATCCGTGTCGATCGCCGCCTTCGCCTTCTGCCGGCTGCTGCGTTCCGCTAGCAATCTAAAGGGTGTTGAGATCCAAAGGATCTGAAACCTGAAGGTGAAGACATTCCAGATCACCAGCGATAAGAACAAATCGACAAAGGAAGTCACAACGCCTTTTCCGAGGATCTTCCAGGAATTGCTCACGCTTCGATCCGCGGCGTTTCCGGGAGAGTCTTTGAAAACGTGTTCGGCATACTTGGCGATGAACTGATCGAGACCGGTGTCCAGTCTGGTGAAGAAGTCCGTTCTGGTTCCGGACAGCGCCTGCGAGACAGCTTCCAGATTGGTCCCGCACGAGGAGCAGAACTTTCGCTCAACCAAGTTGTCTCTGCCGCACGTCGGGCAAAACATTTAGAAACCTCACCGGAGCCTGATACCGCGAATGATACGCCTATCAGCTTACTAATCAAATCAGTTATTCTTTTCAGCAACTGTTGATCGACGTAGAGTCCTACGATATCCCGGCAGCCGAGGTTCTATAGGATGGTGACCACGACTCTCCTCTCGCGAGGACCATTCGATTCGACGAGCAGGACGCTTTGCCAGGTGCCCAGTTGAAGCTTGCCCTTGATGATTGGAACAGTAACGCTCGCACCCACAATAGAACTGATCATGTGATCCGGGGCGTGCGAAGGATCGTGATGATGTCGAAACTTGATCTTCGGGATGATCTGCTCGAGCACCTCCATCAGGTCCTCATCAGTTCCTTCGGTTGCCTCGCCAGTCGTGAGCCCGGCCGTCGTGTGCATGACAAAGATGTTGCACAGCCCTGACTCCGCGCCCGCCTGCGACACGCACTCTCGCACCCGATCGGTGATGTCTATTACCTCTTTGTTCCGTCGGGTTGAAATTGTGATCGTAGTCGATGCCATAGTTAATCAGTACCAGCAGCCGCATCGCGAGGCAAGTTCGATCCCGCACATTCGGCTTTGTTCGAAGCTACTCAGGTGATATATTGCGAGCCGTCCAAACTACAACTCAGGAGGTATCGAATGTTCGGGAAAAGCATTTCTGAATACGTTCGCTTCGAGAAGGTCGTGCTGTGGATTATCGCGATTGTCGGCCTGGGCCGACTGGCGTTATCGCTGGCCGGTGTCTCTAACTCCGCAGCAAAGTTCGTTAGCATAACCGTCGTCACGTTACTCGGAGCCCTGTACATCTCAGCAAAGGTACATACAAGCGGCTTCGGGAGTTACAAGCAATTGCTGCCGCTTGTCTGGATTCAGTCCGCGCTTGCTCAATTGATCGTAGCGGCCTCCATAATTCTGGGCATCGTGACCGGCAAGAACAACATCTTCACCGCGCCCGAGTACAGCGGCGGAGGAGATGGCAAGAACTGGGGACATGTCGGAGCGCATCTGGTACTTGGGCTCGTCGTTGCTCCACTCGTATTGTGGTTGGTTGGCTCGCTTGTTCTTTGGATCACTAAAAAAGTCGCGCCTCGTGACACGAGCCGAGCGGCAGCCGCAGGCGCGTGAGTCGCAGAATATCCCTGCGATTCGACTACTCAAGATGATCCTTGATTGAGATCTCGGATGTTAGCGTCCTGTGAACCGGGCAATGCTGAGCGATTTCGAGCAGCCTCGCCTTCTGCTCGTCGCTCAGCGGTCCCGCTAGTGAGATGTGACGGTCTATTCGGCTGATCTTGCCGGCCTTAGTCACGCAACTCTCACAGTCTTCGGCGTGTATGCGTGAATGAGTCAGTCTGACCTCGACTCTTTCCAGCGGCCAACCCTTTCGTCTCGCGTAGAGTTGCAGAGTCATTGACGTGCACGCGCCAAGCGCCGCCAAAAGCAGAGAGTATGGATCGGGCCCTTCGTCGCTCCCGCCCGCTTCTTTCGGCTCATCCGCGACCAGCCTGTGATTGCCTGCTGTGATCTCTTGCTTAAGGAATCCAACAGAGGAAACGATGACGTCAGGCATGATCAACCTCCCAGGTTGGTCGCTAATAGACTACCGAGCGTTCAGAGTACCGACTTTAGTCGGGCAGTGCGTTACTCCGTTCAATGCGTCGATTTCGTTGAGCACTGCCCGACTAAAGGTACTCTGAACGCCTGCTGACCCAAGTTTATTGGTCTTCCGATTCATTCGGGTTCGCGGGCGATGCATTTCGATCTCGCCCGGATGGTCTGTAATACTTTCTGCCTTTTAAACCTTCCGGCAGGCAATCCATATCCTCAGCCCTTCCCGAATCGAAGTCGTGCGCGTACTGATATCCCTCTCCGTAACCGAAGTGCTTCATCAAACCGGTCGCCGCGTTGCGGAGGTGAAGCGGCACCGGCTCGCGCTCGGTTTCCAAAGCGTCTTTGGCCGCCGCCCCGTAGGTTTCCAACACCGAATTCGACTTAGGCGCAGTCGCCAGATACAGTGTCGCCTGAGTAAGCGCGAGCTTCGCCTCTGGATATCCGACGAAGTGAGTTGCCTGCATCGCCGCTACTGCTTCGACCAGGGCCATCGGATCTGCCAGCCCAATGTCTTCCGACGCGTGAACGACAAGCCGCCGGGCAATGTAGAGCGGGTCCTCGCCGCCCTCGATCATTCGTGCCAGCCAGTACACCGCCGCATCGGGATCCGAGTTCCGAATCGACTTTATAAAGGCGGAGATCAGATTGAAATGCTCTTCGCCGGCTTTGTCGTATCTGACCGCCGCGCGCTGCATTGCTTCCTTCAAGACATCCTCGGTGATGACTCGAGCGCCCATCGCATCCAATTCAGCAATTGACACCGCTAGTTCGAGCGTGTTTAGCGCTACTCTTGCGTCGCCCGAAGCGTACACCGCAATTGCGCGCAAAATGTCTTCGGTGACATCGATGCGCTGGTCTCCAAACCCGCGTAGTGTATCCCCGAGAGCGCGCTTGAGGATGCTCACTACCTCATCGGTCGTGAGCGATTCGAGTACAAATACCTTAGAACGCGAAAGCAACGCCGAATTGACCTCGAACGAAGGGTTTTCGGTAGTGGCTCCGATCAAGACGATCGCGCCGCTTTCAACGTAGTGAAGGAAGGCGTCCTGCTGCGCCTTGTTGAATCGATGTATCTCGTCTATGAACACAACCGTTCGCTTGCCAAGCCGGCGGCGGTACTCGTCAGCCTCCAACATCACCGCCCGAACCTCGCGGATTCCTGCCGATACCGCGCTGAAAGGCACGAAGCGCGCCGCGGTTTGATCGGCGATGATGCGAGCCAATGTGGTCTTGCCAGTCCCGGGCGGGCCCCAAAAGACAAGCGACTGGAACCGATCCTCCTCGATCATCTTTCGAAGCGCGCGGCCCGGCCCGATAATCTTTTGCTGGCCTTCGAACTCCTGCAGCGTCCGCGGCCGCATTCGGTCTGCTAGCGGGCGGTCTGAAGATTCGTCGTCAACGGACTGTATTTGGCGATTCTCCGGTTCTTCAAACAAGCTGCCCGGCTGATCAGTTTTTATGTTCGGGCTCTTGAATCTTGGCATTCGCGGCTCCAGTCTAGAATACTAGGCGGGTGACCTTCCAACTGCAACGAACGAGCGAGGGGAGAAGCTCGAAAGCCGCGTTCGTTGACACGAGTTCGATCACTTTGTTAGTTTTAAGGCTTGCGTGGTTAGCGATGGCGGCCTCTATATATCGCACGATTTGGATTTAGGAAACTGTTACTGTGAAAAGCGCTAAATACCAGTTGATTTCATTGATTACATTCGCATGCCTGTTCGGATCTGCATGTGTCCACCGGGTCAACGTCAATGAACTCCTGCCTGTCAACGCCCCTGTTCAGACCGACGAGCTTATAAATCGAATCAATACCTACAGCCGAGTCCAGACCTTCTCCGCGCAGGCTGACGTGACCGTCTGGAATTACTTCACAGGCGAGGGGGCAAAGGCGGACGAATTCCCAATAGCGACCGGCTTGATTCGATTCAAGCGCCCCGAAGACACTCGGATGAAAGTGACCTTTTTGAGCGCCGATGTTGCGGATATGGTCAGCGACGGCCAGAAGTTCAAGCTCAAGATCCTGCGTCCGCTGGACAAGCGGCGGTTCGTATATGGAAGGAACCTCGGGGATATCGAACGAATGAACGCCACTGAGATCCAGGAGACCAGGGATCCTCAGCTCACAAAGGCCGGCGGGCTCGTGAACATGCGGCCGCAGCATATTACCGATTCATTCCTGATCAAGCCGATCACCGATAGCGATCGCCCAAACGTTTTTCGCGAAGAGGTCAGGCAAGTTGAGGCCGACATTCGCCCGGGCAAGAAGAATCGCCTGGTCGAGCGCAGCTACTACGTCGTCTACGTTCCTGAGCGCGATGAGAAAGGCCAGCTCAAATTACGCCGTAAGTTTTGGTTCGATCGAAGCCAGGTGGGATCTCCGCTGGTGCGCCAACAAACCTTCGAGAACGGCGTCGGACGGCTCGCCAGTGATGTAACGTTCGGAGGCTGGTTTACCGTTCCCAACACTACCTGGGCCTGGCCGGGCCACGTCATAATAGACCGGCGCAACGATGGCTATCGACTCGATTTGAAGCTCCTGCAAGAAACCGTTGAGGTGAACGCCGAATTACCGCCAACGACCTTCGAGCTTGAAAACACTGAGAGGTTGGAAGAAGTAAATCTCGATGACCCGCACAGGTTGTCCACCGCACCGCGTGACAGCCACATCGTTACAACATCCATCAGCGTGCAACAGCATAGCGGTGAGGTGGTGTCGGTCGACCGGGTAAGGAACGAAATAATAATCAAAGATGAAGCCGGAACAGAGACACGCCTTCTGATAAGCTCATCCACCAGGCTCACGCGGTCGGGACGTTCTGTCCCGCTTGCCGATGTGAAAGCCGGCGATAAAGTCACCAGCGAGTGTGAGTCGTCGGCTGATGGCTGCAAAGCCAAATCGATAGTTGTGACTTCGCCTGCCCCGTGAACCGACGATGGACAGCCTCATCGCAGCCAACATCAGCCAGCGTCCGCTGCGCACGGCTATCAGCATCACCGGAGTCGCTCTCGGTGTGATTCTCGTCACGTTGTTTGTTGGGCTGTCCAGAGGGATGATGCGCGACGCCGCCGAACGACAGGCGAACGTCGACGCGGAGATCCGGTTCCTGCCCGGTGGCAACATCTCACTCGCTGGAAATCCATTGATGCTTCCAACCCGATACGCGCAGGCGATTCTTCAAGGCGTGCAACCTACAGCCGAGGATCCCGACCTTGAACCGAAGCCCGCGATAGAAGGTGTTGCAGCGGTTTCGCCCGTAGGCGAATATGTGCAAGGCAGCGTCGCAGGGATTGGATTCGAATTGGTCGATGGCATTGATTACCCGACCTTCATCAGCACTACACATCTGACGCTTACGCAAGGCCGCGGCCTCCGGGACGGAGTCACGCCGGGAACGGAGTACGAAGCCATTGTCGATCATTACTACGCAGATAGCGGCAAGGATATCGACGGAAAACCTGTTCACCTGGGAAGCAGAATCACAGTCCTCGGGCACACGTTCACGATCGTAGGAATCTATGAGCCGTCGGTGCTTGCTCGCGTGAAGATACCTCTGCACACGATGCAGCAGTTACTGGGCGGAGTCGAGAATTGTACTTACCTTCTGGTTAAATGCGCCCGCCCGGAACTGGCCGACAGGGTTCTACAGGATTTGCGGCATTACTATCCCGGCAACAATGTTATCTTGACCGCCGACATACCCGCGCTGTACTCGCAGGGCCTCGCGCCGGTTGAAATATTCCTGAAAGTTGTTATCGGTCTCGGGCTGGTAATCAGCGTACTCGTCATCCTGCTTGCGATGTACACGACGATCATCGAGCGGACCCGCGAGATCGGCATACTGAAAAGCCTCGGCGCCTCAAAGCGGTTCATCGTGATGACCATCGAGAAGGAGGCCGCACTTATCAGCGCGTTGGGTGTAGTGCTTGGCTTCGCCGTGGCTGTGATCTGCAAACTTGCTATTGAAGCCAATACGCGATTGATGATCGATCTTGAGCCGAAGTGGCTGATCATCGCCGCGATCATTGGCTTGCTGGGCGGCGTTGTCGGAGCGATCTATCCTGCCTTGCGCGCCGCCAACCTCGATCCAGTCGAAGCGATAAGTTATGATTAGTCCGTAGTCAGTAGTCCGTAGTCCGCGGCTGTTTTGGCCGAGGACCACGAGACTACGGACTACGGACTACGGACTATGACCGTTTTAGAGACAATCGACCTTCAAATGATCTACCACGTCGGCAAGGTAGAAGTGCCGGCATTGCGCGGCGCGACATTGCAAGTTGAGGCGGGCGAATACGTCGCGATCATGGGTCCATCAGGCTGCGGCAAGTCGACATTCCTTCATATCGTCGGAGGCATGCTCAAGCCTACGTCCGGGCGGGTGATGATCGAAGGAGAAGACCTGACTGCGATGACCGACGCCCAGCGGACCGATCTGCGGCGCCGCAAGATTGGATTTGTCTTTCAGCGCTTCAACCTGTTCCCTACCCTGACGGCCGAAGGGAATCTCAAGCTTGCGGAGCGAATTTATGCCGGCAAGGACAATCTGGACTCGGCTCGAAGACGCGAAGTGCTCAGGCTCCTTGGGCTCGAAGACAAGTTGAATCACAAACCACTCGAACTCTCGGGCGGGGAACAGCAACGCGTAGCTATCGCTCGCGCGGTGATCAATCGTCCGGCTATAATTCTTGCGGACGAACCGACCGGCAATCTTGATACCGAGAACTCCGATGTTGTTCTTAAAATGATGCGGCAGCTCAACAGGGAATTCCGTCAGACAATCATCATGATTACTCATAATGCGGAGGCGGCGGCGCGCGCCGATCGGATAATCGAGATGCGCGACGGTCACGTAGTTCGTTCGGTTGTCGCTTCGGAAACAGTTCAAGGCATATTGTGAAGATCATCCTGGCGACGCTGAAGAAGACTCTTTTCTGGTCCTACGATCGCGGGAGCTGGCAGTACGATGTAATGTGCGTGCTGATTCTCGCTTTTATTTTCCTGGTGCCGAACAGCGTGTTCACTCAGCGCGCATCGTCGCTTACGTCTGGGCCGCCGCTGGTGATCAGAAAAGCTGAGCTCGGCCAGATTGAGCAAAACAATCTCGAACGAGAGTTATCGATTCGTCTTGAACAGAAGTATGGCCACTCCGTAAAGATCGCTCGCATCGAAACTGCTGAAGACACTTCCGGCGAAGTTAGTTACGTGGTGTACCCTAAATAACTCAGGACTCAGGAATGACAGCAATCACCAGATTATTTCTTAGTATCGCTCTTATTGGAGTCGCGTCGTTCTCTGCCTCGCGCGTTAGTGCGAACGGAAAGTTGGACGAAGTCCTTGCGAACATGGACCGCGTTGCTCGCACGATAAAGACGATTGAATCCGATATGCGTCAGGAAAAGCGCAATATGCAGATCGGCGGAAAGGAAGTATACAGCGGAAGGATCTTCTTTCTTCACGACAGGAAATGCGACAAAGTACGAATCAATTACGACAACCCGCAAGGCCAGGTCGTGGCGGTGCTCTGCGAGGAGATCGATCTATATCAGCCGAGCATCAATCAAATGATTGTTACATCCAGACGCGCACAGGCCTCAAAGAACCAGGAGTTCTCATTCATTGCAACGCCGTACAAATCAGTTCCGGAATTAAAAAGCCAATACAACATCGTGTACGTTGGAGACGAGCAGGCAGGCAATGTCTCGACCGCTAAGCTTGACCTGACTCCAAAAGGCAAGTCATCCGTGCAGAAACTCACCTTGTGGGTGGATCAGTCAACGTGGCTTCCGATCAAGTATCAAGTCACAGAGAAGAACAACAACGTAACGACTTTTACTCTCAGCAACCTGAAAAAGAACCAGGGGCTGTCGGTTGATTTCAAAATCAAAGCAACGACTGGCACCAAGATCCTTCATCAGTAGTCCGGGCTCCTCTACTATCAGGCTCAACCGTAAAGCAGCACCACAATTGCTAACACGAACCCTGCCGAAGCAGCCCAGAAGATCAACTCGTGAAGCGCTATGAGAGACCGCGGATAGTCAGTCCGCTGTTCCTTCAAATGACGCTGCTTCAATCGAAGCGCTGAATGGGCGAGCAGCACTCCTAACACGATCGCTCCAAGCGCCATTATTCGCAGCGGCCATAGAAAGAACATCCATTGCATTTCGACTAACAAAAGAAGCGGAACACCTAACCCGAAGCACGCTCCCGCGCCCATTAACAGGCCTGCGAGATCGGCGTTGGCCACCGGAATCTTCAAGGTTCCGGCTCGCGACGCGGCATAAGGATCAAATTCTCTGGCAGGTCGATCGGCTAAACCTCGTGCAGAGCGCGCGGGCCGCCGCTCGGCATCATAAGCTGCGCGAGTTTCGGGATCACTCAGTATCGCGCGAGCTTCGTTTAGCGATTTCATTTCTTCGTCGCTGCCTCCTCCGTCAGGATGGCGTTTGCGAGCCTGGCTCCGATACGCCAGATCTACCTCTCGCTTGCTCGCCTTTTCGCTCACTCCAAGCTCGCTATAGTAGTCTCGATTGGAGTCGAATTTCTTCATGTCAGTAGAGTCATTATAGGTTTTCAGTTTGCACAGGCAACAGCGGCAAGCTACCTAAGTCTGCATGACTACTATGCGCGACCCGTACGGCGACGCTCCGTGGCCGCCCATACAGGTCGCATACCGACTCGTGATATATTGACCATCATGCCGGCAACACCAAAAGACGCAGCAGCGATAATCCTGTTGAAAGATCGAACCGACCCGAAAGTCTTCTGGGTCAAGCGAAGCCCGAAGCTCCAGTTCATGGGCGGCTTTCATGCTTTTCCCGGCGGGCAGCTCGACAAAGAAGACAGCTCAATCAACGTAGTCGGTTGCGATGGTGAAGAAGCCCTGATGCGAGCTTGTGCTGTTCGCGAGTTCTTCGAAGAAACAGGCGTGCTGCTGGCGCGCGGCGCAGAGCGCCTGTCGCTCGAACGAATCGCTGACAAACGTCGCGCGATGAATGAATCGGTAAAGAGTTTCAAACAGACTCTTGAAGAAGACGCGCTCGAAATCGCATGTTCGGATTTTCAGCCGGCAGGAAGATGGGTAACGCCTCACTTTGCGCCGCGACGCTTTGATACATGGTTTTTTCTCGCGTGGATGCCTTACGGGCAGGAGGCCCTGATCGAAACCGGCGAGCTTGAAACCGGCGAATGGATAAGACCGGCCGAAGCGCTCGGGAGCTGGAATCGAGGCGAGATGATCATGGCGCCGCCGACGCTTCATATCATTCGAACGCTCGCCGCACATGCCAATAAATTAGAGGAGTTGCCGTCGGCGCTGACAGCAATTCCCGAAGCTCAGCACGGAATGGTTCGGCGGATTGAGTTTCGCCCCGGCATTTTTCTCTTCCCTGTCAGAACACCGACGCTTCCTCCGGCCACCCACACAAACTGCTACATCATCGGCGGAGACGAACTGATCGTAATCGACCCTGCCTCCCCCTATGAGGAAGAACAAAAGGAACTGGATGTCTTCATCGACGCAATGATCGCTGAGGGCCGTCGAGTACGCGAGATAATACTCACTCATTATCATCCCGATCACATCGGCGGCGCCGCGCATCTGCGTTCGCGGCTCGGAGTGCCGGTCGCGGCCCATAAATTAACGGCTGATCGAATCAGTTACGCGGTTGAGGTCGACCGGCTGATCGAAGACAACGATCTGATCGAAATCGACGGCGATCCCGGCTGGCGATTGCGAGCGCTTCACACGCCGGGACACACGCGCGGGCACCTGTGCTTCTACGAAGAGATCACCGGCGCCATCATAACCGGCGATTTGGTGGTCGGCATTGGAACCGTAGTGATCGACCCACCAGAAGGGAACATGCGGCAATACTTTGATTCATTGCGACGATTGCTCGACCTGCCGAAGCTCTCGGTGTTGTTTCCGGCTCATGGTCCGGCAATCGGCTCGGCTCGTGAAAAGATCGAGGAATATGTCGAGCATCGAACCATGCGTGAGAATAAGATCCTCGCGGCAGTGCAAGCGGGGGCGTCGCTTCCACATGAAATAGTTGAAGCGGCTTACACAGATGTGCATCCATCGATGTACGGATTGGCCGAGCGTTCGACGGTGGCGCATTTGGAAAAGCTGAAAGAAGAAGGGCGCATCACTCGTTATGACGACGGCGGCTATGTCGTGACATAAACTCAAATTCCAACCACAAAGACACAAAGTCACAGAGTAGATGAGCACCTGACTTTGCCTTGGTGTCTTGGTGCCGTTGTGGTAACTGAATCCGTCTTGGACGAAATCGTCATCCCTCGCAATTCACTCGTCGTGCTCTGCGGCTCCGCCGGGAGCGGAAAGACCACATGGGCGGCCAAACACTTCTTGCCAACTCAAGTGGTTTCTTCTGACGACTGTCGGGCGTTCGTGTTTGACGATCCGGCCGATCAAAGCGTGTCCGGACATGCCTTTGACTTGATGCACTTCATCATCGACAAGCGCCTCAATCTGGGGAGGACTACTGTTGCCGACGCGACGAACTTGGAGCGCGAACATCGACGGACTCTGATTCATATAGCGCGGCGTTTTCATTTCAATACCGTCGCAATAATGTTCGACGTTTCTTTTGATACATGTCTTTCGCGCAACGCGGCAAGGCATCGGAAGGTCCCTCAAGACGCGCTGCTGACTCAGCGCGCGCTCCTCGATAAGACACTCAGAACAATCGACAAGGAGGGATTCAACAGGGTCTATAGATTGAATGAGGACACGCAGTCGGTCACTGCCGTAAGAATCGGCAACGTCAGTCGCCGGCTTCCACGACGTGCTCCTTGAACGGCAATGCGCGCAGGGTTCTTCTCCAGCGCACGATTGAATCTACCAGCACGATCACCGCGCACGTCATCATTATCGCCGTCAGGCTTGCATCCAAATAACCGCGAAACATCGACTCAGGTTTCTTTGCGTCTTCAAGGAAATTGTCGAAGATCGAACGCCAACCCGCCGTAAGCGTAGTCGTAGCGACAAACGCTAACGGGGTAATTGTCACCCACGCGTACCTTGCGCGCCCTGAGTTGATGATGACTGTAGTCCCAACGCACAGAGCTATAGTGGCAAGAAGCTGGTTGGCGATGCCGAACATTGGCCAAATGGTCGATATCGATCCCGTGCGAATAAAATAAGTCCATCCGCCGACGATCAAAGCCGATGTGATGATCGCACCCGGCATCCAGTCGGGGCGTTCGAGAGGTTTATAAAACCTGCCCATAAACTCTCCCAGCATGAACCTCGCGACACGAGTGCCCGCATCAATCGTGGTGAGTATAAACAGCGCCTCAAACATGATCGCGAAGTGATACCAGTACTTCATCAGCCCTCGCATACCCGGCAATCCCGCGAATATCTGTGAAATACCGACAGCCAGCGTTACTGCGCCTCCCGTCCTCCCTCGCAGATTCTTCTCCCCGGTTTCTTGCGTGAGCTCTTCAAGCCTCTGTTCGTGAAGATCGAATCCCGCAGTTGAGTTAGCCTCGACAAACTGCGTGTAAGTCATCTGTGCTTCCGCGGTGCCTTGTTTCATATTGATGGAAAAATAATCCCCGGGCAGCAACGAGCTTGCCGCGACGAGAGCAACCACTCCGACGAGTCCTTCCATCAACATACTGCCGTAGCCGATCACGCGAGCATCGGTCTCCTTATCGAGCATCTTCGGAGTCGTGCCCGAACTGATCAACGAGTGAAAACCAGATATCGCGCCGCAGGCGATAGTCACGAATACAAATGGAAAGACCTTACCTGGAATGATTGGCCCGCCGCCGGCAACAAAGGGGGTGAACGCAGGCATGTGGAGATGCGGCGCCACAAAGAGCACACCGATTATCAGGAACGCCACCGTTCCGATTTTCATGAAGGAGCTCAGGTAGTCACGCGGACAAAGCAGCATCCACACCGGTAAGACGGACGCTATGAACCCGTACGCCGCCATCAAATAGGTGATTGTCGTCTCCGAAAAAGTGAAGCTCTTTGCGAGCGACGACTCGGCGATCATTCCCCCGACAACGACGGCAGCGAATAAGCCTATTACTCCGATGGTAGTTGCTTCGGCTGTCTTTCCTATCCGGAAGCGGAACATGTAAAAACCCATCGCAATCGCCAGCGGGATAGTGAAGCCGACCGTGAATGTTCCCCACGGACTCTCGCCAAGCGAATTGACCACAACCAGTCCAAGCCCGGCGAGCGCTATGACGACGATGAACAAAATCGCGATGCCGGTGATCAGTCCGGATAGCGGGCTTATCTCGGCTCGAGCGATTGCCGCTACCGACTTGCCTCCTCTGCGGACGGAAGATGCGAGAATGATGAAGTCGTGCACCGCGCCGCCCAACACGACGCCAATGACCAGCCAAAGGAGTCCCGGCAGAAATCCAAACTGTGCGGCCAGCACCGGTCCCACGAGCGGGCCCGCGCCGGATATCGCGGCAAAGTGATGTCCGAACAGCACCCATTTGCTTGTCGGGAAGTAGTTACTTCCATCGTTCATCGTGTGCGCGGGAGTTTGGCGGCGGTCGTCCAGCATCATCACCTTCGCCGCGATAAACGCGCTGTAGTAGCGATAGCCGATGGCCAGGACGCATAGTGCGCCAATCATGATTGGAAGTGCACTCATGGCTCTCCTTGATTGCCTTTTTGACCGACAGAGCTGAAGGATTTATTCGTCGGTGATGCTAAGGGATAAGGCTCGGAGGTGTCAACGAGCACGGTCGTTGAAGCCTTGAAGAGAGGGGGACGGAAATTTGGTTGGGCTACTCAACGACTTCTGAGGAAGGACCCTATCAAAAAGAGTATCAGCCATCCTGCACTTATCAGTATGCCGATGCCGCTCAGCACTAGCCCTAATATCGCCCGGCCTCGCGTAGATTGCCAATCCGGATCACCTTTCCCTTCGCTTGCCAGGGTTGCAAGTATTTCCCCAGCTTTCCAGGCGACTCCAGCACATAAGACGAAGGACGCGATGATTCTTAATATCGGAATAAAAAAGCTGATCACGCTCAAGATCACAACGGCCAGTCCAAGAATGCGATAATAGAGCTTCCCTCCGAACCCCATGACCGCTGCTCCGACTCCGACGGCTATGACACCACCTATGAAAACGAGCGACGCGCCGGCCAAAGCGATAAAACTGAACGTTCGCACTACTTGAGCGTCGTTGACAGCCTCAGTATATTCACGCGATGTATTGTACGCACTCGAGCCAGATGGCTTGGGCTGGTTGAGATTCATGCTCATTCAAGACTCCTGGAGGCGATCCTCGTGAGCACAATTTCGGCGTTGCCCGGTATTCGTACTAGGTGAATGACTTTGGCGTGTCGACCTTGTGACACAGACTGCTAGCTGGAGAAGCGGCTGCCGCGTTTGACTCTCAACTTCTCGCGATAGTCGTCGCCTTCCATCGGCACCAACCTGCACATCTCGTGCAACCGCGATCGAAGCCGAACTCCTACGCGATCGGTGAGACTTTCGTCATACGCCGAGCCGATCGGCATATCCAGATAGTTCGAGGTGAAGATAGTGACCTTCTTCTCGTTGTAGCGTTTGTTGATAATGTGAGTAATGGTTTCCTGAACCCACTCGGTAGGCTTGCTCGCGCCGAGCTCATCAAGCACCAGCACCTCGGCTTCGAACACCGGAGACAGAATCTTAAGTTCAGAAGTGTGCGTATTCGGGTTGTAGCTGTCCTGGATCTCTTTCAGCAGATCGCGAAAGTCGTAAAAGAGCCCGCCGATCCCTTTGGCGATCAACTCCTTCAACCCAGCGACCGCCAGATGCGTCTTCCCTACTCCGCAGCGACCCAGGTATAACAGCCCGACATCGACTACCGGGTACTCATCGACAAATCGTTTGGTATTCATCAACGCGCGGCCAACCGAAATGCAAGCCGGCTCGAAATTGTTGAGGTCACAGTGTTGGAAGCGCCTCGGTATGCGGGCCTGGGCAAGCAGAACTTCGGTGCGAGCATCGGTCTTGCAGCGGCACGGTCGTACGCCCTTGCCTTCGATGGACTCCCAGCCGGTTCCACCGCAGTGCGGACAAGGCGCAAGCTGTATATCTGTCGATCCAGAAATCATTGCTTCCTGCTAACTGCCGACGATTACATTCGAGAGGGGGTCTCTCAACGCTGCGCATTTATATCAGAGGTCCGATGCCGAAATCAATCAATAACCCGGTTACCATAACAACTTTTTTCAATAAAAGTTTTCCACAATCCAACTACGGAAGTTACACCCTTCGAGTGAATGTAAATTCTCGCTATTATCCTGATAGCCGCCTGAGCGCGCGCCGCAAGACCGCCTCGATGGTGCGCTCACCTTCCTCGCGAAGGGCGAATTGAACGCAGCGCTCGGCAATTGCTTTCGGATAACCCAAAGCCATCAGCGCTGAGATCGTGTCTACTCTAACTTCCCCCTCGTGGGTTGCTGTTTCAGGCGACGCGGCTTGTTCGGCCCCTCGGGTTTCGAGCGAGATTGCAGCCATCTTTTCTCTGAGTTCAACGACGACTCGCTCGGCTGTCTTCTTTCCAACGCCCGGGATCGACGTAAGCCGAGCAAGATCATTGTTGCTTATCGCATCAATCAATTCCGGAGCAGACATGCCGGAAAGCATCGTAATCGCCAGCTTCGGGCCCACCCCACTGACGCTTGTAAGCTTCAGGAAAATGTCTTTTTCTCTGGCGGTCCAAAACCCAAACAACTGAAGCGCATCTTCTCTGACGTGCGTATGAATCTTAAGCGACACGTCCGAGCCTGGCTCACCTAGTTCATAAAAGGTTGAAACGGGAATGGTGACGTCGTACCCGACCCCTCCGACGTCAATGATGATTACATTGGGTTGCTTTTGGACAAGCTTGCCAGACAGTTGCGCGATCAAGTAGAGCCCCCGTGAAGTTTACGTAAAGCAAAGTTTGTCAGCTTGCAAGAGGGTAGTCAACGGACAACAAGGAGCCCTTATTCGCAATCCGCATAAACTCTTGAAATACGCTTCATCGATCGTATACTGACCGGTAGCCCCGCTCCAGATTTGTCACAATGCCCTGCCCCTGCCGATTGAACAATCCATACGGTCTGACGTTATGATGTCAAAAAACTTCCGCGCGACGTTCAAGCGTGTTCTCTGGGTGTTTATTCCCGCTGTGCTGGTCTTCGCCGTTGGCGTTGCCGCGCTTGATTTCTATTTCATTCATCATATGACTCATCCGCCGCGGACGGAGCTCTACGGATCGCCCCGCGATTTTCAAATGATATTGCAGAAGCCAATGTGGTTCGACGAGAAGTGGAAGAACTCGGACTCGACTCAAACCGTCGGATGGTTGTTGAGCCGTGGCAAAACAGGACCCGCTATTATTCTCAGCCATGGTTACGGCTCGAATCGGTCGGAGCTGCTGACGCTCAGTTTCGAGCTATGGAAGTCAGGCTACAACGTGCTGGTCTACGACCTTCGTGGGCACGGGGAAAGCCCGGTCAGTTGGTCCGGTCTGGGCACGTATGAAAAGGAAGACTTGTTGTCGGCAATCAAATTCCTTCGAAGTCAGAAGACGGATACGGGTCAGGACCTCCTCGACGGACGCGTAGGTCTTTATGGAGTCGATCTTGGTGGATACATTTCACTGGTTGCGTCGGCCGAAGATCCCGCGATCAAGGCGGTAGCCGTAGATTCAGTCTTCACGGATGTCTCGCATTTCATGAGCAACCAGCTCAAAACGATTGTCGGCAGCGACAGCGATATGGCTAACCGGCTCGCCGATTCAGACTGGACCACCAAACTTACCAAGCTGGCAATGCAGCTCTACTTGCTGAGGCGAGAAGATTCCGTTCCGGCGGTTGATTCGGTAGCCAGGGCTACCGGACGCAAGTTTCTTTTCATAACCGGAAAGAACAGCGGCGGCCTTGGCGGTATGACACGTGATCTCCACAGCGCGACCAGGGACCCGAAGCAGCTTGTCGAGGTCGAACAGTCTCGCCTGCTCCGGCTATACGATCAGGCTTCGTCGGAGTACGACGCTCGCGTCGTGGCTTTCTTCAAAGAAGCCATTCCCATTGCGCCAGAGAAGCTTAACCAACCAGGCCGAGGGAGGTAAATCGGGCCAACCACAAAGGCACAAAGACTCAAAGAGAAGTCAAATCTTTCCTGGCGTCTTTGTGCCGTTGTGGTTATTCCTATCACTTTTTCAACTCTATCCTCACAGCAACCGAGTCTCCCTCGGACGCTATAAGCTGAGTTGCGAACCGCGGATCACTCGTCAGACCCTCGAGCCAGCGCGAGTCGGTTATTATTATTAAGCTCGGTTCCATCTCAAGCGCGTCGGCGAGCATATTCTGATGCAGCGCGTAGAAAGTTCCGCCTCTCCTCGGTTCGCAAAGCACGCGGCCTTCAGAGTAAAAAACCGGCGCGAATTCCTTCTTCAGATAGAACCCAATCTTCTCTCCCGGCCTCAGCGCAGCAGCAGCCTCGAGCGACAGTATCTTCAAGGTCACCTCGTCACGCAGCACCGGAATTAGCAGAAGGACTGCCGCTAAGATCAATGAAAGCACAACCGCCGCCGCACTGGTTATAAAAGCCCGACGCTTATTCATAGCGAGCGCGACAATCGAAACAAGCGCAACTGCGAGCGGTAGCCCCTCGAGCAACATCCGCCATCCGCTGAGACCGGGCGACTCGCGTTGAACGTAAACTATGAGCCCGATGCTTATCCCGTTGAGCACGCCAGCAGTCGCCCATATCGCGATTCTCAGGGTTCTACCGGGAACGCCACTCCGGAAGCGCTCGACTTCCACCCCAAGTATCACCGCGAGCGCTGGGGAGATAGGCAGGATGTAGCCCGGAAGCTTTGACTCTGACAGAGAGAAGAAAATCAGCGGTACTGCGACCCACGCCCACGCCAGCGCAAGAAGCGAGTCTCGGTCTTCGGCGCGCGGCCTGAGAGACCAGAGCCGCGCCGCCGCGGGAATCAGAAAGAACACCCACGGCGCGGTGCCGGCAATCGCTACAAGCAGGAAAAAGTAAACCGGCTGCGGGTGCCCGAATTCATTACTGGTGAAACGCTGAAAGTGATGCCTGATGAAAAACTCTTCAATGAACGCCCAGCCGTGACGCACAGTCACCGGGACATACCAGGTTCCCGCTACTGCCACAAACACCACAAACCCGATCAAGCAATCGCGCCAACGAAAAGAACCAAGCTGTCGGGTAATTAGCAGATATACGCCGAGTATCGCCAGTACAAGCACGACTCCGACGAGTCCCTTCGCCAGCACCCCAAGCGCCATAAATATGAAAGCAAGTACTGTGTAGATCAGCCGAGCCCTCCCCTTTGTCTTTGTTGCAAGAAACCCGGCCAGCAAAGCTGCGGTCATAGCGGCGGTGAGAATCATGTCGGGCACGGCCACTCGCGCATAAGCGATGAAGATACCGCTGGTCGCCAGCACCAATGACCCGCAGACGGCTACGCGCGGCGATGCCAGCCTGCGCAACGCACAAAAGAGAAGAGCTACTGTCGCAATCGCTGCCATCGCAGACGGCAGGCGAGCCGCGAATTCATTGACCCCGAATAAACGGTAACTGATCGCCGACATCCAATAGAGCAACACGGGCTTTTCAAACCACAAACATCCGCAAAGGCGGGTCGAGATGTAATCGCCGCCGGCAAACATCTCGCGCGCGACTTCGGCGTAGCGGGGCTCATCCGGTCCGAGAAACCCCAGCCGGCCCAACCCGAAGATAAACGCGAATGCCGACGAAGCAAGAATTGCGACAAGCGCGTAGCGTCGCTGCTTGGCAGCCGGTTGGGGTTGCACTATGATCTTTGCTTTGTCGTCGGGCGCTGAGGGATACGTCATTAGAATGTCTGAGTGTAGGTAGCGAGCGAAATTGGGTCAAGCCTGGCCTCAATTGGTCGAGAACAACTTCGTAGCAACGAGTTTCTTCGTTTAACCTGTAAAGGACGACTTGCAAAGAGACTTTTAAGAATGATCAGAGTAGCCGTTGTCGGCGCGGGGGCTTTTGGCCGCGAGCACGCGAGAGTTTATTCCGAGGTCGCGAGTGCGCACCTCGCAGCGGTATGCGACGTGGATCAAATGCGCGGACGTACGGTGGCGGAGCGCTACGGCGCGGCATACGTCGCCGACTATCACGAGCTGATTGGAAGCGTTGACGCGGTAAGCGTGGCTTCACCTACGGAGTCGCATCAGGTGATCGCTTGTGAATTACTCGCCGCGGGAATAGCGGTGTTGGTTGAAAAACCCATCGCGCGCACGCTTGATGAGGCCGACCAAATCATCCATGCCGCCTCCCACAATCAAGCGGTCCTGCAGGTTGGGCATCTCGAACGTTTTAACCCCGCTGTTATCGCCGCTGCACGCATCGTGACTCAACCCCGGTTCTTCGAAGCGCACCGGCTCAGCATATTTACGCCTCGAAGCCTGGACATTGATGTCGTAATGGATTTGATGATTCACGACATCGACGTAGTGTTGGCGTTCGTGAAAAGCGAGGTGAGCGAAGTACGAGCGTCCGGTGTTCCGATCCTGACTCCTCGAATTGACATCGCGAATGCGCGGATCGAGTTTGCTAACGGCTCGATAGCAAACCTCACCGCGAGTCGCGTCTCAGCAGAGCGAGTGCGCAAGCTTCGTTTCTTTCAGCCGGGCCAGTACGTTTCAATCGATTACGCCGCGCAGGAGGCTGGAGTGGTCACCGTAAGACCCCGGCCCGAAGGAAGGCCCGAGTTCGAGAGTCGCTTGCTCGCGGCCGAGGAAGGCGAGCCGCTGCGTCTCGAAATCGAATCGTTTCTCGCCGCCGTTGCAGGAGCCGCAGTGACAGTGACCGGCGCGGACGGTCGCCGCGCGTTGTCGCTTGCGGTTGAAGTCACTGAAAAGATTCGCGAGCACGCCGCGCGGGCTGGCGTACCTTTCGCCGGTTAAAGTGCGCGTTGAACGGTACTACGATCCTCGATGTCCCGGTTCGCGTAGCTGGAGAGGCAGCCGCTAAAACGCCGATCAACCCTTGATGTCCACAATTGGAGAACTGAATGCCTAAGCGATCTCCTCTCTTCACCTTTTTCACTTTGATTGTGATTGGCTGCTCGACGAGCACTCCCAGCGCTAGCTCGACTACCGATTTCAACGCGGGAAACGAGGCAGAACTCCATGACGGCGCTGCGCGAGTAGAACAGCTCAAGCAAGAGCTACTGGGTCGCGGGTTCCACACTACTTCTACGTCTTCGTCGAACCTCTGGCAAGAAGTAACCCTTAAGGGAGACTACGGAGGACTCAAGGATGTGGAAGTCACATTACGCGTTGCTAAGCAACTGGAAAAGACGGAGCCCCATTTGAGGGCAGTCCTTCAGGCAAGTTTTCCCAATCAGCCGGCCAAGCAGGAATTCGAAGGGCTGGATGCTCATATCAAGTCAGCGATTAGGGGACAATAGAACGAAACACCCACTGGTCAATCATCTATGCGAAAGCTAAACCATTCCAGCAGTCTTCTTGTTACACTCGCGGCCGGCTTTCTCCTGGTCATCACGTCCGGCGCCCACGCCCAAAAGCGCGAAGCGTTTCACATCGACTACACCGTCTCAGTAGCAAGCGTGGACGAACAACTCTTTCACGTCGCCACTGAAATCAAGAACATCAACGAGCCTCGGCTTGATCTCGCCTTGCCGACCTGGACGCCCGGTTGGTACACCGTCGAGAATTATTTCAAGAACGTCCTTCGATTCAAGGTTACCGACTCGAAAGGCAATCGCATCGAGCCGCAGATGATTCAGAAGCAGACCTGGCGCGTCGACACTAACGGGCTCGACTCCATCAAAGTCGAGTTTGATTATCACGCCGCGGTGCTGGCATTGAATCAAGCCAAAATTACCAGCGATCTTGCCTTTTTCACCGGCACAGAATTGTTTCTCGAACCGCTTGGGCATCGCGCGAGCCCCAGTACGGTCCGTTTCGAATTACCGAAAGATTGGAAGATCATCTCGGCGCTCAAAGAAGCCAGCGACCCGCTGACCTTCACCGCGCCGGACTACGACACACTTGTCGACTGCCCGACTGAAATGGGCGTATTCGACGTCACGCAGTTCAAGGTCGAAGGGAAGCCTCACTATCTGGTCACGACACCGGCAAACGCGCTGCCCAGGGACAGTGCGGCGCAGTTCAGCAAGATGCTCGCCAAAGTAGCCGCCGCGCAGAGTGAGATATTTGGCGGGCTGCCTTATGAAAAGTACGTCTATTTTTATTTCTTCGCGCCCCCCGAGTCGAACGCGGGCGGCGCGCTCGAGCATTTGAACTCACACGTTTCATTCGCTCGCGGAACAAATCCAGATTTCATGATCGGCACGGCCTCGCACGAGTTCTTCCATCTATGGAACGTCAAGCGAATCCGGCCCGCGGAGATGTGGCCTTACGACTATTCGCGTGAAGACGAAACACCACTACTGTGGGTCTCCGAAGGCTTTACGAATTACTACGGCAGCCTTGCGCTGTATCGCGCCGGACTCCGCACTCGCGAGCAGTTTCTTCAAAATGTCGAAGGCGCCATCAACGGCGTCGAAAGCAACGACGCTCGTGGCTACATATCGCCAGCCAACTCCTCGGTCTCTACATGGGTGGGTTATGACACACCGGTCGCGTTCGGAATTTCCTATTACACGCAGGGTCAGAACCTTGGAGCGCTTCTCGATCTCTCAATACTTCACGACACCGGCGGGGCGGCGCGACTTGACGATGTCATGCGCGCGCTTTATCGCGAGTTCTACCAGAAGGGTCGCGGGTTCACTACCGAGGACATGATCGGAATCGTCAATCGCTTGACGAAACGCGACTATCACGATTTCTACCGCAAGTACGTTTCAGGCGTTGAGATCCCGCCCTACGATACATTACTCGGCTACGCCGGTTATCAAGCCCAAAGCGAATCGCGCGAGCATCCAACGATCGGAGTGGGGCTCGATAGAACCAGCGATGGAGTGCGGATAACGCGGGTAGTCGCGGAAGGACCTGCTGCGAAGGCGGGGTTGCGCGCGGGAGACATTGTGATGAGCGTCGATGGTGCTGATTTGCGCAAGGACCCTCAGGCTCTTGTTGCGGCGTTAGGTGGGCGAGTCGGCAAGCCTGTGAAGCTCGCGATCAAGCGCGGCGGCAAAGATCAAACGGTCGACTTGCAAGTGGGCACCCGCAGCGATTCGAGCTACAAGGTCTCGGAGTTGCCCAACCCGACGCCCGATCAGGTAAAGATTCGCAAAGTCTGGCTCAGATTGGACAAATGACTTACGCCAGTCTTGGGCGAATCCAAAAAAGGAGATTTCACGTTATGCGAACGCGAGGATTCAACCTGGTCCTTCTGACAGTTGCGCTGACTACCATCTCGGCACTGGCTCCTGCGGGTCGGACACCAATAGCGCAAGCTGAACTCACTGATGATCAAATCAAAAGCATTCTGCGGGAGCGAATTGATGTCGCAAAGAAAAGCGTTGGGATCGTAGTCGGCTTGATCGATGAGAAGGGGACCCGAATTACCAGCTACGGGAAGCCGAGTCAGGACAGCGCACAAACCGTGAACGGCGATTCGGTGTTTGAGATTGGCTCGGTCACCAAAAGTTTTTACTGCGACTCTACTGTGCGACATGGTCGAGCGCGGCGAGTTGAATTTTGACGACCCGATTTCAAAGTTCTTGCCCGCAACCGTAAGAGCTCCTGCTCATGAAGGAAAAGGAATTACTCTTCGACAACTTTCCAGTCAGGTATCAGGCTTGCCGCGAATGCCCGGTAACTTTGCGCCGAAGGATCCGAACAATCCCTATGCAGACTATTCGGTTGAACAGATGTACGCGTTCTTGTCCGGTTACGCGCTGACCCGTGATCCGGGCGCGCAGTATCTCTACTCGAATTTAGGTGTGGGGCTGCTCGGTCACATTCTGACGCGGCGAGCGGGGATGGATTATGAGACGCTAGTTAGAACTCGAGTATTGCAGCCGCTGAAAATGAGTGACACCGCAATCGAGCTTACTCCCGTGATGAAAGCTCGACTCGCAAGCGGTCACAATCAGATGCTCAAGCCGGTCGCGAACTGGGACCTGCCCACTTTGGCCGGCGCCGGCGCGCTGCGTTCTACGGTGAATGATCTTCTCAAATTCGTCGGGGCGAATCTCGGTTTGACGAAATCACCGCTTGCGGTCGCGATGCAGAAGGCGCATCAGCCTCAACACCATACGGGGACGCCCGGACTCGAAGTCGGACTCGGTTGGCACATCCTGACTAAGTTCAACGCCGAGATCGTTTGGCACAACGGAGGAACTGGCGGCTACCACTCCTTCGTCGGGTTCGATAAAAAAAAGCGGCGCGGGGTGGTCATCCTTTCCAATTCAACGAACGATATCGACGACATTGGCCGGCATTTGCTCGAAAGTCTGTACCCGCTGGCCAAATTCGACGGGCCAAAATAGCAGTTCGCGTCTTATCGGAACTTTGCGCCTTTGCGTGAAACTAGCCCGTTCGCGCAAGGGCGCCGGCTGCCGCAAAAAATGCAAAGCCCCCTCTCCTCGTTCTGGGAGCTTAACCTCACACTACCGCGAAGTCGAACTGCTCCTGGTGCAAATTCGGATCGGGTTCAATAGTCACCGGCGTGCCAAAGTACGCTTCTACCTCTTCCATGACCTCACGCTCGGTTGTTCGTAGCGCTTCGCCGACGTGAGGGGAAACGCGGAGCATCACATCGCTCTCACCGACCAGCTGTTTGGATATGGCTTTGGCTTGCTCCAGTATCTCGAAGCACATGGTCTGTGCCGACTTCACCATTCCTGCGCCCTGGCAGTATGGACACGGCGCGCATAGGGTGCGTTCGAGCGATTGCTTGACCCGCTTGCGAGTTATCGCAACCAACCCGAAATCGTTGATCGAAAGAATCTTTGAGGGCGAACGGTCGTGCGCCAGTTCCTGTTGCAACGCCATCATCACCTTCTGGCGATTCTTGCGCTCTTCCATATCGATGAGGTCGAGAACGATGATCCCTCCGAGATCTCTAAGCCTCACCTGCCTGACGATTTCTTTGGCCGCTTCGAGATTGGTTCGGGTAATCGTGTCTTCCAGCCGATCGGACTTGCCAACGAACTTGCCTGTGTTTACGTCAATCGCAACCAGCGCTTCAGTTTGATTGATTACGATGTAGCCGCCCGATTTCAGCCATACTCGCGGGCGCACCGCCTTGTCGATCTCGGCCTGCACGCCGTACTTCTCGAGTATCGGCTGGCCGCCGGTGTAGAGTTTCACCCGCTTGACGAGTTTCGGTTGCACGCGATTCACAAACTCGACAATTCGGGCATACTCGATTTCGTTGTCGATGCGAATCGCGGTGAACTCCTCTGACAACTGATCGCGCAAGATGCGCTGCACGAGATCGAGATCTCGATGCGCCAGCGACGGCGCACGCACGCGCTCAGCTTTACGTCGCACCTCGCTCCAGGTGCGAAGCAAATAACGCATGTCGTCGGCCAGTTCCTGTTCGCTGTGCCCGGCGCACGCTGTGCGCGCTATGAACCCCCCGGTCGCGCCTTCCCGGTCGCGAAGCGCGGTCACAATCCGCTTCAACCTGATGCGTTCGGCTTCGTTAGGTATCTTGCGAGAGACGCCGATGTGATTGACCGTCGGCATATATACGATCAAACGTCCCGGCAGGGCTATGTGCGAAGTAATACGCGCACCCTTTTTCGCGATCGGCTCTTTAGCTATCTGTACCAGGATCTCTTGCCCTTCGTGGAGAAGTTCGCTGATGGTCGGGGCGCTACCGCGTTCCGGACGCCTAGCCGGTCCAAGCTCCGGTCTGCGCTGGTCTGGTCTGCGCTGATCCGGTCTGCGCGGGTCAGGTCTGCGTGGGTCCGGGCGACGTTGCGGGCGAGGCCCCGGCGTGCGCGTGTCAACCGGTCGCGCTTCCGGTCGCGATTCAGGTCGAGCTTCAGGTCGCGCTTCGGGTCGTTCATCAGTCGGGCGCGGGTCAACGGCTGTTGCTTCGATCGCCGGAGCGCTCTCCTCTGGAGTCTGAACGTCCTCAACCCTGACGGTTCCTTCCTCAGATTCGACGGCCTGAACCACGTTCTCGTCACCAGCGGTAACGACGGCCGCCGCGGCTGCCGGAGCTTCGCGGCGCCCACCGCGCCCGCGACGTCCCCTTCCCCCGCGGCGCACGGCAAACTCCGAGCGCGGGCCACGGTCACGAACTTCGGCTTCGCGATCTTGGTCGGCATACTTCTGGTCTTTGCTTTCGCCTGCTGCGGCGGACGAGGACGATTCGAAGGCGGCCTCCTTTCCCGATGACTCTCGTGGGGTTTCGTCCCCCAGTTCGCCCGAGCCCCCGGATTGAATGCGGCCGTATAAGCCTCGAACTACATCCGAGATGTGCCGAAAGGGCGAGCCCTTGCCTTCTGCTTGTTGTCCGCCGGCAACCGCCTCCTCAGATTCACTTGTGAATTCCTGCATTTCGGCTCGAGAAGCTGAGTCGGCATTCTCATCTACTACGCGCTGGAAACTTGAACCGCTATCCGCCAGGGAGCGAAGACTGCCCACGCGCCATTCAGGCTCGGGCTCCGGTTGAGCACTGGAGGTTTGAAACTCAGACGTATGCACGCGCTCGATAATCTTTTCCTGGACCATCGCGTCCTTCAGAAGGTCGCCTGCGTCCTGCGCAACATCTTCATCGGTAACGCGCTCGAAGTTCGCCCTCGCTCTTTCGGTCTCTGAAGCGATCTCGGAGTCGGTTTCTTCTTCCTCGCGCCGGCGAGGTCGCTTCGCGGCGCCCCTTGGCAGAGGCTTGCGCGTCGGGCTCTTCGCGGGTTTTTCTTCGGCCTTCAGCGCTTTCTTCCTTGGCTCGACGGCCTTCCTGGCCCGGCCGCGTTTTGGTTTAGCTTCCTCTTCAGGAGCTTCGATCTCGCCGAGCTGTTCCAGCTCCTCAGGCTGCACATCTTCGAGTCGTTCGCCCGGATGCGGACTCTCATCGGTGACGCGTTCAACGTCAAACGACCCTACCCGAGTCGAGGGCGCGTCCTGCTCCTGCAGCTCCTCTTCGGGCGGCGGAGGGGGAATAACGCTCTCGACCGCAATCTCGGCTAATTGCTCGACGGCGTCTTCAATTCGAACGGGTCTTTCGGCGGGAGCACTATCGACTGCTGACTCAGCGGCGGGCCTCTGGCCAACCGGCTGGTACTCAGGCCGCGGCCGGTCCCCGCGCCGAGCCCGATCATCAACCCGAGGCGGCGCCGGCAGACGTGCCTCATCGCCGACCTCGCGGAAGTCGATTTCTTCCTCCTCCTCCATGAACTCGGTGAAGTCGGATACATAGAGAAATGCGTCTCGCTCCAGCCCGATGTCCACGAAGGCCGATTGCATGCCGGGAAGCACCTTCATCACGCGTCCCTTGTACAGGTTCCCGACCACACCCTGATTCTCGTCCCGACGCTCGACATAAAACTCGGTTACCACGCCGTCTTCCAGCATGGCGACTTTCTTCTCGTGCAGGTTTGCACTAATGATCAGCTCTTTTGCCATGAATTCTCCTGACGCCTGCTGTTATGAAAGAAGGGTAAGCGGAAGCGTGCGGGATGAGAGCCGGCTTTTTTCGGCTTTCAGATCGCAGAATGATTCGAGCAGATGAACCGAGAGTTGAAGCCTATGAGCTTCTTTGACAGCGCCTAAGCTGACAACCTCACAACGAACGTAGCTGATAAGCGATACGCTCGCCTTACAATTCGATTTATTCTTGTTGATCCGCTCAAACGATTGCAATCGCTTCCCTCGCATTGATCGGTGATTGACGCACCGACGCGAGGAAGCGAATGTCATAACTTACCCGTGCTGGCTAACAGCACGACACTTTAACTATGAGTGACTGCTAGCCACTCTCAACTCATCTCCTTGCTCGCTCCTAAGAGCGGCGGCGAAATCCGGCAAATTCCCCGGGTCGCCCGTTTGTTCATCCGAATACAACCGCAGTCGCCGCACCCGTGAGCTGAGAGAAGTCATCTCAGTTTGGGTCAAACCGTAAACGGCAGCCATGACCTCAATGGGCTTCACGCCACCGTTCGGCGACACCTCAGTCACGATGCTAAGACTAAAGTCGTCCACTAAACTCAACTTCTTCGTGTAGCGCCGGACATCGACTTGCTGGCGCTTGTCCTTTCTGACGCGTTCTATAATGCAGGATTCGCGCGCCATGAAAGCCGCGGCGGCAGTGCGATGAATTCCATGCACGCCTCCTGTCGCGGGATCCGCTTCTTCCGAATGAATTCGCTGGATCGCAGCAACAATCTCCGGTGCGTCAAGCCGCACAAGATACTCCGCGCGGTTCACTTCCTTGATCAACGATTGCGAGCCGGCCGCCAACCGGAGAAGTGACTTAAACCGCAAACCTGCCGGCAGCACTGCGTTGATCCTCCCCAGGAACTCACGTTCGTAGAGTTCGTCCAAAGAATCAAAGTCGATCAACTCGTTACAACCCGCGGTGCCCACACCAAGCGCCGGTCCGTATTGAATCAGCGGCATCGGATGATATCCAGCGCTGTATCCAAGCTTGATCTTCGCACGTCTGAAAGCGCGAGGCAACGCTCTTGTCAGGTCAAGGTGAGAGAGGTATTTCACCTCCTCGCCCTTTTCGAAGCTGGCACGATAACGGAAAACAGGGGCTGGGGGTTGAGGGCTCGAGGTTGAGCCCAACCCCTGAGCCCTAACCCCCAACCCCTGAAGTTCAACCAGCGGTTGCCCAATTACGTCCTTCACCAACGCGATCCGCTGTTCGTACGTTCTGACTTCCTCGTGCATGACGTAAGCCTGGTTTAGATGCTCGCGTGATTTTGTGAGGTCGCACTCGAGCCCGCACGCGTAGCAAAGCAACGGCTGCGAGGCGACACGCTCGAACTCTTCGCTCGACGGCGCAATCGCGGTGGGGCGTCCCTCAATGATCTTGACCGGCAACTCACAGGGAGGCGAGATCTTTGCCTTAATGCCCTTTGTATACTCGCGCGCGTTGAACTCGCGCTTCACCAATGTGTCGATGTGATCCCAGGGAAGCTGGACCAGTGGGGCGCCCGGCTTATCAAATTCGCGAACCGGGAACTCTTTCAGATAAGGCTCGATTGCAATCCCCTCGATCTCGAATGCCTCCATCCACTTTGCAAAGTCAAAATGCTCCGTCCAGCCGTCAAATCGGCAGCCCATCCGCCACGCGCGCTCGATCACCTTGCACAGATTTCGATCACCCCGCGAAATGATGCCTTCGAGCAGCGACGTTTCGGCGTGATGCACCTTGACTTCAATTCGATAGCGGCGGCCAAGCTCCTTCAGCATCCGCTGTTTCCGCTTGATCGAATCCACGTCTTCCTGTTTGCACCATTGAAACGGCGTGTGCGGTTTGGGCACAAAGTATGAAGCCGAACACGTTGCCTTGACGTTCTTGTTGTACTTGCTCTTCCCAAGCTCGCGCACTCTTCTGCCAAGTTCAGCTATCCCTTGCACGTCCTCATCGGTTTCGGTCGGCAGGCCGATCATGAAATACATCTTCATCGCGGACCAGCCTTCCTCAAACGCAACCGAGCAGGAGTTGATCACGTCCTGTTCGGTGATGTTCTTGTTGATCACGTCGCGCATTCGCTGAGTGCCCGCTTCGGGTGCAATCGTGAAACCGGTCTTCCGCACTCGCGCGATTTCGCGAGCCAGTGATTCGGTCACGCCGGAGGCGCGCAGGGACGAGACTGAAAAGCTGACCTTGCGGCGTTCGAGCTCGGCGCCGAGCATCTTCACCAACGGCTCCAAACACGTATAGTCGGCGGTGGAAAGCGAAGTCAGGCTCGTCTCGTCGTAGCCGCCTTTTTCAATCCCGTCAATGATCGTGTCGACGATTTGTTTGGGATCCCGCTCGCGCACCGGGCGATAGATCGTGCCCGCCTGACAGAAGCGGCATCCGTCAACGCAACCTCGCGCGATCTCGATAGCTACTCGATCATGCACGGCTTCGATTGCCGGGACGGGAGAGTCGGAAGGAAATGGAAACTGATTGATGTCCTCGACAACGCGGCGGCGAACCGGGAATGGAACGTCCTGATCATCGGGTCTATCGACAATCAGCAACCCGTGATGCGTACTGACCGAAGCCGAATAAAGCGACGGCACGTACATACCTTCAATCTGAGCTATCTCTTTCAAGAGCTGATGGCGCGTCAACTCGAACCCGGAATCGCGGAGCTCAATGTAGCGCGAGACCAACTCGGGGAATGCCTCTTCGCCATCGCCAATCACAAATACATCGATGAAGTCCGCCACCGGCTCGCCGGAATAAACAGTCGGGCCTCCGGCGATAACCAGCGGATCATCAAGCGTCCTCTCGTCGCTGTGCAACGGAATGCCGCCCAGGTCAAGCATCGTCAGGACGTTCGTGCACGTCATCTCGTACTGCAACGAAAAGCCTACAACGTCGAACTCTCGGAGCGGTGTATAGCTTTCAAGCGAGAGCAGCGGTATCTCACGTTCGCGAAGCCTGGCTTCCATATCGGGCCACGGCGCGTATACGCGTTCCGCTGCCCACCCTTCGCGCTTATTGAGGAGGCTGTAGAGAATCTTGAGCCCGAGATGGCTCATCCCGATTTCGTAGGTGTCCGGAAAGCACAAAGCAATACGCGTGGAAATGTCACCGGTTGATTTGCGAACGGAATTCCATTCACCGCCAACATAGCGTGCAGGTTTCTCGACCAGCGGGAGAATTGAATCTAATGCTTCGCGGTAATTGCCGTAATCCATGATTGGTTGTCCGCCGCGGCTAATTGACAAACCTCTTCATCCTCACGCTCAGCGCAAGCCCTACGCCGATGAATACCGACATCACTGCAGTGCCGCCATAGCTCATCAGCGGAAGCGGAATTCCCATAATTGGCATAATGGCCACGACCATCCCAAGATTGCACAGAATATGAAAAGTTATCAATCCAACGAATCCCATCACCATAAGTGAGCCCGCCCGCTCGCGCGACGACTTAGCCACGGCTATCAACCGCCAGATGAACATAAGATATAACACCAGCATAAGCAGGATTCCGATTAATCCGGTTTCTTCTGCAACAACAGCGCCGATGAAGTCGGTCCACGCGAACGGAAGAAACCCCAGTTTTCCCTGCGTGCCGTGCCCAATTCCCTTCCCCATCACTCCGCCCGAGCCAACTGCGATCACGGATTGAATCGTCTGGTAGCCAAACCCCTTAGGGTCGACCTCTTCGGGATGAATAATGACGTTGATGCGCTCCTGCTGATACTTTTTCAAGTGCGGATAAACACCGATCAGGCCAACCACGACAGCAACGACACCAGCAGCCAGAAATATCTTGCGCATTCCACCCAGGAAGAAAAATGTGGCCAGGATCGCGCCGAAGGTAAGAGTCGTTCCCGTGTCGTGCTCCGCATAGACCAGAATGACCGGCGGCAACGCTATCGCTCCCATGATGATCATGTCTCTTATCGAAAGCGACGCCTGTCGCAGCTGAGACAGATATCGGGCGAGCATAAGAATCGTAGCCGCCTTGGCAAACTCGCTTGGTTGCAAGCTGAACCCTGCCACTCGCAACCACGCCTTGTTACCGTTGATCTGAGTCCCGGCAACTAGTACGAGCACTAATAACACCAGTATCGCTGCATAGAAGAACGGCGCAATGTTGAGTACGATCTTGCGGTAGTCGGTGAACATTATCGCAATTGCGATTGCGAGGCCGATTCCCAGCGAAACGATCTGCTTCTTCACGTACCCGCTATCGGGCGCGCTGCTGCTGATCGCCACGCAACCGAACGCGGTCAACGCAATCGGCGCCAGCAACAGCAGCCAATCTACGTCTTTTAATCTTCTTTGACTGAGATCAACCATCGAATTTGTTTATCGATTCATTGGGACGGGACGCCGCTTTCGATCGGCATCTGCTACCGGACGCGAATCGGTCTTCGATTGCGTATTCAACGCTACAAGCTCGGGGAGGATAGGCCGACCGAGCTTCTTTGAAAAGTACGCGGCCTCTATGAACTTAACCTTAGGCGCGGATGCTGATGCGCCCCAGCCGCCATTCTCGGTTATGCAAACAACGCCAATCTCGGGCTTTTGATCTGTGTGCATCGGCGCGAAGCTTATGAACCAGGAATGGTCCTTATGTTCTTTCCCGCGCGCCTTTTCTTTAGCGATGACCTGCGCAGTGCCGGTCTTGCCGCCGGCGTTGAGCTCGCGTGGAAATCCGACGCCACCCGCCGTCCCGCCTTCGTTGACGACTCCCCACATGCCGTAATCCACTATGTCGATCGTTATCGGCGAAAGCTTCAGTTCCGTCGGCTTATTGTCGTATTTGACCGGTTCGACCTGGGTCCCGCTGGCCTCTTTGAACAGGTGTGGCGTATTGAACTCGCCGCCAATAACGATTCCAGCTTCGGCCCGAATCAATTGAATCGGAGTGACTGCTACCGAGCCCTGGCCGATCGAAGCGAGCACGGTGTCGAAGTCCTTCCAGACCGGGTCGCGTGGATTGACTCGCTTCTTCCATTCGCGACTCGGTATGATGCCTCTCAGTTCCCCCGGGAGATCGACGCCGGTCTTCTGACCCATTCCGAAGCGTGTTACCCAGTCGTGAATCATATCGACGCCCATCTTAAGCCCGAGACGATAGAAGTAACCATCACAAGAGTGCACGATCGCCGCGTGAATATCGGGCATGCCGTGATTGCTGCCGCAGTGAACAAAGCGATTGCCCACTGAGATTCCGCCGCCGCAAACAATTCGAGAGTTCTTGGTGGTGATGACTCCCTCTTCGAGCGCCGCCGTCGCCATCATGATCTTCCAGGTCGAGCCTGTCGGATAGGTTCCCTGGATCGCTTTGTTGTACATCGGATGCGACGGATCATTTACGATGGCGTTTATTTCCTTGCGGCTCTCGCTGGAAACTACGTTGCGAGCAAACACGTTCGGGTCAAAGCTCGGAACGGAGACCATCGCCAGTATCTCGCCGTTTTGCGGATTCAACACTACGGCGGCGCCCGTTTCTTTCTTTGAGTAGAACTGCTCCTCGGCAACTCTTTGGATATCGAGGTCAAGCGTAGTTGTAATATCCTGGCCCTTGGTCGGCTCTTTCTTTTCAAGGTCCGCAATCGGACGCCCCCGACTATCCACAATCACACGCCGCTTCCCGTCCTCGCCACGCAACAATTTGTCATACACGGCTTCAAGCCCACCCTGACCGATGATGTCGCCGGATTTGTAGCCGGCCTCCTTGAATCGAGGCAGATCGAGCTGCTTCGGGTTGACCTGACCGATGTAACCTAGAAGGTGAGCGGCAAGCTTGCCGTACTTGTAAACCCGCTGGGGTTGTTCCTCGATCCTTATCTCAGGATGCTCCAATTCATGGGCCGGGACCCACTGGAGGTCGGCGTTAGAGGCATTTTGCTTTACAAGGATCGGCTGCGACTTGGGTCGCATAGGATCATTCAGCTCAACCATTATTTCGCCTCGATCGACATCCAGATACTGCACAAGCGTGTTGATGGTATCTTCCCGATTAGTTATGTCCTCAGGTGTGACGACGACGTTGAAGGCAGGCGTATTGTCGACAAGCACGTTACCGTTTCGGTCGAGTATCTGACCCCGGGGCGCTGGAATCGGTATTTCGCGGATGCGGTTGTTCTCGGCGCGCGCCTGATAATCTTCGTGTCTGGCGACTTGAAGAACGTAAAAGCGAATGCCGAGTGCGATGAAGACTACCAGCACCAGGTATTGAATCACATAAACTCGCAGCTCTATGTTGAAGGCATCGTCTTTCGCGCTTTTGCTACTCATAAAACCTCTTCCTTATCGCCATACGGCGCGCCGTAGCCTGCTCAGAGAAGACCCGATCAAGCACCACAAAGAGTGCAATCGACGTTACCGAATCGCCCAGGACTTTCCAGCCGATCGTCGCTCCGAATTCCGCCCACGTCGCCATATGCGGAAGCGCCTGTTCGAGCATCTGGTACAAACCGACAAAAAGCACCGTATTTGCGGCTGAAGCGACAGCTACAACTGCAAGTCGCGCGAGCGGATTCTCCAGCGAAAGCCTCACACTCGCGAACCCTACAAGATAGCCTATCAGCGTCTTTGAGAATCCTCCAACACCGACTATGCCTCCGGCTACGGCATCACCGCCGAGTCCCGCGAGCATTCCCGTCACCATCCCGACCACCGGTGCGCGCTGCAGCCCGAAATAAACCGTAACCAGCAGGGGTAGATCAATATACTGAAAGAACCCGAGGTAGTCGGAAAGCAGCATCTGGAGCAAGAGCGCAACGACGATAGTCAGGGCGATTTTGAATGTCTGCACTCTTCAGGCTACCTCGGGGAATTTCGGATTTCGATTCCTTCAGTAAGCTTTAAGTCTTTTTGATCAACCAGAAGTACGAATACATGCTCGATGCGATCGACGCGTGCGGCCGGTTCGATGATGATCTTATGCCATGGAGCATTTGGATCGACTTCGATGCGCTCAACGGTCCCGATCAAAAGCCCCTTTGGATAAATCCTATCCAGCCCGGTTGTCACCACCGATTCTCCAACCTCCACGTTCTCGCTCGTGGAGACGTTTTTCAGCTCGCAACGATCATTATCGAGACCGCGGACCTCTCCCATCGCGCGCGAGTTCTGAAGCATCGCGCCCACGCCGGCATGTTTGTCAGTGATCACCTGTACCATCGCGAAGTTTGGACCCACGGAGATTATACGACCTACGATTCCGCCAGCCGCCGTCACTGGCATGTCCCGCTTTACGTCATTGAGAGTTCCGAGATCCAACGTCAAGCGGCGAAACCACAGCGTTGGGTCGCGGGAGATCACGTTTGCCGCAAGCGCGCGGTATGGCGGCCGCGCAGGCAGCGCGAGCTGCGTGCGAATTGAATCCAGGTCAGCCGCTCGCTCGAGAGCTTCGTTGCGCTCCGCTGTCAACTCATCGACTTTTTCCCGGAGTTCCAGATTCTCTTCGCGCGCACGTCTGACATCGAGGTAGCTCGAAGCAACTCCTTTTACCGAGGAGAACACAGCGTCAGCTCCGCGAACGACGGGTGCGAACACGGTGACGACCCAAACTCGCAGGAAGGACTGTTCGCTGTCCGGATGGCGGGCGTTTGTGGACATCAGCACTACCTGAAAGAGCAAAAGGGCGGCTAATATCCAGGGTGCTTTCCGCTGTGCAGCATTTGCACTCATAGGCATGGGGGTTGGGAAACAGGGGTCGGGGGTTGGACCAACCCCTATCCCTCATCAACCATCCCCTACATCACAGTCCGTGATGCATCATTGTGTTTTCCCAGCTTACTCGGCTGAGCAGGTCAAAGTCGGCGAGCATCTTTCCGGTTCCCAGCGCGACCGAAGAAAGGGGGTTCTCGGCCAGGGACACCGGCACTCCTGTCTCGTGCATAAGCCGCTTGTCGATTCCCTTGAGCAAGGCTCCGCCACCGGTTAGCACGATCCCGCGCTCTGCGATGTCGGCCGACAGCTCAGGAGGCGTTCGCTCCAACGCTACGCGAACCGCATTGACGATTGTGGAGATCGGATCAGCCAGCGATTCGCGCACTTCTTCATCCGTAATGGTAATCGTGCGCGGAACTCCTTCAATCAGGTTGCGGCCTTTGATTTCCATCTGCATCGGCTCTTCGCAGGGCCACGCCGAGCCAAGCTCTATCTTCACCGATTCGGCCGTTCGCTCCCCGATCAGAAGATTGTATTTCCGCTTTATGTACTGAATGATTGCTTCGTCCAACTCGTTCCCGGCAACGCGAACCGCTCGCGAGTAAACGATGCCCGAGAGCGATATGACCGCGATGTCAGTAGTTCCGCCGCCTATGTCGACTATCATATTGCCGTAAGGCTCGGTTATCGGAAGTCCTGCGCCGATCGCCGCTGCCATCGCTTCAGCAACCAGATAAACCTTCGATGCCTTTGCTCGGTAAGCCGCATCCTCGACTGCCCGGCGCTCGACCTGAGTGATCTCCCCCGGCACTCCGATGACTACGCGAGGTGAAACCCAGGAGCGTCCGTTGTGGGCCTTGCGAATGAAGTGTTGAAGCATCTTCTCGGTTACTTCGAAGTCCGCAATCACGCCGTCCTTCATCGGTCTGATGGCGATGATGTTGCCTGGCGTGCGGCCGAGCATCTCTTTTGCCTCTTTGCCGACGGCTTCCACTTTATTGGTGAGCTTGTTAATGGCAACGATAGAAGGTTCGCTGACCACGATCCCTCGTCCTTTTGCAAACACGAGGGTGTTCGCGGTGCCCAGGTCAATAGCCAGATCGCTAGAAAACGGGTTGAATAGATTTCGCATCCTCATTATTTATGTCGCTTCTTTGACCAGATTGTCAGGGCTATCGCCCATTAATTCTACAAAAAGCCCCGGTGAAATCAGAGCAAGAGATCGCTGAAAAGGAAAAAAACGCACTTGGCGGAAAGCCGAGGCGGTAGTCAAAGTCAGAGACTCACTTGTGAGGTGATCAGGAGCGATAGGAACCTCGAAATGCCCTATCGCCGTCAAGTTGTTGCTGCTCGCTACAGCGCCCGTTCAGTTAACTCCCGTTCCGGTAAATCTTTTGAAGACTTAATCTAGCACGTGAGCACAGGGCACGCAAGAACCTTTTCAAAAAAAGCGGCCCGAATTCAAAGAATTCACGTCGCTACGGCCTCGCCAACCCCTCAAAGGCCCCGATTCGCAAGCCTAAGTCATTGATGCCTCCACGTATCGCGTGTTAAGATTCAAGGACTCGAGATAGCAAGGTTGATTTTCCGAAGTTGATTCACATGTTGCACGCAGTCATATCCGCCCCCCGCAGCGTCCGCCGCAATCTCTTCGCGGACTGATCACGCTTTATTACAACTCATACCCCGGCAGGCCAGGTGCCTGCAAGTAATGTCCATCTTGGATTCATGGAGGCTCATGCAAACTGTAATCAAAACAACTCTACCCGAAATAAAGACCGCGCTTCCGGGGCCGAAGGCCATCGATATACTCAACCGTGATGCACAGTACATTTCGCCGAGCTACACGCGCAGCTACCCGTTGGTCGTCGCGCGTGGCTGCGGCGCAATGATTGAAGACGTCGACGGCAATACCTTTCTTGATTTCAATGCCGGCGTTGCAGTAGCAGCGCTCGGACACGCGCATCCAGAAATCGCGGCGGTCATCGAGAAACAAGCTCGTGAGTTCGTTCACATATCGGGAACAGATTATTACTATCCGCATCAAACCGCGCTCGCCGAAAAGCTTGCGCAGGTCACGCCGGGTGATTTCGCGAAGAAGGTTCACTACGGCAACTCCGGAGCTGAAGCGATGGAGGGAGCGCTGAAAGCGGCGATGTACGCGACCGGACGCCAGAAGTTCATTGCGTTTCGCGGCGCGTTTCACGGTCGCACATTTGGAACTCTCTCACTCACTGCCTCGCGAGCGGCGCAACGCAGAGGTTTTGGTCCTCAGACGCTCGATGTAACCCACGTTCCTTTTGCGAACGCGGTTCGTTTCCCGCTCGAGCGACGGTCAGGCGAGAGCGTCGGCCAACGGGTCGCTCGCTACATCGAACAAACGATCTTCAAGACTACCGTCGCACCGGAAGATTGTGCGGCAATCGTAGTCGAGCCGGTACAGGGCGAAGGCGGCTACGTCGTCCCGTCACCGGACTTCCTGCCCGAGCTTCGTCGAATTTGTGACGAACACGGAATCGTGCTGATCGTCGATGAAGTTCAATCGGGTATGGGCCGCACAGGAAAACTCTGGGCGATCGAACACTTCGGCGTGGTGCCGGATGTAATGTGCATGGCAAAAGCAATCGGCGGCGGACTTCCTCTGGGTGTCACGCTCGCCAGAGAGGACCTTATGCGATGGCACGTAGGTGCCCACGCTTCGACGTTTGGGGGAAATCCTGTCGCAATCGCAGCAGCGCTCAAGACGTTAGAGATTCTCGAGAACGGCGTGATGAAGAACTGCGCGGAGATGGGCGCTTATATGATGGATCGCCTGCGAGAGCTACAACAAAAGCACGCACCGATTGCCGAGGTTCGCGGCTTGGGTTTGATGATCGGAGTCGAGATCGCTCACGACCGCGGAGCCATACAGCCGTGGCCGGAATTGCGCGACAAGATCGTAGTTGAGTGCTTCAATCGGGGTCTTGTAATCCAGGGCGCGGGCGAATCTGCGGTGCGCTTCTCGCCGCCGCTGATCGTTGATCGCGAACAAGTGGACTTCGCATTAGTCACATTCGATGCCGCGATCCGGAGTTCGCTGAACTAACGCGAGACAAACACACAACACAGCGCAAGATGGGCACACTACGCGGGACGCGGGTGTGCCCAATTTCTTGTAACCGGAGCGGCGCAACAAGCATTATTATTGTCGATAGAGTTAACTCCGATGGGAGAAACATGACTTGATGAAGAAGATCCGGAGAGTGTTAAGCCTTTGCGTCTCGATTTTCGGTTTGATTTCATTGATACACATCAATGAGCAGGCTTTCGGTTTACAACCGCAAGAGAAGACTTACCATTACGATGACTTGGAACCGGCACAGTCATTTGTCGCAAATTTCGTCTCCTCTTCTTTGGACCCAAACGGAAACGTCTCCGTTACCGCCACTCGCACTAGATACGTTAAAGCGAATGGCGAATGGCGAGAAGTGATCCTCCGAAAGGGCACACCGGCGGTGACAATCTACTGTGGAACCATTGATGGAGTTTACGAGAAGAGGGCCGGTTCCTCTTCGCGTCGATTCGTTTCCGAAGCGGCTAACGAACAGATGCGAATGGCTTTCAGATCTCCGAAGTCCTTGCAGGCGCATCCAGAGTTCGTTCGGACTGATCAGGTCGCCGGGCTCACAGTTTATGTCCATCGAAACGAAATAAAGAATCCCGACTACAAGGGGTATTGGATTGAGACAAGTTACTCTCCGAAGACCGGGCTGAATCCGCTACGAACAATTATGCACTTTGGCGACGGCTCGGAAACAAAGACTGAAGCGGTGAGTGTAGAGTTTAGTGAAGTCCCCGAGTCTCTGAACGAAGATCTCACGTCAAGTCCCGCAAAGCGAAAGCAGGACTGAACGGGACACCTAGCCGCGGTGTCGAGCGCCACTATCGCGCCGGTAACATCGATCGCTGTGTCGGAGCGTCAAACAACATCGTCGCTGGAATTACTGCCTGACTTGTAGCCGTGTGATGCCGACCGCCTTTCCGCGCCGCTCATCAATCTCTACTAAAACGCCGTGCAACTGAGCGTTCTCGCTCGCAGTCTGATATCGAATCGGCAAGCCTCGCACAAAACGAGTTATCACCAGGTGCGACTGGACTCCGATCACGCTGTCGTAAGGTCCGGTCATTCCAAGATCAGTTATGTAGCCTGTGCCACCGCGAAGTATCTGCTCATCCGCGGTTTGAACATGAGTGTGTGTTCCAACGACAACGGACACCCGCCCATCAAGATATTGGCCCATTGCCAGCTTCTCAGAAGTCGCTTCGGCATGATGATCCACGATTATCACCGAAGCGCGGTTGCCGATCTCGGCTAACAATCGGTCCGCCGCTCTGAACGGACAGTCGGTCGGCGGCATGAAGATGCGCCCTTGAAGGTTGATCACCGCAACCTGAGTGCCTGATGCCGTCGAGCCAAGCCACAACCCGCGCCCCGGAGCGTCGGGCGCATAGTTCGCCGGACGAAGCAAACGCGGTTGATTCTCGATGTACTGGATGACTTCCTTTTTATCAAAGATGTGATTGCCGGAAGTCATCACGTCAACGCCTGCGTTCAGGATTTCATCTCCAACTTTCGGAACTACGCCGGCGCCCTCCGCCGCGTTCTCGACGTTAGCGACAACGAACTCGGCTTCGTGCTGCTCCTTCAATCTCTTCAGCGATTCGGTAAGAACTTTGCGTCCCGGCTTGCCAACTACATCGCCGATGATGATGACCTTCATCTGACCTCCAGTCGTGAGTCTCTAATTAAATCATATAACTGCTCGATAAAACGAACGCGCGAGATAATCAGCGAAGGTTTAACATAAAGTTTCCTTGATGGCAGTGATGACGGTGGTATAATCCTGTACCAGGCCCGCCCCGGCTCTGCAAGAACTGAATAAGCCTTACGAACTGTCTTTGAGAGAGGAAGGTTCGATGCACCGAAAGTGGATTTGCATTCTTAGTGTAGCGTTGCTGATGCTCCTGATCGGCACCGATGTCGCGTCAGCCAAAAAGTCCCGGTCAAGTCATGCTGCGTCGCGGGGACATTCCAAGCGAGAAGCACGAGCCAGTCGCACCAACCGAACAAAGGGCGGCAAACTCTCGCGCCGAGAGTTTTCGCGAAGTGAGAAACAGGCTCGCGGCAAGGTCGCAAAATCGGATAAGCGTTCCCGGCGCGTCGCGAGCTCGCGGCGAAGCAGACGTCGCGGGTACTTTACCGAGGCCCGCGCTACCGAGTCCGTTGCCCCGCGTCCGTCGTCGGGCGGCATACCGTCTGAGCGGGCCACCGAAATACAAAAGGCGCTTATCAAGGCGGGCTATATGGATGGTCCTCCGTCTGGACAATACGACGACGCGACGATTCAGGCGATGAAGCAATACCAGGCGGCCAACGGGCTTCCGCAAACCGGCTTGCCTTCGGCGCCCTTGCTTAAAAGGCTGGGCGTTCCCAAGCATAGCAATGACGGCTATGCGGTTCCGGTGAACGCAGTGAGCGAGAACGAAAAAAAAAGGCCGACCCAGTAACCGCCCCTTTGGTTTCGTCGTAGGTTCAATTGATGTACAATAGCGATCGAAAAGAATCGCCCTGAAGGAAAACAATAAAATTCGGAACTGGTTGGCCTCCCCCTCAGTTCAATAACATAAGACTGAATCGGGTTGTATCGTCATGCCGGAAGACTATTTCATAGAGCGGCTACGAGCGCAGGAAGACGAAATAAGCGCTCTTCGCGAAACGTTGGAGACGGCTCGTCAGCGAGGAAACAAAAAGCTGATGGGCATCTCGCGCAAGCGGTTGCAATTGGCTCTGCACCTGCGCGAGATGTATCAGCGAATGCTCAAACGCGAGGGCGCTCATAGTCAGGCTTAGCGCTCGGGACCCCGCAGGCTGAACGAATAGCGAAAATAGAAAGCCGTCGCAATCGGCAGTCGTTATTGCTTTGTCACCTGCCTCCTCCCAACTTGATTCTCAAGCCCGCGATGAAGTTCAAGCGATAAGCAGGGTATCCGCGCACTTCCTGGTAGTCTTGATTCAGTAAGTTCTCAACCCGCGCAAACAAACTCACAGAATTACTGAAGTGATACGAGCCCGCCGCGTTCAGCTTTGCGTACCCGCTGTCGAGTGTCGCTCGGCCGTTCTGGTCAAATCTCGCTCCTGTGATCGGATCGATGTCCCTTCGAGTCCCGACAAAAGAGCCCGAAACTGAAAGATCATAGCGCTGTCCGGTCCAGTCGATCTCGAGCGAGCCCGAATGTCGCGGCCTTCGCAAGAGCGACAACCCGACTTCTTTATCCGTCGGGTCAAAACTCCGATCGAGCCGTGAACTGAGGAACGTGTAGCTCGCCGCGAGGCGCAATCGCAACAACGGGTGCGCCGTGCCAATCAACTCCAGACCTCTCGCAGATGCACGATCGAAATTGACGAAGTTGGTAAGCCTGCCGTCGGGAAGCTTGATCGGCCCGAAGGTGATCGGATCGAATTCGAAGATTATCAGGTCACGAAATCTGTTATCGAAGAAGGTCAGCTCCACACTCGCCCGGCGATTTGCGAACTCCTGAACAAGGCCCGCCTCAATACTGATCGCGCGCTCAGGATTCAACCCTGGATTGCCAAGGAAGAAGACATTAGGACTAAACGCCTCGTGCATCTCGGGCTCCTTGATTCCCGTGCCGAAGCTCGCCCTGAGCCTGGTTGCCCCAATAGCATCGCCGGCCTTGTTCGCGCGCGCTACGAACAAGAAAGCTACGTTCGGGTTTGCGCTGAGCCCGAAACCGACATCTCCAACAGGCGAGCTCGAGCCGAGACTCGACAGCGCTGACCGCAAATCGGAGGGAACGCTTGCGGTGTTGCGCTCGACACGGACTCCGGCGGTGAGAAACATACGCTCACGCCAGGCCGCCTGGTCCTGCGCATACAATCCAAGATTGTTTCTGGTCGGCGAAACGCGGCCGCTGAAGCCGTCAGTAAAGATCGCTGACTCATGCTCGAAATCCGCGCCGGCGGTGACTACATTCGAAGAACCCAGAGTGACGATCGTTTGGTAGTGAACCCCCGCGCGCTTCTGATGCTCCTGCAGATCGAACGCTGAATCGGGGAAAAAAGAAAAGGGCGGCAAGGGCGGAACATCCGGCCTGGTCAAATCCTCAGCGACAGGGTCGAAACTATGTCTATTGAATTCCGAATACACGAACCGCGCAGTCTGATGCCAGCGCGATGTGGTCTTCAGATCCAACGTCGCGGCCAGCGCAAGGTCGCGGCGCTTCTGCCTCTGATCGGGATCGGCAAACAACACCGCAGTTGGTCCGGGCACACCCAAAGTATCGTTCGTCCAACGCGAAGTGACTCGAAGGCTGGCACTCCTCGACAAGCGAAAGCCCAGATTAGTCGAGGCAGTTCTGTTTATGTAATCGCTATTCCTGAAGCGCCCGTCGGTGCTCTGAAAGCCGAAGCTGCCGGAGTAGTCGAACCATCCGGCAAGTCCAGAAAGCAGCGCTGTCTCGCGATGATAGTCAAAGCTCCCGCCCTCTCCCGAAAACTCAAACTCGGGGGTCGACGTCGAGCCTCGTCGCGTGAACAGTTGAATTACACTGGCCATTGCATCCGAACCAAATAGAGCGCTTCGAGGACCGCGCATCACTTCAATCCGGTCGATGTTTTCGGTCGTCAGCGCGCCGAAGTCAAATAGACCTCCCGCCTCATTGAGGGGCACGCCGTCGATCAGCACCTTGTTGTAATCCGACTCACCGCCGCGAGAGAAGATGCTGGTCAGCCCGCCGCGTCCCCCGGTTTGCACAACCGCGAGACCGGGAATGAGTCGCAGCGGCTCGCTGATCGACGACTGGCTTGCTTGCTTAAGGCCGGCATCGGTTATCACCGAACCCGAGCCGGCCAGCTCAGCAGTAGTGGTCTCCGTCCGAGTCGCAGTAACGAATAGGTGATCGGAAATGGCTGAAATCTCGAGCGACACATTCGCTTTCTCGATCGTTCCCGCTTTGACATCAACCGCTATGCTTTTCGATTGCGAGAAACCTGTAACTTCAACAATCAGGTTGTACCGGCCCACTGCAACATCGCCGATTTCAAAATGACCATCGTCATCGGAACGTGCCTGGTAGGCAATAAGACCCGTTGTGTCCCGCAGCAAAACGCGAGCTCCGGCAAGCTTTGCTCCGGAGGGATCGGTTACACTTCCTTCAACCCTGCCTCCGGCGGTCGCTGCGGTGACCGCGAGTGCAAGCGCTACAAATACGAGTGGTAAGAACGCCCTGGAGATTGCGGCCAGGATTACCGGCTTCGGCGATCGAGTGGGATGTGAAGTGAACGGGCAGAACCTGCGTGGCAGGCGAATCAACTTTGCTCTTAACATTACATCGCTCCTTTCCGCGAAAGAGGTTCGTAAGACGGATCGCTGCGCGGGTCTCCTGACTTAGCGCCAAGTCGGGGGATGGATGATGGGGTTAGGGGTTGGTTTTCCCCAACCCCAACACCCAATCCCCAACCCCCTTCCTACGCCGGCGCCTTCCCACCGTCTGGCAGTGGCTTATTGCCGGTTTCGTTGCGCATCACAGTTGCGGGACAGTGGCGGCTTTTCACCGCCTTCCCCGCTGACGATCCAGATTGGCAAACAGCAAGTACATCTCTCAAATACTATGGTGCATTTCGATTGTGTGCATTTTGAGTGACCAGCGTGACGCGAGGCGCTCGGCTCGCCGGATTCACATCAACCATCAAATCGGTCTCGAATACGTCTCGCAACAAACTCTCGGTCATGACTTCTGTGGGAGCGCCGAAGGCGATCATCTCACCTGACTTCAAGAGCAGCGTACTCGACGCAAAATCAGCGGCGAGATTTACTTCGTGCGTAACCACGATCGCCGCCAAACCGGTTTCGATTGTCAGCCTCCGCACCAGGTCAAGCAACTTCACCTGATGAGAGATATCCAAATTCGCAACCGGTTCATCGAGCACCAACAATTTCGGCCGGACCGCGAGCGCGCGCGCCAACATCACGCGCTGCCGCTCGCCTCCTGATAATTGGTCCAGAGACCGCCCCGCGAATTCGCTGGTCTCAGTAACATCCATCGCCCATTCCGCTTCGCGAACGTCCCGCTCGCTTTCAAATCCAATAAGCCGGCCCTGGGCGAACCGTCCCTGCAAGACAAGTTCAAAAGCAGTAAGCGGGAATCGCAGGGATGAATCCTGCGCGACGTAGCCAACGAGTTGCGCCGACTCGCGCCGGGATATCGAAGCAAGGTTCCTCCCGGCGATCGAGACTGACCCGCTCTCGGGAAAGAGAATGCCAACGATGATTTTGATAAGCGTGCTCTTACCCGAACCGTTTGGACCAAGCACTGCAAGCAACTCTCCATCACCGACATTGAAGGACAATCCATTCAGCACCGGGCTCTCGTAGCTAAATCGGATGTCGTTTACTTCAAGCATATTCGTCGTTAGTCATTAGTCACTGGTCAGTGGTCGGTCATTAGTCATTTGGGAATCCAACCACCGACTGACCAATGACGAATGAACATTCAACTTGTTCGCCGGAGCAAATAAACAAAAATCGGAGCGCCTACAAGCGAAGTGATCACTCCGATATTCAGTTCGCGCGGGGCGACCACGGTGCGTGCCAGCGTATCGGCGAGCATCAAGAATGCGCCGCCGGCGAGCGCTGATGCAGGGATCACAAGCCGGTTATCGCTCCCGCCAACAAGCCGCATCGCGTGCGGCACTATCAAACCGACGAATCCGATGGCTCCGCTGACAGCCACCGCCGCGCCCGTAAGCAGCGACGCAGCAAGATAGACGATGATCTTTACACGCCGTGTTTCTACGCCAAGCGCTAACGCGTTCTCTTCGCCGATCATCAATAGATTCAAGCTGCGCGCATTTACGTAAACCACTGCGATCCCGACTACAATAAACAGCGCGATCAGCGGCAACAGTTTCGGCTCGCCGCTCAAATCACCGATCAGCCACGAAAGCACGCTACGCTGTCGAACGCCCGATGCACTGGTCACCAGAAAAATAACGATCGACGAAAGCAGCGCGTTGATGATCACGCCGGCAAGTATCAATCGCTCTGTTCCGCTGCCGTGACGGCCCTGTCCGAGGGCATAAACAACGGCGATCGTAATCACGGCACCGATGAACGCCGCTACCGGCCGGCTTACCGGCAGCGATTCCGCAAATAGGGTCGCGGTAATCGCTCCCAAAGCTGCGCCGCTTGATATCCCGAGGATGCCCGGATCCGCGAGCGGGTTTCTGAGCAACGCCTGATAAGCCGCGCCGGCCACCGCCAGCGCCCCGCCGACCACGATGGCCATCAGCACTCGCGGCAAGCGAATGTCCGTGATGATCGTTCGCTGCTCCTGCGGCACTTCAGAAACGCGGCCTGTAATTCCGGCGATCATGATTCTGAAGATGTTCGCCGGACTGATGTGTTCGCCTCCGATTGCGATGGAAACAAGCATTACGCCGATCAGCAATCCTGCGAGCACACCCAGCGTGATGATCAAACGTTTCAACGTCAACCGCCCGACCGCGTGTCTGGTTGTTTTTCTCGCCACGGTTGCTCTCATCGCACGCTGTCTCTCACTTGAATGCCTCCGGATGAATCCTGGCCGCCATCTGTTCGAGCCCGTCAACGACTCGCGGCCCGGGGCGCAGCAACAGATCGTCATCGAGCCGATACACACGGCCGGCGCTCGAAGCCGGTGTTTCTCTCAGGCGTTCAGGCAAGACGCTGCCTCCGGCTTGCAAAAAAATTATCTGCGGCTGTTTCGCGACGGCGGTCTCGAGACTGTACTGCGGATAGTCGCCGCTCACGCCGGCTGAGATCGAACGTCCGCCCGCGCGGCTTACAAGATCATTGATGAAGCTGGCGCCGCCGGCGGTTATCAGTGGTTCAGTGCCGAGAATTACAAATACCGAGGGTCTTGTGGCGCCAGCAACTCGCGATTCGGTCCACGAGATTCGACTACGCAGCTTGTCAGTCAACTGGCGGGCGACGTCAGCCACGCCGATGATCCCACCTATCGCGGCAATCGATTCGAGAACCGCTTCGATGCTTCGAGGATTCGTCACGTAAACGGGTATTCCGAGCTCTTCAAGCTTCTGAACGGAAGACTCAAGCTGGCTCGCGGTTGATACGATTACGAGATCTGCTCTTAGGGCAACGATTCGCTCGACGCTCGGCTTGAGTGTGTCGCCGACACTTTCTTTCAACCGGGCTGCAGGAGGATAGTCGCAATAGGAGGTAACACCAACGACGCGGTCGCCGACTTCCAGCGCGAAGAGAGTTTCCGTCACCGATGGTGCGAGCGAAACAATACGTTCAGGTCTGATCGGAATATGAACGGTGCGGTCAAGCTCATCGACGACGGTCCTCGTTTCGGTGGACGATATGGTTCGCGGACCACACGAGGAAAAAACAGAAACAATAATAAGAAAAACAGTTACTCGCGAGATCCGGCTTGCGAGTGATGATCGGCTATGCCAGTTTGAGCTGTCAGATCCGGACTTGCGCAAAAAGAAAAACTCCCGCCGACCCAGTCCGCAATGGGGTCGAGCGAGAGCCCGTTAGCGCTCCCGCGCGCCTCACCTCTCTCACGGAGGAAGCCGGCTCGCGACACGCCTCGGGCAGGTCTCCTGACTTAGTCTCGCAGACGCGCAATCGTTCACGCATCAATACCGCCCGCGGCCTTCCCGATAGTAATCAGTGGCCCGATCGCAAGCGGCTTCGAGAGCATTACAGTGGCGGGACCGCGCGGGAGTCTCACCCGCTTCCCTATTCTCCCCGATTTCGATCGGGGCACCCGAAGCTCATTATTAGATTGAAAGAACCAGGCTGCGAAACAGCAAACTAGCACGGCGCTCGAAACGCGGTCAATAAGGAAGGGGGGATTGAAAGCGGCCTGAATACCACCGCCTGCCGAAACTGTGTTAGAAACGCAATGCTCGAAGCTCGGCCCTCAGGCGGAAGTTCGTAATTCAGCGCAATGGTGCTACAAACTTCCGTCTGAAGGCCGGACTACGAACTCTTCACCAGTCTCCGCTCCTATTGATCACTTCGCCTGAGCCAGCGCTTCCTGGACAAGCTTCCCGAAGGCCTGCGGCGATGCGATGTAGCCCCTGGCGATATTCAGTACTCTGCCCTGTGAGTCGAGAATGATCGTAGTCGGATAGCCGCGCACACCCATTTCTTGAGCGAACCTCTGGCCCTGTCCTCGGTCCTCCGCGTTCACTTTCACGAAGACCTGTTGCCGGCTCAGCGCAACGATTGCGGGATCCGAGTAGATTGTCTCATCCATCCTCTTGCACCAACCGCACCAGTCTGTGTACACGTCTGCCACGATCAGCTTGTCCTCTGCGTGCGCAACCTCGCCCGCACGCCGCAGATCGCGCTGCCATGCAATCGCCCCGGAAAGAGCCGCTCGTTCTTTGACTGAACGCCGCACCTCACTTTCAGAAGGCAAAGGTGCCGATGCGATTGCGGCATCCAGATCGTCGTTAGTCAGGGCCGGAGTCCGTCGTTTGACGCTCGCCTGCGGAGTTGCCAGTACGCAAATCGCCATCGACGCGATGACGGCTATCAGGATCAAAACAGGAATTCTTTTCACTTTGTCGTCTCCGGGGGCGGGCAATATCACGAATGATTATCGGCGCGCCCGACCGACTTCACAATAGTTTTCATCCTCACACGGAGTCGGTGGCTCTTGCGATTCATTGACATCCACCCATCCCGCCGCTATCCTAGGATTCCGACTCACACAGCGGCTGCCGCAGGGGTTCCCTCTCTGCGGCAATCTTTTATTGAAAGGGCATCGAGTTGAGCGCGAACTACAGACCGATCATAGGCATACCTTGCCGTTATAACTGGAATACTTTTTACTACGAGCTGCGCGAAACCTATGCCGAAGCGATCTATGCGGCGGGCGGCACGCCCGTGCTTCTGCCGTTGATTCCAGAGTCCGACTATATTGAAGCGGTCATGTCTCACACCGATGCCATTTGCCTGTCCGGCGCGGTTAACGACGTCGATCCGCTTCGCTACGGGCGAGAACCCAAGCCTCACCTCGGCCCGGTTGTTCCACGCCGCGACGAGACGGATATGATGTTGCTCGCTGCCGCCGAAGCGAGACACTTGCCGGTGCTGGCGATCTGCTTTGGGATACAGTCGCTCAACGTGTATCGCGGAGGCACCCTCATTCAGGACGTCGAAACTGAAGTCAAAGATTCGCTCAAACACATGCAAGGCGATCTGTTCTGGAGGCGCTCGCATTCAATCAACATCACCGATGATTCGCTCATCGCAAAGCTGGCTGAATCGACTCACACAACCGTCAACAGTCATCATCATCAGGCGATAGACATCGTAGGGCGCGATCTGGAGCCCATCGCCTGGGCAGCCGACGGCGTGATCGAAGCCGTCGTCAACACTCGCACCGATCAATTCATACTCGGAGTGCAGTGGCATCCCGAGGTCGGGTGGCAAAACGATCTGCTGTCTCAGGCGATCTTCAACTATTTCATCGCCGTCGCGCGCGAGAAGTCATCGGCGGACGTTGTCGCAACCGCGAGCGCCGAGAGATAGTCCTGGCTGCTCATATTCACGTTCGTGGCATCATGCGCAGAAGAGATAAGCTGACACTTGCCGCACTTTGCGCCGGGCATTTCGTCAACGACTCCTATTCGAGCATCATCTATCCGCTTCTACCTCTGATCAAGAACCAGCTGGGTCTCACCGCCGCTCAGGTCTTCTGGCTCGCGCCGCTCTACGCCATATCCTCATCGCTGATGCAGCCGGTCTACGGCATTATCTCCGATCGCTACTTCAGGCGGTTCTTCGCGGTGTTCGGTCCGGCGATCACTGGGATCTTCATGTCGATGATCGGGCTTGCGCCGACGTACGGCATTCTCATCGTGCTGTTAGTAGCCGGCGGCATCGGCGTAGGCTCGTTCCACCCGCAAGCGGCGGCGATGGCGGCCACCGCAGCCAGAGAGCGTCGCAAAGTCGGGATGGCCCTCTTCTCAGCGATCGGAACGCTCGGGTTTGCAGTCGGCCCGCTCGTGATCACGCGGGTCGTTTCGGCGTATGGACTTGATCACTCTTACTACGTGATCGCCACAGGGCTGGTGATGTCGGCATTTCTCTATCGAGTATGCCCGCCGCTCCCCGCTCCGGCCACTCGCGCGCCTGGCGTTGAGAAGATCAAGTGGCAATTGCTCGCAGCCTTGCGTGCCGCCTGGAAGCCGCTCGCGCTGCTTTATTCGATCACCGTGATTCGCTCCGGCTTGCAGATGACGACAAACACTTTCCTGCCGTTTTTGCTTCAAGACCGAGGTTATTCGCTCACCGAAATCGGAAACATGTTGACCGTCTTTCTGCTTCTCGGAGGTCTTGGTGGAGTAGCCGGCGGCTTCACAGCAGAACGCTTCTCCGGCCGCGCGGTCACTTTGTATTCGGGATTACTAGCTGGACCGTTGATGATCGCAGCCTTCGCGAGCAGTGGAGTCGTCAGCGTCGTCTGCCTTGGCCTGGGTGGATTCATGCTGCTGGCGACGATTCCGGTGATCGTCGCGATGGCCCAGGAGCTTGTGCCAGGCCAGACCAGCACAGTCTCGGCGCTGATGATGGGCGCGGCGTGGGGAGTGGGCGCGCTGTCTCCACAGGTGCTTTCGCATTTCGTGCCGGCATATGGCTTCCGAAACGTGCTGATCTTCGCGTCAGCGTTCACGATGTTTAGCGTGGTCCTGGCGTACTTTCTTCCTCGCGAAGAACCGGTTCATCGGTTGCACGTCGAGGCCGATCTGGCAACCGCAAGCGCAGTCGGCGACTGAAACCTCGAACAACTCTCACGGCTCACCATAACGATGATTAATCTCAAGGGAAAAGTAGCCTTGATAACCGGAGCTTCACGTGGCATCGGCGCGGCCACCGCAATCAAGTTCGCTCAGGCCGGTATTCGCGGACTGGTCATCAATTACAACCATGATAAAGACGCGGCTCAACAAGTCGCGGCTTCCTGTGAGAAGTTTGGCGTGGAGACGATGCTGATCCGAGCGGATGTTTCTCGCGTCGCGGCGGTCGAGAAAATGATCGACACAACTATCGGTCGTCTGGGCTCACTCGACATCCTCGTCGCCAACGCCGGAATTTGGAAAGAAGCTGCGATCGAACAGATGAGCGAAGCCGAATGGAATGAGACGATCGATGTGAACCTAAAGTCCATCTATGCGTGCTGCCATGCGGCGGCTCGCGTGATGTTACCGCGACGGCGCGGCACGATGATCCTCGTTTCGTCCACGGCAGGTCAACGCGGCGAGCCGTTTCATTCACACTACGCCGCTACCAAAGGCGCGATCATCTCCATGACTAAATCGCTGGCGGCCGAGCTTGGGTCTCGAGGGATTACCGTCAATTGCGTGGCTCCGGGCTGGGTTGCAACGGATATGACCGAAGAAGCGTTGAATGATTCAACGGTGCGCCGAAAAATTCGCGAACTGATTCCGCTCGGCCGAGTCGCTACTCCAGAAGAGATCGCCGGACCGATTCTCTTTCTTGCCTCGGGTCTCGCGAGTCACGTGAATGGCGAAGTACTCAATGTGAACGGCGGCTCAGTGCTATGCGGGTAACTTGTACGGGCGGGCCTCCGTGCCCTCCCCTCGATCTTTGTTCTCGAAAACCATTGCTATTCGCAAAGAGGGGCGGTCACGGAGGCCCGTCCCTACCTGAAGACGCCCAATATGAAACTCGGTCTTGAAGTACTTCTGGAATCGCGACTCCACCTGCTCGCCGGCGCGCGAGTTGGGCTGATCGTAAATCCCGCGTCGATCAATTCTCTCTTTGAACACTCAGCCGATCTGTTCCACCAACACCCGCAAATCAACCTCACCACGTTGTTCGGACCACAGCACGGCATCCGAGGTGAGACCCAGGACAACATGATCGAGTGGCAGTCATTTCGGGACGAGCGCACTGATGTCCCCGCATATTCCCTCTACGGCGAGACCCGCAAGCCTACTCGAGAAATGCTCGACGGTATCGACGCTCTTGTGTTTGACATTCAAGACGTCGGCACTCGAGTCTATACGTTTATCTACACGATGGCGCTTGCGATGGAAGCGGCTCGCGAGTGCGGCAAGCGATTCGTCGTGGTTGACCGGCCGAACCCAATTAACGGAGTTCAGGTTGGGGGCAACATTCTCCAACCGGAGTTCAGCTCCTTCGTTGGTATGTTTCCCATCCCGATGCGTCACGGAATGACGACTGGCGAACTGGCATCGATGTTCAATCGTGATTTCGGAATCGGATGCGAACTTGAGATCATCGGGATGGAAGGCTGGCGTCGTGCGATGTGGCACGACGAAACAGGCTTGCCGTGGGTGATGCCCTCGCCAAACATACCGGCGATCGACACGGCGGTCGTGTATCCGGGCAGCGTGATGCTTGAAGGCACAAACATCTCCGAAGGTCGTGGCACAACTCGGCCGTTTGAAATAATCGGCGCGCCTTTCGTCGATCCATACGCATTGGTCGCCGAGCTGAGGAAGGATCACCTTCCCGGCGTCCTTTTTCGCCCGCTTCATTTCCAGCCAACCTTTCACAAGTTCGCGGGCGAGGTATGTGGCGGCATCCAACTTCACGTTGTCGATCGCGATTCATTCAAACCGGTCATCACCGGTGTCGCGATAATCAGCGCAATTCGCCGTCTTTATCCCGACCTCTTTGCCTGGAAAACACCGCCTTACGAGTACGTCTACGATAAGCTGCCATTTGATATCATCAACGGAAGCGCTCGTATTCGTGAGCAGATCGAATCCAGCGTGTCGGTGTTCGAGATCGAAGCGAGTTGGCATAATGAGCTGAGCGATTTCGCGGAGCGCCGCCGCGGTTATCTTCTTTACGACTAGTTCAGAGTACCGCATTCAAACCGAGCGTTCAGAGTACCGACTTTAGTCCGGCAGTGACGTACAAAACCGAGACGTTGGAAGTACAAAGCACTGCCCGACTAAAGTCGGTACTCTGAACGCTCGCTAACACACATCCCATGACTCTCAAGCGCCCTCGCATTTGCTTCCGGTTTCTTTCGCGGGACCTGCTAAAAGGATGCCCGCGCGCCGAGAGTGGTCTATAATCTCGCCAATGGAAACTCTCGAGGAACTTCTGGAGCGCGCCGAACAATCTCACGGGCACATGTGCGCCGGTCAAGTACTCGGAGTTCGAATGGCAATGCTTGGCTGTCGGGCCATCGGCGTAGACGACCCGCGCGGCGCCGATCGCAAGAGCCTGATCGCGTTCGTCGAGATAGATCGCTGTGCTGCGGATGCCGTCAATACGGTCACCGGCTGCCGGCTTGGGAAGCGCACGCTGAAGTACTACGACTACGGCAAGCTTGCCGCAACCTTCCTCAACGTGAAGACAGGTGAAGCGGTTCGGGTTGTCGCGCTGGATTCCTCACGCGAAGCAGCAGACCGCGCTTTCCCAGAAATCGAGAACAAGTACGAACGCCAGCTTCGCGCCTACAAGGTCCTGCCCGAAGAAGACCTGTTCAAAGTTGAACGTGTTCGAGTGACCCTGCCGCCCCAGGATCAGCCTGGGAGGCCGGTTTCAAGGGTGCAGTGCGCTGAATGCGGTGAAGGAATCAACGACCACCGCGAAGTGATCCGCGATGACCGCACTCTCTGTCGCGCTTGCAGCGGCGAGGCTTACTACACGCGAGTCTGAAACCGCCTAGTTTGGCAAACCCGAGCTCACCAGAGGAATCACCTCTTCAGCGAACCGCTCCATCTCCTCCATCATCGGGCTCATCTGCATCAGGAATATTTCAACACCGGCTTTGCGAAACTCGATTATGCGTTCGGCGATCTGATCGGGCGTTCCAGTCAGGCCCGTTCGCAACCCCCGATTCGAAACACTGTAATCACGCAGCGACAACTCCTGCTCGAGCTTGCTCTGCGTAGTGAAATCCTTGAAGCCGAAATAACCAGCCGTGTCTTTCACGTCGCAAATACGATCGATCTCTTTCTTCACTTCCACGTCGCTCTTCCTGCAAATCACATAAGCCGCGATCCCGTAAGCCATCGAATCGAGTCCGAGCTCACGCCGTCGCCGTTCCATCTCTTCAACCTTGGGCCGAGCATTCTCCGGCGGATCGCCGTGCATCAAGTAGCCGTCACAGTAACGTGAGATCATTCGCTTGGCGTCTTCCGATTCGCCGCCCGCGTATAGAGTCGGCCACGGCTTGCGAACAGGCTTTGGTTCGAGATGCGCCTTCTCGACCTTGTAATAGCTTCCTTCGTAGCTGAACTCTTCTTCGCTCCACATCCCGCGCATCACTTCAATGAATTCGCGCGTGCGCTCGTAGCGCTGATCGTGCCCAACCCACTGCCCGCCATACTCACGCATCTCCTGCTCCCACCACGCGGAGACAATGTTGAGGCTGAAGCGGCCGTTTGAAATGTGATCGATGTTGGCGGACATCTTCGCAGTGATCGCCGGCAGACGGAAGCCAGGGCGAATGGCATTCATCAGTTCGACCTTCTCGGTGACCGACGCGATCGCCGCGGCGGTAGTCCAGCACTCGAGCACTGGGGCCGTCGCTCCCTTGATGTCGTTTAGATTGAGTTCAGCAAGCAGGGTTATGTCAAAGCCGATTTGTTCGGCGCGCTGGGCAAGCCGCTTGTTGTAGTCAAATGTAGCATGCATCTGTTCGTCATCGACGTTACGAAGCCACCCGCCGAATATCGGCATCCAAAATCCATATCGCACTGTTTTCATGTGTCATCTCCAGATCTATCGGACTTATAGGACCGATAGGACCTACAGGCCTTATAGGGTTTAACAAGCACAGTAATATTGCCGTCTCGTAAACAAGCTCTCAATCATTTGAACAAACGGCTCGGGGTCGTCGCTCGCCAGCACGGCATCCACTATCTCACCGCTTGAGGCGGCCTGACCAGTCATCAAGTGCAGCCAATCTTTCCGAGTCAGAGTAGCTTCATCAGCGCCCGCTCTCGCGCGGCGAAGAGCGATGTAGTCTTTCAAGTAGACCCACCGAAGTCCGTCTCGTTGGCGTCCCGCAGCTTCCACGTTTCCAAACACGGCATCGGCATAAGCGAGCCAGGGAAGATCGATACCAGAGTGAATCGGCAAGCCGATCCACTTCCACACGCGTGTGTTTATGTCCAGGAGTTTGAAGTTGCGGCCCTTGTCATCATAGATGAATTCGACCTCGCTGATACCGTGATACCCGAACTGTTTGAGTATATCGACTCCGCGCTCGACGATCTCCTCGACGTAACGCGAATCGACCAGGCACGCCGTGCCGAAATCAGGCGGATATTGCTCGAGCTTGCGGCCTACGAACAGGCCTTTCGCTTGACCATCGCGCCCGATGTAACTGCACAGTGAATAGAAGCTGTCGATACCGGCGCCGACGATCTCCTGCGCAAGCAGCGCGTGATGACCCGCGCGTTTACACAAGGCGAGGAAGTCTTCGCGAGATTCGGCTCGCAGGACCTTCTCTCCAAACTCATTTGTGAACTCACGTTGAAGCGCCGGCTTCACGATGCAGGGGAAGCTTATCTCATTTGCGATCTTGTCCGGGCTTTGTTCGCCGACATAGAACGTTCGAGGAATCGGAATTCGTCGCTCCTCGCACTTACGATAGAGCAGGTTCTTGTCGAGAATGCGCTCGACAGTCTCGATGTCAGAAAATGGAAGAAGGAAGAATTCGCTAAGCTCGCTTGCGTGGCGTGCGACCGCGAATACCCATTCGTCGAGACACGGAAACAGAACCGCTTTCTGTTTCAACGCGCCGCCTATCTCGAGCAGCAAGTCGATGAAGGCCGGCTCATCGTCAAGCGGATAAGGACACCGCCCGGCGACCGTCGTGTATCGCGAGTACAACCCGTAGCCGCTGTCTTCCCTGTCAAGACCAATGATTGGAACTCCTCGCCGGCCCAGCGATCGCGCGACCGCAAGTCCGGTGATGTGACAATTGAACACCAGAGCCGCGGGCATTTCGGAAGAGTTGATCTTCTTGCGCACAACCGCGATTAGCTCACGTGGGTCCTCGATCATGCCTTTGAATGGTATCGCGAGAAGGCCTTTAGAAAAAGGTAAAGATTTGAACTCGAATGCAGGTCACGTCAAAAAGTGTTTTGAACGAGCGTGGTTGCGTTGCACGATTCGCATTCGACCAGCTTCTCTTTGTCGTCCGGCTCATAAAAGATCGTGCACGCGTCTTCCCCGCAACCGCCGCAGGTCCATCTAACTGCCGGCAATTCACCATGAATCATCTTGATCACTTCGCCCTGAACTTCGAAGTCGTAGCTTTGATCGTCGGTCATCGGTCGTCCGTCACCTGTCCTTCGGTGTGTAATACCTCTTCAACCAACTGCTCAACCCGTCCAGCCCGGGCATCAATACCCGCTCGGTTATGTTCGCCTGATCGAGTTTGTCACGCACTTCCCATTTCAGCTCGGCCGGGATGATGAGCCGCTTGTACAACTCTGGATGTTCCACAAGCCATCGGTCGAGCCTCGCAGTCGGACTCGACATCATCGAGAACAGCGCGAATTGATTCACGATGCGATCGTCCAGCGATGGCGGCTCGAAAAAGACCACGAACTCATCCGGCGACAGGCGATCGTATTCGGCAAGTGTACCTGCGACTTTGTTCAGCATCTCGACCGTGAAAGCGTTCGAGCCCTCCTCCTGAATAAGGGCCTTCAGCCTCTCGGGCAGCAGGCGGTTGGTCTTCACGAAATCCACGCACCAGATCACGCCGTCAACCGCGTAGTCTTCCAATCGAACTGTAGCAAAGTGCATCGCTACGTAAGGCGAGAAAGTCCAATCTATCAGGCGCGTCGGTAATCCATGATGCTGAGCAAGCGCAAGCCAGTTCCACATCGAATCGTCGGGCACCGAATCACGCCGGGCGTACTTGCGATAGTTACGCAGCATGTGCCCTTCCAGCTTCTCCGCTGCGCCTCCCAGTCGTATCAAGCCGGTCTTCAGATCGTAGGCTGAGTGGCCCAAACCGCGAAAGGCAAGATTCGAGCGGAAGCGCGCGAGCGGCGCCTCCCACGACCCTTCGTAGAGCCGTTCGTTTAGTTCGTTCCAGTTGGATACCCGAATATCTTCCACGGGGCCTCAGAATGAACAGGGATAGACAAGATACACAGGATCGACAGAACAGCCTGTCAATCCTGTCTATCCCGTTCGATTCACCTCAGCAGGATCGAATTCTTCGTCACGATGTCGTTGTAGGACTCGCACTCGCCCGAAGCGCATTGCTTGATCAGATCATCAATCCGTTCCATCAATTGCGTGCTGAAGTGATTGGGCTCAGCCTGCGGATGGGCCGGCGCGTAGTAATTGAAATAACTCCGAATGATCACGCTGCGATTGTCGATGGGTAGCGCCTTGAGGTTCTCGGCGAACTTATCAAACGTGCCCTGGCGCTGAAGGTAGAACTCGACGTTCGAGACGTAGAATGCGGACACGCGTTCTTTGATCTCGGCGATGTACTGCCCGATCGCCTTCATCGCCTGGGGACCAGACAGGTCACCCACAACCGGCACGATCAGGTCCTGATCTTCAAGCCTCTTGATGAACTGAAAATCGTCTTCAGAGTTGAAGTAGTTTTGCTGCTGACCGCCGAGGTCCGTTTCGAGCAACAGTTCGCGATAGGGCGGATAGATCGAACGCGGTGGCCGATGATAGCTCGAGTAGCGAATGTCCAGTCCCGCGCTGAAGAACGCATGTTGAACCTTCCCGATCGTTTCTAAATCCGTTTGCGTAAGCGGTATTCCGAACTTTTGAATATCCTGTCGAATATCTTTCGATGTCTTCTCGAACAACTTCGGATCCGACGCGGTGCTGTCGATGTATTCGGACAGCTCCTTGACGCCGCGGCTTTCCCAGCCCTTGGTCTTCGGGAAGGGTTTGCCGAACATCGTGCACAGGTACTCGACGCGATTGCGTGAGCGGCCGAACATCGCTTTGAACAATAGGTGCTGAAGCAGATTGTCTTTTCGGATGTCGATGATGATCGCCAGCTTTGGGCGAATCTTTGCGATATAGGAGAAACTTTGATCGGGACCGACGCCGACGTAGACGCCGCCGGTCACGCCAAGCTCGCGGATCTTTCCGATCACGTGTAAATATGAAGTCTCGTTTGAGATCAGGTTATCCGAATCGAAGTAACCGCCCGGCTCGGACAATCGAGCGGAAAGCGCGGCGAACGACTTGTGATCGCGCGCGGCATTAGCTACGCGGCTTGCCGTCGCCGTCAACAAGAAGACCAACAACAGAGGCGCGATTAATAAACGTCTCCAGAACGCCACTCTCTCATTCATACACCGACTCCATATTGTTTTCTATCCGACACGGTCACGGCTTCTGCTCGGGTGAGCGGGCCGAAAGCCGTCGATAATACTCTTCGATCATCTTGCGATAACGATCCGGCGCATCACCATCCCCGAAAGTTCCAGCTCCGTTGTTTCCGAGTTTCGCCTGGAGCCTTCGCGCAAGTTCGATTTCAATCTGGCGAAGCGGATCGATCACCTCGCTTTTCAGTAATGCAAGTTGCGATGGATCAGCAAACGCGTTTGGATTGATGCGTCGCAGCTCCTCGATTGCTCGATTGAGGTCGCGCGCCAGATCGCTGTTGTGCCCCAATGAGCGTTTGAGCTCTTCGGCGTCTCCGAGCCTCTGTCGAAGCTCGCTTTCAAGCTGGCGACTTCCGGGACGCGGCGGTCCCCCGCCCATTGACGAAGAAGCTTCGGCGCCGCCGTTTGAGGGATTGCCCTCACGGCTAGCGCCTTGCTGGCCCTGTCCCTGTTGGCTCCCCTGCTGATCGGACTTGCCCTGCTGGCCAGACTTGCCCTGCTGGCCAGACTTGCCCTGCTGGCCTTGCTGACCCTGTTGGCCTTGCTGACCTTGTTGGCCTTGTTGACCTTGTTGACCTTGTTGGCCTTGTTGACCCTGCTGTCGTTGTTGGCCAGACTGAGAACCGCGCTGTTGGCCTTGCTGATTCTGGCGGGCTCCGCGCTGACCACGGCTGCCCTGAGACTGGCTCTGGGAGCCGGTTTGAGTCTGTTGCTGATTTGCTTGCTGACCTTGTTGTCCCTGCTGCTGACCATTCTTATCCTGACCTTGCTGATCACCGGACTCCATTCTGCGTCGCAAGGACTCGAGATTATCGGCAAGCTCGCGGGCGCGATTGAGCGCGTCTTCCAGACCTTCTCCACCGGCGCGCTTCGACGCGCCTCCTTCCGCGGCTTGAAGGTCCTTCAGCACTTCCTCGAGATTGCCCTTAATCACTCGTTCGCGCTCACGCGCTTGATCGTAGAATCCGCCGGCCACAAGCTGCTGGTTCTGGCGAATGCGATCTGGAATACGATTCTGGCGAATCGAGCCGGCAGCTTCCCGAAGCTTGTCGCTTGCCTGTTGCCGGTCCTGACCCATGCCGCGTGCCGCTTGATCGATGTCGCGTTCTAGGCCGGCGACCTGATCCGCAAGCGCTTGTTTCTTTTCTCCGAGTTGCGCCTTCTTGCCTTCGCTTGCGGCGCCGCTTTGCCCGCTCCGGGCCAGATCATCGACGCCGCGGCTTATCTCATCCTGTCGCTTCAAGGCATCCTCAGCGCGCTGCCGGAGTTGTTGGGCGTTCTGCTGCCCGCCCGCGCGTTGAGCAGATTCGAGCATCTGCCTTGCTTGCTCCATTCTCTGAAGCGCGCGAAGCTGGTCGGCCGCAGATTGCTGGCTTCCACCTTGAGACGAAGACGACGACTGCGACTGAGACGCTTGCGCTTGTTTCAACTCATCGGCCGCCTGTTGCATCTGCTGCGCGGCCTCGGCGAGTTTCGGATCGCGACGATCGCGCGAGAGCTTTTCAAGTTCGCGAGCCATCTTTTGCGCTTCGTCAATCATCTGCTGCTGCTGTCGCTGCGAGGCTCCGCCGCCGCCCTGCTGTTGCATCTGCGAACGCATCTGCTGTTCGAGTTGTTGCTGCTGACGGCGCGCGAGCTCCGCGAGCCTTCGGGCGATCTCGTCCTGCTGCTGGCTCTGATTCTGCTTCTGTTGATTCTGGACGGTCTCATACTGATTCTTCATCTTGTCCAGTTGGAGCTCGAACAGGTCCGCAAGCTCTTGTTGCTGTTGCTGCTGTTGGCTTTCACCCTGCCCCTGTCCGCGCGCGACTTGAATATCCCGGAAGATCGCCTCGGCTCGCAGCAGTTGCTGCAGGCTTCGCTGTTCAGGCGAAAGAGCTTCTTTCGCCTTCTTCCCGTGAAGCTCATCTATCGCACCCGTCATCTCTTTTGCCGCCTGAGTCACATATTCAACAAGCTTTGAGAACTGAGGATCTGAGCTGAGCTGGTCGCCGAGACGGCGCCGAATGCGCTCAGCAAGCGTCTCAGCATCCGTCTTGAGCTTCTCTTGACTCAGGGTGACCGCTCCGAAGTTCTCGTCCTTCTCGGCGGGCGTGTAGCTCTGAACCTCGCGCTGCATTCGGAAGGTAGCGGCAATAATCTCGCGCTGTCGTCGAGTCAACGCGTTCGAGTCCTGATCGCTCTCCCCCTGCTGACCTTGTTGTTGTGCCTGCCGGAACTCCCGATCAAAGGGCCGGACTTCCATGAAGTAAATATCGCTGGTTGATTCCTGAGGACTGACCGAGTTGTCGCGGGCCTTCGCGTAATAAGAAATGAAATCGCCCGGTTGCAATCCGAACTCCTCGAGAAAGAAAGTATGCGCGCCCGACAACGTGTGAGCCGCGTCACTTTTCAGATCCTGCAACTGAACTCGCTTTTCCTCGCCCCCGTTAACCGAATAGTAAAGTTCAACAGACGACACGCCGTAATCGTCTTCGGCGCGCACCTGGGTGAAGATCTCCTGGACGCTCGAGACCTTCATATCGCGTCCCGGCTTGTCGATAACAACGGTCGGTCCGTGATCTTCGAGCACGGTAATGTCATATTCGTTCGAGCCGTTGTATCGCTCGCCGCCTTCGCTGGTCAGTTCGATTCTGTAAGTCCCGTTTCCCTTGACGGTGAACTCGCCCGCGAAGTGGCTGTCATCGACCGCGGTCATGTCTACCTTGGTTCCGTCGCTGATCACGATTCTCGCGGCCTTTGCGTTGGCGCTCAGCTGGGCTGCGACTTGTACTACAGTGCCTTTGAGCGCGGCAACCTCTCCACCGTTCTCGATCTTCTTGCTCGCGAGCCTTGTGTAGGCTGGAAAATTCAGTAACAGATCGATTTGTTTGACGAAAGGCAGGTCGATAACTTCAAGCGCGAATTCGGGCGAGCGAATGTTGTTCGATTCGACATAGTACGTAACCGGATCCTGAATATTGAAAATCATGAACGCGAATTCGCCGTTGTTCCTGGCCGGCTCCATCGTGTAGGCGATCCAGTTTTCGGCCCCGACCTTGCGCATGAAGACCTGAGCGATCGGTGAGTCGAATCCCGCGAGCGTCGCTTTGATCTTCTGATCCGAGCCGCGAGGCGCGCGCGCGGTGCCCGGGCTCACATTGATAAACATCGAATTCGCGGCGACCGAATCGTCGTCCGCAGAATAAAGCTCCGCCAGCCCGTTTGAAACGGATCTCGGCCCGAGCAGGAACGCGCCTATCAGCGTAAGAAGGATCAGCGCCGCAGCGGCTCCGTACGCATATCCGTTTCGCGGATCGACGACAGAGTCAAGATTGATTGATGAGGACCGCCGGGATGCATCGGTAACCAGCCGATCGACAATAGCCGGCGAGGCATCGCGGGGATGCTCGGAGTACTCGACGGCGGTGACCAGCCTGTCCTCCAGTGCGCATTTCTCTTCAATGAGTCGAGCCAAACTCGCTTCAGGTAGCCTGGCGCGAAGCGGTCGCAGGACGAAGAGCCACGCCGCTGTCAGTGTCGTGACAATCGGAACAAGGCGAAGCGCCATCAACGCGGTATGTCTCTGCTTCAAGAGACCGGCTATCAACGCCACTGCGAGCAGCGATACCCCCGCAACAGCGAGCGTAATGGCGGCTCCTCGGAACGCATCGCGCACCCGAATTCGTCTGCGGACCTGTTTGATGACTTCGCTGACGTTCTCCAGTTGAGGACTCATCCTACGTTCCTCCTTGAATCAATGGCTTGAGTATACCCGAATCCAAACCGAGACAAACAGGTTCGCTTTGCGTCTTTGCGAGTCTTTGCGAGCTTTGCGCGTAACAAGTCTCAGGTTACGAAGCATTTGGTTTCGCGCAAAGCTCGCAAAGACTCGCAAAGACGCAAAGGTGAGCCTGCCATCCCTTCAAATCAATTTAGGCACTCGAATCCGCCTCGCGACGACCGCCTCGGCCACAAACAGCAACAGTACCGTCAACAGTAATGGAAGCCACAAACGCTGTTTCGCTTCTTTCTCTTCTGACGTCAATACCGGCGACTGAGCGGGCCGGGCGGCCACGTCTTCTGCCGATGGCGAAACGCTCGCGATCAACTCATCGACGCTGAGCTTGCTCAGGTCTGATTCCTTCGTATCGAGATTAACCGCAACAAACTCGTCGCGGTCTCGATAGCGCAGCCGATAGAAACCTATCTCGCCCGCATCAAGAGACTGCTCGCCAGATGCATTCTTTCGGATATCATCAACCCGCTTTCCGCCCGGGCTATCGATGGCCGGCAATGAGCCATCCTTGTCCGCTGGCGTCGTGAATGCCTGCCCGATCGTGTAGGAAGCCGCACTTTCCCGTCCGCCCAAATATTCAAGCATTTGTCGCAATAGGGGTAAGTACATCGGCGTAAGCGGCAAATCGTTCCACGCAGTGTCCAGCGTCGTTGTAATCAGCAACACCTTGCCTCTCCCCGCTGATCCTTCGACCACAATTGGACTACCGTCGTCGAGCGCCGCAAGAGTCAAAGACCCTTCCTTAGTAGTTGCCCGGTGATAGCCGTAAATCCTGGTCGAGGTCAAACGCCCGCCGCGAGCGAATACGCCGAAGACCGGATGATCGGCCTTCACCTGGCTCATCAATGCGTAGCCGCGCGATTGAATCGTCTCGCCAAGATGTGCCGGAGCTATCGCGCCTAGCGCTCGATTGAAATCGCTCGCATCTGTGTGCTTACCCGCTGCGATGATCAATCCGCCCCCTCGCTCAACGAAGGCCTTCAGTGGAGCCGCGAGTCCTTCGCTTATCGCTGCGTCATTCACGATCACCACCCGCGAAGAATCAAACTCGGACGAACTCACATTGCCCGCGCTCTTAATCGTCAGCGCGTATTGATTGTTTTCCCCCGCCGCGAGCGCCTGCTGAAGAAAGAAACTCTCGCTGCGCCCGCGCGTGGCACTGTCGATTGCCAGCACCCGACTCTGGTTTTCGCGTTTGATCGTGAAGGAGTACCTGTTGTCGAGAGCGAAGGTGTCCCCGGCGATCTCGACTGTCGCGCGATTCGAACCCTCGGGCACGTTGAAACCGGTGAACTCTACGTTCTGCGTGCCGCCCGCGCCTATCGTCAGCGGTCGGCGTTCGACAGGAAGCTCGTTGAGCTTGAATTCGATCGTAGCGTCCACATCTTCAATTCCAAAGTTGCTGACGCGCGCCACGACCTTCCCCGCATACTTTTGCGCGTAGACAACGGGATCGGATTCAACGCCCGTCACCGCAAGGTTTGAAGCTTTCGGATCCGAAACATCTACCGGAAACAGCTTGACGTCCGCGGACAGCTTGACGGGCGGCGCCGAGCGATTCCAACCAGCATCCTGGAAATCGGAGATCAGATAGATTCGATGCTGGCCGCGGCCGGCATCTTTCAGAATCGCATCGGCGGCCTGAATGGCTTGAAGGTAGTCGGTCGAGTCGAGGCCCGGCTGCATCTGATTCACCGCTGTCGTTGCCTCAGCCAGATCGGGTTTCAGCGGCATCAACACTTGATAGCTTTTGCCGAACTGCACAACTGCAAGCTGATCGCCGCTCGCCGCATCATTGATCATGTTGCGCGCGGACTGTCGCGCGCGATTGAACACGTCGTCGTAGCGCATGCTGTAAGAGCCATCGACCAGAATCACCGCGCTGTTGTGATCGCCCGACGCAGAAACCGGAGTCGGCCCCGTGAAGAAAGGCCTTGCGAATGCGAGAGCCAACAGCAGCAGCGCCGCACATCGGATCAGGAGGAGCAGCAAGTTGCGAAGCTTGCGACGGCGAATAGTCTTTTGCTCGATCTTGCGGAGAAACATCAATGAGGGAAACTGAATTCGCGGTGCGCGAGTCCGGCGAACCAGGTGAACCAGCACCGGCACCGCTGCCGCGATCGCTCCGAGAAGAAAGATTGGGTTTAGAAATGCCATCTGGATAAGTCTTGTTTGGCTCGGTTAGTTTGGTTCGACCTGCGATTGGGCAAGTGCGCTTTCAAGCAGATCAGAGACGCTTAACTCGTCCGCCCATTTCTTAAGGTACGCGAGGTCTAACTTGTCCGCTTGTACGGTCATAACCCCGAGCACGTCGCTCCACTGTCGGTCGGAGCTTTCATCTGTCTGACGATACCAGCGCAGCTTGGACAAAATTGTGTCCTCGGGGCTCGCCACATAAACAGATCGATCCGGGTTGCGGACAGCAACATACAATTCCCTTCGCTCGAGCTGTTCTTTGTCAAATGAGTCACGCTTAGAGACGAACACATCGACTTTGAACATCGTGTCTATGTGAATCACGTTAAATGAGCGTTTTGCCATAATGGCGTTTCGAATGGCTTGCTCATCTGCATAGAACTCCGGTGTGAGCTTCTCGGCAAAGGCGGCTGCATGTTTTGCGGGGATTGCGGCTAGAATGTCAATGTCCATCGTCGCGCGAGCAATTCCGTGAGCTGAACTAGCGTACGAATCGCCAATGAGATAGGCACTATCCAAATCTTCGAGCGCCTCGATTACTTTGATCATGACCTCGGTCTGAGACGCGGCCATCTAGTAGCCCTCTACCTTAGGATCCCAACCGTAGACACGAATAACTGTCTCGCGATCCAGCACCAATGCGGCAAGCCGCCGATGTATCTCTTCCTCGGACGCCTTGGGATACCGCTTTCTTAACCCAGCCATTGCGAACGCACGACAAGTCTCCGTCGTTTCCGCCACTTGCTCGAACTTTCTCCACACAGGAGTCGCACGGGCAAGCTCAATTAACACGCGCTCCGCCTCCGGGCTTGTATCTTCTAGTCCTAATCTACTGCTCCTATTCATAACCTGAACGTGATTCTATTCGCCTACTCAACCAAACTGTGAACGCCTCGCCAGGTACGCAAACAGCGCGGCGTCGAGCGGTTCCGAAGTGCGGCTCAATTCATAATCGATCCGGTTGCCGGCCGCGCCGTCGCTCAATGCCTTGACGTGCGCTTCGATCGCTCGCAAGTACTCGTCTCGCAACACGTCGGGCAAAACGTGAAGCTGCTCTTCAGTCTCACTGTCTTCAAGAACGACAGGCTCGATGAAATCGAATTCAAGCTCTTGCTTGTCCATCACGTGAAACACGATCACATCGTTGCCGCGATATCGCAGGTGTTCGAGCCCTTCGATAATGTGATCCGGTTCATCGTACAAATCCGAAATGAGAACTATGATCGCCCTGCGAGTCAGGAGCTCCGCTGTGCTGTGTAACAGATCGGTGATCGTAGTGCCTTTGCCCGGTGTAAGCCGCTCAACGACCCCGAGAATCGTGTGCAGGTGACCCGAGCGCGAAGCTGCCGGAACGTGTTCGATCACCCCTTCATCGAAAGCGACAAGCCCAACCGAGTCATGCTGTCGGACTCCAAGAAACGCCAGCGAAGACGCGAGATACTGCGCGTATTGAAGCTTACTTACTTCCCCGCTCGCGTAGCCCATCGATGCACTGGAGTCAATTAACAGATGAATCCGGGCGTTGGTGTCGCCCTGATACTTCTTGATGTATAGCCGATCGGTTCGAGCCAGAAGTTTCCAATCCAGATGACGAAGATCGTCGCCCGGCATGTACGGCCGATGCTCCGCGAAGTCAGTAGAGAATCCGAGATAAGGTGATCGATGGAGTCCTGAGATGAAGCCTTCGACTACAGAACGAGCAATCAGTTCAAGCGAGCTGATGCGCGCAAGTACTTCAGGTGCGAGGAAGCGGGTGCCGACTGGTTGAGTGTTTGCCTGGATCATCTCTACTTCCGGTTCTCCGTAACTCTCCACGATTTGATTCGTATCACGAAGGATGAAATCGGAACTCCACAGCTCCAACGACCTTCACTGCACGGCCTTGATATATCACTGGAGAAAACTTCCAATCCCAAGCCGCATCCAGCGCGGCTTCTTTCAGCAACGGATGCCCTGAGATTGCCCTTGCCGACAACACATCACCCTCTTCATCCACAATGACTTCCACAACCACATGGCCACTTATGCGTGCCGCGCGGGCTGCAGTCGGGTATACGGCTTCGACACGTTTTCGTGCTTGTCCGGCGAACATATTTTGCGGTGTAGCTGCATTCCTCGGAAGTCCGCCGGGAATTACTCCTCCGTTCATCTGAAAGTCCCCGACCGGCGCGTAGTATGTAATCGTACGGTAGGTTACCTCCAGCGGAACCGATGACGAAGACTTGCCATTGCCTAACTGCCTCGAGGTAACTCGCTTAACCCAGTTCTTTTGGGCGTCAAACTCGTATGAGTAAGAATCTAACTCGAGGAGCATTCCGTCATTGTCAAAGTGATAGAATTGGTTAACATTTCCCGCACTATCATAGTCAAATTTTAGACCGGTACCACCTTCACTGCTCCGGTCTTGAGCTTCGGAGGTGAGTTTCCCATCTTTGTCATAAGAATAAGTTATCGTGCGGACGACTCTACCGCCGTCAGTTAACCTGAAGCTTTCGGTCCTATTCCCTGCCGCGTCATTCCTGTGCGTCCACTTGAATTCACTTGTCGACATTCCGCGGACTGAGGCCGCACCTGGATCTGTAGACGATCGTCTTATGTGAGCGGTCTCGGTTTGTGTCCCGTCACTCTGATAGGAGTAGAAATGCGAGCTCACTACAGACTCAGCATTGTAGAAGCTCTGCCATCGAAGATTGCCCTTATCGTCATAGACTCTCTTCTCAGTTCGAACACGGGATCCTTCGACGATTTTGCCATCGGCGCGCGAGAGCTTGGCGACTTCAACTCGCACTGACCCCACCGGCCCCTTCAGGCCTTGAACCTCCCTGTCGCTTTTGTTCGCTCCCTCAACCAACAGGACAGACATCACGTTGACTGCAACTAGGAAGATCGCACGTCGCAAGTAATTGCCTCCTACAATCCTGACTTCGGTTCCGGCACTGTCTCGATCAACTTTCGAATAACATCGTCCGGCTTTACTCGCTCGGACTCGGCGTGAAAGTTCAGAAGTATTCGATGCCGCAAGACCGGATACGCCAACGCGCGTACGTCTTCGATCGACACATTGTAGCGGCCGTTCATCACTGCGCGAGCTTTGCCGGCAAGTATCAAAAACTGTGAAGCTCTAACAGAAGCGCCCCAGTTCACCCAACGCTTTATGAAATCGGCCGAGCCCTCAGTCACCGGGCGGCTTGCAGCCACCAGTTTCACCGCGTAGCGAGTAACCGATTCGGCGGCGGGCACTCGGCGAACCAGCCGCTGAAACGCGAGTATGTCAGGCCCGGTTACGTTTCGCTCGAAACTGATGTCCTGGACCGAAGTCGTCTGATTCACCACGTCTACTTCGTCATCTTCACTCAAATAGCCGATATTGATGTTGAACATAAACCGGTCAAGCTGAGCTTCGGGCAGCGGGTAGGTTCCTTCCATCTCGATCGGGTTCTGGGTCGCGAGCACATAGAACGGCTTCGGCAAAGTATAAGTGTCACCCTGAACAGTCACCGATCCTTCCTGCATCGCTTCGAGCAACGCGGCCTGAGTCTTGGGTGGAGTTCGATTGATTTCATCGGCGAGAATGATGTTGGCGAAGATCGGGCCTCTGATGAATTCCAACTCGCGGCGGCCGGTCGAGCGATCTTCTTCGATGATGTCGGTGCCGGTGATGTCCGACGGCATCAAGTCGGGCGTGAATTGAATCCGCTTAAATGAAAGGTCCAGCACGTTAGCGATCGTGCGAATCAGCAGCGTCTTCGCAAGACCGGGCGCCCCGGTTACCAGAGAGTGCGCGCCAACAAAAAGACAGATCAGCGCCTGATCGACAACCTCATCCTGTCCGATGATGACTTTTCGAATCTCGTGCAGGATACGCTCGCGAGCAGCAACCAGCTTATCGAGCAACTCGTCTTCTCTGACTATTTGTTGAGTGTCTATCGCCATTCGTTCTCCGGTTTATCGTTATTGGTTTCCGGTTTCTGGTCTCTAGTTTCTGGTCGGGTCCGCCCAATCTGGTTCGAACCAGAAACCAGAAACCGCAAACCAGAAACCTTTTTTCAGTGCGTCAACGCGTAAAAGACATAGTTGACGCCAAATTTGTAAGCGCCTTGAGTGTCTTCAGCGGGCAACGGCTGGTAAGGATCGCCAGACCACTGCCAGTAATCACTAACGTCATTGTTATAGTTGATAATCATCATCAGCCGCCCGTGCTTGTCTTCGAAGCCAAGAAACTGAGGCTTCCCGCGGTCGTACGGAGGTCTCACGTCAAGCGTCTTGATAGAAAAGAAACAGTTAAAGATCGGATGTGTGATGTCGAGCGGCTTCATCTGGTATTCAGGCTCGGGAAACGCACGCTTAACGTAGTATTCAAAGTTCCGCATCTGGCCTGCGTTGCGAAAATCGTCCACGAGGATAAACCCACCGCGCAGGAGATACTCGCGCATCCCGGCGATCTCTTCGTCGGTCAACTGCATGTAGCCGACCTCACACATATAAGCCCACGGATACTTCATCAGGTTGGGATCGGCGAAAGAAAACATCCATTCGTTCTCGTCGAGCACAACCTGCGCTTTGGATAATTCAGAAATGATCTTCGAAAGGTGAAGCCCGGCCTCGGGATAATCATGCGACCACATAACCGGCCCGTCTCCGAGATGATCGCCTGGTGAAATCTGATAGTTCTTTATCCGCACAAACTTGAACTTGTCCGACTCGTCTTTCTTTTCCCCCAGCCTGTCATCTTCGTAACGAAAAGGCTTATCAGCGCCGCCGCTCGCCGCTGAAAGAGTCATGGGCGCAACCGCGACAGCCATCGAAGCAACAGCGAACACAAACACTCGCAGTTGTCCGATCCGCAGCCGATTTGCAATTTTCAATTTGCGATTTGCAATTTGCAATTTTCCGATCCTCTATCCTCTATGGTTTGGCACTTGCCCTCAGTTTCAACAAAAGCTCCTGCGCTTTATCAAACCCGGGCGCGATCTCGAGCGAACGCAAGACTTCGCGACGAGCCTCAGCACGATCGCCCGCTGCTTCAAGCGCGCGCGCAAGATCGTAATGAGCTTCCGCCAGATCGGGCGGCGCGAGTGCTATTTCCACTCTAAACTCTCGAATCGCCTGGGAGGGGTCCCGCAAGTCAAGATAGACGCCGCCCGCGAGCTTGTGCAAGCTGGCGTCAAACGGCTGAATGTAGAAGCTCTTCTTGAGCGCTTCGACCGCGTACTTCTGATCGCCCATCCCCAGCTTCAACTGCGCAAGCTTCGCAACCGCGCCGGCATTCGTCTCGTTGTATCGCATCAAGGTCTCAAGCGCCGCAGCCGCCTCAGCCTTCTGACCTCGCGATTCGTAGATGTCCGCCAACAACAGATATGGATTGCCATCCCCGCCGTAGTAAGGAAACAATTCCGCAGCGTGTTTCAGGAGCTCGACGGCCTTATCCGGCTCGCCCTCATTCTTATAGATCGCGCCTAGCCGCACATTTGCGAAATAGTCGTTTGGCTTTGATTTCAAAACCGCGAGCAACGCTTCCTTTGAAGGAGCCTGGCCGGCCGGCGCGTGAAGCGGCCCGCTACCCAGCGCCTCAATCCAGGCGCCGGTTTTCGAATTTATAAAGTCGCTGAACTGACGATCGAAATCCGCCGGTGTTAGCTTCAACACACGCTGAAGAACATCCACGGTCGACGCGCCGTCCTTATATTGCGAAAGCATTTTCAGAATGGTCTCGAACCCGAACTTCTCGTCGACGAAATCGCAAACCATCGAGGCTTGAAAGTAAGCCAGCGGAACGCCGTCAGGCGTCTTGGGGTGCATGAACGCGGCGTCGAGATCGTTGATTTTGACAAAACGCCCATCTTTTATCGCCTTCAGATTCTGGAGCGACCACTTATCTCCCCAGCCATCTTTAGCATGCCTCTCTTCGTAGACCGACAGCCCTTCGGAAAACCATCGGGGGATTCGGTGGTCGGTCATCTCGAGCGTGATCACGTGAGTGAACTCGTGCCACAGCGTGCTGCCCCAGTTGAACTCGCCCGCTTGCCTTGCTGCCGGGCTGTCCATCGCGATCACGGTTCCAAAGCACACTCCCAGCGCGCCAAGTCCTGGCAGCCCGAGCGTGCGAACGGCGAAGTCTTCGTGATTTGAAAACACCTCTATTATGATCGGCGCGCGGGGAGTGAAACGATACTTTGCGGTCAGCTTCTTATGAGCGTCTTCGGCCAGATCGGCCGCATAAACTGCGAGGGCCCCGCTCTCCTTCGGAGATGACTTGATCAGGAAAGGTCCGCGCACTGTCTCGTCGTAATCCTTCATCGAGTCGAGGAGATCGAGCGTGTTCTTGGCCCAGACATTGTAAGGATCGCCCTTGAAGGCTCGCTCGAGTTCAACGCGCCCTTCATCTGTCTTGCCGATACGCATCAACTGAATTCCGAGCTGAGTTCGCGCGCTCCAGAGATTCGGAGACAATTCAGTCGCGCGACGGCCAAACGCGACTGCGTCGGTGTAGCGTCGATTGTTGACTGCGAATTGAGCAAGCGTGTCGAAGACCTCACCCGCGTGAGGATTGATCGCAAGCGCGCGTTTGATCTCGGTGTCGAGATCCGATTTCCGGTCAGACAGAAAGTCCATCGCAGCTCGAACGGCAATGGCATCGAGCGCGTTCGGATTCACCTTGAGCGCTCGATCGATCCCCTGCATAGCCGCTACGTAGTTGTTTGACTCCACGTCGATCGAAGCTCGGTGCACCAGCGCCGCCACGCAATTCGGATTCACGTCGAGCGCCTTGTTAACCTCAAGCAATCGCGCTTCTTTGGACTCGAACTGGCGGCTCGTCGCCAATCCAACGCGAGCTCGAGCTGAATTCGAATTGAGATTCAGAGCGTCCGCGAAGAGGCTCGCAGCTTCACCGTAGTTGTATTTCTCGTTGAGCAACTGTCCCTGACCGATGAACGCTTCGGCTGAAGTCGGATCAGCCTCCCGAGCGTCCATGAACAGCTCGTTGGCCTCTTTGTACTTTTCTAGAATGACCATCGCTTCGGCGATTGCGGTGAGTTCCTCGGCTGACTTCGGTTGATTGTTGTTGTAGTAAGAGACGAACTCCTGAGCCGCGGCTCGCGCTTCGTTCTCTTTGCCTTGAATGCGAATCGTGCGAGTGCGGCCCAGCATCGCCCGCAACAAAGTGCCGCCTTTGGAAACTCTGGCGGCTCGTTCGAAGTCGGAAACGGCTTCAGCGTAACGGCCCGTCTCGAACTCGATATCGCCGAGCGCGCTTAGCAGTAACGCTTCCGAGGGATGGGCATTCAAGAAGTCACGCGTTCGTTTTTCTGCTGTTGAGTAGTCGCCGACTTCGATCTGCGCGCGAACCAGGCCCTCGGTGGCATCAGCGTCGTTTGGGTTCTTTCCAACCAGCGCGGTGAATACGGAAATCGCTTCTTTGTAAGCTCCGTGCTTAAGAAGTTGTTTCCCACGCTCGACGGAAACGTCTTGCGCTGCACCCGAGTTGAAGGAGCACCCAAAGAGTAACAACACAATAATAAGCACTGACCGCTTCATAGCTTTGCAAATGTAGGGGCGACCCTCCGTGGTCGCCCCAGATCCCCAATTCTAGACTTTAACCGGGCACGCGAGCTTCACCAATTCCGAAACCTGAAAACGGATAAAACTCTGGCTTTGACACATAGCCTCGTCTTACCGGGTTGAGCATGATGTATTCAACTGTATCTTGAAATTCAGCTTCGCTCCTGATCACGCGATCATTGAATGACCGCTGCCACAGATGTTTGCCAAAGAACTGTTCCGGCTTTGGACGAGGCCAGTTCTTCAGTTCAACAGCCTCAGGCCTCAATGTCAGTCGCCCTTCAGCTAACCCCTTAAGCAGTTGCGTTGCTTCGTCGTTCGCGCTTTTCTGAACTGATTTCGATGGCAACGCGATAGATCGCGTTTCCAAAATCTCACGGCAGTGCTTCCAATAGATTTGTGTCGTAAGGCTTTCGAACGCGCCGAGCAACGAGGAAAGCTGTCTACCCGATTGTTTGACACTGGCAACCAGGTGCATGTGGTCTGGCAAGAGAGTGTATGCACAAAGGCGGAGCCGCGCCAATGTTCGATCATCGAGCAAAACACTAAGTACTCTCTTCGCGAGGGTGATGTCGGCAAAGACCGGGCGCGCGGCGTCAGTCTTAAGCGTAATCGAATAAAGGGCCGATACAGAAGAATAGTCGAATCCAAGCAGCCGTAGACTGTTGTAACGACGCGCGAATGGGAAGTCTGTAGTCTGCACTGGAGCTTCCTTAATCAGTCTGGGGCGGCCACGGAGGGCCGCCCCTACATGATCTACTTCTTCTGCTTAGCCTTGATCTCTTGATTCACCGTCGCCAACTCTACTAGCAATCGCTCGAGTTCGGCGTCGTACTCTTCGGGTTTCATTTCGCTCTTGCGACCCTTGAGTTTCTCAACCGCCTCTTCAAGCTGTTGTCGACGCGCAATCAACTTCGTGAGTTCCGCGTCTCCGCCTGCTTCTTCGAGTTGCTTCGAATCGAGAAATACAAGTTTCGCAACCGAGCCGTCTCCGCCGGTCGCTTCTTCGTGACCAACACCGTCGCCGTTATCGTCGATGAGCGCATGCTCGGTCGCCAGCAGGTTCTTCTGCTTGTACCAATCAGCTGTCAGCTTGCTTGCGTGAGTGAACGCTTCCAGCAGCGAGACACGGCCGTTCTTGTCGGCATCGGCGGCAAAATCGGTCAGCCCCGCGATAAAGTGTTCGGCAAACACTGTGGCGTTTTGCTCACTGCCGCTCCGCGTAGCGGTGATTACAATACGTCCCTCGGCCGAAAGTGGTTTGATGAACTCGCCCGATGAGCTCGCGCAGTTGACGAACACCGCCCGCCTGGTGGGTAGCGAGCCCAGCAAGCCGGCGTAGTCTTTTGCGGTAAGATCGGGCCCGACCAGATTGAACTTCGCCTGTTGATTGTCGAACGAACCGTGCCCGATCAGGAACACAAACACGAAACTTTCGGAGTTCGCTGATGACTTGATCGCTGCAAACGCTTTTCGCACCTCGTCGGCAGTCGCGGGCTTGGAAGCGCCGGCATCGGACTCGCGAGCGCCGTCTTCCGCGCCGGCTGCCGCCACTTCGGTCAGCAGGTAGACGTTCTTCTCTGCGAATCCGAATTGTCCAGTCAGTACTTCACGCAGCCGCAAGGCCTGAGCCGTGAATTTCTTTTTGTAAGACTCTTCGCCGCCCACTCCTGCGACGATCAAGGCGAACTTATTTGGATCGCTAACTGCCGATTTTCTGATAGCTGTTTTCGGCTTGGCGGCTTCTTGTTCGACGGACGACTTATTCGATTGTTGATTGTCGTTGCGTTGCGCGCTCATCGCGCATGAACACAGGCCAATCATCGCAGAGAAGCTGAGGGCGCAGACAGTTCGCAGAGAAACGCGTCCGCGTAACTTTGGCGAGGCTGACGGGCCGGGAAGGGTGGCTTGTCCGCGCTGCCTTGCCTGACCCGCTAATCGGGCGGGGGCAAGCCGCCCTTCCCGACCTGTCATTCTACTTAATCCGTTCATGCTCATCCTTAACTGAACGATACTAAGCAAGGCCTTTGCGCTTGCGGATGAACCATTCCCCAGCCGCCAGGCCGACAACCAGTAAGAAGTTTATCGGCATATCCCAAAGATCGTAGCTCACGCGAATCGAGCTGGCATTCTCAGTGTGAGTGATGTCATCCAGCAGTTTGTCGACTTGCCCTGTCGTGTAATAGCCGCCGCCCGTTTCGCTGGCGATGCGTTTCAATAACTCTCGATTCTGTGCAGCGTCGCGAGCCTCTCGGTTGAGTGGGCCCACGGTGAAACTGGTCTGGGCGGGTTCCAGCGTCGTGCCCGGTTTTGAGCCCGCACGCCGCGCGGTCACTTCGACGCGATACAAACCGTCTTCTTCAGGATGGAACACGGCAGTGTAACCTTCGAACCCGCCCTCGACCGTCTGTTTCAACGGGACATCGACCGCACGACCCGAGGCGCTGATGACGTGAGCCGATACGCTTGCATCGTTGATCTTGATGAACTTGTCATCCGCGACGGACGCGCGAATTCGCACCTGTTCGCTTGTACCGTAAGAGCTTTTGTCGGTTGACGCTTCGACGGGTCGCGGCGCGGACTCAACGCTGTAACGCATGAGGTTCCGCCAAAACGTTTCAAAGGACTTGTCTTTAAACTCGAGCATCATTCGCCAACGCCAGGTATCGGACGCGAGCAGCGCCATCGTTTTTCCGCGTCCGTATCTTTCTTCAACGAGCAGCGGCGCGACTCGATTCTTTTCTTTGACGTTGCGTGCTTCGAGGATCACGGAAGCGCCCGGTTTCAGGTCAGTAATCACTTCGGGCAGCGTGATCGCCGGCATTTGTTCCCAAGCCTTCGCGTTGGCGTCAGGTTGATCGATCAGTCGAGCGGCAGGATGGTCGCGCCCGCGGTCGGCAGGCGCGGCTTTGAATGTCTGGCTATCGGTCGATTTTTCCTGGTTACCGTTTAAGAAGATCGGCAGCAGATCGGCGAGTGGAGTATTCCCGTAACCTCCCGCGTTGAAGGATCTTGCGCCGCCGAGGGCTAAAAGCGTACCGCCTCTTCGGGAGACAAACTGTTCGACCGCCTTCAACTGATCGAACGTAAAGAACGTGGCTTCCATGCTCCCGATGAACAGCGCGTCGTACTTGAAAAGCTCTTCTTCAGACTTTGGGAAACCGTTCACCAACTCATCGGCGTTCTCGACTCCCTGACGATAGAACTTTCCATCGGCTGATCGCAGAGCGGAGACCAGGACGATGTTTTTCTCTTCGGCGATCGACTCGCGCAGCTTGGCGTACTCCCAGCGAGGCTCACCTTCGATGTAGAGAATCTTTGGCTTCCAATCGACAACATCTACTACAAACTCCTGAGAGTTGTTGTCTGGAATGGGATCGTCGGATGCCGGCTTCGCAGCCAGCGTGTAATGGTGGACACCGGGTGACGATGGAGTGAACGTTACACGCGCTACAGTGGTCGAATCGTTTTGAACGGGAACTTCCTGGGACCGAAGCAAATGGTTGTCTTCGTTGAGATCCACGGTGACGCTCTTCCGCCCGCCGCTTGATTTCACCAACAGCTCCGCAGTCACCGGTGAGCCTGCAAGCGCGCGCCGAGGCGCTGTTGCGCGTACGAGCTCGACGTCACCTTCAAGGCTTTCGGGTCCAACTCCGATGGCGAATACTGGCAAGCTGCGCGACCTGAGACTCGCAAGCGTCGCCGCGAGCGTAGTCGCACGTTCGTCGTCGCTGAATCCGGAATTGTTGGCGCCGTCGCTGATGACAATCACTCCCGACATCGGCAAGCCCGATGACTCTCGAGAGGCTTGATCAAGCGCGGAGGTCAAACTCGTCTCGTCACCGCCGCCGGAAAGCTCGCCGGCGTTCTGCACTCTTTCGGCGGTCGACGAAAACTTATAAGCGCGAAGCTTGAACTTGTCCGCAAGCGCGGAGTAAAACGCGCTGTTAGCCGACAGCAGTTGCTTTACAGAATCCAGGCGCGTGCGGTTTCCCTCGTCGGGAAGTTTCATACTCGACGAGTCATCCATCAGGACTGCGACATAGCTCGATTGCGGAATCACGGATGGAACAACGATCACCGGACGCATCACGCAGAAGAGAATCACCGCTACAAGCGCGCATCTGAGAGCGATCAAGGCCAACCGCCAGCGAAGCGAGAGTCTCACCGCTGGAACGGCGTACAGAAAATATATGAGCAGCGCTAGACCAGCTACGAGCCCGATCAGCACCAGCAGCGAGGGGCGCGCGCCGAAACCAAACTGGCTCTTTGAGAAGAGCGCCTCTCTGTGGTTGAACAGAAAACTTACGACCTGTTCCAAGCATCAACTCCCGATTACGAGTGCGCTCTCCGTCCGCCGACGTTTTGCGATAGAGTTATTCTAAATGTTCGCGAGCGACCCCGCAAAGATTTGTGGCACTGAGTAGTGGTTCAGTTTGGTCTGCCGCCAGAAGGAACGGCTGATTCGCGCCGCCTTGGGTGCGCTGATCGGCGCAGATCCGCGAAACGAAGTCAGCGCAAATCAGCGGTTCCGTCTAAGCGGCAAGGTCGTCCACATCAAACTGAACCACTACCTGGCACTGACGGATTTGTGACACTGACGTGCTACCAGGATTCCTGCCAAATTGACACCGGGGTTTATTGGACAGATTGCGCTCTCTCTAATAAAGTAATGGTCTAAGTCGAGAGTCTGGCTCAACTCCCCCAAGAAGCCGTCTTCAATCAGGATCTTCAGGAGAACTATCATGACCAAGGTGACGAGCGCGGTTGCAATTGTGGCGCTGGTAGTAAGCGCGTGGATCGGCTTTGCGCTGACTACCGGCACGAATCGAGTCAGGGCTAATAACTTTACGGTGACGAATCTCGATGACAGCGGCGACGGCTCGCTGCGCCAGGCCATTCTTGATGCGAATGCCAACGCGGGTCCTGACAGCATAGACTTTCAAGATGAGCTTGCCGGCACGATCACGCTGACCTCGGGGCAACTGCCCACGATTACTGAAGACCTGACAATTAATGGCCCGGGCATCTTCTCCATCGTCGTCAGCGGCAACCATGCGTCACGCGTTTTCCAAGTCAATGGCAAGGTCACCGCGGCAATATCGGGATTGACCATTAGTGATGGAAGCATCGCCGGCTCGGGCGCTGGTATACGAAATTCCGGCGCGCTGACGCTAACCAATGTCGTGCTTTCCGGAAACTCTGCCGTCTCCGGTGGCGCCATAAGCAATGACGGCACGCTGACGATCGGCGAGAGCACTTTGTCGGGCAACTCTGCGTCTGCTATTGGCGGCGGGATCGACAGCGAATCGGGTTCGGTGACAATCACCAACAGCACTCTCTCCGGCAATTCGTCTACTGGCATGGGAGCAGCTGGAGGCGGCGGGGGCATCGCAAACAATGGCAACGGAACATTGACGATCCTCAACAGCACTCTATCGGGGAATTCCGCCGCAACTGACGTCGGGGGAGGAATCCAAAACGGAGCAGGCACAAGTAACATTAGCTTCACTACCTTGTCCGGCAACTCCGCTAGCAGCGGTGGCGGCATTGCCAACCTCGCCGGCCAAACAATGAACATCAAAAACTCCATCGTGGCCAACAGCACGTCCGGAGGCGATTGTTTTAACGCTGGGACGTTCAACGCTACAGGAACCAACTTCACCACCAATGGCACCTGCCCGGGCTTCACGGTGGTGACGCCGGCGCAACTCAATCTTGGACCGCTTGCCGACAACGGCGGCCCGACGCAGACGCATGCGCTGCTGCCCGGGAGCGTAGCCATTGACGCCGCCCCCGACTGCACCGATGTGTTTGGCAATCCTAATCGACCAAAGGTAGTCGCTCCGAAAGCAGTGGTGACCACCGATCAACGCGGTATCGGCCGCCCGCAAGGCTCGGCTTGCGACGTTGGCGCTTATGAGTTCGTGCCCTGCAATACGCCGCCGACGGCTGTTTGCCCGGAGAGTTTTACAACCTCGACGGATGCAACTCACTGCTCCGCGGTGGTCGAGTTTAGCGCGGGGGCGGATTGCCCCTGCGAGAATGGCGGTGGGAACAAGCCTTTACCGCCTAAGGGTGTCGGTGTCAAAGCCCCGGCGTTACCCACTCAAGGGTGTACGGTCAGTTGCGCGCCGGCTGCGGGATCAACCTTCCCGCGCGGCACCACAACTGTCACCTGCACCGCGAGCGACTCTTTCGGGAATACATCTCAACCGTGTTCGTTCACAATCACGGTCACCGATCAAATTCCGCCGGCTGTCTCGTGTCCGGCGAACATCGTTAAGAGCACAGACCCCAACCAGTGTTCGACGACCGCCACCTACGCGGCGACCGCAAACGATAACTGTGACGGACCGCTTACTCCGACATGCGCTCCGGCGTCGGGCTCGACATTTCAGAAGGGCGTAACGACAGTCACTTGCATGGCTACAGACTCATCGAAGAATACGGGAAGCTGCTCATTCACTGTCACGGTCAATGACACTCAGCCACCCAGCATTACTTGTCCGGCCAATATCACGACAAACGCCGATCCCAATCAGTGCTCGGCCGTTGTGACCTATCCAGCGCCGACGGTCAGCGACAACTGCCCGGGTGTAGGCGCCCCGACTTGCTCGCCGGCCTCGGGATCGAGCTTTCCAGCGGGCACAACTACAGTAACCTGTAGCGTCACCGACAGCTCTAACAACACAGCCTCTTGCTCGTTCACCGTGACGGTTCGAGACACGCAGCCTCCTACGATAACGTGTCCGCAAAACATCACCTTTGTCGCGGCGGCTACCTGTCCCGTGACCAACAGCATGCCGGTGAACTTCACTGTCACAGCGACCGACAACTGCCCTGGCGTGACTGTCATCTGCAGAAATCAGAACGGTGTCGTCGTGACGTCAGGCCAACCTTTCCCGGTAGGGACAACCACAGTCACTTGCACGGCTACGGATGTCGCCGGGAACACTGCTACCTGTAGCTTCACGGTGAGCGGCTTCAACTTCTGTCTGCAGGACGACGTAAACCCGGGCAATGTTGTGCTGATCAACGCCGTGAGTGGCGAGTACAGATTCTGCTGCGGCGGAGTTCTGGTAGCCACCGGGACGGGCACGATAACCACGAGAGGTTGCATTGGAAGCATAGACGACGCCAAGGGAGCCCGCCGGGTGCATATTCAGTGGGATACTTCCGCGAATGGCGTCGGTGAAGGCACTGCGATCGTCCAGGTGAGTACGAACAAAACCGTATGTCAAATTACCGACATGAACATGACCGACAATACTTGTTTGTGTTCAACCGCGCCGCCCGCCGGCAGCAAGCAACGCTAAGATATCAAGAAGACCTGGAGCTCAATGAGACTCACGAGACGCGAGATGTTGAAGGCTGCCACCGGAGCCGGGCTGGCTTCGCTCGCCGCACCGATGATCAATCGCGGCCGTTACCGTGTGTTCGCTTCGTCGCCGAAAGAATACTCGGCGCGCGCGATTGACCTGGTAAAGCGATCGACTGTCATCGACATGCTCAGCCCGTTCACGCTCAACTTCACAAAGCAGGCGAAATGGTTTGCCAACCCGGAGACCTTCACATCGTCTGAACTCCAGCCCTTTAAAGATTCCGGGATCAATGTCTTTCACATCGGGGTCGGAATGGGCGGGCCCGATGCCTACCTGGAAGTCCTGAAGTTCTTTGCGTCCTGGAACGGATTGATCGCGGACCACACCGATGATCTGATGCGTATCGATAGCGCATCGGATCTCGAGCGAGTCAAGTCCTCCGGTAAGATCGGCGTGTTACTGGGTCTGCAGAACTCCGAGCAGTTTCGGACACCCGCCGACGTAAACTTCTTTTACGGGATTGGCCAGCGCGTGTCTCAACTGACTTACAACTCGAGGAACATGATAGGCAACGGTTCCACTGAGCGCCACGACGAGGGCATAAGCGATTTCGGCGTAGCGATAATCGAGCGGATGAATAAGGTCGGCATGGCGGTTGATGTTTCGCACTGCGGCGACCGCACAACGCTGGAGGCGTTCGAGATATCGAAGCAGCCTGTGTTGATCACTCACTCGAACTGCCGCGCTCTGGTGCCGGGACACCCGCGCTGCAAGACTGACGAAGCGATAAAGAAGATGGGCGCGGCTGACAGTGTGATGGGGATAACCGGGGTGCGAATGTTCGTGAAAGCCGACGAGCCAACGACCATCGAACACGAGTTGGATCACTTCGATCACGTAGCTAAGCTAGTAGGGCCTGAGCATCTGGGCGTTGGCAGCGACATTGATTTGTACGGCTACGACGCGATGCCGCCTGAACTGAATCGCCAATTGCGCGCGGGGTACAAAGGCAGCTACGGGTTTCGAGAGAAAATCGATATCGAAGGAATCGATCATCCAAAGCGGATGTTCGACTTGACTGAAGGACTGATCCGCCGCAAGTACGCCGACAAGGACATCGAAGGCATTCTGGGTGGCAACTTCAAACGCGTCCTTTCGAAAGTGTGGGCGGTATGACCGCGTGAAAGTCAGGTATGTCGCCCTCGACCTCAGAGAAGAAAGACGCCGTTCGCACGTTTATCTGCATCGAGATTCCCGAGTCAATCAAGGCGCGAATCGATCAGCTTCAAAAGACGTTGAAGGCGATCGATGCCCAGGTGAGCTGGACCAAGCCGTCGAACATTCACCTGACTTTGAAATTTCTCGGAGACGTCGAGGAGACCCGAATCCAGAAAGTCGTCGACGCCGTCGAGCGCGCCGCTGCCGGACTTAGTCGATTTGAAGTTGAAGTCAGCGGCGCTGGATGCTTCCCCTCCCCTCGTAGTCCGCGTATTTTGTGGATTGGTTTCTCAGAAGTTCCTGACGCGCTCAAACAACTGCACGCAAGAGTGGAAGAGGAGCTTGCTCGAGAGCGCTTCGCCCGCGAGAAGCGAAAGTTCTCGCCTCATCTGACAATTGGTCGCCTGCGCGGGCCGAAGAACGCGCCCCGACTCGCGGAGGCTCTGATCGCAAGCGGGTTCAACGCTGAGGCGTTCACCGCATCCGCAGTTATCGTAATGCGCAGCGACCTCAAACCGACGGGCTCGATCTACACTCCACAGGCCGTCATTACGCTCGATTGAGCTGCGCTGAATCAATATCCGACAAACTTCAAAGGTTGTCGGACATTTTACAAACCTCTTTGGCCCCTGCGATATTATCAACTAAGGTGCTGGATGTTCGGTGGGCAACTCCCGGGGCAACAATTCAATGGCTAAAGTTGAAATATTAGCGGTCGTGTTGACCATCAGCGACTCAGCATCGCGAGGCGAACGCGAGGACACATCCGGACCAGCGGTGGTCGCGGAGATCGAGAAGCTGGGCGGCCGCGTAGCTGCAACCGCGATTCTCCCGGACGACCCCGTTGCGATTTCAGCCAGACTGCGCGAGTACGCAGATCGTGGTGACGTGAACTTGATTCTTACTACCGGGGGGACTGGCTTCGCGCCTCGAGACAACACGCCCGAAGCCACGCTTGCGGTAATAGAGAAGGAAGCTCCGGGGCTCGCCGAGTTGATGCGATTTCGCAGCCTGGATGAAACTCCGCTTGCGCCGCTCTCTCGCGCGGTGTGCGGGATCCGCGGGAGAACGTTGATCGTAAACTTGCCGGGAAGCACGCGCGGCGCCGTCCAGAACTTCACCGCGATTCGGAGCTCGCTGCCTCACGCGATCGGTCTTCTGTCAGAGCAATCCGGAAAGTGTGCGACGTAGTTCGTAGTTCGGCCTTTAGGCGGAAGTTCGTAGCTTGAGTATCGGAACTACATTCTACGAACTTCCGGCTAAAGGCCGAACTACAAACTTGGGATATTGATTAATGACTCCTGACAAAATCATCCACGCGACCGCAGCTGACAATCAACTCCGGTGTATGGCGGCGGTGACCACCAATCTCGTCGGCGAAGCCTGCCGGCGCCATCGCACTTTCCCTACTGCGTCTGCCGCGCTCGGACGCACGCTTACAGGTGGATTGCTCCTGGGAAGCGGCGTCAAGGATCTCGAAAAGCTCACGGTGCATTTCGACTGCGAAGGTCCGATCGGCGCCATCGTCGCGCAAGCGGATCCGTACGGGAACGTGCGCGGCTACGTCTCAAATCCTGAAGCCGATGCCATAGAGATGAATGAACGAGGCAAGTTCGACGTGCGCGCAGTAGTCGGCGGAGGCAAGCTCTACGTCACCCGCGACGCCGGGTTCGAGATCGGCTTGATGAAAGAACCTTATCGCGGCATGGTACCGATCGTGTCAGGTGAGATCGGCGAAGACATTGCTTACTATCTTGCGAAGTCTGAACAGGTGAATTCCGCGGTAAGCCTCGGCGTGTTGATGACCGTCGAAGGCACGGGTGACAACGGCTCTTCGCGACAGCCGCTCACCGCCGAATTCTCGCTCGATCAGTTGCGAGTCGCGGCGGCAGGCGGCTACATCGTGCAGATGATGCCGAGCAGTGACGAAAAGCTCGTGGCTGAACTGGAGCGGAACATCTCTCGCGCGCCGTATGCAACCGAAATGGTCCGTTCCGGTCACTCGCCGATCGAAATGTTGCAAGAGGTTCTTGGTGATTTTGATCTCCTCGTGCTTGAAGAGAAGGAGCCACGCTTTCACTGCCAGTGTTCGCGCGAGCGCGCGTTACTGATCATCTCCGCGCTCGGAGGCGCAGAGGTCGAAGACATGATCGACAAAGACAACGGCGCGGAATTGACCTGCCATTTCTGCAATGAAACTTATGAGCTAAGCGCGGACGAACTTCGTGAATTGTTGAACGATCAATGAGCTCCGCCGCCAGGACGGCTCGAATGTCTTGCAGGCTAACGGGAATTCCCCTTGGGAAACATTACAAGATCGGGTTCCGCGTTCAGCTTTTCGAGCAGCTTTTTGATGAGCCGCGTTTTGACCCTTCCCTGCACCTTCGGATGAACCAGGTATCGAACGATGGCTACCAGCCATGTGTTATCGCTCACACGAAATATCACCGACGGGCGCTCTTGCACCTCCAATCGATCGACTGGAGTCCGGGCCAGCAATGCGCGGTAGGTCCTCACCCGCTCCATCATCGCTTCGCCCACTTCTTCTTGAGCCGTTTCCTGCATTGTCGTCGCTATGAATTCAAGATCGCTTTCGTAAGCGACGTTGAATTTGATTTCATTCCACACGTATGGGAACAGCGGCGAGGAGTAGTTGTACACTGCTGAATTGAGGATCTTCGAGTTGGGAAACTTAATTACTCGACCGGTAGGGTGGTCGGTCGACAGAAAGTCTCCGCCAAACTCCCACAGGGTGGTATCCAGATAGCTGACGTCTATTACGTCGCCGGTCGCGTCGCCGACCTTGATCCGGTCCCCCACCCTGTAAGGGGTTCTCACCATGATGTACACCCACCCTATGAAGCTCGTAAGGGTAGTCTGTAAAGCCAGGCCGAGTATCAGCGAGATCACCCCGAGTGAGACAATCGCGGTGTACCAGTTGACAAAGATTGTGGATACCGCAATAAACGCGAACACCAGGATTACTATCAGTCGTTGAATTCGTTTGAGATTGTATCGCGAGACCGCGTCCTCAATGCCGCCAATCCAGTAGACTTCAGATGTCTTAGCGAGACCCAGAACCAGGACGAGTAACGTCGCCGCCTTGGTATATCTTTTGAACTGTCCGATCGCGTCGTCAGAGAATCCGAAAAAGTTTAGTGAGAACAGATAGTACAACGCCCCGAGTCCGATCAGGACCACTGCGTAACCGCTAAACCAGACTTTGTCTTTGGTTTGTGCTACAGGCTTCAGCGGTTCATCCTTGACCGGACTCTGCTTGAGCGCGTTTCTTACGTTCTCTTGCTGCCTTATCTTTACTTCTTCTGCTTCGACTGTTTGTACGTCTGCCATAGTTCTTGAAGTCGCTTGGGACCCCGCGCGCCCCCAGTCTGCGACATTCTTCGATCCCCTGTGTTACAGCTCGCCAAGCCTTATTTCTGTTTCGCTTGTTTAGCCTTTGGGGGATTCTCATCAATTGAATGCGACTCTTTTCCTTCCAACAGCTTCCCAACCTGCTGATAATGCTTGCGCAGGTTCTCGACTTCTTCTTCGCTGAGATCCTCGATATCGATCAGGCGATTGCTGGCGCCCTCGATCGAGGCGACAATTTCGTCGAGCTTCAGTTGAACGGCAAGCGATTCCTTGTTCTGCGCTCGTTGAATCAGGAACACCATCAGGAACGTCACTATAGTCGTTCCGGTGTTGATCACGAGCTGCCACGTATCGGAGTAATGAAATATCGGCCCGGTTATGGCCCATACGACGATGACCGCAAGCGCGACGACGAACGCCCAAGAACTCCCGGACCAGATCGTTACTTGCCGGGAGAATCTCTCGAGGAGAGTGCCGTTTTTGCTCGACTTCTTATTAACCATTAGCTCCTTTGTGCGGCAGGTTAACCGTGTGTCCCGGGAAATCCTCTTCCTCAACCGCGAGCTTGTTAGCTTTGTCCGGCGCCTTTCTTTCGTCCCTGGTCGTCCGGGTTACTGCGGTTGATCAATTTGGAAAAGCGACTGGTGTCGTTTTCCTGGGTCTCTTCCTGATAAAGGAACGCAAGCCGCTCTTTTTCGAATTTGGCAAAGAACTCTTCCCAGGTAATTTGTTTGAGCGACTCCTCGCCGGTGTAACCCGGGAAATCTATTCTGAGAACCCCGGGGTCGTCGCCCTTTCCAGTACCTTTCACTGCGGCAGGCTTGCCGCCGCGATCCTCAGCCCATTTCCTGATTGTCTCGTGATCGGTCGTCATTTTTGCGTCTGCCATTGACTTAAGCTCCTTGTGGTTGGATTACTCGCGCCCACGTTTCAACTTTGCGATTCAGGCAACTGGACCCCTCCCCGTTTTGTTTGAATGCATCGCTGTCCGCTTTTCAACGCACGCCAAGCTCCCGCGATGCCGATTAGTACACGAGGGCAATCAAGGTGCCACGCGCAGCACAGTAGGCCCGGCCGACCCATCGGAATGAAGGTTGCTGTTTGTCTGCTGTCAGAGTACGAAGTCGAGAAGGAGAGACGAAATGCCAAGGGGAGACAAATCAAAATACACCGACAAACAGAAGAGGCAGGCCGAGCATATTGAAGAGGGCTACGAAGAGCGCGGCGTGCCTGAAGAGGAAGCCGAACGTCGCGCGTGGGCGACGGTCAACGAAATGACCGGCGGCGGCAAGAAGAGCGGGTCCGGCCGCGGCCAACCGATCAACAAAGCTCCGGCCCGAAAAGGCGGCCGCAAGGGAGGCGCAGCGTCGGCTGCGCGGCCTGCTGCTGAACGCTCCGCTTCCGCGCGCAAGGCTGCGAGAACACGTGAACGACGGGCGGCTTAACAATCACGAACCGCTCTAAAAGAACCCAGGTCGGATTCAAAGTCCAGCCTTCAAGGTGAGGTGTCTTATGATTAGAAAACTGAAGTCGGGTAAGTACCGGCTCTACTCTCGAAAGAAAGATGCCAGGACCGGCAAACGCAAAAATCTCGGAACGTTCGATACGAGGAAAAAAGCCGAGCAGCACGAGCGAGCAGTGCAGTACTTCAAGCATCAGGGTTAAACCGACGCGCGTCGGAATTAAGTCTCCACGATCTGATCCGAAAAGATCGCGGAGGAGCTCAAGAAGTTATATTGGTGCAACCCGACGCGGAAGCCTCTCGATTTCTTGCCGCCTAATACTATTGATCCGACAGACCGGACTTCTTATGTTCTAATTCAATTCAGCGTGAACGGGACGGGGTTGCTTCACCGATTAGCAGAGTATGTCTCTACGAGCGGCGCAATCGGATCATTTTTCTGCTGAGCGAGCCGGCGAAGGATTGTTTTCAAATTGAACTTCTCCGGATTCAATTTAGCCGTGAGTTCATTCCATCTGAGCGGAGTCGAAACCGCGGCTCGCGGTACGGGACGCAGCGCATAGGGCGGCACCGCGTGACGACCGCGTGCATTTTGCACCACGTCGACGTATACGCTTTCTCCGCGTTTCGCCTTGCTCCGTTCAACCGTAGCGGTATCGGGCAAGGCATCTACTACCTGCCTGGCGATTTGCATCGCCCAATCTCTTGCCTCGTCGTAATCCCACGAATGTTGACACGGGACCAGGACATGCAAGCCCGACTTCCCAGTTGTTTTCAGATAAGACTTGACGCGTAACAGCTTCAACAAACGGTGAAGCTCCCTGGCGACGGCTATGACGTCAGCGAACGTGGCTTTGCTACGATCGAGATCGAACAAAACGAAGTCAGGTCGATCAAGGGCCTCGACACGCGAGAACCATGGATGAAAAGTGATCGTTCCCTGGTTGACCAGATACAGCAGCGTTTGAACGTCATTTACCAGAGCATAGTTGACCGCTTCGCCATCACCGCTCTCGAGCTTTACGCGCGGAATCCACGACGGATAGTACGAAGGCGTGTCCTTCTGCCAGAAGTGAAGAGCATCTTCGGTTACTCCATCGGGGAATCGCTCCAGAGTGATTGGCCGGTCGCGAAGGTGTGGCAAGATCCGATGGGCTATTTGCGCGTAATAGCGCAGCACCTGTCCCTTGGTGATCTCAATTTCGGGGAACATGATCTTGTCTTCGTTGGTGACCTTGATGCTCTCAGGCGCCTTCTTTTTGACTCGAACCTGAGAGGATGATTTTCGGGAGCGTGACTGCGTTCTCAAATGAGCTTTTCCGCGAGCGCGCTTCGATAAGTCGTCTCTCATTTTGATCAAGAGCCAGTTGTCTTTCTTACCTGATCGATTCATTCGAACCAGCGCGAAAGCTCCCTTCAACTTGCGACCCTTTAGTCTCACTTCAACGTGCCCATGCTTGATCGCTTCAGTCACCGTCTCGGGTCGAGGTTTGTGAGCCATGAGGTTTTCGTAGGTGCCTCTGTCCCATATCTTGACCTTGCCGGCGCCGTACTCGCCGTCGGGAATTTCGCCGTGAAACGTAGCATATTCGACCGGATGGTCTTCGACGTGAACCGCAAGCCGCCTGGTCGATGGTTCGAGTGTTGGTTTCTTTGGGACCGCCCAGCTCTTTAGCACGCCCTCGGCTTCCAGCCGAAAGTCATAGTGAAGCCGCGAAGCGTGATGCTCCTGGACGACAAAGATAGGTTGGCGACGCGATTTTGAAACTCGCGGGCGCGGTTCGGGCGTACGGGTGAAATCACGTTTGTGTTTGTACTCGGCTAATGCCACTCTCCGTCTTCTAGGCTGGAGGCTGGAGCGACGCAACATAATCAAACGTTGCCCGGCCCGAATATTCTAATACTCGGGCCGGGGCATTGGTTTATTTACTAGTCAAACCGTCGATCGGCGGTGCCAGATCATTTCGTGGCGGCTTGTTGCTTCGCGTAGCCTTGTGGGTTCTCGTCAAATTTCTGCTTGCAACTTGATGAGCAGAAGTAAAAGGTCTTACCGTTGTAATCGCTCTTGCCTGCTGCCTGCTGTTCGTCGATGTTCATTCCGCATACCGGATCTTTTGACATAGGGTCACCTCCTTACTTGTCAATCAGCCTTTCAACCGTTCCCATGACCGACGCCATGGGTCTCGATGACGGCTTGACGCGACTAGCGAAGCGCACTCGAGCTCGAACTCGTGGTAGCTCGCGAGTCGCAACAATCACACCACGGTTCTACGACCAGAAAGCAATTGGAAAATCAGGACTATCACGGCTACGACCAGCAGCAGGTGAATCAGTCCGCCACCGACGCCGCCGATCAGACCCAACAACCACAAAATCATCAATACGACTAGAATTGTCCAAAGCATAGTGGTCTCCTCCCTCCCCTTTTCCTCGCGAGCTGGAATTTAAAGTGGCGCTGAGCGCCCTTTTAAGCTCGCCCTAAGACTGAGCAACCATCATTCCATTAATGCCAACGATTAGCTGCACTGATTTCGGCTTACGAGCAATGACGTTCTCCGCGGTTTGATACAGCATTGCGTACCGCAATAGAACAAAACACCGGGGAGCATAGTCTGAGTTGTTGAGTGACTGCTGGAAAAATTGGACCACGACTGGGAAGTTAATGCCGATCGCTGGTTGACGAGGAAGGGCTTGTTTGCGTCTTTGCGGGGCTTACAAGGAGAAAGCTTTTCAATAAAACTCGCGCAGCAGGTTGCCGATGCGGCCCTGGAGAGTTCGATAGATCGTTTCGATTGGCTGGGTGGTGTCGATAACTTCAAAGCCATACTCGTCTATCATCGAATCGAAGACCGACAACATTCTGGTCTGGTATTCGCCAAAGCTGTCGAACAAATCATCGCCCAGATGAATGTCCATGCCCGACTCCCAATAATCAAAACCTGTTGTGCTGCTCAACACGCGCGGTATTAAATCGCTGACGTTCCCTCGCATGTAGAAGACTGCGTCGGGCTTGAGCGCAAGCCCGTAACATGCCTTGATCCACGCGGGATCGAGCCCTCGGACGATCGCGCGCGCGATAAGAGAATAGATGTAGCGGTCGGTCAACACGATGAAGCCGGCTCGCAACGCAGGTATCATTTCGTTCTCGAGCCGGTCGGCAAAATCAGTAGCGTAGAACAGCGACAGCGATATTGGACCCAGCGTGATACCTGCCTTGGCTTGTTTGATTCCCTTCCCCGCAAGCGCCGAGCGGGTCATTCCTGTATCGAGCACTGCATGGCCGCTGGATTCCAGCCACGGCTTGAGCAGCGACACTTGAGTCGAGCGGCCAACTCCGTCGGGGCCCTCGATAACAATCAGCCGGCCGCGCAGTTCCGACAGATCAATTCCAGGCAACCCCCCGCCGTAGAATTCGAACGCGTGATTGTTGGGTCGGTTATCCATTGATCCAGTATTCGTTGAATGCGAAGTGTGGAACCGGATGCTTGGGCACATCCACAATCTCTCGTTCCACTATGGCACGTACCTCGTTCTGTTGCTCTTCGATCGAACGGGTAGCATCGACCACGCGGAGACCGAATTCGTCGATCATCCCCTCATACTTTTCCTTTATCATTCCCTGAAACAACTCGAAGCTCTCTTCGATATCATCGCTCAAGCCCAGATCCATTCCCGCCTCGTAGTATTTCAAGCCCGCGCGCGCACTCAGGATTCGTTTGAGCGAAACATCGAGCGGCACTCGAAAATAGAAGGCAATGGTCGGCTTCACTGCGAACCTGTAAAGCTCGCGAACCCAGTGCCGGCTGACCCCGCGCGCAGTATCGCGCGCGAACGCGGTGTAGATATAGCGATCGGCAAGTACGATTGCGCCGGCCTTGAGCGGAGGAATGATGTGTCGTTCAATTCTGTCCGCCAGGTCCGTTGCATGAAGCAGCGAGAACGTGGTCGGTGTGAGCATCTGCTTCTTCTTGCCGCGGCTGGTTGTCTGTTTTACCAACGGGGAAGAATTCCACTCGCTGAAGAAGACCATGTAGCCTTCGCGCTTGAGCCACTGCTGAAGAAGGCTCAGCTGCGTAGACTTGCCGGACCCGTCTATGCCTTCAACGATGAAGAGCTTCCCGGGGAACTCGTGGTCGCCGTACATTTGCATCGGGAAAAGTATAGACAATGCCGCGGGTGAGGCCAACCACTCGACGCATAGCACCCGTTTACCTTGCAGTCATCCGGATGGCCTGCCCGACGACGCATTGGCGCCCTACAGACTTTCGGCGAACACCCGCAGACGCCGGTTGAACGTTGTCGCATCTTCCCAGAAAGGTGAGTGTCCGGCGTTTGCCATCATCTGAACTTGCGCGTGAGCTATGCCAGCCTTGTGCTGATCGACTGCGGATGGTTTCACAATCGCATCGTCAGTCCCATGCGTAATCAATGCAGGCTTGCGGATTCTCGGGAGAAGATCGTCATTGTCGAGCGAGCGCGAGAACAGTGCCTGACGCACATAAGGTGGAACCGACGAATTGTACCCCAGTATCAGGTACAGGTCTTCAGCCGAGGGCTCACGGGCGAAACACATGCGTAAGAACGCCTGAAGGGTCCGCACACTTTCTTCTACATCCGTGGAAAAGAAACCTGGCACGAGGCTAAGACACTCGGTGGTGAGAACTGCCAGCGCCTCCTCGCTGCCGAGTTTCGTGATCGCATCGACAAAGTGGATGCCGCTGATCGCATCCTCGCCGTAATGACGCAGATAATCGAGGATGACCAGTGCTCCATATGACCAACCGCAGAGGATCGGATGATCGAGCTTCAGCGCTTGTATTGCCGCGTTAACGTCATCAGCCCATAGCTTTGAATCGGCGTACCCCTCGCGAGGCTTATCTGAGTAACCATGCCCTCGCATGTCCATCGCGACAAGTCGGTAGTCCTCGGCCAGGTTCGAGTTCATCTGCCGGCTCCAGGCGAGCCAGCACTGGGAGAAGCCATGGATGAAAAGGATCGGGCGACCACTTGGTTTACCCGTCTCAACAACGTGGATTTGTATGTCTCCGCCGCCGGTGATTCTGTGACTTTGCATGATGTTTCTCCTCTCTGTCGTTGTCGCCTGACGGTTCGCATCAGCGGACGCTCGGTAAGTTTTCAAAGTAACCATTGTGAAAGTCGCTTCGCGGCATCCGCTCACCCCTCTGTTAGACGCGAGTTGCGGAAGGAGCTTGTGACGGAACACTATATTACAATCGTTTTGTGCCCGATCGAAAACACTCTCATAGACCCTGGTGTAGTGCCCAAGGTCCAGAACCTGTCGTGCTCTGAATTCCCCCAATGATTCTCTGAGTACGTTAGGATATGACGCTCATCCGGCTTTCCGATACCCACCTCTCGCGCCGTCTTGATCGCCATTTTGGCGTCGCGCGTGATCAAGATCGTGCTCGACTTGTATTAGCATTCCGCGGGCGCCTAGACGGCGGAAGTGAGGATTCAATCTCTCCAATCGTTTTGATTTTGATTCCAGGTGTTGGGCTTTGATGCGCATGCTAATGCATATGCAGTTTTGTTTTCGCGCTTCAAACGATCTAATTGTTTCATATACAACGGGCCGTGTCTTCCCTCCTTGTCTCCAGCCGAGTCGGTCTGGTCTTTGCCTATGAAAGGAGCACGGACCTTGTAGTTTTATCCGGAGGAGATCGTGATGGATAAGTCAGTGGTTATCATTCTTGTCGTAGCGGTCGTAGCAGTCTTGGCGATCGCAGCGGCCATATGGATGTACCTGCAAAAGAGACGGACCGAGCAGTTGCGTAATAGATTCGGCCCCGAATATGAACGAGTGGTAGAAAAGGACGGGGACCGCCGACAGGCTGAAGCAGTCCTGCTGGAACGCAAGAAGCGCGTCGAGAAATTTGAATTACGTCCATTGTCCCGCGAAGATCGACAACGCTTTTCGCGCGCCCGGACTCAACAACAGGCCCGATTTGTGGATGATCCAAGAGGCGCAGTGGCGGAAGCGGATCGTCTTATCGGTGAAGTCATGAAAACGCGCGGCTATCCTGTCGGAGACTTCGAGCAACGCGCCGCAGACATTTCAGTGGATCACCCCATCGTAGTTGAGAATTATCGCATTGCGCACAAGATCGCGATCAAAGACTCGCAAGGCGAAGCCGGCACGGAAGACTTGAGAAAGGCGATGGTTCACTATCGGGCTTTGTTCGAGGACTTGCTCGAGACCCGCGCAGCCGCAGCAAAGGAGGGACGAAAATGATTGACGATGAAATGACCCGCATTGAGGATAACGAAATCACCATGGACAGCCGCGGCGGTGAGCGCTTAAAAACTGCTGATATGGCCGCTGCAGCGACGGCGCCAACGAAGACAAAACGTGCCGCCACAGAAACCGAAGGGAATCCCGACAAAGCGGTGCCAGAAGCAACCGAAGAAAGTTTCGAACCTCTCTTTGATAAAGGTGAATCGGAGGGCTTTCAGTCTCGCTGGTACGGGATTCAAGCTGAGTTCGTGGATCAACCGCATCGTTCAGTGGAAGAAGCCGATGAGCTTGTGGCTACCCTCATGAAACGCCTGGCTGAAGTTTTCGCCGCTGAGCGCGAGAAGCTGGAACAGGAGTTCACCAGTGGTGAGGATGTTTCGACCGAGGATCTTCGAATAGCGTTAAGACGTTATCGCTCTTTCTTCGAACGCTTGCTTGCAGTGTAAAGGAACCAGTCATTGCTGGTGGGTAGCCAGTTGGCGCGCGCCGACTGGCTATGGAAACAGTAGAACTGCCGGGACTGGCTGATCAGTGCGCTTCTTATTTCCTGGGCTTCTTACTCGTCAGCCAAGCCGCTTCAGAACTTCCTTAGCGAGCAGCGTGTAGTCTTCGGCGCCGTCACTCCGAGGCGCGTATTCGAATACTGACTTGTGGTCGGCTTGTGAATAGTCCAACTCTGTGCGTTCCCGAATCACCGTTCGGAGCACCCTTCCGTGGAAAAGTTTCTTTGCTTCGTGGCGAACCATCTCCGGACCGGCACGCCGAGTCGTATAAAAGGTCATGACTATGCCGGTTCGTTCGCTGTCGATCCTCGCGTCGCGCGTGTGCGTGTCTATGAACTCGATCATTTGCTCGATCGAGCGCAAGCCTAACCACGTGCACGCGCAGGGAATCAGTAAGTAATCCGACAGCGACAATGCCGCCGAAGTCATTCGGCCGAGCTCGGGAGGACAGTCGAACAAGATGAAATCGTATTCGTCATCGCTCGCCGCAAGCGCGTGTCTGAGCGGCGACGTAATATCTCCCAAACCTTCGCCCGAAACCGTTACGTGCCACAAACGGCGTCCTCCGCTCGGCACGAGCCATACGTTTTCGCGGATATGATTCGGGTGGAATGCGCCGTGCTCGATGGCGGATGCGACGGTGCCTCGGGCGTGATCGGCTCCAGCGATAAACCTCAGGTTGTCCTGTGGATCGCAATCGACCAGCATCACTCGCGCGCCAGCCATCGCAAGACCAAACCCGAGATTCCAGGCCGTGGTAGTCTTGCCGGTTCCACCTTTCGATGCAGCGATGGCAATTCGCTTACTCATTTGTACACCGGGCGGAAGGAGTAAGATTCTCTGCGCTGTTCTCTGCGCTGAGAAATCAGAAGACCTCTAGCGCCCGGACTTATCCAGGTCTCTCGACTCAGCGACTGCCACGGCCAGCTCGGCTTCGACCAGCGCGTCGGCCTGCTCCTCAGAAACCACGACGTGGAGATTCTGTATTCCTCGATACGCAAGATAGTGATTGTAGAAAACCATTACAAGCCCGACTGCCGGGATCGAAAGAAAGATGCCGATCAATCCGCCGATCTCGGCTCCCGCGAGAATAGCCAGGATCACCATTATCGGGTGCATCTTGATTCCGCGTCCGACTATTCGAGGATATACCACGTAGTCTTCAATGATGCGAAGGATCGCAAGAAACAAAGCAACGACGAGCGCCGTCTTGAAAGATACCGTCAGCGTTAGAAGAAAGATGATAAGGGCCGAAAGCAACGGGCCAACCAGCGGAATGAACTCCAGCAACCCGGCTATCGCTCCGAGCACGATCGGATACGGGGCGCCGATCAGGGTCAGCCCTATCATCATCAACGCGCCCACTACCAAACACGCGGTGATCTGCGCCCGGATGTAAGCCGCAAGCGTCCCGCTGATGTCCATCAGCAGCCAATGAGCGCGCTTCTGCAACCGCTCGGTGGGCAATAACGCCAACAGGTTTTGCTCAAACGAAGCCGCATCCTTAAGCAGAAAGAATGACAACACCGGAGCCAGTACAAGCCACGTCAGATACTGCAGATAACCCAGGGCCCCCGCGAGCGATTCCGTCAGCCACTCCGCGACGGAGCTAGCCATGTCGCTGGCACGGGTGAAGATTGCGTCTTGCCACGCCTGAGGTACCTTTACGTGTTTCATCCAGCTATTGGCATCGTTGAATATCTTTGTGACGCTCGCTTGCGCGGACTTGCTATAGCCGGGCAGGTTCTTGGCAAGTTCGGTCACCTGCTGAGACAACGGCGGCCAGACCAGTTGCAGCACTGCAAAGAATGCGGCGCCGATCGACAAGTACACGACAATGATCGCAATGCTCCGGGGCATTCTGATTTCGTAGCGTCCGATGTAAACCGGTTGCTCGATCAAACGAACGATAGGCGCGATCAGATAGCAGAAGAAAATCGAGAGGACTAATAACAGCAGGACGCTGCGAATCTGGTAAAGCAGCCAGCTAGCGACGATCAGGCCCGCCAACACGACGATCACCCGCAAAGTTACGCGCGTCCACAGGCGAACCATCTCCGAGTTTTCGTGCTGTTTCTCCTTCAATCAGTCCCCCATTGGGAAGGAGCTTCTATGTTTGGCGAGTATAGCACACAGAAGCCTTCGATGCCGCCGAGGTTTGAGGTTTGAGGTTTGAAGTTTGGGGATCGAGATTGGGATGGAGGATCTAAGACTCGGAATTGCAAACTGAAGAAGAAAGAGGAGTGGTTACCAAAGACCCGCCGTCACATTTCAATTTGCAATTCCCGATTCTTTACAAACGCTCAGTTTCGGCGGGTCCCACCGCTTGCGTGCATTCGGCGAATGTCCTCAGCCAGCGTTTTCGCCTTCGGGATCTCGGCTATCGCACGCTGCAGCTGCACATCACCATCGGCCAGCGCGGCCCGCGCGTTCTCTTCACCAAAGGCCGCAATCGTAACGTCGTATCGAATCCGTCGCTTCAGCCAGTCGGCATCCTTGTCGACTCGCGACTCGTCCGCTTTCAGTTCCTTGTGTCCGCGCAAGAAGGTCTTAAATGCCACCAGAACCTTGTCTCCCACCGGATAGTCGCTCGCGGTCAGGCGGTGCTTGTGATCACAAACATGGTCGATCTTGAATTCTCCGAATCCCGGAATTTGCCCCGCCACAAGCGAGCGCGAGAATTGAAACAGAGGCTCAACCCACACGCGTTGAAGCTCAATCTCATGAGTTGGGAATTTCACGACCGTATCCGGTTGAATGCCTCCGCCTCCGTAAACTGCGCGCCCGGTGTCGGTGCGCTTCTCGTCGGTAGTCTGAACCGCATCTTTGTCGCCGCGTTTCAGATAGTAATCGTAGAAGGATCGATTAGCATACTCCCGCTGGATCAAACGACCGCTGGGCGTATAGAAGTGACCGGTAACAAGCCAGAGTCCCGAGCCGTCGGATAGTGGAAACACGCTCTGCACCAAACCCTTGCCAAAGCTGTTCTCGCCGACGATCACCGCGCGGTCGTGATCCTGGAGGGCGCCGGCAACGATTTCAGAAGCCGAGGCTGACCGCGAGTTGATCATCACCACTACCGGAAATGTCTCGGGCGTGGTATTGCTTGCGACTTCTTCGCGGGTGGGAAAAATCTGGGGGCGCCCACGCAATGTCACTATCGGCTGGCCTCGATAAAGAAAGAGGTTTGTAATCTTCTTCGCCTGGTCTACCAGGCCGCCGGGGTTGTTGCGCAGATCCAGTATCAGAGAAGTCATCCCCTGCTTTTGCAAGTCGGCCAGTGCGGTGCGAATCTCGTCAAAGCTTGTAAGGTTAAAGCCTCGTTCGAAATCAATGTAGCCCACACCGTTTCCGGCCATGTAATAGTTGGTGACCGAATCGAGTTTTACAGCTTCGCGTGTGAACTTGAATTCAAGCGGCTGGCTTACGCCGAGGCGAGTGACCTTCACGGTTACGGAGGTGCCCTCGGGTCCGATCAGCTTTTGCGATACCTGCAGCGATGTCCAGTTCTCGGTGTTTTCTCCATTGATCTCAACAATTTGATCGCCGTAGCGAACGCCTCCTCGATAGGCGGGTGTTCCGTCGAAGGGAGACACTATATAAACCTTGTCGTTCCGCGGCGCGATTGTGGAGCCGATGCCGGAGTAACGGCTGCGCTGATCCTGCTGAACCTTTTCCCATTCCTTCGGATCGAAATAGTTCGAGTGCGGATCCAGAGTGTGAAGCATTCCGAGGATCGCCGACTTGTTGAGCTTGCTGAAGTCGATTTGTCCCGCGTAGTGATCGTTGGCCACCAGCAGCGCATTTCCAAAGTCCTGCGCAATCTGCTGCCTCGTGGTTGTCTCATCGCCGCTCTGTCCGGACCTCTGCGCCGGATGCGCGCCCGCAAACGTGATCGGAATAACAAGGGCGACAACAAGCAACCAGTAGCGTTTTTGAACTTTCATCGTGAATGACTCCTCGGCAAACAACATTGGAAACCAGTAGGCGAGTCACGGGAGAGACATCTCGCTATTTCAATCCGGCTTCAGCAGAATCGTCACAAGTATCGTCACAAGAAATATTAGCGGAAACAGTTTCGCGAAACAACCGGTGCGTTGAATAGGCTCCGGATGTGACTAACACTGCACGGTTTAGGTGAGACGACTTTTTGACACTTCGATTCTGCTAGTCTCGAGTCGCTCGGGTGCCCTTGTATTCGAAGGTGAGTGCGTAAGGTATTTCCGATCACCTTGCGTCTGTAACGAATCCTTCGTACTATTCGGTTCGCGAAGTTCCTGGTCCGCGGTCTAACTAAGAACGCGCCTTTACGAAGGTTTCAATTCAGTCGCCCCGCGATCGCGGTTAATGAGCGTCGTGATTCGAATTATCGGCAAAGGGCTAACCGGCAACGTGACACTCAAGCCCGCGGGAGTCGGATGGATTATCGGCGTCAATAACTAAAGGAGATAACCACATGAACAATCTCGCTATTGCTTCCTTTGCACTCGCGTTTGTGATGTTGCCAGCACCTTCACATGCATCAGGCTCGTCTCCTGGGCAAACAAGATGCAATCTGACGGAAACCACCGGCCCAGGCGTTCGCGGTCTCCGGCCAGGCATGGGCACTCAACAGTTCCTGGCGTTGTTTCCAGGGATAACGAAAAAGAGAGAGATGAGGGACGCCATCGAAAAGGCGAAGTCTACTACGGGCGCCGACGCTGTGTATCTTGGCGTGACTCCAGTAACCGACGGCGACGCCCGCCAGTTCGCCGGGATTGAATCAGTGGCTGCCACTTTCTATAAGGGGCACGTGGTTGACTTTACTGTTCAGTACGGCGGCGCCAGCTGGAGGAACATTGATGAGTGGATCGCAAAGCTTGCCGAGTCGTTCAATCTTCCGCGAGCACAAGACTGGCAGTTCGGTCCGGATGAATCACCCAACAAGGTCTTGAGGTGCAACGGCATAATGATTGAGGCGGCAATACAAGGCGGGAGTGCGTCGATCAGGGTGCGGAATACCGGCTACATGGACGAAGTCGAAGCGCGCACGAAAGCAGCGGAAGATAAACAGCGACGCGACGTCAAACCTTAGCCTGGCTGTCCTCGAGTCAGCTTTGGGATCCTCGGGCAATCGCTCACGGGAGCTCTGCTCAAGAACGAACGGCCCGGGCCCTAAGGCTCCGAGCCGTGCGTTTTGCTATCGTAGACTGTTTGGTAAGACCTAGTTTCTACGGGGCTCAATTTCGCGGCCCGCTCTCAAGCGACGAACATCCTCGGCCATGATTCTGGCCTTGGGTATTTCCGAAAGCGCGCGCTGCATCTGAAGATCAGTCTCCAGAAGCACCTCGTACGCGGTCTCGACTCCGTAGGCTGCAGTCACCGCTTCGTAACGAATCTGCCTCTTGACGAAGTCGGCGTCCTTATCCGCGCGCGAAGCGTCGAGTTTGAACTCTTTGTGCTCATCAAGGAAACTCTTGAACGCGGCCAGAACTTTTTCGCTAATCTGATACTCGTTTGATTCGAGTTGATGGTGATGATTGGCTTGCCGATCAAGCTTGAATTCAGGGAACCCCTGAATCTGACCGGCTACAAGCTGGTGAGTAAACTCAAAGACCGGATCAAACCACACCCGCTGAAGTTCAAACTCATGCTGCGGAACTCTGATCTTCACTTCGACGTCGGGATCGATTCCCCCGCCACCATAGACGGTTCGCCCCGAGTCGGTGCGCTTCTCATCCGTGTGCGTTCCATTCTCTCCGCGCTTCAGGTTGTAGTCATAAAACGATCGCCCGCTGTAGTCGCGTTGAATGAGCCGGCCGCTCGGCGTGTAGTAATGCCCGGTCGTCAACACGAGGGCCGATCCATCCGATAGCGGAAACGGGCTTTGCACGAGACCCTTTCCAAAACTGTTCTCGCCGACCAGCCTCGCGCGGTCGTGGTCCTGCAGTGCGCCTGCAACAATCTCAGCCGCTGAAGCCGAAAGGCGGTTTATCAAAACTACAATGGGGTAGTCTTCGGGCACCTGGTTGTTGGCCACGTATTCGCGAGATTGAAACACGTTCGGGCGTCCGCGCATTGCAAGTATCTTTTGACCGCGATACAGAAACAGGTTGGAGACGCGTTGCGCCTGCTCGACCAACCCGCCGTGATTCCCTCGGAGGTCGAGGATCAGGGAGGTCATTCCACGCTGCCGCAATTCTCCGAGCGCAGTATGAACTTCATCATAGGTCGTGGTGTTGAATCCGCGCTCGAGGTTGATGTAACCAACACCGCCGCCTACCATGAAATAATTTGCGACCGATGGCAGTGGCACGGGGCCGCGCGTCAGCTTGAACTCAATCGGTTTGTCCACGCCGAGTCGACCGATCCTGACTGTGACCGAGGTGCCTTCCGGGCCGAGCAGCTTGCTTCTAACCTGGGCCTGAGTCCACCCCTCGGTCGACTCACCATTAATCCCCGCGATGTGATCACCGTAACGGAGCCCGGCTTTGAAAGACGCAGTTCCCTCGGTTGGCGAGACAATGAACACCTTGCCGCTGTGTTGAATGATTGTAGAACCGATGCCGTAGTAACGACTGCTCTGATCGTTTTGGAATTCTTCCCATTGCTGGCGGTCGAAGTACATCGAGTGCGGATCAAGCGTGCGAAGCATCCCGGTTATCGAGGCCTTGGTGACTTTATTGAAATCAACCTGACCAGCGAAGTGGTCTTTCGCTACGAGGATCGCACCGCTGAAGTCTTCAGCGATTTTCTGCCTGGCAACCATATCCGATTGGCTCTGGTAGTGTTGCCCGGTATGCGCACCGGCAAAGGTGATTGGCAAAACAAGCGTCAGGACCAGTAGCCAATGGCGCTGCTTGAATTTCATCGTAAGCCTCTGAGTGTAGTTCGTTGTCATTCTCACATCAGCCCACATCGGGCGCCGGGCCGCCATCCGGTTCCAGGTGTTACTGAGTAACGTATCGCCGCAAGATACCCGGCGATTCTACAAGATGCATATTCGGAAAACAACCGTACCTTTACGGCAAGATTGAACCACGCTTCGGCCTCGCGATCCCCGCTCGCGTTGCAGCAGTTTGGAGTCGTTGTTTCCCGATGTTTGAATCGCTCAATAAATACGTCGTAGAAATGCCGCGCAAACTGCGACCCAAATCCGAAGAGATTATGTTCGTCCGCGAGTCGAACAAGCGTTTGGCGCATAGGCGGAGCGTTCGACATCAGCTCCAACAACACCGGGACAAGCGTAAAACTGATAGTGCGGAACGCCACACACGGTTGAATGAGAAGAAATCGCGGTTGCGTTGACTACATATTCATGTGGTGACTACATCTTCCTTTTGACTGTCTCCTTCGCGCCATCTGCTTTCACGTACGCCACATTTACGATCGGCTTCAGGTTCGGTCCAAGTCGCAAGCGGTCACAAAAGCACTTCGAAACATACTCGCCAGATAACTGCCGACCGCTAATCCAGCACAACTTCCCGCCAATCCATGTGGTGACTGCCCTCTCGGTTTCGAGTATTCCTTACGTGCGTCTCTCATAGACCAGGGCCGCAAATAAACATACCGAGGGCCGCGAGAAGTACACGCAGGGGAAATGCCGGAGTAAGGAGCGGAGTCAGGAAAATCATATGAGTAAGGGAGGAGATTTATGACAGCGATAAAGACAACGTTAGCTCTGTTCGCCATCGTCACGTTGAGCTCGGCGCTTGGAAGACAGGCCCTCGGTCAATCCGAAACCCGTTTGCCCGCAGTGCCGAATCAACTTTGGTCTGGCGGGCATCACACGCGTCCAAACAGTGCGCGTCAATCTGGTTGAGGTAGGAGACGTCCCGCCAGGGCCATGCCGTCAGGTCGAGATCATGTTCCTCAATAGTCGCGGTACGCCTCTCGGTCGCTCCGTCGACTGCGTCGGGTCCGGTCAGCCGGTCTTTCTTGATCTCAACGGAGCGTCCATTGATGGCTCAACGAATCGGACCGAGGTTCGCGTAGCGGTCAGACTACAGCCGCCGCCCGAAGCTGATCGCGATCAGAGCAATGTTGTTGCCACTGTCGAAGTAATTGACAACCAGACGGGTAAGACTGTCGTCAAGGTTCCGGCGGTCCAGAATCAGCCGCCAAATGACTTTGCTGTAGCCGTGAGTCCAAGGCTCGGTATCGCTCACCGCCGGGAGTTCCGGGGCATCCACTGTGCTCACTGCCGTGACCAGCGGCGCTGCGCAGTCGCTTAGTCTTAGCGCAAGCGGTTTGCTGCGGGTGCCGCAGCCTCGTTCAGTCCTGGTTCGATTTCGTCGGGCAGTTCGTCATCGCTGAATATTTCGACAGGGCCCGGTACGCCGGCAGGTAACTACTTAATCACCATAACAGCAACAGGAACAAGCGCCACTCACACCACCGCGCTGAGCTTATCGGTGAACCTGCCGCCAGCTGGAAGTTGAAGCCGATACGCTTCATCAGAACTCGAGCGCAGGGAGCTCGGTCCAGCCCCTCAGGAAATTACGACTCATCGCGAAGATCAAGTTGAGCCCCTTCATCGCGCGTCTTGTCTTCGCAAATTATGCTCATTTCATCTCGACCTCTCCGCCCGCATTCACCCATGCGTCAAAACCGCCGTAAAGCGGATGCACATTCTTGTACCCGTGCTCCATGAGCTTCTGCGCCACACTGGCGCTTGATCCCTCGTTCGGTCAGGTGCAGTAAGTCACGATCGCACGATCGCGCGCAATCTCGCTCAGACGACTCTCCACTTCGTCGGCCGGAACCCTGAGCGAACCCGGAAGCTTGATGCTGGCCTCGCTCCAGGCCGTCGGATTCCGGTTGTCGAGAATGGTGAACTGCTCACCCCGATTCAGGCGTTCTCGCAATTCATCGACAGTAATTCTTGTTGGCGCCACTGCATTTCGAATCTTAGCGCTCATACATACCTCCTTATTCGTTGTCTGGCCAAGAGACTTTCTTTTATGAGGCAACGACTATGCCGTTTAGTCGCGAGAGTGAGGCTGAAATCCACCGCAATGTTACGAACTTTCTAGCCTTTATCCTGTACTGGTTCGCTGTACGATTCAGAGGCATTCCGGACTGTATCTCGAATTAGCCCTCCAACAAGGGTGATGGGTTCAGGATGATTTCGATATCTTGCCGGGGCCGAAGGAACCGCTGATTGGCGCTGACTGTCGTTTCGCAGATGTACGCAGATCAGCGCTCTGATTCGCAGCGCAAATCAACGGTTGATTCTTCGCCGCAAGACCAACCGAACATGGGCGAAATCGTTGACACTTCAAGCGTCGCTAACCTATCATCAAGCTTACTTGCTGAGCCTTTCCTGCTTCCGCGTGACCATGACCGAGGAGACACCTTGATGAGCACGATGAGCACAACCGATGTCACAAATCGCCTTGAAGAAGCCGAGCGCGAATGGGAAGAGCGCAAGCTCGAGCCGTCATTGAAGGAATCGCCCGAAACCAAAAAGTCATTCACCACGGTGTCGCTGGCGCCAGTCGAACGTCTTTACACGCCGAACAGCTTGCCGGAATTTGACTACGAAACTGAGCTCGGATTCCCCGGTGAGCCGCCTTACACTCGCGGCATTCACGCGACCGGCTATCGAGGCAAGCTCTGGACTATGCGTCAGTTCGCGGGGTTCGGCTCTGCGTTCGATACCAATCAACGGTTCAAGTATTTGCTCGCAAACGGGCAGACTGGTCTATCGGTCGCATTCGATTTGCCGACGTTGATGGGCTACGACTCGGACCATCCGTTCAGCGAAGGCGAGGTCGGTAAGTGCGGCGTCGCCATCTCGAGCCTTGCCGATATGGAAGTGCTATTCGACGGTATACCGTTAGAGAACGTCACTACTTCGATGACGATCAACGCGCCCGCTTCGATGATTTTCGCAATGTTCCTGGGAGTGGCCGAGAAGCAAGGCGCGGACTGGAAGAAGGTTGGCGGTACGATTCAGAACGATATTCTGAAGGAGTACATCGCCCAGAAGGAATGGATCTATCCGCCGAGACCGGCTATGCAACTCATTGTTGATACCATCGAATTCTGCACAAGAGAAGTGCCGCGCTTCAATCCGGTTTCGATCTCGGGTTATCACATTCGAGAGGCGGGCTCGACTGCGCTTCAGGAACTCGCGTTCACGCTGCGAGACGGAATCGAGTACGTCCAGTATGCGATCGATCACGGAATGGACGTCGACGATTTCGCGCCGCGGCTGAGTTTCTTTTTCAACTCACACAATGATTTCTTCGAGGAGATCGCAAAGTACCGCGCGGCCCGCCGCATCTGGCATAAGGTGATGACTGAACGCTTCAACGCGAAGAACCCTCGCTCGTGGGCGCTTCGGTTTCACACCCAGACCGCGGGAGTATCGCTGACGGCTCAACAGCCTCTGAACAATATCGTGCGGGTAGCGATTCAGGCGCTGGCCGGAGTGTTGGGCGGAACGCAATCTCTTCACACTGACGCCTACGATGAAGCCCTGGCGCTGCCTTCTGATGCCGCCGCGTTGATCGCGCTTCGAACTCAGCAGATCATTGCGCACGAGTCCGGCGTCATAAACACGGTGGATCCGCTCGGCGGCTCTTACTTCCTCGAAAAGCTTACGCGGGAGATGGAAGAAGGCGCGTTCGAGTACTTCCGAAAGATCGATGACTTTGGAGGAATGACCGAAGCGATCGAAGCGGGCTTCCCGCAACGCGAGATTCAGGATTCGTCTTACGAGTTTCAGAAGGCGGTCGAGTCGCGAGACAAAATCATTGTCGGAGTGAACGACTACGTGATGGATGACGAGCCTTCGGCGATGAACCTGCTTCAGATAGATGAATCGGTGGCCGAGCTTCAGGCTGGCCGCTTGAGGAAGCTGCGGGCCGAACGAAACAGCTCGAAAGTCGAAGAAACGCTGAAGGATCTGGCGGCGGGCGCGCGGGCGCGCGTCAACACGATGCCGTTGTTGCTGGACTGCGTGCGGGCTTACGCAACACTGGGTGAGATGTGCGATGCGCTCAGACCGGTGTTTGGTGAGTATCAGGAGCCGGCATTTTGAGCGAAGGGATCATGTCTGAAGCGCGAATAAGAGTGTTACTCGCAAAGCCCGGACTCGATGGCCACGACCGAGGCGTCAAAGTCATCGCTCGGGCGCTGCGCGATGCCGGGATGGAGGTCATTTATACCGGACTTCGCCAAACGCCCGAGCAGGTCGTCGCCGCCGCCGTCCAGGAAGACGTCGACGCAATCGGCTTGTCGATTCTGTCCGGAGCGCATATGACACTTTTCCCTCGCGTGGTAGAACTCGCCAGGCAGGAAGGACTCGACGATGTAGTGATCTTCGGCGGCGGGATCATCCCCGATGAAGACATTCCTCGCCTGAAAGAACTGGGAGTCAGCGAAGTGTTCACCCCGGGCGCGCGAATGCAGGAAATCATCGACTTCATCCGCAGGAACTCGCACACCGCACCCCAACCTGCGTAAGCATCGCCTCACCGGTCAAGATACTAACGTTCTCTTTTAGAACTGATTGTCAGCTTGCTCACAGAGCTGATGCGTCGTAGTATGTGATCGCTCTTACGAACGCGAAGGCGCTAACCAAAAAGAGGAGAACAAATCATGTCAGATCGACCACAATACATATTTGGGTATGGATCACTGGTTGAATCCAAGTCCCGCCAGATGACCTGGGCCAGCGCCCTCTATGCTTCTCCTTGTGTTGTGAAGGGCATCGAGCGCGGATGGTTCGATCAAACCGGCGGGTCCAGCATCACCACCACTTACCTTGGCGCGGTTGCTGCCGCAGGCTCGCAATGCAATGGAGTCATTTTCTCAATTACGGCTCAAGGACTCGCGAGCTACGATCAACGTGAGAGCGGCTACAAACGGGAGAAGATCGCGCCCGGCAGCGTAACCATGCTCGATGGGACCAAAGCCGCGCCGGATGGAGACATCTGGTATTACGCCAATCAGAAGAAACGTTACTCCTCGCCTGAATTCCCGATTGTGCAGTCCTATGTTGACGTATGCATGAACGGCTGTTTGGAGATAGAGGCTACATATCCACTGGCTAAGCAAGCCAAGTTTGCCGAGACCTTCTTGAAAACCTGTTCCAACTGGAGCGAGTGGTGGGTGAATGATCGATTGTATCCAAGGAGAGCGTTTATCTACGTGCCAAACGCTTCGAGGATCGATCAGTTGATCATAGATGTGTTGGGACAGGAACTGTTTTCAAAGATAAAGATAGAACCGGCAAGTTGGGAGAAGTGAGCCAAACCTTACGAACCCGACAACCTCAGCCCTGACCTGGCAAAACCTCGGTCCCGACGCATAACGCTTCGCATCGACGCTGCAGCGACTGCGCTTGCGTGAGCGTCGGTCATGCGATAGAACACTTCTCTCAATCAACGAATCTCCGAAACTTGTGCGCACCAGTGGAACCTTTCTTTTGAGAGCCTTTGTGACGCAAGGATTATCGAAAGAAATGTAGCGTAGACCGTCCAGTCTGCGCATGTCTCGGATCGCACTCACTTCGGAACCTGCGCAGACTGGACAGTCTACGCTACATCTCCCAAGGAGCAGTCGTATGCGAAAGAACATCTTATTCACTCTTATACTCGCCGTGGCCGCTTTCGCCGTTGCGATTCCCTTCACTCTTCATCAAGACGCAGAGGCTCAAGGCCGAGGCGCAGCAACCCCGGAATTGATTGCGCGGCGAAACTCAATCGAGAAGGAATTGGAATCAGTGGCGATCATCGATCGCAAGTTGATGATCGCAATGCGCGACGGCAAGCGAATGGCGACCGATGTCTATCGCCCGAAAGACACATCGAAGAAATATCCCACGATCTTCGTCCGCACCCCATACAACTTCAATTTCTGGGACGTTCGCAATGGCGCCCCGCGCGATATGAGTAACGAGCTTGAAGCCGTGAAGCGCGGATATGTCTTTGTCGAGATGAACGAGCGAGGTCACTTTTTCTCAGAGGGAAATTACGACATCCTCGGCCCGCCGCTCACTGATGGCGATGATGCTTTCAGCTGGATGGCCAAACAGTCGTGGTCTAACGGCAAGATCGGCACGATCGGATGCTCGTCGACTGCTGAGTGGCAATTGGGAGTTGCGGCACAGGGTAATCCGGCTTACACCACGATGATCCCGCAGGGCTTCGGCGCGGGTGTGGGACGCGTCGCGCCGTATTACGAGCAAGGGAATTGGTATCGCGGTGGAGCGGTGGAGATGTTGTTCATCGCGTGGATCTACGGGGAACAGAACCAGGTGCGGCCGATGTTTCCACCTAATACTTCGCAGGAGGATTTGATCCGCGCCTCAAAGGAATTCGATCTCGCGCAGCAACTGCCGCCGGTCGATTGGTCCCAAGCGCTTCGGCATCTTCCCGAGAAGGACATCATCAAGGCAGTCGATGGTCCGCACGGAATCTTCGCCGATCACATGCCTGTGGACACTGGCGGCGCGATGATCGAGCGCGCGCCGAATGATCCGGCCTGGTACAAGGGCGGATTGTGGCACGACAACATGAAGATCAACATACCCGGCTTCTGGTTCATGTCGTGGTACGACGTGTCCGTCGGGCCCAACCTGGCGGCCTACAATCACGTGCGCAGGACAGCGAGTCCCGAGATAGCAAATCAGCAATATGCGGTTATCGCGCCGACTCTCCACTGCGCGTACAAACGTGCCACCGAAAACACGATGGTCGGTGAGCGCCGCATGGGCGACGCTCGGCTGAACTATGATGAGCTGACCTACGCATGGTTCGATTACTTCCTCAAAGGAGAGAAGAACGGAATTCTCGAGAAGATGCCGAGGGTGCGTTATTTCACGATGGGCATCAACAAATGGCAATCATCTGATACGTGGCCTCCGGTTGGCGCGCAACCGATAAGCTTTTTCCTCTCGAGCGGCGGGAAAGCGAATAGCGGCAGCGGCGACGGTGTGCTGAGTGAAGTGACTCCAACCGCGGACAGTCCCGACAAATTCGACTACGACCCGATGAACCCGGTGCCGTCTTACGGCGGTAATGTTTGCTGCACAGGAAACGCGGTGCAAGGCGGCTCATTCGATCAGCGCAAGATGGAGGAGCGGCAAGACATTCTTGTTTACAGCACTGAGTCGCTGAAGCAAGGAATGGAAGTGAGCGGTCCCATCGAAGTAACGCTCTATGTGTCATCGGACGCAAAGGACACCGACTTCACTGTGAAGCTGATTGATGTTTATCCGGATGGAAGGGCCTACAACCTGGACGAGACGATTCAGCGGCTAAGGTATCGGAACGGCTATGATAAGCCCGTGGCGTTGCTGGAAGCAGGAAAGGTCTACAAGGTCCCACTGCAACCTATGACGACGAGCAACTACTTCGAAGCAGGTCATAGAATTCGACTCGAGGTATCGAGTAGTAACTTCCCGCGCTTCGACCGGAACCTGAACACGGGCGGGAAGAACTACGACGAATCGCAAGGAGTCGTCGCTCATAACGCCGTGCATCACTCGAAGCAGTATCCGTCAGAGGTCAAGATCACAGTGGTGAAGAAGTCATCTGCGCCTTAGTAGTGAGGGTGAGAGTGCAACGCTCTTCCAATCTACAGACCTGTACGGGCGGCCCTCCGTGGCCGCCCCTCCTCGCGGCGACTCCAGATCAAACGAAGAGGGGCGCCCAACGGAGGGACGCCCGTACAGGCCGATAAACGCGGAATCAATCAATGAAAAAAGAACTGCGCAATGCTCTAATAGTCTGCCTCGTGCTGACGTCGCTGTCCGCCGCACAACGTCCCGCGCCGGGCTCGGCTCAACCAGCGCCCGGCGCCACTACGGCCGTTGATGCCGCCTTCGTCCGCGAGAACTATTCCAAATACGAGTACCGCATCCCAATGCGCGACGGAGTAAAGCTCTTCACTTCGGTCTACGTTCCAAAGGAGGTGATCGCCGAGGGGAAGACCTATCCTATCCTCCTCGAGCGAACGCCTTATAACGTAGCGCCGTATGGCGTGGACAAGTATCGAGCCACTGTAGGTCCGTCGGAACTGTTCGCCCGTGAGAAATTCATCGTCGTCTATCAGGACGTGCGTGGCCGCTTTATGAGTGAAGGCGATTACACAATCATTCGCCCCCACAAACCGGCGAAGGGGCCTAAGGACACCGATGAAAGCACGGATTGTTATGACACCGTCGAATGGCTAATCAAAAACATTCCCGGCAACACCGGCAAGGTTGGAATGTGGGGCGTGTCGCAGCCGGGCTTCTATGCGGCGGCCGGCATGATCGACGCGCATCCGGCGCTGGTGGCAGTGTCGCCGCAAGCGCCGGTAACCGACTACTACTTGAACGACGACTCCTATCACAACGGCGCGTTTATGCTGGCGCATCGTTTCCGTTTCTACCAGGGCTTCCGGCAACGCGAGGGAGAGCCGGAACCGCCGCACCCCGCGCTTCCGCTCGACTACGGCACGCCGGATGGCTACGAGTTCTACTTGAATATGGGATCGCTCGCCGACGCCGATGACAAATACTTCAAACATCAGCAGGTTTTTTGGACTCAGAATATCGAGCATCCCACCTACGATGAATTCTGGCAGGCGCGGTCGATCTGGAAACATTTGAAGGGCATCAAGCCGGCGGTGATGATAGTCGGTGGATGGTACGATCAGGAAGACTCGCAGGGACCGCTGCGAATGTTCGATTTCATGCAAAAGAACTCGCCGCCCCAGAATCTCATGCTGGTTATGGGCCCGTGGAATCACGGCGGGTTTGCGCGCGCCGACGGCGACAAGCTTGGCAACGTTAACTTTGGCGTGAAGACCGGCGCGTACTACCGCGAGAAGATCGAGTTCTCCTTTTTTATGTATCACCTGAAGGGCAGGGGCGAAGGCAAGTTTCCGAAGGCCTGGCTCTTTGAAACCGGCCTGAATCAATGGCGCAAGTTGGACGCGTGGCCGCCGTCGGAGGCGCAGTCAAAAACAATCTATCTCGATATCAAAGGCAAGCTCTCCTGGCAGCAATCGTCTGCGCAAGCCTTTGACGAATACATCTCAGACCCGAATCGACCGGTGCCTTATGTTGGAGCGGTGTCGCTGGCAGTTCGCAACGACTACATGACCGACGACCAGCGCTTTGCGGCGACGCGTCCCGATGTTTTGGTGTACAGAACAGAGCCGTTGGATCACGATGTCACTATCTTTGGTCCGATCGGGATTGACTTGAAGATCTCGACGACCGGGACCGATTCGGATTTCGATGTCAAGCTGATCGATGTTTACCCGGGCGACTATCCCGACTTCAACAATCCTCCGCCGGCTTCAGCGCCAGGCGTTACGGCCGCGCCGGTGATTTCACAAATGGGCGGCTATCAGCAGTTGATCCGTGGCGAGCCGTTCCGTGGCAAGTATCGCCAGAGCCTGGAGAAACCAGTGCCCTTTGAGCCGGGTAAGCCGGATCACATCAAGTTCAAGTTGCCGGACGTGGCACACACATTCCGCGCCGGCCATCGAATTATGATCCAGGTGCAGAGCTCGTGGTTCCCGCTGACGGATCGCAATCCGCAGAAGTTTATGAACATACCGAAGGCGCAGGCATCGGACTTCGTGAAGGCGACGCAGCGCGTGTTTGTAGGTGGAGCCGACGGCTCGAGGATTGAGTTTCTGGCTGTTGAATAAAAGCGTTGCCGGTGTCTCTCGATTGTTTTTGATAAGGAAGAGAAACAACGGTCTAGCGATATATCCCTGGTCCGCCTGGACTAAGCAATGTGAGCGCCCTGAGTCTCGACGTAGACCGCGTACAGCGACTGGCTTGCGCACATGAAGAGTCGGTTTCGCTTCGGGCCTCCGAAGCAGAGATTGGCGCAGATTTCCGGGAGCAGAATCTGGCCGATTCGTTGTCCGTCCGGAGCGAAGATATGTACGCCGTCATAACCTTCACCGACCCAGCCCGCTCCCGCCCAGATGTTGCCGTCAACATCGGCGCGTATTCCGTCGGCGAAGCCCGCGACTTCGCCCGACTTCATTGACATTTTCATGGAGGTGAATTCACGCCCGTTCTTGAGCCTGGTCCCGTCTACGACATCCCAAACCGTTATGTTCTTCGGCGCCTGCGGGTAATGCGATGCGCCGGTATCTGCTATGTAGACTTTCCTATAGTCCGGCGAGAAGCAAATGCCGTTGGGCTTGAACAACTCGTTTGTCACGATTTCCATCGCGCCCGTCCTGGGATCGATTCTATAGACGGCTTCCTTGATAAACAGCTCGCCTTTATTTCCTTCATAGTTCCCAACAGTGCCGTAGCCCGGATCGGTGAACCAGATGCCTCCGTCGGGATGAACTACAACATCGTTGGGCGCGTTGAGCGGTTTCCCCTGCCATTTGTCGGCGAGTACCGTGACTTCGCCATTCCGCTCATAACGGACCAGGCGGCGCGCGCCGTGCTCGCAGGCCAGTTGGCGGCTCTCAAAATCAAATGTGTTGCCGTTGCTGTTGTTGGAAGGACTTCGCAAGACGCTCACGTGTCCGTCTTCGGCGAGCCATCGAAGTTGAGTGTTGTTAGGAATATCACTCCAAATCAGATATGACCCGACGCCGCTCCACGCGGGCCCTTCAGCCCATCTCATGCCGGTATGCAAGCGTTGAATCGACGCACTGCCGACTTTGTACTTTGCGAATCGCCTATCCAGCACGACGATGTCGGGATCGGGGTAGCGCATCGGCCGAGCATTCTGCCCGTAGTCGCGGTTCTGGTTGAAGGCCGCGACCGGCAGCGCCGTCACCGCTGCAGCGATGAATGAACGACGCTTGATTCCGCCAGTCTGATTGTCCATGTAGTCTCCTCCTCCCTCCATCTCGTTCGACAAGCTGCCAGCTTGTCGAGGGTGCCTGTTATGGAGCCTGTCTTGAGATACAATCTCGACAAGCTGGCAGCTTGTCGGACCCTCTGACCCTGGCCGAGCAGCTGTTTTGCCGGCAGCAGAATATTGAACGGAAGTGAACGAAGCAAGCCGGATTTCGGGCAGGCTCACAAAGAACCTGCTGAGGGACTCCAGACGCAATCGCCTTTATCAGCTCTTACGGCGAACCTTGAGCACGACGATTTTTGTTGAGTGATTGAATGGCCCTGGATCGGTGACCGGCGCGGCAAGTGATGCCTTTGATTCGCCGATAAGATCTGCCGGAACAGAGATCAGCTCTTCAACGGTTAAGTATCCATCGGCGCACACAGATTCGATTTCCTTCAGATAATCCGCGCCCGAAACGAACAGCGCATTGTTGATCGCTACCAGATATCCGTCGTGGTTGATTAGGGGACGTACCTTATTGATCAGCCGCGTGTAGCTCTTCGCCAGGTCTACGACGCCTTTTGCGGTTGCGGAATAAATTGGCGGGTCCAGGAACACGCAATCGAAGAGTTCCTTTGCGGACTTAAGACGATTAATCTGCGGCCAGAAATCTCCAGCCTGAAAATCGCTTTTGTTTATCGCAAGTCCGTTCAGTGTGTAAGAGGTCTTTGCGACGTTCAAGAACCTGCGATTCAATTCCAGGTGAACGACTCGCGCTGCTCCGCCCGCCTGCGCGGCCACGCCCAGACTACCGGTATAAGCAAAAGTGTTGAGTACGGATTTATCTTTCAAACGCTGGTTTGCCCAAAGACGAACGTTGCGCGTGTCCAGATAGAGGCTTGCATCGCGATTGATCATCGGATCGATTGCGTACCAGACGCCGTTCTCCAGTATCTTCCGATCCGGCTTCTCACCGTAGACAAGGCTGCCCCGCTTCTGCTGCGGATCCTGGCTGTTGCGCGTCTTCACTACCATCGCCTGGATCCAGGGCAATCGCTGAGGCAGGAACTGCTGAGCCGCCTTCACTGAGGCAATCCCCTTCTCCGGTTTATCGGCGTAGTTATGGATGACGAGCGTCCTTGCGTAAAGATCTATTACAAGATCGGGATTGCCTTCGGTGAATCCACTAAAGAGTCGATACGCAGTTTCGTGCCGCTCATCAAAACATGCAGCGCGAAACGCAAGAGCCTTTTCAAGCAGTTCTGTTGTCATTAGTGGGTCCAACCAGCTTGAATCGTGGGCGATGGAATAACCAGCATCTTAGTTGAACATCCTGAGTTGTGGAAAGCAGCCAGTCCGGACCCAAGACCAATCGATTCGCGGCGGGCGCATCCGGCACCAGCACGCCATGAGCGTGCTGTGATAGCATCGATAAGGCAGAGGTTGACCATGCATCTATCCTATGCTCAAATCCCTCGTCGTCCGGTGAAGCTTATGGATCTCAAAGAGGTCTTTCGTTTCGTCGCACCGACCGTGCGTGACGCAGCGATCAAAACCGCAGACCAGTTGAATCGACTGAACATTCGCTATGCGTTGGCAGGAGGCCTGGCAGTTGGAGCTCACGGATACATCAGAGCGACGACCTACGTGGATTTTCTTGTAGGAGAAGAGGCGTTCGAACATCACGGCTCGGTGGTAGCTTTCAAGGCTGGTGTTCCAATCGAAGTCGACGGCATCCGCATAGCTTACCTGTCGCCGATCTCTCTCGGTAAGCACTTGGATGAAGTGCTAGACCATCCCCTTATGAATGAAGGCCTTGCCGTCGTTCCGATTGAAGTGCTCTTCTATTTGAAGCTGACTGCAAAGCGACGAAGAGATCTGGTTGATGTGATCGAGCTTATCAAAGCGGGCGCGGATTTGAACCAAGTTCGGGATTATCTTCAGCGATATGCGAGTGATTTGATTTCATCGTTTGAACAGTTGGCCGGCGAAGCGCTTGCTGAATGATTCAGGTCGACCACTCCGGGGGAATGATGGTCCAGCTCGTCTTGTCGTTGAGAAGTAACAGCTGAGTCGTGGCGCGTTCGGTGGGCCTCCTGCGCAGATCAGCGAAACAACGTCAGCGAAATCAGCGGTTCCTTAGCCGCCGGATCGAGATCGCTCAAGGCAGGGGACCATTGCCAAATCTTGACGCTCTTCCCCTGCATAAATACAATCAGATTTACCTCTCTACCTGTTTGAGAATGCTAAGGGTTCGGTAGATGTCGGGCACTGCGCGCCCGCTAGAAGTCAAGTATGACATCTCACCTTTTGTGCTTATGCGAAAGGCCTTGATCGTTTCGGTTAGTTCACAGCTACATCAACAAACGCACCGTCGAGCTTGCGCCGTGCGCGCCCTCCAGAGAATATCTTGCGCGCGCGGCTGCGGACAAAAGAGCGGAGGACAGAAGATTGATTGAAGTAGATCATCTAACCAAGAGCTACGGAAAGAACCTTGCGGTCAACGACATCTCATTCACCGTTGAGAAGGGGGAAATCCTCGGGTTTCTCGGACCAAACGGCGCCGGCAAGACTACCACGATGCGAATACTCACCGGCTATCTGCCGGCGACCAGCGGCTCGGCTCGCATCGCCGGCTTCGACGTCTTCGAGAAATCGATGGAGGTTCGACGCCGGATCGGTTATCTACCCGAGAACCCGCCGCTCTATCCCGATATGAATGTGCACGCGTATCTCGAGTTCGTCGCTCGCATTAAGGGCGTGCCGGGCGGCGACATAGCAAATCGCGTTGACCGGGCAATGGAGATGGCCACCCTCCAGGATCGCAGAAATGAACTGATAAAGAGGTTGTCGCGCGGATTCAAGCAGCGAGTCGGGATCGCTCAGGCCATCGTTCACAATCCCGATGTTGTGATTCTGGATGAACCAACCGTGGGCCTCGATCCAAAGCAAATAATCGAAGTGCGAAAGCTGATCAAGGGACTCGCGGGTGAGCACACGATTATTCTCTCGACGCACATTCTGCCGGAGGCCAGCCAGACCTGCGACCGAGTCGTGATCATCAATCGAGGCCGAATCGCAGCGGTCGACACGCCCGAGAACCTGACGACTCAGCTCAAGGGTTCCGAGCGCGTTCTTATGGAGGTGGGAGGAGAGGAAGGAGCGCTGCGCGACGTGATCGATCAGGTTGAGGGAGTGACCAAGGTCGACCTTGAAGCAATCGAGAACTCGGATCACTTGAAGGCAATTGTAGAAAGCGAGCCCGGAATTGATCTTCGAGGCAAGCTCGCGGCCGCGGTGATCGGTAGAGGTCTCGAGTTATACGAACTAAGAGCAGTGAGCTTGAGTCTGGAAGACATTTTCCTGCAACTGACTACGGAAGAGCAGTCATCGGCGCAGGAAACTGCAGTCGTTTCGTAGACTGTCCGGCCTGCGCTCGTATCGATGGGGCTGAGTCCGAAGAACATGCGCAGACTGGACAGTCCACGCTACTCAGGAGAATCGAATGAAAGGCATGATCGCCGTCTATCGTCGCGAGATTGGAAGCTACTTCGTCTCGCCAATCGCTTACATAGTCGTAGGCTTGTTCCTGCTTGTTTGCGGATGGTTCTTCTATCGCATACTCACTTATTTCATCGCCCAATCCGTCACCTCGCAAATGCGATCAATGCAAATGGGCGGACCGCAGCCGATGGATGTGCCCGGGCTTGTGATTCAGAACTTCTTCGGCATAGTCAGCACTATCATTCTCTTTCTTCTGCCGATGCTGACGATGGGAATCTATGCGGAAGAGCGCAAGCGCGGAACGATGGAACTGCTGATGACTTCTCCGCTGACCGAATTCCAGATCGTGTTCGGAAAGTTCCTGGCGTCGCTGACGCTCTTCCTCGTGATGCTTGCCCCGACGCTGATCTATCAGATCATCATGGCGGCGTACGCTGAGCCGGGCATTCCCTGGCGCGTGTTGTGGTCGGGGTATTTAGGGCTGGTGTTGCTCGGGGCGGTGCTGATGGCGCTGGGGGCGTTCATCTCGTCGCTGACCGAGAGCCAGATCATCGCCGGGGTGGCGACTTTCGCGGTGTTCCTGTTGCTATGGGTGCTCGACTTCGGCGCGCGCGATTCGGGCTCGACGTGGAGCGAGATAGTGGGGTACCTCTCGATCCTTCGACACTACGATGATTTTTCACGGGGTGTGATTGATACAGCTAACATTATTTTCTACGTCAGCCTGGCAAGCGTTGGAGTGTTCCTTACTCAGCGGTCGCTCGATTCCATTCGGTGGAGGAGGGCATAAAGGTTATGAACATCAAGCGTCAGGAAGTATTCAAGTTCATCGCTTTCCTCGGTCCGGTGCTGATAGTGGCAGGCTATATCCGATACTCGGTGCGGGAGACGATGGGTCCACTGAATCTGTCGTTGCTCATCGTGGGCGGCGTGCTCACCCTGGCAGCCATCATCGTCAACTTTCGCGCCATTCGCACATCCTCCAGGAGAAGATCCACAAAGCTTGGGGCCAACACAACGGTGATGACCGTTGCGGTCATCGCCATCATCGGATTCGCAAACTTCCTCGGCTATCGACATCACAAGCGAATCGATCTCACAACTGAAAAGCTTTACAGCCTCTCAGATCAGACGCGCAAAGTGGTTTCTGATCTGAAGAAGGATGTGAAGGTGATCCTCTTCGATAAAGACGATGAACAGGGGCTCAGCGAGCAGATGAAGGATTATCGAAACCTGAGCTCCCATTTCTCGTTCGAGCGAATCGATCCTCAGAAAAACCTCGAGGCCGCCAGCAAGTACAAACCATCAAAGATGGGTGAGGTAATCGTGATCTCCGGTGAACGCAACGAGCGGCCCAAGGACAACACCGAACAATCCATCGTCAATGCGATCATCAAGGTCACTCGCGACAGCCTCAAAAAGGTCTGCTTCGTGGAAGGCCACGGCGAGAAGAAACTGTCGTCCACCAACGAAGGCGACGGCTACGGTGTGGTGGACAAAACGCTCAAGAACGAGAACTATGAGGTTAAGAGCATCAACCTCGTGGCCTCGAACGACGTTCCCGCGGATTGCGACGTGCTTGTGCTTGCCGGACCAAAGCAATCGCTGTTTCCAGAGGAGGCGTCGTCGATTGGCAAGTATCTGGAAAAGGGCGGCAAGGCTATGCTGCTCGTCGATCCCGACACAGATCCGAAGGTTGACGATGTGCTGCGTGCGTGGGGTATTCAGCTTGGAAACAACACGGTGGTCGATGTGAGCGGAGTGGGCCGCTTCTTTCAATTGGGTCCCGGCGCACCGCTCGCGCGCACCTACGGTTCGCATCCGATCACCAAGGATTTCGAAGGGTCAATGACCTTCTTTCCGTTGAGTCGAAGCGTAGAGACCATACCGGGGTCCGGCACGACTCCCACTGACCTGATGAAGACATCTGAAGAGAGCTGGGCCGAAACAGAAGCCAGTTCGGGCAACGTCAAGTTCGACGAAGGCAAGGACAAGAAAGGCCCGATCACGCTTGGCGTGGCGGCGAGTAAACCCGAAGGCGATAAAGAGGCAAGGCTTGTGGTGATAGGAGACTCGGACTTCGCCTCAAATCAATTCTTCGGCATTCAGCGCAACGGCGATCTCTTCATGAACTCGATAAACTGGCTGGCGCAGGACGAAGACCTCATCTCGATCCGGCCGAAGAACCCGGCCGACCGCCGGGTCTCGATGACCGAATCGGATCAGAATCAACTCTTCTGGATCTCTCTGGTGTTGATGCCGCTGGCGACGCTCGGTTCGGGCGTTTACATCTGGTGGAGAAGAAGGTAAGACCACAACCCCTCGGCGTCCTCTGCGGTTGGAATTCTTGACCGCAGAGGACGCCGGGCACGCTGAGAAGCATTTCCTTGATTGATAATTCAGATTAATAATTATGAAACGAAACACACTCATTCTCCTGCTGCTGGCCGCCGCGATAGGCGGCGGAGTCTACTTTCTTGAAATCAAACCCGGAAAGCCTCGCGATGAGAAGGCCGATGAAGCGAAGCCGGCATTCGCTTTCAAGCGCGAGGATATTTCTTCGATTGCCGTGACTCGGGCGGATCAAACCGTAACCCTCGAAGATAAGGATGGCAAGTGGGCGATCGTTCAACCGCTCACTGCGCAGGCAAATCAATCAGCGGTCGACTCGCTTGTGAGCAGCATTACCTCGGCCAGGATCGAAAGGACGCTATCGCCTTCCGCGGACGAAATGAAATCGTTCGGGCTTGAAGAACCCGCGGTGACCCTCGAGATCAAGCTCAAGAGCGGGGAGACGCAAACCCTGAAGCTCGGCGCAAAAGACTTTTCAGGATTGTCGGTCTACGCGCAGGTCGGCGATTCCAAAGATGTGTCGCTCGTGCCTGCCGCAGTGCTGACGAATTCCGACAAATCGCTTGACGATCTTCGTGACAAAGCGATACTGGGCGTCTCGCAATTCGACATCAAGTCAATCTCAATAACAAATGAGCACGGGCCGTTGTCGCTCGTCAAAGACGGGGGAGAATGGACGCTCAAGAAGCCTTTCGAGGCCGGGGTTGACAGCACCAACATCAATGCCTTCCTGAATGAAATCACTTCAGCCCAGGCCGACGAGTTCGCTTCGGAAACGGCTGATGACCCAGCTAAGTACGGGCTGGACAATCCGAAGGTCACGTTAACCGCGCAACTCAACGACGGCTCGGAGAAGACGGTCACGGTCGGCGTGAAAGACGAGAATCATTTCCTGAAGGCATCGACGCGGCCAGAAATCGTGAAGATAAGCTCGCCGCTTTACGACAAACTGAACATCAAGGCTTCCGAGTTGCGCAACAAAGACATATTCAAGCTCGACCGCGACAACCTTTCGAAGATCGAAATCAAGAACCCGAATCTCACGCTCGTAGCCGAAAAGAGCGGCGACAAGTGGACGATCAAGGAACCAGCCGACAAGAAGGACAAGGACGCGCCTCCCGCCAAGATCATTAACCCGTTTGAGACTAAGGCGGAGGACATTGTCGACTCACCATCCGCGGACGTGAAATCAAAACTCTCCAAGCCCGCGGTCGAGGCGAAGCTCACCTATAAGGACGGCAAGGTAGTAGAGGTGAAGGTGTCGTCCGCCGATGGTGACAACGCTTACGTTACCGTCAAAGGCCGCCGCGAAGTGTTCAAGGTCAGAAAGCGGATGCTTGACGATCTGAGCTTCAAGGCCGCTGATCTGTGATCCGCAGTTGCCGCTCACCTGATGGCGCGCACCGAGTATTGGCCCACGCCTCGAGCCCCGCAGCAACTCAGCCGCTTGAATCACCGCGAGTTCCCGGGTATCACACAGCTCCATCGAAGGCACAGCTAAAAGGATGATGACTCACCAGGAGTCATGCTATTATCTGCAACCTAAATCTCAGATCAATATGCCAGTCGCCAAAAGGAGGCCTCCATGGCTTGTACGATGAATATGCTTGCGCCGATCAAGATGCGCGGACCGCACGGTCCGATACCTGACGGGATGAAGGTAACCTGCCTCTCCGGACCAAATGTGCTCACACCAGCAACGTCGTGCCCGGTGCTCAGCATCGGCAGTTTCATTCTTTGGCCGTTGAGTTACATAGACAACCGCGTCAGCTTCGGCATGGTCATGTATGACCCGAAGGGCAAGCCTGTGAAAATCGTTGAGAAGAAAGGCGCCCGATACATCTACAAGGTCACGCTTAATGTGGCGCAATCATCGGTGACCTTTTCAGGTCAAGCGGACCAGAGCGTGACAATGACCCTCGACGAGATCTGTTCAATGCTCTAGGCATAATCTCGACCGAAATCACCTTAATCCCGTGGTTAATAGTTGACGCCAGGCTGCGGCGCCGCGGCGAAGCTGCGCGCCGGAACTTGTCGATCGGCTGCTCAATCGCGTAGAACTCATTTTCATGAATCCAGTCATGATCAAAGAGAAGAGTATGCGGGCGCCCTCAGGTATGCCGGGCAAACGTCGTGAGCGTCTGTTCTATGTAGGCATATCGGCAATGATTGCCATCACCGTATTCGCCGGCTTTGCACCCAGCTATTTCCTCAAATCGTATTTCGGCTCCCCGCCCTTGATTCCGCTTCTCCATCTTCACGGACTCGTGTTCAGCTCCTGGATTGTGTTGTTGCTCACACAGACGACCCTCGTTGCGGCAAATCGCACCGACATACATCGCCGCTTGGGGATAGCAGGCGGAGTGCTTGCCGGGTTGATGGTCGTGATCGGCACGATGACGGCGATCGTCAGGGCCAGTCAGGGCGCCGCGGCAGGTGGAACCCCTCCGCTGGTGTTTCTCGCCATCCCGCTTTTTGACATGTTGGTCTTCGCCAGTCTGGTGTCGGCCGGTTTCTATTTCCGGCGGCGAACCGACGTTCACAAGCGACTGATGCTCCTGGCGACGATCTCAATCCTGGCAGCGGCAATCGCGCGCTTGCCCTTCGGCATACTCAAGGCGGGCCCTCCAGCTTTCTTCGGCCTTACCGACCTCTTTATCGTTGTTTGCATTGGCTACGATTTGATTACGCAACGCCGCCTCCATCGCGCAACCGTGTGGGGTGGACTGCTGATCGTCTTATCACAACCGCTGCGACTTATGATTTCAGGGACAAGCGCGTGGATGGCGTTCGCAACCTGGCTCACCCACTGGGTTTCATAGGCCTGGTTACATCGGATGCCAAACGCCACCAACGCAGGTTGGTGGCTGGAGTTTGGAAATTTCCCCAAAGGGGATCCGTCCTCCAGCCCAGGGTTGCTGTACTCGGCTACCCTGGGACAGGCGGCGAGCGAGTCCCGCAACGCCAATGGGGTTGTGACAAAACCCTGCCTGCGTACTCCGACCCTGCGGAATGGCTTCGACGTGGGGCGCTGCCGCAACCCCGTTGGGGTGCGAGGAACATTGCTGCCCAAGGTAGCTGAGTACAGCAACCTGGGCTTTGGGCTGCAACCATTACGTGGTTGATCCACCAACTTCGTTGGTGGGATTCGGAGATATGAATCAGGACAGGGCACGAATCCAAAACCCTGCCAGGAACCGTCAGACACACAAGTTCCCTATCACTCTCTTGTATTATGTTCGGTCGGGTGTTGACATGCCTCGACTCTGACAGTGAGATAGGCCTGATGATTATCCAGCAAAACATCGCCCAATCCTTTCAATCGCCGATCGTGCGAGTCTTCCTCGGCGCGATTGCGATAGGACTCCTCTACATCCTCTGGAAAGAAGTGCGCAAGATTCCCGCCAAGCTCTTCACGCTGATGGCCACCGCATTCATGGACATGGTGGGCTTGCTGATGATTGTTCCGCTCCTGCCGTTTTACGTACAGGAACTAAGCGAGACGGGCATCGACATACTAGGGCTGCATTTTGGACCGGGCAGCATCACCGGATTCATCATAGGTGCGTTTACTTTCGCCCAACTTTTAAGCGCTCCGATGTGGGGTCGATTCTCTGATCGCGTGGGCCGCCGGCCGGTGTTGGTGATTGCCCTGGGCGCAGCGGGAATCGCGTACCTGATTTTCGGCTTCGCGAACTCGCTGCTTCTCCTGTTTTTGTCGCGCCTGGTGCAAGGGGCGGGCGGCGGCACGGTAGGCGTGATCCAGGCCTACGTAGCCGACTCTACTGATCCAAAAGATCGCGCGCGAGCGTTGGGATGGCTCTCAGCTACAACCAATCTTGGTGTAGCTCTGGGGCCTGTGCTCGGTTCTCTTGCTATCGCGCTGGGCAAGCGGGATCTGATGCCGGGACCGGGGACCTTGCAACTCGGCCGCGCGGCCCCGGGAATCATAGCGGCGGCGCTGTGCGGGCTAAACATGATCTTCGCGTGGCGCTACCTGAAGGAATCTCGTGATCTCATCGAGCAGCATCCGACAGGCGAGAAACGTCAAACCTCGAGCCAGGCGATCTGGCGAGTGATCTCACATTCGGGCGAGCCTGCGTCGCGGCTCATTTTGATTTACGCGATCTCGATAGGCGCCTTCCAGGGAAGCTTTGCGGTGCTCGGACTCTTCCTGAACGCGCGCTTTCAGGTCACCGCGCAAACCATCGGATATTTCTTCACGTACATTGGATCGATCTCAGTATTCACTCGCGTGTTGCTCTTAGGTCGCGCGGTCGATTGGCTCGGGGAAGCGAAGCTCTCGCGTCTTGGGCTCGTGCTGCTAGCCGGGGGAGTTCTCGGGATGCCTCTGGCGCAAAACCTGTGGATGCTGGCGCTGGCTGTAGCTTTGATTCCTTTAGGCACGGCCTTCACGTTCCCGTGCGTGACGGCGCTTCTGTCACGGGTCATAGCTCCGAGAGAACGCGGTTTGTATATGGGAATGCAGCAAACATATGGCGGGATCTCCCGCGTCATCGCTCCGCAGTTCTTCGGCTGGTGCTTTGATAAGTTAGGAGTCTCATCACCGTACTTCTTCTCGGCGGCGATTATTGTGGCGACGATTTCTCTGGGCTTCGGGCTTGATAAGTATGCGAGGCCGGGCGTTGCTGCAGCGCCGGAAGCAAGCAGCGACAATAGAGAGGCGTAAAACCGCGATGCGTGCCGTTGGGTCGGTTCGGAGTCTGAGGTTGCGGCGTTGTTGGAAGACGAGAGTGCGCTTCCTCGTTACCCATACATAGGAGTTCAGTCACAAACTAACTTCACAATGACCTCCTCCGTCAGCGCGCTTGTAGCTGCCGCCCAGATTGATGCGAGTTGGGCCGTGGAAGATACGGTCTATTTCCTCATGAATTGCACTACTTTCGAGTTCAATCCATCTATTGTCCGTATTTCTGCCTTTTCCATTACTAATGGACGTTGATGTACTCCTCCGATCCCAGAGCGCACGAAGCAGCCGAACAGCTAAAAGCGGAGGTCTTAAAATAGTGATCGAGGCGTCTACCAACGTGAATCGGACAGCGGCGTTCATTCATAGTTCCGCTTTTTGGCGGCGGGAAGCGAGGCGGCGGGTTACCGAGGAGCTTGTGAGTTCCCGCAGCGCGTTCTTTCCTACCCAACGTGCCGCGGGCTCTGATGATTCTGCGAGTCGACGGGCTATCGTCACCGCGGCAGCGTTGAGCGCGGGGTTGCGTTTGCCCACCGCACGCAGAGCCATGTTCACAGCCTTCTTGACTAAGTGCCGTTCGTCGTTCGCGGCACGCAGGATCAAGACCAGACCCTGGCGAAACTGCTCGTCAGAGGCGACTTTGTCATGCACCGTGAGAGACCACAGGAGCGCAAAGCCTGCACGCTTGACGAACTCCGCTTCCTGTTTGCTCCATTGAGCGACTTTCCTCCACGCATGCGGAGTGCGGTCGAAGAGGTTGAAGCAGAGCGTGTCGCAGATGCCCCAGTTGTCGAAGTCTCGTACCCACGAATCCATTTGCTTAGAAGTCACGCTCGACGGTTCGTCTACGAATGATGTCAGCATGCGGGCTTCGTACCAGCCGGTCTCCCAGAGCGCGGCGGCGAGTTCGTGATTCCGTCCGAGCGGTCTGGCTACTTTTTGAATGTTTGACATCGACACGCCAAAGGCTTTGGTAGTGTAGATGCCATATCGTTTTGACATGTCTTCGAGGACCCGCTTGTCTGCAAGTCTCTTCAGCGACGTGAGCACGGCACTGACCTGAGCGTCGAGCGAAGGCTGCGATGTCTTAGTCGGCAGTTTAGCTTTGCGGCCGGTGGACGAGATTGGTTTGACGCGCGACTTCCGCGTCTGTGCTCTCTTCTTTGCCGGCTTTGCGCGAGCGCTCTTCTGTTTGGGCGGCATGGTTCTTCCTCTTGCGTTCAGTTTGCACCGTGAGAGGAAAAGGAACCGCTGATCTTCGCTGACTGTTGTTGCGCAGATCTGCGCTGATCAGCGTACCGAAGGCAGCGAGGATCAGCGGTTCCTATTCATTTGACTAACAAATATTTGAGCACGCCCAGAGCTCCGACGGATTCATTACACGAGCTATCGGATTCGCCAGCCCTTATCAATGTAACGATGCGCACCGACATCGGTGACTTGAACCGCCGCGCGATAGCGGCCTGCCGCCGCGGTTTTCAAGATCTTTGTTTCAGATGGAATCTGCTCTTCGTCGGGTCCATCGCGCATCGCTTCCTTGAGTACTCTGCCACCCAGAGACTCGCCCGCGGCTTCGTCTTTCAGCGTCAAAACAGTTGGCGCGATATCGACGTTTCCGGCGGCGGTTCTGATTGTAACTCCGCGCTTAAAGTCGGGACCCCACAGTATCAGAGTATTGCGGATGAGCCACGGGCTCAGGCCTCCGTGTCCGCTGGCGGCGCCGGTGAGCGAGCCGGTGTTTCCGGATCCTTCAGTGTAGTGTTGGCCAGGAACGCCAAAAGCATTCGCTGCCGAACTCCAGGGCAGGGTAAACACGATATCCGGACCTCGGTGAAAGTTCACCTGCTTGATCAACTCAAGCGAGAACGTTCCCGAAACCCACCCGGTCTCATCCGCTGTTTTGCGTCGAGGTAACGCCCGTCCGGATATTCCGGGTCTACGTTCTTCAGTAAAGACCACATCGACCCAGTCCTGTGATTGCAGGAAGCGCACGATTTTTCTAATCCGCAGCGCATCTCGACCTTTGACGTGAACAAGCACGGACTGCCCGTTTGAGGCTAAGACGACGTCGTCAGAATCGGCGGAGGACTTGAGTCCCGCTTTGATCAGCGCTTGCGTTGCGTCGACTTTGAAGTTGTGACGGCTGAAACCGTGGTCGGAGAGCACGATTACATCAGTCTTATCGGCGAGGCCGAGTTCCTGCAGCTTCGCGAGCGTCAGCCCGAGGTTGCGATCGTTGTTTGCGAGGGCGTTGCGCGCCTCTTCCGACCCAACACCGTGACTATGCTGTGCGCCGTCGGGCTCGGTTTGCCAATCGATAACGACGTCTGGTCTTAACTCAGGAAGAACATATTCGCGGAGCACTCGATCAGCCCAGTCGACCGCTCGACTGTTCTCTTCCGCGGGCGCCGCGCCGAAGCGCGAGAGGATAACGGCACTAATCTCATCAGGATAAGCGACTCGCTTGCCCGGATCGAAGTTGCCGTTGATCAATACTCCAACACCTTCAGGCGCTCGGTGATTCAGGAGCAATGCGCTGCCGGTCGACCCTGAGCTGACCGCGGCGAAACGGATTCCGTGCGCTTTCAGGTATTCGGCCATGCTTGGCATAAACAGCAACCGTCCTTGGGTGACGTCTCGGAGCTTTAGCAACTGGCGGTAGTCACCGGTGTTGAAAGCGTGATTGGGATTCACGCCGGCAACAAACATCGAATTGCTGACGAGCCCGTTGACGCCGGGGTAGTGTCCAGTTGAGATAGCCGCGGCGTTTACTCGAGTGACCGTCGGGAATACCGAATGCGAGTTGACATAATTCACTCCTTCCCGACGCAACCGAAAAAGAACAGGCGTGTCTTCCTGATTGATAGAATCCGGACGCAGCCCATCCATGACGACTATGAGAATGAGGCGGGTTGTCGACGGGCTGGTTGCACTAGTGCTGGAGAAGATAGGTGCGGCAAGCGCCGCGATAGTCATAGCGAGCACCAGTCCTACCAGAGAGCTTCCCATTCTTCTCATCGCGTTATGCTGCTCGCTCTTCATTTCCATTCGATATTTTTCATTTTCCATTTTGAAAGCAAGCGAGGCTGCGGATGATAGCTGGTGTTAAGCGATTCAGGCAAAGCTCGATTAGATGGCGACCTGTACGGGCGTTCCTCCTCAGAAACCACCCGAACACAGGCTGATGAGCTTCTTTGCGAGCTTTGCGGTCCTTTGCGAGCTTTGCGCCAACGTATCTCTCTTTCTCGAGCGGATTCCTTTTGCGCAAAGCTCGCAAAGGACCGCAACGCTCGCAAAGCCGGCGTAACCCCATGACCTGGATACCGCCATCCGATTAAACTCGCATAACGACCAAAGCCTCGTTAGCGGGGTTACGAAACCGGCTCGAAGATAAACGGAGCGCGATCGATTCCGTCAGCTTTGCTATGAACCGTGGGAGTGTGAGCTCAACCGCAACGCGCACAATTTGCCGCCCAGCCAGGCGCACGGCAGCGCTGTCACGACGAGCGCGATGGGATACCATCTTGGGCCGAGTTCAGGGCCGGCATTCCACGTAACCACTAAGCCGGCGAGGCTCAACACAACGCCGATAAACCCGAGTAGCAACGCGTGCGTCATCGGTCGATCAGGCGCGAGCCGCGCTGCCAGGTAGCTGCCAGCAACACCGTAGACGCTGCGATACACAGTTGCAAGCAGGAAGAGTCCGTTGGTCATACGCTCGCCCCAAGGTGGAAAAATCTTTGTAGCGTGCATAACCGCGTCTGTGCCTATGGAAAGAATAACAACCACGAGGAAGCCTGCCACGACCGCGCCGATGCTTCGAAGCATGCGGCGCGGGCGTTGTGTTTCGCTCGCGCCGCTCTGAGTTGCTATCACGTTCGTCTCCCTCGCGCCGCCTGACTTCAGTGCGTCACCCGTCCGCAGGTTGACGCCGCTGCCTGATTATTGTCCGTCATACGCGTGTTGCAAAGCAGGTATGTCGATCTTACTCATTTGAAGCATCGCCTGCATGACTCTTTTCGCTTTCTCAGGATCCTTGTCTTGCAGCATCTCTATCAAAACAGTCGGAACGATCTGCCACGACAACCCATACTTGTCCTTGAGCCAGCCGCATTGGGATTCCTGTCCGCCCTCTGAGAGCTTCTCCCAGAACTCATCTACTTCCTCCTGCGTCTTGCAGTTCACTACAAACGATTGTGCTTCCGTAAAAGTGAAGGGGTGATCTGTGCCGCCGTCCATGGCGATAAACTTCTGTCCCTCGAGTGAAAACACGCCGTGTTTAACTGTGCCCTCGACTCCCCGTTCACCCGGTGTGTATCGCTCCACACGGTCGATGCTCGAATTCTTGAACAGAGAGACATAAGATTTCATTGCCTCTTCGGCTTTTCCACTTTGCTCTCCGACGAACATCAAGCAGGGGGTGATCCTTTGTGGAAAACTTGCTAGATTCAATTGCCACGAGAGCCCGAATCTATCCGCAACCCATCCGAATTTTTCACTGAACGGATACTTGTCGAGTTCCATGAGGATCGTTCCGCCTTCGGAAAGTTTCCGCCAGAGCTCGTCAATTTCCTGCGGCGTCTCGCAAGCCACGTAGAATGAGACGGCAGGGGTGAATTTGAAATGCGGGCCTCCGTTGAGCGCCGTGAATTCCTGGCCCTCGAGTTGGAACTTCACCGTCATTACCGTGCCCTTCGGCGCCGGTCCTGCTTCTCCATATCGAGTAATGTGCATGACTTTTGAATTTCCAAACAGGGAAACATAGAAATTCGCGCCGTCTTCGGCATTGTTATCGAACCACAAGAATGGTGTGATCTCTTGCATAGCATCTCCTTTGATCTTTCTCTGATCCTGGGAAATCGCTCACGCGCGCCGGCGAAGGGCATAATTCGGCGACAAGGCCAATCGTACTCTCAGGCTTTGCCATCATGCTCGAGTGAATCACGTCGGTGCGCATTCACGTCCGCGAGCGATTGGACCTGGTTTGAAAACTCAATTCACGCTTTTGCCAGCTTCTGGGCCTGCGCGCGCAGCCGTTGCTCTCGCTCTCGGATTTCTGGCGTCGCCTCATCACCGAAGTCCTCGATCTCGAACACCTGGCGGATCTCCACCTCGGTCTTGTCGAACGGCGCGCGCTTGAGCCATTCAACGGCTTCTTGCATCGAGTTCACCTTCCAAAGCCAGAAGCCCGCTATCAGTTCTTTTGTTTCAGCGAAGGGCCCGTCGATCACCGTAGCGTTTCCCTCGGAGAACCTGACGCGCTTACCCTTCGAGCTTGCGTGAAGTCCTTCGCCGGCCAGCATCACCCCGGCTTTCACCAGCTCCTCATTGAACTTTCCCATCTCGGTCAGCATCTTTTCGTCCGGCGTAGCACCCGCCTCTGACTCCTCACTTGCTTTCACAATGACCATGACTCGCATATTAACGTCTCCTTAGTTTTCAATTTAGGAGCCGAGCTCTCTACGATTCGGTCCCGGCTCTCTACTGTTAAGTCGAACAAGGCGCCCTGAAATCGACAAGTCTAGTATCTTTTCTTTTGAAGTATTTGTTAAGTGGGCGCTTAGAGTACCACCTCAAGCCGCAGCGTTCTCTCAAAATTGTCTATATTACCGATTTACTTCCAACCATACCCTCACTTACCAATACCGCCGGCTAAATCCGGCGCTCTGAAGAGTAGTGGTTCAGTTTGACGTGGACGACCTTGCCGCTTAGAAGGAACCGCTACACTCTGAACGCCTGGATTGACCGGGCTTGGTCTTTCAATATAATGATTGCGTTCAAAAGAGCGCACGAACCTGAAAGCAGTGTGAACGCATGCCGCGAACTCTCACAATTCTATTGCTCGTTCTGCTATCCGCGACCGTCGCCATCGCACAGCAACGCAGCGCAGGCATCACTGCGATCATGCCAACATTCGGCCATCCTGGAACAACAGTGACTATTCGAGGCGCCGGCTTCTCGGGTTTCGAGTCGGGCACATGGGCTAAGGAGCTAACAAGCGACCCGCCTCCCGGCGCGGTCGAATTCAACGGCGTCCCTGGCGAGATAGTCTTCTGGCAAGACAATCTGATCACTGTCAAAGTGCCGATCGGCGCTTCGACCGGCCCCGTTCGAGTCGTTAACCCGGCGGCGAAGCTTCTGCTTACCGGCGCTTCGTTCGAAGTGCCTTTCTCAGAAGGTTCGGGAACTCGCACGAATCCATCAACAGAGATCTCACGTGCGCCTGTTAAGGGCGGCAGTGAAACCGACAGCGAATCAGACGGCTCGGCCGAGACATTTATCAAACGAGGTAATGCCTATTACCAGCGCAAGGACTATCGGTCGGCCATCAGCCAGTACGACAGGGCGCTCGCGATATCGGGAAACTCGGTCGCTGCTTTGGAGTGGCGCGGGTTGGCTTACAGCAGGCTGGGCATGTACGACGAAGCGATCTCGACGATGAATAGGATTCTCACGATCGCGCCTCGCAATCCGCGCGCTTACGTAAGCTTGTGCTGGTACTACAGTCTCTCAGATCAGCATCAGGCTTCGGCGGACGCCGGCAGGATGGCGGTCAAGTATGCGCCCGAGAACTATGCGGGTTACACAAATCTGTGCCGGGCCTACAACGATTTGGGACGTTATCAGGAGGCAGTCGCGACCTGCACGACGGCGCTCGAGATCAAACCCGGAGACGGCGAGACGTACTTTTATCTGGGGCGCGCCTATAAGGGCTTAAAGCAAACGTCCAGGACCACTCCGTTGTTTCAGAAGGCCGTGACCGGCCTGCTTGAATTCATCAGCCAGAACCCCGACGATGCGGATAGTCATTATCTTCTCGCGAATGCCTACACCGAGACCAGGCAGGATGAACTGGCGATGCGCGCATACTTGAAAGCGATCGAGCTCAAGCCGCGATTTCCGCAGGCGCGTTACAACCTCGGGGTCGTATTCTTCATAATGGGCCGCACAAAAGAGGCCCTCGATCAACAGGAGCAACTCAAGAACATGGACCCGGCGCGAGCCGCGCGTCTTCTTCAGTTAATCAACGGTCGCTGAGTGTCGCGGCGACCCGACCAGGAGGTTTGTAATGAAGAAAGCGTTTAGCCTTACTTTTTGCCTCATTGCGCTAACTGCCTTCGTCGTGGCGCAGGAACCAAAGACGCATATCGCACTCACGGGCGCTGAAGTGAAGTGGGGCCCGGCGCCGCCGAGTCTTCGAAAGGGAGCGGAGCTGGCCTTGATTTCCGGCAATCCGGCCGCCGCGGGCCCGTTCGTGATCAGACTCAAGGTTCCGGCCGGCTACATAATCGCGCCGCATTGGCACCCTACCGACGAACACGTAACTGTGATTTCGGGTACGTTTGCGCTCGGTATGGGCGAGAAGATCGACAAGGCCACGATGAAGGAAATGCCGGCCGGAAGCTACGGGATGCTGCCCGCCGAAATGCGCCACTACGCGATGGCGAAAACGGCCTCTATTGTTCAGGTGCACGGAATGGGACCTTTCGTGCTGAACTACGTCAATCCGGCGGACGACCCGAGCAAGGCTTCAAAATAAGGCTCACCGCGCAGTTTTTCGGTAGTGGTGTGTCCTCGGCGGTTTCTCTAATCAGTTTTGGGGATCAACGGCCTTTAAGGACGCTGAGGAGAAAGCGATTGTAAGCGAACCCCACTACCAGTTTTTCGAGGCGGCCGATTGCGTTACTTTTGGCTCCGCGACTTTAGAACCCCGCGGGAACACGCCAATAGTGCCCACCTGGAAATACCCTTTCATGGAGGCGTTATGCTCAAGACAGTATTCCTGCTTACTCTCGCAGTCACCGCGCTCACTGCACAGGTTCGAGCGCAAGCTCCACCCACGACTGCTGATGGTCGTGAGAAAGATCGCGCCGAAATCCGCGCTCACATCGACAGCATTTTCCAGGCGTTCATAAACAAGGACGCCGCAAAGCTGCGCACCACCCATCATCAAAACTGGCTTGGCTATCTTGAAGGCTCGCGTACGATGATTCATGGAGTCGATGGATATATGAACAACTCCTATGTCGACCCGTCGAGTCCCTATGGAATGAAAAGCTACAGGATGCGCGAGTTCGATATGATCTTCAAGGGAGATGCGGCGTTTGTATGCTTCGTCGCAGATGTCGAGGCCAACACCCCCAGCGGTCCGTCACAGCGCACGCTGCGCATCTCCGACTTTTACACGAAGCAGGACGGGCAGTGGATCCAGACCGGCAGCGATACGGAGCTTCATCCGGAATCAGTGGAGGAGCAAATACAGATGCCGAGGTCTCTGTCGGATCAAGGAAGAAAGCGCTTGCTCGATGCGCGTGAGGCCGTCTGGCGGGCCTACTTCTCGAACGATCGCGTGATGCTTGAAAAACTGATCCCCGAAGAGACGGTCACCATCGAGTCAGGCGGCAACATCTGGGGAAATCGAAAAGCAATCTTTGATGGCGCCGAGCGGTTCGCGAAAGGTGGCGGCAAGCTCGTAAAGCTCGAGTTCCCGAAGACCGAGATTCAGGTCTACGGCTCGACCGCTGTTGTGTACTCCAACTACCTGTACGAGCTGGAGACTGGCGGCCAGCGATATCAGCAAACCGGCCGCGTCACCGAAGTATTTGTGTTGCGTAAAGGCCAGTGGGTAAATCCGGGCTGGCACATGGACACCGGGAAGTAGATCGCTGCAGATGTTGGGGCGGCCCTCCGTGGGCGCCCCAGTGTCGATGAAGATTCGTCACGACAGACTCTGGGGCGGCCACGGAGGGCCGCCCCTACAGGGTTTCGGAGACAAACCATGAAAGCAATCTTCAAGAGCGCGTGGCCGTATGCTGAAGACGCATTGAATCTTCCCGTTGAGAACGTCGAAGCTGCGATTCCCTTTTACGAAGCGATAATGGGTTTCCATCTTGTCCGGCGTGACGACTCACCCCGCAAGTCTGCGGTCCTCGCAAGAGACGACATTCAGATAGGTCTTTCAGAAAATGGTGGCGACCCTACACAGGAGGGATGCTTCTTCGAAGTTGATAATGCCGAAGCGGCCTTCGCCGAATTGAAAGAGAATGGATTGACAGCGCACCCGAACTGGATTGAGCGGAAGTCGCCGGAGGAACGAGAACAAGCCGGATTTCGAATTGATCAGCATGGTGCCACTTCGTTCAAAGTCTTTTTCGTCGTAGCACCAGACGGGCTTTGCTACTGTCTTGGTGAACGACTCCCTGTTAAATAGGTCCAACCATGTGTAGAAACATCAAAACACTATTCAACTTCGAACCGCCGGTGACAGATGAAGAGATTCGCGCGGCGTCACTGCAGTTCGTAAGAAAGATCAGCGGCTTCAATAAACCGTCGAAGGCGAACGAGGCGGCCTTCGACTCGGCAGTCGATGGTATCGCCAGAATCTCGGGTCAACTTCTCGCTTCACTCGAATCAACCGCAACGCCAAAGAGCCGCGAGGAAGAGGCAGCGAAGGCCAGGGCGCGAGCCGCGCAGAGATTCGGTATTTGAAGGCCTGGCCAACGTCACGAAACGCGCCGCTCGCCTTGCATGATGCTCACGAACCACGGCATTCGCGTGGACAGGGAAGATATGGACGCGAAGTTTCATCCAGCTATAGCGGCCATCAAATCCGGCGAACTTGATGAACTGAGGTCCTTGCTGGACAAGGACCCGACTCTGGCAACGACTCGTTCATCGAAGAGCCACCCTACCCTGCTCCAGTGTTTGACACTGGATGCTCGCCACGTGCCGCATAGTGTCGAGATGGCTAAGCTTCTGATCGACCGAGGCGCCGAGATCAATGGTCCGCTGGTCGCCTGCGCGAGCGTGGACAACGTCGAAGTCGCAGCAGCTCTGCTCGACGCCGGAGCTTCAATCGACGGTGTCGGCGCGTGGTCGCCACTTGAAGAGGCGTTGTATTGGGGAAGCGACGGCGCGCGCTATCTCTTGCTCGAGCGCGGCGCATCCATTCACAACCTGCGAATAGCTGCGGGCCTGGGACGCGTTGATTCGATTGAGAGCTTCTTCAACAGCGACGGAAGTCTAAAAACGGGAGCGGGCGAGATCCACTGGCCATTCGAGGACCCGCTAACATCAAACCTCCCGAAGCCGATCAAGGAACAACTACAGTCGAAAATCGATGGCTGGTCCCACCAATCACGACACATCATCAACAACGCATTCGTCTACGCTTGCATGCGCAATCGCATTGAAGCTGCGAAGCTCTTATTGGATAAAGGAGCCCAGATCAATGCGGTCCCGCCCGGTTTTCACTATGCCGGCACAGCCCTACACAATGCAGCAGTCAACGGCCACCGAGCGATGGTCGAGTTCCTCATCGAACACGGCGCGGACGCAAACACAAAAGACCAGGAGAACGGAGGCTCACCCGCTGGCTGGGCCGCCTATGGCGGCCACCAGGAGTTAAGCGACTATCTCGAGCAGATCGCGAAAGCACAGACGACAACGCAGCAGACTTAGAAAACGAAAGGTTGCCATGGACGCTAAGAATCTGCCGGCTCATCCCGACCGCGGGCAATACGAAGAGTTGGCAGAGGACTTTCTTAGCGCTTACTCGTCAGGAGAACCCGAAGCCTTGCGGCGCATCGCTGATTACTACAATCCAGACCACCCGCTGACGTTGGAAATGCTGCGCGCTGGAGCGCAGCGACGATTGGGCAAGCTGTTGGACTCCGAACTTGCACCGAATGACCTTGCACTCGCTCACGCACAACTACTTGTCGCGCACTCTCACGGCTTCGAGAGCTGGCAAGCGCTGGTGAGTCACATCGACGCCATCAACACGGAGAATTCTCCCACCTCACAATTCGAATTCGCTGCGGATGCGGTGATCAACGGAGATGTTGCGACGCTCGAATTGCTGCTCCGCAAAAACCCCGAGCTTATTCGAACGCGTGCGTCGCGCGAGCACGGAGCGGCGCTCCTTCACTACGTTGCCGCGAACGGCGTCGAAGACTTTCGTCAGAGGACTCCGACGAACGCGGTTGACGTGGCGAACCTCCTGCTCGACGCTGGAGCGGAGGTTGACGCCGATCTCGCTTACGGTTTGTCGCCTTCGTTGAGGGCTCGTTATCCGGAACGCGTAGGATCGACGACTCTTGGATTGGTGGCGACGAGTATTCATCCAGTGCACGCGGGTGTGCAGATTGCTCTTATGGAAACTTTGCTGGATGCCGGCGCCGCTCTCGACGGGATCAAGGAAGGATGGGGCTTCGTCAACAGTTGCCTCGCGAATGGCCGTCCGGCGGCCGCCCAGTTTCTCGCCGGGCGCGGCGCGCTATTGGACCTCGAAGGGGCGGCAGGAGTCGGACGCCTCGATCTCGTGCGGAGCTTCTTCAACGAAGACGGGTCTCTGAAGCCCCCCGCAACGAAGGCTCAAATGGAGTCGGGATTCATGTGGGCGTGCGAGTATGGTCACACTCGCGTGGTCGAGTTCATTTTAGAGAGGGGTCTCGACGTTGGCACGCAGGTCGGTGGAATGACCGGCTTGCACTGGGCGATGGTTGGGGGGCGCGTCGAAACAACACGGTCGCTTCTCGAAAGAAAGGCCCCGCTCGAAACGCAGAACAGCTACGGCGGAACCGTTCTCGGGTGCGCGATCTGGGCTGTCGGCAATACTGATCTCGCTTACCGTTGGCCGGACTCGGACACCGACTGGGCGGCCATTGTGGGTATGTTGATCGATGCCGGCGCAGTGGTCTACGAGTCCGACTCTGACTTTCCCACCGGCAATGAGCGCGTCGATGAACTGCTGCGCCGGCACGGAATGAAGCCATGAGCGTCCCACAAGCGCCTCGTGTCATTTCGCGGCGGTGTTTTACATTGAATGTACAGTAGGGTGGCCAGTCTGCGGACGGCATGGGAATTACTGAATCCGCACGGCACCGCAGACTTGACAGTCTACGGTACATTCTGGAGGCGGCCCAAGGAATTAGAAATGATCCAACCTGACGAACTGAAGAAGGATGAGCCGATGCTCTGGACTACCGGCACTGGCACCGACATCTGGGAGATGTTCTGCGCGTGCATCTCAGGAGACCTTGATACCGTCAAGCGGCTTGTGAACAAAGACTCGTCGATCGTGCGATGCAACTACGCCTACCGTACGCCGCTCTATTTCGCGGTGCGCGAGAATCGGCTTGAAATCGTTCAATTTCTACTCGAGCGAAGCGCTGATCCGCTGAGCCTGGCGGTGGGCGACAGCCTCCTCGACATCAGTCGCGACCGCGGCTATTCCGAGATGGAGAAGCTGCTGGAGGTTAATCTCGCAACCGCTCACGGCGCATCACCACAAGGGGAGCCCGTCGCAACAGCGATTCGCGAGCGCGATCTTGCAAAAGTGCGGACCCTGCTCGACACCGCGCCCGAGCTTCTGCACGCCGGAGATGGCCGTTCCAATCAACCCATTCATTGGGCAGTGATGACCCGACAGATTGAGATGATCGACGAGCTCCTGGAAAGAGGAGCAGACATCAACGCAGCACGCTTCGATGGCGCACGTCCGATTCAGCTCACAAACGGAGATTACAACTACCGAGGTTGGCGCGACGTCCCCAAAGAGGTCACCGCTACTCCGCAAGAAATCCTTGATCATCTCCGTTCTCGCGGCGCCTACGTGGATATCAACACCGCGGCGAGCATCGGAGATCTGGAGAGAGTAAGAGAGTTGCTTGATCAAGATCCGACGCTCGCCAACCGAGTATCGGAGTACGTGACTTACTACATAGGCTCGGGTTCGCCGTTAAAGAACGCCGCCGCGCGCGGCCACGTAGAAATCGTAAAGCTGCTGCTCGATCGAGGAGCCGACCCTAATTTGCCGGAGGAGGGCATTGCCCCGCACGGTCACTCGTTATATTCGGCCGTCTACAACGGGCACTACGAAATCGCCGAGCTTCTGCTGGAGCGAGGCGCTTATCCGAGTCCCCCAGTCGAAAGCTCTGCGGACGCTTTGAGCATCGCGCTGATGAACAAAGACGACAGGATGGTAGAGCTGTTGTGCTCATATGGCTCCGCAAGAAGCGTCGAGCTCCTCGCCCACTACGGCGATCTCAAAACAGCCGCCGCCGTGTTCGCAGCTAATCCGGCGCTTGCCGACGATCCCGGAGCGCTTGTGAGCGCGGCGGGAAACGGCCACGAGGGATTCATCCGCTTGATGCTGCGCTATCAGCCCAACCTGGCACAGCGCATCATGTTCCCTTCCTGGTCGGCGGGCGCAAAGACGCGCGAATTGAACGAACTGCTTTTCCAGCACGGCATGAATCCGAGCCAACCTGACTGGTTGCACGTTACACCGTTGCACCATTTCGCGCGGAAAGGCGACGTTGAGAACGCCGAGTTCTTTATCGATCACGGAGCAGATCTGATTGCGCGTGATGACGACATCTGCTCGACACCGCTGGCGTGGGCGGCCAAATTCGGCAAGTCTCAAATGGTTGAGTTTCTTCTTCGTCGCGGCGCCAAACCGAATTTGCCCGATGACCCGCCGTGGGCGACGCCGCTCGCGTGGGCGAAACGTCGCGGACATCACGATATCGTGAAGCTGCTTGAAGACTATGACGAGACTGGCCTGCCTCCCTGAAAGCGAGGTCAAAGTCGCGGTGCTGGCGCCATTGTTCCGGTCGTGTAGAAAAGATCGAAGAGATGGTCCCGTGGCTGACTAAACGCGGAGTTGAAGTCGAGAACTATCCGTTCATCCAGGATTACGAGCTAAGAATCTGGACCGCGCCGGGCGGCGACAAGATCGCGTGGTTCAAAGATCCGGACGGCAACGTTCTCTCGATTAGCACGCACCAGTAGCATCTCTTATGAATCATCGGTCTCGCACAATCCTTCGCGCGATCATCACAACAACCACCCTTCCCTTCGTTCTCACGGCTTGTCATTTATCCCGCCAGCATGCGCCTCCTTCTTCCCGTTATCCTGCTCATTGGTGGGCGCCTGTTCCCAAAGAAGGCGCGCCCGACTGGGAGATACTTCCCCAGGAAGCCGGCCCCGGTGAAGTGATTCTCTCAAAGCGAAACGAGCTCGGTCTGCTTTCAAATTTCGCGGCGACGCCATTCCTCTTTCGCGATAAACATTACGCAAGCCTTGAGGGCTTCTGGCAGATGATGCTCTATCCTGAAGGTAGTCACGATCCCCGCGCAGAGTTTCCTGGCCTCGAATGGAAATTCAGTCGCGAGCAAGTGACTCAGATGACAAGCTTCGAGGCCAAGAGCGCGGGCGCTCTCGCCGAAGTGAACATGAAGAAGATGGGAATTACGTGGGTCACCTTCGAAGGCCAACAGATCGAATACCGGCCTGCACTACCAGGAGAGCATTACAGATTGATCGAGGCGGCGACTTGGCAGAAAGTGCGCCAGAATCCCGAGGTGAGAAAGATTCTGCTGGCGACGGGCGATTTGATTTTGAAACCCGATCATCATCAGGAACCCAACGCGCCCGCGGCCTGGCGGTACTACGAGATCCTCACTGAAATCCGCAGGGACCTTCAAAAACCGGTACGGTCGGAATAGGACGCGAACCACTCGTTCAACCCTTTAGTTGTTGAAGACTAGAATATTGGACCATCCACGGATGTTTTTTACTCGAATGCGATTGGCGCCTCGCAGAAGCCCCAGTTGACCAGAGTCGCCCTTAACGATCAACTTGCCCCCTGTTCCCTTCATCTTGATACCCTGCGGCGGCGCCACAACGCGGCCGTTGATCTCAACCTGGAGACTCTCGGCGAGTCCACTTGTCTTTATGGTAAGCCTCGATCCATCGAAGCTTGCACCGCTCACGATGAGCCCGCCGGCGTCGGGCCGGCTAAAATCAACCGTGGCATCGGGACTCCTACTTCCGTCGCGGTCGATAATTACAATTGTAGCGCGCACCGCGGTGGGAATTGCGCTCAAGCCACCAACCGACAGTTGAGACTCGATCCGAGTTGAATTCCCGGAAGTGATCTGCAGGCTCGATGGTGGCCCGACCGGGCGCCCCGTTTCGTCGAGCACGCTCACATCCGCCTTTGCGAAATCGCCCTCGAGATCTACGGCAGCATAGCTTAGATCCAACACATCGCCCTCAAGGCGCGGCCTGACACTAAAGATTGCGGGCGCGTGGCTGTTGATGCCGCCGGTGACCGTCGCGCTAACCGTGAAATTCGCCTCGCCCGGCCCAAAGTTCGCGATCGCGATGAAGTAAGTCCCAGTACGGAGCGGCGGCGTGCTCGCTGCGGTGACGGTTATGGCTTCTGAGCCAGACTTGCCGGCAGACACATAATCGCTCACTGGATGGAAGCCCTGATTGACCACCCGTTCGCCAAACCGCACGAACAGGTCCACGTCCTGATCCCCATTCAATTCTATCTTCAAGCTGGTTGCGCCTGGCGGAACATCGATCGAATACTGCAGATGGCTCAGCACGCCAGCATCGGCAGGAGGCGCAACCATCTCTCCTTTTTGAGGCTGAGCCGAGACCAGCGGAACCAGATTAGGCGGCACCGTCGTGCTGATCGCCCGATAACCGATGGCGTCGAGAACGGCGGTATCATTATCGGTGATAGAATAGTGCTCACCGGGCCCGAGTGTCGGATCCATTATTCCGAGGTACTGCCCCAACAGACTGTCGTCCTTCCAGTGCGACGACTCTCTGCCGTCTCCGCCCGCAGAGTTAGGCCGCCCTGTCGATAACGGCGTAGCTGTGTCCCCCGCGTAAAAGCTCTGATCTCCGCCGGACGATAGTATGCGTAGCATCGAACCGAAGCCATCCTTGATTGAGTCGGGTCGGACACGAAACAGATCCCAAATCGAGCACTGAACGTCGATCGACGAATCAACCTCTCGTTGACCGACGCACGAGACAAATCCGAGAATATGACCTATCTCGTGCAGGACGATAGCTTCGAAATCCAACTTGTCCGGCGCGACGCCATCCTCCGGGTCAAAATCAAAACTGAACTTGGAGTTCAACGCAATCGCAGGCGGCAGACCGAAACTGGCAACCTCCCCTTCAGGGTCTGCTGTCTGACCGATCAGGTTCAAGGCGCGAAGCGAGGCGGATGGAGCTGCGATCCCCGCAGTTTCCCCGTTATCCGTTTGCACTGCTTTACCGGGTAACGCGTTCAGTAATGAAGATCTCTCGGGCGCATTCGAAATCAGGCGCGCCCGGACCGCCGGATAAAGGGCATTGCCGCCAAGGACCTGGGCGTCTGCAGTTGCGACTACACTATCGTCGAATGGTTTACCGAATAATGTCGAGCCGAAATCAACATCGATGACTATAGTCACACGAGTTTGAATGAGCGCTTCCCACCGGGCGGCCGCGCGCCTGAAAGCCGCGCTCGCGGCGGCGGACGCGAGCACTTGTGAGGTTGCGCGCAGTACGATTCTCAAGCCTTGCTGGTCGGGCGACTGGCCGGACGGGAGCACGGTTACCGGAAAGTTCGGGTCGCGTTCTCTGATGTTGCGGGCCTCTTCGCCGTCAGCCTCGAGACAGACGGCTCGACCGTCAACGAGCTTGTGCGCAAAAGCTCCCAGGCTGTTTGGCGCCAACCACGAAGAGCGGTTATTGGGACTCTGAGGGAGAACCGAAGCGTTTGAACAAACTACGCTCTTGTGTAGAGGAAGCAAGACCAGGTTCAAGATGAGAAGGGTCGCCGCAGCGGCGCGAGTGGGGACACTGCTCATGATACTACCTCTCTTTGGTAAACCGGCTTCTCTTTGAAGCTCTTTGGTAGGCCGTTCAGAATCCATCAGCTCGAGTCTGAACGAACTGTCCGCTCTTTGGCGAACGAGGCGAAATCGGATCGAATTTTAGAGCAAAGCGCCAGGAAGAGCAATACGGGGGAATCTAAGCTTGTTCAGAAAACGGGTGAGCCCAGATACGACTCACCCGTTGATAATGTCTCACTGTTGCGATCGCGAGCTACTGGAGCGGCGTAACGTCGGCAGCGGGCACTCGAGTGCCCGGACCGGCCGGAACTGTGACCGCGGATGTGCTGCTCTGGTAGACAACATAGGTTTCATTTGAATAGAACCAACGGTTGCCCATTCCGAAGTTCCAGCGGCCCAGTGGTCGAAGCGGTACCGGCGCAGGCAAACGTGAATTTTGCGGGGTTGCCGCGGAGGGCCCCACACGTTCTAAACGCTTCGAACGCCTCAGCCCGGATAGATCGTGCCGGCCTCTACGAAACAGAGGGGGTTATGCCACTTGTCCTCGGCGTAAAATGATCGTTCGCCCCACGGGCGCACACTGATGCCGCCACCGGAAACGCCGTGCACGTCTTCCTTCGAAAGACAGCCCAGCGCTTTGGCGCGCGCGAAGATCGCATCGAGATCGTTGACCGTGAAGTACAACGCTTTAGCCGCAGGGTGCGGCTTTCCCACCGACGACACATCCACTACCTGCAGCGTCACCGGACCACAGGTGAAATAGCATCGCGAGCCCGCCTGCTTTCGACCTGCCAGCCCAAACAAGCTGCTATAGAAATCCGCCGCTTGATCGAGGTTGCCCACCTCTACGTTGATGCGAAACAAGCACGGGACATCTGAACGCGAGCCGTCCGCCGATGTCGTCGTCGCCTTCTTTGCCACCTTCTTCGTGCCAGCCTTTTTCTTAGTCGCCATAAATTCCTCCATAGTTATACCCGAGAGTTATCAGTTAGGATCCTTCGAGAACCAAGCAAGCCAGTCGCGCACAAGCTCGAGACGCCGCCGATTGATGTGGTAGACGCGTGTGCGACCTTCCCGGTCGTGATAGATCAGCCCAGCCGCCTCCAGCACTCGAATGTGCCGCGTGGTGGTCGGCCACGCGTGCTCGAACACGTCGGCGATTTCGCCGGCGGTCATCGAGCCGCCCTCGAAGTTCAGCGTGAGCAGGATCCGCCGGCGCGCCGGATGTGCGAGCGCAGTGAACACCGCCTCGTACGCGTCCATCTTCGCCTTCGGCTCTCGCCCCTTTGTGCTTCTCGCCATGTTCACCATATTTAGCACATCGGCTAAGCATTGGTCCAGAGATAATTAGCGTGCCGGCTAAGCATTAACATGTCCGCGCCGATGCAAGCCGGCCCGCATTAAGTCCCCGGTGTTACAGGCAAGCTTGACTCCGGTGTCGCCTGGCGAGTAAAGAGATCGCGGAATCAAGACATGAACCGAAGAGAATTCATGCGCAACGTAATTGTTGCCGGCGCCGCAACCACTGTCCCGCGTACAAGCGATGCTGCGGCAAAAGACATCAAATGGCCAATCGGGTGTTTCAACCGGCCCTGGGCCAAATGGACTTTCGATCAAACGCTGAAACAAATCAAAGCGGCAGGTTTCAAAACCGTTGGGCTGCTCACCCGCACAAAGGATGAGCCCTTCATAGGAGCCGACGCGGCGCCGGAATATCTCGAAGCACTGAAGAAGCGGATCGCGGCCAGCGGTCTCACTGCAAACATGGGCGCGATAAGATCCCGTCACGATATTCAGCTCGAAGACTCTATCCGCGAGGTCCGCAAGCAAATCGACAACGCGAATTCCATGTCGCTCAAGTACGTATTGTCGTTCGGCGCCGACAAGCCCGAAGAGTTTGCACATTACGTTAAGGTGATGAACGACGCCGCGGCTTACGCTCAAGATAAGCACATCAAGCTCGCAATGAAGCCGCACGGTGGTATTAGCGGGTCGTCAGTGGAAATTCTGCGGGTCATCAAGGAGGTCAAGCATCCGAACTTCTCGATTTGGTACGACGCAGGCAATATCATCTATTACACCGGCAAAGATCCCGTAGCCGAGATTGATCCGATAGCGAGGCATATCACCGGCTTCTGCGCGAAGGACTGCGCAGAGATCAAAGGAGATGTGATGATCCAGTTCGGCTCGGGCAAAGTCGACTTCCCTGCTGTCTTCAAGAAGTTGCGGACCGCGGGTTTTGACGGTCCGGTGATGGTGGAATGCTGCAAGGTGGCCCAGACGCCAGAGGAGACTACGGTGAATGCTCGCGCTAACCGCAAGTTCATCGAAAGCGTCTTGTCTTCGACCTAAAGATCAAATTAGATGACAACGTCATCGTAGTCACCACGCCGGGTAGTTCCGATGTAGAATCGAGGCTATGAACAAACAGTTGATTCTTGATTCGCCAATCGAAGCGCTGCTCGATCGGCTCTACGCTCAAAGCGCCGGCCAGACCGAAGAGATGATGTCTTATTTCTCGGCTCGCGCTGCGGCGGGCGACATCGATTGGAACGCATTCGACGATCGAGCTAATCAGTTCCTGAGCGACAAGCTCGTCGCCCTTGATCGAGGGAAAGCCGAATTCTGTTATCAAGTTTGCCGAGCCTTGCGCGCTACTCGGGTCGTCGAAGCCGGAACTTCGTTCGGAGTTTCGACCCTCTTTCTCGCCGCTGCAGTTCGCGACAACGTCCGAGATGATGGCGCAAAAGGCATTGTGATCGGAACCGAGTATGAATCCAAGAAGGCCAAAGCCGCGCGCGCGAACTTCGCCGAAGCCGGTTTGTCCGATCTGATCGATTTACGAGAGGGTGATTTGCGCGAAACTCTGGCGAACGTGAGTGGTCCGATCGATTTCATGCTGATCGACATCTGGACGTCGATGGCTCGGCCGGCGCTTGAATTGATCGCGCCACGCCTTCGCGCGGGCGCGGTGGTCATCAGTGATAACACCGCACAATTCCGCGACTCATATCGAGACTACTTCGCATTCATCGACGATCCGGCGAACGGCCTGCGCACGATGACACTGCCGTTCGAAGGGGGTCTTGAATTCACAGTCCGCCGTGGATAACTGAGCACGAGCGGTGACTTAATGTTTTCAATTGAGCGGTCTTGAACTACATACGAATAACCGCTGATTTTGCGCTGACTTTGTTTCGCTGATCTTCGCTGACCCGCAGAAACAACGGCAGCGCGAATCAGCGTTCCAATTCTCCAGCAAAGACTAACCGAAACACCACACCACCGTTGCTCAACTTGCTCACCGATGTGCCGCAACGTACTATGGCCAGCTAAGCGGAATAAAGCCGAACCCAAATCCGGAGGAGATCACATGAAGCGCGAGCGAATCATTGCCCTTCTAATCGTCGCCTGTTCCGTCCCGTTCTTTTGTCAGGCCCTGAGTTCCGCGCAGGAGAGGTTCAAAACGAGCGGGCAGAAAAAGCAGTATCCCAATCTGCCGAGCGAGACGCCCGACAAGTTTGAGCCCACCAACGACGGCTTCGATTACGCCAGGCGAGACGTGATGATCCCAATGCGTGACGGCGTGAGGCTGCACACAGTGATCCTGGTGCCGAAGGGCGCAAATCGAGCGCCGATACTTCTAACGCGCACGCCTTACAACGCGACCGAGCTCACGAGCCACTCACAGAGTTCGCACCTTGGCCCGATCCTCACCGGCTACGACAACGCCACCGAGGTTATCGTCGAAGGCGGTTACATCAGAGTCGTTCAGGACATACGCGGCAAGTACGGCTCCGAAGGCGACTATGTTATGAATCGCCCGCTTCATGGCCCGCAGAATTTAACGCCGGTAGACCACGCGACCGACACTTATGACACGATCGACTGGTTGGTGAAGAATGTTCCAGAGAGCAACGGGCGCGTCGGCATCCTTGGAATCTCCTACGACGGCTTCCTGCCGTTGATGGCTCTGGTCAATCCTCATCCCGCGTTAAAGGTATCGGTGCCGATGAACCCAATGGTCGACGGATGGATGGGTGACGACTGGTTTCACAACGGTGCGTTCCGGCAGGTCAACTTAAGCTACATCTACGATCAGGAGGCTACGCGCGCAAACGACGTCAAATGGTGGACGAGCCACTTCGACGACTACGACATGTTCATGCAAGCGGGGTCTGCAGGCGAGCTCGGACGAAGGCGAGGCCTCGAACAAGTTGGCTTCTGGAGAAAGATTCTCGAGCATCCGAGCTACGACGCGTGGTGGCAAGATCAAGCGGTCGACAAGATCCTCGCGACCCAGCCTCTGAAGGTGCCGACGATGCTGGTGCACAGCCTTTGGGATCAGGAAGACATATATGGTGACATCGCGGTTTACAAAGCGATCAAGCCAAAGGACACAAACAACGACAAAGTGTTTCTGGTGATGGGCCCGTGGCACCACGGCCAGGAGATCCGAGATGGCAGCTCGCTTGGCGCGATCAAATTTGATAGCGATACCGGTTTGTATTTCCGCCGCGAGATTCTGCGGCCGTTTCTTGATCAGTACCTTAAGGAAGGCGCACCAAAGGCGGATATGCCGCCGGTCGTCGCGTTTGAAACCGGAACCAACAAGTGGTTGCGATTGCCTTCGTGGCCGGCTGGTTGCCCGAGCGGCTGCGCCGTTCGACCTACTCCTTTGTATTTCAATGCAGGACTCACGCTGAGCTTCAACGCGCCGGCTTCGGGTGATGTCGCTTACGAAGAGTACATTTCGGATCCAGCGAAACCGGTGCCCTATCGGGCGCGTCCGATCGACAGTCCTTCGTGGGCCCGCTGGCTGGTTGACGATCAGCGCGAAGCTTCGGGTCGGCCTGACGTCGTAGCGTTCGTGTCCGACGTACTGACCTCGCCGATGAAAATCAGCGGCCAGCCGATTGTGAATCTGATTGCTTCGACGAGCGGCACTGATTCCGACTGGGTAGTGAAGGTGATCGACCTCTATCCTGATGAAGTGGCGGGCCAATCGAATATGGGCGGTTATCAGTTGATGATTTCAGCGGACATCTTCCGAGGCCGATATCGCGAGGGCTTCGATACACCAAAACGCATCGCCTCTAATCAACCTTTGCTTTATCGTTGGGCGCTGCCGACCGCAAATCACGTTTTTCTGAAAGGTCATCGCCTGATGATCCAGATCCAGTCGACTTGGTTTCCACTGTACGATCGGAATCCCCAGACCTTCGTGCCGAACATCTTTTGGGCAAAGCCTGGAGACTACAAGAAAGCCACACAGCGGGTTTATCACTCTGGGGGCCAGGCGAGTTTCATTGAACTGCCGCTGGTAACTACCCCTTAGATCGTTTAAGGCCGCCGAGGCGTGCGGAATAATCGAGAGAATGTGATTGGTTCTCGGCGCAAAGACGCAAAGGACCGCAAAGCTCGCAAAACGGCTACGACTGCAGGGCATCGCTCGCAAACTCTCTATCACTTCGGAAGTTGTAATATGCTTTTCTCGGCCAGACGACTAATCTTCGACGCAAAGATCTAACATCTCTCGAATTCGAGTGGCCTATGGCAGCTCTATCCTACGATGAAGCCGCGCACCTCCTCCGCCGAATGGGATTCGGCGGATCGCCGGACGAAATCGGCGACCTGATCTCGCGAGGCCGCGAAGGCGCGGTCGATTTTCTGCTGAACTACAGCCAGACCGATAACAAAGCCCTCGACGATTTGATTCAGGCAAGTTTCAACTTTTCCGATCCCACCGACAACACAAAATTCAACGGAGCCGAGCTTCAGCGATGGTGGTTCACCCGAATGGTCTACACACGGCGACCCTTTGAAGAGAAGCTCACCCTGTTCTGGCACAACCATTTCGCAACCGCTATCTCGAAGGTTCCCGAGATCCTGATGTATGTTCAAAACCTGACGCTGCGCCAAAACGCGCTCGGCCGTTTCGATGACCTGCTGTTGAGAGTGGCTCAGGACCCGGCGATGCTTGTTTGGCTCGATGGCATAACAAGCGTGCGAGGCAGGCCGAATGAAAACTTCGCGCGAGAGCTCCAGGAGCTGTTCACGATGGGCATAGATGACGTGGTCACCGGAGAAACGAACTATACCGAAGACGACGTGAAGGAAATTGCGCGAGCGTTCACTGGCTGGAAGATCGCGCCGCCAAGAGGCGCGGCAAACCCTTACGGCTTTACGTTCTTAGTGAATCCCGACGAGCACGACAATACAACAAAGAACGTCTACGGGCAGAGCGCGAATTTCGGCGGCGAGGACATCTTGGCTATAATCGCCGCGCGGCGCGCGACTGCGCGATTCCTCGCGAAGAAGTTGATCGAGGCTTTCGTGTATCCCCTGAGCGGGACCTCGACCGACAAAGCCACGATTGAGAAATTCGCCGATATCTACGCCAGCAGCAATCACTCGATAAAGGAGCTTGTGCGCGCGATGTTCACCTCTGATGAATTCTTCAGTGAGCGGGCGCGGTTCGGGCTCGTCAAGTCGCCGGTCGAGTTGATTGTCGGCGCAATACGCATACTGGGCGCCCGCTACAATCCCGGAAACTCCGCCAATCAGGAGAACGCAAACATTCTCGCCGGCGTCTCGGGGCTATTGGGTCAGGACCTCTTCAATCCGCCTGACGTTTCCGGGTGGGCTCGCGGACTCGGCTGGATAAACACTGCGAATCTGTTGATGCGTTTTACGTACGCAGATCTGATAGCAATCTTTCGCACACGAGATCTGAACTCGCCGGGGCTCTGGCTGACACAAGACCAGCTTCGGAGTTACACGAAATCAAGCGCGAAGAAAACAGTGAAGACTTTTCTTTCAGTGCTTGGACCGCTAATCGTCGACAGCCCGACGAACAAAGCGCTGAGGGACTATCTTCAGACTGACGATCAAGGCAACTCGATTGAGTTCGCGCTCGACGACTCGACGATAGACAAAAAAGTGCGCGGGTTGATTCACCAGATAATGTGCCTGTCGGAGTTCCAGCTCAACTAGAGGGCGGGCGACGCGTTGATGTGGAATGCGGCGACTTGTCGCCGCTTTGCGTAGTGCGGGATGACAAAAGCGGCGACAAGTCACCTACTCCACAACAAATCAGGCGCCGCTCAAAGGGGATCGCGGTGGTAACACGAAGACAATTCATCAAACGCGGCGCGGGGCTGGTGAGCGTGGGACTGGTAATGCCCAGGCTCTGGATCCCCGAGGCGCGCGGCCAGAGTATCGCCGCCGATCCCGCTCGCAGGATCCTCGTAGTCATTCAGCTTCTGGGCGGCAACGACGGGCTCAACACTGTAGTCCCTTATACCGATGCCCGCTACTACAATCAACGGCCGCTGCTATCGATAAAGGACTCCGAGCTGAAAGATAAGGGTGGCGTCTCGACGATTATCTCAAATGAGTTTGGATTGCATCCGTCTTTGAGCGAGATCAGGGACCTTTACGAAGCGGGAAAGGTCGCGATCACGCTTGGTGTTGGGTATCCCAATCCGACGCTCTCGCATTTTCTTTCGATGGACATCTGGCACACCGCTAACCTGTCGGGCCTTGGCGGCGAAGGTTGGCTTGGGAAGTACGCGGACGTTGCGCTGATAGGCAAACCTGGGTTGCCGGCCGCGTCGGTAGGTGGAGTGCTGCCGAAGACGCTCCTCTCAGACAAGGTTGTAATCCCGAGCATCATCAACTTCGACATCTACGACTTTCTGACGGACTTCAATTATCCCGGCGACAGCAGGAACCAATTGAATACGTTCAACAGGACTGCAGGCCGCAGTCTCTCAACCGACAGCGTTAATGGAGCTATCAATCGCGTTGGCTTGGATGCGGTGAGTGGAGCGCTCAGGTTCAAATCGTCGGTGGCCGGATATTCCTCATCGGTAACATACGCCGCAGACAATCCGCTCGCGCAAGGGATGAAGATGCTAGCCCAGATCATCACCACCGTCCCTGAGGCCAGCTTGCTATATGTCACACTCGGTAGTTTCGATCACCATTCAGATCAAATCAGCCATGTTAACAATCATCCCGACAAATTCAGCGGCCTGCACGCCGGGTTGCTGAAGTGGTTTTCGGACGCGGTAAAGACATTCTATGATGATATGGCTCAGCACGGGCTTGCTGAAAATGTGGTTATGATGCAGTGGTCCGAGTTTGGCCGTCGCCCGAACGAGAACGCATCATTCGGAACCGATCACGGCACGGCGGCGCCTTTGTTCGTGATCGGCAATCCTGTGCGAGGCGGGCTATATGGCGAGCAGCCTTCACTGGCGGCGACCGACTTGGATGCGGCCGGCAATATGAAGTTCACGGTTGATTTTCGATCGGTGTACGCGACGTTCTTGGACAAGTGGCTTGGAGTTGATTCGAAGTCCATCCTTGGCGGAGCATTCGAAAACGCTGGCTTTCTTGTATGAAACGCCGGAGTAGCTCGCAAAGACCCACCCACCTGCCGCGATCCCGCAAAGAGTGGTCCACCCGCAGGCTATCGCGCGCGCGGGACTAGCACATAAGCTGACACCGGGCTCTCGTGGCCTTCCTTGTCAACCGCCTTCACTCCGAAGACAAGCTGATCAATAGAAGTGTTCTTCAATGTGAACTCTTTCACATTGCCGGCCCAGATCTCGCGCTCCCAGTCGGCCGAGGTAGTCGAACGAACAACCACCACAAAACCGGCGAGGTCCGGTTCGGGATCGGGTTGCTCCCACCGCAGTACCGCATCGTAGCCGGAAGCCCCTCGGGTCAAGCCGGGACCGACCGGTTGGGGTCGCGGCGTCGGAGCCTCTTCGATCTCGGCGGCAGTTGGTTGGGTAGCGCCGCTCGCTGGCTGTGTCGCCGGTGCGCCAGTTGTAACAGCGGGCGCTGGACGCGACACCACCGGTGCGCGAGGCGCGAGCGCCATCGCGGCCGCAACCGCAGCGTTCATCTTAACTACCTTGGCGGTGAACGAAGGAGACGTGTTGGCAAATGTGTCGGTAGGCGTGTGCTGATTCGCGAAGTTCTCATTGGGAGTCGTCACGCGCACCGCCGCATAGCCCTGTTGATTGAACGCGGTGTGATCGCCGCCGCGACCGAAACGGTCGTAACGAAAAATCAAATCAACAGTCAGCTCGGGAAAGTAACGCTCGCCCATTCGCTTTGCGAAGCGCGCAATCGATCTCGAAGGTGAATCGTTCGGGTCCTCTGAGAACACAAGCACACGGCGATTGTCGATCACACCGTTGCCGCTGATCTCGCTTCCGATAATATCGTTATTCAAGACGGCCTCGATGCTCTGATTCTTGTCTTTGAGCCGCCTGGCCATCGCGCGCGCCCCCACAAGTCCCTGTTCTTCACCGGCGAACGCAACGAACACGAGCGTCGCATCGAATTCGTACTGGCTAAAAACTCGCGCGCATTCCATCACGCAAGACGTACCGCTGCCATCATCGGTCACGCCGGGTGCGGGAAGCTCGGCGGCCTTCGCAGGATCGCGCCGCATTTCGGGCGGCACTTTCAGATTAACCGTGTCGTAGTGGCCGGTGATCATGATCCAGCGATCGGCAGCCTGCTGCATTTTGCCCGGCAGGATCGCGACTACGTTGCGCAGCTCGACGTCTTTGTAGATGCGCGCGGCTTTCGGAATGGTATGTACATCAAAGCTAACTTCGAGCCGCAGGCTGTAGCTCTTGAACTGATCGAAGATCCACTGTCGAGCCGCGCCGATTCCGCGAGTCGTCTGAGTCGGGTCAGACAGAGTGTTGCGCGTTTCGAAGCTCTCGAGTTTCTTCTCGATCTCGGCGATTCGATCGGCCGAGATCTCCGAGACGATCTTTTGAATCTTCGGGTCCAGCCGCTGGGAAGGCTGGGTTTCGTTTTGTAGAGCGTGCCCCAGGAACGGGACAGCCAGGAGAAAAATGCTCGCGCCGATGATTATCCGCCTCATTGCGTCCTCCGTTGGTTCTCTTTGCGGCCTTTGCGGCTTGGCAGCTCGGCGCGATACTCAACGCAAAGGACCGCAAAGATCGCAAAGCCTTCCGAAATTACTGAATGCCTTTTCGTATCACGACGCCCGGAAGCCGTCCCGTCGTCTTGCCCTGCTCCCAAACCGATTCGCCGTTTACAAAGACACGCTCGATTCCTTCAGACAAGAGCTGCGGCTCTTTGAACGTCGAGCGGTCGACGACCCGCTTCGGATCGAAGATTACCAGATCCGCTTTCATTCCTTCTCGAACAAACCCCCGGTCGGTGAGTCCTAATCGTTTCGCCGGCATTGAAGTCATCTTGCGCACCGCGTCGGAAAGTGTGAGCCAGTGTTGCTCTCGCGCGAATCGTCCCAGCACTTTCGTAAACGTGCCGGACCCGCGAGGATGCCGCGAGCCTATTCCGCCATCGCTCGCCACCATCACCCATCGTTGCCGATAGAACGCCCGAACATCAGCTTCATTCATCGAGCTGCACACTATGCTCGCTCCGCCATCGCGCACGATTTGTTGGTAGGCTTCGACCTCAGTGGTATTTTTCAACTGCGCGATTTCGGCGAGCGTCTTGAATTCGAAGTCAGAATGCGCCTTGCAATTGGTTACGAGCACATGGCTCGCACCTCCGACGTTGGCGAGCGAAGTCTCAACCTCTCGTTTGTCATCGTACTTGCGACTCGGTACAAGGATGCTGATGGTTGAAGCCCACGCCGTGTACGGATAGCAATCGGCAGTCACATCGGCGCCACCAAGCCGAGCGCTGTTGATCATCGCGATCGCCTTCGCAGCCTGGCCCCATACATTCTTGTTCCCCATCTTTATGTGGGAAATTTGAACCGGCAACTGCGCGTCCCTCCCGATGCGAATCGCTTCACCCAGCGCGTCGAGCATGCCTTCTTCTTCGTCGCGCATGTGCGTCATGTAGATTCCACCGTACGGCGATGCCGCGCGCGCGAGCTCGATCAGCTCCTCGGTTGTTGCCAAACGTCCTATGTCATATTCGAGCCCGCTCGACAGACCAAATGCGCCTTCGCGCATCGCCTGATCGACGAGCTGCCTCATCTTTGAAATCTCTTCAGGCGTAGCGGCGCGGTCGTAGTCCTTGCCCATCACTTGTTCACGAACCGTCGCGTGACCGATGAATGAAAGCACGTTCACGGCGACTCCCTGCGTTTCGCGCTGCTTCAAATAGTCGGCGATAGGCCAGGGCGAGCCTCCGTCGGGTCCGACGGCAAGAGTCGTAATGCCCTGGGACACCTGGTTGGCCGCCGCCGGTTCTCGCGCGAGCCCTTCCTCAGAATGGTTGTGAATATCGATGAAGCCGGGAGCGACAATCAGTCCCCGCCCTTGAACTACTTCTTCGTCCGAACGCGGAGAAAGCCGTCCGACTTTTGCGATTCGATCGCCGACTATTCGCACGCTGGCTCGAAAAGCTGGCCGCCCACTGCCATCGATGACCGTGGCTCCCACGATGACGCGCGACTTGGTCTTGGCCACTTGAGCTGGAGCAAACGGGGAAAAAGTCAGGCCCCCGACGCAAAGCATCACAAGAACCAGCAATCTTTGCCTCTTACGCATTCACCAACTCCTTCTTCCTGGCTGCAATGAAGAGGCTGATTCTACTACGCCGTTTGTGTCTTTTGCCAAGACCGCGTTTAGTGGCTTTCTGTCTCGGTTTGAATGATGTCGCGCTTGTGATAGGCTCGCGATTTCTGACGCGGTGGATCACGACCGCTCAGAGTACCGACTCTCGTCGAACAGTGTCTCGTTATTCAAAGGTTACGGGTTTGCGGCACTGCCCGACTAAAGTCGGTACTCTGAACGCCCGCCCCGGCATACTCCAAGGAGAACCATGAAGATCGACGTTCATACTCACTACTATCCAGAAATATTCTTCAAGATGATCCGGGATACTCCCTCTGACTTCTCATTCGCCAAAGATCCAACCGGCCGCACGATTATTATTCATCGAGGCGCTCGGTTCTTTGGAGTAACGGCGCCGATGACTGATTCCGACAAGCGCCTTGAAGACATGGACCGAGTGGGTATCGACGTCGAGGTGATCTCGCTTTCGACGCCGAATATTTTCTTCGCCGATGAAACTCGTCAACCCGAAGTCGCGAAAATCCTGAACGACGCTTACGCGGAGCTGATCACAAAACACCCGACTCGGTTCAAGGGATTCGCTTCGATTCCGATGGACGCACCTGAAGCCGCGCTCGATGAGCTTCATCGCGCGATCGATCAACTGAAGATGAACGGCGTTGTCTTGTTGAGCAACATCAGAGGCCGAGCATTGACCTCGCCGATCTACCGGCCTTTCTTTGAAGAAGCCAATCGGATGAACCTGTGCATTTTCCTGCACCCCATGATCCCCACGAACTCCGAGCCTTTCAAAGAGTATGTCCTCGGTCCGCTAGTGGGTTTCCCTTTCGACACGACGCTCGCCGTAGCGCGGATGTGTTTCGACGGAATGCTTCGAGACCTGTCGAACGTCCGGTGGATCATCGGTCATTTGGGAGGCGCGATACCTTACTTGATGGAAAGGCTCGATAGCGGCTATCGCGATTTCGCCGAATGCCGTGTCAACATCGATGAGCCTCCGAGCACATATTTGAAACGGCTCTATTACGACACCGTTACGTTTAGCGCGCACAACCTCAGGATGGCCCGTGATCTCGTGGGTACTGATCGGATGGTGATGGGGAGCGATTATCCCCACATGCTTGGATCGATCGAGCGATCGGTTAGCTCGATTCAAGCGCTCGCGATTCCGGATTATGAAAAGCACAAGATCTTTAGCACAAACGCGCTGTCGATTCTAAATAATGTGTAAATCTCAATTACACACGCACACGGCGTTCAGAGTACCGACTTCAGTCGGGCAGTGCAGCACAAAACCGACACCTTGCAATAACAAGGCACTGCCCGACTAAAGTCGGTACTCTGAACGCTTTCCTTGTGGCTTTGAGTCTTGGGGGTTAGCTCTTCCGTAAAAAGCGTTCGACACCACGTTTGCAATCCTCGGTCATTCGAGTAATCGCGTTCATCTGAATGCCCGCCTCAATAGCGGTTTCGAAGGTCATCCCGTCCATATGATAGAGCAAGCTCTTTGCGAGGCTCACGGCTGAAGCCGACTTCGTTGCCATCTGGGTCACGTAGGTTTCGACCCCAGAATCAAACTGGTCATCCGTGAATACGCGATTGATCATTCCGATCTCGAGCGCGGCGCGAGCGGTGATGATTTCACCGCGAGTAATAAGTTCAAAAGCCCGCTTCTCAGAAACCGAGCGCCGCAGTATCGCCATCACCATAGCCGGTATGAACCCGATGTTGACCTCAGGATATCCAAACTGCGATGACTCAGCCGCGAGAATAATGTCGCAGGCGGTCGCTAGTCCGCAGCCTCCTGCAAGCGCTCGACCCCGAACGGCAGCGATGATCGCTCGAGGATGCCTGCGCATTTCGACGAACAGCTCGCCCATAACTCGTGCGCTGGCCATGCTTTCTTCGACTCCGGCCTCGCTGATTCGCTGAAGCGAGGCGAGGTCGGCGCCAGAACAGAAGTCTTTGCCCGCTCCCGTGACCAGAACGACGCGCACGGTGTCATCCTGTGACGCAACCTGAAGCGCATGTTTGAACTCCGAGACTATCTGGTCGTCCAGCGAGTTGCGCTTGTCAGGCCGGTTGAGGGTGATGCGAGCGATTCCAGCTTCGACCGTGCAAATGATCTTTTGATAATCAGGCATCCAAGGGCACTCCGTTCACGCATCAGCGTTACAACATGACAGCGCTGTCTCAAAGTTCAGCCTTCAATCGCGGCGGCAACTGTTCAGACGCGTCCAGCTTATCAAACCGAGGTCGCGATGCGAAATCCGCCACGTCCTGGATCACTGATTCCGATCAGCAGCTGCTTGCTCGAATTTCTCTTGTCGGCTAGAGTCTCGGCAACCTGATGAAACCCGAAGGCCCCATAACCACTCTTCTATTCGACTGGGACGGCACGCTGTTCGATTCGGCGACCGCCGGGTTTGCGGCGTTTCGTAAGACCTTCGGTGATCTTGGAATCACGCTGACGCAAGAGATATACGACACGTGTTATTCGCCGAATTGGTATTTGATGTATGAGACGCTGAGCTTGCCAAAGGAGAGATGGAAGATTGCAGATGAGCTATGGCTCGAGCATTACGGTGAGGCGCCGCCTAAGCTTGTGAACGGAGCGGGCGAAACAATTCACGCGTTGCGCGAGCGCGGCTATCGCCTGGGTATTGTCACCAGCGGAACTGAGCGTCGGGTCACACGCGAGATTCAACAACTCGGCCTGGGCTCGACCTTCGAAGCGGTGATTTGCAACGAGCATATCGTCAACAAGAAACCGCATCCTGAAGGTCTGGAGAAGGCAATGCAGTTACTTGCAGTCGCAAAAGACACTTGTTCGTACGTGGGAGACGCTCCCGAAGACGTGCGGATGGGAAAGAACGCGGGATTGCTGACCGTCGCGGTGCCGAGCGCCTATCCTACGAGCAGGAACTTGCGAAGCGAACACCCGGACATTCACCTGAACTCGATCGAAGAGATGTTACTTCACTTCTAACTGTACCGTAGACTGTCCAGTCTGCGGTGAGTGTGTAAACCCACTGGTTCCCCGGCCTGCTTATTAATTCGACGATATCCGCAGACTGGACAGTCTACGGTACGCGGCGGACCTTCATACTTTGCCGAACAGTATCAATACTCCGATCACGATGAACGCTACCGCAGCCACGCGCTTGACCCAGATAATAGGCACATAGTGACCTAGCGCGCCGCCGACGATTACGCCAATTGCCGACACGCATGCGAGCGCTACCGAGGCTCCGATCAACACCGCCCACGGCTTCTTCGTCTCCGCAGCCATCGTCATTGCCGCTAGCTGCGTTTTGTCTCCCATCTCCGCAAGAAAGATCACTCCGAAGGTCGTAAGGATGACACGCCAGTCCATAAGCCCTCTTCTCGATAACAATTTGAACCGCAGACGGGGCCGCGGAACGCAGAGAATTCGGAAAGAACTCTCGCTATTCTGCGTCCTCTGCGGTTAGATTTTTCCTGACTATCGATTATTCAGCCAGCTCTCGTGCCAGCCGGTCGTCGACTTCGATCTCCATTCTCAAGAGCGCTGAGCTGTAGGTCTTACCCTGCGCGTCCGTCTTTAGTGAAAGCGTCCCTCCGCCATCCAGGCTTTCATGGAGAAGAAAGTTCAATGCATGCAGGTTGGGCACTTCGAAACGCTCTACGGCGCCGAAACAGATTCCCTTGAAGTGCTCCTTCACGCGCTCGGCGGTCACCTGTTCGGTGAGTAATGGATAGTACTCCGGCCTGTAAGCTATCAACCCGACGTTGGCAGTATCGCCTTTATCGCCAGAACGAGCGTGAGCCAGCTTCAATAGTTTGACTCTTGCCATATCAAGCCTCGATCACGGAAATGTGCGCTTCGACTTCCTTCTTGGGAATTAATGCGGGCCAGTATGCGATTATCTCTTCGGCCTTCGGACGGCCCGCTCCAAACCCGGTCACGGTCGGCGGCCCGTTGAGCGCGAGAGGCGCAACCTCGCGAGTGAATCTTTCGATCGCACGCTTGTCGTCCGAACGCACCGCGACTCGAAGCGCGACTTCGGCCAGGTCTGCAGGCGGCGGTCCTGCGAGCGCTCCGTGGCACGCATCGACTCCCAGGAACTCGGTATGCGTCTTCTCGAATTTCAACCCGAGGCGATCGAATCTTTCTCTCAAAACGCGGTCGGCTTTTTGAGCCTTCTTGTACGCGTCAGGCCACGCATACACCAGCGAGCCTACGGCCTTCCAACCGGCTGAATAACTGACGCTGACTTTGTAAAACTCCGTCGCGGGGCGCCCCTTTATGCTCGAGAAACGCACGCGATCCGTTCCGTCCTGTTGTAGCTGAATAGTAGTGAAGTCAGCTACGCAATCGGGCGTGATGTATTCGCGCGGGTCGCCCATCTCATAAAGAAGCTGTTCCTTGATCGACGGAACGGTGATTCGTCCGCCGGTGCCTTTATGCTTCGTGATGACGAACGTTCCGTCAGGGTTAGCATCGATGATCGGGTAGCCGATGTCAGCCATATCGGGAATTGACTCCCAATCAATCAAACAATTACCGCCGGTGCACTGCGCGCCGCACTCGACGGTATGGCCGGCAATCGTTCCCGCCGCAAGGCGGTCCCAGTCATCGGCAGGCCACTTGAATTCGTGAATCATTGGACCGAGCGATAGGCCCGTATCCGTCACCCGTCCGGCGATAACAATCTGTCCGCCCTTATCGAGGGCTTCAGCAATGTGGCGGCCGCCAAAGTAAACGTTCGCGCTTTGAACTCGCGATCGAACCGAAGCCAGCGGCTCTCCGGTGTCAAGATTCTTCAGCTCGACGCCGCGGCTGATGTAGTCGTCAAGCCGATCCATTATGTCGTCGCCGGCCACGATTCCAATCCTGATCTTGCCGCCGAAACCCTTTCGCCTCGCGACCTCGACTACTGCATCAGAGCATGCCTGGGGGTTAACGCCGCCGGCGTTAGCGACGACCTTGATGTTTCGTTCGACGAGATCGGGGAGCACTTCTTCAATCATCGAAACGAAGTCTCGCGCATAACCCGATCGCGGATCACGCGAGCGCTGCTTCTGCATGATCGACATCGTGATCTCGGCTAGATAGTCGAGCGTGAGATAGTCGATCGGCCCGCGACGCACTTGCTCGATGGGAGCTTGAAGCGAGTCGCCCCAAAAGCCTTGCCCGTTTGCTATGCGAATTGTCTTCATGAGCATTGCGTAATAGACGACGGATCGCGCGGAATAGACTGTCCTACACGTCTATCCGTAGTCTATTTTATCTAGAGTTTCGGCGCCGGAGGCGGAAGCTCCCTGGCTGCAACTTCAGACTGGAAGCCAACTCGCGCGTGGCTCCCATCACAGAACGGCTTATTCTGCGAGTGGCCGCACCTGCAAAGCGAGATCACCGTGCGTCCCGCGAGGCCAAACTGGTTTCCAGCCATGTCCTTGATGATAATGTTATCGCCAACAATGCGGTATGGGCCGTTATTATTGCAGACTATTTCTGTGTCATTCTGATCGCTCATTGATTTGTCTCCATCCTTTTTACAATTTCCGGGCAACCACTCGCGAGCTCTTTCTTGCGCCAGGTTCATCACTTTATCCCGCGAGCGCAGCCCTTGACAAGGGGTTCCCAGGATGAGAACAATCAGCGTGTGCACGTGATCTGCCGCAAGGCTCTCGTCGAGTTTGCCAGGAAGCAACCGAAGGCGGCAGAACCGTTGGATAACTGGTATCGACGAACGAAGAACGCGGTTTGCAAGAACGTCACCGAACTACACATTGACTTTCCTCATGCTGATCTGGTTGGGAGCTGTATCGTGTTCAACATTGGCGGCAACAAGTACCGGTTGATAGCGAAAGTCAAGTTTCAGAAGCAGACCGTGCACATAAGATTCGTATTGACGCATCGCGAGTACGACAAGGAAGGGTGGAAGAATGACTGCATCGCCTAACTCGGATCTCCTCCAGTACGGCAAGCTTCTCTCAAGAGTGCTTCCTGCGGTCATCGAGACCGAGAAAGAAAATGAACGTATGCTCGCTGAGCTGAACAAGCTAATGGACAAGCCAAAGCTTACGCCCGCGGAGTCCAAGCTGTTTGATCTGATGGTTCGTTTGATCGAGGACTTTGAGGAACGGCACTATGAGCTGAATGCGTCGACGCCAAACGGCATCTTGCGCGAACTGATGGAGGCTCGGGGAGTCAAGCAACGAGACTTGTGGGAACTGTTCGGTTCCAAGGGAACCGCTTCTGAGGTGATCAACGGTAAACGAAGTATCAGCAAGGCACAGGCGAAGGCGCTCGGCAAATATTTCCGCGTTTCGCCCGAGCTTTTCTTGTAGTTCAACCAGACTTCAACCCTTTCGCGGTGTTACTCTCGTCGAACGCGTCAATAAAGAATGGCTCAGCCAACACACGAAGGCCTGATCAGAGGAATCCGCCGCTGGGATCTCGTAGCAGTTGCCATCAACGCCATCATCGGAGCGGGAATCTTCGGCCTGCCCTCGCGGGTCTTTGCCCTGGTTGGTACATACAGCCTGATCGCGTTCCTCGTCTGCGCGATCGTCGTTGCGCTCATAATTCTCTGTTACGCAGAAGTAGGAAGCCGATTCAACGAGACTGGCGGGCCATACCTGTACGCGCGCGAGGCGTTCGGCACGGCCGTTGGTTTTGAGGTTGGCTGGTTGATGTGGCTGGCTCGATTGACGGCATTTGCAGCCAACTGCAACCTGCTTATTGACTACCTCGGCTTCTTTTGGACCCCGGCGTCCGCGCATTACTGGAGAGAAGCCATCATCGTCGTCGTAGTAGCGGCTCTCGCTGCTGTCAATATTCTCGGCGTGCGCGACGCAGCGCGCGTTACCAACGTCTTTACCGTAGGCAAGCTTATCCCGATCATTCTCTTCATCGGGGTTGGAATGTTCTTCCTCAACTCTCCGAACTACTCCTTTGGCGAGCGGCCGGCTTATGGCGCATTCTCGTCGTCAGTGTTGATTCTGATCTACGCATTCTCCGGGTTCGAGATGGCCGCGATCCCCGCAGGCGAGGTTCGCAATCCGCAGCGCGATCTACCGCTCGCGCTAATAACCGCGATCGGCGTCGTGGCGCTGCTCTACATCTCAATTCAGGTCATTTGCATTGGAGCGCTGCCGGCGCTGGCGTCTTCTCAAAAACCGCTTGCGGATGCGAGCAGCATCTTTCTCGGCAGGGCGGGCGCGGCGATTATCTCAGCCGGGGTTGTTGTCTCGATCGTGGGCAACTTGAATGTGATCATACTCGCGGGATCTCGACTCCCCTTCGCGATGGCGGAACGCGGCGAGCTTCCGAAATTTGTATCGGCGATCCACGCGAGATTTCGGACACCTTGCACTGCGATCTTGATTACGTCGGCCCTCGCGTTAGCACTCACGCTTTGGAGCACGTTTTCAAAGCAGGTCAATCTGAGTGTGATCGCAAGACTGATTTCCTACAGCGTAACCTGTGCTGCTCTGCTTGTCTTTCGTCGCAAACAGTCCGCTCCGACGGCAATGTTCAAAGCGCCAGCCGGTATAGCCGTAGCGATTGCCGCGCTGTTGCTGTCGGTGTGGCTTTTGTCAAACAGCAACTGGCTGGATGTGCGCGATTCATTGGTTGCCGTAGCCATCGGATTGATCATCTACTTTGCTTATCGGTTTTCGCGCCTGAGGGGCACGCCTGCTTAATCAAAGGCAGGCTGAATTTGGGTTCCGACCATCGCACTGAAGAAGAGGCTTAGAGACCAGAAGTTATCGCACCACGATCTTCCCGCTCAGCATTTTCATTCCGCATGTAAAATCGAAGACGCCCTTCTTGCTCGGGGTGAAGTCAACCACGACAGATTCTTTGAACGGCAGATCGCGTTTGATGTTGTACTCCGGGATCACGACGGCCGTTGCGCAAGTCTCTTCAATTTCGCGGACAAAAGTTACCCTTGCGGGAATGCCTCGCTTCAGGTTGACGGTGTCTGGCTGGAAACCTTTCGCGGTAACGGCTACTGTAGCGACCTGGAATACTGCTTCGATTTCTTTGGCTCGGTCCTCGCGTTGCGGAGGCTCAGCCAGCGGTGGGCGGTTGTTAGGCTCTGCAGCCGCCGACATCGATTGCGCGGGATTCAGCTTCAAACTCTCGGCGCGAAGCAGGAAGCTCCCTTCGGTCACGACTTGATCGCCCGTGCTTACGCCGCTGTAGACCGGCAGCATACCGTTTATCTCCGGCCCTACGGAGACGTCCCGCTGAACGAATTCACCTGAACGACCCGTTGCTACAAAAACGACCTGCTTGGCTCCGATGATTTGAACTGCGGAGCGAGGCACAGCTGTCGCCGGTTGCCCGCCTGCTCCAGCTTGAACGGCGCCGCCGAAGTTCACATCGACGAACATCCCAAGCTTAAGTGACTCTCGCGGGTTTGCGAGCTCGATGCGTACCTGGGCGGTTCTCGTTTGCGGATCGACTCGCGGATCGATGTAAGAAACCCGACCGTGCAAAACCTTGTCCGGATAAGCCGACGTCGTGACGACCGCAAGCGTGCCGACGTTGACCGCCTGAAAATCCCTCTCGTAAATCTGTCCTATCACCCACACAGTCGAAAGATCCGCTACGCGAAACATCTCTTTGCCCTGCACGACGACTTCGCCAACGTTGACCGACCGGGCGAGCAACGTCCCCGACGCAGGTGACTCAACGATTAGCAACGGCTTTGGAGATTTCTCCGTGACGCGAAGCGATTCGATTTGCTTCTCGGTCATCCCGAGCAGGATCAATCGCTCTCGCGCCGAACCGAGATTCGCCTCCGCTGTTTTGTTCATTGAAGCAGCTTGTTCGAGGTCTTCGCGGCTGACTGCGCCGATTTCAACGAGCTCGGTCGTTCGCCGGTGGTGTTGATGGTGCTCCTCGACTTCGGCCGCCATTTTCAAATAGACCGCCTCGGCTTCCGCAAGCTCGCTACTGAAGATGGTTGCGAGCGGCTGCCCGCGACTAACCCTGTTGCCAAGCTCAACGTTGATCTGTCTGACGACTCCGCCCGCGATCGGGAACACCGGAACTTCCTTGTACGCGTTGGACTGAACCGTTCCGGTCGTTCGAATGCCGGCTGCAGCCATCGCAGGCAAGCCAGCTTGCTCGCTCACGACTTCGGCTTTGATCTGCCCGTTCTGAAGCTTATCGGGAGAAAGCGTAATGACAATGTCACCTGGGCGCGCCGTAGCTCCACTCGAAGGCGTTGTGGATGTCGCGGGAACGGACGCTCCCTCAGGAGCAGGAACCGGACGACCAGCGATTGAGCTCTGACTCGACCCGCGAGTAAGCAACCAAACGCCCGCGACTGCTGCAGCGATCAAGAGCACGGCCACAATCGCTACCCATCGCTTGAGCGCGACGTTGTGCGGCTTCTCGTTTCCAGAAGCCTCACCTTGATTCATGTCTCTTTCCTGGTATTCCATCATCTTCTCCCACAACCCGTCCGACAAACTAAAGTTCGTCGGACATCTGGTCATGCCGAAGGGACCTGCGTTCCTGCCACGCGCTCAAGCTCGACTAACGAGTTGAAATATTCCTTGAGAACCTCGGTGTAACCGGTCTCAACTTCGATGAATCGTCGCTGCTCGCCAATGTAGTCCAGCGCGCTTTTCTGACCAAGTGTGTAGGTCTGTCGGATCACGTCGAGATTGCGCTCGGCCTGGCCGCGAACGCCGTCTCGATATACCGCGAGAGCCTGCTGCGCTCGTTCGAAGCGAGCATACGCCGAGGCAACCTCGTTTCGTACGACGAGCTCGGCGAATTCACGACGGCTGCGAGCAGCTAGCGAGGCCGCGATTGCCGCTTCTACGTTTCCCGCGTTGTTGTTTCTTATGGGAAGGTTCAACTTCACTCCAAAAGTAAGATTGTGGAAGATTCCCATGACCGGCGCGCGCGCTCCGGCATTATTGAAACCGAAGACGTCGAACCCGGTGCTCATACGCTCGTAGCTCGCGAAGATACTTGCGTCGACCTTTCCTTCAATGCGCGCTTGTTCGATCTGTGCCGACGCAAGCTTCTCGGTCCAGCGCGCCATCTGGAGGTCGGGTCGGTTAGTGAGCGCGCTTCGAACTGCATCGCTTGCGGTCGTTGGGGGGCGCGGCGTGTCGAATTCGCCGCGCAAGCGCAGCGGCTCGGCAGCCGGCATGCCGATCTCTTTCTTAAGGTCTAGCACAGCAACTTCCGCGCGGCTCTCGAAGCTGATGCGCATCGCGTCAATTCGATTCAGCTCAACCAGCAATAAGTTCTGCTCGAGCGGCGCGCTCTTGCCGAGCTCGACACGCGCGTGAACCAAACGATGTGAGTCGCGTGTGAGCGAGAGAAGGTCTTCGGCGAACTTCAGATTGCGGGCAGCGGCAATGGTGTCGGCGTACTTCATTCGCGCATCGGCCGCGAGCTTGCGCTCGAAGTCAGCCACTTCGGCCTCGCGCACTTGAAGCTCGGCCGAAGCGACGGCAATGCGCGCGCCTCGCCTGCCTCCCATTTCGAGCGGCAACTCTAATCCAAGCATAACATTGTTGTCGGGAGTGTCTGCCGCGTGAGTACCGCTTGCTTCGAGCGTCGGATTTGATTTGAAACCCGCCTGGCGCAGCTTTCCTCGCGCTTCGGCGATCATTTGCCTTGCCGCCGCAAGCTCGCCGTTGTGCGTAAGCGCATACCGAACAAGCTCATCCGCCGTCAGTCCGTTCACTGGGTCGATGTACTGCGAATACAGTGACCGCGGTTCCACCGACTCAATAGGCTTTGAGGGTTTTGGCGGCTTGGCCGAGAGCACGAATCCGATCTCTTGCCCTTTGGATTGCGGCAGCGCCAGCTCTGCTGAGAGCGTCAGTAATAGCAACGCCCCGATTGATCTCGATAAGACTTCGCGTTTCATTTTTTACTCCCAATACTTTGCTTTCCGTGCGGTCCTTTGCGTCTTTGCGAGAAACGATACTCAACGCAAAGACGCAAAGGACCGCAAAGGAAGCAAAGACTATTTCTTGAGCCGCTTCAATTCGCTCTCTCGTAGCCAGAAGAAAATCACCGGTGTCACGATCAACACGTGCAAAAGCGACGACACCATCCCGCCGAGCACCGGTGTCGCGAGCGGCTTCATCACTTCTGCGCCTGCGCTGGCGCTCCACATTATGGGAAGCAGTCCGGCAACAACAGTCGTAACAGTCATCAGCTTCGGCCGCAGCCTGAGCACCGCACCTTCGATCACCGCTTCCTTCAGTTGATCCCGCGTGAGTCTCCCGCCAGCCGCAATCTTCTTGTGCTCGACCGCTTCATTGAGATAAATCACCATAACCACCGCCGTCTGTACCGCCGTCCCGAACAATGCGATAAATCCTACCCAAACCGCGACCGAAAAGTTGTAGCCCAGGAGATAAAGCAAGTAGATGCCGCCCGTCAGAGCGAACGGCACCGCCATCAACACGTGCGCAGCCTCGATGAATGAGTTATATGTGAAATAGAGCATGATGAAGATGACGGCGAGCACTATCGGAAGGACAAGCATCATTCGAGCTCGCGCGCGAAGCTGGTCTTCGTACTGCCCGCTCCACTCGACGTAGTAGCCGGCCGGCAACTGCACGCGCTCGATCAGGACACGCTTCGCCTCTTCAACGAAGCCGCCAACATCGCGCCCTCGAACGCTCAACAATACTGTCGCGCGCAGAAGACCGTTCTCGCTCGATATCATAGACGCTCCCTGCACTGTCTGAATCGTCGCGAGTTGCGAGAGCGGAATCTGGGCACCGCCGGGCGCGGACACTACCAACTTGCCGAGAGCTTCGGGGCCGCTGCGAAACTCAGGCGCGAAACGAACGCGCACCGGGAATCGTTTGCGGCCTTCGATGGTCACAGTTAGATTTGTCTCGCCGATCCCGGTATCGACTACGCTCTGAATCGCCTGCACATCTATGCCGTAACGCGCGGCTGCCTGACGGTCGATTCGGATGTCGATGTAAGGCGCGCCGGTCAGCGGTTCGGGCGAAACATTCGCCGCGCCCGGAACGGTCTGCAAAACCGAAGCGACTTCTCGTGAACGCTTCTCGAGTTCGTTTAGATCGCTCCCATAGATTTTGACCCCGACCTCCGTGCGGATGCCGGTCGTCAACATCTCGATTCGATTTATGATCGGTTGGGTCCAGATGTTAGTCACGCCCGGCATCGTGAGCTTGTCGTTCATTTCCTCGACCAGCCTGGGACGCGTCATCCCGGGCCGCCACTGGGCGGGCGGTTTGAGGTGAATGATCGTCTCGTTCATGTTAACCGGGGCTGGATCGGTGGAAGTCTCAGCGCGGCCGGCCTTTCCTGTGACCCATTCGACTTCAGGAAACGATTTGATCACGTTGTCCTGCATCTGCATTACTCGAAGTGCTTGATCGATCGAGATCGCTGGATCGGTTATCGGCATGTACATTAAGTCGCCCTCGTTCAGTTCAGGCATGAACTCGCTGCCGATTCGCGAGCCAAGGACCAGCGCACCACCGAATAACACAACCGCCGCCAGTATCGTGAAGACTCGATGCCCCAACGCCAGTTTAAGTAAAGGAAGATAGACTCGACGCAACGCGCGCATCACGATGTTGTCTTCTTCCGCATGAAACCGCCCGCCGAGCAAAAGCGTGCACAACACCGGCACAAGAGTCACCGCAATGATCGTCGCTCCCACCATTGCAAACGTCTTCGTGAACGCGAGCGGGTGAAAGAGCTTGCCTTCACGTCCCGTCAGTGCGAACACGGGAATGAACGCCAGTATGATGATTGTCATCGCGAAGAAAATCGGACGCCCCACCAGCCGCGTCGATTCAAGCACGCCGCGCCACACAGCTGGCCGGTCACGCGGATCGACGCCTTGCTTCTCCATGTAGCGAAACGCGTTTTCGGTGACAACGATTCCCGCGTCCACAAGCACGCCGATGGCGATGGCGATGCCTGAAAGGGACATCAGGTTCGAGCTGATCCCCATGTAATACATGAAAAGGAACGACGACAGCACAGCCAGCGGCAGCGGTATCGTGACGATCAAGATCGACCGGAAGTGAAACAGGAACACGATGTGAACGAGGGTGACCAGAATCAACTCTTCGATCAGCGCGCGCTTCAAAGTATAGGTAGCGCGCAGAATTAGATCGGTGCGATCGTAAAACGGATTGATCTTCACACCCGGCGGCAGTCCGGCTTGAAGCGATTTGATTTTCTCTTTGACCGCATTGATCACTTCGAGCGAGTTTACCCCGTAGCGCGCTATCACAACTCCGCCAACCGCTTCTTTGCCGTCGCGGTCGAGCGCCCCTACCCGAAACGCTCCGCCAATTGTCGTATTGGCGACGTTGCGCACATAAATCGGCGTGCCGCCCGAACCGCCGATGGTTATGTTCTCGATGTCCACAACGGAGTTGATCAGCCCTACGCCTCGCACTACCGACCACTGGCCGTTCTGCTCGACGACGTTGCCTCCAACGTTGGTGTTGCTGCGACGGACGGCTTCGACCACCGATGATAACGGCACGTTGTAGTTGCGAAGCCGATTCGGATCGACGTCGATTTGGTACTGCTGAACATAGCCGCCGACTGAGGCGACTTCCGAGACGCCGGGAACCGAATTCAGTTGATAGCGGATGAACCAATCCTGCAGCGTCCGGAGATCGCGCAGATTGTGGCCTTCGCCTTCGACTGTGTACCAGAAGATCTGCCCGACTCCGGTAGCGTCAGGACCCAGCGTAGGGGTGACGCCTTCAGGCAGTTGAGTGCTCGCGAGGTTCAACTTTTCAGCAACGCGAGTGCGAGCCCAGTACAAATCGACCGAGTCTTCGAAGATCACGTTGATCATCGAGAACCCGAACGCAGATTGTCCTCGCACAGTGCGCACGCCAGGCAAGCCTTGAAGCGTAGTCGTGAGCGGATAGGTCAACTGGTCTTCGACCTCCTGCGGGCTGCGGCCTACCCAATCAGTGAAAACGATTACCTGGTTGTCGGACAGGTCCGGTATTGCATCAACCGGGGTGCGCAAGAGCGACCAATAACCCCACCCAGCCAGCAGCACGTAGGCGGCTACGATGATGAAGCGGTTCTTTAGAGAGAATTCGATTAAGCGATCTATCATGGCTGAACCGTGATGCGTGAAACGTGTTCCGTGTGCGTACCGTGACTGACTCTGCCCCTCCGTTCGAGTCACACAGCACGCTTCACAAATCACACATCTGTCCTCTATTTCGCGTTGACGGTCATCGTCGCCTGTTCGGTTCCGCGTGGTCCCTGAAAGCTGATCATTGCTTCCCAGGTCCCCGCGACTTCAAAATTTACAACCGCGCGGAACTTGCCCGGCGTTCCAGTTGTTGTAAGCGTTGCCACATCATTCATCTCAGCCATCGAGCCCATCGCCGGCATGTGAAACTTGAGCGAAGCAGCTGTCACGTCAATCGGCTTGGCCGACGCATTTGCGAACGAGAGCATCACCTCATTCTCTCCGCTCCGCATCTCGCCACTGCTGTTTGAAAGGGAGATCGTCATGTCGCCCGACTTCGTTGACTTGATGGTCTTCTCGTTGCCCGATGGGTTGTTGGAAGGGCCCGAGCGGCTGCACGCCGCAAGCGTCAGAAGGATTGCAGTAATGGCGATCAATGTGACAGTAGTTCGTATTCGCATGACATCTCCCCGAAACGCGATTGTTGATGCCGGCGCCTGGTTTCGTTGCAACGCCCGAGGAAACTCGGCGGTGAAACTCCGCAGGCCGTCCTGGATTGAAGTTCGCGGTCGCGCCGCCGACGATTTGCAACGGTGCTCAATACTGAGCGAAGAGTGAACGGATTCGCTTGAAGTAAAGCCGCCGCGAATGGGCGCACTACGGCCTTTAGATAAGGAGAGCGCCGGTCCTGAGGTAGATGCGACTTGAGTGAAGTGTATTACTCAAAGGGGAATGCAAAAGAGTAGAAGTCTGGGCGGAACAAGTAGCCTCCAGGCCGGCAGCGGGAGATCCAACGCCTTTCGTGTCGCGCCCGGCGCCGGGTGAGGTCGTCTCCCGCACTCCCGGAACTTCGCCAGGCTGAGCACATTGCGTCAGACAACAAAGCCTTGAGAGATGCGCTCGCGGCTCATTGTGGCGAGTAGGACGGCAACAACTTGCTTCGCAATCGCCGTCGCCCAGGATGTACGGCAACGCAGCAGCAAGCGAGTTGCCTGCCACCGATAAAACGAAAAGCAAAATGAAAAGCTTGCGGATCACTGTTTGTCAAGACTGTACATCATGAGTTCGCGGGCATCAATCCTTCCCTCAAGTTCAAGACTATAGCAGCGCATCACCCCAGAATCTGTGACAGCCGTCACACTCGCCGGTGATGGCTTCCGGTTCTATAACTCCACCTTCCGCAATCGCAGAGCATTGCCAATCACGGACACAGAACTAAAGCTCATCGCAGCACTGGCGATGATCGGACTGAGCAGGAGTCCGAATACCGGGTATAGGACGCCCGCGGCTATCGGCACTCCGATCGCGTTATAGATGAACTCGAAAAAGAGATTCTGCCTGATGTTTCTCATCGTAGCGCGACTGAGCTTGCGTGCCCGAACAATGCCGCGCAGATCGCCCTTCAACAGAGTCACACCGGCGCTCTCTATTGCCACATCTGTGCCCGTTCCCATTGCGATTCCGACCTGGGCTTGCGCCAGGGCGGGAGCGTCGTTAATCCATCACCAGCCATCGCAACCTTCCTCCCGTCGCCTTCGTCGCCATAAGGCTTTATTTTTCGATCCGCTTCAAACCAGCATACCGAGCAAACAACCTGTCCCTCCAGCGTTACTGTAGCCGCGCCTTTCTCTTGCGCTACTGCTGCCCAGGAATAACAGTAAAGCACTGAGAGAAGAGTCAGTCTGACTATTGCTTTGTACATCGAATCTCCTCTCCCGAATCAGTGATGCATTTTCCCCGGCCTTATGCGCAGGAAGATGTGAAAGCTTGACGGGTTTGAACCGTAGATCGATTTTATTCCCTCAGGCACACGATAAAGAGTCACTTCAGCGCCGATGCCGACCCGTAGTTTGGGAACAGCCACAATATCGCGTACCCCCCCAAACGTGAATGCGCCGACTCGAAAGAATTGATCAAGGCTGTCGCCGACCTCAAAACCCCCGCCTATCGGATGAAATGCATCAAGCCCACGCCTGCCAAAAATGTTTTCTTCCAGCAGACCAGACTTATCAACAAGCTCCATCCTGGTATACAGGTAATTCTTATCGAGGAAGTTGGCGGTCGATTCGAGCAGGTAAGAGTTCGAGTTTCCATGCAGTTCATGATTGCGGCCCCAGATCAAACTTGTTGCCCAGTTACCGTCACTCCAGGCTCGATTATGAGAAATGGAAGCTGTCAGACGTTTCAAATTGCCAGGCTCGAGAGCTTCCGGATGAACAAGATGGCCATACGAAAACTGCAGCGACCAGTCCGGTGTTGGCGTGAACCAGACGCGTCCACTCCAGGAATCAAGCTTGCCCATCTCAATGTCCTTGCGATTCTCATCGGGCTCCGCGCCGTGGAACAGCGAGCTCTCTATTCGAAAGCGCCCGGCTGTTACTCCAGCGGTGATCACACCGTGCGTAATGTGTGTCGAGTCCTGCCAATGATGCCCGAGCGGCGCCGCGGGGTTTTCTGACGCCGACATTCGGTGCATGAAAGCCGTCGGACCAAGCGCGGGTTCACCAACAGGACCACCATAGAAATTAAGAGCGACGTGCTCTGACAATTTGATGTTGTAAGCCGCGGCGAGCTCCATGAATAAATCGTGTGGATGCTGCGCATCTATGATTGGACGGCCCTTGAACGTTTCTCCTGTTTGGAAGAGCTCCGGAAAACCTCGCCTCGGCGCTGTCCACGGTTCGGCCGAGAACATTCCACGAAGCATGAATCGGCCTGGCCCGGTGTCTCGCTCCGCCATGAGCATGAACCAGTTTTCCGATTCCGCTTTGTTCACCCCGCGAGGCCCGCCCTGATGATTGAATCCGGCTATGAGGTCCCCGTGAGCCATGATCATCCAGTCATCCGTCATCCAACGCCACATGTAACCGGGGCTGCTCGAGGGCATCAGGCTCGTGCCGGAACCGATTGCGGTCATCGAATGAAAGGGTCCGCCGGTGATCGTGGTCATCATTGCGTTCGCGCCGTTCATGGCGTTCATGTCGTGGCCGCCATGCTCGTCGCCCATCTTAGACATATCGTGGCCCGGCATTTCGTTCTTCGCCTCTCCGGTCTGTTGAGTCGAGGGTTGCGTATTGTGGTGATGTTCCTGGTGCTCGTCGGCTCCCTGCTTGTGACGAGCCCCTGCAGGAATTGCTGCCTCGAGCTTCTCTCTCTCGTGGGGGGTGAGCGTTGGAAGCTTTCGCAAGAAAAGTATCACGTGCCAGATTTCGGTTGGAGTGTGGGTCTTGCCAAAGGCTGGCATAGCCGTGCCCGGCACGCCACTCGAAATTGCTTGAAACAATTCCGAATCCGACTTGGATTGTATTTTTTCGGAAGTCAGATCAGCCGCGCCTACCGATTTCCCTTTCTCAATTTCAGCTTTGCCATTCTCGCCATGACAACTGGCACAGTGCGCGTCGAAATGGTCCAACCCGAGCGCGATATTCTTTTCAGTTGCCGCGAGAGGGTTTTTACTTTGGCCGGTCTGCGCTTGCGAAATGGCATAAGTCGCAATCATTGTGAGAAACGCCATTGTTACGACAAGCTTAGGCAAACGCAGTCTGTTGGAAGGCATGTTAGCTCCCCCTCTCTGATCGAATCAGTGCCGTAAAACACATCACTCAACCACGTTGCCGGCGTTTTCCTTCGTCAACAACGTGATATATCAACTGGATTGATCACACCGTTCGATGTTGCTTGAGTGATGTCGAACTGCTGCGAATGGGCACACTGAGGCCTTAAATTAGGAGGGTGCCGGTTTTCAGGTAGATGTGTGTAGATGCGGACGCGCTGCGTGCGAGTGAATGCGGCGATCTTGTCTTCAGCGTCGAGCAAATCGTCTGTATTTGCGGTGCCACTTGCGCGACGAGCTTGCCATTGCTTTTGGTTCTCAAGACGGGCGACTCCGGCAAGCCGCGGTTCTCGGCCGGGTGCTCGCATTGCATCAGGCAACGCAGTCTGGATTGATTAGCTCGAAATTCACTGCGGCGGACGATTCGGCAGCAATTTCCTTCGCACTCGCCGTCACCTGCAATGTACGACAACACACCCGCGGGGGAGCTCGACGCTACCGAGAGCACGAACACTATGACGAGAACCTTACGAATCATCAGTGTTTGAAAAGTAGCACCGCGGGTTCATCTCGTCAATCATCGAGGACGGTTGTGGCTGTATTAGCTTGTTACGCGAAGATGTCCTCAGCGTCCTGCAACGTTTCTCTTGATCAGCGCCCAGGATCAACCGCAGACGACGCCGACGAGCAACGCGGTTGTGACCGGCAACATATCACACAGGTGGGAAGATCCCCGCTACGCGGACGAAAGAATTCATTGGGGAAAACTGAAGGTTCAACATGGCGTCAATGGCGACCGAAGATCAGAACGTAATCAATAGCAATAACAAACCGCAAGCTAGAGAAGCGGCAGCATTGCCTTGGCAAGTCTGATGGCGGGACTTCTGACATCGACTGCGAATCCGTCCTCAACCGACCAGATCGCCGATAGAACCGCCTGCGCAAACACCCATCCGGATGCCCGATCAGAATCGAGCTTTAGCCTCTTCTCATAGATCGTGAGTCTTCGCTCGACCATCTCTGTCGTGACAAACAGGTCCGGCCTTTCACACGGATTGCGCAGGCTTGCTCCGATTTCATATTCGATCTCACCGACTACGCCCTTTGGGTCGATGGCTATCCAGCCGCGATCATTATCAAGCAGAACATTGTAGTGCTGAAGATCACCGTGAAGCAGCCTGCTGCAGCGCTGCGACGCACAGAGCTCCAGATACAAATGCTGTCCGCGCTCCACGAGATCGTCCGCGATCTGTTTATCGCCGCTCTCCAAATAGCTTTGAAACGCGCTGCCCCAGCATTCTACGGTGGAAAACTTTTTCAGTGTTTCGTCCGGTGATTCGATCGGACCGCCCATCCTCTGAATCACTTCGGACAGAATTTCTGTTGCCTCGTCGTCTCGACCATCCAGGGCTAAGCTGGCCAGCGAAGTACCTGGATTCAACCTTTCAAGCAGGACCGCGCCTTCAATGCGGTCATACACGCGCGCGACTCCTCTTCCGTCGAATGCATCTAATACTTCAGCACATCGCCACTCGTCCCCCGGTTGTCGTATCACCTTCAGTACGACGGGCAGATTTCCCCGTGTGCCGAATGCCAGAAGCGAACTCTGAGTTTCCAGCGTGTCCTGTACGACGATGTTCCAGTCGTGAACCCGCTCCTCGAATCTTTCCAAAAGAGATCTAACGCCCATAGACCCGGCTCTCCGTTTGCACAATCTTAGTAGATGCTTGAGTGAATGAGCCATGGGCAGAGTTCGCGGCGCTGCGCGCTGGCATCCGGGCTCAAACGCCCCGCTTGCGTTAGATTATCCCTTCCTGTCTAATCATCGCCGAATGACTAAGAGAATCCATCGCGCAGAATGGATTTTGCCAATAAGCTCGCAGCCGATTCGCGATGGCGCGGTTGTGACTGACAACGACCGGATTGTCTTCGTCGGAACTCAGATCGAAGCGGACTCACGAATGGAGTTCCGAGATGCTGAGAGTGTGAGCTTCGGCCGGGCGGCCATCCTTCCCGGATTTGTAAATACACACAGTCATCTCGAGTTGACCGTGATGCGCGGCTTTCTGGAGGACCTGCCGTTTCGCGACTGGATCCTGAAGCTGACTCGCACGAAGTACGAGCAGCTCACGATCGACGATTTGAAGTCGTCTGCCCTGCTGGGCGCAGCCGAAGCAATTCGCGCGGGTGTAACAACGATTGCAGATACGGGTGACACCGTTTCAGCTTTTGAAGCACTGCTCGAAAGCGGACTGCGCGGCATCGCATATCGTGAAGTGTTCGGCCCCAGGCCCCAGGATGCAGCGACGAGTCTCGGCGGTCTCAAAGAGAAGATCGAAGACATGCGCGCGCACGAAACCGCTCTGGTCCGGATCGGCGTTTCGCCGCACGCGCCTTATACCGTGTCTGGCGATCTGTTTCGCTTAGTAGCTGAATATGCATCGCGCGATTCGCTTGATGTCTGTATCCACGCAGCCGAATCAGGCGCAGAGCTGGAAATGATGATAACCGGCACAGGCGAGTTCGCGGACGGACTCAGAAGACGCGGTATTGAGTGGGACGCGCCCGGCGTATCAACCATCGGCTATTTCGAATCACTCGGCCTGTTGGAGACCGGGCCTCTGCTTGTGCACTGCATCACGATTGGCTCGAAAGACATCGCGTCGATTTCCAGTCACCGAGCCCGCGTCGCGCATTGTCCGAAATCAAACGCAAAGCTCGGCCACGGCATTGCTCCTCTGAAAGCAATTACTGAAGCTGGAGTCACCGTCGGGCTCGGCACCGACAGCGTAGCTTCAAACAATCGCTGCGACATGATCGAGGAGGCTCGCTTCTGCGGATCGATTCATCGCGCGGTGCTGCACGATTTCAAGGAGCCTTCTGCAGAACAACTGCTAAGACTGGCGACACTTGACGGAGCGCGAGCTCTCGGCCTCGATCGCGACATCGGATCCCTCGAAGCCGGCAAGCAAGCCGACCTGATCGCTATTGATCTCACTCGATCTCACAACACCCCGGTGCACGATCCGGTGACTGCTATTGTGTTTAGCGCTGCGTCCGGCGATGTTCTCTTTAATGCCGTCGCCGGCCGGGTGCTGTTTGATCGTGAATTGAAGACACTCCCGGAGACCGAGCTTCAAGGACGGGTGAATTCGGCCCTTTCTCGCATGAACTAGGCAAGGAGATTTCTGATGAGGAAGTTTGGTTTGGCAATCGCTGTATGTGTTCTGGCGGTTAATACGTCCGCGCAGCAATCCCCCCAAAACCTGGGATTCGAGGTTGGATCGCGCGGGGAGGTTCCAAAAGGCTGGCTCAATCCCACGAGTAAGAGCGGATATACAGCAACGCTCACCGATCAGAACCCGAAGAACGGTGCCCTCTGCGCTGTAATCAAGTTCACCGGACAAGGTCAGCCAACCGGCTTTGGGAACCTGATGCAAGCGGTGGATGCAACGCCCTACCGCGGTAAGGAGATTCGCTTCAAAGCGGCGGTTCGAACCGAGAACGCGGGGGACAAGGGCCGAGGCCAGATGTGGATGCGCGTTGACCGGCCGGGCGGTGTCATGGGCTTCTTCGACAATATGAGCGACCGCCCGATTCTGTCGGCGCAATGGAGCTACTATGAAATCGTAGGCGACATCGAGGAAGACGCGCAGGCGCTGAACTTCGGCGTCATCACTTTCGGAAAAGGAAGTGTTTGGGTCGATGACGTCTCTATCGAGATCCTGGGCAAAACTCAGAAGCTGCCGGCCGAAGCTGCGCGGCCTGTTAATGACCGCGGCCTGCGAAACCTGCTGGCCTTCAGTCGACTCTTCGGTTATGTGCGCCACTTCCATCCCAGCAACGAAGCCGCCCGGACAGATTGGGAGACATTTGCGATCGATGGTGTTCGAGCCGTAGAGGGAGCGAAAACCTCCGCCGAATTGGCGAAGACACTTGTCGGCCTCTTCCGCCCGGTGGCGCCAACGGTTCAGGTTTATCTCTCCAACAGTACCCCTAAAGTCCAGACCACAATGTTGCCCGCCGGCAATCAGACCACGGTGAAGGTCAAGGTATGGCGTCACCATGGGTTCGGGACGGGGTCGAAGGGTTCCATCTACAAGAGCGAGCGCTTGATCGTCGAAATGGCGGCCGCGAAAGTTCCGCTACCGTACGAAGCAGACCTGGGAAGCGGACTTCGTTGCCGCGTACCGCTGGCGCTCTTCGCCGGCGCAGAGGAGATTGAGATTCCTCAGCCACCCGCCAGGAAGAAAATGACCGGTGATGATCGCGCCACGCGTCTCGCCGATGTCATCCTGGCGTGGAACGTATTCCAGCATTTCTATCCATACTTCGACGTTGTGAAGACCGATTGGCCGGCAGCGCTCGAGACAGCTTTACAATCGGCCGCGACTGACCGGGACGCGGCTGCGTTTGTTTACACGTTACGCCGCCTCGTCGCAGCGCTTCATGACGGTCACGGCCATGCCCTATCATCGGTCAATGGATTTACGTATCCGTCTCCGCTTTCATGGGATTGGATAGAAGACCGCCTGGTAATCACTGACGTTCCTAAAGCTCAAGGCCAGGACATTGCGAGAGGCGACGTCGTCATCGCGATCAACGGTAAGCCGATAGCTCAGGCTCTAGCGGATGCGGAAAGCCTCATCTCCGGAGCTACGCCGCAATGGATCCTTTTCAATGCGCTGCGCGAGGTTGGTCTGGGAAATAAGGATGAGCAGGTGACGCTCGAAGTCGAGTCTTATGGCAAACCGGGAAAGAGCCATCAAGTAATTCTGAAACGTGACGTGTCTCCCATGGATCTCGCCGAGCCGCGCCCCGACAGAATCAAAGAGTTGGAACCGGGAATCTTTTATGTGGACCCGGGACGCACCTCGGATGACGATTGGAACAAAGCCCTGCCGCAACTCTCAAAAGCCAGAGGGATCGTCTTCGATATGCGCGGCTATCCCACGCTTTCACCGAACTTCCTCTCCCACTTGAGCGAGAAGAGCATGACGAGCGCGCAGTGGCATATTCCCAACGTGTCTTTTCCGGATCGTAAGGACCTGCAGTTTGAACGCGGCGGTGAGTGGAATCTTCCACCACGGACCCCGTACCTGGCCGCCAGAAAGGCTTTTATTACCGACGGTCGTGCCATCAGCTACGCCGAGTCTTGTATGGGCATTGTCGAGTACTACAAGTTGGGCGAGATAGTCGGCGGACCAACGGCCGGGACCAACGGCAACATCAATCCTTTCAAACTGCCGGGCGGATATACTCTCGTGTGGACCGGCATGAAAGTGCTCAAACAAGACGGCTCACAACATCACGGGGTTGGAATTCACCCCACCATCCCGGTCTCGCGAACACGCGCAGGTGTCGCCGCCGGACGCGATGAACTACTCGAGCGCGCCGTCCAGGCGGTGAAGTAGACTTCGTGCCCTTCGTGTTTCCCAGCAAAGTAGTCCTCGGCGTCCTCAGCCCGGTTGATACGCGGTTGTTCTTGATCAATGTTGCGGATCGACGGCCGAGGACGCTGAGGAGGAACGCAATTGCCAACGAACAACACGTATTGCCTCGTTGCTCGCGCTGATGCACGTAGCTACAATACGCTTGGTGAAGACGATAACCGTAGGAATCAGCGGGGCCAGCGGAGCGATCTACGCGCAGCGGCTTTTGGTGCAGCTCGAAAACAGCCCCGAGGTTCGCCAGATCAACGTGGTGATCAGCGGGCCTGGCCGCCGGGTCATTAGCGATGAACTCGATGTTAGCGCTACCGCCGACACCGAACAGGTCGTCGCCGAGATGATCGGACGCCCTTCGACCAAGGCAATCGTCTTTCATCCGGGTGACATCGGAGCGGCAATTGCTTCGGGTTCCTATCCGGTCGATGCGATGGTTATTATTCCGTGTTCGTCCTCGACTATTGGCGTGCTTGCATCGGGATCATCACGCAATCTTCTGCATCGCGCGGCGGACGTTTGCTTGAAGGAGGGACGCAGATTGGTAATCGTGCCTCGAGAGACTCCGCTGTCGACAATTCATCTCGAGAACATGTTAAAGCTCAGACAAGCGGGCGCGATGATCGTCCCTGCGATGCCGGCGTTCTATCAGCGACCGGTGAACATCGTCGAGATGGCTGACCATTTTATTTATCGGGTGATGGATCACCTCGGGCTCGCACATTCGGAAGAGACCGTCTGGCAAGGCGACGCGAGTTCTGTGTCAAAGGTTTGAAAGTTGCGAGCTATCGGCACTACAGAAAAGCTAATGAGCCTCACCCAACGCCTGCGAATCACGCTCGAGATGATCAAGATCGAGCACACGCTGTTTGCGCTGCCGTTTGCATTTCTCGGCGCCGCGCTCGCGGCGCGTGATGTTCCGTCTCAACCTGCACGTTTCTGGGTTTCCAAACTTCTGTGGATCACAATCGCAATGATAGGGGCGCGTTCGGCGGCGATGACGTTCAATCGCATTGCCGATCGAGGGATGGATGCCGCCAATCCTCGAACCGCCGCTCGAGCTTTGCCGGCAGGTCTTCTCGATCTCAGGTTTGCCACTGTCTTCACAATTATCTCGGCGGCCGTTTTCTTGTTAGCGGCTTCGCAGCTCAATCGACTGACGCTGATCCTCTCGCCAATCGCACTCGGATCGGTTCTCCTGTATTCATATACCAAACGCTTGACATCACTTTCCCACTTCGTCCTCGGCTGGTGTTTGGCGATCGCCCCATCGGGCGCATGGATAGCGATTCAAGGCAAGCTCACGCTTGTGCCGGCGCTTCTGTCGTTATCAGTCATGCTTTGGACGGCAGGGTTCGATGTTTTGTATGCGTGTCAGGACTACGAGTTCGATCGAGGCGCGGGTGTCTATTCGATTCCAAGTAGATTTGGAATCAGCGGCGCGCTATGGATCGCTCGCGGTATACACGCGCTGATGTTCGCGTCCCTGGTAGTATTTCTCTTGAATGCGCATCTCGGATTGTTGGGTTTGATTGGAGTGATTGCAACCGGCGCGTTGCTTGTTTATCAGCACAGCATCGTAAAAGCCAACGACCTCTCAAGGCTGAATGGCGCCTTCTTCACAACCAACGCGTTTGTAAGCGTGATCCTGTTGGTGACAATTTCAGCCGATATTCTCCTGCATTGAGCCTTCCACTCTTGCGGGCCTTTGCGTCTTTGCGCGAAACTCTCATTTAGAATCCCAGCGACTGTCTTCAAGGCAAAGCCGCAGCGAATCTAACGCTCAACATATCCCACCCACCCAAAATGGGGCTTGAAATCAAGCGCGTCGGTTATCTCGGTCACCGCGCCATTCCAGGACTCGACATTGCTGGCCACTTCTATCTCTTCCCGCGCCATACTCTCGAGAGAGAAGAGCTTCGTAGTTTTCGCCCGGGTCAAGATCGGCAGCTTGTCGGGATCGAATCCCATCAGCACTGCGCATGTGGTGTCGGTCGCGATGGGATCAAAGCCAACCACACACACGCCCGCCGGTTTGGGGTCGGGCGCGAGAGGTCCGTTCCCTTCTCCGGCTACAACCGCATCGATAATACAAATGAACTTACGCTGTGGAGTCGGCTTCAGCACTCCGTCCTTATCAGCGTGAATCCAGATCTTGTGAAGGTCGAGCACCGTGCGCCAGATCGTATCGTTCCCGTGCCAGTTGCCTGAACGGATCGCGTCTTTGTTTGTATCGCCGAACACATAAGTCCCCGATCGACGCAACAGACCGCCCACGACGGCCCCCGCTGTGCCGGTATGTTTTACTACACTCTTGACGCCCGCGGTGAGCCGCCGCTCGGTCCTCCGCTTAATACTGTCGTCGGAAAACTGATCTCCGCCGGCCCCCGGAGTTCCCTGTGTGTGATGAGGCAGCCAGTTCTTGTCCCCGCATATTCCGATGACGCTCTTGATCCATGCAGTGATGCCGCTCTTCTTGTGAGTCTTGAGCTTGGGCACGTTGATGATGACATCAGCCTTCAGGAACGTATTCGCGATGTTGTAGTCGTGTCGCGCTTTCTGATGATGCTCGTTCGTCTGCGAGACGTCATATTCAGATCCGTAAAACTTGCCGAAGCGTTCGGGCACTCCTTCGAATTCACTGCTCTCACCGAGGTTTATTGTGCTATAGCCCAGCGGATCACCGGGACGCTGGTAGCGTTTCACAACGACGCCATTTCGTGAAACTACAGCTTCCTTGCGCACGTCGTATATGTCAATCACAAACTCTGGCGCGACTCCTTTGTAGAATTGGAGCAGCTCATCAAAGTGAAACTCGCGCCACAAGCCTTCCCAGTCAGCATCATTCTGCGGCGAATCGGCTATGACTACTCGGCCCTTCTTGCCGAGCGCAAGGTACACATAATCGACGACTGCTCGAACTACTGAAGCGTGTGTGATTAGAGCTACTGTGCCCTTTTGAACCTCTTCGTGGAAGTCACGCACCATATTTGGCTTGATGACGACCATATCCCGGGCAGAAACAATATCGGCCAACGGATTCCATAAGGCTGTTCCAAATCTCTCCGCGTCGAGCTTCGCGAACCGCAGCGCGCCGCGGACTGCTTCGTAGGCGAAGTTCGGTTCGGCAAGAATCTGTTCGAACGGATATTCGGGATAGCGCTCTGACGGATGATAAGGAGGCGACGAAGGATATGTCCCCTGAGCGGCGTGGAATACTGCAACTCTGTTATTGAAAATCTCTTTCACTCTGACTCGTGGACGATAAGCGGGGTCTTCCCGCGAGCCGTCTTTGGCGTCTCCGATACGTATTCGATTCTAAGGTGAATCTCGTTGCCAAGGCGAGCGCCCATTCGATCGAGGACTCGCCTCTCGTCAGCTTCTGTATACGAATCGGCTTTCATCACTCGCAATACGACCGTGTCCCGCGCGTTTTGAACGTACTGAAATTGAATCACGTTGTCCCACGTATTGTCGTGAACATTTAACGAGGTCGCGGTCAATCTAACGCCGCTCGGAGTCTCAATGAACTCGAACACTCGCCCCTGGATGGATTTGATCATCCTGCTGGTACGCCCGCAGGGGCACAGCTCATCGGTGAACTCGCCGAGGTCGCCGGTGCGATACCGAATGAGAGGCATGGAGAAATTATGCAAGCCGGTAGCGACGATCTCTCCGACTTCGCCGGGAGCCACCGCGCGGCCGCTGTCATCGAGCACTTCGAAATAGCCCTGCTCCATGCTTATGTGATAACCGTTATGAAGCTCACACTCGCTCGCGTTGCCAACCAGTTCGGTCAAGCCGTACCAGTCCCACACCCTGGACTGAAACACTGATTCGATAACCTCTCGCTGGTGCGGATAAAGCGTTTCCGAAGCGCAAACTATAGTCTGAGGCGAATGAATCTTGAGCCCGTTGTGTTCGATCAGGTTAGCCAGTAGCGCGGCGCTGGATGCATACGAGTTAAACAGCTCAGGACGAAATTCGTTGAAGGCTTTCGCATAACTTCCCACCGTTTCCGGCGTAAGATCGTAAGACGACAGGTACAGGCATTTCTCGCCCTTATCAATCACCGAATGCTCACCGGGTTTGAAGGCGAGACGCAGACCTCGCAGATTGGCCGTCCGCTGGCCGTCTTTGTAACCGCCGCGAAGCCAGTGACGCCTCACACAAGCTTTCTCGAGAGCGATTGCCTTTCGATCGAGCAGAAACTTCACCGGCTGTCCGGTTGCGCCGCCGCTCGAGCACTCCTCAGGTTCGAACCCGGAAGCGTTGACCGCGCGGAGTTCCTCAAAGTGATCGCGCAAGTCCTGGCGCGAGAGCGGTGGAATCTTCTGAAGATCGGCGAGGGTTTCCAGGTGACCCGGTTTGAAACCGGTGCGATCAAACAAGCCCTTGTAAAACGGCACGTGTTTCGAGCAATGCTCGATCAACTCGCGCAGCCTCGCCAGCTGCATCACGTCCAGTTCCGCTCGTGTGAGCCGGTCGTTGAGCACGAGTTGTGCGGTGTAATCAGCGAACTCCTTCCCGAGCTTCAACCTGTCCGGGAGGCGCCCGTAGATCATGCGCAGCTTGGTTTGCACGGATATCGAGCTGTTATCGTAGACCCGTCTTAATGCGCTTCGCAGACTCATCGTTTTGGGTAAGGAGCGGCCGATCAACATTCAGGATGTAAGAATCAATTGTAAAGACCAAAGGAGTTGGCCGTCGAGAATGCCGTGCACCTCATAGAGCCAGAGGTTAGCTGATTGTCTTACCAGCGACAACCTTCGTCTAATGAGCCGACGAGGCTCTCTTGGTATTTTGCCGCGATGTAAGCTAATTTGGACGACGCAGCCAATGTGACCGAACATGACTAAGATGAAAGACTTTCTCGTAACTGGCGGGGCTGGGTTCATAGGAAGCCATCTTGTTGACCAACTACTTGCGCAGCCGGGCGCTCGCGTGACTGTGGTCGACAACTTCAACAACTTCTACGATCCCGCCCTCAAACGCGCGAACATCGCTGCTCATCTTGAACACGATAACTTCGAATTGGTCGAAGCTGACATCACCAACTCACAGGCGATGAACGAGCTGTTCGCGCGAGCGAACTTCGATTGCGTGGTTCATCTGGCCGCGCGCGCCGGAGTCCGTCCCTCGCTAGCGAACCCGCTCGTATATGAAGAAACAAATGTTCGAGGCACCTATACTCTGCTTGAAGCCGCGCGGCGGAACAACGTGCCTAAGTTCATATTCGGTTCGTCAAGCTCTGTCTACGGTGTCACTTCAAGGCTCCCTTTCTCTGAAGACGACTCAGTGTCTAATCCGATATCTCCTTATGCCCTGACAAAGATCCAAGGGGAAGCGGCTTGCCGACTTTATAACACTGTGCACGGAATGCCCATCGTGTGCTTGCGATTGTTCACGGTGTACGGCGCGCGACAGAGACCTGACCTTGCGATTCACAAGTTCGCCAGGTTGATATTGGAGGGCAAACCGGTGCCGATTTTCGGAGACGGCACCACCCGGCGTGACTACACTTACATCGACGACATCATTTCGGGAGTGCTCGGGGCCATTCAATACGATCAGAGTGAGTTCGAAATAATCAACCTCGGAGAGTCTCAAATGGTCGAGCTCCGCCGGGTGGTCGAGCTCCTCGAGAATGCGCTCGGCAAGCGCGCGATCATCGATCATCAGCCCGAGCAACCGGGAGATGTGCCGGTCACGTATGCCGACATCACCAAGGCCCGCCGTCTGCTGAACTACAATCCGCAAACTGACATCGAAGCCGGCATCACCAAATTAGTCGCGTGGTTCAACAGCAGTGGCAACTCTGCAAGCGTTAGAGGGTGAACCGAACCGCTGGATCGCTCCGCGAAGTCCTCAGCGTCCCTCGCCGTCCGCCGCGGTTTTCTTGACCAGCGCTGGAAATCAACCGCAGGGAACGCCGAGGACGCTTTAGGAAAGCAACACACTACGCGCCCACTGCTCGATTTCGGTCCAACTTGCCGCGGATGAGTTGCGGGGCTAGTATCTTCTCGAATCTCAAATTGAAGTCTGCGATCTCCCGTTCGCTGATGAAAGAATTCGGCATTGAAACTCTGACGGAGCTTGACAACGAACCCGCGGCCGTCGCGCTTTCGGTCATCTTACCTGTCTACAACGAAGCGCCCAATCTCGAGCAGCTCAACCTGAAGCTCGCCGATGCGCTTGAAAGATTGAACCGGAGCTACGAAGTCATTTACATCGACGACGGCTCTGTCGATCGGAGTCTTGCGTTGCTGCGCGAGATCGCAGCCGGTGACTCCCGCATTCGAGTGATTTCATTGCGACGCAACTACGGACAAACCGCCGCGATGAGCGCCGGCATCGATCACGCGCGCGGCCAGATTTTGATCCCGATGGACGCCGATCTTCAAAACGATCCGGCGGACATCGGCCGATTGCTGGAAAAGCTCGAGGAGGGCTACGACGTGGTGTCCGGGTGGCGCAAAGATCGCAAAGACACCTGGCTCACGCGGCAGGTTCCGTCAAAACTTGCTAACGTGCTGATCTCAACGCTGAGCGGGGTCAAGCTTCACGATTATGGCTGCAGCCTGAAGGCTTATCGCCGCGACGCGCTGACCGGCGTCAAGCTTTATGGCGAGATGCATCGCTTTATCCCGGTTTACGCGGCCCGGGCAGGCGGGCGCGTCGCTGAGATACCCGTTACACACCACGCGCGCGCGGCGGGCAAATCGAAGTACGGGCTTTCGCGGACAATCAAAGTAATCTTCGATCTGATCACGATAGAGTTCCTGTCGAGGTATCTCACGAAGCCGCTTTATCTATTCGGGAGCGCCGGGCTGGTTTGCCTCGCGATCTCATTTCTTGCGTTCATTCTGTCGCTTTACTATCGCGTCGTCGAAGGCGTGCACCTCAATCGTATGCCGCTCGCTACGCTGTCGATGATAATGTTCGCGGTGGGCATTCAGTTCATCTTCATGGGCTTGCTCGCCGAAATGGTTGTTCGCACTTATCACGAATCCCAGGACAAACCGACCTACCTCGTTCGCGAGAAGATCAACGTCGACGAAGACCGGACGTAAGATTTATGACAAGCCATGGAGCGACGGGGAGACCGGGAGACGGGGAGACGGGGAGACGGGGAGACGGGGAGAAGGGGCGAGGGGGCGTCTCCCCCTCGCCCCCTCGCCCCGTCGCCCCGTCTCCCCGTCTCCCTATCTCCTGTTCTCTGATCTGCGGCATTCCCGTCGCCAATCTCACCGAAGACGAAGCCATCGCCGCAATCGACGAGCTGATCTCCAAAGGTGGATCGCACTATGCGGCAGTGGTCAACGCTGCCAAGATCGTCGCCGCAGACCGAGACGAGGGGCTCAAACAAGTATTGCTCGATGCAGATCTGGTCACCGCCGATGGCATGTCTGTAGTCTGGGCCTCACGGCTTTTGGGGCAGCCGCTCAAACAGCGGGTGACGGGCATCGATCTCTTCGAACGGTTGGTCGAACACGCTGCTCAGCGCGGATTGTCGGTTTACTTCCTGGGCGCGCAAGAGGAGTCCGTGCGTGGAACCGTTGCGCGATTCAAGTCTCAACATTCCGCGTTGAAAGTCGCCGGATATCAGAACGGCTATTTCGCTGAGTCTGAGGCTGTCGCGATCGCCGACGCGATCAAACAGAGCGACGCCGACTTGTTATTCGTAGCGATGGGCTCGCCCGCCCAGGAGAAATGGATTACGTCACATATCGTGCGCTCGGGTGTTCGCTTCGCGCTTGGTGTCGGAGGGAGCTTCGATCACGTTAGCGGGTTAGCGGTTCGCGCGCCGCGATGGATGCAGCGCTCGGGACTCGAATGGCTTTATCGATTGATCCGCGAGCCCCGCCGAATGTGGCGAAGGTACCTCATTGGAAACTCGAAATTCACATCGATGGTAGTCAGTCAGCGCATTCGATCCAGAAAGCGTTGAGAGGGTTTACCGCCGGTCGCGCGAAGTCTTTGACGACAGCATTTTGACTTTGGACTTTTATGCGGATCCGCATAAACCGGAGTTGGGCACCTACATTGTCACAGTTTGGAGTTGCGATGGAGTCATATGGAACTAGGGCGAATTAGTGCCATCTTTCGTTACCCGGTTAAGTCAATGGCCGGTGAATTATTAGATGTTGCCAGGCTAGGTTGGCATGGCATTAAGGGTGATCGTAGGTTAGCTTTTCGACGACTCACGGACAAGAGTGGGTTCCCCTGGCTGACTGCGAGCAAATTACCGCAGTTGCTCCTCTATAAACCATTTGGGCTCGACAGCAACACTGCTGAGCTACTCCCGACGCACGTTCGCACGCCGGACGGAAAAGAGTACGAAGTCCGAAGCAACGAACTACGGGAGGAAGTTTCGAGCCGGTATGGCAGTGATCTCGAATTGATGAATCTCAATCATGGCATCTTCGACGAAGCCTGTATTTCGGTAATCACCCTCGGCACAGTACATGGCGTCGAGCGCGAATCACGCCGAGAGGTTGACCTTCGCAGATTTCGACCGAACGTTGTGATCGAAACAAATAGCGCTGAGCCGTTTGAGGAGGACAGATGGGTGGGCCGGACATTGATTTTTGGTGAAGGACACAGCGGGGCAGCCGTCAGGGTTACCATGAAGGATGAGCGATGTGTCATGGTTAACTTTGACCCAGCCACAGCCGAGCGAGATTCTGAAGTGATGAAGGCTGTTGTTCGTTTGAACGGGATTTACGCCGGCGTATACGGCACGGTGGTCAGGGCGGGCGAGCTTCGCGTCGGTCAAGTCGTGACCCTGGAAGGGTAGGATATAGTAAGCTCATCGGCGCAGTTGCAGGTCAGACTTAGGTTTGTTGACATTTGATACTTACTTCCTTCTCGGTTCTCCGCGAGTCCTGGGGTTGTAAATCCGAGTGAATTTGATCCTCTTACCAATTTCGCGCAAGCGATTTATTAAGGTTCTTTTCATAGCTGCCGTAGCCGCAACACTGGCGTTGAACGGCATGGCCTGGATGCACGCTCGAGCCATGACTCATTTTGTAGATTCAGGCGATAGGACGGCTAAACCCGAGGCCCTGTCCTTTCCACAGAAAGTCTGGACGCTTCTGACCGGCGTGACCATACCCAAGCCGAAGAATCTGTCCAGCCCAACAGATTACGGTTTGCCTTACGAGACACATCTGATTCGACTAACGAACAATGTCACACTAGAAACGTGGTTCATACCGAATTCAGAAGAGTACGTTCTGGTAATCATGTTTCACGGTTATGCGGCGTGTAAATCTGATCTGCTTCTTCCCGCCGCTCAATTTCATGCGATGGGTTACAAGGTGCTGCTGGTTGATTTTCATGGATCAGGTGGCTCCAGTGGAAGCGACACAGGTATTGGCTTCTCGGAAAGCAAGGACGTTGCCCAAGCCTTAGACTACGCAAGAGCCCAATGGCCGATTCGGCGAATAATTCTTTACGGCGTTTCGATGGGTAGCGCCGCAATCCTTCGAGCAATAGCACGAGAAGGCGTGACGGCAGACGCCGTCATTATCGAGACTCCCTTTGACAGACTGATAAACACTGCTCGTAATAGATTCAATTTGATGGGGCTACCGGCATTCCCGGCAGCAGAACTACTGGTATTCTGGGGCGGTGTTCAACAGGGCTTTAACGGGTTTGAACATAATCCGGTTGAATATGCTCGATCCGTGAAGTGCCCTGTATTGATGATGCACGGAGAGCGCGATTCGAGAGTAACAGCAGAGCAAGCCAGAAGTATCTTTGACAATCTAGATGGGCTGAAAAGGTTTAGACTATTTGATGTCAGCCACGAGGTTATCGCAGTCGCGCGGCCCGAAGAGTGGCGGGCGCAGGTAATCGATTTTCTAAACCGGCTATAGTCCACTGCGAGTGTTCAGAAACGGACTTTGGTCGGGTGATGACTTCGATGCTTGGAATATGAAAGGCACTACCCGACTAAAGTCGGTACTCTGAACACTCGCAGCCGCAGGCCTCGATGATGCCGGCTTTGTGTTGTCTCGCAACTGCCTTCAGACTAGAATCACTCTTGATTACCCGGAAGGATTTACCCTAAAGGACGCGAGCAAAGTACCGCGCGAAAATGCAGGATGGAGGAGATACTCATGTCCAGAGACCGCAAGCCCCTTACCGATGTCAGCGCTAAAACCAGCGGCGCGCATCCGATTAATAAATCAGCCGAGTTGACTGCGCTTCTTGAAGCTCACAGCGGTGAGCGCCACGCGATCGTCATGCAGGACTACCCCGATCCCGACGCCATCTCCGGCGCGTGGGCCCACAAGGCGATCTCCGCGCGATTCGGCATCGAATGCGATCTGATCTATGAAGGCCGAATCAGTCATCAGGAAAATCTTGCGCTCGTACAACTCACCGAAGTCGAACTCGTCAGGTATAGCGACGGTTACAATCTGGAACAATATCAGGGCACTGTGTTCGTCGATAATCAGGGCACGACCGCAGCCCTCACCGATCGATTCACCGCCGCCGGAGTAAAGCCACTGGTGATTGTCGATCACCACGAGAAGCAGGACCGCATCGAGGCCGAGTTCACTGACATTCGAAAGATTGGCGCGACCGCGACCATTTACACCGAATATATTCGCGAAGGTCTCTTAGAATTAAACAAGAGTGATCTCGGCCACGTCAGACTTGCGACTGCGTTGATGCACGGCATACGCAGCGAAACCTCGGGACTCATCCGCGCCCGCGAGGAAGAACTTGAAGCCGCGAGTTTTCTGAGCCGCTTTGCTGACTCGTCTCTTCTTGAAGACATTCTTTCGGCGAAGCGCTCGAAGCAAGTGATGGACGTGATCAGAATGGGCCTCGAGAACCGCGAGATACGCGAGAGCTATTCGATATCGGGCGTTGGTTTTCTCAGGAGCGAAGATCGGGACTCGATCCCTCAGGCGGCTGATTTTCTGCTCACCGAAGAGAACGTGCACACCGCGATCGTCTACGGCATCATCCTAAAAGGGGACCGAGAAATGGTAGTCGGTTCGATGCGAACCAGCAAAGTGACATTGAATCCCGATGAGTTCCTCAAAGAGGCTTTGGGCGCTACCGAGATGGGGCGCTACTACGGCGGCGGGCGTCGAGGCGCGGGTGGCTTCGAGATACCAATTGGATTCCTGGCTGGAATAAAAGACGACGAGCTGGTTCGTATGAAGTGGCGCCTCTACGACGAATTGATAAAGAAAAAGCTCCTCGAGAAGATCGGCGTCCCGCCGCCCACCATCAGAAGCGAAGCACCACGCAGCGAAACCGGAGCGCTTCCGAGCGGGAGTACGCGTGTGGAAGAGCTGTAACCCGTGGAAGAGAGTGATTGGTAGTGTCGCACCAATTCTCAGCAACTCTCAACGACGCACTCTAATCGCTCGGGCAAATCACGCCGGTATCGGCGAACCATCATTGCGGATAGCGATTATAGTGGTGGCGACGATGTAGGTTTCTGGCGTGTTGAACCAGAGCGCCCGTTCCCGCTCCCGCCGCTCCGCCAATCAAAGCACCCTTACCTCCTCCCATCAACGCGCCGCCGGTTGCACCTATTGCGCCCCCGACCACCGCGCCAGTTGTCTTACTGTGATGGCCGCTGTGGTGATGATGATGCCACGGCCAGGACACCGCGAAGGCACTCGGCGCCGCGCTGAAAAGGAGCAGACACATCGCCAACAGAAATCCCAGAATGTTCTTGCTTTTCGCAACTCGTATCGAACTCATACGCCCTCCTGTTCAAAAATCGTTCTTTCCAAACGCTAAACAAACCGACACTGTACGGACATAGAAATCCTGTGCCGTAGAAGGGCCCTTGAAATAGGACTGCACGGGCCGGTAGCATAGCGCTCAGATGTCAAAGACTATCGACCGACGCCAGTTCATCAAGGAACTCAGCTTGAGCGCGGTGGCTCTGGGGCTTGCGCCCCGCATCGCAACAGCGGCGCGCCGCGGTGACATAAAGCTCGCGGGTCAGCCTCAAAATGTAGTTGTACTCGGCGGCGGACTCGCCGGTCTCGCTGCCGGTTTCGAACTGAAGAAGGCGGGACATAACGTCACTATCCTCGAAGCTCGAAAGTTCCCAGGCGGCCGCGTGCAGACGATTCGAGACTTCTCCTCCGGCCAGTACGCCGAGGCGGGCGCGCTCAGCTTTCCGCCCTCGCACGAATTTACCTACGGTTACGTGACGGACTTCGGGCTGCCGATTCGCGCAGCGTTCAGGCCCGCAGTCGATTCGATGGCTAACATTCAGGGGAATCAATTTCGAATTAGCTCGACTGGACCAACAAACATTCCATTCCATCTCACGGCGGCGGAACGCGAAAAAGGAATCTTCGGCATCATTCCGCTATACCTCGAAAGCTACATGAATGAAGTCGGCAATCCGCGAAAGCCGAACTGGCCGCCCGGTGATCTCAGCGCGATTGATGCTGTTTCGCTCAAGCAGTTACTGTTGAACCTTGGAGCTTCCGATGGAGCGATCGACATAGTAGCAGCCTCGCAACTTGGGATCCTGGGGTTCGGGCTTGATTCTTTCTCGGCGATGGATGGCGTAGTCACCGAAGCCATAGCTTCTGATCCGATCTTCTATGAGATAGTCGACGGCAACGACCAGTTGGCTTCGGTGCTGAAAAAGAAAGTCAAGAAGCAATTCAGAAAGGCATCCGTGGTCACCCGCATAGAGCAGAACGAAACCGGAGTGACGGTCACCTACACAAACTCCGATGGCATTCAAACGATCAACGCTGATCGCGTAATCTGCACGCTTCCCTTCCCGGTGCTGAAAGACATCGACATCCTGCCGGCGCTTCCCGCGGATAAGCAACTCGCGATCAACGAGCTGAAGCTGACTCCTGTCACGCGCACTTATTTGCAGTTTCGCACTCGAGTGTGGGAACAATCCGGGCTGAGCGGTTATGGCATAAGCGATCTGCCGATTCAAAACACCTATTCGCCGACGCTGACTCAAGATGGGAAGCCGGGAATCCTGACATCCTATACGGGCGGCCAGCGCGCGCTCGACCTGGGCGTGATGAGTGAAAGCGATCGCCAGAGTTTCGTGCTTCGGCAGATGGGTAAGCTGTTTAGCGGACTCGACAGTCAATACACGGGCGGGACAAGTCAAATCTGGCATCAGGACCCGTGGGCTCGCGGAGCATTCACCTATTTTGAGCCCGGTCAGATGGCAACGCTGCTTCCGATAGCGCAGCGCCCCGAGGGGCGAATACACTTCGCGGGCGAACACACCTCAGCGTGGCACGGATGGATGAATGGCGCTCTGGAGTCCGGGAATCGCGCAGCCGAAGAAGTGAACAATGCAGGAAGCGCTGCGACCCTAACGGTTAAGTCGGTGGGAGAATGACCTTGTGGGTTACTTCTGAAGTCAGAGTCGCCGTCATACAACTCTCCTAGCGGCTTGTTTGCTGATCCTTAGTCTCGGATTCTAACGCTGGCCGCTCGTCCAGGTTACTGATTTACACACCGCTCGCCGCAAACAGCCGGCGCGCTCGAAGTGCCATCGGGATTCGTGATCACAATGGCGCCCGGCAATCCGTCGCAGAATTTTCCTTTGGCAACGATCTGCGTGAAAGACCCGTCAGTCGCGTCGGCCCCTTTGAACTTCAGCTTCTTCGGCGCTACCCCCCCAACCGTCACCGTCGCTCCCGCCCTGATTCCCTTCCCAAATACTGAGAGAGTAAATGTGCCTGTATCGGTTCGGTCTACGCGACAGCCGCTTACCGCTACGGAAGATGCGCTGGAACCTTGGCCGGGGCCCCCGGAACTGATACTGGGTTTGCACTTCAAGACTACCGGCACGCCCAGCTCATTGCCCAGGGGACAACCTGCCGGCGAGTTCGCGGGCAACACAGTCAGGTTGCGGCTTGTTCCGTTTGGCCCGGTAGCATAAATCAGAAAAGTCTTCCCTGCGTTAGCCGCTCCGAGCCGGAAGAACGCGTCGACGAGGTTGTTGCTCAGTATCGCGATCGGTTCGGCTTGAATCACGTTGTTAGGGTTTGCGGCGTCAACGGCAAATACTGAAGTGACGTTTGGCTTCCCGCCGGCGAGGAGAAAACACGAGCCCGGTATCAAAATGTTTTGTCCCTGCGCACAGTCAATTTCAAGCGGAGTCGCCGAGATCACGACGGGCGCTCTGATCCCCAGATCGATCGGACAGGTGATCGTCTGAGTGAATGATCCGAAGGCGTTGTCATCACCGGCGCCCACCGTCCTGCTCAAAGTTATGGTCGTTACGCCTCCACAGCAGGCCAGAGGAAACGCCGTTCCCGGTGTTGCCGCAAGCGCCGGAATCGTAGCCTGGAAAAACAGTCCGTTGATAACGGTGATGTTCTTCAGCGGAATTGATAGATCCGATACACCGTCACCGTTCGAGTCGCAGCCGAGCGTGACCGACGTCGGAAGGAAGCCGCACCCGATGAAATCCAGAGTGACGTCACAAAGAGCATTGATTATCCCGACGGTCGATTGATCCGGCACACCCGGTTGATTTGGAGCGACCGCGACGGGCTCCGCCGGGAAGATTGCCGGACATCCGCTCTGCAAATCTGCAATCGGGCTTGTCTTCGCCGATACCCTCGCGCGAGCATATGCCTTTGGCGGCGACACGATCGCCGGCACGATCACGGTTGCGAGCACCAGCAAAACGATCAACGGCGGCACTGATCTTGTTCTTCTCATACTTTGATCACCTTGAATGTCTCGATCGGGATCCAGCGACGGACCAACTCTTGCTCCAAGCCGTTACTCCAGCTGTTAGGACGACATTATATCGCAATGTGAGGACGACGTCAGATCAATGCTGTCCGACAAACTGAAAAGCTTGTCGGCTTATTCGACCGTGTGCTATAAGCTCTGACTTGCACGCCGCGAGAATCAGGATGTGAAAATACTCGCAAACCCCGACTGACCTCCTCGAATTCAGATGCTACGCCTTGGCATATTAAAGATCACAAAGCCGCTCGCCGGGCTGTTCGCGCTCTTTCAAGGCGGCGGTGCGGCTGCCTGGACCTTCCCTTCGGTACTCGCCTCCGCAATGCTGATTGCATGGGCCGCCGAAGCTGCGCAATTCCTCATCTCACAGGGCCTTGCGCTGGCGATGCTGGCCTGGCTTCAAACGCTTCCTGAGTTTGCGGTCGAGGCGGTAATCGCCTGGCAAGCCGGACACACCGCCGCCGACCCGACCATCGCCCCGGCTCTTAAGGCGCACGCTACCGCGCTTATGTCCGCGAACCTGACAGGCAGCCTGCGGCTACTGGTCGGACTCGGCTGGCCTATGATTTACGCTACTGCCGCGATCTTTCATCGAAGGCAGACGAAGCGACGGCTGAAAGAAATAACACTCGAGAACGAACACGCGGTCGAAATAGTCTTCCTGCTTGTGGCTATTGCCTACTTCTTCATCGTCTGGCTTAAGGGAACGCTCAACTGGGTCGATACAATCCTGTTGTCGGTGATCTATTTCATATATTTGTACTTCCTAAAGAAAATCCCGCCGCAGGAAGCAGAGAAGATCGAAGATATGGATCGCATACCGCGGCTGATTCTGCGCCAGTCGCGCCGGGTGCGAAATGCAATTATCACCGGCCTGTTTGTGGGCGGCGGATTGATCCTGTACGTGGCGGCCGAGCCATTCCTCGAGAGCCTCAAGGCGCTGGCGGTCGGGCTCGGCATTTCAACATTCGTTTTCGTACAATGGGTCGCCCCCTTTTTATCGGAGTTCCCGGAGAAGGTTTCAGCTTTCAACTGGGCACGCCGCGTGAGCAGCGCGCCGATGGCGCTGATGAACATGGTCAGCTCAAACATCAACCAATGGACAATGCTGGCGGCTATGCTGCCAATCGCATACGCGCTTGCGCTCGGGCACGCCGCCACGATTGATTTCGATCCCCATCAGGAGCTGGAAATACTCATGACGATCGGGCAATCGCTGCTGGGAGCGCTGTTGCTCGCGAACATGAGATTTCAATGGTGGGAAGCAGCGTTGCTGTTCACGCTGTGGGCTGTCCAATTTGTGCTTTCGGGTTTCGAAAAGCCGATCGACCCGGGAATGCCTTACAACAGTTTTGCGGCGCACGTTGCGGGTTGGCTCTCAGTTGGCGTCGTGCAGGTCGAGGCGTTCGCGCACCACGGGAAAGAAGTGATAACCGCCTCGTATTTCATTTGGGCCGCCACCGAAGTTGGAGTCGCGATCAAGCGTCGCAGCATGTTTGAAGCATTCGTTGTTTTTCCGAAACTCATGCGGGAGCATTGGTAGAAGTCAGAGCTCACTTCTCTTCTCGATATCTCAATGGTTCAATCGACGCCGACTGTTTGGCTTCGTCGCTCCATAAGCACTACGTCACGCCACACTCCGTGTAGTTTTCCAACTCTTTCGCGTCTGCCAACCTCTCGAAAGCCACAGCCCTTGTGCAATGCGATGCTGGCGATATTCTCCGGGAATATCCCTGCCTGCAAGGTCCATATTCCGTTGCTTTCCGCTTCATCAACAAGCGCGGCCAGCAACGCGCGGCCTACACCCCTGTCACGCGCCGCGGCAGCAACATAGACGCTCACTTCCGCAACACCCGAGTACACCTTGCGGCTCGAGGCCGGGCTTAGAGCAGCCCAACCAGTTATCGCGCCGGCGTCTCTAACTACGATCCTGCCAAAGGCCAGATGATTCCGATTCCAGAGCTCCCAACCCGGCGCATCAGTTTCGAATGTGGCGTCGCCTGTTGCGATGCCCTCGAGGTAAATCGCTCGCACTTCGCTCCAGTGATCTGCGCTCAGCGTTTCGATAGTATGTGTCACGTTGCGATTCTAATCCGGGACTGCTTAAGAAAACCATTCTTGGTAGTGGTCTGTTGTCAGCAAAGAAGTCCCGGGCGTCCGCTGCGTCCCCCGCGGTTTTCCTGATCAGTGTTGGGTATCAACCGCCGAGGACGCTGAGGAGAAGCGCGATCGTAAGAGAACAATACGCAACTCTTTGGAGGGCTTCGCAACCAATCTCTTGAGAGGAAATCCCATGAATCCCAATTCCCAATTGACAGCGCGATCGTTCCCGTAGTACAAAACGAACGATCGTGCTTTTTACAAGGAGATTCCATGAAAGCCATAAGTGAAATCAGAAGGCAGCGGAAGCGCGAGGCGAAAGGCGAGAAAACCCGGCAGGACATTCTGGAAGCCGCCGTGCATATCGCTTCGGCCGAAGGGCTTGAGGGCCTGACGATCGGGCGACTTGCCGATGACCTCCGGTTGAGCAAGAGTGGTCTTTTCGCGCACTTCGGCTCGAAGGAAGAGCTTCAGCTCGCGGTCATCGGCAAGGCCCGCGATATTTTCGTTCGCGAAGTCGTAGACCGCGCGTTCAAGCGCGAGCGCGGGCTCGTTCGCCTTCTGGCGATGCTGGATGAATGGCTTGCGTATGTTGGCCGCAGCGTTTTCAGAGGCGGCTGCTTTTTCATGGCCAGCGCAATCGAGTTCGACAGCCGACCCGGAAAGGTTCGCGACCTTATCGCCGACCTCTCCCGGTCGTGGCTTGACGCGATTGAAAGTGAAGCCCGCTATGCACAGGCGCTAGGTCAGCTCGATACGCGCGTCGACACGGCCCAGCTGGCTTTTGAACTTCACGCTCTCGGTCACGAGGCTAACTGGTATTACAACCTCTTCCAGGATAAGCGCGCATTCGAGAGAGCGAGGACCGGAGTTCTCGATCGTCTTCGGCAAGGCGTTACGCCTGCGCTGCTGGGGTTACTCGGCGCGCGCAGTGCTGATCAAAAGAAGGCATCAAGAAAAATCGCTGTGAGAAAACACACCAAACGAATGGAGGCAAGATGAGCGATAAACATCAGGACGTTGCTTTGATTCTGAAGTTGTATGAACTCCGCCGCGAAGAGGGGCTTCGCCGCGCCCGCAGATGGTACTTCACCGATTTCAATCCGCAGAGCGCGGGTGATGTAGTGAAAGTATTCGGCAGCGGGCACGATGGAAGTGCGCACTATCGAATGATCACTTCCTACTGGGACATGGCGGCGTCCTTTGTGAACAATGGCGGGATAGACGAAAAAATGTTTATGGACGCCAACGGCGAGCACGTTGCCGTGTTCTGTAAACTAGAGCCGTTTATCGACGAGGTTCGCGAGACCATTGGAAACCCGGATTACCTGCGGCAGCTTCAGACGTTAGTTATGAAAACTCCCAACGCGAACGAGCGCCTCGATCGCTTGCGTGGAGTATTCCAGCGTTGGTGGAAGCTTGCGCAGGAGCCCGCGGCGAGTTGAAGCCAACGGAATTGAGAAATCGACAAACACTCTTATCGTAGCTCAGGCGCTTACGCCCCGGCTTGTAAATGAGGTCCATTTCGGAGAACCGTTCAACTGGCATCCCCCGGTCGCCTTAGCGGGTCAAAAGAGACTTTCTGAAAAGTTTGTGGCCCCGGCCTTCAGGCGGAAGTTTGCAGCACCATTTATGCTGAATTACGAACTTCCGCCTGAAGGCCGGACTACGAACATTGCATTCTCACCGAGCCTCAAACGGCCCGCTCCGTAGAGAGCAGCGCCGGTTACCGGCCACCTTCTCAACCACCGAGTATTCACGGTTTCAAGTTCCATTTTCTAGTTTCCAATCCTTATTGCGTCTCCCCGAGTCCCAGCGAAAGGTGTGTGTCTCCCCTCATATTCACGAGTTATTCCCACATAGAAATTGGTGCGGGCACGGTCGTTGCAAAACAGGATAAGGGCGACATAGCGGGGCGCGGTTCAGGGGATATTTCTGGCTAAAAGCTCCCATCGGCATTTGCGAGAAGAGTCTCGTGATCGAAAACGAGCTGAGCCTGTCTGCTACAAGTACACTCGCCGAAAGGAGGCCGCGGATGAAAGAACGGAAGCTCAAACTATCCGACCTGGCGCTGATCGCAAGCACTCGCGGAATGCTGGGGGCCGGTATTGGTCTGCTGTTATCCAGCAAGCTCAACAAGGATCAGCGGAGAGCAGCCGGATGGGCGCTCGTCGCGGTTGGAGCTGTAACAACTGTTCCGCTGGTGATGAAAGTGTTCGGCAAAGTCAATGACGAGAAACGCAGCGAAGCATAATAGGGATTTCGCGCGCCTGGGAGCGCGGTCATCACTGCCTGCATAAAATATGAAAGCGTCATTACAAACTATGGAAGAGGCGGGCGCCGTTGGCGCCAGTGCGACTCGCACGACAGCGAGACCAAAGAGCTCAACGAAACTGTTGTTGGGCTTGCTCGAATGGTTTGGCGGGCTTGGGGAGTTCTGCGTGAAAGTTCTGAAGGCAGCCGTAAGACCTCCGTACGAATTCAAGGAACTGTTCCGCCAGATGGATGAAGTGGGAGCGAAATCACTTCCGCTGGTAGCTCTGGCAGGTTCGGCGATCGGCGTAGTGTTGTCCCTGCACATGCGCGACAGCATGGCCCAGTTCGGCGCCAAGTCGATGTTGCCGGAGCTCATCATCCTGTCGCTCATAAAGGAGAGCGGTCCGATCATCACCGCGCTGGTAGTGAGCGGGCGCGTAGGGGCGGGTATCGGCGCGGAGTTGGGGTCCATGAAGGTCACCGAGCAAATCGATGCCATCGAAGCATCCGCAGTAAATCCCTATAACTTCCTGGTTGCGACGCGCGTGCTCGCCTGCGTGTTGATGCTGCCTCTGCTGACGATCATCGCCGATTTTTGCGGGATCATCACCGGATGGGTAGCGAATGCGCTGGTTGAGCCGATGACTCTAAACCTCTTTCTGGGTTTAGGTCTGAAGGAAGCCAGCTTCTCGGACCTGCTGCCCTCGACGCTGAAAACCGTGGCTTTCGGTTTCATCATCGGAGTGATCGGCTGTTTCCAGGGAATGAGCGCGAAGGGTGGAACCGCCGGGGTTGGTCGCGCCGCAACCAGCGCCGTTGTGCTTGCGTCCTTATTTGTGATTCTAGCCGACGTAGTGCTGGTGCGAATGATCGTTACGTTCTTTCCGCAATGACTATGGTACACAACGGCAACCACAACGGGACCAAAGATGCGATTCGATTGCGCGCGCTGAGCAAATCGTTCGGCGAACAGAAGGTGCTTAGTGGCATCAATCTGTCGGTCGCTCGCGGGAAAACGACGACGATACTTGGACGAAGCGGCACCGGTAAGAGCGTGCTGCTCAAGCTGCTGATTGGTTTGCAACCCCCCGACAGCGGCACGATTGAAATCAACGGCGAGGAGATCACCAAGCTTACTTTTGATGACTTGAATCGGGTGCGAATGACGATCGGCTTTCTCTTTCAAGGGGCGGCACTCTACGACTCATTAAGCGTTGAAGAGAACGTTGCCTTCCCGCTGCGCCGGCATACGAAGATGACCAGCGACCAGCGGCGTGAGCGCGTTCGGGACTTGCTTGCGCGCGTCGGCGTGGAAGATGCCGCGTCCAAAATGCCATCCGATATTTCAGGCGGCATGAAGAAGAGAGTCGGACTGGCGCGCGCGCTCGCATTGGATCCGGAAATAATGCTGCTCGACGAGCCCACCGCAGGTCTCGACCCGATAACCGCCGATGAGATCAATGATCTGATCCGCAGCTTACAAAAGGAGCGCAACACTTCTTCCATCGTGGTGACGCACGAGATGCGCAGCGTCCGCACGGTGGCCGACCGAATCGCATTGCTGAATGAAGGGAGCATTTTAGTCGAGGGGACGCTCGACGAGTTAAGCGAGAACCGCGACCCGTTTGTCTCGAAATTCATACAAGAGTGTGGGAGGTGAACCATGACTGGCGCAGCGACTAGCACAGTACGGCTCGGAGCATTCATTATCTTCGGGCTGCTTGCGTTCGGCGTAATGGTCTTTTTGCTCGGCAACAAGCAGTTTCTCTTCAGCAGTACGTATGATATCAATGCCGCCTTTGAGAGTGTGGCGGGACTCGATGAGGGCGCCCCTGTGCGAGCCGGCGGCGTGCGAATAGGAACAGTCAAGGGTATCCAATTGCCGCACAGGCCTCAGGACAAGATAACAGTCGAGTTGGAGCTTGCGAGCTCCACGCGGGACGTAATCAAGAAGGACTCGATCGCTACAATTGAGACCGAGGGGCTACTCGGCAACAAATACGTTGCTGTAACGTTTGGGTCCGCGGAAGCCGAAGAGGTGCGCAGCGGGGACACGATTGAAAGCCAGCCATCAGTCGACTATGGCGATGTCGCTAAGAAAGCCAGCGAGATGCTCGACTCAGCGAAACAGGCGGTTGACTCATCTAAGGTCGCAATCGGTAATATCAACGATGCGACCGATGATATGAAATCGATAGCCGGCAAAATGAACAGCGGCCAGGGAACGATGGGCGCTCTGCTAAACGATCGATCGCTTTACCAGGGTCTCAACGCCACTGTGGCCGAGGCTCAGGCCGGCGCTACGTCATTCCAGGAAGATATGGAAGCGCTGAAGCATAACTTTTTCCTCCGAGGATTCTTCAAGAAGCGAGGTTATTACGATTCTTCCGAGTTGACCGCACACGCGATCGCGAAATTGCCGCCACGAACTCCTATGAAGAAGTTCACCTTCGACGGCAATCAACTCTTCAATAAGGCGGATAATGCTAAACTGGAAAAGGAAAAGTCGTTGAATCAAGTAGGCGCTTTTCTCGAAGCCAATCCCTTCAGCCTCGCGGTCATAGAAGCCAACACCGGCTCGCAGGGCAAGAAGGAAGACAACCTCAAGCTTTCACAAGCGCGAGCCATGATTGTGCGGCAGTACCTGGCTCAGAAGTTCAAAGTGGACGATGCTCGAATCAAGACGATGGGCATCGGTGAAAGCCAACAAACGACGGGCAGCGCCGGGGCGGTGACGATTGTTGTCTATCCTCTCGGCCGGGAGGCCAGCCGTGAGGATCGGTTGGCCGTAGCAAAGAATAAATAGGAACGGTGGAAACGAATGTTCAAGAGACGGTCAACAAATCCTTTGTCAAGCGCTCTCTTTGCATGTGCATTGCTGGGTCTGTTCACATTGTCGTGCTCAGCAGGTGGAATAAACGGCAAGTGGGTCGCCGATCTGCCGGGACGGGACGGCCAAACACGCCAGCAAACCTTCAACTTCAAAGCCGAGGGCAATAAACTGACCGGCACGGTATCAGGAAGACAGGGCGCCGAGACTCCGATCTCCGATGGAGAGATCAACGGTGACGATATCTCGTTCAGTGTGACTCAAAACTTCCGCGGCAACGACGTAAAGGTTCTTTACAAGGGTAAGCTCGCCGGGAAAGAAATAAAGTTTACGCGAAGCAGAGAAGGTGGAAACGCAGAGGGTGGAGACAGTCAGCCTCCGCAAGGTCCGCAAGAGTTCACTGCGAAGAAAGCCTAGCAGGATCGTTGCCTGACGGTCCGAAAAGGAGGGGCGGCGCTCCGTGGCCGCTTCTCGTTGATAACCCTTGGATCTTGCAAAGAGGGGCGGCCACGGACTAACCATGCTCGTATTAACGAGCCGATAACATGAAGAAACCGCTGGCATGCTGTCGGAGGACTTTTTTCCCGAGCAACGACCGGTTTCATAGCTACGTAAACGGGGCTTTTGTCGTTATGCGAGTCCAATCGGATGGCGGTATCCAGGTCATGGGGTTACGTCACCTTTGCGAGCTTTGCGGTCCTTTGCGAGCATTGCGCCAACGTATCTCTCTTTCTCGAGCGGATTCCTTTTGCGCTAAGCTCGCAAAGGACCGCAAAGCTCACAAAGAAGCTCATCAGCTCCGTGGCTGGAAAGGAAGAATTAGACCTTCGCTCTTTTTTCTCCTCGTATGAACGATTGTGTCCGGAAAGTTTCTAGGGAGGGTCGCCCTAAAAGTTCACCAACGTTGGCATCAATTTACTACTGCTCTTTTTGTGACTCGCGCAGTTTCTTCAAAGTGTCGACGCCGTTGGTATTGTTAGGGTTGAGATCAACCGATCGCTGGTAGTTCTTAATCGCCAACTCTTTGTTGCCGTCGAGCATGTATGCCTCGCCGAGACTGTCATAAGTATTCGATGATTGCGGATAGTCTTCGACGTTGAGTTTGAAGACCTCGATTGCGTCCTTCACATGCTTCATCGCAAGCAGGTCATAACCAAGCCGATTCATCTGGGCCTCTTTTATTAACTCAGCGGATGGACGGTCGCTTCTCCACCGGCGATACTCTTGCAAACCAGCTTCCGCGCCGTTCGCGAGGATTTTCTTTAGCAACATTCTTGTTGGCGACTTGTACGACTCATACTTCAACCACGCGAGCGCCGGCTGCTGTCCGCCGATTGCTTCGTCGATTAGCTCAGGAATGAAAGACAGGCCGTTCGCGCCGTTCGCAAACACAACCACGCCGGTCTTCTGTTTCTCGAAAGCAACGAAGTAAGCTTTGCTGTCGCCGTTATCGCCCCAGTGCCAAAACGAGAGCCCGTCTGTTGTGCTCTGCAAACCCACGCCCAATCCCCAGGAAACTTTTTGCGAGAGCTTGTCCGCCGGACGCCCGGTCGTGTTGCTGCCGCCTTCATCAACCTTGATCTGCGGCGACAGCATTTGGCGGAGAGTTTCCTTCTTGAGCCCGGTGCCGTTTAGTATCGCCGCGATGAAGCGTCCATAATCCTGTGCGGTCGAATGTAAGCTGGCAGCCGCATTTGCGGTATTGGGCTTGTTTTGTCCCGTAGGCTGACCTACCGAGTTGTGACGTGAGGTCTTCAGAGCATCGTAGTCGGTCCGCCAGACATAACTGCTGCTCGTCATGCCGACCGGATCAAACACCATCCGCTTCATGAAGTCGTTGAACTGTTCACCGGTGACGTGTTCGATGACCTTCGATAAGTAGACAAAACCCTCGCCTGAGTAGCTGAACTTCTCTCCCGGCGTGAAATAGATCTTCAGCATTGCGTCTCTTCCTCGCCAATTCGGGAATCCCGTTGTATGCGAGAGGACTCGCCGAGCGGTGATCTGGCTGAGACGCGGGTCCGGGCCGACGTCATAGTCTCCCGGCAGGTACTGGCTCAGTGGTTTATCAAGATCGAACTTACCGGCATCGACCAGTTTCATTACCGCATAAGCGAACACCGGCTTGCTCAACGAAGCCGCTTCAAACACGGTGTTATCCGTTACCGGCTCTTTCGTTTTTGAATCTTTCAGGCCAAAGGCATGTTGCCACACAACTTCGCCGTTTCGAATCAACGCGATCGACACGCCGGGAACGTCGGCTTCTTTCATCAACGTGGGGATGTCTCGTTCGAGACGTGAAGCTATTTCACTCACGCTGCCGCAAGCGCGCACTGGTTTCGGCTCGGCCTTCGGCTTAGTTGCCATCTGCCGGGCGGCGACACCGCCGCAGACAGCAATGCTCGTTGAAAGAATGCCGGTCAGAATCAATCTTGAATTCAGTTTCATTTATTTACTCCAGGTTCAGGGTTCGTGGTTCAGAGTTCAGAGTTCGGGGCCGCCAACCCTGAACCAGGAACGCGGAACTCACAACCTATTCGTATCTGAGCGCGACCATGGGATCGACTTTCGTCGCGCGGCGCGCTGGCACGAAACAGGCTCCCAGAGCCACTCCTATCAACAACAGGGATATCGCGATAAAGGTCGCGGGGTCGGTCGCGCTGACGCCGTAAAGAAGAGTTTGAAGAAACCGCGTCAGTCCAGCCGCCGCCAAGAGTCCAATCCCTACGCCGCTGAGAGTGAGGATCATTCCGCGAGTGACAACCATCTTGAGAATGTCCGTGCCTCGAGCGCCCAATGCCACTCGAATACCTATCTCGTGCGTTCGTTGTGTTACGGCGAACGAAATAACCCCATAAATGCCAACGGCGGCCAGCGCAAGCGCGACCGCGGCGAAGATCATCAGCAACACCATCGAGAATCGCCGAAGTGAGATTGAATCCGAGAGCAGGCTTTCCATCGTCGCGATGTTGTACACCGCCTGATCTGGATCCATTCCCCGAACCTCCCCGCGTATCGCCGCTATCATTCCAACTGGATCGCCTCTGAGTTCGGAGTTCGTGCGGACTACCAGCGACATGGAAGAGGTGGGGTATTGGGCTTCGGGAAGATAGATCTGCATCGGTGGCTTCCGGTCCAACGCATATTGGTCTACATCACCAACTACACCCACGATTGTGCGCCACGGTTGGGGGTTCTTTTCCGAACCCGGAAACTTGATTCGCTTGCCCAGCGGGTCCTCGTTTGGCCAAAGCTGCTGGGCCATCGTTTGGTTTATAAGGGCGGCGAGCGGGGTGTTATCAACGTCTTGATCGGTCAACTCACGACCCTTGATCACGGGGATCGCCATCGCTCGAAGGTATCCGGGAGTCGAAATGTAGAGATCGACGCTTATCTCTTCACCTCGCGCCTTCGGGTGGTCTTCAACTGCAAGTCCTCTGCCATCGAAGTTGCCGCTGAAGGGTAATACGCTTGTCAGTCCCGCAGTCTCTATACCCGGCAACGCTTCAACGCGCTCGAGCAATCTTGTGAAAAAGGCGACCCGATCCGGACCCTTCGGATATTTCGCGCTCGGAAGCGACGCGTTCATGGTAAGCAGATTTGTAGGATTGAATCCCGGGGTTACGTCACGCAATCGCATCACGCTCTTGATCATCAATCCCGCGCAAACCAGCAATACGAGCGCAAGCGCCACTTCTGAAACAACAAGACCGCTGCGCAGCGGATTGCGGCTCGCGCTAGAGCCTCGGCTACCTTCCTTGAGCGACTCGTTCAAATCGAGGCTCGATAGATGCAGCGCAGGCGCAAGCCCGAAAGTGATTCCGGTCACAACGGATATCGCAACAGTAAAACACAACACGCGAGTGTCGATTGCGATCCCACTCAGCAACGGAGACACGTGTGATCCGACTGTCTCCATCAGGGTCGTGCCCCAAACCGCCAACAGAAGTCCAAGCGCCCCGCCGACAAGCCCGAGCAGAACGCTCTCGGTAAGGAACTGGCGCACCAGCCGAATCCGGCTGGCCCCCAGAGCAGCGCGAATCGCAATCTCCTTCTGCCTTGCAGTCGATCGCGCGAGCAGCAGGTTCCCTACATTGGCGCACGCTATCAACAGCACAAAAACGACGGCTCCGAGAAGCATCAAAAGCGTGGGCCGCAAACCTCCCACCGTGTCCTCCGGCAACGCAACCAATCTCACACCGTAGCCGGTGTTGTGCACCGGATGCTGTTGCGCCAATCGACCGGCGATCAAATTCATCTCACTCTGCGCTTGTTCGAGTGACACGCCCGGCTTTAACCGTGCAATCGCCCGCAGGTGACGACCCGATCGCGCCTCCTCATCGTAGTTCTCACCGACAGGCCGGTAGAATTCTGCCGGGGCGTCAACAAGTGTCGTAGGAAGAGAGCGTAATGAAGCCGGCATCACTCCGACTATCGTGTGCGGACGGCTGTTTAGCAGCACTTTCGTGCCGACGATATTCGGATCGCTGCCGAATCGGCTTTTCCAGAGTCCGTGCCCCAGAATGATCACCTCGTCCTTGCCGTCTATTTGCTCTTCAGTTGTGAAGTCGCGCCCGAGGATGGGCTCGGCCCCAATTATCTTGAAATAGCCGTCACCGACGCCCATGCCTGGAACTCGCTCAGCGTCTCCGATGCCGGAAATAATTGGCCGATAGCTTTGATACGTGGTCACGTCTTCAAAGACGGTGGTTTGACTTCGCCAATCCGCGACATCCGTCGCCGAGACCTGACTTCGGTCGTAGCCTTCGGAATGATTGCTGCCCCAGACCAGCACGATCCGATTGGGATCTTTGTACGGAAGCGACTTGAGCAGGATGGCGTTGACCACGCTGAATATCGCGGTGTTTGCTCCGATGCCGAGAGCGAGCGAGATGACCGCCACGGCAGTAAAGCCCCGGTTGTTAGTCAGCATGCGTATGCCGTATCGCAGATCCTGCCACATTGTTCCCATAAATCCTCCCTAGCTAAGTTCAGGGTTCAGAGTTCGTAGTTCAGAGTTCAGTTCAGCGTTTAGGCTGCTACGACTGCGGCAAGCTAAAGCTTGAACTCTGAACCACGAACTCTGAACCACGAACCCTGAACTCCTGAACCTATTCATATCTTAGCGCGATCATCGGATCGACCCTGGTGGCCCGGAGAGCAGGCACGAAACACGCTCCCAGAGCCACTCCTGTCAGCACGAGTGAAATCGCCGCAAATGTCAGCGGGTCTGTCACGGTCACTCCGAACAGTAATCCGGCCATCAGTCGCGTCAGCCCGAAAGCGGCCGCCAAACCCACGCCCACCCCGATCAGTATCAGAACCATTCCCTGCCCGATCACCAGCCTGAGCACATCGCCGCCTTTGGCTCCAAGCGCCATGCGCACGCCGATCTCGTGCGTTCGCTGAGTTACCGAGTATGAGATCACGCTGTAGATTCCAATCGTCGCAAGCAGCAACGCGAGGGCCGCGAATCCAACCAGCAGCGCCATCATGAATCGCCTCGGGCCGAGATCGCGATTGATCAGGAATTGGACCGTGCGAACTTTCCATACCGGCTGATCCCTATCCACCGACCAGACCGCGCCGCGCACCGCGCCGGCCATGCTCATAGGCTCTGTCTGGGTCCTGACCACGAGCGTCGCGAAGATAAAAGGATTCTGCGCAAAGGACAGATAAATCTGAGGAGTGCTTTTCTCGTCGAGGCTTCCGTGCTTGACGTCCCCTACGACGCCGACGATCGTTGCCGAGACATTTGAATCCGTAGTGCCGGAATCGACGATCCGTATTGGCTTTCCTATCGGATCCTCATCCGGCCAGTAGCGGCGAGCCAGCGTTTGATTGATTACAACTACCGGGGGCGAGCCCGCCTGATCCTGCTCGGTGAACACTCGCCCGCTGAGCAGCGGGATTTGCATCGCGTCAAAGTAGTGAGCGTCGGCGGAGTTGCGTTGCGCGAGCGGTTCGTCGCCCTTCGGTGGCTCGGCGCGATCCAGGGGTGCGAACGCGATCGAGCCGCCGTTGCCGCTATACGGCAACGCAAGCACCACTGCGGCGGAGGCGACGCCAGGGAGCGCGCTGACTCGTTCTACAACCTGCTCGTGGAAGTTCCACTGCGATTTCCCCTCCGGATACTTATTGCGCGGCACTCGATATTCGAGCGTCAACAGATTATCGGCGTTGAAGCCCGGCGCAACTCGCACGAGATTGAGGAAGCTTCTGATCATTAGCCCCGAGCCAATCAACAGCACCAACGCAAGCGCGACTTGTGATACCACAAGCACGCCTCGCGCGCCGCTGCGCACGGAGCCTGAGCCGGATGTCTTGCCGCCTTCCTTAAGCGTTTCGTACACGTCCGGTTTCGAAAACTTCAGCGCCGGAGCCAGTCCAAACAGCAGACCCGTTAACATCGAAATCGCGAGAGTGAAGAACAGTACGGCCGGATCGAGCCTGGCGGTGACGCCCGCGGGCAGGTCCGACGGACTGTTCGCGGCAAGCAGCCGCGTGCCCCACATGCCCAGAAGCAAGCCGAGCCCACCACCGACAAGCGAGAGCATTGCGGTCTCGGTCAGCAGTTGACACACGAGTCTCATCCTGCTTGCGCCGAGCGCCGCTCGCAATGCCATTTCTTTTTGACGTGTGAGAGCACGCGCTAACAGCAAGTTCGCCACGTTAGCGCAAGCGATCAGCAGCACGAATCCTACTGCGCCCAAAAGCACAAGCAACGACGGCTTCAAGTCCTCAACAATGAAATCCTGGAAGCTCTCGACCATCACGCGCCGATCGGTGTTCGTCTCCGGATACTGCTCAGCGAGCCGAGACGCAATCGTATCCATCTCTGTTTGAGCTTGCTTAACCGTGACCCCGGGTTTGAGCCGAGCAATCACCGCGGCGGCATTCTTACGCCGATCATCGGAGAAGTTTGGATAACTACGAATCGGCATCCAAACATCGGCGTCGCCCCATTGGAAATGAAATGACTCGGGCAATACTCCGATCACGGTGTACGGCTGTCCGTTGAGGATCAGAGATCGTCCGAGCAGATTCGGATCGGATCCAAACCGATCGCGCCAGGTTGCGTGGCTGACGATCGCCACGCGCTGAGCGCCCGCGTCGTCTTCCCCGCGCAGGAACCCACGCCCTTCCGCTACGTCGACTCTAAGCGTCGTAAAGAAATTATCAGAGACGAAGGAGCCGACCAGGCGATCGGGTTCGTCTCTCCCGGTGAGGTTCACGCTTTGGGCGGCGAAGCCGGCGAACTCGCTGAAGAGCTGGCTTTGCTCCCTCCAATCCTGAAGATCGGGATAGGTCACCCAATCCCGCGGGATCTTGCTCGTCCTGGTGAGCGCGACAACCAGTTGCTCCGGTTCGGCGAACGGCAGAGGGCGCAGAAGCACCGCATTCACCACACTGAAAATTGCGGTGTTGGCGCCGATGCCCAAAGCAAGCGTAACCAGCGCGACTGACGTTAAGCCTCGATGCTTGAAGAGCATTCGCGCGCCGTAATGGATGTCTTGCCAAATTGTGTTCATCAGATTTCCGCTTTCCGATTTGCGATTCCCGATTCGTTAGTGCGCTACATTGACTACGCTGAGGATCGCCGAGTCGGTGCAAATTCCAAGAGTCCGCGCGATCACAACGACAATCGTAAGTCCGGACCCTTAAGCAGAACTAGATGCTGCAGCGCACGCCTTGAAAGAGCGTCGTAATTGTCCCTCCGTAGAAGTGTCGGACACACTGATGTTTCGAGTAAGTGTCGAGCGGAGGCTATAGGTTTCAAAAACAGTAGAAAAGGAAGACTTCCAGAGCGTACGCGGAAGATTCTACGACTCGCCAGGAAGAGGGCGCGAGCGGTGCTGCCCCTTCATGAGAACCTGGCCAAAGCCTGGCCAGTAACCTCACTCGCCGGGTGGCTTACTGTATCCGTATTCTTTGAGCACAGCCTGACCGTCTGCGCTCATTATGTAACCAGTAAACCGGCGTGCCGACTCTTGTTTATTCGAGGCCCTTACTACAGCCAGAGCCTGGTCGATGGGTTGATGCAGGTTCTCGTCAACCTCTATGTATCGACCTTCGTTTGATTTAACCAATGACAGTGGAATGAACGCAACATCCGCGTTGCCGGTTGACGCATATTGTTTTGTCTGCGAAACGTTCGACCCGTATACAACCCTGGGCTCGAGGACCGACCAGATGTTCAGCTTGCGTAGTGCTTCGACACTGGCCTTACCGTACGGCGCAAGGTCGGGTTTGGCGATAGCAATCGTCTTGACATCGGGGGCGGCGATGTCCTCAATGCGATTGATTGTGGCGCGAGTCGACTGGGGGATCCAAATGACAAGTCGGCCTCGCGCGTAGAGGACGCGAGTATCGGGAATAACAAACCCGTTGCTGTTGAGTTCGTCGACATGCTCGGTGTCCGCCGAAGCAAAAACATCGAACGGCGCGCCGTTCTCTATCTGCTTTGTAAGATCGGCTGTGCCTCCAAAACTGTAGACCACCTTGATGCCGGTCAGCGCAGTAAACTGCCTGGCCAACTCCTCAAAGGCATCGGTGAGGTTGGCGGCCGCTGCAACATTTATCTCACTCGTGTTTTGCTCGCTTGCTGGTCTCTTAAAGCAACTGCAGATGAGGAGAGCGCACGTAAGCGTGATAACGATGTAAAGCGTTCGCAGTCTCATAACAGACTGCGGATGATAACAGGTGCGAACAAAATCGCGCTATTCTGGGTGGTTAGGTCACCGCGGGTTGTTCGCTGAACAATCTGGCTCCTCCTCAGCGTCCTCTGCGTCCTCGGCGGTTGAACCCCGAAACTAATCAAGTAAACCGGAGAGGACTACGGGCGCGCGTCACTTTTGAACTCCATCGTTGTCGATTCCTGAGTAAGAGCTCATCGGCCGCAAGCCCAGCCACGTGTCCCAACTCGGTGTCAGGAACAACTCGGCGTAGATCTTCTCATTCAGGCTCACAAGGTCTGAATCCACCACTCCGCTCGCAAGCCATCGGTGAATGCGAGCGCGAAACACATACTCGTTGCGAACAGTGTCCTCAGCGATCGTATGCTCGAGAGCGGTGATTGCAGTAAGAAATCGCGCACCCGTCAGCGACGGGTCTTTGAACGACATCAACGCGCGCGTCGCCTGATCGAGAGTCGCGTCCCCGGCGTGCAACCCGGCAATCATCAACCAGCCGGCGTCGTTTCCAATTGAGTCGAGCGACTTAGGATCTTCCGACATCCCTCGCAGAACAGGTCGCTCAACCATCACTGCTTTTGAAATCGCGGCCGCGGCCGCCCTCAGAGCGCTCGGCGGATTTGAACGGGGTCCCATATCGTTTGGAATCTCACGCGACGGCGCGACTGTAAGCCCGGTTCGCCTCACGTCGTTGAGCCACGCATTCTCCACCTCATTGAATCTCGCCTCGTGATATCGACGCAGCGCTGTCTTTCGCTCCTCGTCGGTGCGAGACGCAGCAAGATCCGTTGCGGTTGATGATGCACGAACCAACTCACGCATGAATGCGCCAGGGCCATACATGCCGGGCAGCACGTCGATCAACCGGCCTTCCGAGTCGAGTATGTAGTGAACGCTGTTGCCCGTAAGCGTTCGCTCCATCTTGCGCCCGTCGCCAAAATCAATTGTTACTTTTGGAACGGCCCGCACCGATTGCCAGTGCAGCACGAAGCGTTCACGCAAGAGCTTAGACACCTGCTCGTTTGCGTAGAGCGTGATTCGAGAGAGCCGACTGTTGGCGCAACTCAGATCTTCGTCCAGCCGGCCGAGGAGTCTCAGCGAAAGAATGCTCTTGCCCTGCGCTCGCGCGGCCGCCTTGGCTTGCTCGAGATCCGTATACCAATAGAGCTGCGACGCGTAGCAATCCTTCTGTTGGCAAATCGAGTCGAGCGCCGCGAGCACTTGATTGCTTTGATCGAGTTGATTGTCTTGATTGCCTTCACGGCGGAGCGATTGATTGCGCGAGTCGCCGTGAGCCTTCACCGCCGCTTCGATCTCAGCGCTATTCGCTTCGAGAAAGGCGCGCAATCCTTCCGGCCCCATCGATCGCAGGCCAGCAATAGCGTTGGCAGACTCGTCTTTGCCAGCTGTCAGCGCACGTCGTGAAAGCGCTTCCGTCGAGCGCTTGCCTGCTGAATCCGTCGGCGTTATCGGTGGACCACCCAGCGCGACACTCGCCGTTAGAAGGGCGGCGGTCATCGCCAACATGGGACTTTGCAACAAACGACTTGTCATTAGATCTCTCCTCTTGTTGATCAAGTCCACGGGCAGGCAGTCAAATCTGAAAACGCGACCGATACAGAGTTGTTCCGGTTTGTTCCAGGCAAGCTCTTCAAATCCGAAAGTCAAAACGAACTGGCCTAGACATTTTAGGGGATTACAATTTGAACTCATAATTCCCACTACGGCTTGCCATTCTCTTTTCTGGGTTCAACAGAGTACGAGGGATATGCTCCGGTGTGGTTGTATGAAGAACTGGAAGTCCCTCATCAAACATCCGTTGAAGAAGATTCTGCGCAACACTACTATGCCTCCCCGATCGGAAAATGCTCAACCAAACCCGGCTCGTCTCTTGTGACCCAATCGGGTACGGGAAGGGCATCGACCAGGTGGGTTCGCTGTATGAAGCTCCTTCTTTGGTCAAGGAGGTCCCCCATTGATCTCCGATGAATTCTACGGGAGGTCGCAGCCATCCACAGCATTTCCCGAAATCCATGATCCAACAGCAGAGCGATCGCTCCGTCATTATCGAAGTACCCTTTGTTTTGAAAAGCGGCAAACATCAACATGCCGATATACTCAACAAAGTTCTTTTGAATAGTTGAGTCGACACTAGCACGCTCCGCAAGCGCTTCTAGTCTGCGGTGAATTCGTTCATTGTGAAAGAACCGATTGGGATTGAATAACAACGCTTTTTCGTACTCCGCAACACTCTTTGGCCAGAGTGACCTAATTCCATCTTTAACTTCGAATCGGCCGACTAGTTGTTCGGCTAAGGATGATTTCCAAATCCTGAAGACCCGCGCAACCAGTCGCTGATATTTAGACCGGTGCTCGCGACTCAAGTCCCTCATATCCCCAAGCTGTTCCAACATTGCGGCAGCTTGATCTCTCGAATTCCGAGCGAGAAGCAATACAATCCTGCGCTCCAGCTTCCGAATTTGCTCATAGAACGGCGCGTCGAAGTTAGACCACGCTACAAGGCAACTCAACCATTCCTTAATGACGCCTTTATCAAAAGGTGGGCTGTCGCCGACAAATATCTGCTCAATTTTCACGAGGAACATTGCGTCGTCCGTTAGCGCCAAGGCCTTTGCAATATGAATATCGCGGTCGGCCTGGAGTACTGCCTCTGATTCCTTTGTTAGCTCGGAGTTTCGCTCCCGAATCAAAGCCCTAATGAACTCTCTCCGTCTCTCGATTGGTACACGGTTGTCAAGCAATGCACGTCTCACAGAGTCAGCGCTTTGATAGCGTTTGAACACTCGGTACCATCGTCTATATTCTTTCCACGTTAGTACCTCAGGATGACTGAGTACTCGTAGTTGATTGTGAAGCTGCTCCTCTGGCATGAAGGTGCAAGCTTCTGCTAGTGCCTGAACAATCAACTCAAAGTGTGCGCGTCCGCCAGCCGACTCTTTCGGTGGGTTATCGTCGATTATTTTCCGCCACGCCTGAGGCTCTTCAAGCTCCCGCTCCATCATTCGTCCTACGATCAGCCATTTCACGAAGCTCTGATCCTTGAAGAGCCGCTCCGCCGTCTCGCGAAAACTGAATTTCAGTAACTCCGCCAGATAAACAACCGCCCAATTTAGATCCTCGTCAGAGAATCTTTCGAGTAGAATGTGAATGTTAACAATATGTCGAAGAAACAGCTTCAGTCTCCTTGGATTCGCGGGTAGTAAGGACTTATGTTTTTCGAGCAACTGCTTTTTAGCAAACGCTTCGATGTGTTTGAGTTCGCCGTCGATTAACAGTTCGTGCTGATTAATAGTGGGCGGAGATAACGGAAGCAACCACTGAAAGATCTTCTCCAGGAAAACCAACACATCCGCATCGCCTAGCCTTCCACGCAGCGCTCTTTGTGTCGCCTCCACGTCAACAGCGCAAATAAAGACGCATTGGCGAACGTCGATTACCTCCTTAATGAAAACAAGAAGATCATAAATTACTTCTTCCTTTGACCTATCCAAATCGTCAATAAAGAATATTAGCGGCTTGTTTTGCAATTCAACTCTGAGAGTGCGCGAGACTCGTTCCTTCGTGGCCTCCAAGGATGAAGTCAGCCTAGCTTGAATCAAGTCATCGAATAACAAACCTATGCTATGTGAGTTGATACTCTGCGGCAGGATTTTGACCGCGATACGTAGGAACTGGACGAACAGGCTATGCCGACGAAAAGGACCTATCGGAATGCCTCTCCACTTCGCGATGCCAGCATCAATCGCGGCGATAAAGCCGGCCCAGGCCGCGTCAGTGTTGCGGAACTGCCATGAACTAAAGAAAGCGACGGGATAGCCATTCCGTTCAGCATATGCTCTCACAAAATTCAGGCATGTTGTCTTTCCAGAACCCCAGTCGCCAGTTACCAATATTCTCATCGGATCGTTTGGGCGCTGTTTGACTAGTTTGAACAGGCTCTTTGCAAATGCCGCTCGACCCAATCGGTCACTCTTCGGATCTTGCACTGGATCATCAACGCCCCGTATCGCCTCAATGGTCGGTCTTAGTACCGGAGTCTTCAGATAATCGCGAAACACGAACGATAAGAAACCGAAAACGACTACTGTCAGACCGATTTGGTGAATCGCATCCGGCCGAATGATGAATGCAGTTGCAATAGTTATGACGTAGACCAGCAAGAGTATTTGCACACAATAGAGTCTTGCCCAAGCAATAGCACTCCTCAAGAACCACAGACCAACGAAAGCCAACAGGAGAAAAAGAGGTATTGATGCATCTCTCAACGCCTCAACGCCTACGTATCGTGCGAGCGTTGTATGGACGAATTCGCTTACCCGCACGAAGAGGCTTGCGCACGCACCGGCGAGAAGCGCTAACGAAATGACTCGAAGACTTCGATATGACATCGATGACTCCGCGATAAGAGGTCAGACCATGAAACTAAGTTGGTCGAATCTACTTAGATAAAGCATAAATCAAAATCATAGCCGAACCTGACGCACTATCAAGCGGCGGGGCCTTGTGAAAGCGACAAGCAAGCAGGCCTTGCCACGCGGACATATCTCATCGCCTCCGTGCGGAGCGGGGGAGAGCCAACGCGACGAACCAGGGGCGGCGAGTTTCGATGGCGAATCGAGGAGGAAGGAACCGAAGATTGAGGGATCGAGGATGCAAATGCCGAATTATGGATTGTTAATCGGGGATTGCAGAATTGAACGTAGACGCCCGGTTGAGTTTGACCCCGCAGCTCCAAGAGATTATTTTCCTCGTATGTCAACTAACGCGGATAGAATCGAGCAAGAGATCAAGTCGCTCGCCGATGTCGAGAAACTCCGAATTGTGGATTCGATCCTCACTGACCTGGACAGACCCGACCCGGAGATTGATCGCATCTGGGCTGAAGAAGCCCGAAAGCGATGGGATGCGTACAAAGCGGGACGGCTAAAGACCGTTTCCTATGAAGAAGTCATGTCCAAATACCGAGACCAATGAGAATCCGATTCCTGGAGGCAGCGCAGGGAGAAGTTGATGACGCCGCCGCCTACTATGAGGAACGAGAGGAGGGGCGTGGCCATGACTTCCTCGACGAACTTGATCGGGCCATTCGACGCATCAAGTCATTTCCTTTAGCTTCAACTGAAATCGAACCTGGAATCCCGACGCTGTTTGCTAGCTCGCTTTCCGTACGCGATCATCTACGGCATCGACGAAGACCTGGTTCTTGTCATTGCTGTCTCTCACCTTCATCGAGAGCCGCGATATTGGGTTGATCGAATCGAATGGAAGAGCGTCCGATAGGGCCACCCGCAATTTGAAGCTCTAAACAATTTCCAGTTTTCAAATTTTAAAACCCTTCAACATCCGAAATCCACATAGACGTAGAATTCATCTTTTGGTATTAATGATACCCACATTACTGTGTTGGCTCTTCGCAGAATCCTATGAGTAAAGAACTGCGCTCGATAGTTGAGCACTTTAATTCAATCGCTGACGCGGGCGAGACCGCTGTGTTGGCGACCGTGATCGATGTGCGAGGTTCGAGTTACCGATTGCCCGGCGCGCGGATGCTGATTGACGCAGAAGGCAACACTCACGGAACAGTTTCAGGCGGATGTCTTGAAGCCGATCTCATGGTGAGAGCAAAGCGCGTGCGTGAAACCGAAGCCGCCGAAGTCTTCGTCTATGACACGTCGATCAACGACGATTCAGTGTTCGGGCTCAACATGGGTTGCCGTGGCGTGGTTCGTATTCTCCTCGAGCCAGCCGAGCCGAGGTTGTTTCAGTTTCTTCATCACCGGCTGAACTCGCAGACTGGTGGTGTCGTCGCGACTGTGGTTCGCGCGGATCTCGAGAGCGACCGAGATCTCCACGTCGGTGCTCGCTTGATGGTTGATGAAGGGGACATGGTCGCAACCGGTCTGGGCGCGCACTTGCAGACTGTGCTAGCGAGGGATTGCCTTGCCGCGCTCGAAAACCGGAGCTCAAGTCTCGAGACTTATAAGTTCGGCGAGGCCTTTATCGAGTACATCGCTCCGCCGGTTCCGCTGATTGTGTTTGGCGCCGGCCACGACACCGTGCCGTTGATCCGGTTTGCGAAGGAGCTCGGCTGGCACGTCACGCTGGTTGATCACCGCCCGGCTGCCGCAGGGCGCGAAGAATTCTCCATCGCTGATGGGATTATTGTCGCGAGACCTCGAGAAGCCGCCAGTCGTATAACAATCGACGCTGAGACATGTGCCGTGCTGATGACGCACAACTACTCGCTTGATCTCGAGCTGTCGGAGTTCCTGCTTCGTTCGCCTGCTCGTTATGTTGGTATGCTCGGTCCGAGAAGCAGAGCCGACAGATTGCTGCAAGACCTTTCCAGAATTGGCATAGATCTCACCGATCAGGAACTCAAACGAGTGTATGCCCCGATCGGTATCGACATAGGAGCTGAGACCCCCGAGGAAATTGCTCTCTCAATCATCGCCGAGATCCGCGCGGTTTTGGGCGGCAGGCCGGCAGGAATGCTCAGAGAGCGAACAGGATCGATCCACGATGGTGTGGATGACGATGAATCGTTCTCTGTTTCGGAAGTCACCGAGCACTCGCTTATCAGAACCTGAACAACTCAACGATCCCTCACGACCGAAGCACGTCAGTCTGGCCTGTCCGTTTCCGATATCACAAGTCATCGATTGGTATTAGATTGGTTCGTCGGCCGAGGAGAAAGGAACCGCTGCCGGAGGCTGCCTTCGGCGCGCCGATCAGCGCAGATCAGCGCAACAACGTCAGCGCAAATCAGCGGTTCCTTTTCCCCTTCGCTCACCGCGACTGGAACCTTTCCAAATTGTGATTTCGCTAGCATTCCCCAAAGGCCTGTGGTATACAATACGCGCCACTCAGGCGGGTCCGCGGGAATGCAGCGGGTTTTCGCAGGCTCCGCCAAAAAGAATCACCATTACTCGAAAACCTAGAAGTCGCGGTCGTTTGAAGGAGGCGCGTTCCACCAGAGAACGGATATGTGACGAAGCCCAAATGCGCCACGCACGCCCGTGACGTCGCCTCAATTGAGTGTCCATTGAATCGAGAACAGGAAGGAGAGAGCCATGCGCCATACTCGGAACAAATGGGGCTTGATAGTAGTTGGAACTTTGATCACCTTCGCTCTAGCGTCGAGTTTGGCCGGTCAATCCAGCCGGCCGACCGGCGCGGCCAGTCTGGCTTTTAGAGACAGCGTGGACACGCCGCCTCCCACCTGGCACGGCCAGCGCTTCAAGCTGAGCCACGATTATCCGAAGTCGCAACCCAAATGCGAGGCTCCCTGGCTCAAACGCCAGGTTTCCTTCACCAACCCCGATCCAAAATGGTCTGATTGGCAGGGCTATGTGCAGGACATCATCGACTACGCCAAGAAGGGCCAGGACTTCAAGGACGGCTGGAACACTAAAGTCGAAGGCCAGACCCGCTGGTATCACGTGCCGTGGATGGCATATGACGGCGAGCGAGGCCGTGAGTTCGTTCACGGTTTGACCAACGAGCTCTCGACCGCGTTGTCGAGTTTCGTCACCCAGACTCGTGGAGTGGGCCGCGGAACCGGAAGGCATACGCTTCCCGGCGCGAAAGCCACCGGCGGCGTGAATCCGCTGTTTGAGACCTGGTCGGTTGGCATGTACAACCCCTGCGGCGGATGGTCGGTTGGACAGGTGTTTCCTCCTTCAGGCGAGCCTGCAACCTACACCAAATCGGGCAAGACTTACGCTCGCGGCATGCCGTTTCCGGAAGGCACAGTGGTCGTCAAGGTTCTCAATACAACGGCGACTGAAAATGACGTTCCGTACTTGAAAGGCTCGACCACGTGGAAAGCGAACGGACACAAACAACTCTCTCCAACCGAGTACTCACTGTGCGACCGGCAGGTTAGAGACGTACACCTTGTTCAGGTCGATCTGGCTGTGGTCGACAGCCGCTCGCCGACACGTTGGGTGTACTCCACGCTTGCCTATGACGGGAAAGACTATGACCCATCGAAGCCTGGATCGATTTGGGACCGGCTGAAACCGCTAGGCGTTCAGTTCGGCAACGACCCAATGAGTTTCCCTGCTGTGGCTCAATCCGACAGCAAACCGCTTCACGAGACGGTGCTTGCGCCCATCAGCATTTCCGGCTACGAACATTACGGCTGTTCCAGGCGCCTCGCGGGCACGGTGGACCAGTCCAACTCGAGCTGTGTTAGCTGCCACATGGGTGCGTACGCAGCGCCCCCTCCTTATCTTAACCTGCAAGGCGGAACGATTCCGGCGATCTTCAACTTCTGCGATATGTGCACGACCTTCAACACCGCGAACAGCCAATACTTCTCCGATTACATGTATCCGGCGACATTTCCCAGCAACCAGTTCACCAGCGCGATCCCATTGGATTCTTCTCTTCAACTGGCAGTGGCGTTCGCTCAATATTCGACTTACAGAAATCCGCACGCGCTGCCGCTCGCGTGTCCGGATGCAAGAACCACTCGCAGGGTAACTTCGACCTCAGGTAAGCAATAACTTCTAAAGAGGCCATCTATGTCAGCAGCTCCGGAAAATTCTTCGGTGGCAAACTTCGCCACCGACTTGCGGTTCGTCCTGAACGGAAGCGAAATCGTCATCGATAAAGTTGATCCGTCGATTCTGCTGGTGGATTGGCTTCGCTCTCCCGCCGTCGGTCTGACCGGCACGAAGAAGAGCTGCGCGCAGGGCGGGTGCGGCGCATGCACGGTGATGTTGTCACGCTGGGATGATCTCAGCAAGGGCGTGGAACATCTTTCGATCAACTCATGCCTGCGTCCACTCTGTTCGCTGGATGGAATGGAAATCACAACTACTGAAGGCACCGGAAGCTGTCGCAGCATGCTGAGCCCGGTACAGTACCGGATTGCCAAGGAGAACGGTTCGCAGTGCGGTTTCTGTACACCCGGGTTTGTGATGAACATGACCGCCTTTCTGGCCACCAGTCAGGACAAGGAGATCGGGCAGAAGGAGATCGAGGATCTGTTTGACGGCAATCTCTGCCGGTGCACGGGGTACCGAGCGATTCTCTACGGGATGAAGCACTTTGCCAGTGACTGGGGACCGGCGGACGAAGCCGGCTGCTTGAAGACGGTTGTCGACCCGGCCGAGCGCGTGCCGCATGCTCGCAAAGTTCAGACTTCCTTCCCAAATGAATTGAAACAGCCTCCGCGCGCGGTGTACTACGCAGCGGGCGGATATCACTGGTATCGGCCTACGACGCTCGAGCAAGTACACGCCATTCTCGCCACGCACCCCGATATGGCAGACGTGAAGCTCGTCGGCGGAAACACATCGATCGGGGTGTATGACCGCTTCGTAGAAAACCCTCACGTATTGATCGACATATCCCAGCTCGATGAACTGCGCGGAATTGAGGTCGGCGAAGCCGAACTGTCTTTCGGTTCGGCAGTCACTTACGGCGAATTGCTCGGCGAACTCGACGACCTTGTAGGAAACTCGGCGGCCGAGCGCGTCCAGGGCCTCGAGGCGCTGCGCTACATGGCGCGGCGAACTGCGGGTACAATCGTGCGCAATGCGGCCACCGTAGCCGGAAACACGATGCTCGTGGTGCGGCACATCAAGGAAGGCGAACCGTTTCCCTCCGACGTGTTCACCGCTCTTTCTTCGCTGAATGCGGAAGTTGAAGTGAGTCTTGGCGGTGGAAACGTCCGGATGCCGATTCTTGACTTCGCCCATCGGTATCAGGATTCGAAGGAACTGCAAGAGGGGGTGCTGGCGCGCTATCACGTACCCTGGACAAAGCCGAATGAATACGCGCGCACATACAAGATGGCGTTGCGTGAAGAGAACGCGCATTCGATCGTCAACGGCGGGCTGCGCGTCCGCTTCGACGACTCGAGCGCCATCGACGCCGCCGCAATTGTTCTTGGCGGCATCGGCCCGGTCGCCTTCCACGCACAATCGGCCGAAGAGTTCCTGATAGGACGATCCTGGAATGACGAAACGCTGCAGCAAGCGCTTACCCTGGTGCGTTACGACGTTCAGGCCAATCTCGAGGAACATCGACAGCGCATGAGCGGACTGCCGTATGAAGGCTTCACCGAGGAATACAGGATTCACCTCGCGGAGAGTTACTTCTATCAGTTCTTCGTTCACGTAGCCGAACTGCGAGCGCCTGCCAGCATCCCGCCGGATCTGCAATCAGCTGGTGAGCGATACACTCGCCCGGTTACCAGGGGAAAACAGAGCTACGAAAAATTCAAGGACGAATATCCGGTCGATCTTCCCCTCGTCAAGCTTGCGGCGTTCCTTCAAGCGACCGGCGAAGCTTGCTATACGCATGACCTCGCTGTGCCCGAGCGCACAATGGAAGCCGCGGTCGTAACCAGCGCGCAAACGCTGGCGAAGATATCCTATCGTATTCCAACGGGCGACAGCTTCAAGCCGGTTGACGTGACTGATCTGATCGCGTATTTGAAAAAGAAGTACGCCGGATTTCTCGACTACGTCACCGCGAGCGACATTCCCAAAGGCGGATACCAAAGCTCTGATGATCCGGTGTTCGCGATCGACCAGATCACTAGCTTCGGACAATGCATTGGTCTGGTGCTTGCAAAGACCGAGCAGCTTGCGATCGACATAGCCCATTTCGTCTCAACCGTGTGCATCGAATACGCGCCCGCGGGCAAGCCCATCCTTATGATCGGGGAGGCCATACGCAAGAAGTCGATCTTCAAGGATCAACAGCCATATCCGGTCCACATCTGGAAGATTCGCCGACCCGGGAGCGATCTCTCGTGGATCGAGGCGGATCAGGCAATCATCGATGGCATTCCGTGTGAAGTAGTGAGGGGAACACAGGAGAGCGGATCTCAGATTCATTTCTACATGGAGACGCAAGCCTGCGTCGCAATCCCGGGTGAACGCGATGACATCGTGGTTTATCCGTCGACTCAGAGTCCTGATTCCATTCAGAGCGCAGTGCGCGGCATCCTCGGCGTGCCCGCCACTCGTGTCGACGTCAAGGTCAATCGCGTGGGCGGCGGATACGGCGGCAAGACGACTCGCTCACCTTATGTAGCGTCAGCAGTCGCGGTGGCGGCTGCAAAGCATCATCAACCCGTGAGGCTCGCAGTGCGGCGCGAGAACGACAGCGCAATGATCGGCCACCGTCACCCGTTGTACAGCGAGTATGCGCTGGCCATCGCGGATAGCAGCGATCCAGACCAGAAGGGGCGCATCCTCGGAATGCACACCGAGTTCACATCCGACGGCGGCGCCACTTATGACTGCTCGTTCGTGGTGATGGATTGCATTCAACTACGAAGTGATAGCGCCTACATGGTTCCCAACTATGGGACCACCGGACAGGTCGCACAAACCAACAAGGCGAGCAACGGCGCTATGCGATCGATGGGTTTAGTTCAGGGGATCCTGGCCCAGGAAGATGCGATTGAGCGCGCGGCGCATCGGATCGGTATGCTGCCCGAGGACGTGCGAGGCAAGAACCTTTACCAGCAAGGCCAGTTGACGCCTTATGGAGAGGTCGTCGACTACTGCTATCTGGATAGAGTGTGGGAACGCATCGCCAACCTTTCGGATTTCGATCGTCGTCGGGCGGCGGTTGAGGAATTCAATCAGAAAAACCGCTGGCGCAAGCGCGGAATATCCATGATTCCAGTGAAGTACGGGAGCGGTTATAACGCGACGTTTCTCGAGCAGGCCGGGGCGCTTGTGGAGATCTACGATGAGGACGGCAGTGTTCTGGTGCGCCACGGCGGCGTCGAGATGGGTCAGGGATTGCTGACAAAAGTCGCGCAGATTGCGGCGCGGGAATTGAACCTGCCGCTGGCGTTGATCGAAACCAGCGCGCTGGATACGCAGGTGGTCCCTAATCCCATCAGCACCGGCGCTTCTACAGGCACGGCATTCAACGGCGCAGCCGTCCAGGAAGCTTGCCGCGTTATCCGCAAGAGGCTCGAGGATTTCTGCCTCGACTTGCTGCACCAGCACGGGCCGGATTGGTGCAAGCAACAAGGGATCAACTTCTGGGATTACAGCGAAGGATGGAAGGCTACGGTCACCATCAATAACAAGGCGTCCATGATCTGGGTCAACATCGTCAAGCTCGCCAACCCCGATTGCGTCAATCTCTCCGCTCAGGTGCGCTTCGTGCAGCAGGGCGGAGAAGCAATCGACTCCGGGTTGATTTTCAAACCCGGTATCTCCGAAGTAGTAAATCACTTCGTGGGGTTTACTTTCAGCGCAGCTTGCACGGAAGTCGAGATCGATGTGCTGACCGGCGAAACGACCGTGCTGCGCGCCGATCTCGTCTACGACATGGGCAAGAGCCTCAATCCGGCAATCGATATCGGCCAGGTCGAAGGCGCTTACGTACAGGGGCTTGGATACGTGCTCACCGAAGATGTGGTGTTTCAACCGGACGGTCCGAATCTCGGCGCGCTGAATACGGACAACACGTGGCGTTACAAGGTGCCGGCGACTACAACGATTCCGCTGGAGTTCAACGTCGATTTGTTTCCACGCTCCGATGCGCCTTTGGTGCCCGAGAACCCATACGATCTCCTGTCGTCGAAAGAAGTGGGAGAGCCGCCGCTGGTGCTTGCGGTCACCGCGTACTTCGCGCTCAAGCATGCAGTGCTCGCGGCGCGGCAAGATCGAGGCCACTCGGAATGGTTCTTTCTCGAAGCGCCGGCCACCGTCCAGCGTGTTCGCGAGGCCTGTCTGGTTGAGATCGATGATCTTAGAGTGTGAATGTCCGACAACCTTAGTTTGTCGCGGTCTCTGCGTGTTTCGAAAAACTGTGAAGTAGCCGGACGGCGTAGTTGCAGTCTTATCCCTCACTAAAGGAGCGACTAATGGATCGAATCAAACGGCGTGATGTGCTCAAGGGCGGAGGCGCGATGCTGGTAGGCTCGCTTCTGCAGGATAAGGTGAAGGCTGCTCAAGGTAAGAGCAGTGCGGGAAACTATCAGACGCTCGAATGCAAATGGATCACTAAGACATTTGAGCCCAACGATCCGAAGAATAAGATCCAAGCCAGGCTCCGGAGCTTTAACGGTCAAGTGCCGGGACCGATGCTCAAGGCCAGACCCGGGGAGACGATGAGGATCCGGGTGAAGAACCAGCTGGGGCCCTATGATTCAACCGGCTGGAATGGGGATCACAATGTTCCGCACATGCTGAACACCACCAATCTGCACTTGCACGGGCTGGACATCGTCCCGCACCTCTTCGAGCCGCTCGGCACTTCGAATCCGCTTTCGCGTATGATCGCCATCGAACACGGCAGTATGTATGATTACACATTCAGGATCCCGGACGACCATCCGCCCGGCCTGTACTGGTATCATCCGCACCATCACGGCTCGACCGCCGTTCAAGCGCTCAGCGGCATGGCCGGCGGCGTGATCATTTATGGAAACATCGATGAGGTTCCGGAGATCAAAGCAGCGCGTGATATTCCTCTTGTCATTCAGGACATTGCGCTTTTTCAAAGCGAGACCGAGCCGAACGTGTGGGTGTACAACCCGAAGCAGAACGCCATCTGGCAGACATTTCAGGGCTATGTAACGATCTACAATCCAGCTACCGGCGTGAACGAAAAGACGACCCTCAACGGTGGGTTTTCAACCGGCGATTACGCGCTTCACTATTACCTGATCAACGGAGAAGCGTTCTTCAAGGAGACTCACAATAACACTAGCGGCCAGCAGACACAGCCGTACACCACGCAGTTAAAAGTGCCTCGCTATACTGTTGCGCCCGGCGAAGTGGTTCGATTCCGCATGCTGAACGCGACTGCGGATAACATGATGCCGATCGCAATAGAAGGACACACGATGTACCTCCTCGCGCTCGATGGCGTCAACTTTCCTGCGGTTCAAGCGATTCCGCCGCAACCCATTAATGGCACAACCCCGCAGGTGCTGCTCGCGTCCGCCAATCGGGCTGAGTTTCTGATCCAGGGCAGCACCACGCCCGGGATTTATAGAATAGCCCAGCAGGCGCAGAACCAGCAGTTCATCGCAAGCGCGCAGAAGATCATCGCTGAGATCGAGGTGAAGAACCCTCCAAAGAACATGGGCCTGCCGCAAACGCTTCCGACCCAGACTCGGTACTATCCGTTTATTCAGTCGAGCCAGGTCCAGCGAGTCAGGACGATCGCCTTCAGCGGTGCATTTCCTGCGGTTATGAACCCATACGTCGGAGGTGATTTCTCGATCAACAACGCCCTGTATCAGGAGACGGCCGTTCCCAATGTGGTTAATCTCACGGGGGTGGAAGAGTGGCATATTCAAGTGGGTGATGCACATCACGGTGGGACCGAAGGCCATCCGTTCCACATTCACGTGAATCACTTCGAAGTGGTTTCGATTACAACCACCGATGCCAGCGGCAAGACCACTACGATCACTCCGGGGACGATTCAAGACACGATCTGGGTCCCTGCAAACTCGACGGCGGTGATTCGAACGAAGTTCAAGACGTGGACCGGGAAGGCTGTCTATCACTGCCACATTCTGCCGCACGAGGACACCGGGATGATGGGCAATTTCCTTATTACGTCACCGTCAACGGCAGGCGCTCATCACCCTCCAGCTGCAAAACGCCCGCCCGCACCTCCTGCGAAGAAATGATGAGGTTCTTTGCACCCTGGCGTCAGCTTTGCGGTCCTTTGCGAGCTTTGCGCAAATGTATTTTTGTTTCTAACAACCGATTCCTTTAATGCAAGGACCGCAAAGCTCGCAAAGGTGACCGCCAGGAGGAGGCAGGACTTACTCATATCTCAACGCGACCATCGGATCGACTCTCATTGCCCGGCGTGCCGGCACGAAACAAGCGAACAATCCAACCGCAACCAACAGAACCGCAACGCTAACGAACGTCAGCGGGTCCAGGGCAAGCACGTCGTAAAGCACGCTCGCTATCAAGCGAGTACCGAACACTGCTCCGGCCAGGCCAACAACAACCCCGGCGGCGGTGAGGATCAGACCTTCGCCAAGCACCATCCGAAAGACACGGTCCGGCTGCGCGCCAAGAGCCATGCGGATGCCGATCTCATTCGTGCGCCGCGCGACGAAATACGACATCGTTCCATACAATCCAACGCAAACCAGCACTAACGCCAGCAGACCGAACGAACCAGTGAGGCGCGCGAACATCCGCTCGAACAACAATGCCTTGTCGATTCTCTGAGTGAGCGTATCGAGCCCGGTTATTGGAATGTTCGCATCCACCTCGGCGACTTCGCCTGGGAGCGCGGCGATGAATGCTTCGGGATCCGTTTTGGTGCGCACCTGAAACGTCATGAAGCTTGCTACGTCCACCGCCTGCAGATAAGAAAAGTATGCAGTCGGCGGCGGCGGTTGCCGAAGATCATTGTACTTTGCGTCACCGACTACTCCGACTATTTGAAAGTCTCGAGGTTTGGCTTCGCTACCGAAACGAAGAACCTTGCCCAGCGGATTGTCATCGCCGAAAGCTTTCTGAGCGAGTGTTTGATTGACCACCGCGGATTTCGGCGCGTTTGCATTGTCGCGCTCATCAAGCAATCGACCGGTGAGTGTCGGTACGCCGAGCGCATTGAAGTAGCCTGGCCCAACGAGATGTCTGTGAAGATCGAAATGCTCTTTGCCCGAAGTCACACCGGGGATGATGCAGTTTGAAGAACTCGATCCACTGCCGACGGGCCCGTGCTGCGAGAATCCTACGCCGCTCACTCCGGGAACGGCGCCAATGCGTTCCTGCAATTGCCGGTAGTACTCCACGAGGGCCGCGCCCTTGTAGCCGTTGAGCCCCGGCGATACCGTAAACAGGAGCAGATGATCTCGCTCGAATCCAAGCGGAACGTTTTCCAATTTTTGCAGAGTGCGCAAAAAGAGTCCCGCGCCGACAAGCAAAACGAGAGATAAAGCAACCTGCGCGGAGACCAACGCCCTCGCGAGCCTCGACCGTCGTGCTCCGAGTCTGCTCCCCGCGCCGCTTTCCTTCAGCGCCGCCGTGAGGCTCATCCGCGTAGCGCTGAACGCTGGAGCCAGGCCGAACAGCACGCCCGTGAGTACAGCTACACCCGCGGTGAACAGAAGCACGCGTCCATTTACGCCGAGAGGAAGCTCGATGCTTTCTTTTCCGCTCGCAACCAGCGCGACCAGCAACTCGCTCATCCAACGCGACAGCAACAGCCCGAGCGTTCCACCAATAACGGCCAGTAAAAGAGACTCGGTTAGCAATTGTTGGATCAAACGGGCGCGGCTCGCGCCGAGGCTCAGCCGCACGGCTATTTCTTTCTGCCGGGCCGTTGCTCGCGAAAGCAACAAACCTGCGACGTTCGCGCACGCGATCAACAGCACCAACGCGACCGCTCCCATCAATACAAACAGCGGATCGGAAAACTGTCTTCGAATACTGTCCAAACCTTTGTTGCCAGGGAGGAGCCTGAGCGAAGGTCGATTCTCTCCCTGTTTCTCGGATGTGATCATTTCATCGATGCTCTGATCAAAGACCACGTTGAGCTCGGCTCGAGCTTGTGATTCGCCGACCCCGGGCTTCAGCCGTCCCATCACAATCAGCCACCATGTGCTCGGCTGTTCCCAATAAGCCGCCGCTTCCGCGGCGCCGGACTCTCCGGGCCCGGAAAAATTCAATGCGCTAACGAGCCGCGGATACATATGCAATGTAACCCACACATCATTCGTATCACCGGGTTGCGTGCCGAAGAATTCCGGCGGCGCCACGCCGATGACAGTCAATGGAAGACTGTTGATTACGATTGTCTTGCCGACGATCGATGCATCGCCGCCAAGTTTGCTTTTCCAGAACTTGTGAGAGAGCACGGCAACCGGCGGCGCATTGGCCACATCATCATTGGGAAGAATCGGGCGCCCCAGAATCGCTTGAACGCCGAGGCCGGTAAAGTACTCACCTGACACCGGCTCGGTTGCGGCGGAGTAGGGCTTGCCGTCGAATTGTACGTTGAAGCCGTTTACGTTCGAGGAAAAGGCGATGACCTCAGACAAGGTTGTGCTGCGAGTGCGTAGCGCTTCGAAGATCGGGTATGCAACCGGTTCGCCGATCCACCCACCATTCGACTCCTTGCGATTACTTCCCTCGAGATCTTCAAGTACGCCGGGCCAGCCTTTAGCGGTCCAGTTCACAAGGACGAGTTGTTGAGGATTTCGAACGGGAAGCGTTTGCAGCATAACTGCATCAAGCACACTGAATATGGCGGTGTTTGCCCCGATGCCCAGAGCTAGAGTCAGCACTGCAACAAACGTAAATCCGGGATTCTTTCGCAACATCCGAAGTCCGTAGCGAATGTCTTGTAGCAGTGTTTCCAACATCGGTAATCCTCTCTGGTCGCGATAGGCTTCCTTGGTTTGCTCGACGCCGCCAAAAGTGCGTCGCGCTGCGTAATGCGCTTCCCTGGGACTCATTCCCTTGCGGATGTTTTCTTCTACGAGCATCTCGAGATGAACGCTAAGTTCTTCGTCAAGATCTCGCTCCAAACGGTTCTTCTGTACGAAAGAAGCCAATCGACTAATCGCTCCTCGAAACTTTCCCGTCATCGCTCACCTCTCTAATCGTTTGGACAGGACTGCGATCCACCAGTTGAGATCATTCATGCCTCAGCGCGATCATCGGATCGACTTTCGTGGCGCGGCTCGCCGGAATCCAGCAGGCTACGACCGCGACACAGATCAGCAACAACGTCACGACCGCGAAGGTCAATGGATCGGTTGAGCCCACATCTAACAAGAGACTCTCCAGAAAACGTGTCAGTGCGACCGCCAGCGCGATTCCGAGACATATCCCGGAAAGACTCAGTTTCAGCGCTTGTCCGACAACGAGTTTCAGGATGTCCTTGCGCTGCGCCCCAAGGGCCATCCTTATGCCAATCTCGCGCTTGCGTTGCGAGATTGAATAACTTATCACCCCTGCTAATCCGGTTATCGCCATCGACATAGCGATCAAACCGAAAATCCCCAGCAGCGTCGCGGTCGCGCGTGCCGGAAACAGAGCTAAGCCGAGTTGATCGCGCATCGTTCCCGCGTTAATCAGGACGAGGTTGGGATCCAGCGACTGCTCGGTCTTTCGGATGGCTGTCAGCAACTCTCCCGCGTCTCCGTTGGCGAATGCAACGAGTGTCGCTTTTGAATGATAGTGCTGGAGGATCGATCGATAGAGAAACGGGCGCGGCTCCTCCCCCAGACTGCGGTACTTTCCAGTTTTGACAACACCAACAATCTGATAGCTCCGCTGATCCTTCGCGTCAGCAGTGGTCAACCGGTGACCTACCGGGTCCTGGCCGGGCCAGTATCGATTCGCCAATGTTTCATTGATGACGACCGCGAACGGTGCGCCTTCAATATCATGCTGATCAAATTCACGACCGCGCAGGAGCGGCGTTCCCATAGCTTTGAAAAACTCAGGGCCAACATCCATGGCATTGATGCCGATTCCACTGGCACTCGCCTCGGGTTCGTTGCCTTCAAGATTTACAAGCATGCCCATGCTGGTAGTTTCGAGAGGAAGGTAGCTGGCGAGGCTCGCTGACTTCACGTCAGGTAACGCGGCGACGTTTTCCAACAGTCGCCGGTAGAAAGTCTGACCGCGCGCCTGGGAGTAACCCAGACTCTCCACATCGAGCGTTGCGAAGACTCGATCGTTGATCTCGAAGCCGTAGTCGATCGCCTGAGCTTTGAACAGACTGCGCAAACATAGCCCGCCACCAATGAGCAGCAGCAGACATACCGCGACCTGGGCAACGACCATCACGCTTCTCAAACGAGACTTCTCGAATCCGCCGCCAACGGTCTCACTCTTCAAAGTGGAGACCACATCGGTCTTTGTGCCGCGCAAGGCAGGCGCGAGGCCGAAGAACAGTCCGGCAAGCAGCGAAAGCAAAACCGTGAACGCCACTACCCGCCAGTCCGGTGCAACGTCAAGGGAAACAGGCAATGATGCCGGCTTCAACTTCAACAACAGAGATGATGTCCAGATAGCCAGAAAATACCCCAGTACTCCGCTAAGACACGAAAGCAACAGACTCTCCGTGATTATTTGGCGGATAAGCCGTTTCCGTGTCGCTCCAAGAGCCGAGCGAACCGCAAACTCTCGACGACGCGCGCAGGCCTGCGCAAGCAGAAAACCGGCGGCGTTTGCGCAGGCTATCAACAGCACCATACCGGTCACAATCTGAAGCACCGCCGTAAACGCGCCGACAAAACCGCGGAACGGTCCAGGCAACATTGTCGCAGGAAACACTGCAATATCCGCCGCTTCTACTCTTTCAGGGTGAGCTTGCGCGAACTGAGTAGCGAGAAGATTCATATCCGCTGAGGCGCCACCACGCTCCACCGCCGGGCTGAGCCGTCCGATGCCGAGAAGCCAGTGGGAATCCAGCCGAGTCAGCCGCTCTGAATCGTGCGTGATTAGTGGAACCGAGGCTAGCGGTGCCCAGAAATCCGGCGCCGCCCCGATGAGCATGCCGGTAAAACCAGCCGGCGCGACTCCTATGACTGTAAAGCTCAGGCCGTTGAGCGTGAGCGCTGTGCCTGCTATGCCTGGATCAGCTCCTAGCTGCCGGCGCCAGAACGCGTAGCTGATCACTACCACCGGCTGGGCTTCTTCGGGTCGATCCTCTTCCGCGAGGAACGTACGTCCGAGCGTTGCGCCGACGCGAAGTCCGGAAAAGAAGTTCCCTGAGACGTACTGCCCCTGAACCAGTCTTCCCTGATCGGATTGACTCCAACTCACAAACGCTGGGTCTCCGTCATAAGCGATCAAGTCTGAGAATGCACGATTGTTATCACGGTACCACGTATACTCGGGATAGCTCATGGGCATATGCGCCTCAAACGCCGAGGCCGCTTTGGGATTATGATTCCAGACTTCAACCAGTTGGTCCGGCGACTCAACTGCAGGCGGGCGCAGCAATAGAGCATTGATGAAACTGAATATGGTGATGTTGATAGTAATGCCCAGAGCCAGGGAGAATACGGCTACGGCGGCGAAGCCAGGATTCCTTCCCAGGGCGCGAAAGCCGTAGCGAATGTCTTGTATGAATGTTTCGATGATTGGCAGTCCTCTCTGGTCGCGATAAGCTTCTTTGGTTTGTTCGATTCCTCCGAAGCTGCGTCGCGCTGCGTATTGCGCTTCCCTGGGGCTCATACCTCGACGCAGGTTTTCCTCGACCAGCATTTCGAGATGCGCAGACAGCTCCTCGGCAAGTTCGTTGTCGAGCCGATCCTTTCCAAAAAGTCCCCGAATGCGCGAGCCGATCTCTCTAAGCTTGCTCATCTCGTCTCCCGGTTGTCCGACAAGCTGCCAGCTTGTCGCCGATCGTGACCGTTGCCTCCTAATTCCAACAAGCTGGCAGCTTGTCGGACTGCTACACGCCCTCCAGCATTCGCGCGATTACTCCCGATATCCGCTCCCAATCCTCGGTCTCGGTCGCGAGCTGCTTTCGGCCGGCTCTGGTAATCGAGTAATACTTTGCGCGTCGATTGTTCTCCGACGAGCCCCACTCAGCCTTGATCCAGCCCTTTTGCTGTAGTCTCAGCAGCGCCGGATAAATGGTTCCCTGATTCAACTCGAGCACGCCCTCACTCACCTGTTCAATCCGCCGTGCAATGCCATAGCCGTGCAGCGGCCCAAGAGCTTCGAGCGTTTTAAGCACCATCAAGTCGAGCGTGCCCTGAAGAATTTCCGACGTCGTCTCTTTCACCGATTCCGCCTCCTGTTGATTTTCAACAGGAGGATACACCTCTTCCTGTTGGATATCAACAGCAAGAAAACAGAATCGAGGACGGATGATAGAGGAGGAGGGATGGAGGATGGAGGATAGAGAATAGAGGATTGAAGACCGCGGATACTCGCGATCCTCAATCCCCTATCCGCCGTCCTCCTCCTTCACTCGTGCCGCAACGCGGTGATCGGATCGACTCGCGATGCCCGGCGCGCCGGAACAAAACAAGCGGTCAACGCCACAACAACTAACACCAAAGACACTCCGGTAAAGACGACCGGGTCGGTAGGGCTGACGTGAAACAGCAGGCTTGTTATCGTTCGCGTCAGGGTTAGGGCTCCTACTACGCCCGTAGCAACCCCGGCGGCGATCAGCATCGAGCCTTCTTTGAGAACCGATCGCAGAAGCATGCCTGGCTGCGCCCCCAGAGCCATCCGAATGCCAAATTCATTCTTTCGGCTGCCGACATACAGCGACATCGTTCCGTAGATTCCCACTGCCGCCAGCGCCAGCGCGAGGACCGAGAAGGAAGTCAGCAATATATTCGTCAACCTCTGGCTGTTGAGCCTCCGATCGATAACATCCTGCATTGTCCTGATCGAAAACACAGGAATGTTAGGATCCAAAGCCGACACCTCGCTCTTGATCGCGCCGAGAGTAGCGGTTGGAGGACCATCGGTTCTAACGACAAGCTTCGCCAGCAGCTCCGGTGACTGTGCGACCGGCATATAGACGTGAGGCTTCAGCTCTTCCGCAAATCCATCTTGCTTGATTCCACCGACCACCCCCACGATGGTCATCCACTGCATATCGCCAGTCGTTTCGATTCTTTTTCCAAGCGCGTCGCCGTCCGCCCAATACATCCGAGCCAGAGTCTCATCTATTATTGCAACTGGTTGCGAGTCAGTGGTGTCGGTCTCCAGGAAATCCCTTCCGCTCAGCAAAGGTATTCCCATTACTTGAAGATGCCCCGGCGTGATCGAAAGGAGTTGCGTTTGCACTCCTTCTTCGCCAGTCTTTGGTTCGTGCCCTTCCACGATGAAGTTGTCACTGTTGTCATCGCCGACAAACGGAATATTCGTGGTGAGTCCCGCCGAGCGAACTCCTGGCACGCTCCGCATCCGGTCGATCAGGTTCTGATAGAACTGGACCGATTGTTGTGGTTTTGAATACTTGCGAGCCGGCAGCGAAACTACCATTGTCAGCAACTTTTCCGGATTGAACCCGAGATCGACACATTGCAAGCGCTGGAAACTCTTTACCAACAGACCTGCGCCGATCAGCAATACAAAGGAAAGCGCGAGCTGCGCGGCTACAAGAACGCTGCTTGACCGGCGGCTGGATGTCCCACCGCGTCCTCCCTCATGCATACCCGCGACGATCCCCATTCGATAAGCGCGCAGCGCAGGCATCAGCCCGAACAGCAAGCCGGTGAGCAGCCCTATGCCCGCCGTGAACGCCAACACCCGCATGTCGACGGTTACCACTTCGATTCTCGGTATTCCCTCGATTGGCAGCCGGTCGAGCATTCGCACGCCAATCCAGGCGAGCATCACTCCGGCCGCTGCTCCGATCAACGCGAGCACCACGCTCTCGGTCAACAGTTGCCTTGCGACGCGGGATGGACTCGCGCCAAGCGCAAACCGCACCGCTATTTCCCTCACTCGCGAAGTAGCGCGCGCCAATAGCAGGTTCGCGACGTTGGCGCACGCTATCAACAGCACTAATCCGACTGCGCACAACAATATGATGAGAGGCTTTTGCGTGCTGCCCACCATCGCTTCCTTCAACGGCGTGACGATTGTCTTCAGCGCAGAGCCCTGGTCTAGCGGTATTCTGCTTTCGCTGGTGTCGGGATGCTGGCGAGCGTAGTCCCAAAGAACACCGGTAGTCTCCGCCTGTGCCTCTGCAAGAGACACGCCTGAGCCAAGCCGCCCGATTGCTCTCAGGAAGTAGGGCGCAGTCCTGGTCGGGTTCAGCGCGACCGGAGTCCATAGATCGATTCCCGGGCGAGGAAAGCTGAAGCCCACCGGCATTACGCCGATCACCTCGGCCGCGGCACTGTTAAGTTCCAGTGACTTACCGATGATGTTCCGATCGCCGCCAAACCGGCGCTGCCAAAAGCCAAAGCTAATCAAGCAGACACCGTTTTTGCCGGGCGTGTCCTCGCCCGCGCTGAAACCACGCCCCAGCAACGGCGGAATACCAAGGACCTTGAAGAAGTCGGCGCTGACGGTGCCGATCGTTACGCGTTCCGGCTCGCCGCTTCCAGTAAGATTCGCGCCGCTGGTTGTATAAGCGGCTACAGATTCGAGTGAATGATTGTTATCGCGCAAGAAGCTGAAGGTCGCTTGCGAGAGGTTCCAGGTGTCGAGTCCAAGCTGCCGTTGAGATTGCACGAGTCTCACCAGGCGATCGGGCTGCTCATATGGAAGAGGTCGAAGGAGGATCCCGTCGACCAGACTGAAGATCGCGGTATTCACCCCGATCCCAAGCGCCAGCGTGATCACCGCAATGGATGTGAAGCCTGGATTCTTTCGCAACATTCGCAGAGCATAGCGGATGTCCTGCCACAACTGCTCGATCATCGCCCCGACGCGCACGTCCCTTACTCTCTCCTTCACCTGCTCGACTCCTTCGAGCTCGATCAGGGCTTCCCGAAGAGCGTCGCGAGGGTTTTTGCCGACGGCAATCTTCTCGTCAACCAACTGGGTGAGATAAGAATTCACTTCGGCATCGAGTTCGTGCTCGACGCGATCTCGTTGAATTAGGTTCGACATCAGCCTTCGAATTCGAGAGAACAAAGACATAGTCAACTCCCCACAAAAAGTTCGTCAGTTTTGTTCAACCCTGAACGCAGGTTTCGGGCACACAGCAGCAGGTTAGACAACCTGCTGTACATCGGATCTATGAAGTCGCCTCGAGCGCAAGAAAGATTGCGGATGCTATCCGCTCCCAGTTGGCGGTCTCCGTTTCGAGATGACGCCTGCCGGTCCTGGTTAGCTTGTAGTACTTCGCCTTACGCCGGTTCTCGGATTCGCCCCACTCCGACGCCAGCCAGCCCTTCTCTTCAAGCCGGTGAAGAGCAGGAAAAAGCGAGCCCGGTTTCGGATGAAAAGTGCCCTGCGTGATTTGATTGATCCGTCTTGCGATGCCGAGGCCGTGATTCGGGCCAAGGCCCAGAGTTTTGAGTATGAGCAAATCCAGCGTGCCTTGCAGCAGATCGGCTGTGGCTTCCGGCATGAGTTCCTCCTATAGAGCGTCTGTAGGAGGATACTGCGCGACCTATAGACTGTCAATAGGAGAGAGCGTTCAGAGTTCACAGTTGTTCAGAATACCTGCCTACTCAAGAACAAAAAGACACGCGTAATTGCGATCACGGTGATCTGTTATGTCGGTCATATTGTTGACAAACAAGTTTCATCGGCTTATATTGCTGGTAGCAACAGGGGAGTAAACGCCAATTATTCTCCATCTTTCTGCTATTAACACGCAGGCGGCCATCATGTTAAGAAAATCCTTCTTATTGCTGCTTGTCGCGGTCTTGGCTATCTTTGTGGAAAGCTATCAACCAAAGGCTGTTGAAAGCCAGGCTCAGATAGGTAGGGGGCGCTTTCAGGCGCCATTGCGTGGCCTCGCAATGGAAGCTGCGGTGCCGATTACGATCAGATGGGAACTGGATAATCCGCCGGAAGTTGGATACCAGGACTTAAGCCTTTCAATTGATGGCGGAGTGACATTCCCTGTAGCGATTGCCAGTTACCTTTCACCTGCGCAACGGCAGATGACTTGGTCCACTCTGCCGAGAAACGCATCCTCCCACGCGCGATTGGCAATTACTCTTCATGCAGTCGGTGGCGACGTTTCTCGAATCGTGAGTGATGAATTCTCAATCTCTCCTGGCAACCGTGGACAGGTTCCAAGCACTGGGACGTCGGCTCCGCCGGATGGCAGCCCTGCCGCAAACGCGACTATCCCGCCGGGCGCTGTTTCAAGGACAGGCGTTTCTTTAGCGGCCGACATCACGAACAGTTCACCACCAACCTCGCAGACAGGCGGGCCAGACTTTCCAGGAACTGGAAGCTGTGCAACGTGGAATGTTCCGAATGTGAACCTCGACTATAACCTGGGAGAGGCTTATGTGAAGTGCGGCAGTCCGCCCTTCAACGGTGAGCCGGCGGTTGCTCAAGACCCCATCGATCCGACGCATTTCGTTCTACTTCATAATAGCCTTGAACCCCATCGGAGCTTTGAGCCCAACAGTGGGTACGGGTACAGTCCTCAAACAAAAGTTGGACCGTTCATGCAAGCTTCAGGATACGCGTTGGTTGGGGACTGTACTACCGAGATTACCACTGACGGTTCGGTGTATGCAGTTAGCATGGGAATAAGCGTGGGATCACCGGAGCCCAACGCAGTGATATTGTTTCGCAGCACCGATGGCGGTCTCAATTTCTCAAGCGGTGTTGTCCTTCCAAAACCAACCGGTGTTCAATTCGTCGATAAGCCGGTGATGGATGTCCACAAGACGAATCCAAACATTCTTGCGGTCACGGTGAACCCCGAGGACAGCAATGGAATCCTTACAGGCAACGCTTACGTTGTGATATGCACGTCGGCTACGACGCTAAGCAACTTTACAATTGTCCAGCCGCTTGATCTCAATGGAAACCCCGTAAAACCATATGGAACGCTCCACCCTCTGATTGATCCAAGTCCAGGCTCCGGTTCATACTGGCTTTTCCTCGTTTACACCAACGATGACTTTTCTGGCAACGGCAGCCGCAGTCCTGCCGGAATGACGGTCTTCCAGTATCTGGTGACTGGCAGCACGCTGGGAAACGGAGGCTATCCGATCAATGGCCTCATCCGAGGGCTTCCGGGGAGTCCTCCGCTGTGGTCCATTAATCCAAGTTATCCGTCCGGTAGCGCTGTTGAGAAATGTCTTCGGGTCTACGATCCCCGCTTTCCACAGAGAGGAAACGTAGGGCCAGCCAACATAACCAAGGCTGCCATAGACTACTGCGACCCGAACGCCCATAGAATGTACTTGCCCAATCTTGCGAACGCCAATGGCGTGTCGTCAGATCTGTACCTTACCGTTTGGCAGTATAGTGGAGTAAATCAGTCCATTGCGAGCATCGTGACGGGTGAGCAAGAAATCTATCCAAGCGAAAAGCAAAAATACGTTGCCTGTTCTGTCACTGACGGACACGGAAGGGTTTGGGTGACGACATACATTGTAGGCAACACTGATACTCAGCGTGCGCCGATGGCAGCGATAGCAATCCATCGCACCTCTGCGGTCCCGGGACCGATTGCATATCGGAGCGAGCGCTTGCCGATCAATCTTGTTGATGCGTATGACAGCATCAACGGTACAGGACTCTTCTTGGGAGACTATGTGTACACCCAAGCGACCTTCTACACGTTCAACGGGAGAAGCAGAGTTGTGTATCCTACCTTCATGGATGTCTCGTTCTATTGCGGCTTCTGGGAGTACGACATTGGTGTGTCGGGCTGGTACTAACGAAGATGGCAGTCTATGAACGGCAGAAAAGGGAGGTAATGAATCATGAGAATTATGAGTATACTCTTCGGATTGATAGTCCTGTTGAGTACTGCGAACTCGGGGAGTGTTCACGAAGCAGCCTCGGAAGGAGATAGAATAGAAATCGCCGTCGGACCAGTGTCCACCGTCCAGCAGTCTCCACCATCCATCTTTGTACCCTTCCGGACTCCTTGGGATCACGTCGTCGTGATGCCCGAAGAACAATCGCTCGTCGTGGGCCAGCTTCTCGTCTATTGTGGAGCCGACACTACAGACGCACCTGTATTTGAGCTGCTTCCTCCAACACCTAGCTTTGTCTCTATCGTGCCGGACTATTGCTCGTGCCCTAACCTAAATATACAACGAGCTCTGGTTGTGGTCTTTCCACACCGCGGAGATAAAGGCACGTACACAGTCTTAGGCGCCGCCGGAGGTTGCGGCGGAGTGGGTCAGCAGTTTGGGTTCACACTCAAAGTGAAAAAGGCTCCCCAAGAGTAGATTACGCCAAAATGTACCCAGGCCTTCGGCTTTTGTTGGAACGAGGCAGCTGAGTCTATAGGCCGCTTCCCGAAGGGAGGTGACGAATCCTGAGAAACGTAAGTATTTTCTTCGGAGTCCTAATAGCTTTCAGTACTATCAACCTCGGGAGCATCCACGAGGCGGCTAAAGAGGAGGCGGCTAAGGAGAAAGCTGATAAAGACAAACCCGCGGTCGCGTCAACGTCCGCTATGCAACAGGCTCCGCCTGGTGGGTTTAATCCATACCGCACGCCTTGGGATCACCTCGTGGTCATGCCCGAAGAACAGTCACTTGTTGTTGGACAGCTTTTTGTCAATTGTGGAATCGACACCACAGACCCACCTAACTTCGTGCTTCTACCTCCAACGCCGAGCTTTGTCAGAATCGTGTCGGAATACTGCACGTACCCGAACAACACACCTGCCGCTACGGTTGTGGTCTTTCCAAGGCGTGGAGACCGGGGCACATACACTGTGATAATGGGCGCGGGAGGTTGCGGGGGCGTGGGTCAGCAGTTCGGTTTCACACTTAAGGTGAAGAAGGCACCCCAAGAGTAGAGTTCGACAAACGAACCCGAGGCCTTCGGGCCCTATTAGAACGAGTCGTGCCTTATCCCCTGCTCTAGCGCATCGAACAATTCATCGGCTAACGGCGCATGTCCTAACCGGCCGGAATCATTCACAACGCAGCGCCGTTATCGGGTCGACGCGCGACGCCTTTCTGGCCGGGAGATATCCGGCAAGCGCCGCCACCGCCAACAGCAGCATCGTCGCAACGCAAATCGTAAGCGGATCAGCGGGCGTTAAGCCAAAGAGCAGGCTCGTGATCAACCGCGCGCCCGCGTATGCGGCCGGTAATCCGATCCCGACTCCGATAAGCACCGGCGCCAACCCTTCGCGCATTACAAGCCTCAGCACGTCGCCCCGGCCTGCGCCCAGCGCCATTCGTATGCCAATCTCGTTGGTTCGCTTCGCCACCGAGTAAGACATGATACCGAACAGCCCGATGCAGGCGAGCAGCAGCGCCAGCAATCCGAAGAAGCTCGAGAGCCTCGCGATCAACTTCTGTTGAACCAGCGAGCGGCCTACTTGCTCGGACATCCTCACCGCTTCCACGATTGGCAGATCGCGATTCACGTCCTTAATTGCGCGCTGCGTCTCGCCTACGATCGCGCCGGCTTCGCCCGAAAAGTTGACCTCAAAGTTGCTCAGATACTGGATGGACTGAGTGTAAGGGTAATAGGCCATCGCCCGCTGCTCCTCCATCAAGTCTTCGTACTTGGCGTCTTTGACAACGCCGACGACCTCGATGTCTTCACTGTGTGCGGGACCACCTCTGCCAAAGCGTTTGCCCAGCGCCGAGGCGCCGGGAAACAATCGGTCGGCAAGAGCTTCGCTTATTACGGCGACCTTTGGCGATGTTTCAGTGTCCTGCGCACCGAAGCCTCTGCCGCTCAGGAGCGGCAGCCCCATCGCGGAAAAGAAATCCGGCCCCACGCTGTTGTGTCTTACTCGCTGCTCGGTGTGCGCGGAAGAAGAGTCGCCGCGTGTCGATGCCGGAGAAGTCCAGCCTCCTTGGTTGAAAGCGAACATCGAAAACGAAGCGGCGCGCACGCCAGGAATCAAGCTCACCTTCTCTTCTACATCCTTGTACAACTTCACAAGTCGCGAGTCCTCTTTGTAGCCAATTGAATCGGTGTCGATCTGGAAGAGCAACACGTGATCCTGATTGAAACCGGTGTCCACTCGCTGCAGATTCACAAGTGTGCGAACAAAGAGCCCGGCGCCCACCAGCAGCAGCAGCGATAACGCGACTTGCGAAGCCAACAATGTCTTGCCAAGCAGGCTCCGCGTCATTGGCGACGACGATGCCCTGTTAGATCTCAACGAAGCGCTCAACTCGACTCGCGATGCGCGGAGCGCCGGGGCGGTTCCGAATACAACCGCCGACACCATCGAGACTATCAATGTAAAGGCGAGGACTCGCAGGTCCGGCTCTACGTTGAGCGGCAACACCTGAGGCCCGGTGGATACCATCGATACCAGAGCACTGCTGCCCCACGAACCCAGCAGGATCCCCGCCGCTCCACCGAGCAATGCCAACAGAAGGCTCTCGGTCAACAACTGCCGACCGATTCTCGCCGGACTTGCGCCAAGCGCAACTCGCACCGTGAATTCCTGACGGCGTGCTGTAGCGCGAGCCATCAGCAGATTGGCAATGTTTGCACACGCAATGAGCAGCACGACTCCAACCACCACCATGAGAATCTTCAGAGGCAGTGAGAACTCTTTCCTCAACTCGGAAATACCGCGTCCTGCGGGGGTGAGTTCGATTCGCGCTTGTTCAATGTCCTGCAGCCGTTCGGCGGAAGGCTGCGGACCGGAATATTCGAGCAGAAGCTGCTTGAACAACAGATTCGCTTCGGCGCCTGCTTGCTCAACTCCGATGCCGGGTTTCAACCGTCCGATCAGATACAGCGATTGAAACATCCGGTCGTCGTAACCTTTCCAGCCGGGCGGCAATTGCTCTTCCATAGCAAGCGGGACCCAGATGTCCGGAGAATCGCCGACAGTCGTTCCGAAAAACTCTTTCGGAGCGACGCCGACTATGGTGTAGGAAGTCTTATCTATGGTGATGGCGGTACCGATCACCGAAGGATTCCCCGCGAATCTGCGCTGCCACCAGGAATGGCTGGCAACCACGACAGGGTGTCCCCCCGGAGTCACGTCATCGTCGGGCGTAAGTGCGCGGCCAAGAATCGCGTTCAAGCCAAGCACTGAGAAGTAAGTGCCTGAGACCATCTGCGCTTTGATTTGTTCGAGATCGCCGGTCGATCCGCCGGCGTGAACAACGCCGTGGACGCGGCTTGTGAAACTGTGGACCGCAGCGACATCCGAGAAGACCTGATTGCGCTGGCGGACTTCGCGATATGTCGGATACGAAAAAAGGTCCGAACTCGAGTTCGGAAATCCGATGTCGATGCCCACGGATTCGGCTTTGCCGAAGAGCACCAGCCGCTCCGGTTCCTGAACCGGCAGCGCCCTCAGCATCAACGCGTCGATCAAGCTGAAGATGGCGGTGTTGGCGCCAATGCCAAGCGCAAGCGACAGCACCGCCACCGCGGTGAAGCCTTTGTGCTTTAGCAGCATCCGCAAACCGTAACGCAAGTCTTGCCACAATGTGTTCATCGCACCTCCGGTAATCACGTTCAGGGTTCAGAGTTCAGGGTTCAGAGTTCAGGGTTCAGAGTTCAGGGTTCAGAGTTCAGAGTTCAGGGTTCAGAGTTCGGGGTTCAGAGTTAAGACCGCATTTCTCAAACCCTGAACTCTGAACCACGAACTCTGAACTCTGATTCATTCATAACGCAGGGCGATCATCGGATCGACTTTCGTCGCCCTGCGTGCTGGCACGAAACAGGCCGCCAGAGCCACTCCTGTCAGCAGTACCGATATCACCGAGAAAGTCAGCGGATCGGTTGCGCCGACCGAGAACAACAGGCTCGCCATGACCCTGGTCAGCGCAAAAGCGGCGGCGAGCCCTATGCCCACTCCAACTAACGCGAGAGTCATTCCCTGCCCGACAACCAGCTTCAACACGTCGGACTGCTTCGCGCCCAGCGCCATTCGGATTCCAATTTCGTGCGAACGCTGTGTTACCGAGTAAGACATCACCCCGTAGATGCCGACCGCCGCGAGCACCAGCGCCACTCCTCCGAAGACTGCGAGCAGCAGCATATTGAAGCGTCGGCGCGCGACCGAATCCGACAAGAGCTGATCGATGGTCTTGATGTCGGGAATCGGCAAGTCTCCATCAACCGCCCAAACCTCGCTCCTCATCGCACCGGCCAGGCTCTTCAGATCTGAGCTGCCGCGAACGACTACAGTCATAAACGGCCATGGGTCCTTTTCATAAGGCACATAAAACTCGGGTCTCGCTTTTGAATCCAGGCCAAAGTGTTTCACATCTTCCACGACGCCAATGATCTGCAACATCGGATTGCCGTTGATGCCGATCTGGAATCGTTTGCCCAGCGCGTTCTCTTCCGGCCAGAAGCGCTCCGCCATCGTTCGATTGACGATGACCGCATCGGACGACTGTGTATTGTCGCGCTCAGCGAACACGCGGCCGTTGATCAGCGATACGCCCATCGTCTCAAAGTAATCGGGGCTGACCACCCGATAATCGGCATTCGGCCCGTTGCCGGAACTGTCGGGTTGAACGCCTTCAATCATCAGGCCTCGTCCGCTGTTGCCCGGCGTCAGCGGAAGTCGAGAGATCGCCGCCGCCGAATGAACTCCCGGCAACGCTTGTATCCGCGCGATCACTTGTTGAAAAAGCGAAGCTCTTTTACGAATGTCGGAATACTGGGCTGATGGAAGCGAGAGACGCATAGTCAGAACATTGCGAGCGTCAAACCCCGGGTTGACCTGCTCGAGGCGGATGAAACTTCTGATCATCAGCCCCGCGCCTATCAGCAGCACCAGCGACAAGGCTATTTCGGAGACCACTAACAGGCCGCGAGCTCTATTGCGCCGCGCGCCGGCTGTTCCACCGCGCCCTCCTTCTTTGAGCGATTCGTTCAGATCACTCTTTGTAGCTTGCATCGCGGGAACTAGCCCGAATACCAGACCCGTCGCAAGCGAAACGACCACCACAAACCCGAGCACCATCCCGTCAACGCCGATGTCCTTAGCTCCATAAATGCTCGCGGGCAGAATCGCCACTGTGGAATGAATGCCCCACATCGCGAGCAGCAAGCCAAGCCCGCCTCCCGTAATCGACAGCGCTATGCTTTCCGTAAGCAATTGTCTGACGAGTCTCGATCGGCTCGCGCCGAGCGCGGTCCTGATCGCAATTTCTTTCTGGCGAGTGGTCGCGCGCGCAAGCAAAAGGTTGGCTACATTTGCGCAAGCAATCAGCAATACGAATCCAACGGCGCCGAACAACACCAGCAGCGTCGCTCTGATGTCGCCAACTTCGTGTTCGCGAAGAGGCACGAGTCTTGCCCCACGTCCCATATTGTTAGTGGGGTCCTGCTCCGCCATTCTCGCCGCAACCGCGTCTACGTCGGTCTTGGCTTGCGCGAGAGTCACACCGGATTTCAGGCGCGCCACCGCGGCAAGGTAATGACTATCACGGTTCGTCGCCATGTTGACGTTGGGGCTCAGCACGTGCTCGGGGACGATCTGCTTAGGAGGTATCCAGAGCTCAGCTTGCTCCGGGAATGTGAACTCTCCGGGCATCACGCCGATGACGGTGAGCGGCTCGCCATTGGCGATCAGCTTCTGTCCCATGACGTTCGGATCTGCTCCGAAGCGTCGCTCCCATAGGCTCCTGCTGATTACGGCGACACGGCCGCCGCCGCGATTCTCGTCATCGCTTTGAAAGACGCGGCCCAGAATCGGCTTCACCGCCAACGTTGGGAAAAGCCCGGCGGTGGAGATGACACCTGACACGCGCTCTGGTCTGTCGGCGCCGGTGAGATTGAAGTTCTCTTCTCTGTAAGTCGCGATGCTTTCGAAGGCCTGGCTCTGATCTCGCCAGTCGATGAAGTTCGCGCCGGCAATCGCTTCCTCCGTGTGACGCTGAAGGTCGCTTTCGAACACCATCACGATTCGATCCGCTTCCGGAAACGGCAATGCTCGAAGCAACACCGCGTTGACAACGCTGAAGATCACCGTGTTCGCGGCGATCCCCAATGCGAGCACCAGCACTGCTACCGCTGTGAAAGCTCGGTTGCTTGCCATCGTTCGAATTGCGTATCGAAGGTCCTGTAACAGCGTTTGCATAATTCCTCGCGGGGTCGGTTCAGAGTTCAGGGTTCAGAGTTCAGCCTTTAGGTTGCTGCGATTGGGTATCAGAGACTGCAAGCTAAAGCTTGAACCCTGGACTTTGAATCCTGAACTCTGAACCGCGAGGCGATTAGAATCAATCGACGTGCCTATCCTCTGTGAACCATAACTGATGAATCGCAAGGGATCGAACTGATCGACCATTTTCCCCTCGCCGGTTATGGGACTGACCCGTCCCGGATTCGTGAAGTGCGGTTCCCGTGCTTGAAGGCACGCGAGGGTGGGCAAGTATGTGACATCGCACAACGACGCTTCAGCGATTGGTTCCCGAAAACGCTCGAGACAGGACGAACAACGACCTGATACGCCTCGAAAACGAAAGCGCGGTACCTTGGGCTTTGGGAAGCGATCACTTCGTGGGTGACCATCAACTGTTTGTCTTGCGACTCAAACGCCCGTAGCCTTTGAAGAGTGGCTCCAATCACTCTAGTACTCAAGTCACGCTTGAGGTGAAACCGGTGGGTTCGCTCCCTAGTGCTGTTCGGCGCTGAGCTTTTTCAGCATCGCGACTGCGTTGTCATTCTTCGGATTGAGCTCCAGCGACTTCTTGTAGTTGGTGATGGCAAGCTCCTTGTCGCCATTCGCCATATACGCTTCGCCGAGGCTGTCGTAGGTGTTCGCCGATTGTGGATACATCTCGACGTTTGCCTTGAAGATCGCAATGGCTTCCTTGATTTTCTTTTGTTGGAGCAAAGAATAACCGAGAGTATTGATGCGCTCTTCGGCGACAGCGTCGCTATTCGGTTGCTCACGCTTGATCTTCTTGTAGGCCTCAATGCCATCAGCGAATTTTCCGGCCGTCACTTGTTCAAAAGGAATGAGGTGGTCACTGGAGATGCGGGATGCCTGGCCGCCTCCGCCATCAAAAACAATTTTGATGGTGTCGACTTTCCCGCTTTCACCCTTCACGAAGTTATAGCGTATTGGTACATCCTTGCGGACAAACTCGGCCTCAGAGATAGCAAGCATCTCTACTTTTGGCGCCTGGGTCGGCTGGATGAAAAGCTGCGCGCCTTCTCTGGTTATGGTGATAACCCGATCGGGGTTGACCTGAAAGCGGCCGGCGTATTGATCCAGCTTGGAGGGGTCGACAGAAACTACTTCAAAGGGCGCCGGAAGAAAATCATCCCAACCATATTCTTTGGCGATGCTTCGAAAGATCTCATCGATGATCTGTCCATTGTCGGAGTTGACCATCACCGCCGCGCCATAGCCCTTGTCTCTATTGACCAGCAGTTGAGCGCGGAATCCCTCATCCGCGCCGTCGTGTCCGAAATAGCTCGCCTGGCCGCGCTTCTGAATAAAGAAACCGAACCCCACAAAGTCCTCGATGAACGGGGTGACCATCTTTGCGGTCGTGGCTTGTGAAAGCACTCTATTCGCTTTGCCTTGCAATGAAAGCTGCACTTCGATGGCAAACTTCGCCAGGTCAGTCGGCGTTGTCCAAAGCCCCGCCGCGGCCATCTCCGGATAGACGTGAATCTTTCCGTCGACCACCTTGCCGTCAGCTCTGTAGCCAGACGCCGTTTTCTTTCTGATCTCGGCAGGAAGCGGCTGCTCATAAGTGCTGCTGGTCATTCCTAACGGCCCGAGCACGGTTTCCTGTGCGATCTGCGGATAGCGCTTCTTCTCAATATCCATGATGGCCAGCTGCGCGATCGTTATGCCGCCACCGGAGTATCTGTACTTCGTGCCCGGTTCCATATTCACCCGGACCGCAGGAGTGTTCGCCGGGGACGCGCCATCCAACACTTGAGGCAAGGTGGGAAGCGCTTCACCAGGCGCATAACCGGGAAATCCGTGAACCGTGAGACCTCCTGTATGGCTTAGCAAGTTCGCGAGCGTGACTTTTCGTTTGGCGGTGAATTCGTTATCCGGCAGCTTCCATGATGTCAGCTTGTCATTGATGTTTTCGTCGAGTGAGATCTTTCCCTGCTCGACTTCCTTGAGCGCAACCATCGCGTTCACCGATTTGCTGATGGATCCCGCCTGGAAAAGCGTTTCCGCCGTCACCGGTTCGTTTGTGTCGAGGTCTTTTGCGCCATACCCTTTCGCCCATTCAACTTTGTAATCTTTGATGACGGCGATGCTGACACCGGGAGCTTTGTAATGCTTCATTCGTTCCTGAATCGTCCACGGCGTTACACCCTTGACCAGGACGGCAGGCAGCAATCCCTTCTCTATGTGCTCGATGTGCGTCTGTACCGGAGTTTGGCCGAGCGCGACCTGTGAGCAAACAAGAAACAGCACAAGCGTTCTGAATACGATTGAGCGCATTATGTCCTCCGTAACTCTAATTCAATCACCGTATTCTCTCTGGTTTCTGGTTTCCGGTTTCCGGTTTCCGGTTTGACACCGTCTGCTAGGAAGCAACCGGAAACCACAAACCAAAGACCGGAAATCAGAAACCGGAAACTTATTATTCGTACCGCAATGCGACCATCGGGTCGACTCTGGTTGCGCGACGTGCAGGCACGAAACAGGCTCCCAGAGCCACTCCCGCAAGGACCAGTGAAATCAGCACGTAAGTTAGCGGGTCCGTTGAAGTGACGCCGAACAGCAGACTGGACATCAGGCGAGTCACGGCGAACGCGCCGGCTAGACCGCTAACCACGCCGATGCCGGCCAGCGTCATTCCATGTCCGACAATCAATCTGAGCACCTGGCGAGTCGAAGAGCCCAGCGCCATGCGTATGCCGATCTCCCGTGTGCGTTGCGCAACCGTGTAAGACATCACACCGTAGATTCCGATCGCGGCTAACAGCATGGCGACTCCCGCAAACAAGCCCAGCGCCAACATTGCGAAGCGTCGTCGCGCCAGGGACTCGAAGAGCCGCTGCTCCATGGTTTTCACATCGAAGATCGGCACATTCGGATCGATTGCGCGTGCTTCCTGGCTGACGGCCCCAATCACACCACGAGGGTCGCCCGCTGTTCGGACTGCCACAAACATCTGGCCAGCAAGAACCTGTTCGTGTGGCGCGTAGATGGCAACGCGCGAATCAGTGTCCAGCGCGTATTGCTTGACGTTCGCAACAACGCCTACGACCGTCATCCAGGGTGAATTAGAGTCGGCGCGGCCGGGCTTCAGTCGTTTGCCGATCGGGTCCTCGCCCGGCCAGTAGGTGCGCGCCATGTTCTCGTCGATGATCACTACCTTCATCGAGTCTTTCGTGTCCTGCTCGCTGAAGAAGCGCCCTCTGATTAGCGGAATCTGCATCGTTTCAAAATAGCCAACGCTGGCGAAGCGCCGGTCGGCCTGGATTGCGCTCTGCCCGGACGCCGGATCATAGCCTTCAATCGTGATGCTGCCCCAACTGATGGCGCCGCTCAGCGGAAGGATGGATGCGCCGCCAACGGATTCGACGCCTGGAATCTGACGGAGGCGCTCCCACAGTTGTTGATAAAACATCCGGCGGCGAGGCTGTTCCAAAAACGCGGTGCCTACAACCGACACCCGGAGCGAGATTACATTTCCAGCTGCGAATCCCGGATCGACCTGCTGCGCGCGAACGAAGCTGCGGATAAGCAACCCCGCGCCGATCAGCAAGATTAGTGATAAGGCCATCTCGGCGATGACGAGCAGACTCCGCAAGCGGTGATTGCCACTCGCGACCAGGCTGCGTCCACCTTCTTTAAGAGACTCGTTCAAGTTCACACTCGAACTGCGCAGCGCCGGTACCGATCCGAACAGAATGCCGGTGAGCATCACGACTACAAACGTGAAGCCCAACACTCGGCCGTCGATGGCGATAGCGTGCAGCCGCGGAATGTTTCCCGGGTTGAGCCAGCGCAGCCCATCGAGTCCCCAGATCGCGACTAATAAGCCGAGCCCCCCGCCGACAACTGCGAGCATTACGCTTTCGGTTAGAAGCTGACGAGCGATCCGCCAGCGTCTTGCGCCGAGGGCCGTCCTGATCGCTATCTCTTTTTCACGCGCCGTCGACTGCGCCAGCAAAAGATTGGCGACGTTGGCGCAGGCGATCAAAAGAACGCAGCCCACCGCGCCGAGCAAGATCAACAGCGCGGGGCGCACATCGCCTACAACCTGCTCAAGCAACGGCCTGACGCTGAAACTGAACTGGCGGCTGGCCGGGTACCGTTCCGGATACTGCTGCTCGAGTCCTCGTACAACCCCGTCCAGCTCTGCCTGAGCCTGCCCGATCGTCACGCCCGGTTTGAGTCGCGCGAGCAAGTTGTAGTTTTCATCGCCGTGCTCCGCCATGTCCTTGGCGCTCAGCGGCAGTGAGAGCAACATCTCGACTTGCTCTGTCGCGCCGACTGTCGGCATTACTTCATAGCCGAGCGAAAAGTCGGCGGGCATAACCCCGACGATGTTGTAGTTGTCAGTGTCGAGCCTGATCGCCTGGCCAATGACGTTGGGATCACCTCCAAAACGCTGCCTCCAGAGACCGTAACTCAGGATCACCGACTGCGTCTTACCCGGCGCATCGTCTTCAGTCGAGAAGGCGCGGCCCAGGATCGGCTGGACACCCAGCACCGAGAACATCACCGAAGACGTTCTTATTGCGCCGAGTCGCTCCGGGCCGCCCTGACCCGTGAGAATCACGCTGTCTCCTTGAGCGATGGCGATTTCTTCAAAGGCGGTGGTCTGGGACTGGATAGCGGAGAACTGAGCCGGTGACGGCCAGTCCTGGGCGACATTGGCGCCGGGTGAGTGCGTCCAAATGATCGTGAGCCGCTCCGAGTCGCGGTAAGGAAGCGGCCGCAGCAAGAGCCCGTTAACCATGCTGAAGATGGCAGTGTTCGCACCGATGCCGAGCGCCAGTGTAACAACGGCCACCGCTGTGAATCCCGGGCGCTTCAACAGCATGCGAACACCGAAGCGTAGATCCTGCCAAAGTGTGTTCATCGCACCCCCAAAAATTTCCGATTGCCGATTGCCGATTTCACAGTGCGGTTACCAAAAGCCGTTTTCAATCGGCAATCGCAAGTCGGTTTTCGGCAATCACATCACTCGCACCTTAGCGCCTTTAGCGGATCCGTACTCGCAGCTCTGCGCGCCGGCAGGTAACCGCCCAGCAAAGTCCCGCCCGATAGCAGCAATGCCGCGCCCGCAAACACTATCGGGTCGCTCACCTTCACGCCGTACAACAACGATTCGGTCACATGCCCGAGCGCGTAAGCCGCCGGCAACCCGACGATCAATCCTATCGCCGCCAGTCCTGCCACCTCGCGCAAGATTAGCCAGGAGACGTTGCCGCGCGTCGCTCCCAGCGCCATGCGAATTCCGATCTCGCGAGTGCGGCGCGTCACCGTGTAAGCCATCACACCGTAGAGTCCAATTACCGCAAGCACCGCCGCCAGCAGGGCGAAGCTTAACGACAACGACGTGAGAAACTGGTCCGCGAAAAGCGACTCGTCGATTTGCTGCTCGAGGGTCTTCAACTCGAAGACCGGCAGGTTCGGATCAAGCTGTTGGACTTCACGGCGCAGCGTTGAAGCGATCTGGGCAAGTCCCTGTTGCGTCTTTATATAAAACGTCAAACGCCCAATCGTCTTCTGCTGACTATATGGGATGTAAACGAAGGGCCGGGCCTTCTCGCGGACGCTCCCGTGCTTGCTGTCTTTTACAACGCCGACGATCTGAATATCGGGGTGGACATTTCCATTGCCAAACGTGAAACGAGAGCCAACCGCCTCGCGGCCGGCAAAGAAACGTTGAGCCATCGTATCGTTTACCACTGCCGCCTTCATACTGTTCGCCGTGTCACCGCTGTTGAACTCCCGCCCTCCTATGAGCGGAATACCCATCGCGGAAAAATAATCGGGTCCCACATAATTCTGATAGACATTCATGTCTTCGTCGTCCTGCGGCGTATATCCTTCGGCGGTTATGTTGGAACTTGAATTACTGTCGGTAAAGACGGGGATCTCGGCCGCGCTCACGGCGGTTACGCCTGGCAACGCGGCGAGCGACTCGCGAAGTCGGTCAAAGAGCGCTACGCTTCGGACAGGCGTATAACCGTTCTGCTCGGGCGCGATCGAGAACGTCACAAGCTGTTCGGCGCGCACACCCAGATCCTGACGTTTGAGATTGTTCATGCTGCGGGCAAACAATCCCGCGCCGACAAGCAGCACGGTCGTCAAAACAATCTGCGAAACCACGAGGCCTTTGCGGAATCGGACCTGCGACAGGCTGCCAGATACGCTCGATCCCTGCTCTCGAAGGGTGCTCTCGAGATTCAAGCGCGTCGCTCGAAACGCCGGCGCCAACCCGAAGAGGAGTCCGGTGACAAGCGCAAGCGCGAGATTAAAGCCGAGCATTCGCATGTCAAGCTCGGGCGAAAGACCGAGCGCGCCCACGCTTGCCGGAATGCTTGCCACCAGCACGCTCAGCGTCCACGCAGCGACGATCAGTCCAACTACAGCGCCAACAACCGAGAGCAGCAAGCTTTCAACCAGGAACTGCCGCACTAGTCTGAATCTTCCCGCGCCTACTGCCATTCGAATTGCAATCTCACGTTGCCGCGCGGCCCCTCGCGCCATCAACAGGTTCGCGACGTTGCCGCAGGCAATCAGCAGCACCAGCCCCACCATTCCGAGAAGAACCAGCAGCGGCGTTTTTGCATCGCGCTGAAGAATTTGCCGCCCTTGCGCGCCCGGCGTCATCTGAAGTTTTTGGTCCAGGTATCGTTGCTGCGTATCCGCTGACCACTTTCCCATCAGCGGCAACTCTGCCTCGAGTATGCCTCGATATGCCGGAGCAAAAGCAGCCTCGGCTTGCCTGGCCGATAGCCCCGGCTTGAGTCTCCCAAGTATCGCCAGCCAGTAATCCTTGTGGTCCTTCAGCCCGTCCCACGCCGGCGTGATCTGCGCTTTCATCATAATCGGAATGAAAACGTCAGGCGTTTGGCCGATCTGCACGCCCATAAACCCAGCGCGACTAACACCCACAACTGTCATCGACTGACCGTTCACCACCAGCGTCTTGTTCAGTATGTTTGTGTCACCACCGAAGCGACGCACCCAGTAACCGTGACTCAGGACGACGATCGGATTCGCGCCCGGAACCATATCGTCATCCTGGCTGAACACGCGGCCGATCGCCGGCACGACTCCAAGCACGTCGAAATAGTTCCCCGACACCAGTTCCCCATCTGCGCGTTCGGTTTGCCCCTCACCGGCCACGCTCAGGGAAACGTGAAACCGCGCCAGCAGCCCGGCGAACACCTCATTCTTATCCCGGAGCTCCTGGTACATTGGATAGGTGAACGAATTCGCAGAATCGCTATCGCTCCAGACTCGGCCGGACTTTGGCCCATCCGCACCCAACACGACCAGCTCATCAGGCCTTGGGACCGGAAGCGCTTTCAGAAGGATTTGATCAGTCAGGGAGAAGATCGCCGTGTTCGCTCCCAACCCGAGCGCAAGAGTCGCCACGGCGATGGCCGCGAAGCCGGGATTCTTGATCAGAGTCCGCAAGCCGTATCGAAGGTCTTGAAAGAGTGTATCCATCGATCCAACTCCAGGAGAGAATGTCCGACACGCTTCAAGTTGTCGGCACCACGGTTTATTTCCACAAGCTCAAAGCATTCCAGTTCGTGAAGAGGAACAAAGCAGGCGTTCAGAGAGTATCGCGACGCGTTCTCCCATCCGCGGTTATTTGTCACTCTTATGTTTGTCTTTGTGATAATCGTTCGATCTCTCCATGAAACGCACGAAGCGCGGATCGGATCGAAGATTATCGAGATCCCGATCCCCTTGAACATAGCTCTCGAGGTCGAAGCCGGCGTTCACTGACTTTCCCAGCCATTCGAATGCGGCGTCCTTGCGGCCCATCATCGAGTTTGCACATGCGATGTTGTACATCGACGTTGGCGGCTTATAGTCGAACTGAATCGCGCGCTCAAAGGCCTCGATAGCTTTTGCGTGTTCGCTCGAATAATGAAGCGCGTAACCGAGGTTGAACCATGCGCGCCCGTTGTCTACGTGGTCTTTTAAGAAAGCTTCGTAGCGTTTGATGGCGGGCGCCCAGCGGGCTTTCGAGTACTGCCCTTCGTCGGAGTCGCTGGCGGCTTGCGAAAGGGAAAGAATACGGCTCATCTCCTCGATCTTCCTGAAGCGCGCCTCGCCGCGCAGGCTCGCGATGTCGGGATCCTCACGAAGCTTGTCGTCATTATCGAACCCGGCATTGATCGATTTCTCGAGCCAATCAAGCGCCAGTTCCCGCTCGCCGCTGAGAGCATACGTGCACGCGAGATTGTACTTTGCCGAAGCGCCGCGGTATCCGAGGTGCTCGACTGCTCGAGTCAACGCAAACGTCGCGCGCTCAAAGTCGCGAAGCGCCAGAAGACGCGATCCCACTTTGTACCATTGATCCCCATCCTGAGAGGATGCGCTGCGAAGCTGTTCGAAGTTGATGATCGCTTCGTTATGCCGGTCTCGATCCGGATGTTCCTTCTTTTTCAAAGAACCATCTTCGGGTTTGATCGTCGCGACCCTCTGAACAATGTTCTTGAATCGGGGATCTGATCGAAGCGAGTCGAGGTCCGAGTCTTCGTTCAACAAATTGATTTGGTCGAACCCGCCTCCCAATGCGCGATCCAGCCAGAACAAGGCGTTTTCTTTGTCATTCAACAAGGCGTATCCGCACGCGACGTTGTACATGCAGGTTGCCTGGCGATGTCCGAGCCCAATTGCATGACTGAAAGCATCGATCGCTTCTATGTAATGGCCGGATTGATGGAGGGAGTAGCCTTGACTAAACCAGGATGCGCCGTCGTGATTCTCCTTGTCGCCGTCTTCAATATTGGCTTCATTATTAGGCGTGCGAACGCTGACGATTCGAGACGGCGTTTGTCGCGATTTCTCGGACTTCTGCCAGCCGTCACGCGTCTGCGAGAACGCGGCTATTGAAACTCCCGACACCAGAAGCAGCAAGGCTAACCGTCTTAGGTTTTTCATCGCTCTAGTCTCCTTGTTGATGAATCAATCACACTTGGCGTCTTTGCGTCTTCGCGTGAAACGATGCCTCATTTGCCCGAGAATTAGTTTCGCGCAAAGACGCAAAGAACCGCAGAGTCGCAAATCCGAACATCAGTTTTTTCCGCATCGTCACTCGTATCGCAGCGCAACCATCGGATCGACTCTCGATGCCCGGCGCGCTGGAACAAAACAAGCCAGCAGCGCCACTGATAACAACAGCACAGTGATCACTGCGAACGTAAGAGGGTCGCTAACGCTAACGCCGTACAGGAGCGTTGCCATCAAACGCGACAACGCGAGTGACGCACCAAGGCCGACGGCGACGCCCAACGACGCCAATCTCAACCCCCGAGCGACGAACAACCGCAGGACGTCTCGAGGCTGCGCGCCCAAAGCCATTCGCAAACCTATCTCACCGGTGCGCTGTGTTACGAGATTGGCCATCACTCCGTAGATGCCCACTGCCGCAAGCGTAAGGGCTACCAGCGCGAAGCCACCCAACAAAACCAGGTTTAGGCGGCGCGGCGCGACCGCGGTGGAAATCATTGCCGTCATCGTGCTCACGTTGTAGATCGGCTGATCACGGTCTACATCTTGAATGGCGCTGCGCACCGAACCAACCATACTGAGAGGATCCCCGGTCGTTCGCACCAGCACTCCGGCACGCGACGGACTGTATTGCAGGTAAGGAATGTAGATGTGCGGCGCCGCTTCCTCATCCAGCCCTGATTGCCGGACATCGCTTACGATGCCTACCACAGTGTGCCAGTCGTCTTCGACACGTACCCGTTTGCCCAAAAGTTCTTCGCCCGCCCCATAGCGAGCGACAAAACTTTGACTGATGATCGCGACTCTTGGCGTGTTCTGCGCGTCGCGATCGGTGAAGGCGCGGCCTTGCAGAAACGGGATGCCCATCATCTTGAAGTAGTCGGAACTGATCTCGCGAAAATCGGCCAGCACCGCATCGGCGTTTCCCTTCGGCTCCGGACGTCCTTCGATCGGAAAGACGGATATGTTGCGCCGTCCGGAAAGCGGCGGGCTATTGATGACCGCGGCGCCACGCACGCCCGGCAGCGTGGAGATTCGTTCGAGTGTCTGTTGGAAGAACGTCACGCGATCGCGCGACTCCGGGTATTTCGATTCGGGCAGCGCGACTTCGATTCGTAACAAGCTCTGAGCATCGAAGCCCGGGTTCACCTGTAGCAACCGCCAGAAGCTTTTGATCATCAGTCCCGCGCCTACAAGCAGCACCAGCGACAGGGCAACCTCAGCAACCACCAATGCGCCGCGCAGCCGATGCCCGGCAGCCACTGTCGTACCGCGCGTTCCATCCTTGAGCGCGGCGTTGAGATCGGCGTTGGATGCTTGCAGCGCCGGCGCCAACCCGAAGATCACGCCAGTCGCAATTGAAACAAGCATCGTGAATCCCAGCACCACGCCGTCCACCGCGATCGATTCGGCACGCGGGATCTGCCCTGCCGCTAGAGCTCGTATGGCTTCGGTCAGCCAGACCGCCAGCAATAAACCAATGCCGCCGCCCAGCAGAGAGAGCATCAAGCTTTCAGTCAGTAGTTGCCGCACGATGCGGCTTCGGGCAGCGCCGAGCGCCAGTCGCACCGCAATCTCTCGACGCCGCCCGACTGCGAGAGCAAGCAGCAGACTGCCCACATTCGCGCAGGCGATCAACAAGACGAATCCCGCAGCGCCCGCCAGCACATATAATGCGGTGCGTTGCTGCCGGCCGACCTGCGCCTGCAACGGGACGAGGTTCACAGGATGGCCTTCCGATTGACCCGCCTCTTCGGCGCGCTGACGAGCTATGTTGTCGAACTCGACTCGAGCTTGGTTCCAGGCGACGCCAGGATTGAGCCTTGCAATGGTCAACAGGTTATGCGAATTCCGCGCGCGCTCAGTTGCAAGCGAACGGGGTGTCCAGATTTCGCCCGGTTGCCTGTTGTTGATCGGCGCAGGATACAGAAACTCAGCAGGCAGAACGCCGATGACAGTGTAGTTCTTGCCGTCGAGCGCGATTTCGCGCCCAACTATTCCGGCGTCGCCGCCAAACCGGCTCTGCCACAGCCTGTAACTCAACACCGCGACGCGGGCGTCCGCTCGATCTTCTTCGTTTGTAAAAGTGCGCCCGAGCAACGGGGTGCAACCCAGCGTCTCAAACAGATTCGCAGTCGCACGCTGGCCTTCCAGGCGCATAGGTTCATCGTTCCCGGTCAGGTTGAAGTTGGCGCGTTCAATGGCGGCGATTTCTGCGAACGACTTGCTCCGCTCTACATCAGCCGCGTAGTCGTCGGGCGCGAGCTCTACCTCATCGACCTGCTTTAATTTCTCCCAGATGATGACCAGCCGATCCGGATCTTTGTAAGGCAGGCCCTTGAGCACGACCGCGTTAATTACGCTGAAGATCGCGGTGTTGGCTCCGATACCCAAAGCCAGCGCGACAATCGCGACCGATGTGACCGCTTTGTTTTTAAGCAGCAGCCTTATGCTGTAACGGATGTCCTGCCAGAGTGTGTTCATAGATTTCCGATTTCCGATTTCTTTTTTGCGTTCTTAGCGGTCCTTTGCGAGCTTTGCGAATGTATCTTAGTTTCTAACAACGATTCCTTTGCGCAAAGCCCGCCAAGGACCGCAAAGAACGCAAAGTTACTCGTATCTCAGAGCGACCATCGGATCGACGCCCGCCGCCCGGCGCGCAGGAAGGTAGCTTGCGACAAGCGCGACGGCGGCCAATATCAGCGGAAGGGCGACGAACGTAGCAGCGTCGGTTCGGCTCACCCCATACAGGAAACTCGACAGCAAACTGGTAGCGCCCACTGCCGCAAACAATCCGATCCCAACTCCCGCGCCGATTAAAATCAGTCCTTCTTTCAGCACAAGCCTGAGCACGTCGCCCGTCGTTGCTCCAAGCGCCATGCGAATCCCGACCTCGCGTGAGCGTTGAGCGACGGCGTAGCTCATCACGCCGTAGAGACCTACCGATGCCACCAGCAAAGCGACCAACCCGAAGGTGCTGGCGAGCGCGGCAATCGACTTGGGCCCTGAAAGAAGCCGGTCCAGAAACGCCGGCATGGCTTTCACTCCGTAGACGGGCAGCTGGCTGTCAAGATTCGCCACTTCTTGACGAATGGCTTCGCCCATGTTCCCCGGCTCGCCTGAAGTGCGAGCTATCAACGTCATTTTCCCTTCGTAGTTCTGGGAGTGGGGCAAGAAGAGATACTCGGTCGGCGGTTCACCGAGTAAACGATATTTTCCATCCTTCGCGACTCCTACGATTTCGTAGTACGGACCGCGCGAGCTAAACTGGAGCCTTTTCCCGATTGCGCTGTCGGTCGGCCAGAAGCGCCGCGCAAACGTCTCGTTCACTATCACAACGCGGAGCGAGTGCTGATCGTCGTGCTCGCTGAAGGTCCTGCCCTCGACTATCGGAGTGTTCATGGCGCGAAAATAGTCATGACCGACAGTGCTGAACCCAACTTCGATTCGCTCGTTCTCATATCGCGGCACGTAACCCTCAACGAGCACGTTGCCGCCGTTCTCATACGCATCCAGCGGCAGCGGTCCAGCAATACTTGCGGCTTCAACACCCGGCAAAGCCTGAATGCGATCGACTATCTGCTTGAAGAACTGTCGCCCTTTCGCTTCATCGTAACCTTGCAAGCCAACATCCACTGAAGCCAGCATCACTCGCTTCGACTCGAACCCGGGATTCAACTCTTGTGCGCGCTGCATGCTTCTCACGAAAAGACCGGCGCTAATCAGCAGCACCAGCGACAAGGCGATCTGCGCAACGACCAAGAAGTTGCGCATGCTCAATCGACGCATCCCGGAAGCTACGGACAACGCCTCGCCCTTCAACGTCGCTACGATATCTGGCTTGGAGGCTTGCAGCGCCGGCAACGAGCCAAAAATAATTCCGGTAAGCAAAGACACCAAAAGCGTAAACCCGAGAATCCGTTTATCGAGCGCAAGATCGTAACTGAAATCGATCGTCGCATAATCAAGCTGCGGGATCCCCATTGGGACCGCTGTATTCCCCCACTGAGCCAGCAATAATCCAAGGCCGCCGCCGGCCAGCGACAGCAAAACGCTTTCAGTCAACAACTGCCTGACGAGCCTCCAGCGAGTTGCGCCCAGCGCCAGACGAATCGCGATCTCGCGTCTGCGCACCGAAGCTCGCGCAAGCAGAAGGTTAGCGACGTTCGCGCAGGCGATCAGAAGGACGAGTGCGACGATGCCCATCAGCAACGCGGAAACAATTGGCATGTAACCCAGCAGCGTGAGTTCGGGCTGCGTCTTGGTCCCAGCCGGAACCATGCCAATGCTGATGTTGGCGTTGGTTCGCGGGTAGACCTCACCAAGTTGGCGGGCGTAGACGTTCATCGCCGCCGTCGCTTGGTCAATCGTCACTCCGGGTTTGAGACGTCCGTTGACGTTGAATGATTGCCCACCGCGATTCTCGAGCCAAGTCTCGCTGCCGGCGACCACGCTCGCGTGCATGCTCACGGGAATCCAAACATCCGGGATGAAGCCGAGGAACCGCGTTCCGGAAAACCCTTCGCGCGCGACACCGATCACCGTGAAGTCGTGGCCGTTCAGTCTCACTTGCTTTCCAATGATGTTCGGATCGCCGCCGAAGCGTCCACGCCAGAAGTTATGACGCAAAACCGCGACCGGGCTCGCCCCTTCTGCTCGATCGTCGTCCGGTGTAAGCACGCGCCCGGCCTCGGACGTAACACCAAGCCCGGTGAAGTAATTCCCGGAAACAAGCTCTCCCCAGATCAGCTCCGCCTTGTCGTTATTGTTCTTCATGCTGACCGGAATGCCGTTGTGCACGAATAGATCGCTGAACACTTCGTTGTTATCGCGGTAGTCGCGGTAGTCCGGATACGAAAACTGACCGGCATATCGCGAACTCGGCTCGGTCGTATAGAGCGCGACCAGTCGCTCAGGATCGGGCACCGGCATCGGCTTGAACAGTACTGCATTGACCAGCGTGAAGATCGCGGCATTCGCGCCGATCCCCAATGCAAGAGACAACACTGCTATGAGGGTAAAGCCCGGCGCTTTGACGAACGTCCTGACTGCGTAACGCAAGTCCTGCCAAAGTGTGTTCATCGTTACTCCAGGTTCAGAGTTCAGGGTTCAGGGTTCAGGGTTCAGGGTTTAGGGTTTAGAACTAAGCGTTCGGTTGTCGAACCCTGAACCACGAACTCTGAACCACGAACCTATTCATACCTCAGCGCGACCATCGGATCGACCTTTGCCGCTCGCCGCGCAGGCACGAAGCAAGCCAATAAACCAATCGCGGTCAACCCGACCCCCACCAAAACAAACGTAACCGGGTCGGTGGCGCTCACTTCAAACAGCAGGCTCGCCATCACTCGAGTCAGCAGGAACGCGCCGGTCAGCCCTGTAGCCAACCCGATCCCTGTCATCCGCAGCCCTTCGCCGACTACCATCGACAGCACGTTTCGAGTGGTCGCTCCCAATGCCACGCGCACTCCAATTTCCTGTGTGCGCTGCGTTACCGAATACGCCATCACGCCGTAGATTCCAATCGCCGCAAGTGACAGGGCGATGACCGAGAACGATCCCAGCAGGAGAGAAAGGAAGCGAGGCCTCACCAGCGAATCGGCGACCAAATCGCTCATCGTCTGCAGTTGGAAGACCGGCACGGTGGGATCAAGATCGTTGACGACCGAGCGGATTCCGGACGCGATCCCGCCCGCCGAGGAGCCTTGCGAGCGCACCACAAAACTCATACGAGTGCTGACGCCGGCGGCGACCGTCTGCGGCAGAAGAAAATACAATTCGGTGCCGGCAGGTTTGTCGACTCCCAGGTTTTTGGTGTCTTCGACTACACCAACTACGGTAAACCAGACGGGCGGAGTGTTGAAGCCCGGATTAACTCGCCGCCCGATCGGGCTGCCTTGCCAGAAGCGTCGAGCCATCGCCTGGTTGATCACCATGACTTTCTGCGCCGTGTCGTTCCCGTCGGATGGCTCGAAGGTCCGGCCCTCAATCGTGCGAATACCCATCGCACTGAAGTAGCTCTCGCCAACGGTGTTCCAGTAGTCGACATTCTCGGCGGGTCCGTCGGGTGTCGCCTGATAATCTTCGATGTCGGTGTCGTTCGCGTTTATCGGCCGAAGCGGCGGAAGCCCCGTCGCAAGCGAAGCAGACTTGACTCCTGGCAGCCCAGCCAGCCGCTCCTCCAGTTGATTCGCGAAGCGCAGCCGGTCCGCGTTCTGATATTTGCTCGCCGGCAGTTGAAGACTGAACGAAGTCACTCCGCGCGGATCGAAACCAACCTCGACCCGTTGAAGTTTCCAGAACGCGCGAATCATGAGCCCCGACCCGACCACCGGAATCACCGCAAGCGCGATCTCGGCTACCACCAGCGTCTTTCTGAGTCTGTGACTTCCACTACCGCCGGAGGTTCGCTGTCCGGCTCTCAACGTCGTCGCCAGCTCGCCTTCGTGCAACTGAATCAAGGGCGCTACCGCAAAGACGATCACCGAAAGAATCGAGACGCCGAGCGTGAAAGCAAGCACCGCCAAATCGATTCCGATCTCAGCAGTGCGCGGAATGCTGTCGGGCGCCGCAGCCAGCACCAGCTTCAGCCCCAGCTTTGCCAAAATGATTCCCGCGGTCGCTCCGAGCACTACGAGAATCATGCCTTCGGCGAGAAATTGTCTTAGAAGTCTCTTTCTTCCCGCCCCGAGGGCGAGACGTATGGAAAACTCTCTGCGTCGCGCTTCAGCCCGAGCCAGCAAGAGGTTCGCTACGTTGACGCACGCGATCAGAAGCACGAACCCAACCGCGCCCAAAAGCATGAGCACCGCCGGCCGCGCGGCGCCGACTACGTCCTCGTGCAACGGGACCATCAGGATCGGGTGTCTCTCAGGATCAGGGAGGTGTTGCGCCCGGTTCTCGCCCTTCCATCCCGCCATCAGCGATTCCATCTCCGAGCGGGCCTGCTCGACTCGGTAGTCCGGTTTGAGCCTTCCGATGATATACAAGAAATGACTGCCGCGGCCTCCCGGATTCGACGGATCAAACTGTAATGGCAACCACACCTCGGCGGGATCATTGCTGCCCGGCGGGAAAACGTAGCCCGGGGGCATCACGCCGATCACAGTGGTGGTCTGCGAATTGATTTGAATCTCCTTCCCTATGATGTCTTCCTGTCTGCCGAACGCGCGACGCCATAGCCCATCCGAGATCAGCGCGGTGCGAGGCCCTCCGTTGACGTCTTCTTCGGGCGTGAAGTTGCGGCCTCTGGCGGGCTGTACTCCCAGCGCTTCGATCAACCCGCGAGTGATCAACGCGGCGTTGACTCTGATGGGCTCGTCGGTGGTTGCGATGTTCCGGCCGCCAGTGGTCCATGCACCGATGCTCTCCCAGGCGTTGGCCTCGCGCTGAATGTCCAGGAACTCCGGCGGTGACATCCAGAACTTTCTCAAGTTCATCGTCGGGAATTCTGTGTAAACTCGCACGAGCTTGCCAGGCTCGCGATACGGCAAGGGTCGCAGCAGGACCGCGTTGACTACGCTGAAGATCGCCGTGTTCGCGCCAATGCCGAGACCCAGGGTGATCACCGCAACCGCAGCGAACCCCGGCTTGTTTAAAAGCATCCGCAATCCGTATCGCAAGTCTTGCACTAAGGTTTGCATCTAATATCCCAAGAGGGCCTCCGTAGATAGCCTTCCGCAACCTGTCCTTCCGAAAACTCGTCCGAACGCTGCAAGCCGCTCGTTGCTAGTAGCCTATGCGCGACATTCGAGCAGATGGGTGCAGCTCTCCTCCCAATCTTCGTGCTGACTAACCAACTGACGTGCCAGCCGGTTATTTGTGGGCTTTCATCGAGTTAGTGGAGTGCTGAAGACAAAGGTTTCAGCTTAAGTTCTTTTCTAAGTTGAGGTTTGATTGAGTTTCAGAAAGAAAAGGCCGGTTGCCGGTTGCACCTCTCTGATCTGGTGTCTGTCTATCGCCGAGCCGCAATCCGAAATTCGCGAGGTGTTCGGTGTTCGTCTACAGGAATGACTTTCCCAGAATCGCGCAAGGTGAATGGACAGCGAAACAAAAAGATTAACTTCCAAGCTTCGCATTCGACCCAAGCCCGTCTCTTCCAGGAAGGCTACTGCTTGCGTTTGTCTCGCAAATAGAGCGCTAGCTGCACTCCTGACAGGATTATGCCGACAGCAGCGAGAATTATCCCTGCCTCCATCATAAACCCTCCTTTGGTCCGTGTGTGTGCTCGGGCGTTTAGCGTTCAATGCAGTCTTGCATACGGCCCCTGAGCAACGCGTTGCGTAATGTTGCAAAATCGTTTGGGTGGGTCCGGTTCTAGGGGGGAGCGTATCGGTTATCTGCTGCTCGCCGCGCTTTCGCTGGATGTACGAACGAAAGTTTTCTGGGAGATCCTCGATCGGGATTGGTCGAACTCGTTCTTCACACGCTGATTTTACATCCGAGAAGGTCATATCGAAGTTTCTCGTCAAGTGCCGCCAAAGACTACTGCGATCCTTGCCATAGAAATCGGCCATATTTTGGTCGGATGGACGCGCCTCCTCAGAATCCAGATATATGTGGCAGGCACAAAGGTAAAGGTAATTATCGTGGATGGTTTCTAAGTCCTTAGGGATTCGTGCCCGACGCCCGCCCCGATACGCGCGCTCCAGAGTGAATATTAAGGGTGCGACCGTCTGTAGTATTTTGGTCTCTCGCTTTAGTTTGTGCGGATTCACGTTCTTAAAATCGAGAGACCGAGGCCAAGGCTCCCAGAACGTCTCGACATAACCCTGACAATCCCGATGAAAGTATTGCACCCTTGATATCATGACTATCTTCCGCGGATCATCTGGGTGGTAAATCAAAAGGTAAGGGGTATCGATTGAATTCACTGGAAGAGGTTCTTGGTATATCCGCCATACATATCCCGTATATCGTATGAAGAAGCCCTTGCCTGTAGCTGTAACGTCTTCCCCTTTGAAGTGCAGCGGCTTGTCTTTGATATCTTTCTCGTGCCGAGGGAGGAAGAGCCATTCAACCGAGGGAAGCTCGGTCCGCTCTCTCTTGAGTTCGTCGCTTGTCGGAAACCTGAACTTGCGTGGATTGACCAAACCAATTTGACTAGTGAGTATCTTCTTATCTCTGTCTTCCCGTGGCGTACGTTCACTGACAAACGTCACGTCCCCTTTCAGAAGCGCACACCAACTACATAGATAAGGCTCCGCGCGAAAACGGAAATTGCGTCGTACAAGCGGGTCAGCAACAAATGTATCGAGTGATGGATCGTGGTACTCTTTGGAACAGACAACGCACCGCCGGGGCGCATCTCTGGCGAGCTTGCACGCCTTACATAAAAAGGCCCCATATATTGGAATTGTATTGAATTTCCTGTCATCAACAGACTTGCCACAATCGGCGCACGGGTGGATCACCATAGTTCTGGTTTGCACAGGCCGAGCTTAGCCCCCACGCTCGTCTCAAAGTGGTCAAGTACCTTATTCGCGCACGCAACCTGAACTTCGTTGTACCCTTTTTCGATTAATTCGTTGTGCGTATGATTCTCGTAAAAGTTGATGCTGCGATCGAACAGGAAACCAGTCTTAACGGCCTTGTCGCCGCCGAGATCACATCAACCCCTCGCGAACGCAGCGCTCGAATGGGAGCAGAGTCTTGCGAGTCTTCGTCGAAGTAGAAAGCAATCTTCATCGATGATCTGGCTCAGCGACATAATGCTCGTGGGCCAATCTCTCGTACTCTTTGTCTTCCTCAGCAATCTCAGACTCGATGGCTTCCCGATTGGCATGATAATACGCGAGTGCGGCGTAGATCTGTGCCAGTGACAAGTGCCCGATCCGTTCCGCGATCTCTTCCGGCATCAACCCGAGTTTGTACCACACGATGATGCGCTGAACTGTGACCCCGGTCTCTGCGATGATCGGCCGGCCCCCGTGGATCTCCGGTCGCTGCGTGATCAATGCTCCGATATCAATCACCGTAGCCATAGCCTCTCCTTGGTCAAACTCTTATCGCCGCTAGATAGGAGAATTATATCAGTTGAATGAGAAGCGGCAACGTGTGAGACGGGATCGTCACTTACCGAAGACTATTCCGATGGAAAACCGAACATGGTTTTGCCGGCTTGATGAGCTCTCGTTGTTGTATCCAAGAAACGCCGCAGTGTAGTCCATCATCGTGCGAATGCTGAATCTCTTACTCAAGCGGATATCAAGCCCGCCGCCGAAGGCGGCCGCAAATCCTGTCCGAGAGTCCGAGTCATGCAAAGTAAACACAGAGCTGGCGGTCGAAAACTCCGCCGTCGAAACCGCTACCCCGAACAACGCATGAGCATATGGCGTGACTCGAGTCTTATTCCGCCACTTGATCTCCGGACCAAACATCAAATAGTAGGCCCGCCTGTTCACACGGAAGTCCTGCGTAGTGGTCGTACAAGAGCCTTGCGAACAAATCTGAACGGATACGTGACCGGGGCCACTATCGAAGTACATCGAAAAGTCGCCCTTGATTCCGAGATACTTGTTGAAGTTTCCGGTAATCGATCCTTCAAATCCCGACGGACCACCGGCACCATTGCTGAAGGATCTCGAGATCGGAAAATTGTTTATCGGGCCTGGGGCTTCATCGCTTTTGATGGAGCCGTTAGCTGAAAAGCCTCCAAAGATTTCGAGCCTGGGGTAAGGAGCGGGGCTGGTTGATTGAGCAAAAGCCGAAGACGCACATAGGCACACTACTACTGCTGCTGAACTTGAGAGGTATCGCATTAATTTCTCCTGAGGGTCTGTTCTGAAGGCACAGGCATCAGGAGAACGCCGCCGAGCGTTACGTCTTGCGAGCAATCGTCCGGGTTCGGAGTTCAGGGTTCGTGGTTCAGGGTTCAGGGTTCAGAGTTCGCGATGCACAGCTAAGAGTCCGATTCACGAGCCTTGAACCACTAACCTTGAACCCTGAACCCTGAACCATGAACCCCGAACCCGGAACCTACTCATAGCGCAGCGCCACCATCGGGTCGACCTTCGTCGCGCGGCGTGCGGGCACGAAACAGGCTCCCAGAGCCACTCCCAGGAGCAGCAGCGAGATCGCAGCAAAGGTTAACGGATCAGTCGTGCTCACTCCGTAAACCAAACTCGACATCACCCGAGTCAAAGCCAGAGCGCCTGCCAAACCTAAGACCACGCCGATCGACACCAGGATCATCCCTTGTCGCATGACCTGTCTCAGTACATCGCCAGCTCCGGCGCCTAACGCCATTCGAATTCCAATTTCACGAGTGCGCTGTGACACCGCGAACGCCAGCACCCCATAAAGGCCGATTGCAGACAACACCAGGGCGAACCCTGAGAATACGCCGAGCAACAGCATCGCGAAGCGCCGCTCATCAAGCGATCGGGCAACCCGTTCTTCCATCGTCTGGATGTCATAGACAGGCTGGTTCCTGTCTGCCGCGATCACCTGCTCTCGAATCGCGGGGGTCAGACTCAGCGGATCGTTTGTAGTTCGGACTACAAGTGTCCCCGAGGAGGAATACACCGGAAGATAAAAGGTTCCTTTCGACGCCTCGGTCAAGTCTCGCAACTGAGCAGTCGCCACGATCCCGACGATAGTTGCCCACGGCCCATCCGAACCCCAGCTAAGCCCACCGCCTAAAGCGTCGCCGTTTTGCCAGAATCGTTTCGCGAGCTCTTCGTCGACGATGGCAACCGCGCCCGGCGCGAACATGTTATTGAAGGTCCGCATATCTGACTGCTCAAAATCGCGACCGGCGAGCAACGGAATTCCGGTTGCTCGAAAGTAATCCGAGGTTACGTACGCGTAGTCCGCATGCGGAGCGGGGTCTTCGGAATTTCGGTGTTGATCACGGATGGAAAAAATAGAGTTGTCGCCGCCCGACGTGAACGGTGGCTGATTCGCAAAAGCCGCGTGCTCAACCCCCGGCAGCGCCGCTACGCGCTGAAGAACCGTATCGTGGAACGCAGTAACTTGTTGCAACTTGCTATACTGAGTTCGCGGAAGAGCTATTCGCATTGTCAAAACATTACGCGGATCAAACCCCGGTCGCACGTCAAGCAGCTTCCCAAAACTCCGCAACAACAATCCCGCCGCAATCAGGAGCACAAACGCCAACGACACTTCCGCAACCGTCAGGCCTCCAAGGACACGATGTCGAGCCGGATTCGCAGAATCCGTTCTGCCGGATTCTTTGAGCGCGGTCGCAAGATTCGTTCGCGAAGCTGTCAGCGCGGGTATCAGGCCAAACAAAACACCGCACGCAAGCGAAATCGCTACACTGAACAACAGCACGCCGGGGTTCAAACGCACTTCACCCAGACGCGGCAGGTTTGGCGGCGCGAGCGCGATCAGCGCGCTCGTTCCCCACCACGCAAGAAAAACTCCGAGCGCTTCGCCGATACCTGCGAGCACCAGGGCCTCGGTCAGAAGCTGGCGAATAATGCGCGCGCGGCTCGCGCCCAGCGCCGAACGAATCGCGATCTCATGCGTGCGCGCACTCGCCCGAGCAAGAAGAAGACTCGCGATATTCGCGCAGGATATAAGCAAGACAACAACAACCGCGCACAGCAACACGAACAGCGGCCTGCGAACGTCTTCGACGCGTTCATCGGTAAGAGATCTAACCTCGATCTTGAAGTCATCGGGATGGTCACCCGCAATGTTCCGCGCGATACTGCTCATTACCGCCTGCGCCTGACCGATGCCGATGCCTGGCTTCAATCGAGCGAGCATTGTGTAAGCAAGGCTGCCGCGACGCTCTTCGGACAATTCCGCAGGCGAGAACGCCATCGGCATCCAGAGATCGTTCTTGGGATAGAGTTGGTCGAGGTCTTCCGAAGCTACGCCGACGACCAGATAGCTTTCGCTGTCGAGTTGAATGGTCTTTTCAAGTGCGCTCGGCTCAGAATTGAACAACCTCTTCCATAGCCGCGCGCTCAGGACGATCACGTGCTGATTGCCATACTTATCCTCTTCGTCGGTGAAGAATCGGCCGGCAAGGGATGAGACACCGAGTAATGGAAAGAAGCTGGCGGTAACTCGACCGGCCTGCAATCGCTCCGGATCATTGAACCCTGTCAGGTTGAAGTTTCGCCCGTTCACCGCCGTCGTGGATTCAAAAGCATCGCTATCGCGGGTGTAGTCGACGTACTGGGGCGCGGATACCTGGGTGCGCGGCAGGTTGAGCTTTGGGAGCTGGTTGTGAATGACGACGACTCGCTCGGGCTCCCTGATAGGCAGAGGGCGAAGCAAAACAGCATCGACGACGCTGAAGATCGAAGTGGTCGCCGCAATGCCCAGAGCAAGGGTGAGCACCGCAATCGCAGAGAAGGCCGGCTTGCCTAGCAGTACTCGAACGCCGTAACGGAGGTCTTGAATTAAGGTGATCATGGTTTAACTCCGGGTTCAGAGTTCAGGGTTCAGAGTTCAGGGTTCAGGGTTCAGGGTTCAGAGTTCAGGGTTCAGGGTTCAGAGTTCGAGGGTCACGGCTTAGAACTCGATTCAAAACCCTGAACCCTGAACCCTGAACTCTGAACCAACGCTTTCATTCGTATCTCAGCGCGACCATCGGATCCACCTTTGCGGCCTTTCGCGCTGGAACGTAACACGCCAGCACCGCAACCGTTGTCAGTAAGAGCGAGAGGCCGATAAAAGTCACAGGGTCGGTCGACGTCACGCCGAACAAGAAAAACGACAGCGCGCGGGTCAGCGCGAAAGCGCCCGCCAATCCGATGACTATCCCGATCACTGTCAGCTTCAACCCTTGACGAATCACCAGCGTGAGGATGTCTCGTGTCTGTGCACCAAGCGCCAGCCGCACCCCGATCTCGCGAGTTCGCTGGGCCACGGCGTAAGACATCACGGCATAGAGTCCTACGGCAGCCAGCAGCAACGCCGCGGCAGCGAACACGCCGAGTACCCACGTCATCACGCGCTTGGGCGATATCCGTTCGTCGATCATCCGGCGCAGCGTCTTGATCTGAGAGACGGGCAGGTTTCGATCCAACGCACGTACCTCGCTCCGCAAAGAAGCTGCCGCCACGGTGGGCTCCAGCGCCGTGTGTCTCGTATGAACGATCAGGTTCATCGTTCCCCAGGGTTGCTGAGCGTAGGGGACATACAGACCCGGATCGGCTTGCTCTTCCACATCGTCATTCTTGACGTCGGCCACTACACCGATGATCTCAAATACTCGCTTCTCATCATTGCCGATCTTCAATCGCTCGCCGACCGGTTCGTGGTCCGGGAGGAACCGTCGCGCAAAAGTCTCATTGACCAATACAACCGGCGCGGCTCGATCGTCATCCTGCTCGGTGAACAACCGGCCTTTGCGAAGCGCAGTGCCGATCGCGTTGAAGTAACCCGGCGTCGCCACGCGATGTTGAACAAACGGCTCTCGGCCTTTCAGAAATGCAGGCTGCCCGACAACCTGAAATGTTTGACTGTTATCTCCCATTCCGCTGATGGGCACGAGGTTAACTGCTCCGGCTTCCGCGACCTCAGGCAGACTCTCGACTCGACGTAGCAGTTGGGCGAAGAATTCGCGACGCTGACTCTCTTCCTTGTAGCCGTCTCGGGGCAACGCTACTTGCATCGTCAGCACGTTTTCCGGCCTGATTCCCAGATCGGCTCGCAGCATCGTGGCGAAGCTGCGGATCAATAGCCCCGCGCCGATCAGCAACATCAGCGACAACGCCACTTCGCTGACTACCAGGGCGCTGCGCAGGTGATTTCGGCCGCCCGTACCGGGCACGCCCTTTCCGCCATCCTTCAGCGCTTCGTTGAAGTTTGTCCTGGCCCCTTGCCACGCCGGCGCAAGACCGAACAGTATTCCGGTTAACACCGTCGCAATCAGGGTGAACGCGAAGACTGTACGATCCATTCCAAAGTGATCCCACCCGGGAATGAATTTCGCGAAGTCTTCGGGGATGCCGTGCGACAACCCGTCGATCGCCCAGACCGAGATCAGCAACCCGAGCCCTCCGCCCAATCCAGCCAACAACACGCTCTCAGTCAGCAACTGGCGACTCAAACGCCAGCGGCTGGCTCCCAGTGCGAGTCGAATCGCGATCTCCTTCTGCCGCGAGGCCGAGCGTGCGAGCAGGAGATTTGCTACATTCGCGCATGCGATCAAAAGCACAAAGATCGCCGCGCCTATCAGGCTCGGCATGGCCGTCTTCACGCCTCTGACCGCGTCATCAGTCAGAGAGAGGACATAAGCCTTCCGGCCGGCATTAGTTTCGGGAAACCGCTGTTCGGCGAGTCCGGCGATGGCGCTCAAATCCTCCTGCGCCTGCTTGACGGTGATTCGCGGCTCGAGCATCCCAATCACTTCGAGATAGTGCGAACCGCGATTAACACTCATCTGCCGATCAAACACCAATGGCGACCACATCTGTCCGCTATGATACGGGTAATTGAAATCCGGCGGCATCACACCTACGACCAGAAAGCCTTTCTGGTTGAATGTCAACGTCTTCCCAACTATGTCAGGATCACCGGCGAATCGCTCTCGCCAGAAACTGTTCTTCAGCACCACAACCTGCTCACGCCCCGGCTCGCTTTCTTCCGGCAAGAAGGTCCGGCCGAGAGCTGCCTTCACACCCAGCACGTCGAAGAAGCCCTCGGTCACGAGGCAGCCCGCGAACCGTTCCGGCTGATCGCCATCCGTGAGGTCGAAGGAGTATTGCTGGATCGCAACAAGCCGCTCACAGGTTCGATTCTGCTCGCGCCAGTCGGTGAAGTTCGCCGGCGCCACTGAACCTCTCACATTTCCGACGCTTAGATTCTGCTCCCATACCACAATGAGCCGATCCTGGTTGGCGAAATTGAAAGGCTGCAGGATCAGCGAGTGGACGGTGCTGAAGATTGTCGTATTCGCTGCGATGCCCACCGCCGTCGCCAGAACCGCCACGATAGTGACGCCTCGGTGCCTCATCAGCATTCGCGCGCCGTAGCGCAGGTCTTGAACTAAAGTATTCATTATTACCTCGGGTTCAGAGTTCAGAGTTCAGAGTTCAGCGTTAGGAATTTGGTTCTCAAACTCTGAACCACGAACCCTGAACCCGGAACCTATCTATTCGTATCTCAGCGCGACCATCGGGTCCACCTTCGCTGCCCGCCGCGCCGGCAGATAGCACGCAAGGACGGCAGCGCCCGTGACCAGCAATGCGATCAATGCGAATGTGAGCGGATCGGTGGAGCTGACGTCGTACAACTGGCTTGCGAGTATGCGCGTTGCTGCGTAAGCTGCCCCGAGTCCCGCGGCCAACCCGACAAGAATCAAGATCGTGCCTTCCCGCAGCACGAGCCGAAAAACATCCGCGGGCTGAGCCCCGAGCGCCATCCGGATGCCGATTTCGCGCGTTCGCATCAGAACGCTGTAAGCCATCACACCATAAATGCCGATGCCCGAAAGCAGCAGCGCCAATCCGGCAAACAACCCGAGCAGCACCGCGATGAACCGCGTGCGCGAGGTAACTTCGGCGCTACGTTCGTCCATTGTCAACACGCGCGTGAGCGGCACATTGCGGTCGAGCGCCAACGCCTCTCTCCGAATGGCGGCCACGAGCGCCGGTTTGTCCAGTGACGAGCGCACGATCAGCGTCGAAGCCGAATCCGCCGGCTGCAAGTATGAGAGATAGACGTTCGGCTCGACTCGTTCTTCGATTCTGCCGTACTTCACGTCGTCAACAACTCCAACTATCTCGAGAAACTCTTCGGCATTGGGATAGTCGGCATCAATATAAGGCTTGATGCGGTTGCCAATCGCGTTGTCGTCTGCAAAAAAACGCTCGGCGGCGGCGCGATTGATGACCGCGACGCGGGGCGCGCCAATGCGGTCCTGTTCCGTGAAGACACGCCCGCTAATAATCCGGGCGCCAAGCGTTGCAAAATAATCCGCCGAGACGCTGTGCATAGCAACGATAGCGGGACCCGCCGATTCAACTGCCGGCTGGTTTTTGATGTCCATGATCGTCATGCTCGAATAGCCGAGCAGCGGCGCGGTAGAACCGATGCTTGCCGACTCCACGCCGGGCATCGCCTTTACGCGCGCAAGAAGTTGCTTGTAGAACTCCAGCTTCACACCGCGGCCATACAAGGACATGGTAGTGATGCCTGTTGGCACAAACCCCAGATTGACGGTTTGCAGTCGGATGAGACTCTTGATCATCAGCCCGGCGCTTGCCAGCAGTACAAACGACAAGGTGATCTGCCCGGCTACCAGTACACTGCGTGTGGAGAGTCGACGCTGCGGTCGAAAACCGGTTGCCGACCCGCCGGTGGTTTCCTTGAGTGCCTCGTTGAGATTCGGGTGCGACGCTTGCAGCGCCGGAACCACGCCGAAGGTGATCCCAGTTACTACGGCAAGCACAAAGTTGAACGTGAGAACGCGGCCATCCAGATGGATCTTAAAGAAATCAAATGTCCGCGTGTAACTTGACCAGAACTGCGCATCATCGCTTGGCTTGAAGCTCGTCAAAAGATCAACACCCCACATTGCAATCAGCAAACCGAGCGCTCCGCCGACAATAGCGAGCAGCAGGCTTTCGGTGAGCAACTGGCGAATGATCTGCGCTCTGCTCGCGCCGATAGCCAGTCGAATTGCGATCTCTTTTTCGCGTGAGACGGCGCGCGCCAACAGGAGATTGGCGACGTTTGCGCAGGCGATCAGCAGCACGAACGCGACCGCCGCCAGCAAGATCAGAAGCGAGCGGCGAATCGCCGGGTCAACATTGGCGTCGCGCCATGCGATCAGTGTGACTGCAGGGCGAGCTTCGCCGCCCGGGCCGCGCTTCGAGGGGCTCGGATAAACGCTCTCGATCTGCTCTGTAATATTGACCATCTCTTCTTGCGCCTGCGCGATCGTGACACCGGATTCCAACCGGGCGACCACCTCGAACCAGTAATTCATCGCGTTCGAAAGAACTTTCGGATAGCGAAGCAACGGCGCATTCGTGATGGGAATCCACACCTGGGCAGTTCCATGCTGGCCATTAAATCCGGCGGGCATGACGCCGACAATCGTGAACGCGTGTTTATCCAATTCGATGGTCTTGCCGAGCGCTTGCGAGTCGCCCCCAAAGCGCCGCTGCCAGAGCGCGTAGCTGAGAACCGCGACGGTTTGCGCGCTGCCTTTGGAATCTTCTTGTTCGGCGAAGACACGTCCGGCAACCGGAGCGAGACCGAGCACCGGAAAGTAACTCGCCGATACCAGTTCAGATTCCAAACGCTCAGGTTCGTCCGTACCGGTCAGACTGAAACTCGCCTGATTACATGCCGCGACGGACGCAAAAGTGTGGCTGTTGTCGCGCAAGACTTCGAACCGCGGATAAGACCAGAGTGTGGGCGCTGAGCCTTTATCCGAGGACGGAGCGGTTTGAAACACCTTAACCAGTTGCTCAGGCTGCGCATAAGGCAGCGGACGCAATAGAACCGCGTTGACGACACTGAAGATAGCCGTGTTCGCTCCTATGCCTAGCGCCAGCGTGACGATGGTTATCAACGTGAATGCCGGCTTCCTGGCCATCAGGCGCAAGCCATAACGAATATCCTGAAGAAGCGTGTTCATTAGAACCTCCAGGGTTCGGTTTCCGGTCTCTCGTTTCCGGCCTCTGGTTTCTGGTTTCCGGTCTCTGGTTTCCGGTCTCTGGTTTCCGGTCTCTGGTTTCCGGTCTCTGGTTTCTCGTGATCAATCGGGCCAGAAACCAGAAGAAACGAGAAACCAGAAACCAGAGACCGGAAACCAGAAACTAGAAACTAACGAACATTTACTCGTACCGTAGCGCAACCATTGGATCCACCTTCGCGGCGCGCGTTGCTGGCACGAAACAGGCTCCCAGAGCCACTCCTGTCAAAACCACTGAAACCGCGATGAACGTCAGCGAGTCGGTAGCGGTGACTCCAAAGAGCATGCTCGTCATCAGCCGAGTCAACGCAAGCGCCGCCGCCATTCCTAAAACAACGCCGGCTAGACTCAGAGAAAGTCCCTGGCCGACAACCAGCCTGAGGACGTCGCGGTGGCTGGCGCCCATCGCCAGCCGAATTCCTATCTCGCGCGTCCGCTCGATTACTGAAAATGAGATGACGCCATATAGACCTATCGCCGCTAGCAACAGGGCGGTACCGGCGAAAAGTGTAAGCAGCATCATCGAAAAGCGCCGCCCGGCGACTGACATCGCTATCACCTGATTCATCGTGCGAACGTCGTAGACAGGAAGCTCCTCGTCAACGGCTTTGATCTCGCGTCGCAACGCCGACACCACACTCGCTGTGTCGGCGGAAGAGCGGACAACGTAGATCACGTTCGACCGGGCACGCGGTATTTGAAAGATCGGCATGTAAATAGCCGGGCGGGTTTCAGCTTCAAGGGATGACACTTTGACATCGGCAACCACTCCGACAATCGTGAGCCAGGCATCATTCCAACCGCCCCATTTGACACGCTTGCCTATGACATCACCATCGGGCCAAAAGCGGCGCTGCATCGTTTCGTTGACGAGTACAACCGGCGGCGTATTCTCTCGATCCTCATCCGCGAAACTTCTGCCGGCCCGCAACTGAATGCCCAACGCCCGAAAGTAGTCATTGCTCACCCACGCGTTGTAAGCGGTGTTTACTGTCTCGGCCGTGTCGCCTTCGATGAGGAAGCCAATTCCCCGGTCGCCAACCAACGGAAGATTGGTAGTCACACCCGCAGCCTCAACGCCCGGCAATGCAGCTAATCTTTCAAGCAACTCTTTCTGAACCGCCTTGCTCGATTCGGTCTTGCGGTAACGCGCGGTTGGAAGCGCCGTCTGGGCGATTACAGCGCCCTCAGGGTTGAAGCCGGGCGGCACTCGCAACAAACGCATGAAGCTGTTGATCAGTAATCCGGCGCCCACCAGGAGCACAAACGCGGAAGCGGTTTCAAAGACCACCAGCAACCCGCGCAAGCGTTTGCCCTCGCCTCCCTGAGTTCCCCGTCCGACCGCGTCCTTGAGTACGCGGTTGAGATCGAGCCGTGCACTTTGAAGCGCCGGCGCCAAGCCGAACAGCACACCAGTTGTCAAAGACACCGCCAGCGTGAAGCCGAGCACCAGCGGATCAAGGTTGATCTCCTGCAGCCGCGGCACGTCTTTTGAACCAAACTTTGCGACCAGTTCCAACATCCAGATCGCCAGCAGCAATCCACAACCGCCGCCCAGAAGTGACAGCAAAACACTTTCAGTCAGCAACTGGCGAACGATGCGCCACGAGCCCGCTCCTAACGCGCTGCGAATCGCTATTTCTTTCCGGCGAGAGACTGCCCGAGCCAGCAGCAAGTTAGCGACGTTTGCACAGGCGATCAGCAAAACCAGACTGACCGCGCCGAACAGGATCAGCAGAAACAGGCGCACCTTTTTCACCACGTCCTGCTTCAAGCCAACCACCGACGCGTTGATTTGAACGTCGCCGTAGATATCCGGGTGCTGCTGTTGAAACCGCGCTGCGACCTCTTCGATATCCGTCTGTGCGGCCGCGAGTGAGATGCCCGGCTTTAAGCGCCCAATGACTCCATATTGAAGATCACTGGCGCGTATTTTCTTTTCCTGGTCCGTGAGCGCGAGCGGCACCCACAGTTCCGGCGGCCTCATAAAGGTTCCGCCGTTGTAAGGAAACTCGAAACGCGGCGGCATCACGCCGACCACTTCGAAAGTCTTGCCGTCGAGCTCGACGACTTTGCCAATGGCCTCGGCGTCAGCACCGAAGTGACTCTGCCAGAGTCCGTAGCTGAGAATCACAACTCCGTTGTTGCCAATCTGGTCTTCGGTTTGTGAGAAGTCGCGGCCGCGCACCGGTTCAACGCCGAGAAGCGGGAAGAGGCTTGCCGAGACACGAGCGGCCTGTACCCGCAGTGGCTCGCCCCGGCCCGTCAGGTTTAGGCTCAGATCGGTGAAACATGCGACGCCGGAAAACGCCTTGCTGCCTTCCTGATAATCCAAAAACTCGGCGGGCGAACACGCCAGCTCGTTCCACCCTAGTTTGGGCAAGCTCTCCCTCACCAGCGCAAGGTTACCAGGGTCTTTGTAAGGGAGCGGGCGCACGAGCACAGAATTAACGACGCTGAAGACAGCCGTGTTAGCTCCGATGCCGAGCGCGAGCGTAAGCACAGCCACCGCGGTGAAGCCGGGTTTCTTCAGCAACACGCGACCGCCGTAGCGCAGGTCTTGCCAAATAGTTTCCATCGCCAGTCCATTTGTGGTTTCAGGTTTTTGGTTTCAGGTTTCTGGTTTTTGGTGGGCCAGTCTTGAGAGTCCGACAGAATCAGGATCCGAAACCAGAAACCTGAAACCAGAAACTATTCGTATCTCAACGCAACCATCGGGTCGACTTTCGTTGCGCGGCGCGCCGGGATCCAACAGGCCAGCAAAGCTATGAGCGTGAGCAACAACGCGATCACTGCAAAGGTCAACGGATCATTAGCGCTCAACCCGAATAGCAAATTCGTCATCAACCGGGTTAGCGCCCACGCCACCGCGATACCTATAACAATACCCAGCGCCGTTAAGACCATGCCCTGCCCGACGAACAGCCTCAGCACATCTGAGGCTTCCGCGCCCAGCGCCATGCGAATGCCAATCTCCTGCGTGCGCTGGGAAACGGTGTAAGAGATCACACCGTAGATCCCGGTCAAGGTCAGAATCAATCCAATCGCTCCGAACAACGCAAAAAGAAAGGTGTAGAACCGCGTCTCAGCGACGGTGTTGGAGATGGCCTGCGTCAGCGGCTCGACGCCCGAGACCGGCACCGTTCTATCGCCCGACTGGATCTCCCGGGTGAACGTCTTCATTAGCGACGATGGGTCTTGCGTGGTGCGAACAAAGAAATTGCCCCAGTCCCAACTGTTCTGCTGATAAGGCAAATAGAGTTCGGGCGTCGCCGCCTTGGTCAGGTTGGAGTGATGCACATCACCGACTATGCCGACAATCTCATATTGTTCGGGATCGCCATCGTTCTGATTCGCTCCGACGTGCGAGATGAGTTTGCCGAGGGGTTCTTCATTCTGGAAGTAGCGAGCCGCCAGCGCTTCGTTGATGATGGCAACGCCAACACTACTGCGCTGGTCCTGATCCGTAAAATAGCGGCCCTTCCGAAGAGGAATCTTGATTGCCTCAAAGTATTGCGAGGTAACACTGCGGTTATTGGCCTGTGGCTCCTGACCGAGTTCAGGCTTGGGGCGGCCCTCAATTCTGAAGTCGCTTCCAACATTACCGCCGCTGAAAGGCATCGGCGCCACGAAAGCGGCGCTCTCGACGCCGGGTAACGCCTTGAGTCGCTCGAGCGTTTGACTGATGTAGCGGACTCGTTCCTCATGCTGCTCATAGGCGGCCCGCGTCAAACTGATCCTCCCCGTCAGCACATTCCTGGGATCGAAACCTGGATTCACATTCACCAGTATCGCAAAGCTGCGAATCATCAAACCCGCGCCGATCAGCAGAACCAACCCCAGCGCGACTTCCGTCACCACCAGCGAGTCACGCCACAGTCGTAGTGACCTGCCGCTCGTCACGCTTTTCGCTCCCGCTTTCAAAACCTGGCTTATGTCGGGGCGCGACGCCTTCAAGACTGGCAGCAGGCTGAACAGCATCGCGGTCACCAACGACACCGCCAGCGTAAACACGAGTACCCTGCCGTTGATTTGCACTTCATCCAGCCGCGGGAGTTGATTCGCGCCGTAATATCTGATCGCGCCGAGCCCCCACATCGCAACGAGCAGGCCTGCGCCACCTGAAAACAATGCGAGCCAGAGACTCTCAAGCCAGAGGTGACGAGCAATCCTCCACGTTCCGGCGCCCAGCGCGGCACGCACAGCAAGCTCTTTCTCTCTGGCGGTCGCTCGCACAAGCAGTAAATTCGTCACGTTCGTGCAGGCAATCAGCAGAATGAAACACACGGCTCCCAATAACACCCACAGTGCGCGGCGCACATCGCGGCCCACAATCTGCTCATTCACGCTCACGAGGTAAGCGCCGGCGTTTCGGTTGTATTGCGGATATTGCTGCTCCAGACTGTCGGCGATGTTGGTCAACTCGGCTTGCGCCTGTGTGAAGCTCACTCCAGACTTCAAACGGCCGACTGCCTTTAGAACCTGCGCCCCGCGCTCAATCAGGTTTGAACCCTCGCCTGCGATGGTGGTCAAGAGTTCCACCTCTTTGCCAACCAGCGGAAACTCGAAGTCCGGTGGCAGAACGCCGATGATCGTGAACGGCCTGCCATTCAAACTTACCTGCTGCCCCAGCGCCGCCTCATTCCCGCCGAATCGGTTTTGCCAAAATGAATGGCTAAGAATGACGACGGGTTGTGCGCCGCGCCGCTCTTCTTCAGGTTGAAAATCGCGCCCGCGGACCAACTGGACACGGATCAGTGAGAGGAAGTTTGCAGTGACCCGCATGCCTTGAATGCGCTCGGCCTGGCCTTCATTGAGGAGAATGAAGCCGTTGGGCTTATAGCCAGCTATCGCTTCAAAACCCTGACTCCGCGCCTGCCAGTCTTGCAGCTCAAGATAAGATACGTATCCTTCGGTGCGCTTATCTTTTGGAGTCCTCCAGATCGCGGCTACTTGTTCAGATTCGGCAATCGACGGAGGGCTCAAAATCAGCGTATTGATAACACTAAAAATCGCGGTGTTCGCGCCAATGCCCAGGGCCAGGGTGACCACAGCTAAACAAGCAAAGCCGGGCCGCCTGAGCAGCGTTCGCAACGCGTATCGCAAGTCTTGCCACAATGTATTCATCACGACTCCAGTTCAGAGTTCAGGGTTCAGGGTTCAAGGTTCAGGGTTCAGGGTTCAGGGTTCAGGGTTCAGACTGAAGAATTCAGTTCACGAACTCTGAACCACGAACCCGGAACCCGGAACCCTTATTCATATCTCAGCGCCACCATCGGATCGACTTTCGTCGCCCGGCGAGCCGGCACGAAACAGGCTCCCAGAGCCACTCCGGCCAGCAATAACGTTGTGACGATGAACGTCAGTGAATCGGTGGCGCTAACTCCGAACAGCAGACTGCTCATCAACCGTGTCAAGACGAATGCCGCTGCCAGGCCGGCGGCGACGCCAATAACTGTCAGCCGCAGGGCCCAGTACAAGATCAGTTTGAGCACATCGCGATCCTGTGCGCCCAACGCCATTCGTATTCCGATCTCATGTGTTCGCTGGCTTACCGCATACGCGCTGACGCCGTAAACACCCATCGTCGCCATCAACAAAGCGACTGCGGCAAAGCTGCCAAGCAGGATCAAATTGAAACGCTGCGCCGCGAGCGAATGGGCGAGAATCTCATCCATCGTCTTGATGTTGAAGACCGGCTGATCTTCGTCAATCGTCCATACCTCGTTGCGCACGGACGCAGCCAACCTCGCCGGGTCATTTGTAGTGCGCACCACCAACGCCATTACCCGCCAGCTATCCTGCATGAACGGAAGATAGGTCTCGGGTTCGATTCTCTCCGTCAAACCACCGTGACGCACATCACCAACGACGCCGACAATCTGGCGCCAGGGCGTATCCTCGGCATCGATCTTGATGCGCTTTCCGATGGGATCTTGGTCCGCGAAGTAACGCTGCGCCAGAGTCTCGTTGATCAACACCACCGGCATCGTATCGCGGCGATCTTCGTCTGCGAACACCCGCCCTTTCAAAATCTTGATGCCCATCGTTTGGAAGTAACCGGAGCTGACGACTCGCTGATTGACCAGCGGCATCTCTGAGATGGAAGCCGCGGCGGGACGGCCTTCTATGTAGATTCCGGTTGCCGCCTGGAAGCCTGTGATCGGCAGCGAATTGACGGTGCCCGCTGACTCAACACCGGGAAGCTGCCCGACGCGCTCGACGAGTTGTTGATTGAACGCGGCGGTCTTATCTTCGCTTGGATAGCGCAGGCGTGGCAAACGAATCCCGGCGGTCAGCAGGTTGTGCGAATTGAATCCCGGATCAACATTCATCAAGAGATTAAAGCTTCGAATCAGCAGGCCTGCGCCGGCCAGCAGCACAAGCGCCAGGGCTACCTCGGCGATCACCAGCAGACTGCGCAGCCGGCCAGAGGCTGCGCTCGCCGATGAGCGTGCAGTCAACTTCAAGCACTCGCTGAGATCTACGCGAGAAGCATGCATCGCCGGGCCTAAACCGAATAGCAGACCAGTCAGCAACGACACTAAGGCAGTAAAAACAAAAAGGCGTAAATCGACGCCGACTTCGCCGAGGCGGGGCAGGTTGCCTGGATTCAAGGCGCGGAGCAGATCAATGCCCCAAAGGGCCAGCAGTAACCCGAGGCCGCCACCGGCAATCGCCAGTAGTAAGTTTTCAATCAGCAACTGCCGCAGTAAATTGCTTCGGCTGGCCCCCAGAGCCGCGCGTACCGCCATCTCTCTACGACGCACCGTGGCTTGCGTCAGCAGCAAGCTGGCGATGTTCGCGCAAGCGATCAGCAAGACGAATCCGACTGCGCCGAGCAGCAGCCACAACGCCGGACGCGCATTGAATACAACCTGGTCGTGAATCGACGACAGAAAAGCGCCCGTTCCGTCGTTGGTCGCCGGGTATTGTTGTTCGAGTCGTCCCGCGATGGCTTCAACCTCAGCGTTTGCCCGCGCGACTGTGGCTTCGGGTTTCAATCGACCGATCACCGCGAGCGAATGACTGTTACGACTCGGCTGCGCGATGACCAGAGGCACCCAGAGATCGCGCGAAGCCGACAGGTTTAGCAAGCCGCGTTTGACCGGCGGCGGGAACTCAAAGCCCTTCGGCATCACGCCGACGATGGAATAGACCTGGCTGTCCAGGTTGATGGTCTTCCCAATCACTTGCGGGTCGGCGCCGAACTTCCGCTGCCATAACCCGTGACTGAGAATCACTACACGGTCGTGGCCCACAATATCTTCATCGCCGAGAAAGTTCCGGCCCAGAGCAGCGTGTGCGCCGAGCAGGTCAAACATGTTCGCGGATATAGCCATGCCTGACACCTGTTCCGCATCGCCCGCGCCCGTCAAACTGTAATCTTCCTTATCAAGATAAGCTGAAGCCATCTCCTCGAAGCTCTGGCTCTGCGCCCTGATGTCCGTAAAGTCGAGCGACGTGACCGGCACCTGCGGCCATCCTTCTTTGAGGAAGGTTTGCCAGAGCATGACCAGACGCTCGGAATCACGATACGACAGTGGCCGCAACAGCACCGAGTTGACGACGCTGAAGATCGTTGTGTTGGCGCCGATCCCCAGCGCCACCGTCAACGCGGCAATCAACGTGAAGGCGCGCCGCTTCAGCAGCATCCGCACGCCGTAGCGAAGGTCTTGAATGAAAGTGTTCATTGTTAGTCCTCGTTCGGAGTTTAGAGCTCAGGGTTCAGGGTTTGAGAATTCAGTCCTCGAACCCTGAACCACGAACCCTAAGCCACAAACCCGTAACCCGGAACCCTTATTCATATCTCAGCGCCACCATCGGATCGACTTTGGTCGCCCGGCGAGCCGGCACAAAACAGGCTCCCAGAGCCACTCCTGCGATGATCAGCGCAATCATTGCAAACGTCAGCGGGTCTTTAGCGCCAATGCCGAACAGAAGGCTCGCCATCACGCGAGTCGCCAGTAAGGCGGCGACCAGACCGATGCCGATGCCCATACCCGCCACGGTCATGCCTTGCCGGACGACCAACCGAAGCACGTTTGTTGAACGCGCGCCCAATGCCATGCGAATGCCAATTTCGTGCGTTCGTTGCGCAACTGAATAGCTCATCACCCCATACAACCCGATGGTTGTGAGCGCCAGAGCCAGGCCTGCGAAGATTGCCAGCAAGACCGCGAACAGTCGGGGCTGTGCGACCGCCGCCGAAAGGTAATCGTCCATGGTGCGGATGTTGTAAAGCGGCAGGTCCTTGTCAAGCTCGCGCACTTGATCGCGTACAGCACCCACAATCCCGTGCGGATCTCCGGTCGTCTTCACCGTCAGCACCATCGAATCGAGCGGCACCTGGGACTCGGGCACGTAATACTCCGGTCCGAAATCCTTGTTCAGACCTCTGTACTTGACATTGCTGACGATGCCGATGATCTCGCGCCAGGCGGGGCTCTTACCGGTTTCAACCGAGATGCTCGGTTTGATGCGCTTGCCGATCGCGTCTTCGCCCGGAAAAAACCGGTCGGCGAAGGCCTCATTGATCACGATCACGTCGGGCCCTTTGTTGTCATCGTGCTCGTTGAAGTCGCGGCCCTTGATGATTCGCATTCCAACCGTGCGAAAGAAGTCGACGCTTACCGACCGGTAAGACGACGACGGATGGTCGCCGCGCGGAAGCGGCCGTCCCTCCGTCTCGAACGAGAGCGACATGCCCTGGTTGGTGAGCGGAAGAGGATAAACCGCGCTCGCGGCAACTACGCCCGGAAGTGTAGTAAGCCTCGTCTGCAACTGGCGGTAAAACTCGCGCTGTTGCGCGATAGAATATCTTACGTCCGGCAAGCCGACCTCGAGAGCGATGACGTTGTGCGTATTGATACCCGAGTCGACACTCTGCAAACGCCACAGGCTTTGAATGAGCAAGCCGGCGCCGGTCAGCAGCACCACTGCGATAGCGACTTCGGCGGTGACGAGCGCGCTTCGCAGGCGATTGCGTCGCGCGCCATCGCTTCCGCCTCGACCGCCTTCCTTCAACGCTTCGTTCAAATCGGTTTTCGAAGAATGAATTGCGGGAGCTATGCCGAACAGCAACCCGGTGAGCAGAGACACCAGGAGCGTAAAGCCCAGCACTCGCATATCTAGACCGATACCGGCCGAACGCGGCAATTGATCGCCGCTGACCGCAACCAGCAGGTCCGTTCCCCAGAGAGCGATCAGCAATCCAACTGCCCCACCGGCGAACGACAGCACGAAGCTTTCGGTCAGCAACTGACGGATAACACGCACGCGACTTGCGCCGAGAGCCGCGCGAATCGCCATCTCCCTGTGCCGAGTTGTGGCCCGCGCAAGCAAAAGACTGGCAACGTTAGTGCACGCAATCAGCAGCACGCACCCGACCGCGCCCATCAGGATCAGTAATGCCGGACGAACGTCACCAACCAGGTCGTCGCTTGTGGGACTGACGGCGACGCCCATGGTGGTATTTGTGTCCGGATATTTCTCACTGAGCAGCGCTCCTATCGCTTCCATGTCGGCGCGAGCTTCTTGCAAATTAACACCAGGCTTTAGCCGGCCGATGACGTGAAGAAAATGCGCGCCGCGCTGCTCGGCAATGCTCTCTTCGCCGACCGCAGTCAAAGCGTAAGCGAACGTCGTCCATAACTCGACCGGATCACTCTGCACCGGAAACTGAAAGCCTTCGGGCATGACCCCGATCACGGCGTAGCTCTTGCTGTTGAGTGTGATGTTGCTGCCGATAATTCCCGGATCGGCATTGTAATGTCGCTTCCATAGTCGGTGACTGAGAATTACGGTGAGCGGTGCGCCGTTTCTGTCGTCGTCGGCAGAGAACGTGCGTCCAATAGCGGCTTGCATATTGAGCAGCGGAAAGAGGTCTGACGAAACTACAAGGCCTCCAAGGCGAGACGGATCTTCCCCGCCGGTCAGGGTGAAATCCTGCTCGGTATACGCGGCCAGGTGCTTGAAGACGTTGTTTTGACCGCGCCAGTCGGCGAAGTCCGGATAAGAGGCGACCATCTTGCTGATGCCGCGTTGAGGCCTGGTCGTCCAGACATTCACGAGACGCTCGGGCTCAGCGAACGGCAGTGGGCGGAGCAGCACTGCGTTAACCACGCTGAACACTGCGGTGTTTGCGCCGATCCCTAAAGCCAATGCGATTATGGCAACCGCAGTGAAGCCCGGCCGTTTCGACAGCATTCGAATTCCGTAGCGCATGTCTCTCAAAAATGTTTCCATCATTTTCTCCAAGTTCGAGTTCAGAGTTCAGTGGTGAACCCTGAACGCGGAACCCGAAAGCCGGACTCTATTCGTATCTGAGCGCGATCATCGGATCGACGCCGAGCGCCCGGCGGGCCGGCAGCCAGGACGCAAAAAACGCGATTGCAGCTCTTGGGAATTGCCGATTGGCGATTCATACTCAGCGCAAAGACGCAAAGGATCGCAAAGGTCGCAAAGTTGTCAATCGGCAATTGGCGATCGGCAATCTCCTCATTCATATCGCAGAGCTTCCATTGGATCGGTTCGCGATGCTCGTCGAGCTGGCACCAAACAGGCCACCAGAGCCACTCCTGTCAGAAACAGCGCAACGACGGCGAAGGTCGGCGCATCAGTTGCGCTCACGCCGAACAACAAACTGGACAGATAGCGTGTCAGCAGTACCGATGCCAGCAGGCCGAGAGCAATGCCGATCACGGTCAAACGCAGGCCTTGCTTCATAACCATTCTCAAGACATTTCCCGCCTGTGCGCCCAGGGCCATCCGAATGCCGATTTCGTGAGTCCGCTGCGACACCGTGTACGCCATCACACCGTAGATTCCCGAGGCCGATAGAAGCAGCGCGATGCCGCCGAAGATTCCGAGCAGGATGAGATTGAAACGCGGCTGCATGACCGCATCGCTGACAACGTTCTCCATCGTGCGGATGTCAGAGACCGGTTGTGCCTTGTCAACATCGTGCACCGCCTGGCGGACGGCTGCAGTCAGCGCGGTCGGCTCGCCTCCGAACTCGTTGGTCGTTCGGATGACGAAGGACATCGTGCTGAAAGCATCCTGCCACGCTGCGGTGTAAACCTCGGGCATGGCTGCTTCCTGCAGTTCCAGGCTGCGAACATTGGAGACGACGCCGATAATCTCAAACCAGATTGGCTGGCCATTGCTGCCGGTACCGCCGAAGTTTATGCGTTTACCAACCGGGTTCTCACCCGCGAAATCGGCATCGGCCGTCGCCTGATTGATCAGCGCGACGTTCGGCGCCGAAAGATTATCCCGGTTCTCGAAAGCACGGCCGTTCATTATGGGAATATTCAACGCGCGGAAATAATCAGGACTGACATTGCGGTAATTCGCTGTTGGCCACTGATCAATCGGCAGCGGCTGGCGGCCTTCGATTCGAAAGCCAAAAGTCGGTCCTTTGTACAGCGGCAGCGTATTGATCATTCCAACAGTTTCGACGCCGGCTATCGCTTGGATACGCTCTTCGACTTGTTTATAGAAGGCGATGTACTGAGGATCATCATGATAGTTCGTCCCCGAAGGATTCACCTTCATGGTCAGCACCTGTTGCGGGTTGAATCCGGTGTTGACCGCCTGAAGCTCGAGGAAGCTGCGAAACAGCAGCCCCGCGCCGACCAGTAGCACCAGCGACAGCGCGACTTCGGTGACGACGAACAGACTGCGCAACCGATTGCGAACACCGCCGATGGCGCCGCGCGAGTTCTCCTTCAGCGCTTCATTAACGTCGTTCCTTGAAACTTGCCAGGCGGGAGCGAAGCCGAAGACTACTCCGGTAATCAACGATACAAGGATCGTGAAGCCGAAGACTGAGAAGTCCAAATTGATGTCTTCGAGCCGCGGGAAATCCTTTGGCAGTAGCCGCGTCAATAGATCGACGCCCCACAACCCCAGCAACAACCCGAAGCCCCCGCCGATCAGCGCAAGCAACAGGCTTTCAGTAAGCAATTGCCGAACGATGCGCAGACGCGTTGCGCCAAGCGCATTGCGTATAGCGATCTCTTTCTGCCTCGACGTGGCGCGCACCAGCATCAGGTTCGCAACGTTTGCACAGGCGATCAGCAACACAAACCCGACTGCCCCCAGCAACAGCCATAGTACCTTGCTCGTATCGCCGACCAGATACGTGTGCAGCGTAACCACGCGGTCAAACCGATTGTTGTTTGCTTCGGGATACTGCTCGCGCAAGCGCGCCGTGATGGTTTCCATTTCGGCTTTGGCTTGTTCAAGCGAAACGCCCGGCTTGAGCAGCGCTGCGGTGCTCAAGAACCCAAATCCCCGGGCGCGCTCGACATTCATCGTCGCGCTGAGCATCGGAACGAGGTTGAAGGGCGGCACCCAGACATCGGTCTTGTCGGGATACTGAAACCCGGCTGGAGCAACTCCGGCGACAGTGTAGCTCTTGCCATCGAGCGTGATTGCCTTGCCGACCATCTCGGCCTCGCCGCTGAAACGCCGTTGCCACAAGCCGTGACTGATGACGACGATCGCGGGGTGACCCGCTTGCTCGTCTTCGGGGATGAACAAGCGCCCGCGCGCCGCCTGCACGCCAAACACATCGAAGAAATTGGCGGAAGTCATCGCCAGGTTGAGGCGTTCTGATTCGTCGGCGACGGCGAGGTTCGCGGTGCGTGTGAATATGGCTGCCAGATGTTCGAAGACGGAATTTTGATTGCGCCAGTCGACGAAATTTGCCGGCGTAACCTGAGTGCGTTTGCTCTCGCGGCTGATCTCCTCGATCACAACGATGCGTCCGGCATCCCGGTATGGCAAGGGTCGAAGTAGCACCGCATTCACGACGCTGAAGATTGCGGTGTTCGCGCCAATACCGAGCACCAATGTAATAACGGCCACCAGAGTGAAGCCGGGGTGCTTCATTAACATTCGCGCGCCGTAGCGCAGGTCATTCCACAATGTGTTCATCACACCTCCAGAAACAGGTTCAGGGTTCAGGTTCGAACCCTGAACCACGAACCCTGAACGCGGAACGTTATTCGTATCGGGAATTCAATCCCAATCGACAATTGGAAATCAGATCATTCATCTCGCAAGGCCACCATCGGATCGACGCGGCTGGCTCTCCGAGCGGGTAAATAAGAGGCCAGCACCGCCGCTCCGAGCAGCACGATGGCGACACCGCTGACAGCACCCGCGTCGAGCGCGCCGACGCCGTACAAAGTAGTTTGCATTGCACGGCCTACGAGGTACGCGCCTCCCATGCCGAGGACGAGCCCGGTGAGAGCAAGCCACACTCCCTCGCGTAAGACCAGGCCCAGGATTTGCCTGCCGCCGGCGCCTAAAGCCATGCGTATGCCAAACTCATGCGTGCGCTGCGCTACAGCGAAAGCCATCACCCCATAGATGCCTATTCCGGCGAGCAACAGCGCCAGCGCCGCAAAGCTGCCATAGAGCACCATGCCAAAGCGGTCGAACGCGAGCGATTCGCTCAATATCTGCTCCATCGTCTTGACGCCGGCCAGGGGCACGTCGGGATCAATCGAGTTGATAGCCGCAGCGATGCTTTGCGTTACACGCTCCGGGTCACCCGCCGTCCGTACGGCCATCGATGCGCGCGGCCAGGGGCTTTGCCAAAATGGAATATAAATCATAGGAAAGTCGCGACCGCGCAGCCCCTCGCCACCTCGTGTGTTATGAAAAACGCCGACGATCTGCCATTCGACCTCCGGACCACTTTGCTCGCTGCCTGGGATCAACTCGTTTAACAGGATGCGCTGCGTAAACGGGTCGGCATCGGAGAGATATTGATTGGCGAATGTTTCATTCACCATCGCCACTCGGGTGCCGCCGGCCGCGTCTTGTTCGGAGAACTGGCGTCCCTGGATTAAACGGATGCCGAAGGTCTCAAAGTATCCGGGAGTGACCATCTGAACCCCTGCGTTCTGCCGTGTTGCCGGGTCTTCCGGCCGCCCGCCGACAATCCGAAAGGCAGTGCCGAATCCTGTCCCGCGCAACGGCATGCCGGTAGTTACGGTCGCCTGTTCGACGCCAGGAACCGATTCGATCTTTTCGAGCAGTTGCCGGTAATACGGGCTGATGCGTTCGGCTTGCGTGAAGCGGCCCAGTGGCAGGGGCAGGTAAAACGTGAGGACGTGATCGGTACGAACGCCGAGGTCGACCCTGGTCAGATTCCAGAAGCTGCGCAGCGCCAATCCGCCGCCGGCAAGCAAGGTCAACGCTAATGCAAACTCGACGATCACCAGCGCCCGCCGCATCCCTCGCCCGCCGGCGCCAGCGCCGGTCCGTCCCCCTTGCTTGAGCACTTCGTTGAGATCGAACCGGCTCGCTTGCCAGGCGGGCGCGGAACCGAAGAGCAATCCCGCAAGCATCGTCACAAAGAGCGTAAACGTCAGGACCGGAATGCTGATCCTGATGTCGGCCTCCGAAGGCAGCATTTGAAATGGCATGATGGCTACAATGCCTTCGATTATTAACCCGGCGAGATAAATTCCAAGTGCGCCGCCCATTATCGCGAGGACAAGGCTCTCGGTTAGGAACTGGCCGAACAGTTGCGCTCGCGTCGCTCCCAGGGCTGCTCGGATTGCAACCTCGCGCTGCCGAGTAGTGCCGCGCGCCAGCAGCAGGTTGGCGATGTTGACACAGCTAATCAAGAGCAGGAAACCGACCGAGCCCATCAGCAGCCATAGGTTCTTGATCGTCTTCTCGGGTATGAAATCGTTCTGCAGAGGTTCAACGCTAGCGCTCCAATCTGCGTTCGACTGCGGGAATTCCTCGGCGAGTTGCCGGGTAATAGCCTGCATTTCCGTGTTCGCCTTTGCGATCGAAACCTCAGGTTTCAGCCGCCCCATGACCAGAACCCAGTGGGACTGATGATTGATCTGCTCCGGCCGGAAGGCCAGCGGCACCCACATCTGGGACGGCGTTCGGTCATATGTGCCGGGCGAGGCGACGCCGATGACCGTGTAAGGCTCCCCGTTCATGCGGATCTGTCTGCCGATGATATCGCGGTCGGCGCCAAAGTGCTGGCTCCATATGCGGTGGCTCATGATCACCACGTGATCTTTACCCAACTGCCCCTCTTCCGGGAGAAACCCGCGACCCAGCCACATCGGGATGCCGGTCATGCGGAAAAAGTCCGGCGTCATCGTGGCGGCCTGGATTTGCTCAGGACGGTCCGCCGTAGCCACATTGAAGGTGGACCCGCTCCACGCTTCCAGGTACTGGAAAGATGTGCTGCGTCGCTTCCACTCCAGGTAGTCGCCTACAGAAACCGAGATGCGCCCCTGCCTGACCTGGGACCACACCATCACCAACTGGTCGGGATTGGGATATGGCATGGGCTCAAACAACGTGGCATAGACCACACTGAAGATGGCCGTGGTCGCGCCAATGCCGAGGGCCAGCGTCAGTACGGCGACAAATGTGAAGCTCGGCTTTTTGAGCAATATGCGCGCGCTGTAGCGCAGGTTTTGCCACAATGTGTTCATCACACCCCCCAGAAACAGGTTCTGAGTTCAGAGTTCAGAGTTCAGCGTTCGGCGTTCAGAGTTTAGCGTTTAGGTTCGAACCCCGAACTACGAACCCTGAACCCGGAACTTTATTCGTACCGAAGCGCCACCATCGGATCGACCTTCGTCGCGCGGCGCGCTGGCACGAAACAAGCTCCCAGGGCCACTCCTGTAAGCACCAGCGCGATGGCAATGAAGACTCCCGGATCGGTTGTGCTGACCCTGAACAACAACGTGGTCAACAGGCGCGTCAAGGCAAATGAAGCGGCCAGACCGATGCCAACGCCAATGATGGCGAGCGTCATGCCCTGGCCAATGACCATGCGCATGACGGTGCGGCTCTCCGCGCCCAAAGCCATGCGGATGCCGATCTCGCGCGTCCGCTGCGTGACCGCATATGAAATGACGCCATAGAGGCCGACGGCTGCCAGCAGCGCGGCCAGGACTGCGAACCCGGCCAGCAGCAGCGTCGTGAACCGTTGTGGCGTCACCATATCGGAAACGGTGGCCTCAAGTGCTTTGAACGAATGAATCGGCTGGTCTTTGTCGATTGCCGCAAGCTCGGCGCGAATTGGCGCGGCCAGCCTCATCGGATCACCCGAATGCGCTCGCACCACCACCGACATTGACCCCCAATTCTCCTGCAAGTAAGAGAAGTACATGTGCGGGAATGGCTCGCGGCTGAGTGTGAAATACTTCGCCCCTCCAACCACGCCGACGATCTCACGAGACGCATTCCCCTCTCCGCGGCTGAATTCGCCGTTGATGTGTTTACCGATTGGATCTTCGCCGGGGAAATAGCGCTGAGCGAACGATTCGTCGACGATCACCACCGGTGGCGCACCTTTCACGTCGCGGTCAGTTAAGAATCGTCCGGCGCGCAAGGGGATTCCCATCGCGCGAAAGTAATCGGGACTCACTTGATTGATTGACGCGTGTTGTTTCTGCTCGGGAGGAAGCGGCGGATGTTCGTCAATGCTAAATGGGAACGACGCATTCAGGCTGTTGATGATCCCTACGTCACTCACGCCGGGAATCGCCTGGATCCGTTCGAGCAATTCCTTATAAAAGGCGCTAACCGCCGCGAGGGCGTCGTACCGCGTGCCAGATGGATCTACCTTCGCGGTTAGAACGCCCACCGGTTCATACCCCAGGTTAACCCGCGAGAGCCGCCAGAAACTCTTGATCATTAGCCCGCCACCTACAAGCAGCACCATGGCCAACGCGACCTCAGCCACGACCAGCACTGAACGCAGACGGTTGCGGGACCCAATAGTTCTGCCGCCTTCTTTCAAGGCGTCATTGAGATCGATTCTTGAAAGCTGGAGCGCCGGACCGAAACCAAACAGGATGCTCGTCAAGAGCGAAAGCGCCAGCGTGAAGCCCAGCGCTGTCGTGTCGATATGCAACAACGCGACCCGCGAGTTCGCCTGCCTCAGATAGTCAGGCAAACCGCTTGCAATGAACCTGGTGGTCCAGCTCGCCACCAGTAATCCAGCGGCGCTGCCAACCAATGACAGAACCAGGCTTTCAGCCAGCAACTGGCGCACGACGCGCCAGCGGCCTGCGCCGAGCGCCGAGCGAATCGCCAGCTCGCGCCGCCTGACGCTGCCGCGCGCAAGCAACAGATTGGCGATGTTGACGCAGGCAATCAGCAGCACGAATCCGACTGCGCTCGACAGCAGCAACAGCATCGGACGCACCTCGTCTGTCAGCATCGCCTGAGGAAGACCGAGTCGCGTGCGCACCTCCGAGTTAGGTTTCTTGAGAAACTCGCGCGAAATTGCGTCGACTTCTGCGCCGGCCTGCTCATTCGTCACGCCGGGTCTGCGACGAGCCAGCAACTCGAGGTAGCCGGCGGGATCGCGCTCATCGGCAGCCGTGAATGCCAGCGGCGACCACACATCAGTTTTCGCGAACAATCGGAAATCAGCGGGCATCACGCCGATCACGGTGTAGGATTCGCCGTTCAGCGTAAGCGACCGTCCAATCAACCGATCGTCCGCGCTGAATCGCTCCTGCCAGAGTTCATGGCTCAGCACGACGACATGGTTTGCGCCTGGACGGTCTTCTTCACTGAAGAATGCGCGGCCCTGCGCGGCGGCAACGCCGAGCATCGGGAAAAGATTCGCCGACACTTGATACCCTTGCAGCCGCTCCGGATCGCCTGCGCCGGTGAGATTCACAGGCCAGCCCTTATTGCTGAGCGCCGCCACATCGGTAAACACCGTGTTGCGGCTCTTCAAGTCCAGGTAAGCCTCCGGCGAAAAGGGCCATCTCGATTCACCCCCCTGCGAGTTGTAAATCGAAACCAGCTCGTCGGCTTTCGGATAAGGCAGCGGCCGCAATAAGACCGCGTTGACGACGCTGAAGATGGCCGTGTTGGCGCCAATACCTAATGCGAGGGTCAGCACCGCGACCGCCGTGAAGCTGGGATTCTTCCACAGCATCCGCACTCCATAACGCAGGTCCTTTAGCATCTCGTCCTCCCCTTCAATTTCCGATTGGCGATTGCCGATTTCTAAATACTCAGCGCAAAAACGCAAAGGTCCGCAAAGGTCGCAAAGTCTTCATTCGGCAATCGGCAATCGCGAATCACTTCATTCATATCTCAGCGCGACCATCGGATCTACCTTCGTCGCGCGGCGTGCCGGCACGAAACAGGCTCCCAGAGCCACTCCTGCCAGTAGAAGCGGTACGGCTGCCAAAATGAACGGATCGGTGGACGTTACGCCAAACAGCAATCCTGACATCACGCGGGTCAGCGCAAGGGATCCGATAACGCCGATAGCGGAACCGGTCCCGATGAGCACTGTTCCCTGGCCAATGACGAGCTTCAACACGTCACGCCGGCTCGCCCCCAGCGCCATCCGAATCCCCACCTCGCGAGTCCTCTGAGTAACGACATAAGCCATCACGCCGTAGATGCCGATAACCGTGAGCAGCAGCGCCAGCGAAGCAAAGGCCGCCAGGAGCAGCGTATTGAATCGGCGAGGTGCGGTCACTCCGGCGAGTAGCTGTTCCATCGTCGTTACGCTGTAGATGGGTTGCTCGGGATCAAGCTCCTGTACTTTGTTTCTCACCGGCGCGACCAGGCTTAGTGGCTCCGCGTCAGCCCGTATTGCGACAAACATCGCGGGCACGTTCCAGTTCGGCAGGAGCGGCTGAAGATAAGGCACATACATTTCAGGCGGCGTCTCGGCCTCGGGCCCGCCGTGCTTCACGTCCCTGACGAGACCGGCAATGGTCAGCCAGGGAAACGGCGACGATACGTCTCCGAGCTTGAGGCGTTTGCCGAGCGGATCTTCATTCGGAAAGAAGAGGCGCGCCAGAGTCTCGTTTATGATCGCCACGCGCGGAGCATCTTCGCGGTCGCGCTCGTCGAAGAAGCGTCCTTCGCGAAGCTGTATTCCGAGGGTGCGAAAATAATGCGGGCTGGCCATGCGAAACTCGAGATTGAGTTTCGGTTCGGGCTGCCCTTCAATCGAGAAGTTTCTTCGATTGCCGGTGCCGCTTAGCGGCAGAAAGTTGACGGCCCCAACATCGCGCACGCCAGGCAGCAATTCGATTTTGCTGAGCAGTTGCTCGAAAAACGCTCGTTGCCGCGGCGGCTCCGAGTACTTCGATTGCGGCAGCGCCAGGCGCATCGTTAAGACATTTTCGGGATTGAACCCCGGTTCGACGTGCTGCAAGCGATAAAGGCTCTTGAGCATTAACCCCGAGCCGACAAGCAGCACTGAGGCCATCGCAATCTCACCGGCGACTAATGCCCCACGCAGCCGCCGGCTACGACGATTCTCGGTGCTCTTGCCGCTCTCTTTGAGCGATTCATTGAGATTGAGTTGGGAGGCTTGCCACGCCGGCGCAACACCGAAGAGCAATCCCGTCAGCAGCGAAACAGCAAAAGTGAACCCTAACACTCTAGCATCGATTCTGACCTCAGCCAGGCGCGGTATTTCTACCGGGCTGAGACTTACCAGCCAATCAGTAACCCACACTGCGAGCAATGCGCCGAGGCCGCCGCCGGCGAGCGCCAATAGCCAGCTCTCAGTCAGTAGTTGTCGCATGACACGCCAGCGGCTTGCGCCCAGCGCCGAGCGAATCGCCATCTCGCGCTGTCGCGTCAGGGCTCGCGCCAGCAGCAGGTTCGCCACGTTGGCGCAGGCAATCAGCAACACGCAGCCGACCGCTCCCAACAAAACCAGCAACGCCGGCCGGACATCACCGACGAGATCTTCGCGCAATCCGACGAGCGTTGCGCCCCAGCCGCTATTTTCTTCATAAAGCCCCGGATGCTCCTGCTGCATTCGGTGAGCGATGGCTTCGATCTCAGTTTGCGCTTGGGGCGGAGTCACGCCGGGACCGAGCCGTGCAAGGACGCTCAAGTAATGTGAACCACGCTGATTTTCACTCAGGTCGTCAGCCGTAAAGCTCATCGGTTTCCAGACGTCGGTCGTGGCATCTGGGAATTGAAAGCCAGCGGGCATCACCCCAACTATGGTGTGACTCCGGCCGTTGAGCGTCATACTTTGGCCGATGACATTGGCGTTGCCCGAGAACCGCCGCTGCCACAAACCGTAACTGAGCACGACAACCTGATCATGATCAGGCTGGTCTTCCTCGGGCAGAAAGCCTCGCCCCGAGATCGGCTCGATTTTTAGAAGCGCAAAGATGCCGGGGGAGACGAATGTGCCGGTAATGCGTTCCGGCTCTCCTGTCCCTGTGAGATTGAATCCCAAAGACGCGTAGCAGGCGATGGACGAGAAGACAGAGTTCTGCTCTCTATAGTCGCTGAACTCCGGCGGTGAAGCGCCCAGTTTGTTCAAGCCATGTCCCGGCAACTTGCCCCAGACCATGACGAGTCGATCTGCGTCAGGGTAAGGCAGCGGGCGCAACAACACTCCATTCACGACGCCAAAGATAGCCGTATTCGCGCCGATGCCAAGCGCCAGCGTTATGACTGCAATCAACGTGAAGCCGGGTTTCTTCAATAGTATTCGCACGCCGTAGCGCAAGTCTTGCCACAATGTGTTCATTGCACCCCCATCGGTTTCGGGTTCAGAGTTCGGAGTTCAGAGTTCAGGTTTGAACCCTGAACTACGAACCCTGAACCCGGAACTTATTCGTACCGAAGCGCGATCATCGGATCGACTTTCGCGGCTCGACGCGCGGGTACGAAGCAAGCCAACAAGCCAACCGCCGTCAAACCGATGCCGACCAGAACAAACGTGATAGGGTCGCTGGCCCTCACCTCGAACAACAAACTCGCTATCACGCGAGTGAGCAACAAGGCGCCCGTCAATCCCACGGCAAGTCCAATGGCAGTCACCCTCAGGCCTTCCGCGACGATCATGGACACCACGTCGCGACTCGTGGCGCCAAGCGCCATTCGAATGCCGATTTCGTGCGCTCGCTGCGTGACTGAATAAGTCATGACGCCGTACATGCCGACAACGGCGAGAATCAACGCGACGCCCGCGAAGATTGTCAGCAGCATAGTGATGAAGCGCGCGCGGGCGACAGACTCGGACATCAGTTGCTCCATCGTGTAAACGCTGGCAATCGGTTGATCCTGATCGAGCGCCTGCACTTCGCGCCGCACGGCGGCCACATAGTCGAGCGGGTTGCCGTCGGTGCGAGCCACCAGAGTCATTCCTGAATAAGGCAACTCGGCTTGCGGCCAGTACGACATCGCCCGCACCGCGCCGTCGTAACCTTTGTGTTTGACATCACCGACCACGCCGATGACTTCGCTCGGAGGGGGATCGTTCATCATTTCAATGATGAGCCCCCTGCCTATTGGATCTTCGCCCGGGAACATCTCGCGCGCGAGCGTTTCGTTAATGATGACGACGTGCCTCTTCTCCATTTGTTCGCGCTCGGTGAAGGTCCGGCCTTTGATAAGAGGAATACCCATCGCTTGAAAGTAATCGGAATCGCAGACACGCACGTCAACCACGGGCCACTGCCCGGGAAGTGGCCAGGGCTTGCCTGCGACGGTGAAGCCGGTCGCCGCCCCCGGGCCTGTGAAGGGAAGAAAACTGACGGCGCCGGCAGTGCGCACGCCGTGAATCTGCCGTATACGGGTGAGAGCGTCGCGGAAAAATCTGCCGGTCTGACCTTCTTCGTGATACTTCGCATAAGGCAGCGATACGCGCACGGTCAGCAGGTTTCTGGGATTGAAGCCGGGATTAACCGATTGCAACCGCGCGAAGCTTTTGATCAGCAACCCTGCCCCAATCAACAGCACGAGCGCCATTGCAACTTCGGAAATCACAAACAGATTGCCCAGGTGATGCGAACGTCGCGAACGCCCGCCGCTCAGCACAGCCCTGCCGCCTTCTTTCAAAGTTTCGTTGAGGTTGGTCCTCGAGGCTTCGAGCGCCGGGACAACGCCGAAGACCAGCCCGGTGAGCAGCGATACCAACAGAGTGAAACCGAGCACAGAGAAATTGATTCGAGCCCCGCCGACCGGCAGCAGTTCCTTCGGACCGAGCGCAAAAAGTGCGTCTACGCCCCACATCGCCAGCAACAGACCGGCTGCGCCGCCGACGATTCCAAGCGCCGTGCTCTCGACGAGCAGCTGGCGAATCAGCCGTCCGCGGTTCGCGCCGACTGCCAGGCGAATCGCCATTTCTTTCTTCCTTGATATAGCCCGGGCCAACAGCAAATTGGCGACGTTGGCGCATGCAATCAACAACACCAATGCGACTGCGCCCAGCAGAACCAACAAGGGCCGTTGCATGTCGCCGGTGAATTGTTCGCGAAAGGGCACTATGCTGACGCCCCAGCCTGTGTTGAAATCGGGATATTCTCTTTCGAGCGTGCCGGCAATCGAGTCCATCTGGCCTTGCGCCTGTTGCCGCGTGACTCCATCTTTCAATCTCGCGACGCCGGTCGCGTAACGACCACGACGCACCCGGTCATCGTTACCGAACATCATCGGCGCCCAGATCTCGGCGCGATTTCCGGTTAGCGATGCCGTCCTGAAGAACAGTTGGAAATTGGGCGGCATCACTCCTATGACTGTGAACACGTTGGCGTTGAGTTGAACCGGTTTTCCGATGATATCCTTGTCGCCGCCGAATCGGCGTTGCCATAAGCCATAACTCAAAACTACCGAGTCCTGACGCGCAGGTTCGGCATCGCCGGCCTCAAGAGTGCGACCGATCATCGCTTGCGCGCCGAGCACCTCAAACATGTTGAGCGTAACCCGCTGGCCGGGAATCTCTTCGGGATCAGCGACGCCAGACAGGTTAAAGCGCGTGTCGTACAGCGCCGCGATGTCTTCGAAGACATCGCTTTGTTCCTTCCAATCCATGAAGTTCGCGGGCGAGACAGGGTTTTGATGGTTACCTCGGTTGCGGTTGTCTTCCCAGACGGTAACAAGGCGGCTGGCGTCGCGGTAAGGCAGTGGGAGAATCATCACCGCATTGATGACGCTGAAGATCGCGGTGTTCGCGCCGATGCCCAAAGCGACGGTTGTTACAGCTACCGCGGCGAATCCGGGCTTGTGCACCAGCATTCTCAATCCGGATCGCAAGTCATGAATTAAAGTGTTCATCACAAACTCAAACAGGTTCAGGGTTCAGAGTTCAGAGTTCAGAGTTCAGAGTTCGCCGTTCAGGATCAAACCCTGAACTACGAACCCTGAACCCGGAACCTTATTCATACCGTAGCGCCACCATCGGATCTACCTTCTGCACCAGGATTCTCAATCCGGATCGCAAGTCATGAATTAAAGTGTTCATCACAAACTCAAACAGGTTCAGGGTTCAGAGTTCAGAGTTCAGGGTTCGCCGTTCAGAATTAACCCTGAACTACGAACCCTGAACCCGGAACCTTATTCATACCGTAGCGCCACCATCGGATCTACCTTCGTTGCTCGCCGCGCTGGCAGATAACACCCCAGCAACGCGACTGCCATGAGCAGCGCGGCAATCACCGCAAACGTCACTGGGTCTGTCGCGCTCACGCTAAAGAGCAAGCTCGACAGGAAGCGAGTTAAAGCCAAGGCGGCAGCAAAGCCAAGGCTGATGCCGATCAGCGTCAGGGTAGCGCCCTGGCTGATGATCAGTTTGAGCACATCACGGCGTTGCGCGCCCAAAGCGAGGCGAATGCCAATCTCCTGCGTGCGCTGCGCGACCGAGTACGACATGACGCCGTAAATGCCAATGGCAGCGAGCGTGAGAGCGAGCGCGGCGAAAACGATCAGCAGCAACGCGATGAACCGCTCGCGCGCCACCGACTCGTCCACCACGGCCCGCATCGTCTTGATGTCGTAAATCGGCAGATTCGGATCAAGCGCGCGAATTTGTTCACGGACGGCGCTGATGAGCGTCTGCGGATCGGTGACTGCACGGACGACGAGCGTCATATTGTCCTGCGCACGCTGCAAATGTGACTGGTAGATTTCGGGCTCGACCTCCGCGCGCAGGCTGTCCTGCTTTCCGTCGCCGACCACACCGATGATCGATTGCCAGCCATCTTGCTCCGTCGGCTTGCTGAATTTGATTCGCTTACCGATGGGGTCTTCGCCCGGAAAGTAGCGGTGGACAAGCGCGGCATTGACGATGACCACCGGCTGGCTCTTCGCCTGGTCTGACTCGTTGAAAAATCGCCCCTGCACCAGCGGCAGACCTATCGCGCGGAAATAGCCCGGGGTCATCTCTTCGTGGCGCACATCAGGCACATAGTCTTCGGGCGGGCGGCCTTCAATAGTCATATTACTTGTCCACCGATAGCCTTTGAGTGGCAACCTCGACGTCGAACCGACCGCCGTCACGCCGGGCAGACTGCGGATGTGTTGCTCGGCTTGCTCGAAGAAAGCCCGTGTCTGACTGTCCTCTTTGTATCTTGCTTCGGGCAGCGTCAGCCTGAGCGTCAGGATGTTGTTCGGGTCAAAGCCAGGATCAACTTTTTGCAGTCGCAGGAAGCTGCGCACCATCAGTCCGGCTCCGGCGACCAGGACGAGCGCGAGCGCGATTTCCGCGCTGACCAGCGCGCCTCGCACGTGGCGTCCCTGCCCTGATGCTCCCTTCTGCCCACCATCCTTGAGCACGGCAGCAAGCCGTGGCCTGGCGTTTTGTAGCGCGGGCACAAGACCAGTGAGCAGTGTCGTGAGCAAGGTCGCCGCCAGGGTAAAGCCCAGGACGCGCCAATCCAGCCGCGATTCTTCAAGCCGTGGAATGTCGCCTGAGCTAAAAGCCACGAGAGTATCTTTGAACCACAGCGCCAGGACTAATCCTAGTGCGCTGCCCACAACCGCAAGCACCAAACTTTCCGTCAGCAGTTGGCGCACGAGGCGCCATTGCCCGGCGCCTAGCGCTGAGCGAATGGCGATTTCTCGTGCCCGCGCCGTCGCGCGCACAAGCAGCAAATTAGCGACGTTCACGCAAGCGATGAGCAGCACGCAGGCGACTGTCACGAGGAGCACGACGAGCGGCAATTGCACATCGCCCACAATCCACTCCTTGAGCGGGCCGAGGCCGACGCCCATTTGCGTGTTGGTATCGGGGTACTGCGCTTCGAGCCGCGCGGCGATGAGCTTCATCTCGGCGCGCGCTTGCTCCACCGTCACGCCTGACTTGAGTCGGCCAACCGCGCGCAGGAAGTGCGGGCCTCGAAGCTGCGCCATCTGATCGTGGTCCCAGCCCATCGGGAACCAGAAGTCTGCTTCCTTCGATGGAAAGTAGAAATCGGGCGGCATGACTCCGACCACTTCACGGTTCACTCCATTGAGCGTAATTTTCTGTCCGACGATTTTCGGATCACCACCAAAGTGTCGCTGCCACAAGCCGTAGCTGAGCACCATGACCGCCGACTTGCCCTGCCACGTCTCTTCTTCGCGCAGCGTCCGTCCGACAAGCGCGTCCGCGCCGAGAACGGAGAAGATGTTGCCAGTGACCGACAGCCCTTGCAGCCGCTGCGGCTCGCCGCCTGTGTTGAGTTCCAGCCCGGAAAGGTGAGGCCCTTTTTTGTCCGATCCGCTGTAAGCCCCGAACTCGGTGAAGGACTGGCTTTGCTTCTCCCAATCGAAGAGATTCGCGGGCGCCACCGTGACCTGCGTCCAGTTCTTGAGCGGGTTCGTTTCCCAGAACTGCATCAAGCGATCAGGCTCACGGTATGGCAGCGGGTTGAGAAGCACCGCATTGACGACGCTGAAGATCGCAGTGTTCGCGCCGATGCCCAAAGCCACCGTGATTATGGCAACCGCGGCGAACCCGGGCTTGTTCACCAGCATTCTAAATCCGGATCGCAAGTCATGAATCAGTGTGTTCATCAGAAACTCCGAGCTGACATGTAAGGGCGGTCCTCCGTGTGTTACTCATATCTCAGCGCAACCATCGGATCGACCTTTGTCGCGCGGCGTGCTGGCACGAAACAGGCTCCCAGAGCCACTCCTGCCAGTAGCAGCGGTACGATCACAAGAATCAAAGGATCGCTGGACGTTACGCCAAACAGCAGTCCCGACATCAGACGGGTCAATGCAATAGACGCAATTACCCCGATCACCGAGCCAACGCCAACCAGAAGAATTCCCTGCCCTATCACCACCTTCAGCACCTGACCCTGGCTTGCCCCCAGCGCCATCCGAATCCCAACTTCGCGCGTCCGCTGCGCAACCGAATAAGAGGTCACGCCGTAGATGCCGATTACCGCAAGCGTCACCGCGAGCACCCCAAATCCGCCGAGCACCGTCGCCGCGATCCGGGCCGGGAACAGAGACAGCCTCATATGCTCGTTCAAAGTCTTGATGTCAAAAATCGGAAGGCTCGGATCAAGCTTCTGCACTTCGCTTCGGACCGCAGCAATCATCGAGTTCGAGTCGAAGCTTGTGCGCGCGATCAGGATCGTTTGTGGACTGTAGCTCTGGAGCAGTGATGAATAGACGAACGGGCGCGGCTCTTCGGCGATGTTGAAATACTTTCCGTCCTTGGCGACCCCGATGATCTGAAAGAACGGGCCCTGAATGCTTTTAAAGCTGATTCGCTTGCCAATCACGGCGTGGACCGGGTCGGGTCCCGGGAAAAAGCCGCGCGCAAAGGCTTCGTTGACGATCGCAACCTGCGGCGCGTCCTTCTTGTCCTGCTCGCTGAACTCGCGACCTTGCAACAACGGAATGCCCATCGTCTCAAAGTACTTCACGCCGACAGTCGCGACCATTGCGGTGGGCACTTCCGCGCCGCGCATCGGTTCCTGACCTTCGACGAAAATCCAATTGCCGGAGTAGTTCAGGCTCAGCGGTAGGAAATCAGCTAACGAAGCCTCGCGAACTCCGGGCAAGCTGCTGACGCTGTCGACCACCCGGCGCTGGAACTCGCGGCCCCTCGCTTCGTCGTAACCCTGAAGCCCGAGATCAACCGACATCACCAAACCGTTTTCTGTCTGAAAACCCGGACTCACTGCTTGGGCGAGCAGCGCACGCACCACGACGGCCGCCGCCACAAGCAGGACCAGCGACAATGCGATCTGAACTACAATCAGCCCGCTGCGCAAGCGGGAGCGACGATACCCGGCCTGCGCCGCAGTGTCTTTTAGCGATCCGACGAGGTCGGGCTTGCTCGCTTGCAGCGCGGGCATCAGTCCGAAGGCGATCCCCGTCGCAAGCGAGACGAGCAACGAGAAGACCATCACTCGCCAATCCAGGCTGAGCGCGATGGTAAGCGGAAAATCAACGGGCGGTTTGAAAGCTACCACTACTGCGACTATCCAGAAGGCAAGCACCAGGCCGGCGGCCCCTCCGACAACTGAAAGCGCCACGCTTTCAGTCAGCAACTGTCGCACTAATCTCAGGCGATTAGCGCCAAGCGCCAGTCGAATGGCGATTTCCTTGCGGCGCTCGGTCACCCGCGCGAGCAAAAGCCCTGCGAGGTTTGTGCAGGCAATCATGAGCACAAGCGCGACCGCCGCCATCAACACCCACGCGAAGCTAACGACTGCACCCCTGAGAGCCGGAATGATTAAGCCCGGGGGCATCAGGCTGATGGTTCGCCCTTCGTTCGTGTCCGGATATTCCCTTCCGAGTTGTTCGGCCAGCAAGTTGAGCGAGGCCTCGGCCTGTTTGCTGCTAACTCCCGGCTTCAGCCTGCCTACGGCAAAGATATTTCCGGCGCCACGATTCTCGATCCATTGGCTTCCGGGCTCGATCCAATCGACCATCATCATCGGGACCCAGACCTCCGGCGTGTAAATAATCTCGGTCCCGGTAAACCCTTCGGGTGCGATGCCGATTACATTGAAGATGTGACCGTTGAGCGTGATCTCTTTGCCGACCAGCTCCGGATCTGCGCCGAATCGACGCTGCCAGCAGCCGTAGCTGACGACCGCCACCGGGCTCGCGTTTCGCGCCCGATCTTCTTCTGGAGAGAACATGCGGCCCCGAAAGGCGGGCACGCCCAATACGTCGAAATAATTCCCCGACACCTGATAGCCCCAGACCCGCTCGTTGTTCCCTTCGCGACTTACGCTCATCGGCGCGAATCTGTACACAAGCAACCCTGAAAGAACTTCATTGCGATCCCGAAAGTCCAGGTAGTTGGGATACGAGAAAGCGTCAAGGGAATCGTTTTTTCCGACCACCTGAACCGAAAGGACCTTTGCAGGATCGGTGATCGGAAGTGGTCGCAGAAGAACCGCGTTGATGAGACTGAAGATCGCGGCGTTTGCGCCTACGCCGAGAGCGAGCGACAAGACGGCTACGATCGTAAACGCCGGGCTCTTCAACAGACGCCGGAGCCCAAAGCGAAGGTCCTGGAATAAAGTTTCCATCGTTCTCTCCAGGTTCAGAGTTCAGGGTTCAGGGTTCGGGGTTCAGGGTTCGGGGTTCAGGGTTCGTATAATTGAGGCGTCACCCGGAACCACGAACTCTGAACCACGAACCAGGAACCCGGAACCTTATTCGTATCTCAGCGCGATCATCGGATCGACGCGGGTTGCGCGACGCGCCGGAATGTAACTCGCCACAAGCGACACCCCCGCAAGCAGAATTGCGATCAACGTGAATGTCAGCGGATCGGTAGTGCTGACACCGTACAGCAAGGTTCCCATCAAGCGCGTCAAAGCGAAGGCTCCCGCCAGACCGACACCCACGCCTATGCCCGCCAGCCGCAGAGCTTGCCCGACTACCTCCCTGAAGATGTCGCGTGTCTGCGCGCCCAGCGCCATCCGGATGCCGATCTCGTGAGTGCGTTGCGTGACCGAGTAGCTCATCACACCGTAGATGCCGACAGAGGCTAGCACCAGAGCCAGTCCCGCAAACACCACAAGCAGTAACGTAGTGAAGCGCTCGCGCGCCAGGGATTCGTAGAGCACATCACTCATCGTCTTGATGTTGTACGGCGGCAGGTCTTTGTCGAGCGCGCGAATCTCCTCGCGCACTGTGGCGATGAGCGGCCGGGGATCGCCCGCGGTCCGCACGACGAGCGTCATTCCGGAACTGGTTTCCTGCAGTTGTGATTTGTAGGCCTCGGCTCTTGGGTCGGCGCTCAAGCTGTCCTGCTTTTCGTTTCTTACTACGCCGACGATGGTCTCCCAGGGGCCGGGCTCATTTGGCCTGGCAAACTTTACCTGCTTACCGACCGCTTCTTCGTCCGGGAAGCAGCGACGCGCAAAGGCTTCGTTGACTATTATGGTCTGCGCGCCTTTGGCATTATCCGATGAGTCGAAAAACCTGCCGCTCAGCAACTGAATTCCCATTGTACGAAAGTAATCAGGCGTGATCGTCTTGTGACGAATCTCTCTGATGTAGTCCTCGGGCGGGCGTCCCGGAATCGTCATGTCATTGGTGTACCCCGAACCTTTCAGCGCCGGAACGTTGGTCGAGCCTACATCGACGACTCCGGGCAATCCCTTGATACGCTGCTCGGCCTCTTCAAAGAACGTTATAGCTTGACTAACTTCCGGATATCTCGCGCTTGGAAGGTCAATTGTGATCATCAACACATTGTTGGCGTTGAATCCCGGATCAACGTGTTGAAGCCGCAGAAAACTGCGAATCATCAGGCCCGCGCCTATCACCAGAACCAGCGCCAGCGCTACTTCCGCGACCACCAATGTATTGCGCACGCGCCCGCCCTGCGAGCCGCCTTTCTGCCCGCCTTCTTTGAGTGTGGCTACCAGATCGGGCTTCGAGCTTTGCAACGCCGGGACCAGTCCGAATAGGAACGTCGTCAGCAGGGTTATTCCGATCGAGAAACCGAGAACGCGGGCATCGAGGCGGGCCTCGTCCAGTCGCGGAATGTTGCCGGGACTGAACTTCACCAGCAGGTCTTTGCACCAGAGCGCCAGCAATAGACCAAGCCCCCCACCTGCGGTCGCAAGCAATAGGCTCTCGGTCAGCAATTGCTTGACGATGCGGCGGCGCGGCGCTCCAAGCGCCGTGCGAATTGCGACCTCTCGCGTGCGCGTCGCCGCCCGCGCGAGCAACAGATTAGCGACGTTAGCGCAGGCAATTAATAATACAAACGCGACGGCGACTAAAAAGATGATCAACGGCAGACGCGTATCGGAGACGACCCACTCCTTGAGCGGCCCGAGGCCCACGCCCATCTGAGTGTTGGTAACCGGATACTGCTCTTCGAGTTGGCCAGCTATATTGTTCATCTCGGCACGTGCCTGCCCAACGGTGATGCCATCTTTCAACCGGCCAACGGCGCGCAGGAAGTGCGGGCGACGCATCTGGACAATCTGGTTGTAATCCCAGCCCATCGGCAACCACATCTCTACCTCTTTCGACGGAAAGTAAAACTCAGGCGACATCACGCCAATGACTTCGCGGTTTCGGCCGTTGAGCGCAATCGTCTGACCTACGATACTTGGATCAGCGCCGAAGCGCCGCCGCCATAGGCCGTAGCTCAGGACGACCACCATGTTCTTGCCTTGCCAGGTTTCTTCTTCGCGAAGCGTCCGTCCGATCAACGCATCAACGCCCAGAACGGAAAAGAGATTCCCGGTGACGAATAACGCCTGCACGCGATCGGGTTCGCCCGAGCCGGTCAATTGGAGCCCGCTTATGCCGGGGCCTTTCTTGTCCGAGCCGATATACGCGGCGATGTCATCAAAGGACTGATTCTGCTTTTGCCAGTCAAAGAGATTGGCGGGCGCAACCGTCGCTTGCGTCCAGTTCTTCAGCGGGTTTGATTCCCAGAACTGCACCAGCCGATCCGCCGCGCGATAAGGCATCGGATTCAACAACACGCCATTGACGACGCTGAAGATAGCGGTGTTGGCGCCGATGCCGAGCGCTAGTGTAATCACAGCCACTAAAGTGAAGCCGGGCTGCTTAGCCATAACTCGCAGGCCGTGACGCAGATCCTGCCATACTGTTTCCATTTGTCCTCCGAGTTCCGAATTGCCGATTTCGATTGGCGATTGATACTCAGCGCAAACACGCAAAGGACCGCAAAGGTCGCAAAGTCTCTATTGGCAATCGGCAATCGCAAGTCAATTCATTCATATCTGAGCGCAACCATCGGATCGACACTCATAGCTCGCCGCGCCGGAATGTAGCTCGCTAACAACGCGACGCACGAAAGCAGAAGCGACACCACCAGGAACGTAACCGGATCAGTCGGGCTCACCCCAAAGAGCAACCCCGAGAGAAGGCCGGTGAGAGCGAATGCTCCGGCCAAACCAATCCCTATGCCCAGAAGCGTCATCACCATGCCTTGACCAACAACCAGCCTAAAGATATCTCGCCCTTGCGCCCCCAACGCGATTCGCACGCCGATTTCGCGTGTGCGTTGCGCCACAGAATAGTTAACGACTCCGAAGACACCCACCACTGCCAGAACTAGCGCCAGAACGCCGAAGATCGTAAGTAACAGCGCGTTGAAGCGCTGCCCGCCAACCGAGTCGGAGAAGATCCGGTCCATCGTCGTGATCGTCATCGGCAGATCTTTATCAAGCTGCCCAACTTGCTCGCGCACCGGCGCTGCCAGCTTCAAGGAATCACCCGAAGTTCGAACCATTACGGCCAAAGATGCTTGAGGCGCTTGCAGATGGGACAAAAACATTTCCGGGTGGGGCCTGGAATTCAAACCGCCATGTCGAATATCTCCGACCACGCCCACAACTGTTAGCCAGGGACTGGCGGCGATGCGGATGCGCGTCCCAAGCGGGTCTTCAGTGAGCCAGAACAGATGCGCCATGGTTTCGTTGATTATGACGGTTGGAGTCGCTTGCGGAATATCGAATTCGGTAAAGGCGCGCCCTTGCCTTAGCGGAATGTTCATCACTCGGAAATAGTCAGCGCTGACACTCCGGACGGCGGCATACGTCGTCTGATCCGGAGAAGGGGCGGGTCGACCTTCGATAAGAAAAGGAGCCCAGTTATCGCCTGGCTTCAGAGGGGTCTGGCTAGTGGCCCCGACAGCTTCTACGCCCGGCAAGACTTTGATTCGCTCAATGAGTTGCTCATAGAACGCTCTCTGTTGCGGTGCATTTGGGTATCGCGGCCCGGGTAGGGAAAGGTCAACTCGCAAAACGTTGTGCGGGTCAAAGCCCGGATCAACGCTCACCAGTCGTGCAAAGCTTTTGAGCATAAGGCCGCCTCCAACCAGCAAGACGAGCGCGAGCGCAACCTCGAGGACTACCAGCAAGTTCCCGAACCGGCGGCGACTAGGGCCAGCGGATGTTCTCATTCCGTCATTCAGCAACTGACTCAGATCTGGCTTTGAGCTTCGCAAGGCCGGCGCCATCCCGGTGATGATGCCGGTCAATAGCGAAAACCCTATGGTCATACCCATCACGCGGCCGTCGATACTTATCTGGTTGAGGCGGGGAATATCCACCGCGTCGATTCTCGGAAGCAAGTCGGTAATCCACAGCGCTAACAGCAAGCCGACCCCACCACCCATCACTGCCAGCAGACAGCTCTCAGTTAACAACTGGCGGACCAGCCGTCGTCGCGGCGCGCCCAGGGCTGTTCTGATTGCAATCTCTTTCTGACGGGCCGAGGCTCGAGTAAGCGACAGGTTCGCTACGTTGGCGCAGGCGATTAGCAATACAAATCCGACGGCTCCAAAAAGAACCAACAACGCGGGACGCACAGATCCTACAACGCCTTCCTCCAGAGGACTGACTTTCACGCGGTGTCCGAGATTGTTGTTAGGGTCCTGCTGCTCGAGTTGCTCACTGATGTGAGCCAAATCCTTCTGCGCCACCTCCAGGGTCACGCCAGACTTGAGACGGGCTATCACCTGACAGCTATGGCCCGCTGCTCTTTGTGCCGCGTCGGATGAGTCGATAGGGAGCCATACATCCGGATCCGGATTCCATGGAATCACTCCCGCCCATGACATTACGCCAACCACTGTGTAGCTCTGATCGCTAAGCGTGACTGCCTTGCCGATGATGTCGGGATCCGAGCCGAAGCGCCGCTTCCATAAGCCTGCATTCAGAACAACGATTCTTTTGTCACCGGCTTGATCTTCTCCCGGCAGAAACGTGCGGCCCAGAACAGGTTGCAGACCAAGAGCCGGGAAGAATTCCGGCGAGACGCTCAGCGCGGGGATTTTGGCAGGATCCCCGGCACCGGTCAGGTTAACAGCGAGACCTTGAAGGATCGCCACATCCTCGAGGCTACTCGATTGTTCTCTCCAGGCGGCGAACTCCTGGCCGGAGACCGGAATGTTCGAATCGCCCGAGGACTGTCGTCTTTCCCAAACCATGACCAGGCGGTCTGGCTCTTTGAAGGGCAACGGTCGCAACAGCACCGCATTAATCAAGCTGAAGATGGAGCTGTTGGCGCCGATCCCCAAAGCGAGCGTGAGAACCGCGACACCAGTGAAACCGGGACTCTTTGCAAACATCCGTGCGGCGTATCGCAGGTCTTGCCAGAGCGTTTCCACGTGTCCTCCGAGTTCAGTTCAAAGGGTTGGAGTTCAGAGTTCAGAGTTCAGGGTTCAGGGTTGAACTCTGAACCACGAACCCTGAACCCTGAACCTTATTCGTATCTCAGCGCGACCATCGGATCGACCTTGATCGCGCGGCGTGCCGGCACCAAACAGGCTCCCAGAGCCACTCCTGCGAGCAGGACCGGAATTGCGATGAACGTCAGCGGGTCTGTGGCGCTGACACCGTAGAGCAAGCTTGTCATCAAGCGAGTCAGCGCGAATGAAGCCGCGAGTCCGACAAGCAAACCGATCACTGCGAGTACCATTCCCTGTCTGACCACCAGGTTAAGCACATCAGAGGTTTGCGCTCCAAGTGCCATGCGGAGCCCGATCTCGTGCGTGCGCTCGGCTACGGCGTACGACATCACCCCGTAGATCCCGACTGCCGCAAGCGTCAGGGCTACGGCAGCAAATATTCCCAGCAGAAGCGTGTTGAAACGGCGCTGTGACAACATCTCTGACAAGGTCTGGCGCATGGTCTTGATATCGTAGACGGATTGGTCCTTGTCGATTGCCCAAACTTCGTTGCGCAACGCGCCGGCAAGACTTGCGGGCTCGCCGCTTGTGCGCGCAACAATCGTCAAAGCGTTATCAGGAGCCTGAGCCTCAGGCAGAAAAGTTTCGGGCCGCACGGGCCGGTCGAATCCAGTGCGGCGCATGTCACCGACTATGCCGACGATCGTAATCCACGATTTATTGTCCGGCCCCGGCGTGCCGTAGACGTACCGCTTGCCTATCGGGTCCTCGTCTGGGAAAAAGCGACGCGCGAAAGTCTGATTGATTATCGCGACCGGTTTCGACTCAATGACGTCGCGCTCATCGAACTCACGTCCCTGAAGCAATGGAATGCCCATTACCTTGAAGTAGTCTGTTGTCACCGCATCGAGCGGCACTTCAATCGATTCGGCTCCAACAAAAACGGGACGCCCTTCGATGGTGAAGTTGGTGGAGGACGGTGTATCGGTTAGAAAGACGCTCGAGATCGCGCCGACGGATTGCACGCCAGGCATAGCGCCCATTCGCTCCAGGAGTTGCTGGAAAAAAGCGGCCTGCTGTTTTTGTTCGCGATACTTGGAGCGCGGGAGCTGTACGCGCATCGACAACAGATTGTCCGGGTTGAAGCCAAGCTCAAACTGCTGAAGGTGCATGAAACTGCGTATCAACAGACCCGCGCCCACGAGTAACACGAGTGAGAGGGCAATCTCGGAAACAACCAGCAGGTTGCGAATGCGGATCGCGCGCAACCCTCCGCCCGCACCTCTGCCGCCCTCTTTGAGCGCGTCATTGAGGTCCGGTCTTGAAGCTTGCAGCGCCGGAACGAGCCCGAAGATCAATCCGGTCAGCAGCGAAACAGCAAGCGTGAATGCAAGCACTCGGACATCGATCCCGGTCTGATCGAGATGAGGAACATCGGCCGGACCGAGCGCAATCAATGCATCCAGGCCCCAGACCGCCAGCAGCAGACCCACCGCGCCGCCGATCAGGCCGAGCACGACGCTTTCAGTGAGCAACTGTCTTATGATTCGCGCCCTTCCGGCCCCGAGGGCGAGGCGAATCGCTATTTCTTTTTCTCTGATCGCTGCGCGAGCGAGCAGCAGATTCGCAACATTCGCGCAGGCGATCAGCAAAACGAATCCGACCGCGCCAAGCAAAACCAGAAGCGCCGTCTTCACTCCCTTTGTTTCCTGATCACGAAGCAGGACGAGATTGATTCCGTAGCCTGACTGAAAAAATTGATCGTCCAGTCTCTTTGCGATGGCGGCCATATCGACTTGCGCCTGTTGCCTGGTCACTCCGGGTTTGAGCCTGCCAACCGCTTTGTACCCGATTGCGTTGCGTGCCTGTCTTCCCTCGGGATTGAGTGCGAGCGGTATCCACAATTCGGTGAGCTTATCGGGAAAGCTAAAGCTTGCGGGCATCACGCCGATGACTGTTCGATTCACGCCGTTCATGCTAATAGGTTGCCCGATGATGCCCGGATCGCCGCCGAACCGTGACTTCCACAGTCCGTTGCCCAGCACGACGACAAGGTCCCTGCCGGGCTCTTCCTCGGCTTCGGTGAAAACTTGTCCGAGGGCAGGCTCGACGCCGAGCACCGAAAAGAGACTCGCGGTAGTCCACAACCCGACGACGCGCACCGGATCGCCGGCGCCTGTGAGATTGAAACTACGGTTGTTGAACGCGGCCATGTCCTCGAACACCTGGTTCTGCTCTTTGAAATCAATGTAGTTCGGATAAGAATGCCAGTCTTCGGCGACGCCCAGCTTTGGATTGTCCATCCAGATCATCGAGATTCGCTCGAAGTTTTTGTATGGCAATGGCCGAAGGAGGATGGCGTTGACTACGCTGAATATGGCGCTGTTCGCGCCGATGCCTATAGCCAGCGCGAGAACCGCTATGACGCTGAACGACGGTTTCTTCAGCAGCATTCGAACGCTGTATCGCAAGTCCTGCAATAAGGTTTCCATCGTGTAGCCTCCTGAGTTCAGGGTTCAGAGTTCAGGGTTCGAAACACGGAACCACGAACTTTGAACCCAGAACCGGTTTCATTGGTATCGCAACGCGACCATCGGATCTACTTTTGTCGCTCGCCGCGCTGGTATATAGCTCGCGAGCAAGGCGACCACCAAAAGCACCGCCGGTATCGCCGCAAACGTCGTCGCATCAAGCGGGCTAACCCCGTATAAGAAACTCGCCAGCAGCCGCGTCACCGCAGCCGCCACGATCAGACCGGCTACGAGACCGCAGCTTACCAGCGATACTCCTTCCCGCAAGACAAGCCGAAGCACGCTGTGAGTCCCGGCTCCAAGCGCCATTCGTATCCCGATCTCCCTTGTTCGCCGCGCCACTCCGTAAGACATCAGGCCGTACAGTCCGACGCCCGCCAGCAACAATGCAACCAAGCCAAAAACTGCCAGCAGCACTGCGCCCATCCGCGCCGCGAACAGGGATCCCGCAAGCACCTCGGTCATCGGCTGAAGATTAGTCACCGGTAAGTTCTGATCCAAAGCCTGCACCTCTCGCCGAACCGCCGCGGCAACGCTGCTTGGATCGCCTGACGTGCGAACGTGCAGCGTCATCCCCGTTTCGTGATTCTGCGCGAGCGCCGTGTAAACGATCGGCCGCGGGCTTTCACCAAGCGTGCGGTATTTGGTGTCGCCAACTACTCCAATAACCTCCGCCCACGGACCGCGCGCGCCGCGAAGGCTCACGTGCTTGCCGAGCGCCTGGTGATCGTCAAAGTATTGGCGCGCGAAGGCCTGAGTGACGACTACAACCGACGGCGCGCCTTCTTTATCCTGGACGGTAAAGTCGCGGCCTTCGAGCAGCACGATGCCCATCGTCCTGAAATAACTCTCGCCGACTACGTTTGAACTGACGCTAAAGGAACCCGTCGCGTCCGGCGCGGTACCTTCGCTGCGAAAAACATTGTCAGGCGCTTGCTGACCTTCGATAAGCAGGCTGCTGGTCCGGCCGCTTCCGCTCATTGGTACCACGCGCGCAAGACTCGCCGACTCGACGCCCGGCAAAGCTTCAACTCGATCGATCACCTGGCGGTAGAATTCCTGGCCCTGAACCTTGGTGTAGCGGAGGAGGTTGACGTTCAACTGTGCGTCCAGAATCTTCGCCGCGTCGAAGCCGGGATCGATTGCCTGGGCATTCTGCAAGCTGCGCAGAAACAACCCTGCCCCGATCAACAACACAAGCGATAGCGCCACCTGCGCGACCACCAGAAGATTGCGAAGACTAAACCGCCGCAGACCCGGAGCCGCCGAAGATACTTCGTCCTTGAGCGCCGGCAAAAGATCCGGACGTGAAGCCTGCAACGCGGGAGCGAGTCCGAAGATCACTCCGGTCGCAAGCGACAACAAGAAAGTGAAGGTGAGTACGCGAACATCCAGGCGCGAGTCTAATGTGAATGAGAACATCCCGCCGGCCGGCGAAGTGGACTTCAGCACGTCCGAGGTCCACAAAGCGAGCAACAACCCAAGCGAGCCGCCCGCAAGCGAGAGCAACACACTCTCGGTAAGAAGCTGCCTCACAAGCCGACCGCGGCTTGCGCCCATAGCCAGCCTGATTGCTATTTCCTTGCGACGCGCAGAAGCGCGCGCAAGCAACAGGTTCGCCACGTTTGCGCAGGCAATCAACAGAACAATCCCAACGACTGCAAGCAGCAGCCCGGCAACAGAGACGAGTTGTGAATAAGCTCTGGGATCAACCTTACTGACCGGAAACAAGGTCGCCGCCGTGTTCCGATTATCCTCGGGGAATGTTTGTTCGAGTCCGTCGGCAATCGCGGTCACCGCTGCTTGCGCTTGCGGGATAGTAACGCCAGGTTTGAGCCGCCCAATCATTCTCATCCAGCGTGCGCCTCGCCTGGTCAGCAAGTCAGGATTCATGTCACCCGAGAAGCCGGATCGTGGAGGTCGCACCAGCGCCTGCATCATCGCCGGAATGTATATATCGTTAGTCTCCAGGATTTCCGCTCCCTCGAATCCCGCCGGAGCGACTCCGATAATCGTGAAGGCCTGCCCATTCAGAGTCAGTTGCTGTCCGGCAATCCTCGGGTCGCCGCCAAAGCGACGCTGCCACAGTCCATGACTTATTACGGCTACCGGAAGCGCGCCCGGCGTCTTGTCCTCGTCCGGCAAAAAGCTTCGGCCCAACTCGGCTCGCACCCCGAGCGCGTCGAAGTAGTTCCCGGACACGAGCAAGCCTGAGATCAAGTCGGCTTGATCATCGCCGCGCGCACTCATCGTGATACTCGAGTAGGCAAGCAGATCGCTGAACACTTCGTTCTTGTCGCGATAATCGACGTAGTCCGGGTAAGACGAGACGCTGTAGGGATCCCCGGCCCGGTTTCCGTTGTACACGAAGACGAGCCTGTCAGGCTCAGTCACCGGCAGCGGACGAAGCAACGCCGCGTTCACCACGCTGAAGATCGAAGTGTTGGCGCCAATGCCGAACGCCAGCGAGAGAACGGCTACGGCTGCAAAACCTGGACTCGCGCGCAACACTCGAAACCCGTAACGAAGATCGTGCCACAGTGTTTCCATATGTCCCCCAGCTTTGCGTGCTTAGCGGTTCTTGGCGTCTTTGCGTTGAAGGAAGTTCTGGAAAGCTAAGTACTCGTTTCAACGCAAAGCCCGCAAAGAACCGCCAGGCACGCAAAGCGATTTCATTCGTACCGAAGCGCGATCATCGGATCGACCTTGATCGCTCGACGTGCCGGCACCAAACAGGCTCCGAGAGCCACTCCTGCGAGCAGCAGCGAAATGGCCACAAAGGTGAGCGGGTCGGTTGCGCCGGTCGCGAAGAGCAGGTTTGCCATCAATCGCGTCAACGCAAATGCGCCTCCCAGACCGATGCCAACTCCGACCAGCGCAAGTGTCATCCCATGACCAACTACCAGCCTGAGCACGTCTCCGGTCCGCGCGCCTAACGCCATCCGAATCCCAAGCTCGTGCGTGCGCTGAGTGACTGCGTAACTCATCACACCGTAGAGCCCAACTGCTGCCAGCACCAAAGCGACCGCGCCAAAAGTGCCGAGAAGCAGCATCGCGAACCGCTGCTTCGCCACCGAGTCCGATACGATCTGTTCCAGCGCTCTTGTCCTGGCTACTGGCTGATCCTTATCGATCGACAGAACCTGAGTTCGGATCGCCGATGTCAACGCGGTGGGGTTGCTTTCGGTGCGTACGACAAGCGTCATCCCGGAGAAGGGGTTTACCAGAAAAGGCTCGTAGGTTTGAAGCGTGGTCGGTTGAGCGGGCCCGTACTGTTTAACATCGCCCACGATTCCGACAATCTCGCGAAACAACTCCGGCCCGTTTGTGACATTGATCCCTTTGCCGATCGGGTCTTCGTCCGGAAAGAACCTCTTCGCCATTTCTTCATTGATGATTGCGACTCTTTGAGTATCCTTCCTGTCCTGATCGGTGAACACGCGTCCTCGCACTAACGGAATGCCCATCGCCTTGAAGTAGTCGGGAGTCACGGCGTAATAGTTCGTGCTCTTATCTGAGCCGGGAGGATCGGGTGGGCGGCCTTGAATGTTGAAACCTAGCAGGTAGTCAGTCTGGACCGGGAACGATTGCGTCGCTCCAACCGATACGACCCCAGGGAGACCGGAGACTCTCTCGATGAGTTGATTGTAGAATGCAGCAGGCTCCGGATATTTCTTCCCCGGCAACGATATTGTTACCGCCATCGCGTTCCTGGTGTTGAATCCGGGATTGACCTGTTGCAGCCGATAGAAGCTGCGAATCAGCAAGCCCGCGCCTACAAGCAGCACCAGAGCGAGCGCAACCTCAGTGACAACGAGCGAGCCTCGAACTCGGTGATGGCCGCCGGTCGTGCCCCGGCCGCCTTCCTTGAGCGTCTCATTCAGATTCGGCTTGGATGCCTGCCACGCCGGCGCAAGACCAAAAACTATCCCCGTAAGCAATGTAACCGACAGCGTGAACGCGACCACTCTTCCGTCGAGTGCAACATCCTTCACTCGCGGCAAATCCTCGGGGGCAAGAGCCAGCAGCAGGTCCGTGCCCCAAAGCGCAAGCAGTAACCCAACAGCCCCTCCCGCAAGAGCGAGCAAAACACTTTCGGTCAGGAGCTGCCGAACCACACGCCAGCGGCTAGCGCCGAGCGCCGTCCGAATCGCAATCTCTTTCTGCCGCGCGGTCGCGCGCGCAAGCAGAAGGTTTGCGACGTTGGCGCACGCGATCAGCAGCACTAGCGCGACCGCCCCAAGCAGAATCAACAGCGCGGGTTTGATATCGCGAACGTCGTATTCCTGCATTGGAAAAACATTTACACTCCAGCCCGCATTCGAACCGGAGTATTGCTCAGCCAATCGCCCGGCGATCGCACTCATCTCGGTATTAGCCTGCTCAACAGTGACACCGGGCTTCAGCCGGCCGATCACCGACAGATAGTGCGCGCCGTGCTGCTGCGCTTGTGCGGCGCCAAATCCGACAGGCGTCCACAGTTCCGTATCGCGATCGGGGAACTGGAAGCTTGGCGGCATCACTCCAATCACTGTGTAGCTTGTCGCGCTGAGTGATATCGACTGACCGATGATGTTCGGGTCAGAGCTGAACCGGCGTTTCCAGAGGGCGTTGCTCAGGACCGCCAGATTCTGCCCAGGCTGATCTTCTTCCTCGAGAAACGTGCGCCCCAGCGCCGGAGTGGCGCCGAGCATCTCGAACAGACTCGCGGACACCCTCGCGCCGCGCAGCCGTTCCGGATCTGTCGCGTCGCTGGCGAAGTTGTAAGCCGATCCATTGATTGCGGCGAGCTTCTCGAATATGGTGTTCTGCTTTTGCCAATCGAGAAAGTTGCCGGGCGAGACTGAGAACTCGGGAAACTGCGGGAGTTTTGTCTCTCGCAGAACCATCAGCCGGTCAGGGTCGGCGTACGGCAGCGACCGCAGCAAGACTGTATTCACTACGCTGAAGATCGCCGCGTTGGCGCCGATGCCTAGAGCGAGCGCGATAATCGCCACCACCCCAAAGCCGGGATTCTTCAACAGCATTCGAGCTCCGTAGCGGATATCGTGGAAAAAAGTGTCCATCGTTCCTCCAGGTTCACGGTTCAGGGTTCGTAGTTCGGAGTTCAGGGTTCAGGGTTCAAACCTTGAACCACGAACTCGGAACCACGAACCTATTCGTATCTCAGTGCGATCATCGGATCGACCTTTGCTGCGCGCCGGGAGGGCAAATAGCAAGCGAGCAACGCAACGCCGGTGAGCAGCACAGCTACCATCGCAAAGATTCCCGGGTCGGTAGCGCTCACGCCGAACAGCAAGCTCTTCATCGTATGCGTAAGAGCGCCTGCGCCGGCGAGCCCCAATCCGACTCCAGTCAAGACCAGTTTCAAGCCCTGACCAATCACCAGCCGTATCACGTCGCGCATCTGCGCCCCGAGCGCCATTCGTATGCCGATTTCTCTAGTTCGTTGCGCGATCGTGTATGACACAACACCGTAGACCCCGATTACTGTCAACGCGAGCGCAAGCAACGCGAAGCCCGCCAGCAGCAGTGTAGAAAAACGTGGAGTGGCGATTGATTCGGCCAGCAACTGCTCCATCGTTGCAACGCCATAAACCGGCTGATCTTTGTCTACTTCCTGAATACGACTGCGCACTGCAGCGGCCAGGCCGCGCGCGTCCTCGTCTGTGCGCACTACAAGAGTCATCCAGCGCAGCCACGGGAATCGCTTCTGTGCGTGTGGCTGGTACATCACCGCACCTTCATCGGCGTTCAGACCCATGTGCTTTATGTCACCGACGACGCCAACGATCGTATAAGCGGGATCGCTCGCTTCGCCGAAGCGTATGCGCTTGCCGAGCGGATCTTCATCGGGCCAAAAGCGATTTGCCATCGACTGATTGATGATGACAACCGGGCTTGTGTTCAGATCGTCCTGCGAGGTAAAGGTGCGGCCCTCGAGGAGCGGTATTTCAAGCGCGCGGAAGTAATCATCGGTCACCGCGCGATAAACGGCTTTGGGCTGCTCCGACGCAGATTGCACGAGCTGGCCTTCCAGAGTGGAGTCGATCCTGATAGGGAAGCTCATTTCGTTGAATTTGAATGGCAGGTCCTGCACCGCGCCCACGGCTTTTACCCCGGGTAGCGACTTGATCCGTTCGAGAGCCTGCTGAAAGAATCCAATCTGTTGCTGGTTTTGTCCGTAACGCGATGCCGGCAGCGTGATCTCCATCGTCAAAAGATTGTGAGCGTCGAAGCCGGCGTTGACGCCTTGCAATTGGACGAAGCTCTTGATCATCAACCCGGCGCCCACCAGCAGGACGACGCTGACCGCGACTTCGCCGATAACAAGGAGACTGCGCAGCCTGCCGCCTGAACCACTCGAAGCGCCCCGCCCTTCTTCCTTAAGCGCCTCATTGAGATTGGGCTTTGAAGCTTGCAATGCCGGCGCCAGGCCAAAGATCAACGTTGTCAGCAAAGAAAGCAGCAAGGTAAAGCCAAGCACGCGGCCGTCTACGCCGGCTTCCTTTAGACGAGGAATGTTTGCCGGACTGAGCGCGATAAGCGCGTCGCTGCCCCAGAGGGCAAGCAGCAGGCCGAGCACACCCCCCATCATCGCCAGTAGCAGGCCTTCGGTCAGGAACTGATTGATCAGCCGGCGGCGGCTCGCACCAAGAGCCGCGCGAACTGCGATCTCCTTTTGTCTCGACGACGCGCGTGCCAGGAGCAAATTCGCGATATTCGCGCAGGCGATGAGCAAGACAAACCCCACCGCGCCGAACAGGATGAGCAGAATCGTGTTGACCTTGCCGACAATCTCTTCATGCAACGGCACCAGGCGCACGCCGTACCCGGCGTTGGCGTCCGGGTACTGTTGCTCGAGCTGCAATGCGATGGCGCCCATATCCGCGCTGGCTTGCTCGATCGACACTCCGGTTTTCAATCGCCCAATGACGCTCAGCCATTTGCCCTGCCGGTTCTGCACTTGCTGCGCTGACATCGCCATTGGTCTCCAGATGTCAGTCTTTTCGTCGGGAAACGTAAAACCGCGCGGCATCACGCCAACCACCGTGTGCCCTCTGCCATTGAGCCTGATTGTTTGCCCGATGATCGCCGAGCTCGCACCAAAGCCGTTCTGCCAGAGGGTGTGGCTCAACACGACAACGTCGTCTTTGCCGTCCTGATCATCTTCAGGGTTCAAGACACGCCCCGCCATCGCTTCGACACCCAGCGTTTGAAAGAATTCACCGGAGACCAGCACGGCCCGCAAGCGTTGCGGCTCGTCGCCGCCCGTCAGGTTGTAATTCCAGTTGAAGTACGCCGCAAGCGATTCAAAGACCTGATTCCGATTTCGCCAATCAGTAAAGTTTGCGCCGCCGACTGCTCCGTGATCCTGGCCCTGTTTCAGATTATTTTCCCAAAGCGTCATCAAACGATCCGGGTTCTTGAACGGCAGCGGGCGAAGCAGCACCGCGTTGACGACTGAGAAGATGGCAGTGTTCGCGCCAATGCCGAGCGCCAATGTAATGACCGCTACTAGTGTAAAGCCCGGCCGCTTCAGCAGGATTCGCAGGCTGTAGCGGATGTCGCTCAAGAGGGTTTCCATCAATCCTCCAAGGTTCAGAGTTCAGGGTTCAGAGTTCAGAGTTCAGGGTTCAGAGTTCAGAGTTCAGGGTTCAGAGTTTGGTGATCCGCCGGAACCACGAACCCTGAACCACGAACTCGGAACCACGAACCTATTCGTACCGGAGCGCGATCATCGGATCCACTTTCGTCGCGCGGCGCGCCGGTATGTAGCAAGCAACCAGCGCGGCTATCAACAGCAAAAACGTGGTCACCACAAACGTGGTCGTATCACTCGAGCTGACTTCAAACAGCAGGCTGCTCATCAGGCGTGAGGTCCCAAGCGCGATCAGAAGTCCGGCTGCCGTGCCACTAACCGACAAGACCATACCTTCGGCGATCACGGATCGAAGCACATCGACCGGCTGTGCCCCCAGCGCCATTCGAACGCCGATCTCTCGAGTTCTGCTGCTTATGGTTTGCGCCAGCAGCCCGTAGATTCCAATCGCGGCCAGACTCAAAGCCAACCCCCCGAACAGGCTCATCATCACCATATTGAAGCGGGGCTGCGCGACCGCGTTCGATGCAAGTCTTTCCATCGTGGTTATTCTGCTGACCGGCTGATCTCGATCTATGTATCTCACTTGCTCTCTGAGAGCACCGGTTAGTAAGACCGGGTCCCCTTCTGTCCGCACGAACACCTGCATATCGGCTTGCGGAAATTGACGAGCGGGTATGTAGTAGGCGGGCTCGGCCGCTTCAGCCAGACCGTGCGATTTCACATCGCGCACAATGCCGACGATTTCAAAACTCGAAGGCATTCGCGCGCTGACCATTCGGGAAGCCGTCGTCGCGGTGATTCGCTGGCCGAGCGGATTCTCATCCGGAAAGTATCTCGCAACGAAGGCCTCGTTGATAATCACCGCTCCGGCGTGATCAACGTCATCTTGTTGCGTAAACTGTCGCCCCCGCTCAACAGCTACGCCAATGGTGTTGAAGTAATCGGGGCTTATCAGATGGAGGTCGGCCGAAGACGGCTGCTCCGTTTGAAGCCGCCGTTCAATCGTGAAGCTGTCAATCCAATTGGTTTCAAGCGGGTGATCATAGCCGATAGCCGCCGACGTCACGCCGGGAATCCCTTTGACTCCTTCGAGGAGTTGATCGTAAAACTCGATTACGCGTTGCCATTGCCCATACTTCGATTGTGGCAGTGTGAGCGAGGCTACAAGGATGTGACCCGGATTAAATCCCGGATCGATGCTGCGCAATCGACCAAAGCTCTTCACCAGCAGAGACGCGCTTACTACCAGAACCACGGCTAACGCAACCTGGGCAACTACCAGGAAGCGTTGAAATCTGCGGTTGCCGGTCGATGATCGCCCGCCTTCCTTGAGCGCATCCTGCAAGTCCGGCTTCGAGGCCTGCAGCGCAGGAACGAGACTCACAATCAGGCTGGTCATGATTGCAAGAACCAATGTGAAAAAGAGCGCGGTCCGGTCGATCGCGACCTGCTCGAGCCGAGGTATCTCGATCGGAATTAGCCCCATCAACGCATCAACCCCGAGCGAGGCGAGCCATACGCCGAGCGCTCCTGCTCCGAGCGCCAGCAACAATGCTTCGGAGAGGAACTGGCGGATGATTCTTGCGCGGCTTGCGCCAAGAGCACATCGGACGGCAATCTCCCTGCGCCGCGAGACTATTTGAGCGACCAGCAGTCCGGCTACGTTGGCGCAGGCTATCAGCAGCACAACTGCAACGGCGCCGAAGAGAATCAACATCGCGGGGCGCACCTCGCCGACTACTTCATCGATAAACCTCGTGACTAAGACCCCTTCTCCTCGGTTCGCCGCGTAGTCTTCCGCGAGCGTCAATCCGAGCGCGTCCATCTCGGCGCGCGCTTGCTTGAGGCTTACTCCCTTCTTGAGCCGCCCGATTACGCCAAGCACATGAGAGCGGCGGTTCGCCGCCCACTCGCCCTCGAGCGGCATCGGAACGAAATACTGTTGGCGCGAGGGGTTGAAAGGAAGCCGCGCTACGGTCGCCGGCTGTGTAGGATATATGCCAGGAGGCATAATACCTACGATCTCGTAGCGGCTTCCGTCGAGCAAAACCGTTTTGCCGATAATGTGGTTGTCGGCCCCAAAGCGGCGTTGCCACAAACCGTGATCGAGGATAACCACTTGCCCTCGCCCCGATTTGTATTCTTCCGGAAGAAAAGGACGCCCGAGGGCGGGCTGAACGCCAAGCGTTGAAAAGTACCCTTCACTAACCCTCGCGCCAATTAGTTGCTCGGGCTCTCCTGAACCGGTAAGAGTAAGCGATGAAGATGAGAAGGCGCCCATCGCTTCCATCGACTGATTGCGGCTCTGCCAATCGAGAAAGTTTGCGGGAGCAACACGAAACCGGCTTGAGCCTTTATCAAGCACCGTCTCCCACAACGAAACCAAGCGATCGGGTTCCTGGTAGGGCAGCGGTCTTATGAGGACGGCGTTGACTACGCTGAAGATCGCGGTGTTCGCGCCGATGCCAAGGGCGAGCGTCATCACTGCAACAATCGTGAACCCCGGGCGCTTCAACAGCACACGAAGGCCGAATCGCAGGTCCTGTAGAAAAGTCACCGTCTCTTCCCCATGCTTACCGTATGCGCATCGAGAGTGGAGGATCGAAGATTGTCGATCGACGATCGTCGATCGATCCTCTATCTTCTATCTTCTATCTCGATTCAAACCCACTATCTGTCGCCCGCACCGGCTGCGAGTTTCAGCGCAAGATCCAACTGCTCGTCTACGCCTCGAAGCAGACTCGCAACCTTCGTATCGACCACGTGATCGGGGCGAGTACCTCGACGCTTACCGTCATAGCCCGGAACCGCGTTCCAGTATTCGTACATCGGCACCCTGATGCGCATCTTCGAATTCGGCAGCGTCACGATCGTCTGCATGCCTGAGTTGTTTCCGTAGTAGCCGCCGCCCGTCTCCTCGCCGATGAACGTCGCGCGTTTGAGGTGATGCGTAACCGCGCAAAAGTCCGCCGCGGTAGAAAAAGTTCCGCCGTCAATCAACACAAACACCTTCCCTTGAAACGGATACTTCCCGGGCGGTTGCTCCACGACACCTGGATGAAGTTTCGCGGTTACCAGGAAGCCTCCCGCCGGATTGACCGTCATGGCTTCCCGCAACCGGGTTTCATTTCCACTCCAATCCGAGTGCTCTTTAAACGAAGGGTTGATTGTCTTGACCTCGATGTGGTCTCCGATCTGAAACGGTTTGTCCGTAAGATAAGACACGAGCATCGCGCCGTACATATCGTTGCCGCCGCCGTTTCCGCGCAGGTCAATGATCAGCGTCCTGGTCCGTTTCTCACCCAACGTTCGGAACGTTTCCTCCATCCATTGCGGATACGTGCTCCCGCCGAATCCCCCGATACGAATCTCTGCGATGTCCGGGTCCTTTAGAAAACGCACCGCCAGGTTTTCGCTCGACCACTGGAGCTTCGCGATGCCGGCTTGCAACTCGGCATTCAAAGGGTTGTCGGTGGAGTTCTTTTTGCGATCCGAATCCAGCACGCCCCGCAGTTTCGAAGTAAGGCTCGCGCCGGCCGCGTCGCGTGCCCTAACCGTGAAGTCTTCCGTCTTCTCGACGAACAACCAATAATTCTGTCCAAAGTCACGTTGGAGTCTCACTCGCTTGCCCGTCTCGATGTCGCCGTCGGCCGCCAGCTTTGGCAGAATGCGGTTGAGAATGTCAGCGGCCTTTTGCCCGTTGATCTCGGCGATTTCCATTCCGGGACGAATGGATCCGTCATCGGACGTGTCATTGGATTGAACTATCAGCCTCCCTCCCTCGAGCGCGACTCGAAGGGGAAACTTTCTGGCGCCGGCCAAATCCTTTCGCGTCTCTTCATCAGGCGTCAGTCCCGTATGCCCACATCGGATTTGTGCGAGCGTTTCCATCAAGATTGGCATGAACTCCGGCCGTGTGAGCAGACGGTTCAGCTTTGCGCGCTCGACATCGAACATTCGATCCATCTCCACTTTCGAAGAGTACCGATAGAGCCCCGAGTGAGCTTCCTCGAGCGCCTTCCGCATGAGATCGAAATCAGCTTGCAACTGAGCCGGCGTTAGCGACTCACCGCCAGTCGGGATCAAGGTCTCAATCCCTGGACTGGCGGCTCCGACCAGTAAACCAATCAGTGCTAACGAAGCGACGAGCCGCGCCAGATTTCTGCTAAGCAGCGAAGCTTCAAGTCCAATGTGCCAGGCTTCTCTCATAGGTTCTCTCCAGGTACACGAAGACGGCGGCTCCTTCTGCAACGGCATTTTCGATTGGCGATTGCCGATTTCTAAATACTCAGCGCAAAGACGCAAAGATCCGCCAAGGTCGCAAAGTCCTCATTCGGCAATTGCAAATCGACAATCGCAAATCTCTTCATTCGCACCGGAGCGCCTCTATCGGATCCACCTTTGCAGCCCGCCGCGCGGGCAAATAGCACGCGGCCATTGCAACCAATAGAAGTAACGACGCAACGGCGCTGAACGTGATCGGGTCGGTCACGCTGACCTGGAATACAAGGCTGGTCATGAGCCGCGTCAATCCGATCGCTCCGGCTATGCCTATCCCAAGCCCGGCAAGTGCCGGAACCATCCCCTGTCCAACCACCAGCTTCATCACGTCGCGCCGGTCGGCTCCCAACGCCAACCGAATTCCGATCTCGTGTATTCGCTGGCTAACTGAGTAAGAAATCACACCGAAAATTCCAGCCGCCGCAAGCGCCAGCGCGATACCGGCAAAGCCTGCCAACAACCAGGTGGTAAAGCGTTGAACCACCATCGTGTCGGCCAGCACCTGTTCCATCGTCCTTACTTTGGTGACCGGTTGATTGGGGTCAACTGCCCATACGGCCCCTCGGATAGCGCTCGCAAGTCCGGATGCGTCGGACGCCGAACGCACCACAAGGTCGATGGATCGCGCGTCGTCTGCCATCAAGTCTCTCAGCGTTATCCCGGCCAAAGTTTTGATCGGCTCACCGAGTTGGAGATGAGGGACGTAGAGCGTGGGCTTCGGAGGCGTGTCCAATCCCCGCATCCGGACGTCGCCCACGACTCCCACAACCGTCATCCACGGCGATCCAAAATCCTTATTCCCCCATTTGATTCGACGGCCAAGCGGGTTCTGATCCGGCCAATAGCGTTTCGCCAGCGAATCGCTGATGATCACCACCGCCATCGCCCCGTCTATGTCTCGGCCGCTGAATTCGCGTCCAATCAACAGGGGGACTCCAAGAGTGCGGAAGAACTCGGGACTCGCTTGCTGCGAAACTATCGATACCGCCTGATCGCCCGCTACCGGGGAGTCAATCGTATAGCCAAAGCCATTGGTGGACCCGCCATACGGAAGCGCGGTGATCGTTCCGGCATTGACAACGCCCGGGACCGCTTCGACTTGTTCGAGCAGTTGGCGATGAAAGGCGATCACCTGCTCCGGCTGCGAATACTTCTGCCGCGGAAGAGTGATGTTCATGGTCAGAACGTTTTTCGGCTGGAGCCCGGGATCAACCGCACGAAGCTTGAGGAAGCTGTTTATCAGCAACCCCGCGCCGACCAGTAGCACAAACGCGAGCGCCGTTTCCGAAACTACCAGTAGATTGCGAGTCCGACTGCGGCGCAGGCTTCCCGCACTGCGTCCGCCCTCTTTGAGCGCGTCGTTAAGATTAGGCTTCGACGCTTGAAGCGCCGGCGCCAACCCGAATATCAACCCTGTCACGATCGACGCCGCGAACGTAAACAGCAGCACTCGCGTGTCGAGCCCGATCGATCCTGCGCGTGGCACGGACATTTGCAGCGCAGCCGCCGAGAGGAACTCGATTCCCCAAAGCGCGAGGAGCAATCCCGCCGCGCCGCCCGCAAGTCCCAGCACCACGCTCTCGATCATCATCTGTCTGACCAGCCTCCACCGGCTGGCGCCCAGCGCGACTCGAACCGCAATCTCCCGCTGCCGCGCCGACGCTCGCGCGAGCATTAGGTTCGCCACATTGGCGCAAGCGATCAAAAGAATGAAAGCGACCGCACCCAGAAAGATAAGGAGCGGTTTCTTGACATCACCGACAATTTCCGAGTGAAGCGAGAACACCGCGGCGCCGGTTCCTTCGTTTGATTTCGGGTAGTCCTTCTCGAGCTGCGCTGCGATGGCCGTCATCTGCGTGCTTGCTTGTTCAAAAGATACGTCAGGCTTCAAGCGGGCGAGCACTTTCAAATAGTGACTGTTGCGCAGCGTGAGTTCCTCGGGTGTGAAAACAAGCGGGGTCCAGATATCCGAGCTCTCATTTAACGGCAACACGAAACTGGCCGGCGCGACGCCGACCACCACATAGTCCTGGTTGTTGAGCATTATCGCCCGCCCGACAACCTCAGAATCGCCGCCGAAATGACTCCTCCATAGACGATCGCTGATGACGACTACGCGCTGATGACCGGGCTGATCCTCATCCGGGAAAAACAGGCGACCGATCTCGGGTTGAACTCCCAGCAACGGGAAGAGGCTGGCCGATACGCGCGCCGCGCGAATGCGTTCAGGTTCCGCAATTCCGGTCAGATTGACGCTTGTACCGGCGTGCGCGGCGAGCTCCTCGAAGACGTGGCTGCGGCTTCTCCAATCGAGATAATTCGCGCCCATCACCGAATCGTGATCGTCTCCGCTTTTTTGGTTACGCTCCCAGATCTCTACCAGTCGGTCCGGATGGGGAAACGAAAGAGGCCTCAGCAGAACCGCGTCGACCACTCCGAAGATCGCGGCGTTTGCTCCGATGCCCAGCGCCAGCGTCAGAACGGCAACGACCGTGAAAACCGGGCGCTTCAACAGTACTCGAACTCCGAATCGCAAGTCTCGCCAGGTGTCTCTCATAGATTCTCCCGACGTGTAGGGCCGGCCCTCCGCGGCCGCCCATCTTGCTGGGAAGGCATTTCTTGTCGGCAAGGCGGAGAGGCGACGGAGGGCCGCCCCTTACATGTCCATCAAAACCAGCGCGAACGACTGCTAGCCAATCCGCGTGCCAGAAGCCATTGGCGAATAAGTCAACGTATTTAGAGCTTTAGTGGGTGAAGAGTAATTAGGAAGCGGCTATCAGTGTCCGCCTTCGTGATCGGAGTTTCCCAGAAACGCGAAGCGCTGTACCGTAGACTGTCCAGTCTGCGGGGTCTGGGCGTTCAGCGGAATGGATTAGCGAGCCTCCACAGACTGGACAGTCTACGGTACCTTTGCGTGAACGGAGGAGATTGAGAGCGGAAGCAGGCAGGGATGCCGTGGGCTCCCCGGAATCCCTTATGCAATCTTTCTTATCTTCTCCATCAGGTACCACGACATGTAGCCGGCGTACTTTTCCTGCAGATCTTTCCTTTGCCAATCCTTCCCGGTGATCACCTTGCGACAGCTAGCGGTTCCACACTTACATTCCATCTCATACGTTTCGTCATCAGTCGTTGCCCAATCGTGAGTCAGCTCTTCATCGGATTCGATGTCGCGCATCGCAACAAAAACTATCTGGCCCTGGACGCCGATGTTAGGCTCGCACGAGTGATTGCTGAAAATCATGCTCCCCTCTCTCTCCTCCTCACCCAGCGGCCCGATGAAGAACGTGTCGGTAACCTGTATCTCACTAGAACCGAGGGTCCTCGAAACACGTTCGAGAGTTGCGCCGTTGAAGATGTAGCCTCCCTTGATGCATACAACTTCACCCTTTTCGATTGGCTCGACCGCGAACAGACCTCTCCCTTGAATCGGGCTTTCTTTGACTGCCGCCTTCGGAGAGATGTAAGACAGGTTTGGCATGATGAAACCCGGTTCAGGGTCCGTGGTTCAGGGTTCAGAGTTCGTGGTTCAGGGTTCAGGGTCTTGTGGCGAAACGACGAACCCTGAACCACGAACTCTGAACCACGAACTCTGAACCACGAACTCTGAACCTATTCGTGTCGCAGCGCGACCATCGGATCAACCTTCGTAGCGCGGCGCGCAGGAAGGAAACTCGCCAGTGCCGCGACCGCTCCCAACACGATCGTCGCCATCACAATCGTAATCGGATCCTGCGCGCTGATGCCATAGAGCAAGCTCTTGACTAATCGGGTTGCGAAGAGGGCTCCAGGTACTCCAATCACTGCGCCGATCAGCATGAAACCCGCGGCTCGCCGCATGACCAGCCATAGGACCGACCCTCGCTGCGCGCCCAGGGCCATACGTATTCCAATCTCCCGGGTGCGCCGCGTCACTCCGTATGAGATCACTCCATACAAACCCACACCGGCCAGGAGCAACGCTACTAATCCGAAGAAGCTCGATAACGTAGCTATCAACCGATCAACGAGAATGTCGTTATCGATCTCCTGATTCATGCTTCTGACTGCAAGCACAGGAATTCCGGGATCGATCGCTGTCACCTCGCGACTGATCCCCGCCGCAAGCTGCGCGGAGTCGCGGCTCGTGCGAATGCATATCGATCTCGAACGCGCCTCCGGCCGCCAAACCGGAAAGTAAATCATCGGTTCATTCGCTTCGCGCAGGCCGAAATAGTGAGCGTCCTTCACCACTCCAATGATTTCATAAGCGCGTTCCGGTTTGTACTTCTCATCCGTAACCAGGTGTAATCCAATCGGAGTGCGCCCTTCAAAGAAATGCTTTGCAAAGCTCTCGTTGATGATCGCCACACGCGGACCCGGCGGCTCGGGAGGCTCAACGCCGGGTGTGAATTTCTCCGGAGGATCAAGTGAATACGCCGGGTTATCTTCATCACGAAACTCGCGACCCTGAAGGAGAGGGATTCCGACGGTTTCGAAATACCTCGGTCCGACCGCGTTCATATCAATATATTTCTTCTCATCATCCTTCCACTCATAGCCCTCGACGCTAACATCTCCATTCCACCGCGAACCACCCAGAGGTGTGATTTCCGCGAGGCTGACCGACTGAACGCCTGGCAGGTTCTCAACATTGGGCCGTAACCGTTCATAGAAATCGCGCAATCGCTGTCCCTTGTATCCATTGCGGCCTGGATCGATGGTCACAACCAAAGTGTTGTCTGCGCGAAATCCTGAGTCGATGTTATGAAGCTGGCCCAGGCTTCGAACAAACAAGCCGGTGCCGATCAACAGCACCAGCGACAGCGCCACCTGCGTGACGACGAGCGCGTTGCTCAGCGTCAATCGTGACGGGCCCGAAGCTCCGGGTGAATCTTCCTTGAGCGACTGAATGAGATCCGGCTTTGTGCTCTTTAGGGCCGGAACGATTCCATAAAGCACTCCGGTGATCAATGAAACCGCAAAAGTGAATCCGAGCAGTCGGAGATCGGGCGTGACGTTCAACGTCGCCTGACCCCAACCCGACTGAGGTAAGTACTGAAGCAAGACCCGCACGCCCAGGAACGCAAAGCCAAGCCCGGCAATACCTCCTATGAGCGCAATCACTATGCTTTCGATCAACAGTTGAGCCGTGAGCTGGGATCGACTTGCTCCGACGGCAAGCCTTATGGCTATCTCGCGTTGCCGCGCGGCGCCTCTTGCGAGCATCAAGTTCGCGACGTTCGCACACGCAATCAAGAGCACCAGTCCAACTACGATCATCAAGATAATCAGCGGGCGCTGGAGCTGATTTCGCACCGACGAATAGCCTCGCGCCGCGGGGATCAGTAGTATCGGTTGGGCGCGATTTACGTGTTTCTCGCCAGTTGCCTGACGTTCGCCTTCCTCCTGATTCTGATAGACCGCATAGAGTTCAGTCTCTGCCTGCGTGATCGACGCGCCGGGCTTGAGCCGTCCGACGGATCGCATCCACCAATAGTGACGAGTATTCCAAAGCGTAAACGGAACGCCGCTTACCTGCGTGTGCATCATGATCGGGATGAACATGTCCGGAGAGGAGGTCACGTCGACGCCGCTAAAGCCTCGTCGCGAGACGCCGATGATCGTAAACGGATAGCCATTCAATCGGACATTGCGGCCAATCACTCCAGCGTCCCCGCCAAAACGCGAGCGCCAGTAGTCGTAGCTCAAAACGACATAAGGGGAAGCGCCGGACGCTCGATCGTCTTCCGAATCCAGAACACGGCCGAGAGCCGGGCTGACTCCGAGCACATCGAAGTAGTTACCCGAGACTGTCGCGGCATAAGCGAGCTCCGTGGTCCTTCCGGCGTCGGCGCCATCCGTCTGCAATCCCATCGGCTGCCCTCCGCTGTAAGCCGCTAGACCGGAGAAGCTAGTGTTGTTGTCGCGAAACGCCGAGTAGTCCGGATAGTTCCAGCCCGTGTTGGGCCGCCCGGGATTTGCGCCTACAAGATAGAGTTCATGCGGTGACTGAACAGGAAGAAGCTTGAGCAGCATTGCATCGACTAGCGAGAAGATCGCCGTGTTAGCTCCGATGCCAAGCGCGAGCGACATGACAGCAATGGCAGTAGTGCCGGGAGTCTTACGAATCATGCGCAGGGCGTAGCGAAACTCGCTTCCACGATTCTCAATCCAGGTCGTTAGATTCATGCCTGCCTCCGCTGACTAGTAGGATGCTGCCGCCTCTGGGTTAATACACCTAACACCAGAATGGCAGATGATTCAAGCAGCGTAAATCTTCAATTCGCTTTGATCGAGCTTAAACAAAAGGAGGAGGAACCGCCGATTGGCGCTGATTTTGTTTCGCTGGTCTGCGCCGATCAGCGAACCGGCGGCAACGTGAATCAGCGGTTTCATGTTTCCGGTGAAGGCGGGCTGAACCGTTGCTGAACGTCTTAGCCCAGGGACTGAATTGACGCCGTCGTCTGACCTCTGAATTCTCTCCGCGGTGCGCTACAATCATCGCCGACTCATATGCGCACAACCGACAAACGATATTTTCGAGAGTGGCTTAAACAACTGAAGCCTCTCGACCCGGGAAAATTGCGGAAAGACTTTCTCGCTCGTAATGATTTGCCGAAGCTCACTTTTTCTCTTGAAGCCTCTGCAGTCTATTCGTCCAACATCGAGGGCAACAGCATCGACCTCGATTCGTTTATGAACTCGAAGCTCAATCGCAATGGCCGAGCCTTCAAAGCAAAGGAGAGAAGAGAGATTGAAACGCTCGTCGACGCGTATCGTTTCGCGCAGAAGCACGTGTTAAATGAAAAGAACCTGTTGAAGGCCCACGCAATTCTGGCTGCGCATTTGTTACCTAAGGCTCAGCAGGGGAAATACCGAGACCAACTTATGTTCGTGTACAGCCAACACGGAATTGAGTACGCGGCCCTCGAACCAGAGTTCGTGCCGGAAAAGATCCAGGAAGTTTTCGAGGATTTGAAGTCACTCAAGAGGCAATCTCAAGACGTTGCGAGCGTCTTCTACTACGCAACACTGCTGCATCTTGTCTTTGTGCACATTCATCCTTTCCAGGACGGCAACGGCCGAGCCGCGCGTCTGCTGGAAAAGTGGTTCCTTTCGAGCTACCTGGGAGAGCGGGCCTGGCAGATTCCATCAGAGCAATACTACAAAGAGCGTCGAGCAGATTATTATAAGAACATCAAGATCGGACTAAACTACTACGACTTGAATTACGACTTGTGTTTGCCTTTTCTGACGATGCTTGTGAAGTCCCTGCGCGAATAGTGAAGGAGTCGGCGGAGACGAGAGTCTTTACTCAAGAACGGAACTCAGGAAAGCTCATGTACGTGTTCTCGCAGTTGATATGCGTGTGCGACCGCGCGATTAGAGAGCTTTGAACCGAGTGGGTCAGGCGTGAGACTAGTTCGATACTCACTCCAGGTTCACAGTTCAGGTTCAGAGTTCGACTCTGAACCCTGAACCACGAACCATAAACCACACTCAGCGTTTTGCCTCGCGTGACGTAATCGTCACCGGTCCGTTGACCGTCGAGAGGCGAATCACCGGGGCGCCGCCGCCGAATTGAATCAAGTTAGGATGATCCCACGTGCGAGCCGCCTGCTGGCACTGAACCGCGCGGCATTCAACCGGAGAATGCTTAGAAACGTCGACGCGAATTGAAGACTGATATGCCTCGGGTAGCCTCAGCGTAAGCGGACCATTCTGCGTATGTCCCTCAATTTCGCCGCCCGACCACGAACTGCCATCGAGGTCGACCGTCAGCGGACCGTTCTGCGCGCTCAAGCGGAAATCTCCGCTGCTACCGGACACATCAATCGGGCCGTTTTGCGCGTTGGCCTGAACCTGACCATTCACGTTTCGGAAGGTAGTCGGACCATTCAAGCTGTGAGCTTGAACCGTGCCCGTGAAATCACTGACACTGATGGGCCCGTTCTTCGAGTTGAGATCGAGCGTTACTCCGTTCGGCGCGCGAACAATCAGGTAAGCAATCCAATCGTCCGGGTTTGCTCCCTCGACGGTGACGCGCCCTTCGCGGACAGACAGTTTGAGTTGGTCCAGTATCGCTTTTGCGTCGACCGTGGTTGCGCCGGACGCAACGAGGCACGCGGTGATTGAGTATTCATCGCCGTTCCAACCCTGCACGTGGACGCCGCCGTTCCGAGGCGGTTCGACACGCAACGTCGAGGCAGCCGACCGCGATAAGGTTTGGGCCAGTTCGGACCGCGCTTGCTCGGCGTCGCTGATTAACATTTTTATCTGGCTGCAGTCAGTAAGGTCTTTCCCGTCGATGGAAATGCTTGTGTTATGTCGTCGTTGCCCCGCGTTGATCGGCTGGAAAATCAGGGCGGCGCCAAACAAAGCAACCAACAAAAAGAGAGCCGTCTTTTTCATAGTAGTTTCCTCCGTGTTGTCTTTGCGTCTTTGCGGTCCTTGGCGCCTTTGCGTTGAAACGAGTCTTATCGTTCCAGTGTTTTGTTTCAACGCAAAGGCGCAGAGTACCGCAAAGACGCAAAGGATATTTCATTCATATCGCAGAGCGACCATCGGATCGACCTTCGCCGCTCGGCGTGCCGGGCCGAAACAGGCTGCCAGAGCCACTCCTGTCAGGATCACCGGAATAGCGACGAAGGTAATCGGATCGGTCGCCGTTACGCTGAACAACAAACTGGTCATCAATCGCGTCAACGCAAACGCTCCTCCGATTCCTACCGCGACGCCGATCAGCGCGGTAGTCATCCCCTGCCCGACTACCAGCTTCAGCACATCTCGTGTTTGCGCGCCAAGCGCCATCCGCAATCCGATCTCACCCGTTCGCTGAGTAACCGTGTAAGCCATCACGCTGTATATCCCGATCGCCGCCAGAATCAGCGCGACTCCCGCGAACAGACCTAGCAGCAGCAAAGTGAACCGCTGGTTCGAGATCGAGTTCGAAACCACTTCCTCCATTGTTTGAATTGTCGCGACCGGCTGGTCACGGTCAATCGCGATGACGCGGCTGCGCAGCGCGTTGCTCAGTGCCAGCGGTGGACCTTCGGTTCGCAGCACCACGTTCATCGCAAGCTGGGGCCGCTGATTGGAAGAAAGATAGAAGCCCTCGGCAGGTGAAGTGCCGAGTCCGATCTGACGAATGTCACCCACGACGCCGACGATCTCTCGAGCCTGCAGTGGGGGTCCGCCGCCAAGAAGCCGCTTGCCTATCGGGTTTTCGTCAGGAAAGTATTTTCTCGAAAAGCTCTGATTGATCAGCACCGCGACTGGACTGGATTCATCGTCATGGTTCGAAAAGAACCGTCCTTGAATTAGCGGGATTCGGAAAGTCTCAAAAAAATCCGGACTCACAATTCCAACCGACACAATCGGGCGTTCGGCCATCGGCGGAATCGCGCGGCCGTCAATCGCAATCGGAGTTCGCGCGTCGAAGCCGGTCAGCGGCAGTCCCTGGACTACGCCGACCGACGTTACGCCGGGGAGGCTCGCAAGGTCCTCACTCAAGCGACGATAGAATCCTGCGCGCTCGGCCGTCTGCGAATACTTCGAGGCCGGAAGATTGATGTTGGCAACCAGAAGATGAGCCGGATTGAAGCCCGCGTCGACGCCTTGCAACCTAACAAAGCTGCGAATCAGGAGTCCCGCGCCAATCAGCAGGATTACCGAGAGCGCGACTTCGGTCACCACCAGCGCGCCGCGAATGCGAGCCCGACGCGAGCCGCCGCCCGACCCGCGCGACGTGTCCTTGAGCGCGTCATTCAAATCGGCTTTTGACGCCTGAAGCGCCGGCGCCAATCCAAAAACAACACCAGTGAGGACCGCGATCAACAGCGTGAACCCGAGCACTCGGCCGTCCACGTTGATCTCAGCCGCGCGCGGAATGTTTCCAGTCGCAGCGGACACAAGCAGGGCGACGCCCCAGCTCGCGAGCGCCACTCCCAAAGCGCCAGCCATCAACGCAAGCAGCACGCTTTCAGTAAGGAACTGGCGAATCAGCCGGGCCCGGCTCGCGCCAAGCGCAGCTCGAACGGCGATTTCTTTCTGCCTTCCAGCAGCCTTCGCCAAAAGAAGATTTGCTACATTCGCGCATGCAATCAACAACACGAACCCGACCGCCCCGAGCAGTATGTAGAGAGTAGGCCGCACGCCTTGAGTCGCTACTTCGGGCAGCGGGATCGCAAGCAATCCAAAAGCGAGATTGAGTTGACTCGCGGCATTATCGTTCGCAGCAAGGCCGTCGACGTCGGCCTGCGCCTGTTGCCCTGTGACGCCAGGCTTGAGCCTGGCGACGAGATTCAGATAACCGGCGCCGCGCTCGACCGCATCCCGGTTCAGGAAGCTCGGTTCGAAGACGCGAGGAATCCACGCGTCGATTTGACCGCCCGGAAAGTTGAATCCCGCGGGCATAATTCCGACGATGGTATAGCTCAAGGCATCCAGGGTGATCGCTCTGCCGACAACATCAGGCGCTCCGCCGAATTGGTTCTTCCACAAGTTGTGACTGAGGATTACGACGCGAGGTCCACCCGCCTTGTCCTCTTCCGGAAGAAAGTTCCTGCCGGCGGCAGGGTTGACCCTGAGGACATCCAACACTCCACCTGACATTCGCGTGACGTTCAACTGCAGAGGCTCGTCGATCCCGATGAGATTAACCGAGTCTCCGGTGTACGCGCCCACGCGTTCGAATGAGCGATTCTCTTGTTCCAGCGCGGTGACGTGCCGGAACGAAAGGTTAGTCTGACTCAGTCCGCGCTCCGGGGCGCTTGCAAAGACCCGCATTATGCGATCAGGCTCGGCATAAGGCAGCGGTCTCAACAACACCGCGTTGACGACACTGAAGATTGCGCTGTTGGCTCCGATGCCAAGTGCGAGCGTGATCACAGCGACGATCGTGAAGCCCGGCTTCTTTGCCAAAACCCGAAGGGCATAACGGACGTCCTGAATTAAGTTGCCCATGAGCACTCCATGTTCAGGGTTCAGGGTTCAGGGTTCGTGGTTCAGAGTTCGGGGTTCAGCGTTTAGAGTTCCGGTGACGAACCCTGAACCACAAACCCTTAACCACAAACCCTGAACCACGAACAGTTATTCGTATCTAAGCGCCACCATCGGATCTACCTTGGTCGCCCGGCGTGCCGGCACGAAACAGGCTCCCAGAGCCACTCCTGCCAATACCAGTGCGGTTGCCGCGAAAGTCGCCATATCTCTCGCGCCTACGCCGAACAGCAGGCTCTCCATTATTCTGCTGAGCGCGAATGCACCCGCAAGCCCGATCGCGATTCCGACACCCACAAGCACCATTCCCTTCCCGAGCACAAGCTTCAACACGTCGCCCACCTGGGCGCCCAACGCCATGCGCACACCGATCTCGTGCGAGCGTTGAGCCACCGAATATGACACCACGCCATAAACTCCAATGACCGACAACGCGAGAGCCGAGCCAGCGAACACTCCTAACAGAAGCAGCAGGAATCGCGGTTCGGCGAGCGACGCGCTCACCAGTTGCTCCATCGGCATCACGTTGGACACCGCAAGATCCTTGTCGAGCGTCTGAACTTCGGACCGCACCGCCGTTGCCAGCGACATCGGATCGCCCGAGGTTCGCACAATCAGGCTCATGCCTCTCGCTGCATCCTGCTGCTCCGACAAATACATCATCGGGCGAGAATCCAGATTCAAGCCGACGAATTTCACGTCCGATACGATACCCACTATTTCACGCCGGTTCTTGCCGCCAAAAAGCAGCCCTTTGCCAAGCGGGTCTTCACCGGGGAAATAGCGGCGAGTCATAGACTCGCTAATCACCGCCACCTTCGGCGCATCGGCGTTGTCCGCTTCAGTGATCACGCGCCCGCGCACCAATCGAATTCCCATCGCCCGAAAGTAATCGGGAGTGACCATCGCGTAATTCGAAACAGGTTCGCGGTTGGGTTCAGGCTGGGGCTGCCCTTCGATCAGAAAACTCGTATCGGTGCCTCCGCCGCTCAGAGGCAGAGATGAAACGGCGCCGACGGAATCGACGCCCGGCAAGACCCGGACGCGATCGACGAGCCGCTTGTAGAACGCGGCCGTGGGAGTCCGGTCCGCATAACGAATTCGTGGCAGCGATAAATCCACTCTAAGAGCACCTCTTGCGTTGAAACCAGGATCGACCCGCTGGAGATTGATAAAGCTCTTGATCAACAGACCCGCTCCTACAAGCAGCATCAATGCAAGGGAAACCTCTGCGACTACAAGCACGGATCGCACTCTATTCCCTCGCGACGAAGCCCGCGCGTCTCGGCCGCCTTCCTTCAACGCGCTGTTGAAGTTTGTCCTTGATGACAACAAGGCGGGCGCAACTCCGAATGCCAGTCCGGTCAGCAGCGCTACGGCAAAGGTGAATCCCAGCACGCTCGTATCAATGCCTATTTCTTCGAGCCGAGGCGTGCCTTTAGGAGCAAAGCTTACAAGAACATCCAGCATCCAGAACGCGAGCAGCAACCCGAATGCTCCGCCGACAACCGCCAGCACAAGGCTCTCGGTCAGATGCTGGCGAATCAATCGAGCCCGGCTTGCACCAAGCGCCGCGCGAATCGCAACTTCTTTCTCTCGCGCTGCCGCTCGCGACAGGAGCAGGTTCGCCACATTCGCGCACGCGATCAACAGCACAAGCGCGACTGCTCCCAGAAGCACGAGCATCGCCAGCCGAACATCACCCACGATCTGCTCGTGGAGCGGCACCAGCAATGTTCCCACGCCGCTGTTTGAATCCGGATACTGCTCGGCGATTCGTGCTGCGAGCGCGCTCATCTCTGCGCGAGCCGCGTCGAACGTAACGCCGTCCTTCAGCTTCGCGATTACTCGCAGGATCACGCACCCGCGATCGCATCCCTTCAGCCCGGCAAGAATGGGCCCCGCTGTGGTAAAGATTTCAGAATTCGTCAGGATCGGAAAAACGGATCCGCGAGGCATCACGCCCACCACGATATAACTCTGACCGCCCAGCGTAAGGCTCTTCCCGACGATTGCCGGATCTGAACCGAAGCGCCGCTGCCAGAGTTGATGGCTTAGAACGACGACTCGCTCCGCGCCCGGGAGATCGTCATCCGCTGTGAAACTTCGGCCGAGCTCCGGCGCCATGCCCAACATGTCGAAGGTGTCGTAGGAAACAGCCGCGCCCTGGAGGTCCTCGGGCTCGTCGCGACCGGTAAGCGTCGGCCCCCAACCCAGCAGGCCTGCGACATGCTCGAACGATTGCGGCTGCTCTCTCCAGTCTTTCAGATCGGCCGGTGAAGCCCACTCGCGCTGGGGTCCTCCGCGCTCCTGATGATTCTCCCAGATCATAAGGAGGCGCTGCGGATCGCGATAAGGCAGTGGTCTAAACAAAACCGAGTTCACCACGCTGAAAATCGCCGAGTTCGCGCCGATGCCGAGCGCCAGCGCTAATACGGCGACGGCAGTGAAGGCCGGATTCTTGTAGAGCAGCCGAATAGAGTAGCGAATGTCTTGAATCAACGTTTCCATGATTGGGTTTCCGGTTTCTGGTTTCTGGTTTCTGGTTTTAGCTTTTAGGTTTCCGGTTTCACGTTTCTGGTCGGTAATGGTCGTGACCTTCTATCTCTCGAGTAGCCAAACCAGAAACGAGAAACCAGAAACCTGAAACCTACTGGTACCGCAGCGCAACCATCGGATCCACCCTGGCCGCCCTGCGAGCTGGCACGAAACAGGCTCCCAGAGCCACTCCTGTGAACAACATACCGGCGCCAACGAAAGTCAGCGGGTCACTCGAGCTCATGCCAGCGAGCTGACTTTGCAGGATTCGCCCAGCAGCCAGACCCAGCCCGCCGCCCAAACTCACGCCGATGAGTGTAAGCGTTAAGCCCTGCCTGACTATCAGTCTGATTACATCTCTCGGCGCAGCACCGACCGCGAGCCGAATAGCGATCTCGCGAGTGCGCTGGTTGACAACGTAGGAAAGGACACCGTAGAGCCCCACCGCCGCGATTACCAGCGCCAGCACGGCGAAGCTGCTCAACATCGATGCGCCGACCAGTTGCGTGAACGTCGATGCAGCGATGTGTTCGGTCATCGTTCGAGGATCCAGAAATGGCAGATCCGCGTTGACCGCCGCGAACTCGCCGCGCATGACTTCGGTGAGCGTTACCGGCTTGTTCGCCGTCCGGACGAGCAACGTTATCGTTGGCGCATACCACTGCTGAATTGATGAATAGACTAACGGAGTCGGCGACTCGGTCAAGCTGCGATATTTTCCGTCTCTTGCGACGCCGACGATGATAGACCATCCCTGCCCCTGGTCGATGCGTTTGCCTATCGCTCCCTGGCCGGAGTAGTACCGACGCACGAACGCTTCATTCACAACCGATACGCGCTGAGCGTCCGAGCGATCCTGCCTCGCGATTCCGCGACCTTCAAGGATTGGAATTCCCATTGTTTCGAAGTAGTCGTCACCGACAATCACCCGTTCGGTTGACACTTCCTCGTCCTGGGCCGGTACATAGCCTTCAATTCTGGTTGCGCTGTAGCTGTGACCGCTGAACCCGAGCGGGACCATTGTCGAAACACTCGCTGATGTAACTCCCGAGACTCCGCGCACGCGATCAAGCAGGCGATCAGTGTCGGTTAGCGCTTCTTCACGCTTCAGGTGGGCCCCGTTGAAATCCGTCCCCACCAGCAGCAAATGGCCGGGATCTGAAAAACCGATGTCTGTCTTGTGCGCGGTTTGCAGGCTGCGCAAGAACAATCCGGCGCATATGAGCGCCACCAGGGACATCGCTACCTGCGCGACAACCAGCGCATCGCGCAAGCGAGAGCGAGAAGCGCTCGTCGTTGGACCTTCGGTCTTGACTGCGTTGACCAGATCGGTTCGCGAGGCGCGGAATGCGGGTATGAGCCCGAAGATTAATGAACTCACAACAGTGACGGCTAAGGCTAATCCGATTATTTTTGCGTTTACATCAACCTTCCACAGAACAGCTTGCGGCGTGCGCGGGAAGAAGAGGGGAAGAGTGTCTTTGGCCCACAGTGCGAAGAGCAATCCGGCGATGCCGCCGATCGCCGATAAGAGTAAACTCTCCACCAGCAGCTGCCGGACTATGTGATTGCGGCTGGCGCCCAACGCAAGGCGAATTCCGATTTCTCTCCGGCGGGACGAAGCCCGAGCAAGCAACAGGTTCGCGACGTTCGCACACGCTATGAGCAGCACCAGCGCAGTGACTCCGAACAATGCCGAGAACAGCGGATAAAACAAAGGTCCGCTGAAACGCTCGCGCATGAGCTTCACCATCGCGCCCGTAACAGGAACCTCGCCGTGAGCTTCGCTGATTCCGGCCGCCAGGGTCTTCATCTCGGCATTCGCTTCGGCGAGTGTGACGCCAGGCTTCAGCCGCGCTGTTCCCTGTAGCCAGCGATCCTGGCGATTGTTCAGACGGTTCGCGCCCTGAGTCAGAAACGGCTGCAACGTAACCGGAAGCCAGAGATCGTAACCATATCCCGCAAGCACTCCATTGAAGCCTTGCGGCGCTACTCCGATGACGGTCACCTCCGCGCCATTGACCAGGACATGCTTGCCGATGACGGACGAGTCACCACCAAGCTTACGGCGCCATAAGCTGTAGTTGATAACTGCAACCTTCGCCTGGTTCCGCTCCTCGTCAGCGGTGAAGGTTCGACCCAGGACCGCAGGCACGCGAGCGACGTCAAAATAGTTTCCCGAGACCAGCTCTCCCCATATCGGTTCGCTCACAGGCTCGTCGGCTCCCCTTAAGTTAACCCGGGCGACTGTGTGAGCTATCATCCCGTCAAACGACTTCGCGGAGTCTCGCCATTCGACATAAGTAAGATAGGAGATCGGCGCCGCTTCCGCGCCGATGCCATCCCTGTTCGCGGAGTTTACCGCGACAAGATTCTTGTAATCCTCGACCAGAGGACAGGGGTTCAACACTAGCGTCTCCATCCAGGTGAAGACGGTGGTGTTCGCTCCGATTCCCAGTCCAATTGAGAGGACGACTATCAAGGTGAAGCCGGGATGTTTGGCAAACGTGCGAAATGCGTAGCGGACATCTTGAAATAGAGTCTCCATCGCTAAACTCCACGTTTCGGGTTCAGAGTTCAGAGTTCAGGGTTCAGAGTTCAGGGTTCAGAGTTCAGACTCGGAGTGCCGGCGACGAACACTGAACCACGAACCCTGAACGATGAACCCTATTCATACCTCAGCGCGACCATGGGATCGACTCTCATCGCGCGCCGAGCCGGGATTACGCACGCGGCGGAGGCAACCGCCCCCAGCAGTACCGCGATCAACGCGAAGATCGTTGGATCGCTGGCGCTTACTTCAAACAACAGACTCTGCATCAGGCGCGTTAACGCGAACGAAGCCGCCGTGCCAATCGCCAGTCCTAACATCACAAGCCCCATGCCGCGTTTCAGCACCAGCCACAGAATGTCCCGTGATTTCGCTCCAAGCGCCATGCGAACGCCGAACTCAGGGATTCGCTGGCTGACGAAGTATGACAGCACGCCATACAGTCCAATTGCCGCCAGAAGCATTGCCAATAGCGCAAACACACCTAGTAAAGTCGTCCCGGTCTCGCGCTGGCCGAATTCTTTGCCGAGCACATCCTTCATCGTGCGAATGTCCGACACCGGTTGATTCGCATCGACTTCATGCACGCGCGCGGTCACCGAGGCCACAACGCTCAACGGTTCGACGGAAGTCCGAATCACTAAATCACGAGGCGCATACCAGGGTTGATCACCCACCTGTTGATAAGGCATGTACGTCTCGGCTTTGACCGGAGCTTCAGCGCCCATCTGTTTTATGTTGGCTACAACACCGACTATCGTTATCCAGGGATCTTTCGAGTCGGGGCTGCCCGGCTTAAAGCGTTTACCGAGTACGCTCTCGCCTGGCCAGAACTCGCGTGCCATCGTCTCGTTTACGATTGCAACGGGTTGAGATTGTTGATTGTCGCCCTCGGTAAAGCTGCGTCCCTCCCTGAGATCGATTCCCATCACTTTGAAATAATCAGGGCTGATCTGCCTTTGGTTGGCGTCATACACGACCCCTCGCTCGGCGGCGCGGCCTTCAATACTGATGCCGTTGGTGCCGCCTTTCCAATCGAGCGGCACAGAAGTCGTGTACGCGGCGCCGGCCACCCCCGGCAGTGAACCGACGCGTTCGAGCACCTGACTGTAGAATGCGAAGCGCCGCTGCGGATCCTTATACCTGCTCCGGGGCAACTGCGTTCTCAGAGCGAGCACGCTTTCGGCCCGCAGGCTGGAGTATTGATCGCGCAGTCGCGCGAAGGTCTTGATCAGCAGTCCCGCACCGATCAGCAGTACCATGGCGAGCGCCACTTCGCCGACGATCATGGAGTTCTGCAGGCGCCGATGTCCGGAGCTTAAACTGGTTCGTCCGCCGCCCTGCTTCAACGCTTCGTTGATATCAACCGTCGCCGATTGCATCGCCGGCGCAAGACCGAACACCATTCCGGTAATCACCGAGAGCGCCAACGTAAACACAAGCACCATCGTATCAATTCGCAAATCGACGAACAGGCTTAAGCCTGGCGGGATCAAGTGACGCAGAAACTCGAAACTCCAAATAGCGACGACAACACCGGCGACGCCTCCCGAGAATGACAACACCACGCTCTCAGTCAGCAACTGGCGTACAAGCCGTCCGCGTGTCGCCCCAAGCGCCGTTCGCACCGCAACCTCTTTGCTTCGCCCCAGCGCACGAGACAGCAGCAGGTTGGCCAGATTCGCGCTGGCGATCACCAACACGAACGCGACCGCAACAAGCAAGACGATCAGCGGCCGTCTCGTCTCGCCGATCAACTCTGAGGCGAGCGAAAAGACGTTGGCGCCCAGTCGTGCCGCATAGTCCGGGTTATCCAGGACGATTTGAGCGGTAATCGCCTTAATATCGCTATTGGCCTGCTCGAGTGTGACTCCGGGCTTCATTCGCGCGACGACCTGCAGGTAATGACTCCCTCGATTAGTGAGTTCTCGCGGAGTCAACCCTGACGGCACCCAGAGGCGAATATCCGGATCGAGAAACTGAAAGCCCTTCGGCATCACACCCACTACGGTGTACTTTTCATCATTGAGCAGGATGTCGCGGCCCACGATGTTCGGCTGGTCACCGTAACGCGATTGCCATAGCGCATAACTTATCACCGCGACCTTCCCGCCTTGAGACTGGTCATCATCGACAGTCAGGACGCGGCCAGCCGCCGGCTCAACGCCAAGCACGCCAAAGAAGTTCCCAAGGACGGCGTAGGCATAAACTTTTTCAGGTTCGCCATCACCTGTGAGATTAAAGTCGCGTTCGGTCACCGCGGACATGTCTTCGAAGACTTCATTGCGCGCCTTCCAGTCCATATAGTTGGCCGGGGCCGGTGTGTTTTTCGGAAAGCCTATAAACGAAGCATCTTCCCAAACTATTACGAGCCGTTCCGCATTTGCGAACGGCAAAGGGCGCAGCAACACCGCGCGCACCAGGCTGAAGATAGCGGTGTTGGCGCCGATGCCCAGCGCCATGATGATGATTGCTACCGCGGTAAAGCCCGGCTTCTTCGCCATCGTACGTAGAGAAAACCGCACGTCTCGAATTAGAGAATCCATAGTCGCTCCAGTTCAGAGTTCAGCGTTCAGGGTTCAGAGTTCAGAGTTCGTACCTCAAGCACGAACCTTGAACCACGAACTCTGAACCCTAAACCTATTCGTATCGAAGCGCCACCATCGGATCGACCTTCGCCGCGCGGCGCGCTGGCACGAAACAGGCTCCCAGAGCCACTCCTGCCATGAGTACCGCCGTTGAACCGAAGGTCGCGATATCCGTGGCGCTCACACCGAACAGTAAACTCTCCAGCAAGCGGCTCACGGCAAACGCACCCACGAGCCCAAGCCCGACGCCTACCGCGATGAGCATCATTCCCTGGCCAACCACCAGCTTCAACACATCGCGAGTCTGCGCGCCCAATGCCATGCGCAAGCCGATTTCATGCGTGCGCTGCGTCACCGCATAACTCATTACGCCGTAGATACCCACAACTGCAAGCGTGAACGCAACCGCGGCGAATACGCCAAGAAGAAGCAGGTTGAAACGCTGCGGCGCGATGGATTCGGCACGCCGCGCGCTGAGCGTCTTGATGTCATAAATCGGTTGGGCCGGATCAACCTCCTGTACCTGCTGTCGCGCAGCGGCAATAGTCCGCTCGGGTTCGAGCGTCGTTTTGACTACGAAGCTCATCCCGTTGTCCGGCATCTCGAGGAAGGGAAAGTAGCCCTGCGGAAAGCCAGCGGGTTCGTTCGGACTATAGAGCTTGACCCGACCGACCACACCGATAACTGTAACTGGCGGATCGTTTTGCCCGGAGCCCCACAGGATCTGTTTGCCCACCGGGTCTGCGTTCGGCCAATGCCGGCGCGCGAATTCTTCATCTACGATGATGGACTTCAAACCCGCCCGCAGCCTCTCTCCCATCTCGAGATTGCGCACTTTCTCTTCGTTGACACTTGATCGGTTATCTTGTTCAGTAAAGTCCCGGCCTCTCAGCAGCGGGATGCCCATCATGCGGAAATAATCGGGGCCGACAATCGAAACTTCCATTGACGGACCTTGACCGGGCGGCGGCGGCGCCTCGCCTACGACACGGAAGCCACTCTGCCAGTCGTTTTCGTCCATAGGCACGCGCGATGTCAGGGCGACGGCGTTGACACCAGGCAGTGAGCGCAGCTTCTCCGTCACTTGCTGATAGAAATTAAGCCATTGTTGCTCGCCGGGATACTTCAGGAGCGGCAACTGTACGCGGAAACTCAGCGCGTGTTCTTCAACGAATCCGGGATTGACCTGTTGCAGGCGATAGAAGCTGCGGATCAACAGGCCTGCTCCGATCAGCAACACCAGGGTCAGCGAGACTTCTGCGACTACCAACACCTGACGCAGGCGATGCCGGCCTCCAGTAACGCTGCGCGCCGTCTCTTTCAGCGCGTCCTGCACATCGGTCCTGCTCGCCTGGAGTGCCGGCGCCAGACCAAAGATGATGCCGGTCAGCATCGATACTGCAATGGTAAACACGAGTACGCGACTATCGAGGCCGATTTCAGAAGTCCGAGGAATGCTGCCCGCGCTGAATGCGAGAATCAACTGCACACCCCATTCCGCAATCAGCAGTCCAAGCGCGCCGCCCGCAACCGCGAGCACCAAACTCTCCGTGAGTAGTTGCCGAATCACGCGCCATCGGCTTGCGCCCAGCGCGACTCGCACAGCCATCTCACGTTGCCGCGAGGCCGCGCGCGCCAGCATCAGGTTCGCGACGTTCGCGCATGCAATCAACAGCACCAACCCGACCGCACCCAGCAAGATCCACAATGCACGGCGCACGTCACTTACATAGTTTTCCAGGAGCGGAATGATCCGAGCCCCGACACCCTTGTTTGAGTCGGGATATTGCTGTTCGAGCTGCGCGGCGATGGCGTCGAGTTCGGCGCGAGCCTGTTCCAGGCTAACTCCCTCTTTGAGCCGCGCCACGCCGCGCGGCCCCGGATGATTGTCGCGAGTCTTGATCGATGGCTGATCAGCCAATTGCCCGACGGGAACCCATAACTCGGTCCGGCGAGAAAAAGTGAAGTCCGGCTGCATCACACCGATGACGGTGTACGGGCGGTCGTTAAGCGTCAGCGCTTGATCGAGGATTTGCGGATCGCCGCCAAATCGCCGCTGCCAGAGCTCATGACTGAGAACGACGACGGCGGCTGCGCCGACTCTGTCTTCTTCGTTACTGAAGAGCCGTCCCAGCTTTGGCTGCACCCGCAATGCAGAAAACAAATCAGCCGATGCTTGCCCGGTTCGCAACCGTTCGGGTTCGCCTCTACCCGTCAGATTGTAATCGCGATAGTTGACGACACCGATGTTCTCGAAGACGTGATTTTGCCCGCGCCAGTCGGCGAAGTCCGGGTAAGAGATGGACATCTCGAGGTACTTCGGATGCCTCTCGCTCAGGTAGACCAATCTGTCAGGCTGTTCATAAGGCAGCGGGCGGAGCAGCACGGCGTTGACTACGCTAAAGATCGCGGTATTAGCTCCGATGCCGAGCGCCAGCGTGATCACAGCAATAAACGTAAAGCCGGGATTCTTGCGCAGCACTCGCCCGCCGTACCGAAGATCTTGAAGAAAGGTTCCCATTGTTACTCCTGGTTCAGAGTCCAGGGTTCAGGGTTCAGAGTTCAAACCCTGAACCACGAACTTTGAACCCGGAACCTATTCGTATCTTAGCGCGACCATCGGATCGACCTTCGCCGCGCGACGCGCTGGCACGAAACAGGCTCCCAGAGCCACTCCTGCCAGCAGCACCGAAACCGCTGCGAAAGTGATCGGATCAGTTGCGGTCACGCCGAATAACAGGCTCGCCATTAAGCGGGTCAACCCAACGGCTGCTACGAGCCCCGCTCCGACACCCAGTGCCGCAAGCACAACACCCTGCCCGACGACGAGCTTCATTACGTCTTGCCTCTGAGCGCCCAGAGCCATCCGCAAGCCAATCTCGCGCGTGCGCTGCGTGACCGCGTAAGACATCACACCGTAGATCCCAACCGTCGCAAGAATCAAAGCCACCGCCGCGAACACGCCGAACAAGGCCGTGTAGAGTCGCGGCTGCCAGACTGATCTTGCCACGACTTCGGTCATCGGCATTACTCGATTGATTGGGAGATCGGGATCGAGTTCTTTCACCTGGGCGCGAACTGCAGAAATCACATTCTCCGGCCGGCCTGAAGTTCTTATAGCGAGACTCGATCCACCAATCGGCATTTGTGCAAACGGCAAGTAGACCGACTTGCGTGTCGACGCGTCCAACCGTTCATGCCTCACTTCGCCGACGACGCCGACGATCGTGTGCCAGGGTTCGTTGTCCTCGGGCGGGCCAAACCTCATCCGCTTGCCGATTGGGTCCCCGTCAGGCCAGTACTCGCGCGCGAGCCGCTCATCAATGATCGTCACCTTCTGAGCGTCTTTGGTATCTCGCTCGTCGAAATCTCTGCCCTTCAGGATTGTGATCCCCATCGCGCTGAAGTAGCTCGGGCTGATCACGCAATGATTGATGGATGGCGCTTCGCCGACGGACAACACCGGAAAGCCCTCGACGGTCAGGCTTCGACCCCAGCTATTGCCGGCGAGAGGCAACCCCGAATTCGAGCCTGCGCTCACGACACCAGGAATTGATCTCACACGTTCGAGCAATTGACTAAAAAACGCCACTCGCTTTTCAGGGGAGCGATACCTGGCTCCCGGCGCTATAGTGAATGTCAGGACGCCCTGGGGATTGATGCCCGAGTTTACATTTTGCAAACTGATGAAGCTGCGCATCATCAATCCAGCACCAACCAGCAGCACGAGCGAGAGCGCAATCTCGGCTACCACCAGCAAGCTTCGAAGCCAGCCACGACCCGCGCTCGAACCGCTGCGGCCGCCTTCTTTGAGCGTCTCATTCAAATCAGGATTCGAAGCCTGAAGCGCGGGAGCGGTGCCGAACACGAAACCCGTCAGCAGTGCGCACGCGGCGGTAAAGCCCAGCACTCTCCAGTCGAGATCGAACTTCATCCAGAACGGAATGTCGATCGGTATCGCCGCCAACAACAGATCCATTCCCCACAGTGCGAGCACCAATCCGAGCGCGCCCCCGATTGAGCCTAGCAGCAAACTCTCAGTTAGGAGTTGTCGACAGATTCTTTTTCGATTAGCCCCGAGCGCCGCTCGAATCGCGAGCTCTTTTTGGCGGGCCGTCGCCCGAGCGAGCAACAGGTTGGCTACGTTCACACACGCGATCAACAACACAAACGCTACTACGCCCAGCAGAATCAACAGCGCTTTCTTGTAGTCGCCAACCAGGCTGGCACGCAGATCGATCACCTTGAGACCGAGGCCTTCGTTTGTGATGGGATTCTCAGTTTCGATGTTCGCGGCGATGCTGCTCATCTCGGCTTGCGCTTGCTGGACAGTGACTCCCGGCTTCAAGCGCGCGATCGCCGACAGCCCGTGATCGGTGCGCGTATAGATCTTGGGAGTGAGCGCCAATGGGCCCCACGCATCGGCGACCTCGGGGAATTGAAAGCCCTTTGGCATCACGCCAATCACAACGCGCTGCCGGTTATTCATCGTGAGCGTCTGACCAAGGATGTTTGGATCACCACCGTATCGCCGCTGCCATAAGCCGTAGCTCAGGATGACTACAAGATCGTGATCGGGTTGATCTTCATCGGCGGTGAAGGTGCGGCCGAGGATCGGAGCCACGCCGAGTATTTCGAAGGCGCCGTGATTAACGAACGCGCCCTTGATTTGCTCAGGCTCGGTGTTCCCACTCACACCACCACCGGCCATGGCGAAGCCGCCGCTGTCATAGCAAGCGATGTCTTCGAATGACTGATTGCGTTCGCGCCAATCGAGAAAGTTCGGATAAGACACGCCCATCGAGACGACGTCTTGTTTTTGCGAGGTTTCATCTAGAATCACCAGGCTTTCGGAATGAGGATACGGAAGCGGCCTGAGCATGATTCCGTTAACAAAACTGAAGATGGTACTGATAGCCCCCATTCCCAGCGCCAGCGAAAGCACGGCTACGGTGGTGAGCCCGGGACTCTTCCTGAGCATGCGTGCGCCGTACCTGGTGTCTTGCAGAAGGTCACGAATCATATTTTTCTCCCGATTTTCTCTCGCTCTCTGGGCGCCTCTGACGTCTGAAAGGTCGACCCGAGGCCCTGCTACCAATCGTCGTGCCATATATGCTCGGCTTTCGCAGATTGTTGAACAGTCTAGCTTTCTCCTCCGCCCTCGGTAGCGCGTCTCCCGAGTATGGTCGGATTCGGGATAGACGATTCCCAACACCGCTACTCCTCAGAACTCCGCGCTGCAAGGCGGATCGTTTTCACTCGCTGGTCCTTTATCTGACGTTGGCGCTTGGTAAGCGATGGACTTGGATACAGTCGTAGTAAGAAGGGCCGGCCGCCGCGCAGTGATCGTGACCCGATTCGAGCTAAGTATCACGCGGTGTCGCGCCGTCAAAAAGAATGCACGGTCGGAAGCTGAAGCTTTTGGAGCTGATCCGGGCCATGAAGATCACTGGACCGTTGTCGCTGCACCTGCCGAAGCAGCCGTTCACAGTTTGAAATTCCCAGCTCGACTCCTGTTGGCATTATTTCGTGTAAACGCAGTAGAAACGTCTCAAGAGCAGGAATGCGATTGAGATGTTGTGCTGCAGTCTTAAATAAAAGGTTGTTCGCACCCGGTTCTGCGGATGGACTAAGCAAACCTGTAGATCTCTCCGCAAGGTCAACGGCTTCGTCCTCTGCAAGATCGTGCTGAGTCATACGCACCAGGATAGCGGCGAGCCTAAACCGTGGCTGAGAGAAACTCTCGGGGTTCAGCATTTCAGACGGTATCAATTCAATGGACAGACCGTTCGACGCAAAGCGGCCGAGCAATCGTAGCAAACCCCACCGTGCATGGTCGCCCAGAAAGGCCTCTTGCAATATGTCGCATAAAACCGAATCTTCGTTCTCAGGATCGTAATACGAGCTCAATGCGTCCGAATGGCCAAGCCAATCGAAGAACTGCAACCATGCGTCTATCGTATCTGGATTCTCAACGTCGCCAACATAGTTCCTGTACCACCAACCTTGTTCAGTATGTCCTTCGCACAGGACGCGAAACCTAGAGGGGTCTAGATATTGTGCGATTCCGCCGGAAGCAGCACCAGCGATACATAAGCACCAGAGGACAGCATCCCTCTCCGGACTCGATACCATTTTTTCCGCGGATGCGGCTAGTTCTTCCACAACCGACTGAGAATACTTATGGTGAACAACGCCCGCTATCCGAAAAGGAGGCACGAGAAATCGGTTCTCACCCTCTAGCATCACGGTTCCTGCGGTTCGAGAACACAACCCATCTAGACGAACCCCTTCGGACATCAATCGCTTCTCATCTGCTTGCCAATCAGATGAATCACCAAGGACGCCGCTCTCGACTCTTTCGGCCAAACCGCGCAATACGTCCGCCGACCTTGCCGCAAGCAGACAACTAGCCAAGGGCCACGGTAGTGCGTCCAAAAAGTGTTTCTCTGAGATGCTCCAGTCGGCATCCGCGCACTCGTTTAGTATTTTCGCCAAGGTGCGCGCGTTCGGCGATTCGAGGAAACTTTGTGCAAGAGCAAATGGCAACCACCCAGGGTGCCCTTGAGGCATCCGAGCAAGCATTTCGAACGATCTCATAGAGTTCGGATCAAGCGTGAAGGCTGGAATTATCTCCATGTCGAATCCTCTAATGCCTTCGTCTTTGAACTTCACTGCCACGTCCAGTGCCAAGCTTTCCCTACGACCCGTCACCCAAAGAAGCGCGCCTAGTGGATCAAGCGGCTCTTCACTTTCATTATGGGGGAATCGAAGAAGATTGATGAGATCAGAGGCCTCCGACGGTGGTAGTTCCCATATCAGTTTGTCTACTTTCTGCCGCAGCCAATCGAAAGAAACTGAACTCGCACGCATCTGGCGGAGTGTGAGTATCTCCGCTCTACTTTCTGCTGGCCAGCGGTTCTCGTCCAGTCGAATTGCCCAGTCCACTCCCTTGTCAACAAGGCGTACAACAAGGGACCATGCTCCCGCACTACGATCAGCATCCGTCTGTCCAATTCGGAGTTCCAAGTCTTCGCGATATACCGTTTTCAATGCGTCTGAGTACACAATCGCTAGCCTATCGCTGGCAGCGGCCTCTTCCGAATCACCAGCGAGGAAAGGATGACTGAGAATAGCTAACCCAAGGCGCGCCAAGTGGCGGCCGTGGTTCGGATTCTGTGAAACGGCGCCACTCTGGAGCACGTCAATCGCAAGATCGGAACCAGCCCTGGTAGCGCTTAGCAACTGATCGCTCGGGCTGTTAAGGTCTTCGCAGAGCAGTCGGATCGAATCCTGTAAATGGCGGGACCTGGCATCTGCAAAGCACTTGCTTGCTGCAAACAGGAAGACATTCCTCCAGTACGCAGCCGGTGCTATGGCTTTCAGGCGAGGGCGTACGACATCCGCGTCCCCACTCATTAAGCACTCAGCGGCCATATACTCTTGAAGAGACCTCACCTCGAAAGAAAGTTCTCCGACCACTCGACTTGTTAAGAACACGAGGCGATCGCGTGCCGCTTTCGTGATTAGCCCGACCATTTTGTCTTTTTCCTCGCCCTCTCGGCCTATCTCGGAAAGATACGCATCAACGAGGCTTTCGAACTGAGTAATCGGTAGGCTTACAGACGTGCCACCGGCAGTTTCTCCCCGGAACTGGAGCCAAAAACCTATGTCATGATGTAATCGATCCACGATGGGTTGCTGTTTGCTCAACACAGCATCATAGGGCGGAACAGCCTTTTGTCGCTCTCGGTCATAGATAGTGCGATAATAGCTATCGAACAGTTGCCACCGGTCCTCGCCCGGGTCACCTTTTGCGGCGACCACGGTTGCCATGAAGGTTACCTGCAACGGCGACACCATGAGTTGCGCCGTCAGTTCGCTTCTTGCGCTTTGACGGAGCTTATCAACAACGTCCTGCGCTTTCGTCGGGTCAGTCGCACCAAATCGAGCTTTTGCATAACTCTCAACGTACCGCACTGCGCGAACTGTCGAGAGAGGGAGGATATGGCGGATCGCGACAACCCCGCTCGTGAATTCGCCTGAATATCCCTGTAAGCGCGACGTTGCAACAACAAATATGTCCGCTCCCACTTGCCGCGCTTCAGCAAGAAAGTCATTTATCGCCTTGACCAGTGCGTCCCGGTTGCTGGTGGCAGGGACTTCATCCAATCCATCCAAGATGAGAAGCCACGGATAGGCTGCGAGCCATTCAAGCAGAACTTCGTGAGTGAGAGCGTGCTCACGTTTCAGGCTGTTAAGCAAGTAACCTTCTAGGGTGTCGACATGATCTGAATCGTGCGATGCCAAAGACTTCGCAAACCGATTCAGCTCAACACGAAAAGGGTAGCGCGGTGTAGCGGGCCAGCGTAGGCCTTCTTGATCACACAATTCGTGAGTCTCTCTGATGATTTGGCGACTCTGGGGTTCTAATAGATAGGGTTCTCGACGGTCCAGAAGGGACGCTCTATGAATCTGGGCGAGGAACTGACCAACGGTGGACTTGCCAGAGCCTGGTCCACCGAGAAGCACATAGCGCGTCTGAAACTGTTCCCCGGTTCCCTCCGGCCGGGAACTCTCTTGGTCATAAATAGTCCTGGGATCAAGCTTTCGAGAGCCGTCCCTAAGTAATTCCCAGAGCACACCGTTAGGTAGTCTGCCAGCAGCATCAACCTCCTCCTCCGGCGGCACTAGCTGTGGTTCCGCCGACGCCGGTAGGTCAAAGAACAAATGAGCGAGTCGAAGCTGCTCTTCGGTTCGATTCCCTGCTTGATCAAGCCCGCGATGCTGCGTCCGCCCTCAACTCGCGCTCCAAGAACGCCGTCAGAATCTGCTTCGCGTTCGGTTGCATTCGATCGAGGTGCCCGAGCATCGCCGCAAGCACGTCGCCAGTCGTAAGATAAGCTGTGAAACGTTTGCGAATCTCTTCATAATTCGGTAAAAGGCCGTTGAGTTGATTGGCATCCCAAACCGCATGATCCTTGAGCGGAAGGCTGCCATAGTATGAGCGAAGGAGCAGGTCAGCTTGGTCCCTGCCTCCACCTGATGCCGAAGAGAGTTCGACATTTGTTACAAAGACGTAGTATTCGGGTTTTGGGTTACGCTTCGCACTTGCGACGAACGCTTTGAGTTCGCCCTCCAGAAGTCTCAGCGCCCATTGCTGATCCTTCTCAGTGGACTCCGGTTTCTCTTTGCATTTCGCTTGGATCACGCCGTAGCCCGACCATTGGGTGGCTGGAGGGTAAGGATACGGTACTTCACCACGGAACGTTGCCTCGCGACCGCCGTCCGGTCCGTTCCCAAAAGCGGTGACGCCTGGGCCAAATACTGAGATCGCTAAAGCCCGGACAAACTGTTCGAATGGTTCTGGTGAAAACCCAAAGAATTGGTCGCTCATACGGTGAGGCTCCTTCGACTCTACGTCCGAGATTGTCAACTGACTGCTTACGCTGGATTCTCACAGACAGCACCGGACAGAACGGAACGCGCTGTGTTGACACCGAGGCTAACGACTCCGACGGGACTTGTAAAGAGCGTAGCGGAACAGCGCGTCGCGGAACAGCGCATCGCGGACATGACCGATTCTCTAAAGAACCCGCATCAGCGGAGATTCGTGTAGCTTTGGCAGGTGCGAGACTCTTTTCCGAAGTGCTTAGCTCCATTGATGCGCAACAGCTCGCTGCAACAGGTGCGAGATAGATCGAGACCTCCGCTGCCCCAGCGCTGTTGATCCGCTGGCATGGTATCTGGTTGCTGATTTATGTCCCAACACTCTTATCAGCGAATCAGCCCAATGTTATACTTCTGTCGAATCAAGGCGCGCATTGAAGTACTGGATGAAGATTAAGTTATGATCACCAAAGAACAACTCGAAGAAACAATTCGAGGAGTCATTAGCGAGTTCACACGAGCGAAGCGAATCCCGATCCCACCGCAGACGAATTGACCGCTTCTTTAGAGGCGCGCGTCGATGCCTTTTCGATCAAGAGGCAACGCTTCAGTCGATTGATGCGCTGCCCTGATCTGGTTCCTTCCACCGATTCCGAGTTTGAAGCCGATAATGCATTCATTTGCGGAAGGAACTGAGAATCTGCCCGCCTACTCGGGAAAGTATTCACGCGCCGACATCGATTTTGATCATGACTATTGCAATGGCTTTGGTTTGGTACAGACGCTGACGCTTGACCTCGGCAGCTCACACAATTAACCTCAGATTAACTTAGACGAAAAGATTCTTCGAGGAAGTCTAATTATGAGCGCACAAACCGAAACCATCGAGATCACCGGCCTTCCAGAGGGAACTAGAGAGGCCATACGAGAGTTGAGCCAGAGCAAAGGAAAAAGCGCAGACGAGTATCTCCGGACCTTGATCGAAGCTGAGCTTCTTTCTCAGCACACCTTTGCCGAAATACTTGCGCCGATTCGAGAGGGTTTTCGGAAAAGCGGTATGACAGAGGAACAACTCGACGCCGTCTTTGAGCGAGCCCGCGAGAAAGTTCATCAAGAAGAACAGACTGACAAAGAATGAGCCGTTCCATCACACCAATAAAAGTGGTGTTTGATTGCATGATCTTCTTGCAGGCAACGGCGAACGAGGATAGTCCCGCCGCAGCCGCGCTTGATCTGCTCGACGCCGGAGAAATCAAACTCTACGTAAGTGAGCCAATCCTTGAAGAGGTTCGGAAGGTCCTCAATCGAGATGAAGTACGCGCGGCGCTTCCGCAAATCACAGACGTTCGGGTAGAGGCGTTGTTTCGGCGTCTGGACAATAAGGCCGCGACGGTCAGGCACGTCCCCAGAGTATTCGCGTTTCCCCGCGATCCCGCGGATGAGCCTTATCTCAATCTCGCTATCACCGCGAAAGCCGCTTTTCTCGTTAGCCGCGACAGAGACCTGTTGGACCTAATGAGTGGACACAACGCAGAATCCAAACAGTTTCGGCAACAGTTCCGGTTCCTCAAGGTCATAAAGCCGGTCGACTTTCTCAGAGAGGTCGAGAAGGCGTGAGACACCTTCAAGCGTCACTGAGACAACTACAAGACACCTTGATTCGAGTCTCAAGTGAAACACCGGCATATCCAGTTGTAGATTACGCTGAATCCGGCAAATACACTCCTACTATCATTGGCTCGTGTGTTGTTGACCCGCCTTGACGTGTTCAATACTGGTCAATATCATTGGCCGCGTTCTGGGGCCGCGTTCATGCCTTTCAGTGTTCCAGCATCAAAACCGCAAGCGATGAATTGCGCCGGTGACGGAACTCCGAACCACGAACTCTAAACCCGGAACAAAATCGGGTCGGGCGGCGAGGGATTGATGGGACTGACTGAACTCACCGGCGAAGTGCTCGACGAGAAATACCGCATCGAGAAAGAACTCGGTAAAGGCGGTATGGGCGCGGTCTATCTTGCCACTCATCTTGGAACCGATCGGCCCGTCGCGGTCAAGGTAATCACTCCGCAATTCATGATGAATGATGAGTTCGTCGAGCGCTTCAGGCGCGAGGCGAAAGCTGCCGGCCGATTGACTCATCCGAATGTCGTCAATGTCACCGACTTCGGATTCGCTCGAGTTGACGGCGAACGTATTGCCTATCTGGTGATGGAATACCTGGACGGCTGCACGCTTGCCGACGTGCTCGCGGAAGAATCCCAGCTTCCGATCGACTGGGTGCTCGACATCATCGACCAGACTTGTTCGGCGGTCGACGAGGCTCATCATCAGGGGATCATTCATCGCGACCTGAAACCCGATAACATATGGCTGGAACCAAACCGCCGCGGAGGCTACACGGTCAAGGTGCTTGACTTCGGCCTTGCCAAGCTCGGCGAGATTCCCGTCAACGGAGCGTCCGGCGGTCAGACGTCCACGGCTCCGGGCTCAACTACACTTCCGCGCGGTTCGACGACCGTTGCGACCGATCAGCGCAACACTCACTTCATGGAAGCCAGGACACACGCGCGACCGTCAGATATTTCCGAGGCTGCGACTCAGTTGCAGCTGGCTTCGATTTCAGAAGCCGCAACCCGAATACTTGTCGAACCACCCGAAGACAATGCGGCGAAAGGCAATGAAGCGGTTACTCGGGTTCTTCCGTCTGAATCGTCTTCATTGTCAGAAGCGGCGACGCAGGTACAGCCCGCGCCGGTCTCGGACGAAGCGCAGACGCGAATGCTCGATCGCACCACTGCTGACGGCTTGCCGCGTCAAACGGTTCCGGCCGACGGGCTCACGCGAGTTGGTTCGATTCTCGGAACCCCGCTTTATATGTCGCCCGAGCAATGCCGCAGCGATCATCTGGACTGGCGCACCGACATATACAGCCTCGGCGTGATCGCCTATCAGATGCTCGCCGGCGCGCCGCCATTTACCGGGACTGCTCCCGAAGTGATGAGGCTTCACATCGAAGCGCCGCCTCCCCAGCTAAAGGAAAAGCGCCGCAAGATTCGCAAAAGGATGGCGGCGCTGGTGATGTCGGCCCTTGCCAAGAACCCCGCGGACCGCCCGGCGACTGCGGCGGGTTTCGCCAGCGCGCTTCGCGCAAACGCCGAAGGGACCGGTGCCCTGTTGCGGCGAGCCTTTTCGTTGTACGCCGAGCACTTTCCGAAATTCTTCCGAGCGACAGTCCTGATGTACATTCCACTGATTGCATTGCACGTCGCTCTTCTGATTAGCGGCGTGATGAATTCGAGTGGGACCAGTGCGCAGATGCCGGACAGTGGTGTTGCGATCAGCACCACTCCCAGCACGACCGGAGGTCACGTGAAGCTCTCTTCAACGCCTGGGAGCGCAATCGAAGTCGTGCTTTCGATCCTTACGTTTTTCGTCAACTTTTCTATCAATGCGGTGATCGTCGGAGTAACGATCCGGCTGGTGACACAGCTATTCCTGGCGCCGCTCCGACCGTTGGAGCTGCGCACCGCATATGCCGCGGTTAGAAAACGATTGAAGTCGTTGCTTGTCACGATTGCGATTTCTTCCATTCGCGCATTCCTTGGCATGTTGCTGCTGATTCCGGGAATAATCATGTTCATCAACTATTCGCTGGCTGCGCCGGTGGTGATGATGGAAGGCCTGAAAGGCCGCGCGGCCTTGAAGCGCTCAAAAGCACTTGTGAAGCGATCGAGATTCACAGTGATCATGATTTTGCTGTCGCAATGGGCGATACCGGCGTTCCTGTCTGCAACTGTGGCTGCGGGGCTTGGCGCGGGGCTCAAGCTCGGGAGGGTTGGCAATGCTCCGATGCTGACCGGGCGGATAACGTCAATAATCGTGACGATTCTAAACGCGGTAATCGTGCCGTTGATAGCTACGATGAGCGCCCTTCTTTATTTGAAGACCCGGCAAATTGGGGGTGAGACACTCAAAGAAGCGCTGAGCCAGTTCGAGGAGGAAGACGTCCCTCGCACAAAGTGGCAGATGCGAATGCGAGAACGATTACACACGACAGCGTCGAAGGCCCCATCCACCGGGTCGAGCGACAATGGTTGAGGACACCGCGCCGATCCACTCCGCGCGGCTGCCGTAGCTGTCCGGTCTCAGAAATGCCGCGCAGGCCGCTTTAGTCCACCGCAGACCAGGCATCTACGGTATATCGCAAATGAGCCAGAGCCGACCCGAAATAAACCAATCCGCACCCGGCGGCAAAGGCCCAAAGCTCGCTCGTCGACTCGGACCGTTTGACGCCACGATGATTGTGATGGGCGGCATCATCGGGTCGGGCATCTTCATGAACCCGCATGTCGTCGCCGGCGTCGTTCACACACCACTCTTGATCCTTGGCGCGTGGGCGGTTGGCGGATTGATCGCCCTGGCTGGAGCCTTCATCTACGCGGAGCTGGCGGCGCTCAGGCCGCAGGTCGGAGGCCAGTACGCTTACATACGCGAGGCGCTTCATCCGGGGCTCGCATTCATTTATGGCTGGACTCTTCTGCTCGTAGTTCAAAGCGGCGGGATGGCCGCAGTCGCGGTGACGTTTGCTCGTTACTTTATCGAGTTGTCTCATATCGCGATTAGTGAACGCGCGCTGGCCGCGGCGGCCCTGGCCATCCTGGCGGTGATTAATTGTTTAGGAGTTCGGGCGGGCAGCGCGTTGCAGAGCGTGCTGATGGTGTTGAAGATCGCTGCCATCTTAGCTTTGATCGCTTTCGGGCTTGGAGCAGATACGCATCAACAATCACCCGGCAGCAGCAGTCTGCCGGTGCCCGGCGATCAGTGGTCGGCGATCACCGCTTTTGGCGCGGCGCTTGTTCCGGTGTTATTCGCCTACGGAGGCTGGCAAACCGCGAGCTTCGTCGCGGGCGAGATTCGCGAGCCGCGGAAGAATCTGCCACGAGCTTTGGTTATCGGAGTAATCGGAGTCGTACTCCTCTACCTGTCCGTGAACTTCGTTTGTGTGCGAGTGCTCGGCGTGGAGGGTCTGGCGGCAACAACCACTCCGGCTTCCGAAGTAATGCGACTGGCCCTCGGCGAAAAAGGCGCGCGCCTGATTGCGGTGGGGATCGCGATTTCAACGCTCGGGTTCCTGAGCCAGTCGATATTGACCGCGCCGCGAGTCTATTTTGCGATGGCCAGCGACGGGCTTTTCTTCAAACGCGTGGCGTGGCTTGATCCCAGGACGCATGCGCCGATCGTCGCAATAGCTTTACAGGGCGCGCTTGCGATCGTCGTCGCGATCTCTGGCAAGTATGAACAGATCCTCAACTATGTCGTATCGATCGATTCGCTCTTTTTTGGAGTGACTGCGGCTTGCCTTTTCGCGCTTCGCAAGCAGGCAATTCGAGCAGGTGATAGATCCCGCGACGCAGCGCGCGCCTTTAGAGTCAATGCGGTGGTGATCATACTTTTCATCGCGGCCGAATGGCTTGTGGCCGCAAGTGCGGTCTATAAAGACCCGCTCCACAGCGCGATTGGGCTCGCGATTCTGGTTGCGGGCATACCGGTTTATTTCTTCTGGCAGTGGAGAGGAGTCCGTGGTTAAGAACAGCGTTAAAGCTTCTGAGTACATCGAGTGGGCGAAGACCCGCTCACAAGCAACGTTCAACCTCGCAACAAGCGGGGTTATGAATTACCCGATGGCCGAGCTTCCGGTCAGAGTGGAAGACATCGAGCTGAGCGGCCCAAGCTGGTACGGCTACGAGCCTCTTCAACAGGCGCTCGCCGCGAAGTGTGGCGTTGGAACAGAAAGTGTAGTCGCCGCGATCGGAACATCAATGGCGAACTATCTCGCGATGGCGACGATCCTGAACCCCGGCGACGAGGTGTTAATCGAACATCCGGCCTACGATCCGCTGACGTCGATCGCGCGATATCTCGGCGCCGAGCTGAAGAGATTCGAGCGGCGTTTTGACGAAGGCTTTCGCGTCGATCCTGGCGCGATCGAGCGCGCCGCAACCAATCGCACTCGCCTCATCGTGATCACGAATATGCACAATCCGTCGAGCGCGCTTGTTGATGCGTACACGCTGAGACAGATTGGAGAAATCGCGCGCCGAGTCGGAGCGCGAGTGATGGTTGATGAAGTTTATCTCGAAGCACTGTTCGACGAGCGCCGTCCCAACGCGTTTCATCTCGGAAGCGAATTTGTGACGACTAGCAGTCTGACGAAAGCTTACGGTCTGAGCGGTTTGCGTTGCGGGTGGATACTGGCCGAGCCGGAGCTTGCCCGAAGAATGTGGCGTCTTAACGATCTATTTGGAAACATTCCCGCTCATTCGGCCGAACGGCTGAGCGTGATAGCCCTGGCGAACCTTAGCGCGATCATAGATCGAGCGCGCTCTTTACTTGATCTTAATCGCGTATTGCTTAATCAGTTCCTGGATTCGCGCAACGACCTCGTAACAGTGAGGCCGCCTTTCGGAACGGTTGTGTTTCCCCGAGTCAACCGGGGCAATGTGGATAAGTTATGCTCAGTGCTTCGTGAACAATACGAGACTTCAGTGGTGCCGGGTAAGTTCTTTGAGATGGCGGATCACATCCGTATCGGCATCGGTTGTAATTTGGAAATGCTCGAAGGGGGGCTGCAGCGATTGGGCTCGGCGCTCGACCGGCTTAACTGACCGAGGTCCTGCAGCGTTGCCAGTGCTTCACCTTCGGTATAGCATGGCTGGGTGGATCAATTGTTTCGGAGGAGATGAGACTATGCATAGGTTAAGAGCTATTAGTCCCCGTCTGATCACGCTGATTCTGGCTCTGTTCATTTTTGTCGCCGCGAGCGTTCCTTCCGCGGACGCTTACCGGCACCGTCGTCGTCACAATCCTGAAGCGGGTAAGGGCAAAGCCGCGAAGCGTATCGGCATCGGCGCTGCGATCGGCGCGGGCGCGGGCGGGCTGATTGGCGGCAGAAAAGGTGCGTTGATCGGGGCCGGCGTGGGTGCTGGCGGCGGAGCCGCGTATCACGTACACAAAAAGCGAGCCTGGAGACGGCATCATCGTCGCGGATAACGGGTCGGCTTTGCGTCTTTGCGAATATCAGCGAGCCTTGGCGAACCGGTATTCCTCGCAAAGAATATCGAACCCACTTAAAGCTTACGGGCGCGCGGTTGAGGCCGTCTTGCCAGTGATGATTCTTTCAATCGAGTAGATCGGCTTCCCCTGCGATTCAAAATATGTTCGGCTGAGCATCTCTCCGATCAACCCTGACGAGATCAACTGAACTCCCGCCAGGATGAGCACCGCTCCCATCAGCATCAACGGGCCGTGCTTATCAAACAGCGCGGTGCCGTTCAACGCCTTGTCAATGATCAGCCACACATTGATCAACAGCCCGACGATCGTCGCGAGAAGCCCGATTGGTCCGAAGAAGTGCAAGGGGCGCGTCACATACTTCAGCAGAAATCGAATCGTAAGCAGGTCGAACAATACCCGAATGGTGCGCGACAGGCCGTAATGCGAGCGCCCGCCGGGCCGCTCGATGTTGGTGATCGGTACTTCGACAATCGTCGCGCCGTTCCACGATGCGAGCGCCGGGATGAACCGATGCATCTCGCCGTAGAGTTTGATCTGCTTTATTGTCTCCTTGCGATAGATTTTGAAAGTCGTGCCGAAGTCGTGAATGTTCACACCCGAGAGCTTTGACATCAGCCAGTTGGCGACGCGCGACGGCGCGCGACGCAGCAGAAAACTGTCAACCCGGTTCTTGCGCCAGCCGCTGACAATATCACATCCTGTCTCTTCAAACACCGCAAGCAGCTTCGGGATGTCGGCTGGATCGTGCTGTAAATCCCCATCCATTGAGATAATCACGTCGCCTTCTGCGTGGTCGAATCCCGCAGCCAGCGCGACCGTCTGCCCGTAGTTGCGCTTCAGTCGAATGACTATGACTCGCTGATCTTCGCGAGCCAAATCAACCAACAACTCCCGCGTCGCGTCCGCGCTGTGATCGTCGACGAATATGAACTCCACTCGCTCACGCTCGAAAGCCATAACCTCAGATAGCTGACGATACAACTCGCGTACACTCTCCTGTTCGTTGTGGAACGGCACAACGATGGAGTAAATTGGGCTTCCCAGTTCGGTAATGACGGCGTCCACTAAAGCTCCCGATAGCTGATCAATTTTATTCCACACTCCCGGGCAAATTCGCGAAGCCGAGGATCGCTAACCGCTTCGAGTTCGCGCTCACGCTGGTACCTGAGCCGCGTGTGAGCCTTCGCCAGATCGTCATCATTGATTCCGGGATGACACATCAACTCAGCCGCGCCTTCTCCCAGGGATTCCATAATACTTCTTATCGCCGCAGTGTCCAGCAATCCGGTCAGCTTGACTCCAAAAAACCGATCAGGCGTTTTGAGACCGCGATCACGCGCAATGCGAGTGAACTCGATCGCCGCCGGAGCGATGGCCGCAGATAGAGCAGACTGCTTCAGGTACGCCCACTTCGGCTGCGAGTCGCGCCTCCCAGCGAAGACGCTTTCGAACGGGTTCCGCACGCGCTTGATTCCAAACTCCGCGGCGACGCGCGCGAGTGCTTCCATGACTCGAGGATGCGTGGCCGAGTGTTTATGTGAGTCAAGATGAGTGATCTCTATTCCACTGTCCGCCACGCGTTGGATCTGTGCGCGAAACTCACAGGCGATCTCTTCGAGAGTCGCATATCCGCGCGCGATCTTAATTACTAACTTCGTGAGCGTCGCAGGCAGTGCGCCGTTTCTGTCAACAAGCGACGTGATCCCGGACGGCGGCGCGACTGGCCGTCCGCCAACCACCGCCAGATGACAACCGACTCCAAGTCCGGGATTCGCACGCGCAAGCGCGACTGCGTCGTCAAACGCTTCGCCGTTCGCCATGATAGTAGTGCTGGTGACTATGCCCGATTTGAAAGCGCGAACGATCCCGGCGTTTACCCCTCGGGTGAATCCAAAGTCGTCCGCATTTACTATCAATCTCTTCATCGCTGGAGCCGAACCTAATCCTCGTCCATCAGGAAGACTTTCGCGGCGGCTGCGCCTTCATAGATGCTGGCGTGAATCAAAGGATAACTATTCTCGATGAGTTTGAAGTTATCAATATTTTCAAAGTAGACGCGGCCGCGCTGAAGCAGCACATAGGTCGGCCGCTCCTGGTTCAGAGTGAAGCTCGGCTGAGAAATGATCTCGGAATGTATGTCAGGTCGATTGAATCGCTCCAGATAATACTGGACCACTCCGGGAATTTCGCTCGCTATCATCGCGCCGGCGGGGGCTGTGTCAGCAATAAACCGGATGCTCTCTCTCGCTCCGAGATCATAGAATTCATCGTGCGGAAAGTAATAACCGATTCGGTTTCTACCGAACACATTGACGTAGAGGCTCGGATAGGAGACGGTCACTGACCGTATTGTCTGGATTGAAGGAACGATGATGAACGCGGCGACAATTGCCGTAGCGGCCATTGCCGAAAGAACTCGTCCGACAGCATCGAGCCTCCTGATGGCAAGACTAGCGATCCGCAACACTGTCACGACTCCAACCGCGGCGGTCATGTAAATGATAGGTATCAGCGAGAGGGAGTAGCGCAGAAACTTGCAGCCAACGACGGCTTCGGGCAAAAGCCAAAACACAAGCATCATTCTCAAGAACACATAGCCGCGGGAGTATGGATATTCTCCGCGTCTTCGGAATATCTCCACCACCCCGACTACAAACGCGATCAGCACCGGCAGTGGCAACTTCACCCCGATGAAAAGAAAGTAAAAGTACCACGGGTTTCCGCCAGGCGTTTGCGCAAGATCGTTGACGAAGAGCTTGTCCATAACCAGATAGCCGTGATGCGTGAGCAGCTCTTCGTTGACGTACTTCCACAGGTAGCGCCAGGTCTCCGGGAAAAACGCAGCGGGATTGAATATCACAAACGCAGCCAGCAGAGCAGCGAAGTACTTCGCCCACATCCTCCGCGTCAACGGCTGGTTGTTGCGCCGGTCGTATCCGATGAGGGTATAAAGCAAAGCGTTCAGGCCGAAGTAGTGCGGAAAGTACTTCGAAGCCATCATCAGTCCGAAAGCTGCCCCCGCCAGCATAAAGAGCCGTTCTCTGTTCTCCAGATCTGAGGCGCGGACCTGCTTTGCTCGATGGTATAGATAAAACCCGCAAAACATGAAGAAGACTAACAGCGTGTCTTCCTTTGCGGTTCGGCTGAACCAGATCGCATCCAGGCCCAGAGCCCATAGGACGGATGTAATTGATCCAACCCTCAATCCCAGCAACGCCGTAGTTAGCAGGAAGAGCGGCACGACCGTGAGCGCTCCGAAGGCTGCGTTGGGCAGCCTCAAGGCGGCCTCATCTGACAGCAGTAAGTGGAGCGGCTTTCCCGCTACGCGATTCCACGCGCCTGCGGCATGCATCGAGCCGTAGCAGAGGAACTTCATCACCATCGGGTGCTCGGCGTTGGCGGTGAAATCGCCCTGGTCATAACAGCGGATGGCAAATATCTTGTTTGCCTCGTCCTCGGCAAAGCCCGCAGCGTCCAAACGATAAACGCGAGCACCGAATCCGACGACTACGGCGACGATCATGATCAGCAGCTTCCTCCGCTCGAGTCTGTCAAGCAGTCCGAGCCGGGGTTGCAACTTGGGCAGGTCAATCTGAGCGTAGCTTATGTCCAGTTCGTCAACCGTTCGCATACAACTCCCCAGCTAGCCGAACACTCTGGCCCGTCCATATGGCGACTGCGGAGGCCTGGTCAAAAGTCAAAGGTATGTCTCGGGAGGTGACTGGCAAACTGAAGCATCGCGCTCAGTCACGTCTACAGGGTTGTCAGTACCGTGCACTGATCCTCCGATGGAATTTGAACACTGATGACATTCTAGGAAGGGAAACATGAAAACTCAAATTGTTTCGCGATTCTGTCCCACAAACTTCAGTTTGTCGCTGGAACGTGGACACTTCAGCCCACGTTGTGGGCGGGCTAGCGTTTGAGAAAACGACGAGCCCACATAGTGGGCGGCAGCAGCAGCCGATTATTGGCAACTTCTGGCACCCGCTACGCAGGCTAGCTCGGGAACACACGCAGATTCCCAGGGCTCGCGGACTCTTCATGGGTCCACGCCTTCGCCCCCGACGCGGGCTTGTTTTTCATCTCTTCGGTCTCCTTCGCGGACCGAGAGGGACGACAAACTTAAATTTGTCGGACTGTCTACAAAAAAAGCCGCTGCTGGTTTGCAGCGGCCTGGCAGCACGGAGGATGGTCGATGCCCTTTGGTCAGAGTGGATCAGGTTGGATCAATCGGCCTTCTTGCGTATGAACGCAGGAACATTGATGTCATCCCGGCGCAGTGTGTCGGGTGCCCCAATCGGCGCTGTAACGCGAGCCTCACCGGCGGCAGGCTGCGGAACCGCAAAAGGACGCGACGGTTCGGTGATCGCCGCCGCCTTATCGAATCCGGTCGCAATCACGGTGATCTTCATCTCGTTAGTAAGTCGCTCGTCAAGCACGGCGCCAAAAATGATATTCGCGTCCGGATCGGCCGCGTCGTGAATAATAGACATCGCTTCGTTGACCTCGAACAACGTCAGGTCCGCGCCCCCGCTCACGTTCACCAGCAGACCTTTCGCCCCTTCGATCGAAGCTTCCTCGAGCAGCGGACTCGAGATAGCGCGTTGCGTCGCTTCCATAGCCCGATTATCGCCGGTCGCGGTGCCCGTTCCCATGAGCGCCATTCCCATTCCTTCCATGATTGCCTTCACGTCGGCGAAGTCGACATTGATCAGACCCGGAACAGTGATGATGTCGGAGATACCCTGTACGGCTTGAAGCAGCACATCGTCGACCAATCTGAACGATTCATGAAAGCGGGTGCCTTTAGGCACGGCGTTGAGCAACCGTTCATTCGGAATAGTTATGACGGTGTCCACGCACTCGCGAAGTTCGTTCAGACCTTGTTCGGCCTGACGCTGGCGGCGGCGGCCTTCAAACCGAAACGGCTTGGTCACGACCGCGACGGTAAGAGCCCCAAGCTCGGTAGCCAGGCTGGCAATGATCGGGCCGGCTCCGGTGCCGGTTCCGCCGCCAAGTCCAGCGGTGATGAACACCATGTCAGCTCCCTCAAGCACCTCGATAATTTTCTCCGTATCTTCGAGAGCGGACTGTCGCCCCTTCTCCGGATCGCCTCCGACGCCGAGTCCGCGCGTCAGTTTCTCACCGATCTGAAGTTTGACCGAAGACTGAGATGCTTTCAGGGATTGAAGGTCAGTGTTGGCAACCAGGAACTGTACGCCCGAGACTCCAGCCTCGATCATTCGATTGATCGCGTTGCCACCCCCTCCGCCGATACCGATCACCTTTATGTTCGCCCCGCTGGTGGGCTGTTCGTCATCAAACACAATAGACCCGCTTTGGATCTCCCTACGTTGGTCCAACGCCATTATTCGTGCCTCCTGCAAGCAATCGAGCAACAGGTGAGCGACCGGGCAAACGGCGCGCCTTTCGATGCGTGCCGCTCGCACAAAAATTCACGTTCGCATTTAAAAAGTTCTTGCACACTGCCAGGATCATTCGTCAACTCGCGATACCCGGCTTCTCGCCCGCGCGAGCGCTCGAGCCAAGCTGCCGTTCTAGGGGTTCTCCTAACAGTGCCTTTGAGGCTGGCGACCTGATTACTACAATATGTGGTAGCCTATTTTTCTGAAGACGCCCCAAATGGTAGCACAGTCGTCTGTGCCCTACAACCTTTTTTTGCCCCCAACCAGCAACATTTCTAAATAAAATTAACGAAGCCACCGCTTCCAGATACTCGGCTGTTTCCGAGCACCGTCCTTCAGCGAATGGATTCTTTTCTGGTTCATCTGCTTGTGGAACCCGTACAGCATCGTTCCAACCACCGTCGCGAAAGCCGGACTGTCAATTTCACCGGTCAACCCGCCCACAAAATCGGGCAACCCGTGACGCGCCGGAAGATCCAACACTTGCTCGGCCATCTCGACCACGCCGTCCATCAGCGATCCCCCGCCAATCAGCACGACGCTCGAGAGTATCTGCTTGTCGAAGCCGGCTCGCTGAATCTCCTCGGCGGCGTGTGAGAATATCTCTTCGGCTCGCGGCTGGAGTATTTCGCAAAGGATCTGGCGGCTCAGCATTCGAGGTTGCCGGCCTCCAACCGAGGGGACCTCAACCATCCGCGAGCGCTCGCCGTCAGGCATCAGTCCAGCCAGGGCGCAACCTTCGCTCTGCTTTATCTTCTCCGCCTCGGGCACCGGTGTTCGCAACCCGACCGCTATATCGTTGGTGAAGTGATTTCCTCCCATCGGAAATACGGCGGTGTGCCGGATGGCGTCCCTGTAAAACACGGTGAGATTAGTAACATCCGCCCCGATATCGATCACCGCCGCTCCATATTCTTTCTCGTCGGGTGAAAGCGTCGCTTCGCCGCCGGCCACCTGATTGACCACGGTGTCAGTGACAGTCATGCCGGCGCGGTTGACCGAGGTGATGACGTTTTGACGAGCAGTGATCGGCGACGTCACCACGTGAACGCAGGCTTCGAGCCTCATTCCGAGAAAGCCTATCGGGTTGCCGATCCCGTCCTGGCCGTCTACGGTGAACTCTTGAGGCAGTACGTCGATTATCTCGCGGTCGGTAGGAACGCTCACCGAGCGCGCCTGGTCGATGACGCGATAGACGTCGTCTTCCGTTATGTCGCGGTTGCGCCGGCTGATGGCGATTACTCCGCGCGAGTTGATTCCACGCACTTGCACTCCCCCGAGCCCAACGTAGGCGGAATCGATCGGGAGGCCCGACATCATTTCAGCCTCCTCAACCGCGTGCCTTATGGCATCCACTGTGGCCTCGATGTTGACGACCACCGCTTTCCGGACACCGCGCGACGGCGCCCTTCCTATGCCGATAATCTCGAGCGTGTCGTTCTCGGTAATTTCACCTACAATCGCGCGGACTTCGGTCGTCCCGATGTCGAGCGCAGCAATGTGTTTGTTGGTTCTTGGCATTTCTCAAAATCCTCCGGCGTTAACGAATTGCGGATATTGGATTGCGGATTGCGGATTGGCTGCGGATGGTCTTCAATCCGCAATGCGAAATCCGCGATCCCCAATCACTTCCTCTTCTTCGGGGCCTTGTCCGGTCCAGACTCCTGCCGAACGGTCTTCGCTGCGCCGGGGGTGGCGATGTTTACAACGATGCGATCTCCACGAGCCGCATCGATGAAGCTGATGTTATTGGCATTCTGAATCAGCCGGTCTATGTCCTGAACGCGGAATCGGGTTGGCAATTCAGAATCACCACGCTTGACTGCCTGCAGCACCTGTAGGGCCCGCTCAAAGCGCTTGCGGAAGTCAGTACTGCCGATATGTATCAGCACCGGCGGATGCGCCAGCCTGACATTTATGTCTCTCGTGAAAGTCAGATCGATCTGATCGATCAAGCCCCAGAGCGGATTGGGTTCCTCGCTGAACTCGCGCTCAATCTGTTTGTAGATCGCGATTCGCTCGCGGTCTTCGGCAATTGCCGACTGGGAACGTGCGCCTTCAGAGAAGCCTTTTGCGATCGGGGGAATCTCAGAGGCCTCGCCGGCCCTTGAGCTTGAACCCGGTAGTTTCACCTCCGAAAACTCTCCCATATCGATTGCATCGTCATCGAGCCACACCAGGGCTTCCGAATCGCGCCTCACAAGAATCGCCGGCTGTCGTTCGACGACTCTGACGAAGATTCCATCGGGAAGCACGCGCGAGACGGACGCCCCTTTGACACGCGGCATCGCCTCAATCTTTTGTCTTAGCGCGGACAGATCCACTTCCATCAAACTGCTCTGCCCGACCGTGCGCCGGATCATTTGTTCTACGTCTCCCTGGAGCGGCGGCGCCGCATCACTCACGATGACGCGGTTGAGGAGGAAGAACCGGGAATTCGCGAGGGCGTTATAGCCAAGTATCGCTACAATGATCGTAATCAGCACGGTGGCAGGTTTGGCGAACGCCACCGCAGTCCTGAATATGCTCCTCAAATCAATGGCGCTCCGGCGTCGCGACCGACTCCGGTCAATCCGCCGAGATGCGCGAGGAGTGACGTTTTGATTTCGCACTCTAGGCTCGTTCCTTCCTGTTGCCACGGTTGACCTCCACTTAGCAGAGAAGGCACGGGAAAAGTGGAAGCGCGGAGCGATCAGATTCCTCCGGCGCTCTTCTGCTCCTCTGCTCCTCCGCTCCCTTGCTCCACTTCAAGAATTCTCAGCAACTCGTCTCCTGCTTGATAGACGTTTCCCGCTCCCAGCGTCAGGACCAGGTCGCCGGGTTGGGCGACCTCTTTCAGCCTGGCTGCAGCTCCGCCAAGCGCGCCAATGTATTCAACGTGACGATGACCGAAACGCTCAACCTGTTCCGCCATTGCGCGGCTCGTAACCCCGTCGATCGGGTCCTCGCTTGCCGCATAGATGTCGGTAATCAGCAACAGGTCCGCGCCGTAGAAAGAACGCGCGAAGTCGTCTTTCAAGTCACGAGTGCGCGTGTAGCGATGAGGTTGAAACAGCGCTACGACTCGCCGTCCGGCAGTACGCGCCGCCGCCAGCGTAGCCTTGATCTCTGTTGGGTGATGCCCGTAGTCATCAACTACAAGCACGCCATTTCTCTCGCCTTTGATCTGAAATCGCCGCTCGGCTCCCTGAAATTCGGCAAGCGCGAGCGCAATGTTCTCGAACTTGATTCCAAGATCCAGTCCAACCGCGATAGTCGCGAGCGCGTTTTGAATATTATGTAGCCCCGGCACTCGAAGTTTGATTTCACCCATCACTTCGCCGAAGGCGCGAACGGTGAACCGCGAGCCGAAATTGGCATCGAGATTGACTCGCCGCGCGGACACGTCAGCCTGGGCCGCAGAGCCGTAGCTGATCGCTCGGCGCGTTAACTCCGGTATGATCGCCTGCACGTTTTGATCGTCAAGACAGAGAACGATTGTCCCGTAGAACGGAACGCTGTTCGCGAAAGTCACAAAGCACTTCTTGATTTGCTCGATGCCTCCGGTGAAGTGATCCAGATGATCCGAGTCGATGTTTGTCAGCACCGCGATCGTCGGAGTCAACAGCAACAACGAGCCATCCGATTCATCCGCTTCCACGATGATGTACTCCCCCTGACCGTGCCTGGCGTTCGAGCCGAGTGAAGCTACGCGGCCGCCTACGACAACCGAAGGATCAAACCCGGTGTTGGTCATCAAGTGTGAGATCATCGACGTTGTCGTAGTCTTCCCGTGAGTGCCCGCCACGGCAACTCCATGCCGATAGAGCCGCATCAACTCGGCGAGCATCTCCGCGCGCGGTATCACAGGTATTTGCTTCTGGCGCGCCGCAACCACCTCGGGATTATCATCGCGCACCGCCGACGACGTAACCACCACATTCGCTCCGCCGATATTCTCGGCCTTGTGACCTTCAGAGACGCTGGCGCCCATTGATTCCAGATGCTCGGTTATCTGCGAGCGCTTGAGATCGCTTCCACTCACGTGGAAGTTCTCACCAAGCGACAACAGGACCTCGGCGATTCCGCTCATGCCAATGCCGCCGATGCCGACGAAGTGAATATGTCTTGCGCCCCTGAATAGCATATTAGTAATAGGTCATATAGGTCATATAGGTCCTATAAACTTACCAATGAACTCGCCAAGTCTACTGCCCTCTCAGTCGAATCTGCCCGGCCTAATCCGCGACTCGCTTCTTCCATCCGATCGATCTCGGTTGGATTCTCGATCAAGTAATTCAACTCCTCAGCCAGCCGGGCCGCGGTCAGGTGTTGTTGAAGAATCATTCGCCCCGCTCCAACGCGCACAAAAGCTTCGGCGTTCTTTCGTTGATGGTCGTCCGTGGCAAATGGAAACGGAATGAAGATCGCCGCTTTCCCCGCTGCCGCGACCTCTGCCACGGTTGTCGCCCCCGATCTGCAAATCAGCACATCCGCGCGAGCGTACTGATCGGCCATGTCATGAATGAACGGCCTGACATCGGCATCATCGAACCCGGCGTCGGCATAGCGTTGTCTCACAGTCTCGTAATCTCCCTCGCCCGTCTGATGCGTAATTGAAAGCCGATCCTTCTTCGAAACCAGTGCCGGCAGGGCCCCAATCACTGCGTTGTTAATCGCCCGAGCGCCCTGGCTGCCTCCGAAAATCAGCACGTGAAGCTTTTCGGTTCGCTGCTTCTTCGCGAGCCGCGCGAAGTCTATGCGAACCGGGTTGCCGGTAACAACCCCGCGCGCGCCAAAGTACTTCTGCGCATCCGCGAAACTCAGCGCCGCCGCATTGACGAATCGCGCGAGTACTCGATTCGTAAATCCCGGCATCGCGTTCGGCTCGACAACCATCGTCGGAATTCGTGAAAGCGCGGCCATCAGCAGCGTAGGTCCCGACGAGTATCCGCCAACCCCGATCACAACGTCCGGCTTGAATCGCTTCAATATCCGACGCGCTGCGACAAAGCTCGGCGGCAATGCGCCCAGCGACTTTGTTCTTTCAAAGATCGAGACGCCTTTCAGCGCGCCCACTTTGATCAACTCGAGGTCGAAGCCCGCACGGGGAACAATTTTCGCTTCGAGCCCTCGCACCGTTCCGACGAACAGAATTGCCGTCGACTGATCACGCTCCTTAAACTCGCGCGCGATCGCAATGCCCGGAAAAATATGCCCTCCTGTTCCGCCGGCAGCAATTATGACCCTCATAAGAATCGCGAATTGAGGATCGAGGATTGAAGATCGACAAGCGATCCTCGATTCCTCAATCGTCGATCCTCAGGTCTTTCCGTGCTTCGAAACGTTCAACAACACGCCTGCGGCGAACAGGCTTATCGCAAGCGACGATCCTCCCGCGCTAACGAACGGCAACGGGATGCCCTTCGTAGGCACGAGAGACAACGTTACGCTTATGTTGAAAAACGCCTGCGCAACGATCATCGTCGTAAGCCCCACACCGAGCAGTTGACCAAAAAGGTCGGGCGCGAATCGAGCCGCGCGGAATCCTCGCCACGCCAACAGTGCAAACAGCAAGACGAGCGTCGCCGCTCCAATCAATCCGAGCTCTTCACCGATCACCGCAAAAATAAAATCGGTGTGCGGGGCTGGAAGATAAAAAAGCTTTTGTCTTCCTTGTGCGAACCCCACGCCTCTCGAACCGCCGCTGCCGATCGCGATCATCGATTGAACCGGCTGGAAGCCCCAGGTTGTTTGATACTTCCACGGATCAAGAAACGCGAGCAGCCTCTGAAACCTCCACGGCTTCAGCAGCATATAAGTAATTGCAGGCAGGACCGGAACAGCCAGCGCCGCGAAATATCTAACCGGCGTTCCTGCTTGAAACATCATGGTGAGAAACACCAGACCGAGCGCGAGCGCCGTTCCCAAATCGGGCTCAGCTCCAACGAGCGCAATCAAGACACCGGCAACTATCGCCGCGCGCAGGAACGTAAACCAGCGTTCGACGTCTTTGATCTTTTTTTCGAGGTAGAACCCAAGAAAGGCCACCAGAGCCAGTTTCGTCAGTTCGGAGGGCTGCAGCGAGAAGTAACGCCCGTACCTGATCCAGCGGTGGGTCTCATTGATCCTTGGCAAAAGCAACACAACAACCAGCAGCGCCAGCGTCCCCACGAGTAGGGGAACAATCAAAGCAGGTCGCTTGTAGTTCCGATAGTCAATGCAGATCGCTGAGGCCATCGCGACCAGGCCAACAACTACCCACATAGCCTGGCGGCCGAGAAAATAGAACTGGTTCCCATAGTTCTTTTCTGCGAGGATGGCCGACGCACTGTAGACCATCACCGCTCCAAATAATGTAATGCCAAGTACAATGGCAAGCATTATCTTATCGACCGGCAACGCACGACCTGATTGAGAGCGTGCCTTCGCCATTCGCCCTGAAACCAATTCGGTCTCGCGCTTCCATCTCGGCGCCTGAACTCTGTCGCTTGTAGTCATTCGATTGCCGATTGTCGATCGCCGATTGCCGATTAGGGATGCCTCCTGTGCCTCCAATCGGAAAATCGGCAATTCAAAATCAGTTGGTCAGCCTTCCTGTCCATCCGCTATGGAGCCGGCTGGCTAATTTGTAAACCGCTTCCTTAAACACACTCCCTCGGTGCTCATAGTTGTCGAACATGTCGAAGCTCGCGCATGCGGGCGCGAGCAGCACCGTGTCGCCGGCCGTTGCGACTTCCATAGCGCCCAGCACCGCGTCTTCCATCGACCGCGCGCGAGTCATCGGCGCCGCGCCTTCCAGTTGCTCGGCGATTTTGTCGCTTGCGGCGCCAATCAAGACCACCTGCTTTACGCGTTCGCGGATCAACGGCGCAAGAGTCGAGTAGTCGCTTCCTTTATCTTTGCCGCCAAGGATCACAATGATGTTCCGCTCAAATGACTCGAGGGCTTTTGCGGTCGAATCTACGTTCGTCGCTTTTGAGTCGTTGTAGAACCTGATGCCGTCGATCTCCGCGACGTATTCGATTCGATGCTCGACACCTTTGAAACGCCTGATACACTCGACCAAAACGGGCAAATCGTTTGTTCCGGTTCCCATCGCGCAGAAAGTCGCCGCAAGCGCCGTCATCACATTCTCCACGTTGTGCATACCAGGCAGAGAGATCTGGTCGAGCTTAATCGCTTCGGTTTCATTGCGAGAATCGGTCATCATCGTCGTTAAGATTCGTCGGTCTTCAACATAAATATCAGCCGTCTCGCCGCTGAGCGTCGCGTGCCCTCGCGAACTGAAGTAGATTTTCCTTGACTGCGCTCCCAGCTTCGCGATCATGTCGGCGACTCCCTGATCCTGTCCGTTCAGAATTGCCCAATCGTCTGCAGCCTGGTTCGAGAAGATCCTGTGTTTTGCTTGCATGTAATTCTCGAAAGAGCCGTGCCGGTCCAGATGGTCCGGTGTGACATTAGTAACCACCGCTACATTGACCCCCAGGCTGTCAATCATCTCCAACTGAAAACTCGAAAGCTCGGCGACAGTCCAGGTTTGTTCGCTGGACTTCTCAATCAAGCTGGTGAGGGGCATTCCAATGTTGCCGCCGACGATCACCTCGGCACCTGCCGCTCGCATCAACTCACCGATCAGCGTTGTTACCGTCGTCTTACCGTTTGATCCGGTGACGCCGATCATTCTCCCGCGCAGAAAGCGCCCCGCAAGCTCGGGCTCGCTGATGATCTCGATTCCCGCACGTCGAGCCGATTCAAGCGGAGCCAGATCCGCGGGGACGCCCGGACTCAGTACCACAAGATCCGCATTCTCAAACAGGCTCTCGGGATGCCCGCCCAGCGAAAGCATCACCCCGAGCTCGCGGAGCTCGTTGGCCGCATCTCGCAGCTCGGATTCCGGCTTGGCATCATTGGCGATCACCATCGCCCCTCGCGATGCAAGCAATCGCGCCGCAGCTATGCCGCTCCGGGCGATCCCAACAACCAGAACTTTCTTTCCTTCAACATCCATTGGTGCGGGGTGGGGGATAGGGGTTGGGGGTTGGGACCAGCCCCTATCCCCAACTCCCAACCCCCGGCCTTCTCTACCTCAACTTCAATGTCGACAGACTCAACAAGGCAAACAATATAGCGATGATCAGGAACCGAAAGACCAGCTTAGGCTCCATTCGTCGCGACACCTCTGGCGGATACATCAGCTCGAAGTGATGATGTATCGGCGTCATCTTGAAGATGCGGCGATGAAAAATCTTAAACGAGGTCACCTGCAGGATTACTGACAGCGCCTCCATTACGAATACACCACCGATCATCACAAGCAGGAACTCCTGTTTGATCATCACCGCAACTGCGCCGATTGCTCCGCCGATTCCGAGCGCGCCGACGTCGCCCATAAACACCTCAGCCGGCGGCGCGTTGAACCACAAAAACCCGAGGCTTGCCCCGGTCAGCGCCGCGCAGAACACCGTCAACTCGTGAATGCCCGGGTTATGCTCGAGCCCCAGATACTCCGCGAATCTCGTATGCCCGCTCACGTAGGTAAAGCCGGTCAAGGCCGCCGATGTAACCATAGTCACGGAGATCGCCAGTCCGTCGAGCCCGTCCGTGAGATTCACCGCGTTCGAGAAGCCGACGACGACAAGCGGAGCGAATACGAGCAGGTAAATGGGCCACGCCACCACAGGATTAAATGTCTTCACGAACGGCAAGCTCAGTCGCGTGCTATAGGTTGTCAAATACCTGAGCGCGAGTCCGAAAGCAAACGCGCCGATGAATTGCAGGACCAGCTTCTGTTTTCCGGTCAGCCCGAGGTTATGTTGGCGCTTCACCTTCAAGTAATCGTCAGCGAAACCAATTGCGCCGTAAGCCAGTGTCGTAACGACCGCGATCCAAACAAACGCTACCGAAAGGTCTGACCAAAGCAATGTCGAAACCGCCACTGACAGGAGAATGAGCACCCCGCCCATCGTTGGAGTTCCGCGCTTCGACTGATGAGTGCGTGGCCCCTCCTCGCGTATCTGCTGCCCGATCTGAAACTCTTTTAGAAGCGCGATCATTCTCGGCCCAAACACCAGGCTTATGCCGAGTGCGGTGATCGCCGCCCACGCCGTGCGAAACGATACGTACTCAAAAACCCGGAGAAACGACAGAGCGTCGTAATTCTGGAGTAATCTCAGGTAATAAAACATTCCGCCTCTGAGGCGCAGACTGTATCAGCGCTGGCTGCTCGCCGCATCGCCGGTCATCGCTTCACCACAGTCTTCAAGCGTCTCGAATTTCTGTTTCAACCGTTCGACTACAATCTCCGTCCTTACTCCTCGCGAACCTTTGACAAGAATCAAGTCGCCGTCGCGAATCTCACGAATCAACACCTCCGCCGCTTCCTCTGGAGTGTCCGTGAAGACCGCCGTGTCGCTGCTCATCCCAGCCTCACGCGCGCCCGCGACCATCTCGCGAGCCAAACCGCGGACGCCAATCACCTTGTTGATGCCGAGCCGCGCGATCTGCCGACCGGCTTCTTCATGGAGCTCAGCGGACGACGGCCCAAGCTCGAGCATTTCACCGGCGACCACAATCCTGCGGCCGCTCTCACGATTTACGGCGATGGTTGAGACCATCTCAAACAGCGCCCGCGGATTCGAATTGTACGAGTCGTCGATGAGCGTAACGCCGCCGCGAAACCGCACGACTTCTCCGCGCATTCGAGGAACCGGCAAACCGGCCAGCGCGTCGGTTATTTCGTCAAGTCCAGTCTCGTAATGGTCGGCGACCGCCGCCGCCGCGAGCGCGTTGTAGATATTGTGTCTTCCTGACAGGGGAATTCGCACCAGCCCGTTGCCACGGCGCGTGACGAGCGTAAAAGAGATTTCGGCGAGGTTGCCAATCTTGATATCTCGCGCCATCACGTCAGCATCGTGATCGATACCGAATGTGCGGCTGACGATGTCATGACGCATCGCTGCCATTTTCGCGACACGTTCGTCATCTGCGTTCAATACGGCGAGGCCGCCCGGAACTATTCCGCTGACCATTTCAGCTTTTGCTTCGGCTATTTCATCGATTGAAGCAAAGAATTCGAGATGAGCCGGCGCAACAACGGTAACAATACCGGTGTCGGGCGTAGCGATTTTAGTCAGTGCTGCGATCTCCCCCCTGTGATTCATACCCATCTCGAGCACCGCATAGTCGAAGTCCGAGGCGCGCGATTCGTCCGACTCCATCTTGAGAATTGAGAGCGGCAGCCCGTAGTGGTTATTCAGATTTCCTGTGGTCTTTACAACACGGCCCTTACGGCTGAGCATCGCCGCGGTCATTTCCTTTGTGCTCGTCTTGCCAACGCTGCCGGTTATCGCGACGACCTGGCCTTGCCAATTCTTGACCACGCTGTGTGCAAGCGATTGAAGCGCAGCCAGTGTGTCGTCCACCATTATCAGCGCAGCCTTCTGCGGATCGATCTGCCGGCCGTACTCCGAATCCAGGAATCCGCGCGAGACAACAGCGGCTAACGCCCGCTGCGCGATGGCGTCTACGACGAAGCGATGCCCGTCATAGTTATCGCCTCGAACGGCGAAGAACAATTCGCCGGGGCGAATTGTGCGCGAGTCGATCGAATAGCCAACCGGCGCGCGCTCCGCAAGTTCCGTCGCCCCGCGCGCTGCTCGTATGTTCGATTCGAGGATGTCCGCGATTTCACCCAGCTTCATATTAGACCTGTAAGGGCGTCCCTCCGCGGGCGCCCCTCATCACCGACGCAAGGTGATCACGACCGAGGGGCGCCCACGGAGGGACGCCCTTACACGTCACGCGATGTCGAGTCTCTTCTTCATCGCTTCACGAGCAACTTCGTGATCGTCGAACTGAATCTTTCGCTCGCCCAGGATCTGGTAAGTCTCGTGTCCCTTGCCGGCTATCAGAACAACGTCGCCCTCTCGAGCCTCGTCAATTGCGTGAAAAATGGCTTCGCGTCGATCCTTCAGCTTGATATGAGTCGGTGCAACCCGTGACAAACCAGCCTCGATATCCGCGATGATGGCTTCAGGGTCTTCGGTGCGCGGATTGTCCGAAGTCACGATCGCCACATCGCTCAAGCTGCCGGCGATCTCGCCCATCGGCGCGCGCTTGGTTCGGTCGCGGTCGCCTCCGCATCCAAAAACTGTTATCACCCGCCCGGGACCCGCGACCTCACGCGCGGTGTGCAATACATTCTTGAGCGCGTCGTCAGTGTGAGCGTAGTCGACAAACACCGCGAAGGGCACGGTCGCGCCCGAACCGTTTAACGTTACCTGCTCGAACCTTCCAGATACGGTCCGGCAATCGGCGATGCCACGGGCGATGTCCTCCAAATTGGCTTCCAGAGCCAATCCTGCGGCGACGGCCGCGAGAATGTTGTACACGTGAAACCGCCCGACCAGGGCCGACACAATGTCGACTTTGCCCTTGGGAGTACTCGCGGTGAACGCCAGTCCTTGCGGGCTCAGCTTGAAATCGTCCGTGCCAACGTCGGTACGACTGCCGAAACCGTAACTCATCCGATCGCCCTTAGCAGTTCGGAAAAGGCGGCGGCCATATTCATCGTCAACGTTGATCACTGAAACACCAGGTTGAGAGCCGAGGGCGCCCGAAAACAGCTTCTCCTTCGCCGCAAAGTAATTCTCCATCGTTCGGTGAAAGTCGAGGTGATCTCGCGTCAAGTTTGTGAACAGGGCCACCGCAAACTTCAAAGCGTCCGCACGATGCAGCTCGATCGCATGCGATGACACCTCCATCACCGCGCACTTACAACCTGCTGCGACCGCTTGATCGAGCATCCGCTGAATGTCCGCCGACTCGGGAGTGGTGTTCAAGGCAACCGCGCTCTCATTGCCGACGCGATGACTGATCGTCCCGAAGATCGCCGACGCCCCGTGGGCTGCCCGGATAATCGAATCGATCAAGTGAGCTGTCGTCGTTTTCCCGTTTGTGCCGGTCACTCCGACGAGCTTCAAGCGCTCCGACGGATGGCCGTGCACCGCAGCCGCTGAGCGAGCCAGCGCGGCCCGGGCATTCTCGACTTGAATCCATGCGGGGACACTTTCAGTTGTAGCCACCAACTCAGAAATGACTGCGATAGCCCCGCGTTCGATTGCCTGTGGAATGAACCTGTGAGCGTCGGTCTTCTCGCCGCGGATGACAACAAAGACCGAGCCCGGTTTGCAGGCGCGTGAATCGTGCGTCACGTCATGGGCATCGCCGTCGAGCTGTCCGCTCCACGCGATCGCGTCTATTTCTTTTGCCAATTCAGCAAGCTTCAATTGGTCCTCGGCACTCTCGCCCGCGGCGAATCATCCTGGGGCGGTTTTGGCGCGGCATCGAGGGCAACCTTCTTGATCGCTTCCTTTGAAAGTTTCACCCGGCAAATTGTCTCCTGAGACACCAGCGCGCCGGGCGAGGGGCTCTGTAGCGATACAACTCCATCGCCGGACGCCTTGAGTTTCAAACCTTGCGCCGAACACAACGCCACTGCTTCTCTAATCCCGCGCCCAGTCAGATTCGGCATCACAATGGTGCCGTAGCGCTTAGATGCAGTTTCACCGCGCGGCGCCTCCGCGGCTACATCAAGCGAGGGTCGCGAATCGTTGGTCTCTGAAGGCACGCGCTGATTCTCCGCAACGAAGCCTGCCAGGTCGTAAGTCTGAAAATCTCCGGCAACCAGCGACTGAGGATCGTTCTCAGGCGGCACACCCAGTTGATGAAGTGTGTCAGACACGACCCGCGCAAACACCGGCGCCGCGACAGCGCCGCCGAGATGGGCGCCAACCGGGTCGTCGATTGAGACAATGCAGGCGACTTCAGGATTGTCGACCGGCGCGAAGCCGGCGAACGACGCAACGTAGTGGATCTGCGAGTAACGGCCAGTGGCTTCGTCTATCTTTTGCGCGGTGCCGGTTTTTCCAGCGGCCCGGTAGCCGCCGAGCTTGGCCGCCTTGCCCGTGCCGGTGACGACTACGCCTTCAAGCATCGCCTTCAAAGTGGCTGCCGTAGCCTCACTCACGACTTGTCGCCTCTCGGGCTGTGTTTCCTGAAGCACCTCACCGGATGCCGATTTGATGCGACTGATCAAATGCGGCTTGACCCATTCCCCGCCGTTCGCGATGCATCCGTAAGCCGCCGCGGCTTGAACCGCTGTCACTCCGATCTCGTGGCCCATCGGAATGGAGCCTATTGTCGTCGGCCCCCATTCACTGACCGGTTGAAGGAGTCCTCGAGATTCCGCGGGCAGTTCTATACCGGTGCGGCGACCGAATCCGAATCGCTCGATGTACCCCGCCAGCCTCTCATTTCCCAACCTCATCCCGATCTTGATCGCTGCGACGTTCGATGACTTTGCGAGCGCCTGCGCCGCGGTCAGCACACCATAAGGATGGTCGTGCACGATTCGATCTGCGATTTTTATTTGCCCGCCTCCGCAATCGATCGGCGTATCGGGGCGAATCAAATGTTCGTTGAGCGCGGCCGCATAGGTGACGAGTTTGAATATCGAACCTGGCTCGAAGGCAGTTTCGACCGCGCGATCGCGGCGCTGGATCTCAGTCGATCCGGAAACATCGTTTGGATTAAAGGACGGATAATTCGCGAGCGCCAATATTTCACCGGTCGCGGGCCGGAGTACGACGATCGTTCCCCCGCGCGCGTGAGTCGACCTGACTGCCGCAGCCAGAGCTTTCTCGACATGATCCTGAATCATCAGATCGATGGTGAGAGATACGTTGGCCCCGGGAACCGGCTCCTCGACCGAATGATCGTAAGACTTGTTCAAGGCATCGACATCCAACAACAACCGTCCACCTTGCCCTCGAATCAGTTTATCGTATGAGAGTTCGATGCCACCAACACCACGTTCATCAAAATCGACGAACCCAAGGATGTGAGATGCGGTCGTGCCGGTCACGTAGAACCGCTTCATCTCATTAACGAAGCGAAGCCCGGGCAGCGATAGCTTTGATGCTGCCAGGAGTTCCTCGGCGTCGAGCTTGCGTTTGACCGCAACCGCCGCGCGCCCGGAAGTGAGTCGCTTGTAGAGCTCGTCGCGGTCAATGTCAAGCAGATCGGACAGAGTGTCGGCAGCGGCGCCCGGGTCGCCTATCTCAGCCGGAGATGCATAGAGAGATTTCACGGCGACGGAGCGGGCTAGCTCGTCGCCGTTCCGATCACAAATGACGCCGCGCATCGGACTGAGATCGATCGCCGCCTGCTGTTGATGAGCCGCACGCGCAAGCAGCCAGTCGTGTTGTTTGACTTGCAGCCACAACAGCTTCCCACCTATCGCCATCATCCATAGGACAATCGCAATTTGAATGATTGAGAGCCGTTTTTCGGAAGCCCTGTTGCTGGTTGGCATGTTCTTGCGCCCGAGCGCGCAAGGCGCGCAGCCACGTGTGTGCCCTCGGCTACCGGCTTCAGTGCGCCGGTGGAAGTACACACGCGGTTGCGCTCCTTCGCTCGTCTACCTTTTCTCTTTGCCGGTCGCGTTCGAGTTATTCGCGCCGGCTGTTTTCTTGTCCGGTCGCTCAAGACCAAGTTTTTGTGCGCGCCGCTCGATCTCAACCGGTGATGACACGCGAGCGTATTCGAGCTCGAGTTGTCGCAGGCGTTCTTCGAGCTGTGCCGACTGCCGCCTCATCTCTTCGCTCTGGTAGCCCACCGAGATCGCCTCGAAGTGCTGGCGCGCGCTTATAACGAAGCCACCCGACAGCAGAGCGCCGGCCACGCCTATTGCCACGAGCCAACCAACGACGCGCGAGCTCACAGGCCGAGCTACTGCTTCATTAGTAATGCGTTTGTCAGGAAAGAATCTGTCGGTCATACGATTCCGCCTTGTACCGCAGGTTATCCAACCTGCGGTTTGTTTTGACAGCATCGCCGCAGGTTAGACAACCTACGGTACCTGGGGCTCGGAATGTGCAGCGTATCAGAGCCTCTCGCACACGCGTAGAAGGGAGCTTCGCGAGCGAGGATTACCTTCGATCTCTTCCGGTGTCGGGCGTACCGGTTTGCGCGTCAGAATGCGGATTCGAGTGCTCGCGCCGCAGCGCTCACAAACGATCTGATCAATGGCTTCATTGCGTCCTTTGTTACTTTGCGTGTCCTGCGTTTCGCACTGACAGCGACCAGACTCACGCAAGAAACTGCGCTTCACTATTCTATCTTCAAGCGAATGGAACGAGATGATCGCCAGGCGTCCGCCGCGGGCCAGAGCCGAAATCGCCGCGGGTATAAAACGCTCCAGCGATTTGAGCTCATCGTTGACCGCAATTCGCAGAGCCTGAAACGTCCGCGTCGCCGGATGAATGCGCCAGCGGCCGCGAATGTTAAGCGCTCGCACGACAATATCCGCAAGCTGTTTCGTCGTGGCGATCGCATCGCGCTCGCGAGCCCACGTGATTGCGCGAGCAATCCTCCGCGCCTTTCGCTCTTCACCGTACTCAAAGATCAGATCTGCCAACTCCACCTCGGACAGTTGATTCACCAGCTCGGCCGCAGTCTCGCCGCTACTCTGATCCATTCGCATGTCCAGCGGCGCATCCGAGACAAAACTGAATCCTCGCTCGCTTCGGTTCAACTGCAGCGACGATACTCCGAGGTCCGCCAATACACCGCGCACTTCCGTGATACCAGCCGAATCAAGTAAAGACCCGACATCGTCGAAGTTTGCGTGAATAAACCGAACGCGGTGTTCAAAGATCGAGAGGCGTTCACGCGCCAGTGCCAGCGCGGCTTCGTCACGGTCTATTGCAATGATCCTGGTCCGGGGCGAAGCATCGAGGATCGCCCTCGCGTGCCCGCCGAGTCCGACTGTGCAATCGAGAAACGTGCCTCCCTCGCATGCTCGCAGCCAGTCAACGACCTCTTTGAGTAGGACAGGTTCGTGCCGTTGCTCATTTTCTCCGGGGGTCGTAGCCACGGTTTCATTATCTATCCCGTAAGTTCATCTCTCGCAGGCGCCATCATTCGCGATGGCGCATCAGTCAGCAACCGAAGGCTATCTCGTACCGGAACGTCTATATTCCAAGCGCAGCGAGACTGGCCGCATCATCATCAGTAAAAGGCTGGCTGTCGATCCGAGCTTTGAATTTGTCGAGCTCCCATACTTCCAAATACTGCAGATATCCCAGCACCGCCACATTGCCTATCAGCTCTGCGCTCGAGCGAAGAAGAGGATGAACCAGGATCCTTCCTTGCGCATCTACTTCCGCGAGCTGCCCGTAGTAGTTTGTCCGATCCAGAAACTTCCTTACCGCTGCGTTGCTGGTGCCTTTTGTTTGCAGCTTCTCTTCGATGGCCATCCACTCCGCCATCGGATACAATCTCGCGCATTCTCCGGTGAGACTTGTTACATAGAACTCGGCATCGTAATGCTCGTCGATATAGCGTCGGTAAGCGGCCGGCAGTTTGATCCGCCCCTTCTCGTCCATCCTGACCGTGTAGTGCCCTCTGAGCATCCAAACTTCCCGACCTTCCCAGTTACCGCGCTCTTTCCACCTGCCTTACCCTTTGTTCCACTCCGTTCCACTTCGTTCCACCACGCGCCGTATGGTACGTCAGATAGTAGAGGGTGTCAAGCGTGAAATTATTTGACGGATAAGAGGTTGTGGCGCGTATACAGGCCCGGAGGAAGTGGATTGGGTTGCACCGATCGTCTCCACAAACTAAAGCGATCATGGTGCGATTAGAGCCTTTCCTTTGGGCAACGCTGGCCGGACTATCCGCTCTGGTCTCGCAGGCATCAACAACCCCAAACTACGCTTTCTTTCACATAGGCGAGCGCGACATTCACGGATTAGTTGACGTACTATGTGTCATTTGATTGTGCCGCCATATGAAGAGCCTTTGCCTGAAACGTTAGGCGGTGTTTGCACACAAAGGCGAAAGGGCGAGCTGTGATTAGCTCGCCCCCACGTTAGGTCGTGAACGTGATTAACCTAATGGTCGCCTTTACGAATATACCGCGCAGTGGTTAAACCCGTAGGGGAGGAACCAGCAGTGCCACGCATTTAGAAAGTCGTTTATCGGCGGGTTGGGATTCCACGGGCAGTTCCCGAGATAGACCCTGCCGCCGTCGACCTTGTAGGCGATAGCCCAGTGGACACCCCACCAAGGCCCCCCGATTGAGCCGAGGTCAATCATGACTGGCACGGGGCGATTCCAGTAGACGTAGTTCTGGAGCGACGACCAGAGAGCTTCCCATCCCCACGAGAAGAACCCCGAATAACCGACCGACGCGCTACACCCGTAGCTTCTGAGCGCGTCGGCAATCCGTCCGCCCGTCGTCCCCCAGCCGAAGACCACGTCAGGCCCGTAGCCGCCGTTGCTGATCGCGTCAATCGCCTCGCCGTCGTCCCAGTACCAACGACTGTTATTCCAGTCGTATTCGCGTCGCCAGAGGCCGTAGGGGTTACGCCCCCAGTAGTCTGAGATAGTGGCAATCGCCGCCTGGCCGCAGGTGTTCCAGTCTTGCGGTCGATCATTAACGTAGCAGTGTAAGTAGTTGATCATGTCTGACCTCCTTTCTGCTGCTCTTTTGTCCCGTGCTCGCGCGGCTCTTTCAAATCCTGAGGCGGGTCGGGAGGTGAAGCCCCTTTGTCATCGGGCTTCGCCTTTGGCTGCTTCTTGACCCACTCGGTGAAGCCAGCCGCAGCGTCCAGAGGCATCGGTTTGGTCTTCGCTGTCTTTTCCTTGCCCTTCTTGGGCTTGTCTCCGACATTTTCATTGGGCATAAGAGTATCCTCCTGGTAAAGCGAACAACTCCGGCCAGACCCATGATGTGGATCTAGCCACGCATAGGATAGACGCGATTCACAGTGAAAACCTGTTACGCAAGGCTAACGTCTGAAATGAGTCTCGCGTTAGCAGGTGCTCGAGAATCTTAGATGCCTGCAAGATACTCCTCAGGAGAATAAGAGTCAATGTTTGATTCACTACAATGTTTGATTCACTACTGCGATCTTGAAGTTCTCGTTTCAGAGAGATATGAATCTTATCTGGATAAACCCATCCCCCGATTTCAAATCTACTGGCGAAGTGAGCGCAGAGAATGCCGAGAGGACTTCCTGTAGATCAAGAACGTCACGAAGTAAATACGCTGGAATTCCCTGCGCCACCAACGTCCCGGCATTTCAGTGAGGGCATTACCCCTGAAGAGCTCGTCGAATTCTAGAATCCACTCCGCGACAAATCACGTAGAGTTTCGGATGGACATAATTGACGACAACGCCTATGAGCTATCGCGAGAGTTTCCAGTGACACAGGACGGGCTATTCGATGCTTTCATCAATGAGGCAATACTGAAAAGTATTTGGGTGTATCAAGCATCACTGTTGACGCAAGACCGAACGGCCAGGCTCGCGCACTGAGGGTGACGAAACGGCGGAAAGGGGAGAATGGGTCCTGGCCTGAGCAGACCTGGTCTATCTGACCGAAGCTGGCGGCACAAGTCTAAGTTCGACCTTAAGATTCATTCGGCCCAACGGCTGCTGACGCCGTCGTCGGTTGGTTGATTGATCGACGTTATTGGCGTCTTCCCGAGAGCATCTCGTTTGTAACTCGCGTGTTCTCTTCGATGTCCATAAACACGTACATCCACTCCGAATACGCATACAAAAAGATAAAGACGAACACTCCATAGACGAGGAGAGCAAGGCCGGTCAGCGCGCCGCCCCACAGCCCTGCTGGACCGATGTCGAATGAGGTGTTACCTAGTGCGGGCAAGGTGCGGGAGCCTGACGAGGCACCCGCGATAATCAGCATAAGCCCGGCGATCGATAATATGCCTCCGGCGATGAATGCAAAGACCTTCATCAAAACCGCGATGAAACGGAGGACCTTATACTTCTTCTGAACCGCGGGTAACTTACCGGCCTCGTAGCTGGGCTGAGCATTCATTACATTCATTGCCGGCCCCCCCTGCTCAGGAGCAACCGGCAGAGAAGGCGGAGGTGGCGCCAGGGTTGTGCCACAGCTTCCGCAGAATTTAGCGGTTGAAGGAAGTTCTGCATTACAGACTGGACATTTCATTTGAGCCTGCTCTTTTCCGTCGTCGTTGTTTACTGTAGTGTTTACGAAACTTCACAGTGGCACCGATAAAGTCGTTTGCGATGACCAACCCCGCCTTCCAAGCCGCAAACCTGTCGTTGGATGGCAGAAAGATAGTCGCGCTTATCGACAAAATCAATGCTCCCAGACGGCAGCCCTTTAGCTTGACCATACACTGACCGCCTCGTATTATGTTCCGTGCTCTTAACACCCGTTGACACGGCGTTATTGTCAAAGGCCGTCACCGCGACGCCGTGCTTCATCAATCAAGATCCAAGACAGGAGAATTCATCATGGTAACTGAACAGGAACACGGCACGATTGTATGGCACAACGGGAAGCTGGTCCCGTGGCAGGACGCTACGATCCACGTGATGTCTCACGTAGTCAATTACGGCTCGTCTGTCTTTGAGGGTATACGCTGCTACGACACGAAGCATGGTTCGGCAGTGTTCAGACTCGACTCGCACATCGAGCGACTGTTCAACTCTGCGCACATCTATCGGATGCAAATTCCATTTACTTATGACGAGATCGTGGATGCGTGCTGCCGGCTGGTTACCGCTAACGAATATAAAGAATGCTATCTCCGGCCCATCATTATTCGAGGTTACGGCACATTCGGAGTTGATCCCTTTCCATGTCCGATCGATACCTATATATGCACCTGGCAGTGGGGCAAGTACCTCGGTCCTGAGGCGCTCGAGCATGGTGTTGATGTCTGCGTTTCAAGCTGGACGCGTATTGCGCCTAACACGCTCCCTTCAATGGCTAAGGCCGGCGCGAACTACATGAACTCGCAACTAATAAAGATGGAAGCGAAACTGAACGGCTACGTCGAGGGGATTGCGCTTGACCCTGAGGGCTACATCAGCGAAGGCTCCGGGGAAAACATCTTCCTGGTAAAGAACGGAACGGTGATGACCCCGCCGCTGTATTCAACGATACTGCCGGGAATCACGCGCGACTCGGTAATAACGCTATGCCAGAGAATGGGAATTCCGGTGCTGGAGCGCGCTATTCCTCGCGAGATGCTTTACATTGCCGACGAAGTGTTTTTTACGGGCACTGCCGCCGAGATCACTCCAATTCGCTCAGTCGATAAAGTTCAAGTCGGTTCAGGCCGCCGGGGCCCGATAACAGCGGAGATTCAGAGACAGTTTTTCGACATCATCACCGGCGACGCCGAGGACGTATTCGGCTGGCTCACACCAGTCGCCGCGCCGAAGGCCGCAGTTCAACACGAGCCGCAGTCAATGTGAATTCGGGCGTCGGGCTCAGCTACGTTAGCCAAGGCGGGTGTTCCTGTCGATGTTTCGAGCAGCGCCGCGGGTGTTCGAACTAAACACAACCAGATTTTGAATGGTAACAAACAGGAGTGAAGAGCGAGCCCTTCGGCTCGCTCTTCACTTTTTGGATTCACGCAACGTTCTACCAGCGAGTATCTGGTGTTACCCAGCAAAAGTCGCCGGCCTTATTGTATCGCGCAGGCGCACGTGTTGTTTGAGAGGTTACTATCGTGCAGCGTTATCGAGTTTCCGCCAAACTGAATAGTGGCGTCACCCACCATCGTGCAAGGATTGACCAGTACATCCACAAATCGATCTGGATTCTTGGGATTCGGTCCCTGATCGAACAACTCGGTCTTGCAGAAGTACGAAGCTACTCCGCCCGTCCCCGACAGCGTGAGGCCCTTGCCGCAATCGGTGAACTTATAGGCCCCGGTGGTCGAGTTGATCTGAATGAACCTCTTTGGATTGTTATCGTCCTGGACACAGAAGTCGAATTGGACGCAGAGGTTTCCGCGAACAGTCAACGTGTAGGTACAACCGGATTCACCGGGGTTGGTTGTGTGAACGACCACAATCAGCGTGTGGCCGGCGGGCACTGTTACGGAGAAGTTCGTGGGTGTTGGCGGGACGCCGGTGCTCAATCCCGGATCTCCAAGATATCCGGTGCAAATGGTACTCGGAACGTAAGTGTCGAGGTACGCGTTCGACTGCAGATTGCAGGTCTGGCCAGCAGTCTCCGTCAGGTTGATCGACACGCAAGCATCCTGACCGCTGACATTCGAAATCTTGTAGGCATCAAATTTCCGCAGGTTTGCCGGGTCGAAAATTAGGCAGGTCTTGGGAGCCGCGCAGCTACTGGCAATGCCGTTGCGGTTGAGCCGGCCAGTCTGGTCGCCAGAGAACTGAACACCGGTGAACCCTGGGGCGCCGCTGCCCAACGTGCCGTTGATGACTACCGGCGGGCACAATTGTTCAACACCGGTAATGTTGGTCGTTATGTTGCCGGTTGAGCCAGCGAAACCACCAACCTGTATCTTGTACGACGCCCCAGGGGCGGCATCAAACCCTATCGAAGACTGGAGGCCGTCACCACAGAAGTCATCGTTGCAAGCTACGTTAACGAAGCCGCCAAACGCACATGCGGCGCCGGTGACTTGATACGCGGCAACCACAGTGTCAGTGGGAGAACTGGTACAGGTGGAAACGCTTACTGAAACAGTATTCGGTCGTGTATTTGTATAGCTGTACCACATCGTGGCGGCAATTGCACCGCACGGACTCGGCTCGCCGGCTTCGGTCGTTGCGCCGACGTTGCTCCTGGTGTCGGTGAACGGCAAGCTTGCCACAGCCACGGCACTGGCACAGTTGTCGTTTGTCGGCGCCGCCACGCCAGGCGGCGAGGGCTGTTGTGGTTTTGGTTGTTTGGTCTTTGCCAGCGCATCCGATTGGGACTGCTGGGCCGCCGCCGGTGCCTGTACCTGCTTCTGCACATTCGCCGAGACCGGATTTTGGTGGAGCTTGGACACGACTGGAATTAGCAGCAATGCCGCGACCAGGACCACAGACAAAGGGGCTAGTTTTTGCGTGAGTCTCATGAAATTCCTCCTTAAGGATTCAAGCAATTTGGCTGTCAATTCCGTTCAGAACTCTGACAGCGAAAAAACAATGCCGAGCGCGAGAGGCGGACAGTTAGGCAGACACCTCTGGCGATAGAGGAGAACAACTGCTTGAGTTGATGCGAAAGCTCATCCGTATCGCGCTGTGTATGGAGATGGGCTCTTGCTTCGAAGGAGCCATCTCCACTTAATGAGTAATCCAAAGATCAGATTCTTTCTTCTGAGTGCAACCGATGGGCCGCAGGTCGAGGCCTTTGAAGATCGCGGCCCTCAAACTGGAAGCGGGCATATCATATGCACTGGGCCGTTCGGATGCAACCCCAAATGTGATCACTCGCCGATTTGTGGATTTCTCGAGCTCGCAGGACGCCAGTCTTCATGTTTGGGATCAGTGTGCGCGATTAGCGGAGGATGGCATACTTCAGTTCTAATAACCCGCCGCAAGTGGAGAGCTCAACAGTCTCCTCGTTCTTCCTTGCTCACTTTGCCCGGGCACGATGAGGGAAGATATCAAGAGGTAACCCAGGGAAGATCGCCTGAAGCTTCTTCACGAACTCCGGGGGAGCATCTTCCGCTTCGAGAGGTTGGTCCGGATCTTGGGGAACAACCGATAGATCCATCACCTTCCAAGCTCCGCTCTCCTTATGCATCAGGGACGCACCTCCTTCGGCAACCGGTTTACCCTTATCGTCAAGCGGAGTCGCGTCCACCCAGGCCCAGTCGCCGTGCACCCTCAGATAATACACTTTGAACATCACTTTCTGATCGCCGCGCAGCGTATCCATGATGGCTTTCCGTTCTGGACTGCTCGCGGGCGGGGTATAGGCCTTCGAAGTAGAGCGATTGCTCTCGTGTTGCGCGCCGCTTGATACCAGAACGGTAGCACGAGCTAAAGACCCGTAATGAAGAGAGGGCTCATACGTCGAGACCACCGGCGCCAACATCAGAATTACAGATGCTCGCAGTGTTTTAGTCATATGTCTATCCAATCAATGGTTCTTGAACGTTGTTCTGACCATCAACCTGAAGCGCTCCTTATCCCATTTGTAATAATAGAGCCCTTCGTTCTTCTCGTTGGGCGCCCCGCTGACAATCAGCAACTTGCTGTCGATGCGAAACTGCAACGGCTCGGCCGGCTCCTCGGTTTCAGCTTGAATCTGCTCGCGAGGCCCGACGTAAAATGAAGGAACGTACACCGCTCCGGTCTTTGCATCCACCACGGCAAACTGAACACAGCCTGCGCCGCAGCCCCATTGAACTATCGTGTAGTGGCCCGCGAAATTAGGTCCCTCTCGCGCGCCTTCCCTGATCATGGTCCGATAGCGTCGTGCTTCCGCGCTTGTGAGCTTGACCGCGGCTGGCCTGCCTTTGAAGTGCTCGGCTGCTGAAACAGGGAAATCTGCAAAGCGAGCGGGCTTAGCTTGCTGGCCTCCCTGAAACTCAGTACCTGAGATCGCAAAACCCGTAAGCAACGTTACTGCGGCCAGGGTAAATATCGCGCGGATCATATTGTGCCTTGAGAAATTCGCGGTGCGAATGAACCAACCAGGATCATAGATGCCTTCGATCAAGTTATGCCAGACTCCCCAGGACGGTCCACGCGCCTCGGCGGTTCCGAATATCCCCACAACACCGCAGGAGCGTCAAGTCCAGCTGCTCGGTCACGCTCGAATGATTAGCGCATAAGCAGCAATCAGCATCAGGGCCCAAAGAAGCGCGCTAAGAGTAAATATGAATTTCTGTTTCACTGGCTTTTCTTTTCTCCTTCACTGTTGAATCTCTTGTCTTACAGCGACCGCTCGCGCCGTCATCGGCGCGAATGAGGTCATTGCCGACACCTCATAACCGAGCCAGCTCGGCTGCCGCGTTAAGCGAGATCCAGAAGTTCAAGCCGTCACTGCACGCTCCAAACGGAAACGTACTTGCGCCCGTGGAGAGGGCGCCAAGGGGTGTAAAGTCCGTGGCATTCCACAATGAGACGCTGTCTCCGAGAAAGTTCGTCACAAGAATGCGCTCTCCGTCGAATGCGGCTTGCTTTGGGGAATTCAGCCCGTTGCCGCTGAGGGTGGCAACCACTGTTCCTGCAAAACTGCCTGTCGCTCTCACCACGCTTACGGTGTTCGAACCGTCGTTTGGCACCCAGATGTTCGTCCCGTCGAAGGCTGGAAACTCCGGGACACTACCAACATCAACCGATAGCAGTATGGCGCCGCTTGAATCCAGCTTGCGCAGCTTGTCTACTGATCCCGAAATATCATCGGTCACCCAGATGTTCGCTCCGTCGTAGACGATGCCCCGCGGAGAGGTGAATCCAGTAGAGACTGTCGCGACTGGGATTAGGAGCGAAAGTGAGATGATTGAGACGGACCCACTTTGGTTTGCAGTCCAGATCCGCTGCCCGTCATAGGCTATGCCGGCGGGAGCATTCCCTAAGTTGGAGGAGAGTGTGCTGACTGCCCCTGCCGGCTGTCTCGGGTCTATCTGATATAGCTTGCCCGGGATTCCCCCGCAGACGAACACCTTACCCATCGCACACAGCACTCCTTGTGCGCCGCTCGCGCCGGTCCAGACCTCTAGCAGCTTGCCGTCACTCGCTCGAACTCGCGAGACCTCGCCGCCGAAGCCACCAATCGCCATCCATAGATCAGTTCCGTCTGATTTGACAAGTTGTGGATGGAGGCCAACAGTGGTCAGACCAAGATTATCCTCGCCATGCGTAGTCCAATATTGATCCAGCGCGGCTCGCTTGCTCCCACGCTTCAGCGATTGGTCCATCGTCCGAGTGGTGAACGCAGCCATCTGCTCGCGCGTCACCGGATCACTTGGGTTGTACGTCGTAGGAGTTGTGCCGTTAGTTAATCCTGCAACGTATGCTTCCGCTATGGCGCAGAAGAAGATGTTGCTTGCTGACACGTCGGCGAACGGCAACGCCACGCCTGCACCGCCGCATATTCCCGTGTCGGCGTTCAGCCGAATCAATGCGACAGTGATAACAGTCAACGCCACAATCAACATCGCCGCTTTGTTACCTTTTCGGGGTTTCATTTGGTTCTCTCCTTACTTTGTCGCGACTCTCACCGAGAGGTCACAACCTGGTTGGTACCTTTAAACGAGTGAGTCGCGGCAGATCAGCAAAGTCTCTGCCGTCAGTCTCATACAATGAAGGCGACGGTTCCCAATTCGCTCCTCGAGCGCTTCGACCGTGACTCTTGCAATGCTTGCTGCTTCATCCAGCGTCACCATCCAGACCAACTCGGCGCAGGCAGCGCACCAGAGCGGGCCAAACGCTCCGATTTCTTTTGCGCGCGGCTCCTGTCCGGTGGCCCACAATCGCTCCGTTGTCTTGTCGTTTGTCATGACCTTGCCTCTAGCTTAACTCGAAAAACTGACGGTTCGCGGAAGGGCGCGAACGCCTCGCATTCGCTGCCCTTCAACGTACCGATACCTATCCGACGAGCCGTCCGAGTCTAGCTGCAATCCGTGCTATCGCCAGAGTCCCGCATAGACGAGCGTGCCGCCATCGGTGTACTCCGTCAGGCCCAACGTGAATCTACCCGCGACGACCTTCTGCCCTTCGACCTTGGCGAGTTGTACCTTCGTCTGACCATGAAGCGCCTCTGAACCACCGGTTAGATTGCTGTACCAGATCGCCGACACGAACGCCTTCCCTTCAACCTCGTATCCGTCGATGTACACCAGCGCGCGGCCAGCCTTCGTCTGCGTGTTGAATACGGTTTGATAGTCCTGAATCGGAATGTCTTTTTTCGCAAACACGGTACCGGCATTCCTCTTCTCGAAGAGCGCGTCAAACTTTGTCACACCATCAACTACGGCAGCGGAGACGTTCACCCGTACTAACCCCTTTTTGTCTTGAGCCTTTGTCACTGAATCGAGTGTGGCTGCGGTCATGTTGGGCTGAGCGAGTTGATCGGGACCCGGCCCATGCACGAAGATCACCGCGTGCTTGAGGTTTCCACCGTCGGCATAAGCCTCGAGCTGCAAGATTCGGTAACCCTTATCATCAACCCAATGCTTTCGTTCAGACTCATAATGCGAGTCGTCAAGTCCCCAATACATCGCCCACTCATGGCCGTTCGCCGGCCGCCAGACGCTGCTCGAGTGGACGTTCGAATCTGTGCCGTGCATATCAATGTAAACGGGGCGGAAGTGAGCCTGGACCATGGCGTTGTACATCTCAGTAGAGCAGTGACCAGGTACCGCCAGATTCACGACCTCTGACTTACCGGCAAATGAGCTGGGATCGAAACCGCAATCGTTTGGTTCGACGCGGGTGTTGTAAGGCAAGAGCCTGCGCCTTCCGATATCGTTCCACTGCGACTTGCTGACATCGTTCCCGGCGGTCTTCTCCTGGACGCGGACGTTCACGAACTCGAGAGGTCGTGCGTCGGCGTCAATGCCGCTTTCCGAGCCGCCCCAGGTCGCCGGCAGGCCCATGAATGTGTGGAAATGAAAGTGCGGCTCGCCTCGACTCGATCCGCTGCTGCCGGTGCGCCCGATCAACTGTCCCGCATGTATCCGATACTGAGCATTGCTTGGGAGATCCTGGTTCGGATCCCCCACCTGGTGTTCCTTGTCGTCGGAGTGTGGACACAGGCTGTATGGGATGCTGTTCTGCTTGAGATGAGCATAGAGTGTCGTCTCATTGAGGGTGCGCACCCACAGCAAGTTTCCACCGGGCACGTTGCCTGTCGTGTCGTCCGGATCATCGTCCGGCGCGCCGCGATTGCAACCAATTACGAGTCCGTCAGACATCGCATAGACTGGCAAGTCGTAAATCAAGAAGTTTTGCCTGTGCTTTCGATCTTTGGGCTTGCCATCCTTGTCCAGCTTGGTGACGCTCCAACCCGAGCCGGTCCATTGCTCTGCTCCCAGGTCATATGCCCACCGTTGGTAGGTGTTGTTTTCTTCGTGGCGGTCCTGATTGAAGTAGGTGCCCTTCGGGAGATCCGCCTGTCTCACCGGAAAAAAGTAGGCGTTGAGCGGTCCCGGGTTTTCGTGCTCCGCCACGGGATATTCCTGCGTAAGCGTGGTGCTGCTGCCGCTTGCTTTCAGGGTAAAGGTGAGCCGGATTGATTTCGGCAGGGGGAATGAATACAGGGTGTCGTCGCGCACCATCACGAGCTGGTTCGACTGACCGGCCGGTATGATCGCGGGAGACATAAATGGGCCTTTATCGACAATAGGAAGAGAAATAGGCGTTATGGTAATGCTGCGCACCACTGTTGAGCCGTTTAGGTGATCGATTTTGACCGACGCGACCGTGTATTTTGCTGCGCTTGTATTGGTGAACCAGGCGTCATAGCGCATGTCCCACTGGTCGGGAAGGCCGGCATGGGCACCGGCAACGCGGCTGACTTTAAGCGTCGTACCATCGACCGGTTCCGCGATAGAGATCGTGGGCGAGTCGAAAGCGGGGCCCGGGTCGATGTTGTTGGCGGCGCTCGAACGAATCTGAGCCCCTAACAACAAAACGATTACCGCGGCGATGATCGGAACTAATTTGCGTCTCATTTTGTGCTCTCCTTCTTGGTTATTGCTGACCGCTGATAAGGCGACAGCGATTTATGCCTCACGACGAACCGTCGTCGCGTTCTTCCGGTTGAGCGTCGTCGCTAAGCACCGTTCAGCTTTCTCAATCACGATGCTTCGTTGACGACGAGGCGAAGATACCCGAAGTCAGCCGCTGTGATCACCACGCGACCTCGTAGGGATTTTGGGTGAGAATTGGCGTAAGCCCTGTCGCCGGTGTCACCGGCTCGCTACGAAAGTGCGTAGGCGAGCTGCAATCAGACGAGCCGGTTTTGGAGTGCCTTTGCTACGGCTTCTGTTTTGGAATGAACCTGGAGTTTGTCGTAGATGCTGCGGAGGTGAAATGAAACCGTGTGGACGGTCACGCTGAGTTCGGCTGCGGCTGTTTTGTAGTTGTGGCCTTCGACGAACAACTTCAGAAGCCTGGTTTCGTGCGGCGTGAGATCATAGTTTGCCCGCTCGGGCGGACGGATCTCGCGAAACAGCGCGATCACCCGGCGGGCGACTTCCGGCGACATCGGCGCGCCGCCCGCAACCGCTTCTCTAAGACTCTCAAGCAACTTCGCAGGCGGAGTCTTCTTCAGCAGGTAGCCGCTTGCGCCCGCGCACATCGCATCGAAAATGCGCTCGTCGTCGTCGTAGACCGTAAGCATGAGCAATAGCATGTTCGGATATCGCTCTTTGAGTAATTGAAGCGCCTGGATCCCGCTCATCCCAGGCAAGCCAATGTCCATCAGCACTGCGTCAGGCTGGTTGTGTTCGATCTTCTCGAGCGCTTCTTCGGCGGAGCGATAGCTGCCGGTACACTGAAAGCCTTCGGTGCCACCGATCAACATCGCCAGTCCTTCGCGTATCTCGCGCCGATCTTCGACAATCGCGACTTTAATGATGGTTTGTGCAGTCGCCCCCTCGATGTTTGCTGCTTCATTACTCATGATGTCATTGACAGCATAAGCCAGGAAGGACCCTCCGTCACTACGAACTCTTGTAGTCGTGTTCCAGGTTGCGCGAACCCTTGTGTAGAGCAGCCGCTACAAAAGTGTGTAGTTGCGCCTATTGGATATCCGTTCGGGCTGCATGGTCGAGCGGCACTTCCAACCTGATGCGCGTTCCCTGGCCTGGGTCTGACGTGATCTCGAACCGCCCACCGATGTCGCGTGCGCGTTCGCGCATGCTCAAAAGACCGTGCCCGTCGCTTTGCCCGGAGAGATCAAACCCCTTGCCGTTATCGCTCAGCGTTAGAAGCAGGGCGTCGTCGGCGAGCTGAAATTCGATTTCCGCGTTTGTGCAATCGGAATGTCGGACCATATTGTTGATGCTCTCTTTGAAAATGAGAAACACTTCGCGGCGAAGATTAGCCCCAAGCTTGACGTTGCGTTCGAGCGGCGGTAACCGGAGGTCGAATGCGATGTTGCGCGCGGTGAAGACGTCGCTTGCGAAACGGCGCATACGCTGGGTCAAATCGCTGAGGTGGTCCTTTTGAGGGTTGATCGCCCAGACGATATCGCTCATCGCGTCGACAAGCTCGCGCGACGAGCGAGCGATCATCGAGAGTGGCTCGCTCGAGGGCGACTCATTGCTCCCGGATTTCTGTTGGATCACTTCGCTGAGTATCGAGATTTGGGTGAGGCTCGATCCGATGTCGTCGTGCAAGTCGGTAGCGATTCGGCGCCGAACTCTTTCGAGTTCCGCCAGCCTTTCCTCACGGCTTCTACGAAGCGCCTCTTCGGTGCGTTTTCGCTCGGTTACATCGCGAGCGATTAATGTCACAAAGCGCCGGCTATCTCTTTCGAATCCGCCAAACGATAGTTCAAGGGGAAACCTCGCGCCGTCTTTGTTAATTCCAAACAGCTCTCTCGCTTCCCACGAGACATCCGCCATTGCATCATCGCCGTCCACGCCCGCTGCCTTTAGCGAGCGCAGGTAGCCCGGTATCAGATCTCCTATGTTACGTCCTGGCATCTCCCCGGACTGACAACCGAAGAGGTTCTCCGCGGCTGGATTGACGAACATTATTTTGCCCGCCTCGTCGATAGTGAAAATGGCGTCGGACGCGGTTTCAGCAAGAGCGCGATAACGATTTTCGCTTTCGCCGAGCGCCTTGACGCGCGCGGCACGGTAGCGCTCGAGTGAGAAGATCGCTGCGGCGATGAAAAACGCGGCGATTGCTACAAACCACCATCGCCGCCAGATGGGCGGAAGCACCCGGAAATTGACGGCAGCCGGCGACTCGCTTTGCACGCCGTCGGCGGTGACCGTTCGAACCAAAAATCTATAGGTTCCGGGCGAGAGATTTGGGTAGCTGACGGTACGTTGATCACTTGGCGCGCTCCAATCAGAAGATGCGCCCTCGAGCTTGTATTGATAACGCAGCGACTCACCAGCGGCGAGGCTCAAGCCCGCGAATTCAATTTGAATGTTGTTCTGGTTCGCCGCCAGCTGGGGAACCGCTACGTCTGAGTCGCCCAGATCGGAAAGAGGATAGCCAATACCGGCGATGCGCAGGCCGGTGATGAGAATTGGCGGCGGTAGAGTTTCGCGCTCGGAATGCGGCACCAGCCGCGAGAGGCCCTGAAGTGTGCCGAACCACAGTGAATTATCGTGCTCGCGGAAGGCGACAAACACATAGCTGCTGACCAATCCATCAGCAGTGGTGTAGTGCCTGATGTATCCCGTCGCCGGATCTAGTTTGTCCACGCCGCGACCGGTACCGATGTAGATCATTCCCCATTGATCCTCGGTCACACACATCCCCTGATTGGTCGCGAGTCCATTGGCGGTCGAATAGATGAAGAAGTCTGGGCGTTCAGCTGCGGGAGCATCTATGCGCGCAACGCCACCTTCGTCGGTCGCCACCCATAGACGGCTGGCATGATCAAGATAGATACCCTCGACCAGGCCGGGCGGCACACCATCCGTGTGGGTGAAAGGCGTGAAGCGGCCCCGCGAATATCGCAAGAGTCCGCCATTGTAAAAGCCAATCCACATGTTGCCCGCCGCATCTTCGCAAAAGGCGGTGGGGGCTGCTTCGGGGATTCCGTCGTTCGGCGTATAGCTATGAAAGGTTTCGGTTGTGCGCTCCCAGCGGGTCAACACCCGGTTTGGATTACCCAGCATGCTGATCCAGATGTCGCCGCGTGAATCTTCATAAAGGCGGAAGATTTCGTTGGAAGGCAGCCCCTCGCGTATGGTGTAGACGGCCTTTGGACGCGCGAAACTGAGTTGCTCAATCCTGGCTAATTTCGGATACCGCACCAGCCCTTCACCGGTGTTCATCCACCACTCGCCGCGGCTATCCTGAAACATGATCTGAGACCAGCCCCAGCCCCAGTAGGTCATTCCTTTTGGCAATGTGAGTCGCGCCGCAGCAAACCTTCCGGCATCGAATCGGTTTAGAGTTTCCTTACGACTGAACACACAGAGTTCGCCGGCGCGGTTTTCAAAGATCGAAGCGACATTTGTGCTCCCCAGACCATCCGACTCCTCATAACTGGCAAAGCCGTTGGCGGCCAATCGCATCGCGCCGCCTGAGGTCGTGCCAATCCAGAGATTGCTATCGTGATCCTCTGTCAGAGTTCGGATTTCTATGTCGCTGAGGCCATTCTCCCTTGTGTAGCTCCGAAATCTCCGGCCATTCTTGTCCGGCGCCGGCAGGAGTTCGCTTAAGCCCGAGCCAGTCGCGACCCAGAGCTTTCCGCTCGATGACTGGCATAAGGAAGCGACCCCTTGATGTGCGAGCCCATCTTTCGCGGTGAAGACGCGTGCGACGATTGGGCGATCGGGTTGCGGATCGGCTACGAGTTGATAAAGCCCGTACGGGGTGCCCGCCCAGAGCAATCCATCGCGATCTGCAAGCAAGGCTCTTTGAATCGGCAATCCACTTTTCGGCGTATACACTTCGACGCCCCCATCCGGACGCCTCCTGTGCAGGCCGGACGCAGCGCTGATCCACAATGCGCCGTGCCGATCTTCAATAATCGCTCGCACCCGCCGTTCCAGATCAATACCCGCGGATTGAATGATGTCAACGAAAGAGAAGAGCCATTGCCCGTCGATTTGATCCAGGCGAAAAAGTCCGTCGTATGTCCCACACCAGATAGTCCCGGCGCGATCTTCGTAGATCACCTCGATATCCCGAGCGCCTGCGTCTGCACCTGGGTAATAAACGGTGAACTTGTGAGAAGCATCCGGCCCAGCGCCACGGGCCTGCTGCGAAGCTTCCTGGTTGAGGCGGCACAAACCTTTGTCAGTGGCTACCCAATAGACGCCGCTTCGGCTTTGTAAAAAATCATTGACTTGGCGGCTGGGCAAACCCTGGTCGGTTCCATAGTTAACGAATTTGTAGCCATCGAAGCGAGACACTCCTTCGGTGGTGCAAAACCACATGAACCCTTTGGAGTCTTGCACAATGCGGCTGATGAAATCGCGCGGCAAGCCATCGGCCGTGGTGTATGTCTTGATGGGAAGTCGTTCACAGGGGACGCGAGTTGCGAATGTAAGCGTCAACACACAGACGAATGCAGCGCAGGCCAGACACTTTTTTCGGCTCTTCAAGCAGTCCCTCGCTCCAGGCTGATTTCACGGGACGTACAACCTTTTTGGACGACGTGATGCTATGGCGCGAGGAGGTATAAGTCAAACAAAGTGCAATCGATATTCGGTTAATCCGCTCCGGCGCGAAGATCGCGCGAACCTGACATATATTACCGTTGACCGGCCAGCGGAGGCGCGGTCGCGCAAGCACAAGCATTGCCTGCCATGCTTTGATCCGTGATCGAGCACTTCGGATTCGTCCGATCCGGCCAGAAACAGCGCTGCCGTCCCAACTCCGTCTCCGTTGCGCTTACTTGCGCTTCCACTTGGTCCCTTGCGGTGTGTCTTCGAGGATGATCCCCTGAGCGGCGAGTTCTTTCCTTATCTCATCTGCTTTGTTGAAGTCCCGATCGCGGCGAGCGGCGTTGCGTTCTTCTATTTTTGATTCGATCTCTGCGAGGAACGCCGGGTCGAGCGACTCGTCTTCTTTGGGCAGCACTCCCAATACCGAATTGACTCTATCAAGTAATTCAAGTACCGCTTCGCGGTCGTCCATTCCGAATTCGCCGGCGTCCATAGCGACGTTCACATCGCGGCGAAGATCGTGAACTGCGGCCAGCGCGTTCGACGTGTTGAGGTCATCATTCATCCCTGCTTCGAAATTCTCGCGCGCTTGAGTCAGGGCTTTCTGGACTCGAGAATGTTGGCCCGCGTCGCCTGAGAACTCGCTGACTCTGCGACGCAGGTTGCGAATACCCTCCAACGCAGTCTCGGCGCCCCGAAGTCCTTCCATAGTGAAATTCAATTGAGTTCGATATGGAACTGACAACAGCAAGTAGCGAATCGCCATCGGCGAGTGCCCCTTCGCAAGCAGATCGCGGACAGTGTAGTAGTTGCCCCTGGACTTGGACATCTTCTCGCCTTCAACGAGCAAGAACTCGGTGTGCACCCAAAAGCGAACGAAGGGCTTACCGGTCGCCCCTTCCGATTGCGCGATCTCGTTTTCGTGATGAGGGAAGATCAGATCGACGCCCCCGCAGTGGATGTCGAACGATTCACCCAGGTACTTCATCGACATCGCCGAGCACTCGAGGTGCCAACCCGGACGGCCTTCACCGAAGGGCGAGGGCCAGCGCGGCTCGCCTTCTTCTTTCGGCTCTTTCCACAAAACGAAATCGCGCGCGTCTGCTTTTTCGTATTCGTCAACGTCAATCCTGGCGCCCGAGATGTTGCCTTCAACCTTCAATCCCGAGAGTTTGCCGTAGCCCGGAAACGATCCAATGCTGAAATAAAGCGAGCCGTCACTCTCGTATGTGTGGTCGGAGGCCGCGAGACGATTCATCACGTCGATCATCTCGGGAATGTGATCGGTGGCGCGCGGGATCACCTCCGGCTGCTCGATGCCCAGCGATTTCGAGTCTTCGAGAAAGGCTTGCGTGTAGAACTCGGTATAATCGCGAAGGCTCTTGCCCGACTGGAGCATGCCGCGAATTATCTTGTCATCGACATCGGTTATGTTCATTACGTGATGGACTTCATAACCGAGGTATCTCAGATAGCGGCGCAACACGTCTACTGCGACAAATGTTCTGAAGTTGCCGATGTGACCAAAGTCATAAACCGTGGGGCCGCACGCGTACATTCGCACAGTGTTTCCGTTGAGTGAAGCGAATTCCTCTTCGGTTCGGGTAATGGTGTTCCTCAGTTTGAGCATTGTTCTCCAGCGGCTACCCAGTCGGCAATCTCACAACTGTAGCGACTTAGTCTCTAAGAACTCTTCGAGTCCGTACCTGCCCAGCTCGCGGCCGTTGCCGGATTGCTTGTAGCCTCCAAACGGAGCGAAAGCGTTGAACTTTCCGCCGTTGATGTCCACTTGCCCGGTGCGCAGGCGCCGAGCAATGCGCTTCGCTCGATCTACATCCGCAGACCAGACGCCACCCGCCAGCCCATACACGGTGTCATTAGCGATTCTCACCGCGTCGTCCTCGTCCTTATATGGAATGATTGACAACACCGGTCCAAAAATCTCTTCGCGCGCAATCGTCATATCGTTTCGCACGTCCGCGAAAACCGTCGGCCGAACGAAGTACCCTCTCTCCAAACCTTCGGGGGCTTGGGCACCGCCGGTTACCAGAGTCGCACCCTCTTCAACACCCCTGTTGATATAACCGCGAACTCTCTCGCGCTGAACTTCGGAGACGAGCGGGCCTAGCTTGGCCTTACCTTCGCGCGGATCGCCTACAGTAAAACTTTCAGCCGCCTCTTTGGCTATAAGGACGGCTTCCTGCTGGCGGTCACGGGGGACGAGCATTCTGGTGTGAGCCGAGCAGGTCTGGCCCGAGTTGAAGTAGCAATTGTTTACGCCGGCCCGCACGGCTTTCTCGAAATCGGCGTCGTCAAGAATGATATTCGCCGACTTGCCGCCAAGCTCCAGCGCCACTCGCTTGACTGTTTGAGCTGCAAGCTCGCTGACTCGCTTCCCTGCCCTTGTCGATCCAGTAAACGAAATCATGTCCACGCCTGGGTGTGACGCGAGAGCTTCGCCGACGACTGGGCCAAGGCCGGTTACCAGATTGAAGACGCCCGCGGGCAATCCGGCTTCGTCGGCGATCTCTGCAAGGATGAACGCCGTCAGGGGCGCGACTTCGCTTGGCTTCAACACTACCGTGCAGCCTGCGGCCAATGCCGGCGCCACTTTTGCGACGACCTGATGAAGCGGATAGTTCCATGGTGTTATGCAGCCGACTACGCCGACTGGTTCTTTCAATACGAGTGAATTTCCGATCTGCTCTTCAAAGGAATACTCGCCAAGCAGCTTCGCGAACGAACCCATCACCATCGCCGGCATTCCGGCTTGAACCGTCGTTGCCAATGGGAGCGGCATTCCTACTTCACTGGCGATGATCTCGGCGATTTCATTCTGGCGCGCGGTAAGGCCCGCTGATATCTTTTGCAAAAACGCAGCGCGCTCACTCGCAGGTGTTGCAGACCACGAATCAAACGCGGCACGCGCTGCGGCTACCGCTCGATCAATGTCTTCGGGCGTGCCGTCAGGGATTCGCCCCATCACTTCTTCGGTAGTTGAGTTAATCACTTCGAGGGTTCCCGAGCCCGAAGGCTGAACCCACCCTCCATTCAAATACAGTTTGGTGTGCTCTCTTACGTTGGTCGGTTTTGATGCTGTCATTAGGCTGTCGTCCTTTTGTCGAGTTGTCGAGGTTTTCCAGACTTCACAGTCTCCTAAGCCTGGAGTTTTATTGTCAAGGAATTCCCAGCTGAAACGAACGAGCCGCGCGACCTATTTGATCTGCGCGGCTCGGGTAACTCTTTGAGTGCGATTCTTTCCCTAATTGGCTGCCTTGACTATCAGCGTCACTCTGAACCCAAGCGTGGGCGCGAGACACGGAGGTGTCGATTTGGCACAAGGAAGTTCGCCGAATGACGAGATCTGCGTGGTGCCAGCCTGGGTGGTTTGAAATACGCCGAGCGAGCCCGGGAGCAGCGGTTGGTTTGCGAGTTTGGTGACGAACGCCGGGTCGAACGCCACTGCATCCCAGTCATAATTAACCTTCTGAAGAACCACTTGAAACTTAGTGCCGACCGCGACACCGAACGTCTGCCCATCGTCTTCAAACGTGATGACCAGTCCCGAAAACAGGTCAAACGCTTGTGACATCAACCCGACGCTGTTCTGCACAGAAATTGACACGATTGCATCGGGAGGAATCCTCTTCCCCGCCTTCTTTGCGATCAGGCTACCGGAAGGATTGTCCGGATCGGTCCGAGTCCCGACAGCCTCGCCATTGACGAAGATGACGGAGCCATCTCCAAAATTCTCGCCGGTGACGATGAGCTTGTTTCCCTTCAAGCGTGCGGCAGTCACTTGTGGGCCCTGTTGAATTGGAGGCTGCGCTGCGGCTGGCCCGCCCGGAGAGGCCTTTACATTTACCCCGGCGATCTGTGTCGCCGCGAACAGGGCAAGGATGACGAGTATGTAGTTTACTCTTCGCATAAGCTCGACCTCCTTTTTGACTGAGCCGTAATTGTATCACACCGCAGTGCCGCAGCTAGCACAGAATTTCGCGCCCGGCTGCAAGGGTGATTGGCAGTTCTTGCAGGGCTGCGGAACAAGCGACTGGCCACAGCTCGAGCAGAATTTCGTCCCGGCTTGCACCTGAGCGTGGCAGGAAGGGCACTCCACTGAAGCGGCTGCAGGAGCCTGTTGCGTGGCGCCGCAGTTCGAACAGAACTTTGCGCCGGCTGGGTTTTGAGTTCCGCATTTTGTGCATGCGACGGTCTGAGCTGCGCCGGACGCTTGACCGTGCGCGCCGCCGACCGCTCCGGCCATCATCTGACCGTAGCCCAATCCCAGCCCTAACCCCATTCCCTGTCCGGCAGCCCCGCCCTCCTGTTTCGCCGCGTCGGAAATCGACTGAGCGGCCTTGAACTGCATGTACGCGTTCATATCTCCGATCGCCCCCATCCCCGAGCGTTCATCGATCATCTTTTGAACTTCCTCGGGAGGAGTGATCGCGGAGACTATCAGGTCGACCAACTCGAGACCTTGCTTGGAGAAGTCATCGGCTACGCGCGCCTTCACTCCGGCGGCGAGTTCATCATAGTAAGCCGGAAGATCGAAGATGGTCTTGAGATTCTCACCCAGCAGATCATTGAGCCTCGCGACGACAATATCGCGAAGGAAGGAGCCGATTGCTTCAGTCGAGACGATTCCTCGCGTGCCGACGATCGAGCCGGCGAACAACTGCGGGTCGGCGATTCGCATTGAGTACTTGCCGAAAGCGCGGAGCCGCACCATTCGAAGCTCGGTGTCTCTAAATGCTATAGGCTCTTTCGTGCCCCACTTCAGATCCTGAAATGTATGCCGTGCTATGAACAAAACGCTCGCCTGAAACGGAGAGGTCCCGCCGAACGGAATCGACAGCAGCCGTGTCAGCAGCGGAATGTTGTTCGTCGTTAGCGTGTGCCGACCCGGACCAAACGTATCGAGCGCTTTTCCGTCGCGGAAGAAAACTGCCGACTGACTCTCTTGCACAATCAACTGCGCCCCGAGCTTTATGTCTGACGAACCACTCTCGGGTATCCGGTGAACCAACTCGCTTCCCGATTGATCGAAATACTGCAGGACTTCAATTGCCATTGTTTGTCTCCTCGAAGGATCACTGCCTGGAAAGCTTTACGCTTCCGTTGACGATGGAAAGTTTCAGGGGCTGTCCACCCCGACCCGATTCGTCCGCGAGCACGTTGGCCAGGCATTTCTTTTGCACTGGTCTGCCAAACCGGTCGTCGATATCAACGCTTCCGCGAACGGTGGAGGCGTCGAGCTCGGCATTAAAACCGAGTTTACCCGTTACATCGATTCTGCCATTGTCATTTACCCATCTCCTCGAGCGGTCATTGCTGCGACAGCTTTACGCTACCATTTACACTGGTGATTTTAAGTACCTGTCCGCCTGACCCGATCTTTCCAGTTGCGCGCGCGCCGACAACCGCACGCTGCGGTTGAATCCCGAATTCATCTGCGATATCGATGTTTCCGTGAACAGTGGACGCTTCGAGGTCCGCGTTGAAGCCTGACCTGAGAGTCAGATCGATCTTTCCGTTCGCAACGCTGATCTCCATTGGCCCGCTCGACGCTTCTGACAACGTCCCGGTTATCCTGCCGTTTGCGCTTTGAAGTTTTGACACGCCGACGACGTCATTCAGCTCGATGTTCCCATTCGCAGTCTCGACGAAAATCTGGCCGTTGACGTTTGTAAGTTTGACCGTTCCGTTAGCCGATTCGAGATCAATGCGCCCCATGTTCCTAGGCAGTTTCACCTGATAGCGAAAGTCCTTTTGGTTATTGCCGCTGGTGACCACGGTCCTTAACGACATGCTATTCGCGCTGTTCTTGAAGTACACTCGACCAGCGTTATCGGATCCCCGCTTGATAACTGTGACTTCGGCTTTAGGCTGGTCCCACGCCTCGATCGTAATACTCCCGCTAATGTTCTTGATCGAAAACTTCGAGCCAGGTACAAGCGGAAATGTCTTGATCATCGTGGTGTCATTTCCAGAGATGGTTACTTGATCGGCGCTCGAATCCAGCGCGTTCTCATCCACAAGAGGAGGGGGCGGGGGATTACCCGGAGGAGGAAACTGACCATTGAACCTCTGTCGTCCTGCGCGAAAGATCAACATCACCGCCACAACGACTGCAACGAACAAGCCCATTCCGATAAATGCAAGGATCCATCCAATGGGCGACCGCTTCTGCGGGGGGGTGTAGGGTGGAATCGTCTGCGGATACATCGGCGGAACCGACGGTTGATACCCGCTCGGAGGAGCGTACACCGGACTCGTGTTCTGGCTGTTAGCCGGCGCAGTGTTAGCTGCGCCTCGCGCGCCCCAATCATTGGGCGGCGGCGGCATCATCTGAGTTGGCACCTGCTCCTGGGAAAGCGGATCAGAAGGCGCGCCGCACGCGCGACAGAATCGCTGTCCTGCGAATAGTTCGGAGCCACAGTTTCTGCATTGTTCTGCCATAGACTATGAAAAGGCGTTTCCGGTTTCTGGTTTCTGGTTTGACATTCCGGCTTCTTCTTCCAGCTCATGCCAATCCGAACCAGAAACCAAAAACGAGAAACCAGAAACCCATTACTAACTAAACAACGGTTTTCCCGGCGCCTGCCCCTCCTGAAAATTGTTGATGGCTTTGTACCGTTCGTCAAACACGCGATCGACCTGATCGATCTCGGCGACCAGCTCGGCGCACCCGGTCTTCAGGCCATCGGCATTTGCAGCTTGAGTCTTCAACGCGGACAGCTTGGCTTCTATATTGTCAACGTGCTCGACCAATGCGAGATCAAAACGATAGATCAAATCCAACTGAGGCTGCTCGATCTTAACCACGTCGAAAAATCCCGAGTAGCCATAGCTCGCAAACCGCACGCGGTTTTCAAGATGGTCGAGCTTCTTGATGGCTGCATCAACCGGGCCGACCTCGAACAATCGGCCGCTGTTGCTAAGCTCGCGCATCAGATCGGTCAATGGAGACTTCAGCGAGCGCAACCGATCTGCCAAATGCTCGCGATGAATCTTATCGATGTCGCGCCGGCGCTCGCGATCCACATAGCCGCTGTAGCCCGGTATCTTACTGCTCAATCGCTCGATCCAGTTCCGCCCGTCCGCTGTATTACTGCTCATTGAACATCTCCCTGCTCTATCTTCAGAGCCTGGCTCTCTGAGGAAATCAAATCCGGTTGACAACAAAGTTAACGATCCGGGTATCGCTTCCTGTTTCAGAATTCGCAAATCTCCAGGTACCGTCCGATCTATGCAGGCACGCTTTGGCTGTCCGCACTCTTGGCAAGCGACTTCAGATAATCATCATAAGCCAGCCGATCAGCGGCGGGCATGTCTCGAATGTAAACTCCAACCACCCAGAACAGTCCCCCACCTTCAGGCCTGTACCATGCCGCAAACCCGGTATATCTAACCGTCGCGTTGGGCAAATCGACCTCAACCTGGAGCTTGTTTTTGAACGCAACCGTGTGGTCGCGAATTATGTGAAGCTGACCCGTTTCAATTGTTCCCGTCTGTATTCGCATGCCCTGTTTACCGAAATCCAGCGCAAGCCCATCGATGACTCGCGAGCGATGTCCTTCGTCGCTTTGATCGATTATGGTCATGCGCAATGGGACCGGCTTAGGGGGCGGCGGAATCTGACGTTGCCCCTCGCCCTGCTGAAGCTCATCTGTGTTTTGAACAGACCGGATGAGCTTCAAGCCATCAAAACTGCAGAAACTATTCTGATCGGGGAAAAACCTGCGACAAGTCGGGCACTCTTTCATAGAATCATCCTCCTGCGTGTCGGACGATTATACAAGCACGCGGGTCATTAGTCATTGGTCAATGGTCGATGGCTGGTGGTCGGTGGCCGGTGACTGGCTACCGGCCACCGACCACTGACCACCGACCACCGGCCACGGGCCACCGACCACCGACCACCGACCACCGGCCACCGACCACCGACCAGGGACCACCGGCCACCGGCGACCGATCACCGACTATAGCGGTATATTCCCATGCTTCTTAGGCGGGTTCTGATCGCGCTTGGTGTCGAGCATCTCCAGAGCCCGAATGAGCTTCGGCCGGGTGAGTTTCGGCTCAATGACTTCATCGATGAAGCCGCGTTCCGCAGCTACGTAAGGCGAAGCGAACTTCTCGCGGAGTTCGTCGGCTCGACGTCGTGATTCAGTCTCCGGGCTCTCAGCTTGAGCAATCTCGCGGCGATATAAGATACCGACCGCGCCCTCTGCCCCCATCACTGCGATCTCAGCGGTAGGATAAGCGAAATTCACGTCCGCGCGGATGTGCTTGCTCGCCATCACGCAGTAAGCTCCGCCGTAAGCCTTGCGGGTTATCACCGTAATCTTTGGTACAGTTGCTTCGGCGAATGCAAAAAGCAGCTTGGCTCCGTGGCGAATGATTCCGCTGTGCTCCTGCTCGACTCCGGGCAGAAAACCGGGAACGTCTTCGAAAGTGATCAACGGGATATTGAAGCAATCGCAGAAGCGAACAAACCTTGCCGCCTTCACTGAAGCGTCGATGTCGAGTACCCCCGCAAGGTGCGCAGGCTGATTTGCAACGATGCCGACCGGCCTTTCCCCGAGTCGGGCAAATCCGACGACGATGTTCTTCGCATAGTGCTCATGAACTTCAAACAGATAACCATCGTCAACCACCAAATGAACGATGTCGCGAATGTCGTAGGGCATATTCGGCGCTTCAGGAACGATCGAGTTCAAGCGCTCATCGGCGCGATCCGCGGGATCGCTCGTCGCCACGCGCGGCGGATCATCGAGGTTGTTGGACGGCATGAACGAGAGCAGCTCGCGAATCGTCCTCAGGCAATCTTCATCGTTTTCAGCAGCGAAGTGAGCCACCCCCGAAACGGAATTGTGAGTCATCGCCCCGCCCAATTCTTCTTTGCTGACTTCCTGATGGGTTACCGTTTTGATGACATCCGGGCCAGTGATGAACATGTACGAAGTTGCCTTCACCATGACATTGAAATCGGTGATTGCAGGCGAATAGACCGCTCCGCCGGCGCACGGTCCCATTATCGCGGATATCTGTGGCACGACTCCGGATGCAAGTGTGTTCCGCAAGAAGATGTCCGCGTAGCCCCCAAGCGAGACGACTCCCTCTTGAATGCGAGCACCACCTGAATCGTTCAAGCCGATCACCGGCGCGCCGACCTTCATCGCCATGTCCATCACTTTGCAAATCTTCTCCGCGTTAGTCTCCGACAGAGAGCCGCCGAACACAGTGAAGTCCTGCGCGAAGACGAACACGCGACGGCCGTCGATTAGCCCGTGCCCCGCGACTACGCCGTCGCCGGGGTACTGCTGATCCTCCATCCCGAAATCGAGACAGCGATGCCTCTTGAACCGGTCGATCTCTTCAAAGGTTCTGTCATCAAGCAGGAAATCGATGCGCTCGCGAGCTGTCATCTTGCCCGAGGCGTGCTGCCGCTTGACGCGTTCGGGTCCACCACCGGCTAATGCCGCGTCGTTGTTTTCGGCAAGTTTCTCTAAGCCGGTCGCGGCCTTTGGTTTGTCTTCAATCTTGCTTTCAGATGTAGCCATTTTTGTCCTCAGTCCAACTGGTCAGAAGATGAGCGGCACCAGTCTATCAAATGCTGGATACTACAATGAAGGGTCCGCGGAGCGGCTGGCCTTTTTGTTGAACTCAATCGTCAAAAAGCAGATAAGAAGTTTAGCTACCTGGGGACATTGAAAGGATTTAACAATAAGCGAAGATGCTACCCAACGACTGTTAATGGCGCGAGTTGATTCGGTTGATCTCGATGGTCGAACCGTCGAACCGATCGGCGGTCATCTTGATAACCTCGAAAAGCAGCAAGCCGACGCGAACGTCAGGCTCGAGAGCCTCGAGACCAAGGTCGATCAGCGGCTTCGCGAAACTCGCCCGGTCTGGGAGAATGTGCTGGCCCAACTCACGAAGTTAAAGAAAGAGGTGGATGAGCTTCGCGCTGAGACCGCGAGTGGCTTTCGCGGAGTCGATCGCAAGATTGGCGTCCTCAGCAAAACATGGTCTATATGACAGCGGAAATTCAAGCGCTGCGAGATCTCATCGAGAAACTTGAATCGCAACCTGCCTGAGTTCTCACAAACATCCTCAGCAACTCTTTCCCGCGCGACCGGCCCCCGTTAACAGACCGGGCGTTGGTAAGGCTGTGCTTAATGCAAGACATATAAGAGCCTGACGGTGGTCGGTGTTGTTTAAATACCGAATCCGGATGACTGCGCTCGCCGGCAACGCAAGACACAACTCTTGTTGACACCCATCTGGTCGGCTTCTATAATGCAGCCCTCTAATTTGCACTCTCAGGGTTCACTCAATATTGCGAGCGGAGGCTAAAGTGATCAAGCTTGACATAGTCAATCAGGTTGCCGATAAGACCGGCGTCCCAAAAACAAAAGCAGAGACGGCGGTTGAGTCTTTGTTCGATGCGATGAAGAGCGCGCTTCAGCGGGGTGAGCGAATTGAGTTGCGTGGGTTCGGCGTGTTCGTCGTTAAGCCTCGCAAGCGAGGCGTTGGACGGAACCCGCGGACCGGAGAGGTCACAGATATTCCACCCGGTAAAACCATCAGGTTCAAGCCCGGCAAGGAACTACAATCATAATCGGTGTCCGCCTTAGGACCCGCTCCTTCCGGGTTCCAAGCTTTGCTGGAGATTCTTGCTGGAGATTCTTGCTGGAGATTAAGGATATCAGCGAGAGTTCGGGCTGCGTCTGAGGGGCCAGCGACTTCCGTGAACTTCCCTCCAATCCTAACGACCTCGTTCAATCATTCTGATTGCGTCGGCAACAGCTTGTGCCAGATAAGGGTCTCTGTCGCGTCTCGCGCGCTCGAGCGCGGGAAGCGCCGAGCGATCTCCGATTTGGCCAAGCGCCCCAGCAACCTGCCGTTTCACTTCGGAATCTTCGTCTTTCGTAAGTAGCGCTATAAGGGCGGGAACTGTTTGAACAGCCTGCCGCCCATTCACACCAAGCCCGCGAGCCGCCTGGGCGCGCACGAAATCGTTTCTGTCCGACAGCGCGCTTGCAAGCGGCGCGAGGGCGTCGGCGTCGGCATGATCACCCAGCGATATCGCCGCCGCTGCCCGCACTTCAGAGTCCTTGTCCCTGAGCGCAACGGCAAGCGCCGCAGTACGCTCGCCTTCATGAAATCTTCCCAGTGCATATGCCGTAGCTTTTCTCACAAAGGGGTCTTTTTCTATAGCAAGCCGGTTCGCAAGAATCGGGACAGCGGCTTCATCATCGTGCTCCGCAAGGCTTGTAACTACAGCCGCTCGCACTTGCGGCGATGGGTCGTTGACCGCCGAGGCAAGCGTCCTAAAGGCGGCCTCGCTCTTAAGCCACGCCAATTGCATTGCGGCCTCGCGCCGTTCTTCTATGCTTGGTGAGCTGAGTTGAGATTGCCAGCGCGCTACTTCGGAGTCGGCTGCGCTCGATTTCTGCTGATAGGAAGCACCACGTGTGAGCGAAAGGGGATTGAGATTCGTCCCTGTGATGCGAGTGACGAAGAGTAAGGCTAATGACGCTGCGGCCAACCGGGTGTGTTTTGCAAGTGGCCGCATTCGCGTTCGAGCTACATCAGCTTGCGTGAAGACACAAATGAAGAAGCCCGAGTGTCCGCTCGTCGTCGCACGCGATCCCATTCACTTACTACTCGAGCCCTGCGATTCTCGAGTGCATCCGCCAAAAGATTCATGAGCTCGTCGTCGAACAGGTCAGGCTTGTTGGCCTGTTCTCGCAACGACTCCATGATATTGATGTAATCGAGGACTTCTGCGATCTCGGGTTCCGAAAGGGTGTCAGCTTTGCGTCTGAGCACCTGGCGATTCGTGATTCGATCTCCCATCGTGCACCTCCTTGGAGCTACGCGGGAGATCAACCGCTCTGGGCGGCGGAATCATCCCGCTGGAGGACTGTTAATTGTTCGTGAGGCGTTGCCCACGATTCTTGCCATATCCCTCGCTTGGTCCTGCCCTTTGTTGCTTTCGATGGGCAGATAATAGCCCAAGCAATCTTCCAAATCAAGCACATCGACTAGCAGGTTTTGGGATATTAGTTTGTTGCTAAGTTGAGAAACACGCTCGCTGAGCTCCGGTCCAACGATTTGGGTCATGCCGGAATGGAATTCAAATTCAATCTCCCTTGAATGACTCAGTAGACATCGAGGTCTCGCCCAACGACGACATGGCCCGAATAGCGTGATGTCATCTCGTAGAGCAACTCCGAGGGCGTAGAGCGGACCGAGTCGACGGTAGGCCGCCAGGAAATCGAAGCGTGATAGAGAATCAGCAAGCCGGGCTTGGCCTGACTTGCCAGTCCTGCCAGTTGTGCGGTCGTTGTATGGTACTTGGCCGCATATGACTGAAAATCGGGTCGCTTCGCCAGCCACTCCAGCGTCAACACTTCGTGAATCAACACGTCGCACCCGTGGCAGGCGTCAATCGTAGCCTGGGTCGGATTTGTATCGCCTGAGATGACGATACTGCGGTCGAGCGTGTCGAACCGATATCCATAGCTCTCTATCGCGTGCTTAGTTGGGAACGCTGTGACTGTGACGTTTGCATCCTTGTAGACGACGCCGGCGCTGATTTCGTGCGCATTTACTTTATGGCCCTCAGGAAACGAGCCGGCCGTATACAAACCCTGATTATGTTCCTTCGTGCGCGCTTCGAAATCGGCGCGGTACGCTTCCAGGAGATGATCAGTCATCGCTTTGATTCCCGGTGGGCCGTAGACCTCCAGCGGCACGCGCCTTCCTAGCACCCAGGGAGTGAGAATTAAGTCCGCGTAGCCAACCGTATGGTCAGAGTGCAGATGCGTAACGAAAACAACGCGCAGGTTCGTCGGTTCCAAAGCGGTGATTCCTCTGTCGGCGACAGCGGCCTTAGCGCGCCGCACGACGCCGGCGCCGAAATCAACCAGGTATGGTGTGCCATTTACGACGATTGCCGTCGCAGGTCCAGAGCGGTCAGGGTCCGCCGGAGGGTTTCCGGTTCCGAGTAACACAATCTGCGTGTGGCTTACTGGTTGTGGGACCTGGCGTTGCTGCGCAGGGAGGACACTGGAGAGAATCGTGAGTGAAATAATGGCCACCGGCAACAGTCTGAATGAACCATTATGACTTCGCATACCGTCCTCCTGAGTTTAGCGATTCTAGTAACTGTGTTTCGCCGCTCAGCGTGCTGGAGGCGACCCTTCTCTCCGCAGCATAGAATGCGTGACCCAACAGTTGACCGGGGCGCGGCGATTATACGCGCCCTAGATGAGCGGCAACAATCTAATATCCCAACGCCGACCAGCAGACAGTCGCTTGACCTACCACGCGGTTGACACTCTCTCAAGGCGACACCTAGAATTGGTTGCTTACAATTCAAGAAGGAGATCGCATTGCAACCGAGAGATACTCTGACCAACAACATCTCCCCACATTTCAGCGATCGCACGATATCATTCAATGAACCAGCACCTTTCCCGCTTGCGCGCCGAACTGTAGCCGTAATCGCGGCGTGGCTGGTGCCAGGAGCCGGCCACCTGGCGCTCGGCCGCTATGGCCGCGCCCTGCTCTTCTTCGTAACAATAGCGGGCGCCTTTATTCTCGGACTCAGCCTGAACGGGCATTTGTACTGGCCAACGGTAGCCGAGCCGGGATCCACCTTCCACTACGACCTGATCACGGTGCTGTGGTTTTTTGCGGAAATCGGTTCTGGCTTGTGTTACATCGCATCTTACGCCCTCGGACTTGGAATGATGCCTATACCACAAGCGGCGGCGTCCCCGACATTCGAGTATGGCAATACTTTCATGTTCCTGGCGGGCTTGCTGAATTATCTCGTAATTCACGACGCGTTCGACATCGCAGCAGGGAGGAAGCACTGATGCACGTGTTGATGATGTCGATGTACGCGGCGATGGCTGCGGCAGTGCTGGCTACCGTAGACCCAAAGTCAGAAACCCCACGCCAGCGTCTCATTCACGGCTTGAAGATATTCGGCTCGTTCCTCGGAATTGGCCTGCTCCTGTCGTGGGTGTTGTTTCCAATACCCTGGTGAAGTGTCTCGCATCCAACCGGTACTCTCGTCCCAATCGTCAATCGAGGTTATTCGCGACAGTTAAGAATCGTCGCGAGTTGGGGCGCCGTTTCGAGCCAAAACTAATTCTACATTAGCACCGCCGAACCTGGTGCTGAGAGCGCAGTCCTGCCAGTGGGTGGGCGTCAACTTTTTCGCGTTCGAATCCCGGAAGGAAGGCCGCGTAAGGCCACGCTTCGCGGACTCACCGACGGCTTGCGCCGTCACCCTTTTAGGGTTGCAACCATCACTCTATTCCGGCCCGCTAATAATGTGCTTGCTTCGAAGTGCCCCGTGTCATAGAATTCGGCCTCGCCCGATAACAGGTTCGAAGAAGTACACAACCCCGCGTTACAGAGTCCAGAATAGTGTGACGATTCTTAGCCGGATCTCCGTCAGGATACGAGGACTCGAAACGCTTGCACAGGACTAAGAACGCGGGGCTTAACAAGATCTGATCATTCCAAAAAGGAGAGTTACCATGGAACGGATAGTTCTTAGGCATCTGAGTGGCTCAAAGGCAAACCAGGTTGAGGAGTTTCCCCTGGCGCACTTCCAGGAGCTAACAATCGGTCGTGACCCCTCGGCGACAGTGAAATACGATCCCGATCGGGACGATCTGGTGGGCCGTCAGCACGCAAAGATCGTTCGCGACTCGGCGAATCCGAATGAGTTCCTGATCACTGACGTCGGGAGCCGAAACGGGACTTTTGTCAATAAACAAAGAATCGTTGGCACAGCGAAGGTGGTTCCTGGGGACGTCGTTCAATTCGGCGCGGGAGGTCCAGAGTTTCAATTCGACCTGGAACCGCGCCCCGCGAATATGGTTCGACCCACTCGAATTGGCGGGGACACAGCTGCGGCGACCGGCGGAGCGGGCGCGGCACCTGCAACGCGAGTTGGCGGCGGGACCGCTCCATACGCTTCCGCGCCGTCTGCCTTCCCACCGACGGCGACCGCAAGCGACACGCGAGTGGGGAAAGCTACTGTCGAGCGAATGATCGGCCAGAAACAAAGCCAATCCAATAAGTTCATGCTTTTTGGCGGGGCCGCGCTGATTGCGATCATCGCACTCGTGGCGGCAGCCCTTATCTATCAGAATATGAGTGCGAAGAAGGAATTGTCCACGAACCTCAGCGACGCCGAAAAGCGACGCCTGGCCGATGAGGAAGCACGCAAAAACAACTCTCCGATGTCCGCCGGCGACATAGTTCAGAAATACAGCAACGCGGTCGTCAAAATCGACGAGAGTTGGAAGTTGATTAACACTCAATCGGGCCGGCAGGTTTATCACTACTATGTGAGGAATGAATGGACAGATCGTCAGGACCCGCCACAGAAACATTATATCGTGCCCGACGGCCGGCCGCAGGTGGCTGTCTTTGTAGTCCTGGACGACAATACGTATGAGCCGCTGTTGACCGATCAGGGAGGCGATCATCCCATAGGTGGCGGAGGCAGCGGAACCGGCTTTGCCGTGACTAGCGATGGTTTCATCCTGACCGCCCGCCACGTCGGCGCTGGGTGGATGACCAGATACGAATATCCTAATGATGCGAACGTTGGTGTTATCGGATACATGGGATCGGATAACCAGTTCCACCTCCGGAGCGACCAAACAACTGGCCAGCCCATTCAATACAGACCGGCAACGAGCTGGGTTCCTTCTCAGACACGCCAGATGGGAAGTCTTGGACTCAGGTATCCTGTCGAGGGAAGGCACGACTTTATCAACGTGACTTTTCCCGGGAACAAGACTCCCTTCCCGGCTAAAGTTGCGCGAGTCTCTGACCGCCACGATGTCGCGATGCTCAAGATCGATGTTCCCTCGCCGGTATCAAAGGTCGAGCTCCACGATACTTACGACACCACAAGGGCGGGTGATAACATCACCGTACTCGGCTACCCCGGGGTATCGCCTATCGTCTACGGAGCCGTCAAATCTCAGGATGTCTTTAATCGCGAGACCACTTACAAGATGGTGCCCGATCCAAGCGTCACATCCGGAAATATTGGAAGGGTGGTACGTAGTAAGGAAACCTCGAAGGACGCCGAAGGCAACACGTTTGGCGACGCGTATCAACTGACGGCGAATCCCGGCGCAGGTAACAGCGGGGGACCCGTGTTCGACGATCGTGGAGGCGTGATAGGTATCTACTACGCAGGCACAAGCGGCGGCGACGCGCAGATCTCATTCGCTGCTCCGATTCGCTATGCCATGGAGTTGATAACTACAACGCCGCAGCAGTAGTGTTCGGGCGGGGACCTAAAGAATCAGGCAGGTGAATCTTAGCCGACCATGGCGGCGTGATTCACCTGCCTTGGTAGCGGCGGGCCTTTGCTGGAGTCCAGCAGGCAACTTCCCGTTACTGGTCGATAGGCACTCCTCAGCCGGGCAACGTTGGGAGAAGCAATGAGTCGGGCAGCATTAATTAATTCATCAATCGGTGATTATCGCCTGGTGGATTACATTGGTGCGGGAGGCATGGGCGCAGTATACCGCGGGGTGCACTCCAAAATTGGCAGGGTTGTCGCGGTTAAGGTCCTCACTCAAGCGGTTCCCAGTCCCAGCTTCATAACCCGATTTCACAACGAAGCGCGGATACAAGCCAACCTGCATCATCACAACATTGCCACGCTTTATGATTTTCTCGAGTTCAACGGCCAGCCTTGCATAGTAATGGAGTACGTTGATGGGGAGACGCTCACGCAGCGTATTGAGCGGCTCGGCTCACTCCCGGTAGAAGAGGCCCTCTATATCTTTCAATCTGTAACTGAGGCTATTCACTACATACACGGCCAGGGCGTGCTGCATCGCGACATCAAATCGAATAACATCAAGATCAGCTCTATCGGTGAGGTGAAGCTTCTCGATTTCGGCATTGCCAAATCCGGAGACACTCCCAGTATGACTCGCACAGGCGATGTCATCGGGACTCTCGAATACCTTTCACCGGAACAAGTCAAAGCCGGCGCGGCCGATGCGCGATCAGATATCTGGGCGTTGGGCACCTTGTTGTATGAGATGATGACCGGGCAGCTGCCCTTCAAGTCGCCGAACATCGGCGATCTATGTGACAAGATTTGCAAGGCCCAGTTTGCCTCTGTCTCAAGTTTGAATCCTTCGGTGCCTTACGATTTGGAGGCGATCATTTCGCGCTGCTTGAAGAAGAAGCCCGCCGATCGCTATCAAACTGCGGGGGATGTTCTTCAAGATACGAAGAGAATTGCAGCAACGGTCCCGGCGCCGCGGCTGAGACGGACGAGCATCAACTCCTTATTAGCAAGCGGAAGAAGGAACTGGTGGAAGGTGACTGCGCTCGCAGCCGCGGCATTTGTCATGAGCATCGGCATCTATTTTGTAATGCCGTCCTCAGATAATCCATCCGGTCTTCCCGCAGACCAGGGGAATGTAAAAACGCAGACAAAAGCACCGGAAAAACAGCTGACAATTCAGATCCCAAAATCGTCTGCCCCAATGGAGCATTATAGGATTGCTACGATGGACGGCACGGCACTAGTTGAGCTGACAGGCAAAAGCGGAAAACAGACAGGCAAAACTCCATTCGATTTCGACGCTCCAATCGGAGAGCAATTCGATGTGGTGCTCAAGCGTGACGGCTTCAAAGAATTGCGTGACAATTTTACCGTGACCGTGAATAAACGCGAGTTCAGTTATACACTGACGAAGCAGTGAGGCGATTGCTCAACCCGAAAGAGATATGATCCAAGCCCGCGAAGTCCGGAGATGTTTTTCTTTATAGCAGTCCATGACTGCACCTGAACTAATATAGAAGAACTGAAAAAATATGTTTACATTGTGGAAAAAGTCCAAACAGAAACGCGTCGATCACGACAGGTCGGAGCAGAAGGTCGAACAAAACACTACCGAGCAAGAGCAATATCGAGCGCCGGAATACGATGTTGTTGTGAGCCTGCAAACCGATCCCGGCTGTCTGCGCGAGACAAATGAAGATCAAATCTTTCTTCACCGGCCGGACGATCCCGCCTTGCTAAAGAAAAAAGGAGTACTAGTCATCGTTGCGGATGGTATGGGTGGCCATTCTGCGGGGGAAGTTGCGAGCGGCATGGCTATCGAAATAATAAACCGAGTCTATTTTGATGACGCTAATGATCCCTCCTCGGCATTGAAGACCGCGCTCCAGGAGGCCAACTCCCAGATTCACAAAGCGTCCCTTGCGCAGGAGGGACTGAAAGGAATGGGTACAACCTGCACCGCGCTCGTGCTGCAAAACGGCTCCGCAATCGCGGCTCACGTCGGAGACAGCCGCCTCTATCTTGTGCGCGGCGGTCAGATCTATCTGATGACCGAGGACCATTCGGAAGTGATGGAAATGGTCAAGCACGGACTCATAACCCTTGAGGAAGCCCGGCATCATCCCGACAAGAACGTCATACTCAGGGCCATCGGGAGTCACGCGGAAGTGCAGGTCTCGACGTGGGCCGAGCCCTTCCCCACTCGCGAAGGCGATCGATTTCTCTTATGCTCGGATGGTCTCTATGATCTTGTGGAGGACGACGAAATCAAGCGCGCCGTTGAGCAGGCAAAACCGGCAGCTGCGTGCGAGAGCCTGATCGCGCTGGCAAAACAACGCGGAGGCCACGACAATATCAGCGTAGCTGTTGTGAGCCTTGTTCCGCCGTCCGAATCTCAATCCAAACCCGTTCCGGAGACCCGAGAACTGGAGGCAGTAATATGATCGGCCATCTCGTCGGCAACTATAAGGTCACGGATAAGATCGGCGAAGGCGGCATGGGCTCGGTTTTTCGCGGTATTGACATAATGCTCGAACGCGAAGTCGCAATAAAAATGCTTCGACCCGAGCTTGCACGGCAGCCCCACATAGTCGAGCGATTTCGATCAGAAGCAGTGACTCTGGCTAAACTGAATCATCCGAACATAGCAACCCTATACAGTTTCCTGCGCCAGGGCGAGGACTTCTTCATGGTCATGGAGTTCGTTCGCGGCGAAACCATCGAGAGCCTGATCGCTAAGGCCGGAGCCATGCCCTGCGACCGGGCCGTTGCTCTGTTCTGTCAGGCGTTGGAGGGGATTGACCATGCCCACAAGATGGGAATTGTGCACCGCGACATCAAGCCGGCAAACATGATGTTGACCGAGGCAGGTTCGATCAAGGTGATGGACTTCGGAATCGCGCGCGTGCTGGGAACTGATCGTCTTACTAAGACCGGACACTTGATCGGCACTGTCGAATACATGTCCCCCGAACAAGTTCGCGGTGAAGAGACCGATGCTCGCTCGGACATCTACTCGCTGGGGATTCTGCTCTATGAAATGCTGACCGGACGGGTGCCGTTCAACAGTAAGAGCGAGTATGAGCTTATGCGGTCTCACATCGAAGAAGCGCCGCCCCCGCCGGGGAATTTTGCTCCTCTTCCGATTGTCGTCGAGCAGGCAATCATGCGTTCGCTGGCGAAAAAGCGAGAGGCACGGCAACAAAGCGCAAACGAGTTCAGAATGATGCTGCCTCGGATGAATAGGGACGAGGACGAGATCACAAGTCTCGAGGTCGCGACGAGCCCGGCAAGTTACGTGACCCGTCTGGGCGAGACGCAAATCGACGGATCACCTGCCGGTCAGGTTATGAAGGAGACCAGACGGGCAGACTCGGGGATTCCGTCAGCCGCTTATGCCGGCGAGATCAAAGAAACACGACTCGCGCCGGGTCCGCTTGCGCAGGCTTCCAACCAGCAAATGCCGACGCAGTATATCGAGACGCATACGCAACGAACGGGTTCGGTCGCGTCGCTGACGAGTAAGCTCAACTGGAAGCACTATGCCGGCGCCGGCGCCATACTACTTGCGCTCATTAGCTTGCCGTTTGTTCTGAGCGGAGGCGGAGACAAACCTTCAACAACTCAGCCTGCGGCGGTCGCACAACCACCGAGAACCACGGCCCCCGCGCCTGCGCAGGATGGGGCTTCGAGCGCCAATCAGCCGCCGGCTGGGGCATCATCGTCCACCGCTCCGGTTACGCCCGATGCTCAAGGCGAGACCGGAAGCTCGTCGCGTAGCGCCAAGCCCTCGCCTGGCTCGGGGGGCGACACGAGTGCACGATCGTCCGATTCCACAGCTTCTCAAGGCGGGTCCCGCGCCAACATGCAAAAGAGGTCGTCCTCCCAGGCCCGGGATAACGCTTCCGGCCAACGTGAAAGCAACAAGAAGGACGCCGCTAGAAAAACCAAAACGGAAAAAGTTGTAGAAGCCGCCGGTGCTGTTGGAGGAGTGATCAAGGGCGTAGGCGGTCTTTTTGGGAAGAAGAGGAAACCTTAGCACCCTCCTGACTCTCTGAGACGGCGAGAAACTCAAACTCTCGGCTCAGGAAAAGCGGGGCGCTTTTATAAGACTTAAGAAGTGAGATAAGAAAAATGCAAGCAGGCAATGTAGTCGGCAACTATAAGGTCATCGACAAAATCGGTGAGGGCGGAATGGGCGCCGTATTCAAAGGCGTGGACCTGATGCTCGAGCGCGAAGTAGCTATCAAGATGCTTCGGCCGGAGCTGGCCAGCCAGCCGCAGGTCGTCGAACGATTTCGCTCCGAAGCCGTGACGCTTGCCAAACTGAATCATCCTAACATTGCTACGCTCTATAGTTTTCTCCGCCAGGGTGAAGACTTCTTCATGGTTATGGAGTTTGTGCGCGGGGAGACGCTCGACAGCTTGATAAGAAGATCAGGCGCAATGCCGTGTGATCGGGCGATTACTTTACTTTGCCAGGCGCTCGAGGGAATCGATCACGCTCACAGGATGGGAATCGTTCATCGCGACATCAAACCTGCGAACATGATGCTGACTGAAACCGGCACGCTAAAAGTGATGGACTTTGGCATCGCTCGCGTGCTGGGAACCTCTCGGATGACAAAGCAGGGCAACATCGTCGGTACAATTGAATACATGTCACCCGAGCAGGTGCGCGGTCAGGAAACCGACGCGCGATCCGACATCTACTCGCTTGGAATCCTTCTGTACGAAATGGTAACCGGCCGCGTGCCGTTCTCATCCGACAGCGAATACGATCTGATGAAGATGCAGATCGAGGATGCGCCCCCGCCGCCTCGAGTCTTTTCAGACCAGATTCCTCAAGGCGTTGAGCAAGCCATAATGCGATCACTGGCCAAGAGGTCTGAGGCGCGGTTTCAGGGAGCGGCCGAGTTTCGCAATGTTTTGTTGAGCGCGATCGGCATGCCTGTCGCGCCTACGCGAGTGATCGGCACATTACCTCTCGCGTCGCCATCAGGAACGCCTTCTCCGGTACCCTTCGCGGATCAATCAATCGGGGCGTACCAGATTTCCGAGCAACCGAAAGAGACTCGGCTGGCGGTCGGCGCTTCCACCGCGGGATCAAGCGATCAGATGAAACAGACGCGACTGGCTGATCAGCAGAGCACCGGCGGGGTCTATGCTTCGTTCCCAACGTCAGCTTCTTCGGTCCCGGCGAAGTCCAATATCAAGCTATTAATCGGCATCGGCGCGGTTGTTCTAGTCGTTATTGCCGGCGCCATCGTCTTCTTACTTACCAGCGGGACAAAGCCGAACGCTTTACCGGCGGCTAGTCCAGCGGTCAAGCCCATTCAATCTGCGGCTCCACCACCCGCGCCTTCAACCGGAGTATCTCAGACTCCCGCTCAGGCGCCCCTGCCGGTGCCCTCCCAACCGGCGCCTCAGCCCGCGACACAACTCGGGCCCGCAAGTCCGCAGACAGATACGATCGCTGGAACTGAATCTCCGGCAACGAATAGACCTACCAAGGTTGCGAAACCCCGAAAAGAAAACGATTCCGAAGTTGCCGCTCGCAAGGAAAAGGAGCGCAAGGCCGCTGAGGCTAGAAGGCTGCTTAATCAGTGACGTGACAGGTAAGCGCGATGACAAATCACAGTAGTTACGGAGAAAGCTTATGGCGAATCGACTCAAGAGTCCCGCTCCCGCTCTTCTGCTTCGTGTAATCACCGCTGCCGGCGCATCGATCCTGGTTGCGCTGATAACTGCAAACGTCGCGCAGATGCAGAGCAAGAAGCCGTATGACCAGGGAACGCTGTTGAGGGTAGTGCAATTGAATGCGCTTCCGACTAGTGAGGTGGTCGAAAAGATCAACGAGCGCGGCGTCGATTTTCAAATGACTTCACAGATCGAATCCGAGTTTCGATCAGCGGGCGCGCGACCCGAAGTTATACAGTCGATGCGCGCCAACTATCGTAGCGCAACCCCGGAGCCTCCTCACGATACCAGGCCGAACACCAGGCCTTCGACAAACGTTCCCGCAGGCCCGCCGCTTTCAAAAAGCGAGATCATTAGTATGTTGCAGGGCGGCCTTCCAACAACGCGAGTTGAACAGTTTGTAGAAGCGCGGGGCGTGAGTTTCGCGATCACCCCTCAGATCGCTCGCGAGATAAAGGAAGCTGGCGGCAACAACGCCCTGATTGGAGCGATCACCGCGAAGGCAAGCGAACCCCCGCCCTCCAGACCGAACACAACTCGCCGGCCGGTTCCTGCGGGCCCGGATTACGACGAGCTGACCGACAAGGCGGTCGCGGCGATTCAAGCAAACAATCATTACGCGGCGATTAACTTCCTGCAGCAGGCTATCAACGTCGACTCATCCAAACCACAAGCTTATGGATACCTTGGCTTTGCGCAGCTTTACGGCAGCCACGACGCACTTGCGGCTGAGCGGTCGATGCGCGCGGCGATCGAGCGCGGAGGCGGGGCGCCGTTTCGCGTGTATCACGATCACGACGGCTTCTTTAATACCTTTTGCCAGGGATCACTTTTCGTATCCAGGACCACCGTCACTTTCAAAGCCGATGACGGCAATCACACGTTCGAAGCGAACCGCGCTGATATCAAGGAAGCGAAATCCAACGGATTCGTCGGATCGCAGTACGGGGCATTTCATCTCAAGGTGGTTGTCGGATCTGGAAAGCCGAATAACTACAACTTCGCGCCGGCTACTAGACAAAAGACGGAAGCTAACCTGATTATTGGTTTGGTAGAAAGCCGCCAATAGACGGCAGATTGATCTCGTAACACAACACCGAACGCGAGGGTAATAAAGACAGTGGGAACAAAGAGGTAGGAATAATGATAGGCAGTGTAGTTGGCAACTATAAAATTATCGATAAGATCGGCGAAGGCGGAATGGGCGCCGTCTTCAAAGGCGTAGACCTTATGCTCGAACGAGAGGTTGCAATTAAGATGCTTCGCCCAGAGCTGGCGCGCCAACCGAACGTCGTCGAGCGCTTCCGCACTGAGGCGGTGACGCTTGCGAAATTGAATCATCCCAATGTAGCGACCCTCCATAGCTTCTTCCGTCAGGGCGATGACTTCTTCATGGTGATGGAGTTCGTGCGCGGTGAAACACTGGACAGCATCATCAGACAACACGGCGCGATGCCTTGCGAACGCGCGGTCGAATTGTTCTCGATGGCGCTCAAAGGAATCGATCACGCTCACAAGATGGGAATCGTTCACCGCGACATCAAGCCAGCCAACATGATGCTGACCGATACCGGGTCAATTAAGGTAATGGACTTCGGGATCGCGCGAGTTCTGGGCTCCGATCGATTGACCAGAGCCGGACACCTGATCGGCACCGCCGAGTATATGTCGCCCGAGCAGGTGCGCGGCGAAGAGACCGATGCACGCTCCGACATCTATTCGCTCGGCATCCTGCTCTATGAAATGCTGACCGGACGTGTTCCGTTCAACAACACCAGCGAATACGAATTGATGCGCTCGCAGATCGAGGACGCGCCGACGCCTCCGCGAACGTTTTCACCGCACATTCCGCTCGGAATCGAACAGGCGATTATGCGCGCGCTTGCAAAGAAGCGGGAGGCTCGGTACCAGAGCGCAAGCGAGTTCCGCTCGAGCTTGCTGCAGCGGGCTACCGGCGTCGCCGCAACCAGTCGACTTGAGAACGCGGTCATGAATAGGGGTCGTGATGGCCTTGTAGCCTCTCACCCTATGGACGCCGAGACAAAGCCGCTGCCTCCGCCGTCCATCGATGTTCCAAAGGAAACTCGACTCGCCGCTGGCGAGGGCTACCTTCCCGCGGGCACTGGCGGCCAGATCAAACCGACTCGCCTTGGCCAGCTTGACTCGGTCGCACCTTCTTCGCAGGCTCCGGAATACTACGCGCCTCAGCCGGTTGCGCATCAAGCGCCGCCGCAAGCTTCGCTGTTTAGCAAACTCAATTGGAAGCACTATGCCGGAGTGGGCGGGGCCTTGATAGCTATCATCGCATTGTCTTTTGCGTTCGTCGCAAGAGGCAGCAAGCCGCCGCTTCCTCAAGCGCCGACCGTTCAGACTTCAGTGCCGGATGCGCCAGGCCTTCCTGAGTCGCCTACGGCGCAGACTGCACCAGCCACTTCTGGACCGGCGATGGTTGTGCCACCGCCCGGGAGCGCCGTGGGCCAGCCGGCCCAGGGCGGAGTGAGTTCGGGCGGCGAACGAGCGCGTGACAATCGCTCCCAAAAAAATGCTAACGCGGCTGCCTCGGTAAACGTCCAACAACCCGCGACTCAGGAACCCGCGCACGTCGCTCAGCCTGCGTCTCCACCGGCGCAGGACAAGGGCGTTGCTTCTACGAAGCCAGCCGAGAAGAATGAGTCCAGTAAGTCCGAAGAAAAGAAAGATGACAAGAAGTCGGGTGGAATTGGGGGCGCCATTAAGGGCGGATTCAAGAAAATATTCGGCGGCGGCGACAAGAACAAGAACGAAAAGAAACCCTAGCATGCTCAGCTATCCAGGAATCTATCGATGTCGCGGCGGGGCTCAAGCTAGCTCAACAGTCTCCTTATAGGTTGGTATCACCGCTTCCCAGCGAAGCTCGCTAACGATGCGATCGCGCAATGCTGTCGCTGAACCCACCTCACCGTGCACAACGAAAGTTTTCCGCGGCGGGCGCTTGAATCCTCGCAGCCATCGCAATATCTCATCCGCGTCCGCGTGTGCCGACAGGCTGCTTATGCTTTCTACGTGCGCGTTAACCGGCACCATCTGCCCGTGAATCTTGACCTGTTTCTCGCCGTCTTGCATTCTCCGGCCGCGCGTTCCCACTCCCTGGTAGCCAACGAAGATTACCGCACTCGCCGGATCGGGAAGCCAATGCGCGAGGTGATGAAGCACACGTCCACCGGTGGCCATCCCAGAGGCCGAAATAATGATCCCGGGCCCTTGCAAGCCGTTCAACGCCTTGGATCCCTGGCGACCCTGGACAAGGCTGAAGTTGCGAGTCGCCAACGGGTTCTTTTGGAGATTCTCAACGCGCAGCATGTCGAAGTCGTGATCTTCGCGATGCTTCGAGTACAGTCGAGTCGCTTCGGCGCCCATTGGTGAATCGACGGCTATCGGAAGAATCGGAATGCGTCCTTCATCTTCGAGCTCGCGGAGATAGTAGATCAGCAACTGCGTGCGGCCCACGGCGAACGCCGGGATGATGAGCTTACCTCCACGCTGAGCAGTAGCGTTGATAATTTCCGCCAGTCGATCTTTCGGATCCGTGCGATCGTGCAGCCTGTTGCCATAAGTCGATTCGACCAACAGGTAGTCGGCCTCATTCTCGGGCGACGGATCATTCAGTATGGGCTCATCGTAGCGGCCGAGATCCCCCGAGAATACTACCTTCAGCGGTTCGCGGTCTGGTTCTGTAATCTGTACCTCGATAAAACTTGAGCCGAGTATGTGGCCGGCGGGAACAAAGCGGGCGCTAATGAACTTGTTCAAGCGGACGTCCTGTTGGTATGAGACTCCGTGCACCTGCTTGAGCGCCCGGGCCGCGTCCTGCTCGGTGTACAGCGGAAGTGCGGGGCGATGCTGAGTAAAGCCCTTGCGGTTCGCGTAGTCGGCATCCTCTTCCTGGAGTCTCGCGGAGTCCGGCAACATTATCTTTAGCAGGTCAGCAGTTGCGGTTGTCGCGTAAACAGGACCCGTGAACCCGTCGCGGACCAGCCGCGGCAGGTAACCGGAGTGATCTATGTGGGCATGGGTGAGCAGGGTCCACGTTATCGAAGCGGGATCGACAGGCAGCGCCTCCCAATTGCGCGAGCGGAGTTGCTTGAGTCCTTGAAAGAGGCCGCAATCAATCAGGACGCGACTTCCGTGAACGTCGAGAACGTACTTCGAACCAGTAACGGTTTCGGCAGCGCCGAGAAACTGAAGAGTCGCCATATGAGAGTGACACTAGCAAACGCTCCGAATGGCAAGCAAGCAGTCGCGAGCGGACCTGTTACGGCGGAAGGCGATGGTCCTCCGTTTGCTTGTTGTCTATCTGAAGAAAGATCTTGACACCGGCTCAACTCGAAGTATACTTAACACTGTTAAGTGAGAGGACATCGTTAACGACATGGGAACGCAGCAAAGGCGAGCGAGGGAAAAGGAAGCACTTCGGCAGGAGATTCTCGATGCCGCGCGTGAATTGTTTGTGAAAGAGGGCTACGAGAACGTCTCGATGAGGCGAGTCGCCGAGAAAATCGAGTACTCGCCTACCACAATCTATCTTTACTTTGAAGACAAGGCTGCTCTGCTCTACGCGATCTGTGAAGAGACTTTTGCGAAGCTCGCGAAGCGGATGGAAGCAATCACCCGGGACAATCAGGACCCGATCGAGGCACTGAGGGCGGGATGCCGCGCCTACGTCGACTTCGGTCTCAAGAACCCGAACCACTACAAGGTGACTTTCATCAACCATCCTCAACATCCCCGCGATGATCAGCGCCACCTCAAAGAGGCATCGATGGGCATGAAGGCGTATGGAAACCTGCGAGGGGCGGTGGAGGCTTGCATCAGCGCGAAAAAGTTTCGTGAGACAGATGTTGAAGCGGTCACCCAATTGATCTGGGCCGGGGAACACGGAATTACTTCGCTTTTGATCACCATGCCAAACTTTCCCTGGGTGAAAAGGACCGAGCTAATTGATCTTATGATTGATACTTTGATTAATGGCCTGCGGGCTTGAGTTTTTTTGGAACTTCGGTTAACACTGTTAACGTACTAAGAGTCGTTAATGAATCGAGGGGTGTAAACCGGATCGGCAGCAGTCGCTTAATACGCGATAGCGGAAACGAATTGAACGGCGCAGTTAAGATCAGGATGTAGCGGCGAGTCGTAAATCAAGCGCTAGCGTCGCGTTTGTTTGCAGCCCGATGTTGAAAAGTGACGGTCGTCGACGCCTGGCGCTTACGGTAATTTGGTCTAAAGCTCATACGGAGAGGAAGGAGTCTGTAATGAAACGATTAGTTAGTTCGATGATTCTGGGATTGGTTTTTGCGACGGGGCTCGCAATCGCCTCGCCTGTGTCCGCTCAGGAAGTCAGCCGAAGCGTCACCATAACGCGCGACAGCAAGGTCGGAGGGCAGGCGCTGGTAAAAGGCGATTACTCGGTCAAGTTTGTCGAGGGTAAAGATGGCGAGTTGGTTCTCCTCAGGGGAAAGAAGGAGGTCGTGAAGGCAGCCTACAAAGTAGTTAAGTTGGATCAAGCCGCGACCGACAACTCAGTAGCCTACACGGCAAACGCTGATGGGTCGTTCCGCGTAAAGCGGATAGAGTTCAAGGGCAAGAACGAAGCGATTGCAATAGATTGAACCGTTGGTGTGCATGAAAGTCGGAGCAACGTCTGATTGCGTTGTTCTGATTCTGGGAAAGGGCGATCCCACAGATGGGCATCCAAATTCGTTTGGGTCCATTGGGTTCGCCCTTATTTGTCTTCAAATTGAACGATTCCTCTCATTACCCTCCCCCGACGACGTGGCACGCCATTTGGCTCATGCCCATTCGCCTTGTTCCATGACGCATCGACGCTGTTAACAGAACGGCGAGCCCAGCGTTTGAAAATTGTGGAGCGCCGTGTACACTTTAGAGTCGCGATGGAAGGATTTCAATTATCGCAGTCGCTGCCGCTTCATTATCAGGACTTTAATGAAACGAGCGCTTGGGAGTTGTCGTATCAACCAATTGACTAAATGCGCATTCGAGAGCTTTGGTTCGCCTGTGGTTCACGCCGGTTGCTCAAAACAGGTAACGCCGAACACTGAAACTTGAGAGGGAGTCTATGAGTTCACTTTTAAAACAGCTTCGTCAATCAAGCCGCACGATAGCGGCCGCGTCGTTAACCGCACTGCTAGCGATCGCGTCTCCGACTGCCGCATTTTCGCAGTACGGAGTCGTTGCACGTGGTCAACAGCAGCCGAGTCCGACCTCGACTCAGGAGCAAACTACGCCCGCACAGAATTCGATTACAAAGCCCCTGACGCTTTCTCCCGATGTACCTCCGGACCGAGTTGGCGTAAAGACGGGAGAGGCGCAGTCTCTGACGATGCAGGATGCCATCACCCTGGCGCTGCAGAACAATCTCGACATCGAGCAGTTTCGCCAGGGCGTTAGGATTGCCGATCGAAACCTGTATTCGCTGAAGGGTATTTACGACATACTCTCGACATCCGACGTCAACTATCGCAGCACGACTCAGCCGATAGTGTCGATATTTGGGGGCGGTGGCGCCACGTCGTCACTGAATCAAAAGACGCTGACTTACAACTTCACGACAAGCCAGTTCATCCAGCAGAGTGGGGGTTATTGGGAAGCTGACTTCAACAACAGTCGAACGGTAACCAGCTCGACGGCGTCGCTGCTGACCACGCAATACAATCCGACGCTAACGCTTCAGTTCACTCAACCGTTGATGCGAAACTTCGGGATCGACCAGAACCGCCACCTTATTCAAATTGCGCAGAAGACTCTCGACCTCTCTGACAGTCAGTTCCGTCAGAGAGTAATCGAAATCATCAATTCGGTGCAGCGTGGCTACTGGGATCTTGTATTTGCAATTCGAAATGAGAAGATTGCGCGCGATTCCGTCGACCTTGCGAAACAACAGCTTGACAATAATCGCAAGATGGTTGATGCCGGTACGTTGGCGCCCATCGAGCTGAGATCTACAGAGGCCCAGCTAGAGACGGCGAAAGGTAACGTGATTGTCGCGCTGCAGGGTATAACAACCGCCGAAAATGCGCTGAAGGTATTGCTGCTTAAAGACCCGGGCGACAAGTTGTGGTATTCAGCAATCGGGCCCACCGACGAACCGCAATTCAATCAGCTTACCTTCGACCTCGACGAGGCCACCAGGTTGGCGTTAAAGAACCGGCCCGAGCTCGAGCAGATGAGACTCCAGACCGAGCAGAAGAACATAGACATTAAGTACTACACGAACCAGACGAAGCCCCAGATCGACTTTGTTGGGAATTACGGTGACATCGGATTGGCGGGTACACCTTCGACGATTGTAAGTGGCAGTTCGGGCTTCGACTCAACAACGCAAGGCGTCCTGGATAACTTAAACCTCGCGCTCAACAAGCTAAACCTTACTACGTTCAATCCAACTCCTCCGACGGCTCGGCCCCTTGGCGCTAGCGTGCTGTCGCGATTCAACGGCGGATACTTTCAAGCGTTGAGGAACCTCTTCACTCAGGACTTCAAGTCGTACCAGTTCGGAGTCCACTTCAGTTTTCCGTGGCGCAATCGCACTGCCGAAGGTAACCTGGGGCGCACGCTCGCCGAGTCCAGGCAACTGGATGCACGCTCGCGTCAGCTTGTGGAATCAGTTGGAGTGGACGTACGAAACGCGCTGCAAGCGGTCGTCGCATCGAGACAACGCTTCGAAGCGGCGAATGCAGCGGAGCTTGCATCGCTCGCGCAATACAACGGCGAGCAGGAGAGATATCGGGCAGGGCTGTCAACCAACTTTGTTGTCCTGCAGCGGTTGACTGATTTATCCGTCGCACGAGGAAACACCGTGCGGGCGCTCACTGACTACAATAAGGCGTTGGCCGACATGCAACGGGTCACGGGAATGACGTTGGTTAGCAACAACGTTCAAGTCTCGTCGAAAGACACATCGAAGTAGACCTGTTTCAAAATGTTGAGCGAGGTTCAGAGGGTGGCTTCTAACGCCACCCTTTTTCATTAGGTAGTCCGGGTTTTACGCGAGAGGTTGAGCCTGCCCTCCAGTTAGACTTCCTACTATAGACTGTTGATCTGGTCGCGATCGCGTTGGCCCAGATCGATGAAATCGACACTGAAGCCTTCTTGAAAACTGTGGTCCGTCACTACGCCGGAAGCGCAGACCTGATGCCCGTTGGGAAGGCGAAACTGCAAGCTGACTCTCGATCCGGTTACAGGCGGAACAAAGCTCTCGACGAAGACTCTTTGTGTCGTCAGATTGATTATCCGGCAATCACGGCTGCTCCCGTTCAGCTCGCAACGGGCGCGCAAGAAGTTTCGTAGCTCAATACCGTCCTTAGCAGAGGCACAAGCACCCACGGCACTCATAACTTCGGTTCTCCTTTGTTCATACTCCTTAAGGGCCCTTAAGGCTGCCCCAAAGTGGATACGCCAAGCCTTATAGAATACTCTATCCGGCAACGGATCCACAACCCAAACTTCCCAAAAACAAGTTCCGAAAATCGACGGCCTCCGTCCGGATTGCGGCTTCAATTCTCTCCCGAGCCTGTCTGCTCCAGATTCATGTTGTTATGCGTTTGTGCTTATGTACAATCTATCAGCAGGAGACACCGGGCGCGTTGGGGGTTTCGGCTTGCGAGTGTCAACCTCTGACTGTTCCGGGGTGCGTCATGCCCAGCAAAGAGATTCTACAATTAGGTAATCCACTCCTCTGGCGGAAGTCCGCGCGAGTCGACGACACCAAGTCATTGGAAACTGGTCAGCTCATACGCGATCTGAGCGAGACGCTCACCGCGTTCCGCGATACGACCGGATACGGAAGAGGTATCTCTGCTCCGCAGATTGGAGCACTTAAGCGAGTGATCTTCATTCGAATGCAGCCTGCAGGCTTCGTCGGCCCCGTTATCAACCCGGAGATTGTCTGGGCGAGTAGCAGTACGATGGAATTGTGGGACGACTGTTTCAGTTTTCCCGACCTGTTGGTGCGAGTCCGGCGAGCTGGAGGAATCCGGGTGACCTATGAAGACGACCGGGGTTCGGATCACACGTTGGAAGCGGAAGGTGACTTATCAGAGCTGCTCCAGCACGAGATCGACCACCTCGATGGTATACTTGCAGTTCAACGGGCGATTTCGCCTCAAGCCTTCGCCACAAGAACGGAGTGGGAGCGCCGCTTGAGAGACTAGTGCGTGACTTAAACGAACTGAGAACCGGAAACTTTTTCAGACTTTTGACCGGCAATGGCAGTCTGAACAAGCGGAATTGATTCAACGAATTCCTTTTTGCGCCGAAGCCTAAAAACGAGTCGCCAGCGCGGGACAATTTCCTGCCTTCCAGCGCGGGTTATGTGATTGAGCTTCAGAATCGGCCACAGAAGAAATTGGCGCCTGTGGCTCTGGCGGCATCGGCCGGCTGCCAGTCAACTCGAAGGAGGAGAGTAAGCTATGGCGAGTCTAAGCTATGATGAAGCTGCCCACTTGATCAGACGGGCCGGCTTTGGCGGAACCCCTGGTGAAATTGATGACCTCTCGTCACGCGGGCGCGAAGGAGCCGTCGATTTTCTCATCAACTTCAATCAAATCGATAACTCGGCAATGGAGAGCTTGCTTACCACGAGCTTCGACTTCTCAGCGCAAGACAACATCAGCAACGGCGAGATTCGACGATGGTGGTTCACGCGCCTGGCTAACACAAACCGACAGTTCGAAGAGAAAATGACACTCTTCTGGCACAACCACTTCGCGACTTCCAGCTCGAAGGTTCAGGATTTCTTCATGTATTACCAGAACGTGCTGCTTCGGGCGAACTCGCTTGCGAAGTTTGACGATCTGCTTCTGAAAGTCTCACAAGACGCGGCGATGCTTATCTGGCTCGACAACATCACCAACGTGCTTGGCAAGCCCAATGAGAACTTTGGCCGTGAGCTTCAAGAGCTGTTCACCATGGGCATTAACGATGTAGTCACTGGAACGCAGAACTACACGGAGCAGGACGTGAAGGAGGTAGCCCGCGCGTTCACGGGATGGAATTACTTGAGGCGGGCGCCGTTCACGTTCCAGTTGAACGCCAGCCAACACGACAACGGCTCAAAGACAATCTACGGTCAGCAGGCCAACTTCTCCGGCGAAGACGTGATCACGGTCATATCCGCAAGGGCGGCAACTGCGCGGTTTCTGACCTGGAAACTGTTCAACTTCTTCGTCTACCCGATAACCAGCAGCAGCGAGGACAAGAACACTATAGACAAATTCTCAAAGGTCTATCTGAACAACAATCACTCGATCAAGGAACTGGTTCGCTCGATCTTTACTTCCGATGAGTTCTTCAGTAATCGGGCGTTCTTCTCTTTGGTCAAGCAGCCGGCTGAGCTTGTCGTCGGCGCGATACGAATGCTAGGCGGAACTTACAATCCGGGTTCGACAAAGACCACGCCTCCGCGAACCTCTAATACTCTTTCGGCCTCAACTCGCAACATGGGGCAGGATTTGTTTGCCCCGCCGGACGTATCAGGCTGGGACTTCAATCTGGGCTGGGTCAACACCGCGAGCATGCTCGAGCGATTCAACTTCGCAAACGGTTTCGTCAACAATCGCAATACGACCAACCCCGGTATCTTTGTGACCAACGATCAGCTCAAGAGCATCACCAAGCCATCCAGCAAGAAGACCGTGAAGAAGTTCCTTGCCAGGCTCGGGCCACTGAGTACTGATTCGACCGGAACGCTGCGGACCTACCTTGAGACCGGCGACAACGGGCAACCGACGACGTATGTCAACGATGACGCAACCGTCAACAAGAAAATTCGGGGCCTCGTTCACCAGATCATGTGCCTGCCGGAGTTTCAGTTGAACTAGGAGGAGAGCTATGGCGATAAACAGAAGACAATTCATCAAGCGGAGCGCGGGAGCAGTAAGCGTCAGCCTGGTTATGCCCAGGTTTTGGATGAACAATGTCGCGCGAGGGCAGGCGCTTGCCGCCGATCCAAACCGCAGGATCTTCGTGGTTATTCAGTTAGCGGGCGGCAACGACGGATTAAACACCGTTGTGCCTTACACCGATTCGCGATACCTCACCCTCCGACCCACGATTGGTTTCAGAGACACCGAGCTCAAGGACGAGAACGGCAACTCAACCGTCCTCGGAAACAACCCGTTCGGATTAAATCCAGCGATGGGTGAGCTGAAGTCGCTCTTCGATGCGGGCAAAGTCGCGATCAATCTCGGAGTGGGTTATCCCACACCAAACCTTTCTCACTTCTTCTCAATGGACATCTGGCAAACGGCTAACTTGACCGGCGCAGGCACGGGATGGCTGGGAAGATACGCAGACCAGAAACTCGTTGGCAAGTCAGGTTTGTCGGCAGTATCTATCGGGGGCGGTTTGCCCAAAACCTTTTATGCAGACAAGGTCGTAATTCCGAACATCAGTCCCGCAGCGGGCGCGGCTGATCCCTTCGCCAACTATGACTATCTTACCGACGCAAGTACCGTCGGCCTTGGCGACAGGAACAACCAGCTAAACACATTCAAGGCTACAAACACTCGTAGCTTTCAAACTGACAGTTTCCTGTCCGCGATTGCGAAGTCCGGATTTGATGCCGAGGAAGGATCGGCGCAACTAAGGGCTGCTGTAGTTACATACACGCCGGGCGCGACCTATCCGACGGGAAATCAACCCTCAACCACCGCTGTTCAGTTTGCGTCGGCCTTGAAGATGGTAGCGCAGATCATTACGACCATCCCCGACGCAAATCTGCTATACGTTCAGTTAGGAGGGTTCGATCATCACTCACAGGAAATCGGAACGAACGCCGACGGCTTTACCGACAGGACAAAGGGCCAGCATGCCGTTCTGCTGAAGGCGTTTTCGCTGGGCGTTAAGACATTCTACGACGATCTTGTCGCCCATGGCCTCGCCGATAATGTGGTGATGATGACGTGGTCCGAGTTCGGAAGGCGTCCCAATGAGAATGCTTCAAAGGGAACAGATCACGGCACTGGTTCGCCGCTGTTTCTGATCGGAAATGCGGTTCACGGCGGGCTCTACGGTGAGCAGCCGGCGCTCAACGATCTCGACAGCGCAGGCAACTTGAAGTTCAAGCTTGATTTTCGCGAGGTGTACGCCACTGTTCTGGACAAGTGGCTAGGCGCTGACTCTCAGTCGATTCTGGGTGCGAGCTTCGGCAACGCGGGCTTCCTGGGCTGACTATCGCGCTAAGCTAGAGATGAAGGATGAGCGACCGTTGCGTTCATGCTTTATCGCGGCGTAAAACGTGCTCCCGTCCACCTCCCGCTGTTGAAACAACTGCTCACCGTTTTCAAACTCGGACCGGACTCAAAACCAGTTATGAAGTTGAGCACCAAAAAGCGAATTCAGGTTCTCGCAGTCATCCTCTTCTCAGCCTCGGTCGCCTACGCCAAGATCACCGGCCCCGACGCAGGTTACACCGACGCCCCCGGCGATCTGGGCAACTGCACCGCTTGCCACGACACCTATGAAATTCCCAACGTCGGTCCCGGTAGCGTCAATCTCTCCGGCGCGCCCGCAATCTATACCCCCGGTCAGCAGTACACACTCTCGGTGACCGTGCAGCAAAACAACAGGCACCGGTTTGGATTCCAGCTTACCGCGCTCGATCAGACAGGTAATCGAGCCGGTACCTTAGCGCCAACGAGCTCCGACTCGCAGCTAAACCCGGAGACCGGCGCCGGTGGCCGACAATACATAGAACACACTCAAATAGGAACCACGGCGACCGGGGCTAGCAGCAGAACGTGGGTCATTAGTTGGACAGCCCCGTCAACCGACATAGGGACGGTCAGCTTCTGGTTCGCGGGCAACGCGGCTAATGACGATGACACCAATCAGGGTGACTACATATACACAAAGCACGTTTCATCCGATTCCCCCAGCAGCCATGTGACAGTCTCCTTCGAGTCTCAGCCGGGCGGTCTTGTGCTGCCTGCCGGATCCCAGTACATGATCAGTTGGAGCGTGACCGGTATATCCAACATCGACAACGTTGAGGTGCGATATTCAAGCGATGACGGCGCTACGTTTCCCATATCGAACCAGGTTTTCTTCACTACCGATCCGTCAGTCACAAGCGTCAACTGGACGATTCCCAATACGCCGACGACTCACGGGGTGGTGCGAGTCCTGGTCGGCAAGAAGTCGGGCGACGCGGTCCAGGTTCTCAGCAGCACCTTTACGATTACCGGAGACGGCAGCGTCCCGCAGCCTGCGATCTCCAGCGCGAGCGCCAGTGCGAAGAAGCTGTTTGTGCTCGGTCAGAACTTCGCGATAGGCGCGGTCGTCGAACTTAATGGCAGTGACCAGGGTACATTAAACGACGACAATGACCCGTCGCACTTTCTCAGGTGCAAGAAGGGCGCCAAGAAGATCGCTCCGGGATCGACTGTGACGCTCACGGTGCGCAATCCGGACGGCACGCGCTCTGGTGCGTTTACTTTTACGCGCCCGCTCGAGTGAAATCGCCGCGCGAATTCCCTTCCGTTTTCGAATTTTGCAAACCACCTTCAATTCAATATAATCAGCCTGCACGCTCTTCCCTATATGGAGATCATCAATCGCATACCGCGAATGATATCGATCGGTCGCGATCTGCGAGGCCAACGAAAACGCATAGCGCTGGTTCCAACCAACGGCTCGCTTCACGAAGGACACTTGTCACTGACAACTCGAGCACGTGAGTTATGCGATACAGTCGTCATTTCAATTGTTCCAGCTCGTTTGTCGGAAAATAGTTCTGAGAATCCGCCAATTAATATCGCTCGAGACGCAGAACTTGCCTTCACTCGCGGCGTTGATTTCATTTTCGCGCCCGCCGCAAACGACGTGTTCCCCGAACGGTTCTTGACCCGAGTGACCGTGGAAGGCCTGAGTGAAAAGCTCGAAAGCGCCGGCCGTCCCGGTTATCTGAGCGCGGTGACAACCACTGTGAGCAAAATGCTCAACATAGTTCATCCGCACTTTGTCTTGTTTGGGCGAAAGAATGCCCAACAGGTTATCGCCGTGAAGCGAATGGTTCGCGAGCTTGCAGTCGATGTCGAGATCGTTGTCTGTCCTACCGTGAGAGAGGAAGATGGGCTCGCATTATCGTCGAACAACGCTGCTCTTCCAACCGAAGCTCGCAAGGCGGCGATTGTGCTGCGACGCGCGCTCGAACGCTGCCGATCTCTTTCGAATGCAGGCGAGCGTGATGCCGGCCGATTGATAGCCTCGATGCGCGTGATGTTGGAAGCAGAACCACTGGCCCGTATTGACTACATAGCGATTACGGACGTCGACCAGCTTACTGAGATCGATGTGATTTCGAGCAACAACCCCGCGCTGGTATCGATCGCGGCCTATATTGGCGACACTCGCCTGACTGACAATATCGTGCTGAATGGAGAGTTGTAATGAGAGCGCGAGAAGGAAACCCGAGCTTCAAATCCGTGCATAGTAATCCCAACCAGGCTCGAAGAACGAAACCTTTTTCAACGTCAACATCGGCTCGATCGTAGTCAAATGACTCAAACTCTGTCTTGGCTCCAATCTCAAAGCTTCTTTCAAAGCCGATCCGGCTCTTTGTGAAAACGGCTTTCTCACGCTGTCCAGTCGCGCGTATTTGCGGTATTTCATGAGATAGTGCAGGGCCTTCTTTTTGCTCGGCAGGTTCATATCGTGCACGCACATGATTCCGCCGACTCGCAATAACTTGTCGCAGAAGAATAGATCGATCATTGTGTAGTCAAAGGTGTGCATCCCATCAATGAATGCGAAATCAATGGTTACACCACGCTCGATGAGCTTCGGCAGCATAAGGTGTCCGGGCCCTTCACACAACTCAAACGTGCGCTCCAGACCACACTCCCGAAGCGCAGCCATCGCAGCGCCTCCGTAAATCTGAAACTGGCACGGATCTACTCCGTAGTGCTTTACCGTCGCACCTGTGTCATTTGCCGCTGACAACGCAGAGCAGATAGCGACAGTTGACGCGCCATAAGCTACGCCGGTTTCCAGGCAGGTCCTGAAATCATTCTCGATGATCAAGTCCTGGATGTATCGCGCTTCCAACAGGGAAATTGTGCCGGTGACCTCGAGCCGGTTTCCTTCAAGGTCGAAGGTCTCCCGGTCGCGTATAAGACGCTCGAGAATGAGATGCGAGGCTTTGGGCACGTGATCTAAATCTCTTGGCGCCTTTCGAGTCTTTACGAGATCTGCGCACAATCGAGTTTGTTTCGCGCAAAGCTCGCGAGGACTCGCAAAGATGCAAAGGTCAGTCGGGCCGAGTTACCGGTAGTTCAATGATAAACCTTGCGCCGCGCGGCTGGTTGTCTTCGACCCAGACGCGGCCCTTGTGGTCGGCTATGATGTGGCTCACAATCGCGAGACCCAGGCCGGTGCCGCGGCTGCGAGTCGAAAACTTCGGCAGAAAAAGCTTGTCGCGGTCGCGAGGGCTTATTCCGTGGCCTGTGTCCTCTATTGTCAATCGCACGCTGTCGCCGGTCTTCAGATACCTGGTCTGGAGCATAATCACACGCTCGACTTCGTGCGCGTGCCTATCGTTTGATCCGTTCGCTCTATTGCCGGCATCGTCGGCCTCGGGGCTCAGAGCTTCGACGGCGTTGTCGATCAGGTTCACAAGGACTCTTTTAATCTGCTCCGTGTCGAGCCATAACACTGGCAAATCGTCCGAGAGGCGACAGTCGATGCGAATGCCGTCGAGCCGCTCGGCGTAGAGACCCACCGCATCACGGACCGCTTCATTCAACGAGGCTTCGACCGGACGCGCCTCGGGCAACCGCGCGAATCGCGAGAACTCTTCTACCATCCGCTGAAGCGCGGCTACCTCGCGCACTATCGTCGTAGTGCCCTCCTCTACGACTTCTCTGAACCGCGGCTCCGGATGCGAACCAGGGGTGCGCTCATAGTTACGCATTATGCGCTCCGCCGAAAGCTGAATTGGTGTGAGCGGATTCTTGATCTCGTGAGCCATGCGCCGGGCAACCTCGCTCCACGCTGCCGCGCGTTCGGCTTGAATCAAGTCGGTCAGATCTTCAATCACGATCACCAGGCCCTCGATTGTTCCCTCGGAGGTTCGAAGAGCGATCGCGGTGGTCGCGGTGGAAAGTGACGTGCTGTCCGAGCGTTTGAATTCAATATCGGCCTGTGCGATCTCGCTTCGTCGAGCGCGCCGGCATAGAGCAGCGAGCTCTTCCCCGCGCGGTCCTTCAATCAACCGATCGATTGGCGTGCCGATCTCCGGCTTGTCCGCAAGGCCCAGTATCCACAGCGCCGAACGATTGATCGTAGCGATTCGTGCGTCTTCATCGGTTGAGATCACGCCGGTCGAAAGAGACTCCAGAACGGTCTCAATGTAGCGGCGCCGGTTATCCAAAGTAAGATTGATGCGGCTGAGGTCCTCGGCGGCGCGCTCGAGTCTCTCGCGATTCTCGGCGAGCATCGCGGCCATTTGATTGAACGATTTCACGAGCACCGCGAGCTCGTCCTCGGCAACAACCTCAACCGGCTGTGCGAAGTCGCCCTGCGCAACTCGATCCGTCGCTTCAGCCAGCGCTTGAATCGGAATCGTTATCCCTCGTGCAACATACAATGCCAGCCAGCTCGCTGAGAAAATCAGCAGCAACGTCACCGCGGCCAGCAACAAGATGTAGATCGCTTTTATGCGCTTTATCTTCCCAAGCAAGCTGTGAAAATTCTCGTGGTGCTCGCTGATCGTCGCGGCCCGTTCGGTGAGGTCCGGTGGAAACTCGCGCGCCACGATCAGCGCCCGCCGGTCATTGGGGGCCCCCGTTAGGCGCACTCCAGCGATGATGTAAATCGCCGTAGGACTGTCACCCTCGTCCGGACCGCTGAATGATTCCGCTCCGTCGCCGACTTGCTTCTCGGCTTCGTCAAGCGTTTCCTTTATATCAGGCTCGACCTGCTTCTCTTTTTCCTGCACCGTTTGTCGCCCGCTCGGAAGCGCGAGCCGCACAAGAGAGAGATTATAGGCGGTCAACTCGCGGTCGAGCCTTGCCCTGATATCCGCACTCTGATGGTTGCCGCCCGCCGCGGCAGAGATATCGCGCGCAATCACGCGAGCGATTACGGTGAGGTCGCTCTCCTCTTTCTTGAAGTAGCTCTCTTCGATGGCGCGGGCATCATCGACTATCTGCCGCGCCGGCTCGCCAAACCATCTATCGATGCTGCGATTCAACAGCCCGAACGAGAAAAAGAAAAGCAGCAACACCGGCAACAACGACAGACCGATGGCGTAGCTCACAAGCCGCGATTTGAACTTCGAGCCGAGCCGAGCTTCGCGCCGCTCGCGCACGAGCTTCAGCACATTCCGCAGCAAAACGAAAAGCAGAGTCACGAACGCCAGGAAGTTCAGAGTTGAAAGCGCGTACAACAGTAGCGTCTCCGCAGCGGTTCCGGGAGCGAAGAACGGCGACAGGTTGAACCCGCCTTGCGCGACGAGCGATAACATCAGCAGCAGCACCACTATCGAAAGTATGATTACTTTCGTGAGCCTTCGCCGACCGCGCTCGGTGAGACGGCTGCGCTCGGTCACGGAAGAGTCGCTCGAGTTTTTCTGTTGGTCCTTCTGCATTGCGTTCAGTTTTGCAGGCCTTGATTATAGCCCGCGCAGGGCGATTACCAAATCCGAGATCCTGAGCTCGGTAACGTTTCAAGCCCTTGATTTTCCCTGCCTTCGCAGTTCCCGAACGTACCGTAGACCGGCCAGGATGCGGCAGACTCACGCTCGGGACTCGCCGGCCTACCGTAGACTTGTCTAGTCTGCGGGATCCACTCTAGCGTAGTTTTCGAACCACAACTCAGCTGCAGACTGGACAGTCTAGCGTACGCCGGCGACGTCCATTACCGAACGCGCCGCTCGCTCTGCCGCTAAGCCTTCGCGCGCAGTTAGCACCTCGCGCACCGCGGCCAGTTCTTGCCTTATTTGGGAGAGCCGCGACGGGTCCGAAAATATCGAGTGAATCTCGCTAGCGACTCTCTCTCCGTTCGCGTCGTGCTGCATCAGCTCGGGAACAATACGGCGGCCTGCTATCAGATTCACCATGCCGAATGTGTCGAGATGAATCAGCGGACGAAGCAAACGCCAGTTGATCTCCGACCCTCGATAAATAATCACCATCGGCGTGCCCGCAAGTGCAGCCTCCACCGTCGCCGTTCCGCTAGCGACTATCGCCAGTTCGCCGTAGCACAATGCGTTGTAAGTGTCTCCCTCGACAATCGCACAATCGATCTTGTCGCTCGCCGACGCCTGATTCAGACGCGCTTCCAGGGCTTCACTGACTATTCCTTCGACTTCTTCACGCCGCACAGTCGATGCGAGAGGGATGATGAATTGCGGGTTGCGGATTGCGGATTGCGGACTCTCGATAGAGCATTGATTCCGGTCGTCAGAAATCCGCAATTCGCAATCCGCAATCCACAATCTCTTTGCCGCATCCAGCATCACCGGCAAATGGTAATGAATCTCTCTCTGACGACTGCCAGGAAGCAACGAGATAATCGGACGCGCGGGATCGAGCCCGTAGCGATGGCAGAATTCATCGCGAGACAACGTGGCTTGAACAGCTTGCGCAAGCGGGTGTCCGACATACTCGACATCTATGCCGGCTTTCTTATAGAACGCTTCCTCGAAAGGCAATATCACCAGCATTCGATCGACGTCGCGACGCAGCGCTCGAATGCGATACCGTCTCCAGGCCCAGACTTGCGGGCTGATGTAGTAAACGATCTTGAACCCTTCGTGATGAAGTTTCTTCGCGAGCCTCATGTTGAAATCAGGCCAGTCGATCAACACGATTACCGACGGCCGCCGCGAGCGCGCTGCTTTTAGCAGAGTTCGATATGCGCGATAGAGCTTGCCGAGCGCTTTAACTATCTCGGGCACGCCGATGATCGCAACGTCGCGCGCGTCGACCAGCGTTTGAACTCCGGCCGCGCGCATCTCTTCGCCCCCAGAGCCGAACAAGTCAAAGGTGACTTCGGGATACAATCGCTTCAGTGCTCGTGCGAGTGAGGCCCCGTGCTTATCGCCGCTGGCTTCCCCGGCAACGATCATCATCGATAGAACTGGTGAGTTGGAATTGACGGTCGAGTCTGGAAGGGTTCGGTCCATCTGGTCTCAGGAATCGGATGCCGGGCGCCTTCGCAGGCGCCCGGGCAACCAACACCTGATCACTAGGGATTGCGCAATCCCGGAGTACCGCTGTCTTTCTTCTTCTTGTCCTTATCCTTGGTCTTCTTGTCCTTGCTCGAGGAACTGCTCTGCGCTTTTGGATCGGCAGGCGCGCCAGGCTTAACCTCGACGTCTTGTCCCGCTTCCGTGGCGCGTCTCGGGCGCGCATCCGGAGAGTTGGAAGTCGTCGACGCTCCCGGCGTCACCGGACCCAGAGCTTTTGCGCCGCTGAGCTCTTGCGCTCGCGCAACAATCTCATCCGTCTTTAGATCGCGATCGATGATCACACCCTTGGATGACGTGTCGATGTGTGGACCGACAACCAATCCCAGAACTCTCGACGGAATGCCTTTGCCTTCGGGACCCGGCTCAGCAACTTTCACCGGATCGGGGTTGGGAACGGGCTGACCCCATTTCTTAAGAGTATCTTTAGCTTTATCGAAGTAGTCAGAGTGGGGATATCTGGTAATTAGTTGAGCCAGGTTTTGACTCGCCGTTACGGTGTCCTCCTGGAGCTCCATTGCTTTTGCGTGAAGAAAAAGCGCTTCATCGAACCGCGAGAAGTTTGGGTACTTGTTCAGGATTTCTTCGGTACGCATCTGCGCAGCCTGGGCCGACCCGCGTATAACAAAATAGAACCGCGCCACCTTGAGCTCATGCATCGCCAGGATCTCCTGGACCTTGTTCATCAGCGGTTCTGCCTTCTGTTTCGATTCGGCGTCAGGGCAGCGGCGGAGCATGTCTTTTAGCTGGCGTTCGGCAAGCTTGGCGTGAGTCGGATCACGATCCGCGGCGATTACCTGCTTCAGATGAATTTCAGCGATCTTCATCATCGTGTCGCAGGTGAGCTTGTCGTCCGGGAAGAACTGAATCCAATCGCGGTACTCGACTTCGGCCTGAGCCAGGCTCTTTGAGCCCCCCTGAAGATAGTAGGAATCGGCGATCGAGAGCTTCGCCATCTTTATCATCGGGCTGTCGGAATACGTATTGATCATAGTGTTCAACAGTATTCTTCCCTCATCGTTGCTGCCCTTTCGAATGGCATCAACGCCCTGGCGATAGAGCTCGCGATCGCGGCCGGGTCCCTTGGCTTCCTCGAGCGTGAGCCTGTTCTTCGGCTTGCCGCCACACGCTGCGAACTGAAATGAAACAGCTAAGACCACAACAAGAATCTTTACTACTTTCATGCTACTCGACCGAAGCCTGTGGCAGACGGCCTTTCTCCTTTGTCGGCTTTTTTGGGCTGGTATTCTGTCTTACAAGAGCGAGCACGGGTCAAACTGTTAGCGGCTCAATAGCTTTTCTGCGCAACTCGCGGGTCGCTTCTTCGGGATTGTTCTTACCGAATACCGCTGAACCCGCGACTATCCATTCGGCGCCGTGGCGGACTACATTTCCAACGTTATTTACGTCGATTCCGCCGTCTACTTCTATATGAACATTCAAGCCGCGAGACTCAATCATACCCCGCAGCCGGCTGATCTTGTCAAGCGAGGTGCCTATGAACGATTGTCCTCCAAATCCGGGGTTCACCGACATCACAAGCACGTAATCGACAAACGGAAGCGCCTCTTCGATCGACACCAGCGGCGTGGCCGGATTGAGCACTACGCCCGGGCGCACCCCCAGATCGCGAATAGCCGAGAGCGTGCGATGGAGATGCACATCGGCCTCGACGTGGACAGAAATCATCGACGCTCCAGCTTTCGCGAAATCGTCGATGTACAGATCCGGGTCTGTGATCATCAGATGGCAGTCGAGAGGCAGATCAGTCGCCCGTCGCGCTGCTTTAACAACCAGCGGTCCGATTGTTATGTTCGGAACAAAGTGGCCATCCATCACGTCAACATGAATCATACCCGCACCGCCCCGCTCGGCTGCTTTGATCTCTTCGCCGAGTCGCGCGAAGTCGGCGGATAAAATGGAAGGAGCAATCTCGATCATAGGATAAAGCGGTTCTGGTTTCAGGTTTGTGGTTTCTGGTTTTTGAAGCTCCGCCGCAGCGTCCTTCCCGAATTTCCATCTCGACTTGAAACTGCAAACCAGAGACCGGAAACGCTCATGCTTTGGCTCTTTGTTTGCGGCCCGCTGCTCACGACTATAGTCAGCACAGAGTCTTTTTTGACCGATGAGTTGGCGCCGGGACGGGTCTCGATTACCGAGTTCGCGGGAGCGCTTGCATCATTGCGCATCTGTATCTTCACTCGAAGGCCTGCCTGCTCGGCGAGCTTCTGTGCTTCGGTCTGTGACCGGCCGACGACGTTGGGCACCTGCGTGTCGCCGCTCCGGAACAAGGTGTAGATCGTAACGATTGCGCTTAAGGAAAAAGCCAGGGCGAGCACAATCACCATGCCTAGCCTGCGGGATATGGTCCACGCGATGTTGCCGGACGCTGCGCGGCTTGCGCCCTGTCGGCTGCTCATAGCCCGAGTCTAGCATCGCGTTCGGAAAGGTTTCAACTTTGAGGCGTGAGCGATGTCGGAGAATCTTTGCGAGCCTTGCGTAAATCCGTACTCGTTCCCCCGACGCTCGCAAAGATTCGCAAAGAGCCAAATAAGAAACCGTTTGTGTTGCAAGACGCTGAGCAACCCCCGCACATTGACGTAGTTCGAAAGCGAGGAATAGAATTCTTCTTCGAAGTTGAAGACCAATCGAGCAACAGCCACGATCGGTAGAGCGAGCAGGAGAAGGAAATGTCATCAGCAACGAAATCAACCAGTGCCTACTCCACCGAGTTCGAGCGCGCTGAGCATTTCAAAAACGAGTTAGTGAAGTTTGTTACAACCGGTCCGCTCAAGGACGAATACGACCTTCAGCGCAAGCTCTTCTTCGAAGGCGCGAATCCGGAGGACGAACACGAGGCCGAAAGCGTGCTCGACTGGTTTCTGTTCGATTGGTTTGACGAAGGCGGCGACGGTGTAATTGATTATTACCTCGACGCGCATCCGGACCTCGATGAACCCGACGGTGAGATGCTTCTCGATTGGGTTGATTCGATCAACAGCGTTTTCGAGATTCGCTCGATCGGTAAATTCGTGGTGCAACTGCAGGAGCTGGATAGCGGCGACGCGTACACAGTCAAGACAAGCATCGAGCGCGCTCCGTTCAAGCGCGGGCAATTCCTCATCGCGCGACTGCTGCCGTTGGGCGACGAGCTGATTTTTTCCGGACTACAATTTGTAATGCCTGATCGAGAATCCGCTCTCGCGTGGCTTGAGATGCGACGCGCGTTTGACGCTTTCGATTCGCCCGAGGCCGTCGAAAGGGCGCGGCGTGAACAGGTGAGCGCGTTTTGCGATTTGTTCGGCTGTGACGAGCTCACTGTTCCTTCCGGAAAGCTCAACGCGACTCTTGAGAGATTCCAGCGATATTTGCTCACCGAGCGCCGGGATCCGGAGACCGGAATGACTCCGGCTGAAAGATTTCAAAAGGAACTGGGCCAGCAACTGAGCGTTCCCGACTTGCCGCCTCTTCCCGAGCCTGTTGCGGGCGCGGGCGAAGTCACGATTCTTTGCGATGACTTCGATGGCATTGTGCTGCTACCCGACTTCACCAGGTTCAAGCGAGTGTTTGAAACTGACGAGCCGGATCGACATGCCGCCGACTGGAAGGAGCTCGTTTGGACTTACATCAAGAACCCGGATATTCCGATTGTCGCGTTCGAGCGTGTGGCTGAGCAGTACCCCCTTCGTGTGGAGAAAGTGTTGCGCACACTGATAGGTGACAAGGACTTTTCTCTCGAACATCTCTACGCGGTTCTGCTCCATTATAAACAGCCAGTCGATGGACTCGAGGATCTGAAAGACGATCAAGAGCTTTGGGATTTGTTCGACGGAAACCATCACGGCGGTAAGTCTGCAGCTCCTGCCTCGAAACCAAAACCGAGCACCAAGCGCGGAGTTGCGTCGAAGTCTGCTGGCGCAAAAACGTCCGCCAAACGTAGAGCCAGGAAGGCAGCCCCCGCGCGTTCATCCGGCGTCGCGCGAGTCAAAAGCAAATCCACCGCAAAATTGAAAGCGACGCCAAAATCGAAGCCGGCACCAAAACGTGCGGCACCAGCCAAAGCGCGCGGAAACAAAAGACATTGATAAAGAAGCGATGACGATTGCTGAGGCAACGGCAGGCTTTCTCGATTCCATCCGGCAGGCTCCATCAACTGTCAGATCTCAGCTTCTACCGCAGACTTACGAGCGAGCGACTCAACTACTCATCTTATACTATGCGGCAAATTCGCCGACTGGCGCCGTGACTGCAGCGCGTCTGCGTGACTTTCTCGCGAGATGGTACCTTGAGAAAGCATGCACATCGAAGCCTAACCCTTCGAGGCTTGGATTTTCGGAATCATCCGAGCGTGATTCGAACGACCCTAGCTTTCCAGATTCAGAGCTCCCGGACCCTTATCAGGTTCCACCGCCCCATGAACTCATTCTCTCGATAGTCGACTTCTTTAAGTGGGTAGACGAAACCAGCGGCGAAAAGCTGATGCAACGATGCTTACAAACGTTAACGGAATTGACCGAGACGCTCCCGCAAGCAATTGAGATAACGCGGCTGTTGTCGAGTTGGACCGGGGAACGACGCGGGGCATTCAGCTTCCCTGAGTTTCTCACGTCATTTGAAGAGGGCGGGCATAGTCAATACGACATCGACACTCCTGGAGACATCGGCGCGCTTGAAGGCTACTTTCGGATTATTCGCGTTGAAGGCTCGCTGGTGGAAGCCGAGGACTTGATGTCTGAAGAACGCGTCTGGCCGATCACGTTTCCATCCCAGGTTACGGTGCTGCTTGATCAAGCTTACATCATCAATCTTGAATTGCTGCGAACGAAGGAAGGCTGGCAAATCGCGAGTTGTGGGTTCACTTACCCACCCGGAACAGAGATTGGATGAGGAGTGGATTAACCGCTGATCTGCGCCGACTCTCGGTAATGCTGATATTTGCGGATCAGCGAGAATCCGCGAACCGCAGGAACGACGGTCAGCGGTGAAATTCAAGCTTCTCTTTTTTTTCACTCATCAGGTCTTCGAGTTTTCCAGTAGCCACGCCAGTGATTTCATGACGCGCGCGACCGTCTTCTCGCCAAGACCGGGAACCGACGCCAGCCCGCCGTCTTCAGCAAACGTCTTCAGCTCGTCAAGACTCTTGATTCCAAAATCACGATAGAGCAATTGCGCGGTCTTGAGTCCAATGCCTGATACCCGACGTAAGTCCAGGACTGTGGCCGGCACACTCCTGGTCAGCTCCACGAAGTACGGAGAATTTCCCGTTTCAATAATTTCGATTATCTGGGCGCTGATGGTCTTGCCGATGCCGGGAATCTTTTGAAGCTCGTCCGCGCCCCCGCGCGCCGTAATGTCGGTGATCGGCGTACCCATTGAGCCGATAGTCTCAGCGGCCATCTGGTACGAACGAAACTTGAAGGGATTCTCGTTTTGGAACTCGAGCATATCGGCAATCTGCTGAAGCACACGCGCCACTTCGGCGTTTTCCATGTCGGGTTGTTTTTGTTGCTGGTCTGAATCGCTCACAGCAGTAAACTAGCTTCACGGCGAACCAAGGTCAATGCTGCGAATCGGACGAGGAATAACTTATGAAACACCCTCATATGTCCCTTGTGCGGCTGGTTGCACCTGACCCGCGAGTTCTTCGCGGCTCTGCATCCCGTCCGGGTCGTCAGGATCATTCTTCGCTGGGTTGAACATCAGATAGAGTGCTGGCAAGACGATGAGCGTCAGAACGGTCGCGGAGATCAACCCGCCAATGATCACGATGGCCAAAGGCTTCTGAGTCTCTGAGCCGATCCCGGTCGAAAGTGCCGCGGGCAGCAGCCCCAACGATGCGAGAAGCGCAGTCATCAACACCGTGCGCAATCGGATGAGCGCGCCTTCATGAACTGCCTCGCGCGCCGACATACCGCGTTCTCGCAGTTGATTGAAGTAAGTGACCATCACCACGCCATTGAGTACCGCCTGGCCGAAGAGGGCGATGAAGCCGACGGCTGCCGACACGCTCAACGGCAAGCCGGTTGTCAGCAAAGCGAACACGCCGCCGATCACGGCGAATGGCACGTTTAACAGAATCAACGTCGCGTCCTTGACGGATTTGAAGGCGTCGAAAAGCAGAAGGAAAATGAGGAACACGCTAACCGGGACAATGAGCTTCATGCGCGACATGGCTCGTTGTTGATTCTCAAACTCGCCGCCCCAGGTGATGTAATAACCCTCCGGCAATTTGACTCTATCGCGAACCGCCCGTTGAGCATCGGCGACGACGCTGCCCATATCTCGCCCGTGCAGGAAGACCCCGATGGCGGCCAGCCGCGTTCCCATCTCGCGCGCGATGTTGGCCTGCCCGCTCCCGATCCTGATCGTCGAGAGTTCTTCAAGCGGCACGCGGGCGCCAGAAGGCGTATCGACCAACACCCTGCCGATGGCCGCCGCGTTCTGGCGATCTGCTTCTTTCAACCTCACGGCAACGCCGAATCGCTTTTCGCCCTCCCAGATTTCAGTCGCCGTCTTGCCGCCGATGGCGGTTTCGATTACATCTTCAATGTCCGAAATGTTCAGGCCATAACGAGCAGCGCGGCCGCGGTCGATGTCGATTTGTAGCTGTGGAATCTGGCCCGCGCGGTCAATAAAGGCCCGCGATATGCCCCGCACCGGCGTGATGGCGTCAATCACTTCCTGGGCTTTCTCATGCAACACCTCGGTGTCTGCGCCGAAGACTTTCACGACGATCTGGCCATCGATCTGTGAAATGCTCTCCAGGATATTGTCGCGGATGGGCTGGCTGAACGAGGGATCAATGCCTGGGATTGTCAGCAATTGCTTTTGCATTTCATCAAGCAACTGGTCCTTGGTGATCTTGCGCGTCCATTGTTCCTTCGGCTTCAAGTCGACGAAGAACTCGGCCATGTTGATGAGTTTCGGGTCAGTGCCGTCTTCGGGGCGTCCCGTCTTGGAGATCACCGTGCGTACTTCCGGCGACTGGCGCAGAAGCGTGCGAATCTGACCGCAGGTTTTTTGGGCCTCAGTTAATGAAATGCTCGGCGGCATCATGACGTTGACCCAAATCGTGCCTTCGTTCAGTTCCGGCAAGAACTCCGAGCCGAGAAAGCTCGTTGAAAACAAGCCCGCCCCCAGCGCGATGACCGCAGCCGCCAGCACCGTTTTCTTATTCGACAGCGCCCAGTTGAGCACCGGCGCATACACGCGCTTGGATGCGCGTACGATGAGGTTTTCTCGGTCAGGCAGGCGCTTTCTCAGTAAGTAGAAACACAACAGCGGTACCAGCGTAAGCGAGAACACCAGCGAGCCGATCAGCGCCGATGTTACCGTGTAAGCCATCGGCGCGAAGATGCGCCCTTCTTGTCGCTGAAGCGTGAAGATCGGGATGTGCGCGGTGATGATTATGAGCATTGAAAAGAATGTCGGTCGCCCGACCTGCGCCGTCGCTTCAAGCACGGCAACGCGCAGCGAGTTGATGCCCCCATCGCCCCTATCTCTGGACAATCTGCGAAAGATGTTTTCGACAACGATCACCGCACCGTCGACGATGATGCCGAAATCCATCGCGCCAAGTGAAAGCAGGTTAGCCGGTATGCCGCGAATCTGCAGCCCGATGAACGTAGCCAACAACGCCAGCGGAATTATGCAGGCGACCACCGCCGCCGAGCGCAGGTTGCCGAGGAAGAGATAGAGAATCGCGGTGACCAGGAGCGCACCTTCGAGCAGGTTCTTGCCGACAGTGTGCAGCGTCGTGTCGATAAGCCAGGTGCGGTCGTAGTAAGGAACGATCTTTACCCCTTTGGGCAAGATGGATTCATTAAGCGAACCCACCTTATCCTTGAGCGCGTCGAGGACAAGCGACGGGTTCTCGCCTTTGCGCATCACGACGATGCCCGAAACGATGTCGTCGTTGTCATCCTGCCCTATCACGCCCTGCCGGGGCACGGAGCTGACTTCGACGCTGGCGATGTCGCGAACGAGCAGTGGCGTCCCTTGACGCTGGGTGACAACAACATTCCCGATGTCATCACTCGACCGCAGCAGCCCAATGCCGCGAATAAGGAGCATCTGCGAGCCTTGCTCAATGTAACTGCCACCGGCGTTGGCGTTGCTTTTGCCGAGCGCAGTGAAGACATCCTGAAGCGCGAGGTTGTAAGACTTTAGCTTTTCCAGATCGACGCTGACTTGATACTGCTTGATGAAGCCGCCAAAGCTAACGACGTCGGCAATGCCCGGCACCATCTTCAACTGGCGTTCGACCGTCCAATCTTGAATGCCACGCAATTCGCGCGCATCCAGCGTGTCGCTCTTGAGACTGTAGCGATAGATCTCGCCGATCGGCGTGGTCAGCGGCCCCAGATCAGGCTCGACGCCTTGCGGCAGATCGACACCCTTCAAGCGTTCGAGCACTTGCTGGCGGGCGAAGTAGTCAGTGGCGCCGTCATCAAACGTCAGCATGATGAACGACAGCCCGAACTGTGTGTGCGAGAACAGGCGCACAGAATGCGGCATGCCGCTCAAGACCGTTTCAAGCGGGATGGTGACTTGCTTCTCGACCTCCTCGGCGGCGCGGCCAGGAAAGAGAGAGATCACTATCACCTGCACATCGGACACGTCGGGGAAGGCTTCGATGGGCAATTGCTTGAAGGCGACGATGCCACCGGCGATGAATAAGATCGCGAGCAGGAAGGTGAACAAGGGTTGATGAAGCGCAAAATAGACGATCTTCCTAATCATATGACCTCTGACAATGCGCATCACGTTGTCAGGGAGCGTTTGTACAATGCGCGATAAGATTGTGCAACTGCAATGGGCAACTCTTTATTGTTGGCCAGAAAGAATAAAGAGTCGCCCATCGGATCAGTCTGTGATTTTCTTGCCCGTCGCCAGCTCAAGTTGAAAGAGGCTCATCCGGTAATCGAGATGAGCCTGGTTGTAGGCCACGCGGGTCTGATTGTAGGTGCGTTGCGAATCGGATAACTCCAGCAAGCTAGTCGCCCCTTCCTTGTAAGAAACGCCGGCGATGCGAAACGACTCTTCAGCTTTCGAGACGGCTTCCATCGTGTAAAGCTGAACCATCCGCCCGCTAAGTTCATAAGCTTTGTACGCCTTATCGACGTCGGTCAACGCCTGAAGCTGAACCTGCGCCAGTTGTGCTTTCGCCTGTGCGAGCTGCGCGACCGCCTGGTCGATTTCAGCCACGTGGTTGTTGTGCACAAACACGGGCACGGAGACGGTAACGCCAAAGGTGTTCTCGCTACCGAGACGCTGATACTCTCCAGCGATGTCGATGTCACGATGGCGCAACGCGTTGGCAAGCTCAAGCGCGTGTTCCGCCGCCTCGACATTGTGACTAACGGCGACAACGTCCGGTCGATGATCAAGGGCCGCCTGCCGGAATTCCGCGAGCGAAAGATCTACAGGCTTCAATCGTAAATCGCCCAGCACTTCTACGGGCGCATCTGCCAGCAGCGATGGCCCCTGACTGGTTTGCGAGATGGGAACCAAGGCGACGACATTCGATGGCTGCGCGCCCAGGAGGTTGAGCACATCACGCACCGACTGCTGATAGCTGAGTTGAGCGGTCACGAGATCGCGCTGATACTGCACCTTGTTCGACTGGAACTTAATCAACTCCCACTCAGCGGTGTCACCCGTCTCAACGTGCAGCTTGATTAATTGCTCGGTGCTGTTGATCAGATAGACGTTCTCATCGGCGACGTGCAAGTTTTCGCGGGCGAGCACTGCCGTGTAGAAGGCTTGTTTCAGTTGAAAGAGTTGCTGGCGTGTGGCGTCGAGCAACTGCGCTTCGGCGGCTTGCAACTGCGACTCGGCGACAGCCGTGCGCAACTCGCGCTTGTTGCCGCGCTCCAGTATGTAATCGTAGCGAAACGTGTACGTTCGGTTGGCAGCCGAGTTTGAATTGGTGGTTACAAGGTCATGAAAGGCACGGCTCACTTCACTCCCTGTGAAGTCGAACTGTTCGGCCCCGAACGTTATCGTCGGGTTGGGCCTGAGTCCCGCAATAAGCCTCTGCGCCCGGGCCACATCGACGCCGTATCGCGCGGCGGTCAGCGTCAAGTTTTTTTGCAGCAGGATCTCTTCCGCTTTTTCCAGCGATAACTTCCGGGGGATATCCACGTTTGGCATGGACGTCAAAGCCGGCGCCGGCGGGACCGGCAAAGCTTGTCCACGTGCTTGAATGCCGAACAATGATAGTGAAAATATGAGCACTGTTACACCACGCATTTTGACAGTCTCCCTCGCTGTGAAACTTTTGTTTTAGAGGCTGAGCGCGAAGCTCAGCCGTATGCCTTTCCAGAAAAACCTTGTGGCCGACAAGTCGCGGCCGCGAGTCAATCGCTGCTGAAACTAGCCAGCGCGGCCTCTTCTTCTGCGGGCTCGATGCTTTCTATCGCCTCGATGTTCCTGCGCGCCGGCATGAAGCTGATCAACACCGGCACGACAAATAAAATCAAAACCGGGGCGAGCAGCATGCCCCCGACAATCACCGTCGCCAGTGGCCGCTGCGTCTCTGAACCGATGCCGGTCGACACCGCCGCCGGCAATAAGCCGATACATGCAGACATGCACATCATCAGCACCGGGCGCATGCGCACTTCGGCGGCCCGCATCAACGCGTGTTCTCGTGAATAGCCTTGATGCCGAAGCTGGTTGTAATACGACAGCAGGATGATGCCGGCCATCACCGCGACGCCGAACAACGAAATGAAGCCGACCGCTGCCGAAACGCTGAAATTAATCTTCATTACCAACAGCGCCAGGATGCCGCCGATCAAAGCAAACGGGATGCTCGCCATCACAAGCAAACTGTCGCGCAGCGAATTGAACGTGCTGTAGAGCAGCAGCAGGATGAGCAGGATGCTGAGCGGCACGATATAAGTCAGCCGGGTTACGGCTTCTTTCAGTTCGCCGAACTCGCCGCTCCAGTCGGCGTGATAGCTCGCCTGCAGCTTGACGTTTCGCTCGACTTTCGATTGGGCCTCGGCCACTGCGCTACCGAGGTCGCGGCCCCGCACGCTGAATTTAATCGGGATGTACCGTTGATTATTCTCACGGTAAATGTAAGACGCGCCCGACTTGAGGGTGACGTTGCACAACTCGCCGAGCGGCACCTGCGCTCCCGATGCCGCAGGAACGAGGATGCCTTTGATGGCTTCGATGCTTTGACGATACTGGGGCTGAAGCCGCACGACCAGCGGGAAGTGGCGCTCGCCTTCATACACGTCGGTGATCGACTGGCCGCCTATCGCCGCCTGCACGATGGCGTTGACATCGCCGGTCGCCAGGCCATAGCGCGCGCAGCGCTGACGGTCTACTTCGATGAGCAGATTCGGCTGTCCCAACTCGGTGAATACGCCGGTGTCTTCGATGCCGCGAACCGATAACAATTGGCCTTTGATCTGGTTGGCTTGATCCTGAAGCTCCTGAAGGTCTGTGCCAAAGAGTTTCACGGAGTTCTCTCCCTTGACGCCCGACACTGCTTCCTCAACGTTGTCCTGGATGGTTTGCGAGAAATTGAAATCGACGCCGACGAATTCTTTGTCGAGTTTGTCCTTCATCTGCTCGACCAGCTTCTCTTTGGTCATACCTTTGGGCCACTGATCAATCGGCTCGAGCGGCACGAAGAACTCGACGTTGAAAAAGCCAGTCGGGTCGGTGCCATCATCGGGACGGCCACGCTGATTGACAACGGTGGTCACTTCCGGGAAGCTGCGCATCACGTCGCGCATTCGAGCAACGTAAGGCTCTCCCGCATCGAGCGAGATCGTCGGCGGCAGGCTCGCACGAACCCAGAGATTGCCCTCTTCAAGCTTCGGCAGAAACTCGGTGCCGAGCAACGGCAAGAGCATGATCGTCACGACGAGCAGTGCCACCGCGACTCCGGCAGTAATGTAGCGGAACCGCAACGCGCCGCGGAGCGCGCGCATGTAAGCCGGCCTGATCTTGCGCAGCAGAAACGGCTCTTTCTCCCGCGCCTTTTCAGGCAGCAAAAATGACGAGAGCACCGGCGCTACGGTGAAGGTAGCGAGCAGCGCGCCGATCATCGCGTACCCGTAAGTCTTCGCCATCGGCGCGAAGATCTGCCCTTCGACTCCCTGCATCGTAAACAGCGGGATGAATGCGGCGATGATGATGGCGGTCGAAAAGAAGATGGATTTGCCGACCTCTGTGGCGCTCAAAAGGATGCGGCGTAGCTTCGAATTCAGGTTACCAGGCGCGTGCACGATGGGCGGGCCGTGGCCCGGTTCGCTCAGGTGGCGAAAGATGTTCTCAACCATGATCACTGTCGCGTCGACGATTATGCCGAAGTCAATCGCCCCCACCGACAGCAGATTGGCCGAGTCGCCGCGCAAATACATCATCAGGATGCTGAAGAACAGAGCGACGGGAATGGACGCGGAAACGATTATGGCGCTGCGTAGATTGCCGAGGAAAACATATTGAATGATGAACAGCAGGAGGATGCCGAAAAGCAGATTGTGCAACACTGTGTGCGTGGTGACGTTGATCAACTCGCGGCGGTCGTAGTAGGGCTTGATCTGCACGCCATCGGGGAGTACACCGGACGTGTTGATCTCGTCGACTTCACCTTCGATGCGTTGAATGACTTCAAGTGTCTTCTCGCCGCGTCGCATCAGCACGATCGCTTCGACGACATCACTATCGCTGTCACGTCCGGCAATGCCGAGGCGCGGCGCATGATCGACTTCCGCCTGCGCCACGTCCTTGAGGAAGACGGGCGTTCCGCCCGATTGTGCCAGCACGGTATTGTTGATGTCATCGAGCGAGCCGATCAGCCCGAGGCCGCGCACGTTGGCCGCTTGCTGGCCGATGTCGAACGTGCGCGCGCCGACGTTCATGTTGCTGTTGGAAATCGCCGTGATGACCTGCGGCAGTGTGAGGTGATAAGCCGTCAGCTTATTGAGATCAACGTCAACGTGGTACTCCTTGTTGAGTCCGCCCCAGTCAACCACGTCGATCACTCCCGGCACGGTTCTGAAGCGCCGGTCCAGCACCCAGTTCTGCAGCGTCTTCAAATCGGCGAGGCTGTAGCCGGGCAGCCCGACAAGCTGGTAACGATAGACTTCGCCGACGGCGCTTTCGGGAGAAATGAATGGCTGCGCGCCATTCGGAAGTTGCAGGTTGTTCAGCCGGTTGAGCACCTGCTGAAGCGCGAAATAGTAATCGCTGTCGTAGGAAAACTGCAGCTTGATGTCAGAGAGACCATATAACGAAATCGAGCGGACGTGTTGAAGGCCGGGCATGCCCGCCATGGCAATCTCCACGGGAATCGTTATATATCGCTCGATTTCTTCGGCTGACTGCCCTGAACTCTGGGTGACGACCTCGGCCATCGGAGGCGAAGGGTCAGGATAGGCTTCGATGTTGAGTCGATAAAAAGCAACGGCGCCCGCAGCCAGGAGCATGAACATGACGGCCAGCACCATGGTGCGGCGTTTCAATGTGAACTCGATGAGCTTCTTCATAAACACCTGCTGCCCTACCGACCCGACAACGCACACATGACAGTTGCCCGAGAAGATCGGGACAACGCCTCACTGTTGGACGTAGCGCAAGAACCGCTTGCGTTACATGGCTACACTCGTTTGCCAACCGCTCTACGAGCCTGCGGCGTTGCTGATGAAGAGGCTACCTTCCGAAACCACCCTGTCACCTTGCTGCAAGCCGGAAAGGATCTGGACATAGCCATGCTGTTCGATGCCGGCAGCCACCTCGCGCCGCGCAAAGCGATAGGTATCCTGGATGACCCAGACACTGGCTTTGCCGCCTTCGCGGATGATTGCGCTTGTCGGCACGGCCAGCGATTGAATCTCCGAGTTGGTGGCGATGCGGAAGTTTGCGAACATGTCGGGCTTGAGCCGTTGCCCGCGATTCTCGATGACGCCGCGAACCCCGACGCGATGCGTGGTCGGGTCCACGGACGGGTTGATATAAGCAATGCGTGCGGTGAAGACTTCGTTAGCATATGCGGCGATGCGAACCTCGACCGGTTGGCCGACTTTGAGCAACGGCACGTCTGACTCGTACACTTCGGCCAGCAGCCAGACGGTTGAGAGGTTGGCTACGGTAAACAACGGGTCAGGGCTGTCGGGTTTGACATACTGCCCGGGGCCGACCTTGCGAGCCGTGACCGTTCCAGCTATCGGCGAGAACACTTTCGTCAGGCGGTCAAGCTGGCGTTCGGTCTCTATCTTCGCAATCTCTTCGTCCGACTTGCCGAAGACGCGCAGGCGGGAACGTGCTGCCCCGCGCGCGGCTTCTGATGAATGGACATCGCGCTCGGCGCTCTTCATGTCTGATTCGGCTTGCTCCCAATCTTTCAACGCAACCGCTTTGTTGAGATAAAGCCGGTGCTGGCGGTCTTCCGTGCGGCGGGCAAGCTCAAGCACAGCGTTTGATTTGGCGATCCCTACGCTGGCGGCGATCAAATCGGATTCGGCCTGGACGAGGTCGGGCGTGTCTATCTCGAAAAGCGGCGAGCCCTGTTTGATGAAGTCGCCCGGCTTGGCGAGCAACCGAATGACCCGCCCAGTGTAAGGCGAAAAGACCGGCGTCATGACTTCTTCGTTGAAAGCTATCTTACCGGTTGCAATCTTTTCCGCGCGGAAGGCTTGCAAGGTCGCAATCGCAAATCTGATGCTCTGCATCTGAGATTCATCGATTGTCACCAGGTTAGGATCGGCAACCGGACTTGCGTCGACGGAAGCAGGTGGGGCCGGAGCCTTGCTTAGAGTTCGAGTCGCAGCCAGGAAGATGGTAATGGCAATGGCTGCCACGATGATGATGCCGATGATAACAGCGCGTGACCTGGGCGTTGGATGTGCGGGCTCGCTCATCACTTTGGTCTGTTCACCAACAGCCTCGGGCCTCTTTGCTTCAGCTTCACTTTGTTCAGCGGCCGTGTCTGCATATTCCTTTACAGTAATAGTTTCCATTTCTCCCTCACTGATGTTTGACAGATATCGATTGAAGCCACGCGCACAGGAGCGCACACCTTGCGGCAAGTGCCTAACGGCGCCATACCTCATAGCGGTCTGCAAATGAGTTTGCTCACGTAGCGCAAACCGCTACGATGCCGGTCCCGGCAACGATGAAATGAGTAGTGAGTGACTAGCCTAGCGAGGGTGGGCCTCGGTAAAAGGGAGTTCTCAGAATACTGGTATGAACTGGAACATGGCGCCATGCGCTGCTGTAGGTGGGCGTTCGTGCGGAATCGCAAATCTCGTGCGCAGGCGATAAATCCAGTGACGGGTCGTGCCGAGGACTGAAGGCGAAATCCTGATGCGGGATTTCGGAGCCGTCTAGACCCGGCGCATCCGAAATAACAAATTCATTTACGATGTACGCGTCCGGACAAACACGTTCAAACCGACCGCTGCCGTCGTCCAGCCAGATGACCACATCGTCTGGATGAAGGAGGTCTGACCAGATCAGGTCATTATCGCCGTCGTTGTCTATGTCTCTGGCGAAAAGCGACCCTGGCCCGCTGGTCAGTGTATCAAAGTGGAGAAGGGTGGTTGCTTTCGAGCGAGCCAGGCGGATTTCGATGTTTTTGTTCCGTCCGGTTCCGCCAAGCTTTGCTTCATCAACACGATTGTCCCCATCGAAATCTGCCAGCGCGAGTTCTTGTCCGAAGGTAACGAAGGTTGTCCTGTCCGGTTCTACCTGATATTCCTGACGAGGCAATGCGCTGGCGCAATAGACCCGCGCCACCAGAAACGTGAGTAGCGCCAGCGTCGAATATTTCGAGAAAAGGGAAGACTTCCGCATCGACCACAAACTATAACATGCGTTTCTTTAGGCCGGCAAACATGTTGTGTTTACCCGCCTTGCGGGGTGCATCTCAAGAACTAAGTCAAACCTATACAGCTACAGCGTAGCGTAATTCAGTTCAAAACTTTAGCCCTATACCGAGTCGCACCATGGTCTGATTTGAGAAATTCACGTATGGATCGTAGTAAGCTTTCCAAAACCACGAAGGCCGGTCGTAGTAGACACCGATGCCGACAGCATGAACGAACTTACCATCGTCCGTGCGCCCCGATTTGTATAGCCCATCAAAAGTGATTCCATTCTTCGCATTCAGCTTGTGTCTCCATAGAACGTGCGTGTCTTGTTGATGAGTGTGCAGCCGAACGTCAAAGATTGTGTAGCCGTAAACTCGATCATATTCGTTGATTCTTCGTCCGGCGCCGAGCTGCACGGATTCGCTCGGATCGAAGAAGATGTCACTAAACGGTTTTAGATTTGTCTGCGAGTAGCCGACAATGCCGTAGTTCTTCGCGCCTAGCTCAGCATAAAGCGACCCAGCGAGCGCGCCGTTCGAGCCCACTTCAATGGTTGGGATGATCAACAGCCACTTGTGTTGAAAATCATACTCGGCGCCTATTCGCGCCTGGCTATCTCCTTTGGGATCGTAGAAGCCCGCAATCCATGCAACCACGTGACCGAATTGATGCCTAAAATTGATATCGAAATTTCGATCGTCAGACAGGAAATACGTCGCGAAGGTCAGCTTGTTCTTCTTGTCATCGGCTCGCTCGACAGGCGCCGGCGATTGCTGATTTGATTGATCGGTTTGCTGGGCCGACGCAATCTCCGGGATCGAAAACGCCGGGCGAGCAGAAACGATGAATGAAGGCTCGTTCGCCGCCGGACCCGGCTGGTTTTGGGCGCTCGCGTCTGCAACGCAACAAAGCAAGACAATCAATGCCACCCAAAGTGTTTTAGCGTTGGTTGTCACCGCGTAGTTCTGTATAGCAAAAACGGAGGCAAAACGACAGTCCGAGGGGAATCAATCTTCTCTTAGAACCTCACCTTGATTCCGCCATTGAAGACTCGGCCCTCGGTGAGAGTGTATATTTCGCTGAAAGTCGGGGTTTGACGCGGCGGGAAAACGACCGGTCCGAAACGGCTCTGTCTTGTGTCAGTGATGTTCTCCGCGTTGATAAAGAGACTCATCTTGCCGAAAGTCTTCTCTCCAAAAACCCCGAATTCCGAAAACGGTTTCGTCTGGCGTCGATCGCTCAAAAACTGACTGCTCGTGTAATAGGCCTCGATGCCGGCTTTGAAGTTGCCTTCTCTTTCAACGAGGAAAGCCGAATTGATTCTGCTTCCCGGAAGCAACGGAAGTGTTTGATTGCCGGTTAGATATCTAGCCTTTGCGTCTGTGAACGTATAACCCGCGAATAGTTTTACAGAGTCATAAACAACCCGCGCATTCGTCTCAAAACCCATACTCAGAATTGGCTGGTCTGCGTTTGCGAAACTGAAACCGCCGCCGGCGTCGGCCCTCAATAAAAGAGGACTTCCGATCCGTGTGTAAAAGAACATTTGATTTAGCGACCACGAAAACTTTTCGCCAATCTTGTTCTTATAATTGAAGTCGAACGTTCCGCCGCGGCTGCGTTCTGCCTTGAGCGTGTGGCCTATCGGAAGAACATTCCTAAAGAGCAGCATTTCCGCTTCCTCCGTAAAGATGCTTGGCGTCTTGTATCCCAGGCCCAGGCTGAAGCGTGTGCTCAAGTTGTCGCTGAGCTTATACAGCAATGACACGCGCGGCAACGGGAAAACACCATAACTGCTAACGCGATCAAGCCGAAACCCCGCCTCAAAAGACAGCCTGCCGGTGATCGGGTAATTGTCCTGAACGTATCCGCCAAAGGTCCTTCTGGTTTCATCGCGTTTGATTAGACTACTGCCCGAACCTTCTCTAAACCGGTCATAAACAGCATTGATGCCAAACACAAGCGCGTGATTCCGCACAGCCTGAAAATATGAAATGTCTAAGTATGAGTTGAACTGCCGGCCCTTGAACCCGTAATTCGGAGTCTCGATCTGTCGAGTGAAAAATGCGATGCTTTGTTTGGCAACGATCTTTTTGCCGCCGGAGAATTCGCGGTCAAACTCCGCGGCGGTTATGTTGCGAACCGATTTGTTCTTCTCGAAATATCGATGCATTTCATCGGCCTCACCTCGAATGACGAGAAGGTCTCCGCCTCTGCGGTTCTGGTAGGAAGTTGAGTTTCCGACAACTAGACGGGTTCTGTCGTCAAAGTAAAAGAAGAGACGCGGATTCAGATCGAACGATTGAGTCCTCGGCAGTTCGCTGAAATCATCGTCATCAACGTCATACTCTCTTTGATAGTTCACCGATCCAAGAAACGTGTAGCCAAGGCGGCTGAACCTCTCTGAGTCGAACAAAGCGAAGTCGGTACCCAGAGCTGTTGTTTGATTGAAGATCATCGAAGTCGCGCGCTTTTTCTGGGGCTCCTTACTGATGAAATTGACGACCCCTGCAATCGCGCCTCCGCCGTAAAAAGTCGCCGAAGGCCCCTTTATGATCTCGACTTGTTTCAAATCCAGCGGAGGAATATCGAGCAGGCTCAAGCTGCCCGAGAACCCACCGAACGCGGGGAAACCATCCCTGAGAATCTGCGTGTATCTTCCGTCGAGCCCCTGGATGCGTACGCTCTGCGTATTGGAGGTAGCCGAAGTCTGCTGCACTTTGATTCCGGTGCTTTCGTTGAGCACCATCGAGACGTTCGCCGGACGCATATTGATTTTCTCGTCTACCTCTTCTTCATTAATCGCCTCGATGCGAGTCGGCACGTCATCAATCTCGCGGCTGATACGTGTGGTTGAAGTAATGGTAACTTCCCCGAGCTCATTGTGAACTTTGAGAAGAATCAACTGATCGCCGCCGGCCGCAAGCGGAAAGGTGAGCTTTACTTCTTTCGCTTGATACCCAGGTGAGAACACTTCGATGATGCGCTCGCCGTCGGGAATGTTGGTTAGGTTGACCCTTCCGTTCGTGTCCGTGGTTCCCGTGATGTCGGTGCCTTTAACGGAAACAGTTACGCCCGAAACCGGTTGTCTACTTTCCTCATTCTTGACCGTGGCGTTGAAGGTGCTTTGCGCGAATGCAATTTGCCCGGTTAGAACAAAGGCCAGAATGAATAAACTGTGTCTCATGATGTCCGTTACCTCTCGTAGCTGGAACCGACAATTTCGGCACGCCCCATTGTGAACAACCGGGCGATTGTGCGGGAATGCAGAATTCGAGATCTGGAGGCGGGTCTTAAATGCGAATTGGGGCCAGACGTTTGAGCGGCGCGTCTGCGGACGACAGGTGGCGTTGCAACGAGACGCCAACCACATCGCTAAGAATATTGACGAAGTGGATATGGGATGCAGGCATGGCTGGCCGCTGCAGATCAGAGCCGTGGATGGTGCGTTCTGGAGTTCTCGCTTTTGTAAACGACGTCACCGGACAGCCCGTGCAATCCGACGCGTCTTTTATTTCCATTCTAGAACGTTGGTCGTTCACATGCTCCGTGCTTTCACGCGCACAAATCGAGACGCATGCCACGAAGACCCAGATGAAGCTTATCGGAAGCAGGGCAGCGATCAATCTCTTGAGCGGTGAGCGCGTTATCAACATCGCAAAGATCATACACATCCGATTTGTATTGTGCCATTCAGCGTTCAGGTTTACCTTCACGACTTTGCATGTTGAAGAGGCGCACCGGCGAGAGTTTGCGCCGACGCAATCGGCTAAGATCGAGTAACGAAGAACTGAGCGAGTCATTGAAAACGTAATTGCTTCACGACACCAGAGCCCCACGCTAACTCACTGACCGCATTTGCTGAATCTTTCGCGTAGCAGGACCGTTCGCAAGTTCCCGCATTGACTTCGACGACGCTATTCGGTAAGAATCCTCTACTCCGGCAGTAACAATGAAACGCCTGCCGGTCAACCCCTCAATCATCAGTCCTGGAGTAGTATTATGAAACGCATTCGTCTCAACGCCGCGCTTATGCTCGCCTGTCTTGCGGTTGTCTTGTCGGCGGCTGCCGGGCAAGCAAAAGACAAATGGATCAATCTCATAACTAAGAACTTCAATATCATCAGCAACGCTGACGAAGGCGAGACGAGAAAGCTGGCTCTCAAGCTTGAACAGTTCCATTACGTGTTCTCAAAGCTTTTCAATCTCCCGCCCGTGCGCCCTATTCCGACGACCGTGATGGTCTTCAAGAGCGACGGTTCATTCAAACCTTATAAGCCTCTCTACAACGGCAAGCCGGCCAACCTCGCCGGTTACTTCCAACCCGGTCAGGACGAGAACCTCATCGCGCTGGACATAAGCGCGAACGATCAGCGCCCCATGTCAGTCATCTATCACGAGTACACTCACCTGCTCACCAGCACAACTCCGCGCGAGTGGCCGCTGTGGCTCAAGGAAGGATTGGCCGAGCTCTACTCGAGTTTTGATGTTAAGGACAACAAAGTTACACTGGGCGCTCCAATCGATAATCACGTTTTCCTGCTCCGCGAGAATAAATTCATTCCCCTTCAAACTTTGTTCAACGTTCATCACGAGTCTTCAATCTACAACGAACGCGACAAGCAGAGCATCTTTTACGCCGAGTCGTGGGCACTCTGTCATTATTTCGCTTTCGGCGACAAGACTGTCCGCCGCCCGCAGTTGATCGACTTCATAAACCAATTCAATCGGGGCGTCGAAGTCAATCGAGCTTTTACCCAGGCATTCAAATCGGACATGTCCGCGGTTGAGAAACAACTCCGAAGTTACATCGGCAATAGCTCATACACGATTAATGTCTACACGCTTGGGAGCACGGAAGGCGAAAAGGAGATGTCGGTAAAGCCCGTCTCAGACGCCGAGGCCCAGTTCTATCTTGGAAACCTGCTTGCTCGAACCAATCGGCTGGATGATGGCGAAGCCCTCTTCAAACAGGCGATTACTCTTGATCCGGACATGCCTCGCTCATATGAGGGCCTCGGCTTTATTGCCACTCGCCGTAACAAATTCGATGAAGCGATGGAACATTTCAAGCAAGCCGCTACGCGCGGCTCGAAGAATCACCTGGCTCACTACTACTATGCTGAAGCTCTGCAGCGCCACGCAGTCGGGCCACTCACGCCAACCCTCGCTCAACAAATCGCGGACGAGTTGAAGATTTCGATCAAGCTTATGCCGGGTTTCGCGCACGCTTATTACGCGCTGGGCTTCTTATCGCTTTCAACCGGCGAGAGCCTCAAAGAAGGAGCGGAGCTGTTGAAGACCGCTTTGAGGATCGAACCGCAGAACACCAATTTCGTTCTAACGCTCGCGCAGATTCAGGCTCGAATGCAGGACTACGAAGCGGCGACCAAAACGCTCGAGCCGCTGCTTGCTTCTGATTCTGATCCGCGTGTGAAAGCGTCCGCCGAATCGACTATGAGGATGATCCAGTACTATACGCGTCCGGCTTCCCCCGATTCGTCTCGTGTTGAAAGCAATATCGGGAGGAGCAGCGGTTCCGTCACCAGCTCCGAAAGTTTGCCTGCGCCTCCGCGACTCGTTCGACGACCATCGCTCAAGCTAGAAGGGACACAAACTATTCGCGGTGTTCTCGCCTCGATCGAGTGTAAGAACGGAAAGTGGACGCTCGTGGTCAATACTGCAAATGACTTGCTGCGATTCACCGTAAGCGACAAGGAAAAGCTCGAGTTCTTCAGTCAGGACCCGACATTCGAAGCAGGCACGATAAATTGCGGCAGCGTTAATAAGATCGCGTTTATTTATTTCAAGCCAACAGCTGATCAGTCGAAGTTCGCCGGCGACGCAGTGGCGGTCGAGTTCACCACGAACTAGTCGAATGGTAACGTAATTCTTTGCGCTTTGCGGACCTTTGCGCCTTTGCGTGCAAGCGTTTTCAAGGTATAGCCACGTTTCGCGCGAAGACGCAAAGACGCAGATTCCGTCCCACCAGCGAAGGCTTGGCAATTTGCCTAGACGTTCATCTTGAAATCAAAGATGTCCGAGCGTGAATAATGTCCCGCCACGTCAAGCGCGAGATTCTCTTCGGCGATTCGCGACAAATCAATCTCCGCGGTAAGGATGACTTCCTCATTGAACACCGGACCCGCAAGCAGCGAACCATCCGGTGCGATGATCGCGCTTCCACCGTTTAGCACGAACGTATCAGACTCTTGCTTCAACGCCTCGATCAACTCAAGCTCATCGGGCAATTCACTCGCCCTCATTATTGCGCCGCAAGCAATCACGAAGCACCGACCTTCAAACGCGTAGTGACGGCTCGCGATCAGGTTCATCTCCTTCACCTGGGGCCAGGCCGCTGCGTGGATGTCCTCGCCCGATTGGTGCAGGATCTGGCGGGCGAGGGGCATCCAGTGCTCCCAGCAGATCAATCCGCCTACTCGCCCTGGTTCGGTTGGGACAGCGCGCAAGCTCGACCCATCGCCCTGGCCCCAGATCATCCGCTCGGTGTAAGTCGGCATGATCTTGCGGTGATGATTCAGCAGTGCACCGTCTGCCCCGAACGTCAGCATCGAGTTGAAGAGCGTGCCGCGCCCCGGACCTTCAACGACTCTTTCGTTAACGCCGATGTTGAGCACGACCGCGTGCTCACGCGCGGCGTCCCCGAGCGTTTCGGTGACTGGCCCGGGCACGACTACGGAATTCTCCATTAAGCGAGCGAAGACTCTCTTTGTGGGTTCGTAATCCCAGAGCGCGACATCGCGGCAGCAATCAAGCCACGCCGGATAGCCGGGCAACCACGTTTCCGGAAAAACAATGAGTCTTGCGCCGAGGGATGCCGCGTCAGTAATCAGAGCTAACGCCTTTTCGAGAGATCGCCCGAGATCCAGATAAACCGGTCCGGCTTGTACAGCGGCAACTTTGACCATGGCATTGATCGGCGGCTATAGTTACGCCTTCTCGAGCGAAACGAATTTGGCGACGAACTTCTTCTGACCGTAGCCAGGAAAGCTGATCGTGAGCTTGGCGTCGTCGCCGGCCCCTTCCGAACGCAGGACGACGCCCGTTCCGTACTTCTCGTGCTTCACGCGAGCGCCGACGCGAAACTGGCTCCCAGAGCCGGTTGTGACCGGGTCCGTATGAAGTTCTCTGCTCTTCGGCCGCTCTATTTTCGCCGGATGAGTTTCTGAGCCTGATCCACTTCGCCGCTTGAAGAACTCGCGCACACCCTCGACGGAGTTGTAGGTCTTGCCGCTATAGTTGGAGGTCTTTTTCACCGGCCTCAAAGTGTCACCGCGCATTGCGGCCACAGCTTCGCGATTGTGCCGCGTCTCGGGCCGTTCTGCGAATCCCAGCCACGACGGCCCCGATGAAAGATTCTGCATCAGCTCGAGCGGAAACTCATTCAAGAATCTTGATGGCTCGGTGACGTCTTCTTCTCCAAAAATGCGTCGCTGCATTGCGTGGGCAATGTAGAGTCGCTGTTGTGCGCGAGTGATCGCTACGTAGCAAAGCCTTCGCTCTTCTTCCAGCTCTTCTTCACTGGCTAGCGCTCGCGAGTGAGGGAAGAGTCCCTCCTCCATGCCGACAATAAATACGATCGGAAACTCGAGCCCCTTGGCCGAGTGCATGGTCATCAATGTTACCCGAGCATCGGCTTTGTATTGGTCCGTATCTGATGCCAACGCTGCGTGATCGATGAAATCCTGCAAGGACTCGCCCTGTTCTTCAGCTTCGACAGCGGCGGTCACAAGCTCTTCGATGTTGAGGAGTCGTCCCTCAGCTTCAACAGTTTTTTCTTCTTCAAGCGAGCTGACGTAGCCGGTGTCCAGCGTCGCCGCCCTGACGATTTCCGAGAGCGGCTGCGCTTCCAGCACACGATCACCCAGTCCCTTGATAACGTGAGTGAAAGCGTCAAGAGCCGATGTTGCGCGCGGACCGACTGCCCTTTTCGCCACTGCGAGCTCGACCGTTTCCCAGAGCGAGACGCCTAGATCGCGCTGTTTGCTGTGAAGCACATCGATCGTTGTCTTGCCGATCCCGCGCGGCGGCGAGTTGATCACTCTCCCCATGGCAATGTCATCCCGCGGGTTCATCGCAAGTTTCAAATACGCGATGATGTCTTTCACTTCGGCCCGGTCATAAAAAGAGAAACCTCCGACAATGTTGTAAGCGATGCCCCGCCGTCTGAGCGCCTCTTCAAACAAACGGCTCTGTGCGTTTGTGCGGTACAACACAACCGACCGCAAATCGGGCGTCTGGCGCTGATGATCAACAATCATGTCAGTCACAAACCTGGCTTCCGATTCCGCATCGTAAGCCTGGTAGTAACCAATCTTCTCGCCCTGCCCAAGCTCTTCGGTTGCGTAAAGCGTCTTGGGCAGCCGGCGGCTGTTGCACTCTATTATCCTGTTGGCCGCGTCCAGAATCGTCTGAGTCGACCGATAGTTCTGTTCAAGCTTGATGATCTTTGTGCCCGCAAAGTCGTGCTGAAACCCCAGAATGATATTGAAGTCAGAGCCTCTGAAAGAATAAATGCTCTGGTCGATGTCACCTACTACGCAGAGGCTGCGTTCCTGCCACAGGCCGACCGGATTGATGGCGCCATCTTTTCTCGCCGAGCCGACTGCGATCAAATGCGCGAGATCGTATTGAATGCCGTTCGTATCCTGGAACTCGTCGATCATCACGTGCCGAAAGCGGTCGTGATAGTACTGGCGAACTTCAGATACGCGACGCAAAAGCTCGACCGCCCGGATCAACAGATCGTCGAAGTCGAATGCATTGGCTTTCTTCAACCGTTCTTCGTAGAGCTTGTAGATCCGCGCTATCTTCTCAGCGCGCTCGCTAACGTGCTCGTCCAGATTCGCGGAGACCGGTGTGGTTCCGTGATTCTTTGCCCAGCTTACTCCGCTGAGCGCCTGGCGCGCGGTGAGAGACTTGTCGTCGATGTCCAGCTCTTTCATTATCTGGCGAACCAAACGAACCTGATCATCCTGATCGTAGATAGTGAAACTGCGCGTGTAACCCGCGTTCAGCGCTTCGACATTACGACGCAGTATGCGAACGCACAGCGAATGGAAGGTCGAGATCAGCGGCGACGAAGTGCGCATCTCAGAATCGAGCGTAGCCAGGACGCGCGATTTCATTTCTCCGGCAGCTTTGTTGGTGAACGTGACGGCAAGTATCTTCCAGGGAGGCACTCCGGCTTGCTCGATCAGTTGGACGATGCGATGGGTTATGACGCGCGTCTTACCTGAGCCCGCGCCGGCCAAAACCAGCAAAGGCCCTTCGATTGTTTCCACAGCTTCCTGCTGCTTCGGGTTGAGGTTCATCATTGGAGGTTGGGGGATAGGGGTTGGGGGTTGAGGGTTTGGGTTCGAACCCCCAGCCCCCAACCCCTATCCCCTACCTGATCAGATTCTGTATTGCTTTGAAGTGAGATGAATCGGCACTCCCCATCATCTCGAACAGAGACATCTCGAGCGTCGAAACTATGGCGCCCGCCTGTGCGAGGCGCGCCAACGCAACTTGTTTGCTCTCGGGTTTGCGAGACGTGATGCAGTCGGTAAGCAGGAACACTTCGAACCCGCGCTCGAGCAAATCCAGGGACGTCTGAAGAACACAGATATGTGCTTCAATGCCGCAAACAAGCACCTGCTTCCGGTTCCTGCTGATCAATCGCGAGAGAAAATCCTCCGAGCCGCAGGAGCTGAAGCATGATTTCTCAATCGCTTTCAGTTCTTCCGGCAACTGCGCGACGATCTCTTCGGCGGTATGCTTCAGTCCCTTGGGGTATTGCTCGGTTACGATCACCGGGATATCAAGGAGCCGAGCGCCTTCAACTGCCTTCGCAATGCGGGAAGCAACTTCGCCGAAATCTGAGATCACGGGTCGAAAAGCTTCCTGCATGTCGATGACTGCGAGGGCCGCGGATTCGCGGGATAGTTTAATGACCTGGTTCATGCGTTGGCTTGAGCTGTATATCGCTCAAGCTCAATCAATATATCAGCAGCATCATGAGGCATACAACTGACGAGTTTTCTGTAAGGGCGGTCCCTCGCGGCCGCCGGTCTTGTCGGACGGAAGATTTGCCATAAAAAGAGGGGCAGCCACGCAGGGCCGCCCTTACAGGACTCTATGAATCGAGGAGTCAATACGAATCGGAGGAGTCGGGCGGCTCAGCAGGAACCAGCTCGATCTTTCGAGCCCATTTTCTTCCGCCCCTTTGCGTATATTTGACTGTTGCAGGAGTGCCGGACGTAAGTGAGGCCGGTTGAACAGGCTTGCCAGACTCGAGTATCGATGTTCGCTCATCAAAGGCAAGCATCACTTCCTCGCCATCGTTTAACAAAACAAAGGTCTGCGCGCCCGGGTCGACAGTTTGAATCTGACCTTCCACGACTTTTGTTTCCTCGGCCAACATCGGCGTCGAATGGCTCTGCCGAGATGGACGCAGCGAGCTGCCAAGCCTCAACCTGTATAACAGCAGGCTCGACAAAGAGAATGCTATGAGGATAACACCAAGAATTCTTACTAACTTACTCACGGCTACACCGCCTTTGCGTTTTCGGCGCCGGGCTGACTTAAATCTGATCCGCGCGTCCCGTTAGGTTAGAGGTTTGGAAGCGCCTCGAAGTTTGCATTTGACCATGACGTGCCAATTGCGAAACCAAAAACTAGAGCGGGTCAGCACAGCCCGGGCCGACCCGCTCAAGTTAAAATGAGTGGTGCTGATCGAACTACATATTCTTGTTCTTGGCCTTGGACTTGGCCTTCATCGTGCCACCGGCGTTCGAGTTGGAAGCAGCCGCGGCATGCCTCTTCGTCGTTTTCCTCTTGTGTTTACCCTTGGACTTGGTCTTCGTGCCTCCGGTGTTCGACGCCATTGCAGTGTTGCTGGTCTTGGCGGCGGGCTTCTTCGCATTCTTGTTCTGCGCCGCGAACGCAGTAGTCCCGGCGAGAGCGATTGCTAAAACAGCACTGATAAGGATCCTTTTCATCGTTGTCCTCCGTAGAAGTTTTCTTGCCGCGGACTCGATACTCAAGCGTGGCGCTACATCTCGTCAGGGCAAGGCAACATGGTGGACTGCAAAGCGTGTGCCTACGCGCGTCGTCCCTCAATTTTGCGCTAAGTCGATGATCAGGCGAGTTTAGTTCGTGAGTCGCAGAGGCAATCGCGTGCGTCAAACGGTTCTAATGTGGCCGTTTTGCCGAAGCTAACAAAACAGCCACAGATTACTACTGGTTGGACGGTGTTGTTCATCAGCGACTTGCGGGCCTTGGGTCTTAGCGAAACGCGACTTCCGAGAGAACGATCGAACGATGGTATGTACTACTCCCCGCTTTCTTTGAGATTGATTCCGAATCTTTCAGCCATTCGGTAAAGCGTGCGGCGATCAATTCTCAGGACTTCCGCCGCGCGCGTTCGACTCCCGCCGACGGCTTGCAGTACGTGAATCAAGTAGCGTCGTTCCAGTTCGTCGAGCGATGGAAGATCTTTGAACATTGATTGGTTCTTACTCTCGGGCTCGATCGCGCGAGCGTGATTTCGAACCTTGATAGGAAGGTCTTCGGGCGTGATTACCTTGCCGCGGGCGTACAGCGCGGCGTGGGCAATCGTATTCTCCAGTTCCCGGACGTTGCCCGGCCAACTATACTGGCTCAGGGTAGCGAGCGCTTCTTCAGAAATCGTAGCCGCTCGCGCCCCGGCCTCGCGCGCCTGCCTCAAAGCGTGAGCCGCCAGAAGCGCCAAATCGTCGGCCCGCTCACGCAGCGGCGGAACCCGCAAGGTCACGACGCTGAGACGATAGAACAGGTCTTCTCTGAAGCGGCCTTCCTTGACCTCGCGCTCGAGGTCGCGGTTGGTTGCGGCAAGGACTCTGACATCGACGCGAACGGAACGGGCGCTTCCGACTCTTCGGATCTCGCTCTCTTGCAGCACCCGCAGTAACTTAACCTGCAAAGACAAACTAGTCTCGCCTATTTCATCAAGCAAAATGGTTCCCTGATTTGCTTCTTCGAACAGGCCGCGTTTATCGACGGTCGCGCCGGTAAAGCTTCCTTTCACATGTCCGAATAACTCAGACTCGAGAAGAGTCTCTGTAATAGCGCCACAGTTCACCGCAACAAAAGCGGCGGACGATCTGGGGCTATTGCGATGCAACGCGCGGGCTACCAGTTCTTTCCCTGTTCCCGATTCACCGGTTATCAGCACCGTCGAGCGAGAGGCCGCGACCAGCGCGATCTCCTTATACAACTCGATCATCTTGTGGCTGTGCCCAACCAGACCGGACGCCTCGCTGTACTCCTTCAGTAAAACGGCGGCTGGCGCGCCGGCGTCTCTTCCCTTTAGGGCGCGGCGAGCGGTCGCAATGACCTCGTTCACATTAAAGGGCTTGCTGATGTAATCAAACGCACCTTCACGAACAGCTTCAACTGCGGTTTCCAGCGTGCCGAATCCGCTGATCAGAATGACTTCGGAGTCAGGAGAAATTTCTTTGAATTCCTTGAGGAGGGCTACGCCGCTTGTGCGCCCGCCAAGGTTGATGTCGCTGACAATCAAATCGCGATGGGTTTTCTCAACTGCTTCGCGCGCAGCTTCCGCGCTTTGACTCGATGCGACTTCCCAACCTTCCTCCGCGAAGATCTCGGTCAGGAAGTTACAAGTCTCGAGGTCGTCGTCGATGACGAGGATTCGCTTCATTCATCCACCAGCGCCGGAGCCTTGATCTCCACTTTGGCTTCCTCCGGATCTTCGAAGCCCAACGTTGTCTTTGATGCTCCGCCACCGGCCGTCGCAGCGCCGATCCCTGCCGCCCGATACGGCAACCTTATGCGGAACATCGTGTGTTTGCCCGGTTCGCTCTCGACCTCGACTTCTCCATTGTGCTCGGAGACTATTTGTTTCACGATCGTCAGGCCGAGTCCGGTTCCGCGCCCGTGCTTTGTTGAAAACAGCGGATCAAAGATCATATCGAGTTGATCGCGGGCGATTCCCTCACCGCTGTCGGTCAACTCGATCACCACGGAACCATCATCCCCCGCAGTAGAAACCTTCAGCTCTCCCCCGAGCGGCATCGCATCGAGACTGTTGTTGATCAGGTTTATGAAGACCTGTTGCAACTGGTCGGCATCCGCATCGATCGCCGGAAGCCCGGCGCTCATCTCAGTTTGAAGCTCGACGTTTCGCGCCATAAGCGTCGGCTGAGTCGCGTCGAGAATATGGGCAAGAAGCGAGTTGACGTCCACAGACTCGAGCCGAGGCATTGGCCTTCGCGTTGAGTCGAGCATCGACCTGACTATTTCCGTGATCCTGTCGATCTGCCCCGCGATGATATCAAGCCGTTGGATCATGCGCTCATCTGTCGCCCGCGCGCGCAGCAACTGAACATGACCAGAAATCAGGTTGAGCGGTGTGCCAACTTCGTGAGCGAACTGGGCCGCAAGCTGACCGGCCGCCGCCAGTCGTTCGAGCTGAGTCAATTGCCTCTGCATCTCGAACAGCCGAAGGTTTGCCTCCTCGAGCTGTCCGGTGCGGTCGGCGATTTCAGCGGTCGCTTCGTGAACGCGCTCTTCAAGCCGGCGTTGTTCAAGATTGAGCTGCTGAGTCATCTGTCGAATGCGGCCAAGCATTCGATTGAATCTCGAAGTGAGAAGACCGATCTCGTACGGCGCGGCAGGTTCGACCTCGGCGGCAAGATCGCCTTCTTCCGCCCTCGACATAGCCAGCAACAAACTATCGATCGGCTTGTAGACCATATGGCGGAAGAGGAAATAAGTCATCAAGGTGATCGAGATGATTGCCAGCACCATCAAAGGCCACATCAATCGGCGAAGCTCTGCGACAGAACTATGGGTCTCATCGAAGGTGAGCAGCACATCGACGGTCCCGAAGTGGGTTGGCCCTCCTGCATCCACAACGTTGACGCCCGCCGTTGCAGCGATCAATTTGCTCGCACCCTGTTGCCTTACAGAAACCACTTTGGCTGTTTCAATCTGCTGGGAAGCCGCCTTCTCTTCTTCCGGGGGAAGCGAGCCCGCGTCAACGGGCATTCTGAGTTTTTCCATCCAGTGTCCGGGCGCGATTCTTTGAAACACTCTCACTTCGGTCAGCTGCGGGTTGGTTTTCACTATTGTGTCTTCGATCTCCTCCTGAACATCGGACCAATCTGGAATCGTGGTGGTGGCCTCGGTTTCTTCCTGGATTTCACCGCGCTTTCTGCGGCGTTCGATTCGAGTCTGCTGGCGTTTGATGTGATGCTCGACGGTGTCCGCGACGCGGGTTGCCAGGAGCTGAGCCTGGTCTCGCTCCTGCCGATCGCTCAGTTTGGTTATTGCAAGATCAGAGAAGGCCGCCATTACGGCGAAGACTCCGACGATGACAGCCGACGTTACGAGCGTAGTCCTGCTGTGAAGCTTCAGAGGCGGCAGCTTGAAGGAGCGTCCTGGTTGCATTGGCTACTAACTCGAGGAGTAGATACGAGAAGATTATAGTGGAAGGTTGTTGGTTTTGAGCAAGAGTATCACACAGGAAAGTGCGTCGCACTCCTCACTCCACGGTGACCGACTTCGCCAGATTCCGGGGCTGATCCACATCACAGCCTCGGCGCACGCCGATATGATAAGCCAGCAACTGGAGCGGAACTATCGAGAGGATCGGCGAAATCAAATCGCTGGCGCGCGGAATCTCAATCACACGGTCAGCAACCTCACGAGCTTCGCTGTCGCCTTCAGTTACCACAGCAATAACCTTACCGTCGCGCGCCTTAACCTCGACGATGTTTGAAAGAGTCTTCTCGTAGCGCAGCTTCGACGCTTCGCTTGCGTCATCCCGCGTGCAAACCACGACCACCGGAAGGTCCTCGTCGATCAAAGCGTTGGGTCCGTGTTTCATTTCCCCGGCCGGATAGCCCTCGGCGTGAATATAGGAAATCTCCTTGAGCTTCAACGCGCCCTCGAGCGCGATCGGATAATTGATTCCTCTTCCGAGATACAGAAAATCCTGCGCCCGCTGAAACTCGCGCGAAAGCTTCTCAACCTGATCGTCGCAACCAAGCAACGTCTCCATCTTAACCGGCAAGCCGTTCAGCGCGTGCACGTGCTCGAGCGATTCTTCATCGGTCAGAACTCCGCGCTGTTGTCCCATATGAAGCGCCAACAAATACAGCACCGTCATTTGGCTGGTGAATGCCTTGGTAGAAGCGACGCCTATCTCGGGTCCCGCATGTGTGAGCACCGTCCCGTGCGACTCACGAGTCAGCATCGAGCCGTTGACGTTGCAGATTGACAGAATCCTGGCGCCCTTCTCTTTCGATTCGCGCACTGCGGCAATCGTGTCCGCGGTCTCCCCCGATTGCGAGATCGCGATTATCAGCGTCTTGTCGTCGATGATGGGATCGCGATAACGAAACTCCGAAGCGTAATCCACTTCGACCGGAATCCGCGCCAGTTCTTCGAGCATGTACTTGCCGGCCATCGCCGCGTGCAAGCTTGTGCCGCAGGCGATCGCTTTGATCGAAGTGAACTCGCGAAACTCGGCTTCGCTGATTTCCATCTCGTCCAGATAGACGTGCCCGGTCGTTTGAGAAACGCGGCCGATAATCGTGTCGCGAACTGCGCGCGGCTGTTCGTAAATCTCCTTTAACATGTAGTGCTTGAAGCCGCCCTTCTCCGCCGCGATCGGGTCCCAGGTTATCCGGTGAATCTCCGGTGAGACCGGATCGCCCTCGAAGTCGGTGACCGTCACGCCTGCTCGAGTGAGCACCGCCATTTCGCTGTCTCCAAGATAGAACACATCGCGTGTGTGGTAGAGCAGCGGAGGAACATCAGAAGCTACGAAGTATTCGTTATTACCAAGACCGATTACGATCGGCGGACCCTGCCTGACGGCGACTATCTTCTCCGGCTCATCCGAAGACATGATCGCGAGCGCGTAGATGCCGCGAAGCTGCGCGACCGCCCTAAGTACCGCCGCCTCTAAGGTAGGTTCGCCTTCGTTTAGGTACTTCTCAATCAGATGGGCGATGACTTCCGTGTCGGTCTCGGTGACAAAGGTATGGTCCTCAGCCTGCAGCGCCCGCTTGAGAGGCAGGAAGTTCTCTATAATTCCGTTATGAACGACAACGACTCGGCCCGAACAATCGCGATGAGGATGAGCGTTCTCTTCCGTAGGTCGTCCGTGAGTAGCCCATCGCGTGTGGCCTATCCCGTATGTGCCGTCCAGAGCCTTTAGCCGAATGCTCTCTTCCAGGTTTCGAAGCTTGCCTTCGGCGCGGCGAATTGTGAGGACGCCCTTTTCGTCGACGACCGCAATTCCCGCCGAATCGTATCCGCGGTACTCCAGCTTCTTGAGCCCATCGAGAATCACCCCGACAACCTGTTTATCGCCGACGTAACCAACTATTCCACACATTTATTTCTTCCCTTTTCCTGCTCCGTTTCAAGAACCCCGGCAATGAATTCTAGCCCTTTTGCAACACCGAAAAATAGGTTTGCCGAGACAATCAACCGCTGACTTGCGCTGCTTTCGGCCTGCTGATCCGCGCAGATCAGCGAGACGCAGTCAGCGCAAATCAGCGGTTCCTCTTACGCTCAAAACTAAGTCAGCATCTATCTGAGCTTCTTCTTCACTTTCGCGGGCACTCCCAACGCAAGCGAATCCGGCGGCACGTCTTCTGTGACGACGCTACCGGCGCCGGTCATCGATCCATGACCAACGCGAACCGGCGCGACAAGCATCGTGTCGCTTCCGATTCTCACATCGTCTTCAATAATAGTCTCGTTCTTACGCACTCCGTCGTAGTTGCAAGTCACGGTGCCGGCCCCGATGTTAACGCGATCGCCGAGCGTCGCATCGCCCAGATAGGTTAGATGCGCAGCCTTCGTGCCTCGCCCGATCCTGGACTTCTTCACCTCAACGAAATTGCCAATGCCTGCTTTTTCTCCGATCTCAGCGCCCGCGCGCAAACGCGAAAAAGGCCCCACGGCCGCACCCTCATGGATGACACTGTCTTCAATGACGCACGAGTTGCGGATGGTGACGTTATCTCCGATTTCGACGTTTTTCATTCGAGTCCAAGACTGAATGGTGCACCCCGACCCAATCCTGCTGGCTCCTTCAATGATGACCTGCGGATGAATAACGGTGTCCTGACCAACGACAACGTCCTGGTTTACATAAGTCGTAGCAGGATCGACTATGGTGACACCCGAAAGCATCAGCTCACGAAGCTTGCGCTCGCGGAGCTTGCGCTCGAGATCGGCAAGCTCGATTCGCGTATTCACACCGAGCACTTCTCCCGGGTCCGAGTGCCGCAGCAACCCAACCCTTTTCCCCCGAGCTTGCATGATCTTCGGGACATCGGTGAGGTAGTACTCGCCCTGGGCGTTATCCGTAGTCAGATTATCGAGAGCCGCAATCAACGACGCTACGTCGAAGCAATAAATGCTGACTCCAACTTCTTTAACAGCCAGCTCCTTGTGCGAGCCATCTTTTTGCTCGACGACTCCAACCAATCGTCCTTCTTCATCTCTAATAATCCTTCCGTACCCCGTAGGATCATCCATCAACACCGTCAGCATCGTCGCGTCATTCTTTTCCGTTTGATGAGTATCAACCAACTTCCGGAGCGTTGCACTCTCGATGAGAGGGGCGTCGCCTGCAAGAACAACGAGTTGCCCGGAACGTTTCTCAAGTTGCGGCCGCGCCGCGATGACGGCGTGACCAGTGCCGCGCTGAACGGCTTGAAGAACGAACTGCAGCTCAGGGCGCGCCGTTGCGCCGCCTTCAATTACGCGCGCCGCTTCTTTGCGCACGGCTGTTTCAACATCCGCCGCCTGGTGACCGACTACCGTGAAAAGGGCTTCGGGAGCCAGTTCGATAGCGGCCCTTAGCACGTGGGCAACCAGCGGCAGCCCCGCGAGCTCGTGGAGCACTTTAGCGCGGCGCGACTTCATCCGTGTGCCCAATCCGGCTGCCAAAATCATTACGTCGGTCATTATTTTCTCGCTCCTGGGATGGACTTTGATTCTACCCTCACCTCTCGGGTTGACGCGAGAGCTTTGACTTATTGATTCTGTTTTTGTGGATTTGTTTTATTGATCCGTCGTATTGATTTGCTTTATCAAAGCCAGTTCAGCCCTTAGAACTTAAGCTGGAAAGGGAGCTGTAATCGTCGGGGTGGCCGAGCAGCAGGCTTGAATGTGGATCTCAATCAGCCTCTATATTGTCGTTCACAATAGACTTGAGATGACTTTCGGTAAGCCGAACGTCGCACACTGGCTCAGGCTACAGAACGCCTATGATCTTTGGCAAACGCAAGAACGCCTGGGCGAGATTCATGTGTTACCTATTGAGGTTCACGCGGCCTGATTGCTGACCTGGAACTGCCTCCTCGCCAATGCCATTCCACATCTAATGTAGAAATACAAGCGAGAAGCCGAATATCAGCGAACCAAAAGACTGCCAAGAGACGCGGCTGACTAGTGCGATGGCGGTCCCGTCTGTACCGAGTAGGCGGTCACGGGATGCACTTCCCAAGGTGTCGCGCGCCAGTTGCAGTTTGAGTGCGGTTGGCCGTCGTTGGGACACGCCGGATTGCTGGGCGCAGTGCTTTGTGACGCGTTTTGGTGAATGAAGTCAAACATCATCCAGCCTTCAAACTTTACCCACTTGGCGCCGATTTGAACTTCGACGGCTTTCCGCATGGCCTCATAGTCGCTATCGTCGAAGTTAAATTTCTTTTCCCACCGGGGCGTGAATTCCACAACGACGTATTTAGTTTGATCTCCAACTTCCGAAGGGTCGGCGACGATGTTGATGTGAACGTCTCGTAGATCGGTCCGTTTGCAGTTGCAGGTTTCCTGCAGACCACCCGGATCAACGCTGGCAACGAAGCCGGTCACCCAAACCTGGTTGCTTGGTGCGAACTTCCCAGTGTTGTTGGCTGGATCGCGTATTGCCTCTACAGTAATCTTTTGCGGACTGGTGACTGCCGTACCTCGGTTTTTTTGGACATTGAGCGTTCGGTGCTTGTTGTCGGTTACCGTTCCGCAAGCCGCACAGTTTCGATAAGGCGTACCCTGCGAACACGCAACCGGCTTAGGCTTGGGTTTGGGCTTGGTCTTCCTGGCCTGTGCAGTTGAAACCAAACAAAGAATGATGAGTGTTAAGAGAGTGAAGCGACACGCACGTTCCATGGCGAGAGCCTCCTTTTTGGAAAGGGAGGAGAGGGGCGTTGTTTATATCACTAAACCGAGACAAATAGCGAGTGGAAAAAGCTTGTGTTGAAGGGATTCGGATTTGGACTACCTGACTCGCTGCTGAGCTAGCGAAGTATTACTCTTTGTTTGCCAGTAAATATATAATCCACATAACTTAGCGGCCCTGCAAAATCACGGAGCAACAGCGCTACATAGCGACAAAGCAGCGCTATATAGCGACAAGTCAGCGCCTACATAGTCAGAAAGCAGCGCTACAAGACGACGAAGCAACGCCGCAAAGCCTCGAAGCACCGCTACTAATCGTTGGCAAACTCCGCTTGACCATCCGCTAAGGCTGGTAATCAAGAACAGGACCGGCGGACTTCTGGGTTGTGAACACACAAACTAATCTGCGGGGGCGTCGTCATTCCCAGGATAGCGGAGTACCGCAACCCTGGGCTGCGATATGCAACCCCTTCGGCGTTGCGCGTTCCTAACCGGGCTCGAACTGCTATCGGGTATGGTTGAAAGCGGGGGGTCGGTCCCCCCGCTTTTTTTTGTTAAAACGGGCAAGAGCTATATCTGAACGATTACGTCTCCTGATCGCCCTGAATTCCGCTCAGACGATGCGAGCTATTGAGTCGAGTTCTTGTTCTTTGCTTTCTCGGCTCTCTTCTCAGCTTTGTTAGGATTAGGCTGGGCAGCGTTCGGCTGGGCCTTCGGCGGTTCAGGCGGAGCCTCGGCGCGACGCTGTTGCTTTTGCTGCTGCTTCTGTTGCTGAGCCTGCTTCTGTTGCTGAGCCTGCTCCTGTGCCTGTTGAGCAGCCTGCTGCTGAGCCTGCTTTTGAATTCGCTTCTGCTCCTGCTGAGCTTGTTGCCGAGCGGCCTCTTGTTGAGCCTGTTTCTGGGCAGCCTGCTGAGCTTCCTGTTGAGCCTGCTGACGCGTAGCTTGCTTCTGGGCTTTCTGCGAGTTCACTTGCTGAGCAGCTTGAGCCTGACGTTGCTGCTCGGCTTGCTGAGCAGCCTGTTGAGCCTGCTGGCGCGCGGCTTGTCTCTCAGCTTTCTGCGAGTTCACTTGCTGAGCAGCTTGAGCCTGACGTTGCTGTTCGGCTTGCTTAGCAGCCTGTTGAGCCTGCTGACGAGCGGCTTGCTTCTGAGCCTTCTGTTGTTCAGCTTGCTGAGCCGCTTGAGCCTGGCGCTGCTGTTCAGCTTGCTGAGCAGCAGTCTGTTGAGCCTGCTGTCGTGCGGCTCGCTTTTGGGCCTTGGTCTGCTCCGCCTGCTGGGCAGACTGAGCCTGACGTTGCTGCTCAGCTTGCTGAGCAGCCTGTTGAGCCTGCTGACGCGCGGCTTGCTTCTGGGCCTTCTGCGAATTCACTTGCTGAGCCGCTTGAGCCTGTCTTTGTTGCTCGGCTTGCTGAGCAGCCTGTTGAGCCTGCTGTCGCTCGGCTCTCTTCTGAGCCTTTTGCTGTTCGGCCTGTTGTTGCTGTTGCGCAGCCGCCTGTTGTGCAGCCGCCTTACGCTGAGCCTTAGCATCCTGTTGCTGCTCGGCCTGCTGTTGCGCCTCGAGTTGACGCATCTCTCGCTTCGCAGCCTTGTTTCCCTGGGCTGCTTGGGATGCGAGCGCGTTCATGCGGGCGTCTCTCTGCTCAGGCGTCGGTTCGGTCGTTTTTGCTGCCGGTGGCACAGCAGGAATTCCATTCGCCTGCGTAGTAGTAACCGCCTGGCCGATGTTCCTTACTTTTAGCTTTTGTTTGACTGCGGTTTCCGGCACCGACCTGACGTTGAGTGTCTCTGCAACGTTAGTCGTCGATGACGGCATGACAGGTCTATGTCTCATCATCACCGGACGATTGAAGCTTTGCTGGCTCTCGAGCGGCACCTCGACGACTGGTCTCGCTGACTCGAGGGTCGGTGCAATTTGCCTTACAACCGGCACCGCGTATGGATCTGCTATCGGCCGCGCGTTTCTACGCCAGTCCTGTTCAGGTCTCAGCACCGTTCCAGGAGTAATTACTCTCGTAAACTGATTTATTGAGACCACCGTTACTGCTGACGCATCATTGTAGTTGACGACGTTGGTGACGTTCACATACCTGTCGATGTCGCTTCTCGACCCCGCATAACGCGGCTGATAATCTCTATCGTAGTAACGCGGTACATAAGCATCGCCGGGTCCCAACGGAACCCATCCCACCTCATCCGCTCGCGGCGAGACGAAAGCTACGAGGGCCGGCGCGTATGTACTGTGCCGAGTTATCTCTGCCGGTACCCAGAACCAAACCTGGTTAACGTGAGCCCACCTCCCGTAGTGGTAAGGAGCCCATCCCCATCGCTCATTGGAAACCCATGTGAGCCCAAGCGTGTGATCATCGGACCAGTAACCATCACGGTAAGGAGCCCAATCAGAAGAAGTCTGACGCGGGCGCCAGCAATGACCATAGTTGGGCACGTCCTGCCAGTCACCGTAGTCATCAAGGTCTTCGACCCCAGCGATCTCCGAGTCTTCCGGTAGGTATTGATAGCTCGCGGACCGGCGATAACTCTGTTGGTAGTAGTTCGGATCACTTTCATAGGTACGGTAATCCGAGTAACGACCGTCATAAGAGTCCTGATAACGATACGAATAGTAGTCGTTCACGATGGGCCCTGCGACATCGGGCGAAAGATCAGAAACGACTGCTTCCGCAGTCTCGGCTGCGGCAAGCGTCAGAAGTTGACCTCTGCTGACTTCGCCGGAGCCGGCGAGTCCCGCAACCTGGCAGGCGCCGTTCAACACGGACACAACTGTATCGCCACCGTCATCGATGCCGACCTGATACAAACCGGGCTGCGTGAAATCTACGGCGCCGTTCGGGGTACCAACCTCGTAGGTGTCTCCTGAATCGAGAGCTCCTACGTCGAACACACAAGCGCCCTCACGCAATGCCAGTTGAGTGTTTCCCTCACTGAGAGAAACCACGTCGAGCGAGGTTCCCGAATTCAGACGGACATAGTTATTTCTGTTGATTGCAATCGCCGCCTTCGAACCGGAGCTCGAGTAAATTCGATCACCGAGCGAAATCGGCGCGTTGACGGTAGCTTTTGTCCAGCCCTGATAAGAGTCACCTTGCTGGGTGTCCGTCTGCCGAGCGATGCCTACATCGCCGTCCATTTTATCGAGTCGCGCGGCAAATGGGATAACACTGGCCTGAACCGTGCTGTCGCTATTCTTCATTCCTGGTCGAACGATTAACAGGACTGCTGCTCCGACGATAGCAAGGACGCCAATGACAAACACTACTAACGCAGCCGAAAGCGATATTTTTCCTGAATCATTTTTTGACATTGCCTGCACCTCTTTTTGTAGCATTTACATACTCCCGACGAAGTCTCCTGCCTAAGTAAGGCAAAGCCCGTTCCTGAAGCGTCAGGCAATTCAGCGGAATGCGGATTGACTTGAGCCGCTTTCAAAGCGGCTTTACTGCGGAAACAGTTAGCGAGCTTTCTTTCGCGACGTACGATTATGAGTCCGATTGACCGGACTTGATTCACCTAAACGAACTACAAGAGTTACGAGCCTCGGAGGCTCATGTTTTCAAAGGGTTGAGGTACACTCTTCTACTGCTGCAGCTCCTTCTATGGTCTCTTCTGGCAATCGCACCGACGACGCTTTCCCCGTAGTGACACGCAAGTCGCAAATTTCGACGAGATGAATCGCGTTCAAACAATAGCTGAGTCCCAGTTTCAAACTCTAGAGAAATGGAGCCGCGCGTTCTACCTTGATCCGGACCTGCGCGGAAACAAAGTGACTGAAATAACATTGCTGTTCCACTACAGTGAAAAAATCATTGTTATAGAACTATCCGAATGAAACGACGGCTGAGCACTTACCAGCAATTCCTGCGCGTGCTCTCACGTTTGTGAGTTAAGGCGGGGTGCCGCAGTCTCACGATCGTCGTAATTGGATACCGTGATGTGCCTGAAGGCTGCGAGCAGTCGTTATTGTATCGCGAGAGTCTGACCCTGATGAATCTCCAAGAGCAGTCGTGCAAGTTTGGCGGGATCGTGTCGCACTAAGCCGTCTTCGTGGAGGACGTCGCGACAAATAACCCTAAAGCAGTGAGTTCGATTCGTCCTCTCTATAAAGACCTGTTGAAGCTCATCTCTCAGGCCGCCACCGATGGCCGGACCAAGTTCAACCTGTGCGGCTTGATCGGCCAGGTATTTCTCGCGAAGCTCGTCGTTAATCGGCGCAGTGTTCACCAACGCATAATCGAGTTCCAGGCCAGGGCTGTAATCGAACAACACTCTCAGATGATCTTCAGCGTCAAAGCCGTCGGTCTCGCCCGGCTGCGTCATTATGTTGCAGATGTATATCTTTAGGGCCGGGGAGTCGCGCATGGCATCCGCGATTCCATTCACCAGCAAATTCGGGATAATGGAGGTGTACAAAGAACCGGGACCGATCGTAATGATATCCGCGTGCTCGATCGCGTCCAGGGTCTCGGAGAGCGGTTGGCAGTTGTCGCTCGACAGACGCAATCTTTTTATGCCCGAGCGTGATTCAACTATGTTGGTTTCGCCCCGAATCACTCGTCCGTCTTCAAGTTCAGCTACCAGCGCAATGTCCTCAACGGTGGAAGGAAAAATTCTGCCTTTGATCGCAAGTACTTCGCTGCTGACTTTGATTGCCTCAAGAAAGTCACCGGTGACATCCGCGAGAGCGGCGAGGAACAGATTTCCGAAACTGTGCCCTGACAAATCCCCTTCAGATTCAAATCGGTATTGGAAAAGCTTTGTAAGTAAGTGCTCGTCCTCTGCCAGCGCAACCATGCAGTTGCGTATGTCTCCCGGTGGCAGTATCTGGAATTCCTCGCGGAGTCGTCCCGAGCTGCCGCCGTCATCCGTAACCGTTACGACCGCTGTAAGCGTCTCAATCCAACTATCATAAGCATTCGCGCACGAAACGGATTCTTTACCGACGTATGCCTTGAGCCCGGAAAGTAGAGTCGATAGTCCTGTGCCGCCGCCAACGGACACAATTTTCAACCCTGTAGTCTTTTCAGCCATGATTTTGTCTTATTAACGACCGTCGACTTTATTCGTGAATAAGGTCGAAGCCGAACCCCGTTAGTTGCTGGAAGCTTTCATCGCTTCGGAGGCCGACAAAGTCGAGGTCGCGACGCGCGTGAGAGCGATGCGCCGGACGAATCGCTATCGCGTGGCGCAGCGCTTCAAGAGCTTTTGTTACATTGTTGAGGCGGGCATAAGCGGCGGCTAACGAGTAGAAGACGTGATCGGCGCGAGGTTCGACCTTAAGCGCCTTTTCGAACGATTCAATCGCTTCGATGGTGTTTCCCCGGTTGAACTCGAAGACTCCACGGTCATACAAGGCATCCGAGTTGCGCGGTGTGGATGGTGTTCGCGCCAGACGCTGGTCGCAAATCGCCAGATAAGTGCGCACTCGAGCCACAATGTCCGCCTGATCGGCAAACTTTTCGAGCAGACTGTGAAAAGCCGATTTGGCTGTAACAAAGTCCTGTCGGTTAAACACTCGAAGAGCTTGCTCAAACGCTCGGACCGCAGCTAGCGTCCCTGGTGAAGGCGGCTTCTTTGGTGGCGCTGGCAGCGGCTTGGGAGCAAAGGCCCGTCGCCTGGCGAGCAGTGCTCTCCTTGATTTTGCCTTTGCGCTAAGGATAGCCGGCTTCCGCGCTGGTACCTTCGCAACTTTCTTCTTAGAATGCGACGCTGCAAGGGGTCGCTTGCTTTTCGAGGCCGCATGTCTCGCGACTGTCTTTTTCGGTGTCAGCTTCTTTGCGGACGGCGATAAACGGCTTGCCGGCTTCTTGAGCGAGACGGCTTTTTTGCTCTTTTTAGGCTGCACACGCTTTTTCGCGATTGTGACCTTCTTATTCTTGGCGGACTTTTGACCCTTCGGGGCCGCGGTGATTCTTCCGGGGCGCGCCGGCTTTCGTGACGCAGCCTTCTTGCCCTTGATCGCGTGGATTTTTTTTGACGCGGATGAGCGGCTCTTGCTCGCTTTAGTGATAAGGCTACTCATCGGTCTCCTTGAGTTGAGAATGAACTAGCTCCACTTTACTCCTGCGCATAAATCCTGCGCATCCGCCAGTTTATGGGCTCTTTTATATCAATAATTTATCGGCAAGTCAAGAAAATACCTGTCCGGATTCAGCCGGCCAAGGGGCAGCGCGGAGCGCATAGGACGCTCTGATCCTAATGACCGCGGGTTTAACTGGAGAAATGCGGGGACTTAGTGCTCACCGATTCTTCAGTCCCTTCCAGCTTCTACCGGTTGACCGAGAAGGTCCGCTATTGCTTCACTTAAACGGCTAATTCAGGCTCGCTCTTGCAAGCAACAACCGGCTAACCGTAAAATCTGTCAGCGTTTAACGCTTTTGAGGCTGAAAACTTCTTTCGAGATTCAAAAAATGCAGAAAGAGGCAGACCTAAGGCGACGTCAGCACGGATTTCGGTTGCTCGGGAAGACTGTGGTGGTCACCAGAACGCCGGCTCAGTCCTACGAGATCACCCGACAACTCGAAGCTTTCGGAGCAACCGTCATTCATTGCGCCACGATCGCGGTCGCACCTCCCGCTAGCTGGGCCTCGGTGGACGATTCTATTCAGAGGCTCGCGGAGTATGACTGGCTCGTGTTCACAAGCACAAACGGAGTCGAGTTCTTCTTTCACCGATTGCGCGAGAAGAGGAGTGTCAGCAACGCAAAGCTAACCGGGCAAGTTATCTGCGCGATAGGGCCTGCGACTGCGCAAGCACTAGAGGTAGCCGGCACAGTTGCTAATGTGGTCGCTTCAGAATCAAGAGCCGAAGGCACGTTGGCCGCGATCATCGATTACCTTGGCGGCCCCGAGCGGCTCCGCGGACTCAAGTTTCTGATCCCACGCGCAAGCATAGCAAGGGACATTTTGCCTGACGGTCTTAGGAAGCTCGGTGCGCGGGTCGATGCAGTCGAGACATATCAAACCACCAGTCCCAGCGCCGACCGAGACAGTGTCCTCAGGTTGTTCAAAGAGAAATCGATTGACGCAATTACGTTTACCAGTTCATCGACGATCTCGAATCTCGCTGCTATCGTCGGGCAGGAAGACCTGTCGGGTCTTTTGGTAAACACGATCGCATTCTGCATTGGACCGGTCACCGCCGAAACCGCCGCGAATCATCGCATTGCGAAGATAGTTCATCCTGACGAGTACAACACCGAAGCGCTGGTGGACTCGATAGTGACGTCGATCGGGCGGACTTGAAAAGTCGCGCGCCGGGACCGGTTGTCCCGCAATACTGTCCGTTCAGCGCGTTCAAGAAGCAGAGTGTTTGGTTTAATCAAGTTCAAGAGACGAAAAAGACCCGGACATCCCGTGATAATCTTTGCATCGCTCGGGTTGGCGGCCCTCATGAGCGTGACGCTCGCGCAGGCAGTTGGAAACACGTCCTCACAAGACTCTCAAAAGTCAAAGGGGGACGAGCCAATTCGGCTCAAAGCCAGTCTAGTCCAGGTTCCCGCTATCGTAACGGACCGCAGCGGCAAGTTTGTTACAGATCTCTCGCGCAGCGATTTCAGTATTTCAGAGGACGGCAAGCGCCAGGACATTTCGATCTTTGCCACAGTCAAGCAGCCCTTCAGCGCCGTGCTTGTTCTGGACACATCGAACAGCACAGAAGACAGGCTAAAGGTAATTCAGAACGCGGCGGTTAGTTTTACGGCCCAACTCAGACCCGGCGACCGGATGATGGTGATCTCTTTCGATAACGAAGTGCGGCAGCTCACTGATTTCACTGATGATCGGGCGGAGCTTGAACGCGCTATTCGGGGAACAGAATCAGGATTTGGCAAGCTATTGTATGAAGCGATGGCACGAGCTTTGGAAACACTTAAGGACGTTGAGGGTCGTCGCGCCGTCATTCTCTTTAGCGACGGTGTCGACATGCGGAGTATCGAGGCAACCGCTGAAGGAACTACAAGACAGGCCGAAGAGATTGGCGCTGTGATTTATGTTGCGCGCTTCGAAACTCGATGGTGGATCGAGGCGGAAGCTCGCCGCCAGGAGATTGAGCACCCGAAAAGCAAAACACCCTTCAAAGTAGATGGCCGTATTCCGCTTCCGCCGGACTACGGTGGACCTGACCCGACTCCCACCGGCTTCCCGAAGCCCAATGCACCCAAAATAGAGATCGGCGAACGGCCTCTCCCGCCCGTTGTCTATGACCCCGATCGACCGGGGTCGCGACCTCAACGACTGCCTGACGCTGAGCCGGCCGACCAGATAACCGCAACGCTGAACAAGCTGTACGGCGAGGCTGATTCATATTTGCAAACCATAACCGCGCGAACGGGAGGCCGAGTTTATCTAACAACCACCTTCGATGATACTCGGGCGGCGTTTGCAGCCATCGCCGACGAACTACGCAACCAATACCTAATCGGATACTACTCAACAGGCAATCGCAGCGACGGGAAATATCATAAGATAAGGCTTGACCTCGCGCGTAAAGGTCTGCAGGTTCGCGCGAGACCCGGTTATCGAGTTGCGCCGGAAGGAGCGCGGTAGCACATGGTCCGCAAATGGTGACCTTTATCAAACAGCCATTGCACTAATTCGTGTAAGAATCTTAAGCGACCTGCAGCTTCCAGGTAAGGCTCTCCACTGACCGACGCGCCGATCCTCTCTTAGTTCGAACACTTCGAACGTTTCGAATCGAATCTCCTTCTTGAACCGGCTCAGGCACGTAGCTTGCCCGGGACTTTGTCTCCAGTGGCTTAAACGCAAAGCTGAAAAGGAGCAAACCATGAAGAGCTCTCTCCCCAACCTCCTCGCATTCTTACTGCTGGCTCTTAGTGTGAGTCTTCTACCAACCAACGCCTTTAGCCAGACTATCGACTCCGACACGAATCAGGACAACGAAGTAGATGACGCGGCCGCAGTGTCGCGAGTAGCTCGGTTGAGCTTCGTCCAGGGCGACGTTTCGTTCCTGCGCGCCGGAGTCACCGAATGGGCTCCGGTCGTCGAGAATCTGCCCCTTCTCACTGGTGATCAACTGTACGTAGGACAGGGAGGGCGGGCCGAGGTTCAGCTAGCTCGCGGTAACTATCTCAGGCTCTCGGAAAACACGGCGCTGACGATAGCCGAGTTGTCGGATTCAGTAGCACAATTCGAAATCACCGAAGGAACCGTCATCGCTCGCACCGAACGTCTTGCGTCCGCCTTTCCTCGTTTCGAAATAGACACTCCTAATTCGGCGGTTGTGCTCAAGCAGGACGGGCTCTATCGAATCGACATTCGAAGCGAGAACTCTTCAGAGCTAATCGTTCGTAACGGTGAAGCCGAAGCGTCAACCGATGAGGGAACTTTTAGAGTGCGCGAAGGACACCGGCTCGCAGTGGATACTTCGACCGACGGACGAGTGGAACTCGCAGTAGACACGAGTCACGATGATTGGGACAAGTGGAGTTACGACCGAGACACGACAATCGCCAGCACGAATGTAGCTCTCGCGCCCGACTACGTAACGAACTATGAAACGGACAACAATGATTTCTATGGCGTGAGCGACCTTTCGAGTTACGGTACATGGACCAGCTACTCTTCGTATGGCCAGTGCTGGATACCGCGCGTAGGCTCGGATTGGGCTCCGTATCGAATGGGACAATGGCTGTGGATCCCGTCCGCCGGTTGGACATGGCTATCAAGCGAGCCGTGGGGCTGGGCTCCTTATCACTATGGTCGATGGGTTTTTTTGCCAGGATTGGGTTGGGCTTGGGTCCCAGGTTTCGGACCGTCTTATGTGATTCAAAGGAGACCCTGGTACTATCGTTGGCGACCCGCGCTTGTCTTCTTCTTCAATGCGTCAACGTCCCACGGTGATTACGTTGGCTGGTACCCGCTTACACCGGGTGAGCGCTGGCACAGACCGGATCGTGATCACGATCGCGACCGGGATCGGCGAGGCGGAGACCACGATCGGCGTCGGCCCGGTGGCGGTGATGTCGCCATTAATCCTCCCAAGCACCCTGGAATGTCGATCCTTCCCTATGAGGGATTCGCCAGAAGTGACCGCTTCGCGCGGCCAGGCGCACCCGGACGCGACTTGTCGGATGCGATAAGCAAGGGCGCAAGAGCGGGCCTGCCGGATATCAAGCCGGGTATGGTAGCCACTGCACCCGCGCTCGGTGACAGAGCTTCGCGTCGCATAGCAGTACCGTCGGGCGAAATCATCAAGCGACCGATCGTCACTCGCAACCCGAGCGTCGGCTCGGCAACGAAGGCAGACGTGCCGCGCGAACGTCGACTGATCTCACCGCGGACTCCCTCGGTGACCGAAGGACCGGCCTTAATAGATCGTCGAGCGAATCGAGGTGCGTCGCCGAAAACCTCTATGGATTCGAAATCCGGCAGCGAATCTGCCGGCGAGCGAAAGCCGAAACTTCGCCCGGCGGGTCCACCTCAATCAGAGAATGTGAACGCCGGCGAATCTGGCCGCGAGCGTAAGCGATCGCGCGATGAAAGCTCGAATGCCGGCGCGTCATCGGAGAAACCTTCGGGCAGCGCGGACGCCGCACCCGGAGAGACGCGCAAACCGCGACACGAACAGGTGCAGCCTCCTGCACCGCGAGACGGCAACTCATCAGGAAATAATAATGACGCTCGCACTCGGGAAAGAAAGCCGGCGGAAGACTCGAGATCTCGGAGCCGCGGGGATCAGAATGGAAAATCACAAGATCAGGGACGCTCGACCCAACAAGCTGAGCCCAGACAGGATCGCTCGAAGACTGAGAACCAAAGTCAGCCGCGCCCTGAACAGCGTCAAGAAAAAGAACAACAGCAGCAGAAGGAACAGCCCCAGCAGCAGCCCGAGCAACGGAAGAAACCTTGAGGAACCGATGCGTGAAACGTGATCGCGACCGAAGGATCCTCCGATCACGAATCACGAATCACGAATCACGTTTCACGCATTCCTGTTTCGGTGGCACGGACTGGGCGGACGAAAAAAGCGAAACTCAGTAAGGACACCCCATCTGCTTCATCCTCCTTCGCTCATTCCTCCGCCTGGTCGGTGCCACCAGAAAAAGCAGCAGCAAGCTTAAACGGTACTGCATTCGATAACGGCGCTCACACGTTATTCCGTCACCAGCGTTTCGAAGGAGGCGACCTTGAACCCTCATAGAACAATCCTTCTCTCGTCGTCCATCGTCCTTGCGGTTGCCGCGTTGTTTACGGTAACCGCGCAGTCACCGAGCACCTCGTCTCACCGTGGAAAGAACGGAAGCCCAGCAGGAAAGAAACCCGGGGAGGTAATGCCGGTTAGTGAGGAGGTTCAGCAGCGAAGACCCGAGGCGCTTCACGAGCGGGTCAGCAACAGCGCCCCGGAAGAAGTGTCCGAGTCGCGAGGGCCAACAGACAATGTGAGATTGGCTGTCGATCTCGTAGTGCTCGACGCTCAAGTCTTCCAGCAGAAGACCGGGCGAATTGTTGGCACTTTGAAAAAGGAAGATTTCACACTCGCAGAAGACGGCGTCAAGCAACAGATCACTCACTTCAGCCAGGACACGCTTCCGCTCTCGGTTATTCTCCTCATCGACCGCGGCGGTTGCCTTGATCCTTTCAGCGATAAGGTTCGCCACGCAACAATCGAGGCAATCCAGCGCTTGCGTACTCAAGACGAAGTTGCCCTGATGGCTTTTGCGAACACCACCGATTTGGTGGCCGGATTTGGCCGCGGAAAAGACAGGATTCTTGCCGCGCTTGATCGCGTGCCTCCTCACGATGAGGAGGCCGAGCACTGCTTCAGCCGCGCTTTCTACGACGCCGCCGATTACATGCGCGCCGCAGGAAATCCAGACGGCCGGCGCATAATCATCATGATAACGGGCATCACCGCTTCCCTTGACTGCCCGACCCCATCCCCCCAGGAAGCACGAAACGCTGTGTTTGAATCTGGAAGTGTCGTGTGCGGAATCATACCGAAGACCGCCGGTCAAAGAATCGAAAATGGTGTGATGATCGCAGCGGCAGGCATCGGCGGTCTGTTCAAGGCTAAGACTTCCAGCCTCAAACAACTCGCGGAAGAAACCGGCGGCGAAGTATTAGGCGACAAGCCGGAGAACCTGGACCGAACATTCAATGAACTGATCGAGCACCTCCGGACGCGCTACACGCTCGGGTTTGTTTCTACTAACACGAAGCGCGATGGCGGCTTCCGCAAGCTGAAGCTCGACGTAGCGCAACCAGCTCAGAGAAGCGGGGACAGGCTCGTGGTCAAAACGAAACGCGGTTACATCGCTGCGAAGGAGCCGCCGCGCAAGTAAACGGAGGCCCACTCCTTCAGTTGACACTCCTTCTGCCTGTGCTTACAGTCGCTCGACATGAGCGAACCACTCGACGTTGCCAGATACATTTTCATGAACGAGGAGGGAGAGCTGCGTTCGGGTTGGCGCATCCTCGCTTTCTTTCTTTTCTTCATACTGGCTGCTTCCCTGCTAATGGCCCTGACAAAAGCCTTCACAACACTCTTTCCATCTCTCAACTCTTTAGTCGCCGAACCTATCGCTTCAGAGTCCCTGAGTCGAAGCGTTTTGATCTCTCTTTTCGTTGGCAACCTGAGCAACCTCGCGGCCGCGGTGATCGCGTCGGCGATCTCCGCGCGAATGCTTGAGCGCCGGAGCCTTGCCTCGATCGGCTTCAAGCCGCATCGCAAATGGCAGCGGGACTTCTTACTGGGGAATGTGATGGGGGCGTCGGCGCTCGCGATCGCTGTGGGCATCGCAGTAGCTGCCAGCACGATCACATTCAGCGTTCATACGAGAGAAACCGGAGCTGTCGCGCGGGGGTTCGCCATTGCGTTTTTCTTTTTTCTGATTGCGGGCGCTTTCGAGGAGCTGATCTTTCGCGGCTTTCCATTTCAGGCTCTAGTGCATAACCTGGGCGGCGCTGCGGCCGTCGCCATCACATCGGTTCTTTTTGGACTCGCGCATCTCTCCAATCCCAGCGCCTCCACTCTCTCTACAGTTAATACTATCCTTGCCGGTGTCTGGCTGGGGTTGGCTTATTTGATGACACGAAGCTTGTGGCTTGCGACTGCTCTTCACTACTCATGGAACTTTGCGATGGTGTGGGTCTTTGGATTGCCAGTCAGCGGGTTTACAACGCTCGATCAACTCGCATGGTTGCGCGGAAGCATCGGTGCGCCGGCGTGGATATCCGGCGGGAGCTACGGACCCGAGGGAGGAGTGGCAGTAACAGCAGCTTTGCTGCTATCGACACTCGCGATTTGGAAGAGCGGTTTGTTTACACTTTCTGACGAGATGCTCGCCGCAGTCCAACACGGCAAACGCGAGCCGGCTTTCATAAGCATTGTTGCCGAAGGGCAGCCTCCAGAATCAGCCACGCCAGAACGTGATTACAATTAAGTTCGGCTTAGACGACGAAACCCGGCGGGCCGCTCTATACAGCAACCCGCCGGGTTTGAATTCTTCTAGCACGAACGCCGAAACTGTTTAGGCGTTCTTCTCGGCAATGTCGCCGATGATGGGGAGCTTCCACATCTGGCCTTGATTTGCCTTGACCATACCCATGATGTGGACGGCCAAAAACGCGACACCAACCACAAGCCGTAACATCAGGAAGAGCAGACCACCCCCTGCCCGCGCCATATCGCCCCCGGGCATCATTGAGCTGCTGATTCCCATTGCAACGCCCAGGATTGTCAAAATCACCCAGATAACGAACCACACTCCGGCGAGAAACATGCCCTGCAACGCGTGAAATCTCAGGAGGCGATTCTCTCGCGGTTCCGTAAAAAAGAACAGAAGTCCCGCGATGACATTCAAAAAACAGCAGCAGGTAGGGATGTAACACAATAGTGCTGCCGTGTTGAATTCCAAGTTTAGTACCTTTGTCTTGTTTGCTGGCGGCGGTGGTGGTGGTGGATACCCCCCGCCCTGACTACCCGGATAACCGTACGGCGGCTGACTGCTCATTCGTTCATCCCCCTTTGACGGTGATTTCTAAGATCAGTAGCGCATCTCGACGCGCAATATTACTAGAGACAACCCTCAGTCACAAGCACAACCTGAGCAATCGTTATTCATTACTTCTCGATCTTCTCCGGTTCGCGCACCTCGACATTTACCACGGCCACCTCAATCAGAGTCCCTCCGGCCTGTTCAATGTAGTACACGTTCCCTTGCCTTTTCGAATGACCTTCCCCTCGAACGATCCCAATGTAATATTTCGTGCCTTTATCAAATGCGAGCTTCCCAGCCACCGGGCTCTTCGGTTGCTTGTTCTCAAAGTAGCGATCGAACATTGTGCCTCCGTACTGGAGGTACATGAATACGTTGACCGCAACCAGACCCCCAATCACCACGATCACAGTTCCGAAGACAAGGTTTCTGACGCGACGCAAAGAAAACAAGCGCTCGTCCTGTGAACTGCCTTCGGGTGAGCCTTCTTGCAAGCCGCCTTCGCGCGAGTCCCGATCCTTTGTATTGAACATTCCGATTTTCGCTAGAGCTTGAAGTGACTGAGCAGCAACGTGGCAATACCCAGATAGAAAAAGAAGGTGATGACGTCCGTGAAGGTGACCACAAACATCGACGAGGCGAGCGCAGGATCGACTCTGAAGCGTTTCAGCAAGACCGGGACGAGGGTTCCCAGTGCCCCCGCGACTACCAGGCTTAGCACCATCGTTACGCCGAGAATGCCGCCCAGCTTGAGGCCAAACCGCATCGATCCGAGCTTCGAGCCAAACCAGACCGCAACGATCACACACACGCTCGCGCCGATTATCAAACCGTTCATCAGCCCCACTAATGCTTCTTTGATGACCACTCGTCGCGTGGTCTCGGGGCCAACTTCGCCAAGACCGATGCCTCGGACCACGACAGTCATAGTTTGAGTTGCTGCGTTGCTCCCCATCGTTGCAACAACCGGAATCAGAACAGCAAGCCATATCGAGCTTTCGATAGTCGCGACATAGTATTGAACGATTGCCACCGCGATTAGCGCGGCGCCAAGCGACAGCAACAGCCACGGCAGTCTTCGCCGAACCGAATTCCACGAGGAGCCCAGCGCTCGGTCGTCTGCCTCGACGCCCGCAAGCGCGTAAATGTCTTCGGTCGCTTCTTCGCGCATCACGTCCAGCACGTCATCGACCGTGACTATGCCCGCTAGCTTGCTCTCTTCATCCACCACGGGCACGGCCAGCAGGTTATATGTCGCGACGATACGCGCAACTTCTTCCTGATCGGTGTCGGTCGCTACCTTGATCACGTCGCCGATCATGATCTTGCGCAGCGGCGTCGACGAGGAATTCAACAACAACTGCCGCAAGCTGACCACGCCCAGCAAGTGATTGCGCGAATCAACTACGTAAAGATAGAACGCCATCTCGAACTCTTCAGAGCGACGCTGCAATTCACTGATTGCCTCCGCCACAGTCACGTCCTCATCGAGCGCGAAATAATCGGGCGTCATTATTCGCCCGGCTGTTTCGTCGGCAAATCCAAGGAGCTCGTTGACGACCGTCGAGTGCTCAAGCTTCATCGCGTCGAGCAGCTCATCGCGCAACTCTTCGGGGAGCTCGGCGACTAACAGCGTCGCATCGTCGGAAGGCAGTTCCTGGAGCAGCCGCGAAACATCCTGGCGATTGAGCGTCGTCAAAAGCGATACCGAGCGGCTGGTCTCCATTTCGGACAGAGCCTCGGCGGCATGGGTGAGGTCGTGATGCACCAGCGCCTGAAAAACTATTTCGCTGTCGTGGTTCGGGAGTTGGCTGAGGATCTGTGCTATGTCAACGGGACGAAGCTTGGTGAGCAGGTTCGCGGCGTTCGACATAGCGCCGCGACGAGCCAGACGGCTGACGGAGTCCAGCATTAGATTTAGCCGCTGCGCCTGCATCCGAATCGTCTCCGCTGCGTAACATATGGTTTGTAGGGTGACTGTCCATTACGACTGCCAATCGCCCAATCTTTATAGCACAGCGGTTAGCCGGGACAAAAGAAAAATGGCCAGTGGTTCGTGCGTCTGTGGAGGAGAAGGAACCGCTGAATTCGCGCCGCGTTCGGACCGCAGTATCAGCGCAGATCAGCGAGACAATGTCGCCACAAATCAGCCTCTTCCTTCTACCGGTCCAGGTCACCCAAGCGAATCAAGCTACTTGCAACGAATCGAGCGGCGATGGCGCGCGAGCAACCGTCGTGAGTAAAATCATAAGTTCTGGCCAATTTCGAAGGAATCTCCAATCTAAGATGGGTTACCTCCCCGCCGACTTCTTCTCACGCGACACACTTACCGTTGCGCGCGACCTCATCGGAACGCTCCTGGTTGTCGGCGCCTGTGAAGGCCGCATTGTCGAGACCGAAGCCTACACCACCGATGCGGCCTCGCATTCGGTGACGCGGCCAAACCAGTCGGCGGTTATGCAGACAACGTCCGGGCACGTCTACGTGTATTTCATCTACGGAATGTACTATTGCTTGAACTTCACGACCGATTCGGCGGGCGCGGGAGCAGTGCTCATACGCGCAGCCGAGCCGACCCGAGGACTCGACGTCATGAAGGAGAGACGAGGCATCGACGACATGAGAAAGCTCGCGAGCGGGCCGGGGCGCTTGTGTGAGGCCTTCGGAATTGATTTGAGTTTCAACCGCGAGAGAATAGGCCGGCGCATCAAGGTCAAAATAGGAGCGACCACCCCCGACATCGCTATCAGCAAACGCATTGGCATCTCGCGGGACACGCATCTTGAGTGGAGGTTCTACGAGCGCAATTGCCCGTTCGTCAGTAAGTAGAGTTGAGTAGCCATCGTACCGTTGTTAGAATCGAGACTCTGCGGAACGTTATCACCAATTCACTGATTGCATTCTGAATAACAAGAGAATGAAAAACGATCTGTTAATTCGCGCTGCGCGAGGCGAGCCGGTTGAACGCACTCCGGTATGGATGATGCGTCAGGCGGGACGCTACCTGCCCGAGTACCGAGCCATTCGCGCCGACACCGATTTTCTAACGCTGTGCAAGACGCCGGATCTCGCGGTAGAGGTTTCACTTCAACCCTATCGCATCATCGGAGTCGATGCAGTGATCATGTTCAGCGACATATTGATTCCAGTTGAAGCGATGGGCCAGGAAGTGCGCCTGACTGAACAGAAGGGTCCCGAGCTTCCCGATCCGATCCGCAAGCGCGATCAGGTCGATCGGCTAATCGTTCCCGATCCAATCGAGAAAACCGGTTTTGTGATGGAGATCATCCGCACGCTTCGGAGAGAACTGGAGGGCGCGGTCCCGTTGATCGGATTTGCGGGCGCGCCGTGGACGCTCGCAGCTTACATGATCGAAGGCGGCGGCTCGAGAAACTATGCGCAAGTCAAACGGATGATGTACGCTGACCCAGCTACATTTCACGCGTTGCTCGACAAACTCTCGGACGTAATCATTCTGTTCTTGAACGCCCAGATTGAGGCCGGTGCGCAGGTCGTTCAGCTTTTCGATTCGTGGGCGGGCGAGCTCTCGCGCGAGGACTACGAGCAATTCGCGCTGCCTTACGAGCAGAAGATATTCGCGTCGATCAATCACGGCGACGCGCCCGCAATCCTGTACATAAACGGCTGCGGTACCTTCCTGGAACAAATGGCGGCGAGCGGCGCCGACGTGTTGAGCATAGACTGGCGCATTGACTTGCCGGAGGCCCGCACGAGGATCGGTAACGCGTTGACCATTCAGGGAAACCTCGATCCCTGCGTGTTGCTTTCGACTCCCGAGATCATCACCAGGAAGGCTCGCGAGCTCATAGGAGCAGGTGAGGGTCGCCGTCACATCCTGAATCTCGGACACGGCATACTGCCGATGACCCCGGTCGAAAACGCGCGGGCTTTTGTAGACGCGGCAAAGGCTGCCTGATCGCTAGTGAGCTCGTGACCAACTCCCATTCAAACAAAGAACGGATCGGTGTCTTACTCTTCAATCTCGGAGGGCCCGAAACACTCGACGAAGTTCGGCCGTTTCTGTTCAATCTCTTTTCTGATCCCGACATCATCCGCTTGCCGTGGCGGGTACTTCAGAAGCCGCTTGCATGGCTGATCTCAACTCAGCGATACAAGCTCTCTCGTGGGTACTACGAGCAGATTGGGGGCGGGTCGCCGCTCCGCAGAATAACGGACGAGCAAGCTCGCGCACTCGAGCAAGCGCTGGCCTCCCGTAACATCGCGGCCCAGACATATGTCGGCATGCGTTACTGGCGCCCTTTTCTCGAAGACGCGATCGAAGCAATTCGTCGAGACCAGATAACTCATCTGGTGGTACTTCCGCTCTATCCTCAGTTCTCTATTTCCACTACCGGCTCGAGCCTCAACCGAATGAGTGAACTGATAAGCGCGAACGGCGCCGCCGCGTCTCGCGTGTCGGTCATTGAACAATGGCACGATGACGCGAACTATCTGGACTCGCTCACTGCGTCTATTGTCGAGGAACTCGCCCGGTTCCCCGATCAGGACCCTTCACGAATCCACATCGTGTTCAGCGCGCACAGTGTGCCTGTGCGATACATCGAAGAAGGTGATCCCTACCTTGATCAAACCAGGGAAACGGTCAACGGTATCATGCAGCGCCTCGGGAGTACTCGGCCTCACTCGCTGTCGTTTCAGAGCAAGGTCGGCCCGGCAAAATGGCTGCGGCCTTCCACGGACGAGATGATCCGCAAGCTTGCAGGCGACGGCGTGTCTCAACTCTTGCTGGTTCCTGTGAGCTTCGTCTCGGAACACATCGAGACTCTTTATGAGCTGGATATCCTCTATCGTCATGTATCGGAGGAAGTCGGAATCGGGCACTATCGCCGCGTGCCCGCGCTTAATTGCCGAAGTGATTTTATCGGCGCGCTCGCAGGGCTTGTCGAGAGGCGCTTGTAAGGGCAGTCCTCCGGGCGTGCCTGTTGGGAATCAGATACCCTGCCTTTCACTGAAGGGGGCCACCCGAGGGCGACTCTTACGGAATCTACGGTTTGAAAAGCGACATGCCACAACATCACAGAGACGTAGTCGTTATCGGCGCAGGTATCTCAGGTTTGGTGTGCGCTTATCGGCTTAAGGCGCTCGGAGTCGATGTAGCCCTGCTCGAAAAGTCCTCTCGAATCGGCGGCGTAATTCAAACCGAACGAGTAGGCGGCTTCTTGATCGAGCGCGGCCCCAACAGCTCACAAGGAACTGAAGAACTCGTTGCTCTCGTGGAGGAGCTCGGTGTCACTAATGAATTAGCCGAAGGCGATCCGAAAGCGCCGGCTTACGTTTACTTCAAGGGCAGGTTGCACGCCGTGCCGTCAGGAGTGGGCGCCTTCATCAGGACCAGGCTCCTTAGTTTTGCCGGGAAGATGCGAATCTTCAAAGAGCCGTTCGTTGCCGCACGGCGGTCCGGGCCGGAAGAAAGCGTTGCGGCGTTTGCGCGGCGCAGAATTGGTCACCAGGCGGCCGAGTTACTGGTTGCCCCGTTTGTCTCCGGCATCTACGCCGGCGACGCGGACCAACTCAGCGTTCAGGCAGCCTTCCCCAAGCTGGCAAGCCTTGAAACTGGCTATGGAGGCCTGTTCCGTGGCACCTTCGCGAAGGCGCGCGAAGCGCGGCGCACCCGCAAGTCTGCCGGCGCGGTACTCGAAAAGGCGGCTCCCACACGCCGCCGACTGTGCTCGTTCAAAACCGGAATGGCGTTTTTGCCAAGCACGATCGCGTCGCGCCTGGGCGAGGATTTGATCACCGAGTGCGAAGAATTGCGGATTGAAGAGAGTTCGCCAAGTCAGGTCCTCCAGAATCCGAAATCGAATGAGAATCGGCAATCGGGAATCGGCAATCGGCAATTAACAGGGTTCTCAATTGACTTTGAACGAAAAGGCAATCACTACCAACTCACCTGCAGCGAACTGGTGATTGCGACTCCCGCGAATATTGCTTCCCTGCTTGTGGCTTCGACGTCGAATGAATTGTGCAGCTTGCTGAAAGAAATTCACTACCCGCCGCTCGCCATCGTCAGCCTTGCATATGACGAGTCCGCGGTTGCGACACCGCTAGACGGTTTCGGATTTCTGGTGCCCCCGAGCGAGCGAATGAACGTCCTTGGGTGCATTTGGAATTCGAGCCTGTTTGACGGCCGTGCCCCTCAGGGCAAGGTTCTCCTAACCGTGTTCATCGGTGGCGTTCGCAACCCCTCGGCCGCAAGTCTCGCCGATGATGATCTGGTTTCCACTGCGCATCGCGAGCTTAAGCAAGTGCTCGGCATCTCAACCGATCCCCAGGTTGTTGCAATCACCCGATACGAGCGTTCCATTCCACAATACAACCTCGGACATTTCGCCCGTGTTGAGCGCATTGAGAAAGTGCTTCGAGAACTGCCCGGACTTCGACTCATCGGCAATTATCTCCACGGAGTCTCAACCGGCGATTGCATAAAAGAAGCTGACCTTGTTGCGCGAGAGATCGCCGGTTCGAGCACGGGCTCGCGCTGAATCCAATCATCGTTCAACTATCACCGTGTCATAAGCGAGGCAGTCCTCAGCGTCTCTGCGCCCTCAGCGGTTTTTTTTCACCACTATTGGAAATCAACTGCGGAGGCGCTGAGTATGCGGACGAGGAACGCGATTGTGAGCCAACCACACTCCCTCGCGCGGGTTAGCCGACCACGTTCGGTTCGCAATATCTTCCTAAAAACAATTCTTGACATCGCTCGAATAAAAGCTTATCCTGCCCATTCTGAAAATGACTTTCAACTTCAAAACAGGACAGTGGGCCGGAAGAATGAAAATGTTCATTAGAGGGTCCAGCCTGACCTTCGGGGTGCTTTCTCTTTTCATGTCTGCGGTCCTGCTTGTTAACGGCGTCCACGCCCAATCGCCTGCCCGGTCCTTGCGAGGCAAGGTCGTTGATCCCGCGCGCGCACCGATCGCTGGCGCACGAATTACTGCTGTGCCGGAGGGCTCCGCGTCCGGGACAACGGCCACGTCCGATCAGGCCGGCGAATTCGTTCTGGCGCTCGAACCGGGTCTTTATGCGGTCACGATCCTAGCTGAGGGGTTCGAGGAATCTTCTCAGTCGGTGACGCTCGGCAAGAGCGACACAGAAGTTCTCTCGGTTACGTTGACAATCGCTGGACAACACGACGCGGTCACGATCGTGGGAACCGATTACCGTGTCCCGACAATCAGCAGTGCCACAAAGACTCTGACGCCGCTGCGCGATCTCCCTCAGTCCGTTACCGTAGTGACGCAGGACCAGATCAAGGATCAACTGCTGACAAGCATCGGCGAGGTGGTGCGCTACGTCCCAGGCGTCACCGCTCATCAAGGCGAGAACAACCGCGACCAGATCGTGATTCGCGGAGTCAGCTCTTCCGCCGACTTCTTCCTGAACGGTGTTCGTGACGATGTGCAATATTATCGCGATTTATACAATCTCGACCGGATCGAGATTCTCCGAGGTCCTAACGCGATGATCTTTGGTCGTGGCGGCGGGGGCGGCATAGTGAATCGAGTGACCAAAGAAGCGGTGTTTGCACCGTTTCGAGAAATAACTCTGCAGGGCGGCTCTTTCAATGACAAGCGTGTCGCCATTGATCTAGACCAGCCCATCAACAACAAAGCGGCGTTTCGTATGAACGCAGTCTACGAAAACTTTGCCAGTTTCCGCGACTTTGTGAGCCTGGAACGCTACGGCATCAACCCTACTCTGACTATCGCACCCGGCAAGGAAACGAAGATCACACTCGGCTACGAACACTTTCGTGACCAACGCACCGCGGATCGTGGCATTCCTTCGTTTCATGGATTGCCGGCCGACACCGACATCTCAACCTACTTCGGCAATCCGAACGACAGTCACGTAAGCGCCACCGTGAATCTGGGTTCGGCTACAATCGAACACCAGCAGGGCGGCTTGAACATTCGGAACAGTACAACCTTTGGCGCTTATGAGAGGGGGTATCAGAATTTTGTTCCCGGCGCAGTCTCGCCTGATAAGAGCAGAGTCGCTTTGTCTGCGTACAACAACGCCACCGCGCGCCTGAACATATTTAATCAAACAGACCTTAGCTACGGTGTATCAACCGGACGAATCCGGCATATACTGCTCGCCGGCGTCGAACTGGGACGCCAGCTAACCGATAACTTTCGAAACACCGGCTTCTTCAACAACACGTTGTCATCCATCAACGTCCCGTACGCGAACCCGACAATCAACACCGCGGTAGTCTTTCGCCAGAACGCAACCGACGCGGACAATCACATCACGACGAACATAGGAGCGGCATATTTTCAGGATCAGGTTGACCTGTCTCATCATGTTCAGATAATAGCCGGCGTGCGTTATGACCGTTTCGACCTGCGATTTCATAACAATCGAAACGGCCAGGATCTGGACCGCGTCGATAACCTGTTTTCGCCAAGAGTCGGGATGGTTTTCAAGCCTGTGATTCGGCTCTCGATCTATGGCAACTACAGCGTCGCATATCTGCCCAGCTCCGGAGATCAATTCTCATCGCTCACCACGATCACGCAGCAGGTAAAACCGGAAAAGTTCAACAATTACGAATTCGGTGTCAAGTGGGACCTCAACCGCTCACTCGCGCTTACGACGGCCCTCTACCGGCTGGACCGACTCAATACGAGAGCGACTGATCCAAACAATCCCACCAGGATCGTGCAGACCGGCAGCCAGCGCTCCAAGGGGTATGAGATCGGATTGAACGGAGCCATCACACGCTCCTGGCGGCTCACGGGAGGTTATGCCTATCAAGATGCATTCGTCACCAGCGCTACAACGGCCGCGCGTGCAGGAGCACAAGTCGCTCTAGTCCCTCATCACAACTTTTCGTTATGGAACAACTATCAGCTTGTCTCCAGGTTGGCGGCCGGCATCGGCGTCATTCATCGCTCCGACATGTTCGCGGCAGTCGATGACACGGTTCGGCTGCCGGGCTACACTCGCGCTGACGCCGCTCTATTTTTTTCGCTCACCGAGAGAATTCGACTTCAAGCGAACGCGGAGAACTTGTTCGACAAGCGATACTACGTCAACGCAGACGGCAACAATAACATCTCGCCCGGCTCCCCCAGAGCATTCCGTATTGGGTTGAGCGCCAGGTTCTGAGTCCTTCACGCTCACGATTGCGTTGTTCCTCTGCGTCCGGCGTCCTCTGCGGTTTATTCGCAGCACCGATCAAGAAAACCTCAAAGGCCCCCGAGGACGCGGAGGCTGCATCGCGATCCTCGCCAACATTGGACCCGAATCCGAATGGCGTTGAACACCACGTACAATTCATATTGAAATACCTGATCGCTGGTAGTATAGGTCAGGTGTAGATCCAATGCGCCAAATCGGTCCATATCAAATCCTCGATCTTCTTGGCAAAGGTGGGATGGGAGAGGTCTACCTCGCCGAGGATACGCGATTGGGCCGCAAGGTTGCACTCAAGCTGTTCCCTTCTGAATTAACCAACGACGAACTCCGGGTGCTTCGATTCCAACAAGAAGCGCGCACTGCATCCGCTCTGAATCATCCAAACATTCTGACGATATTCGATATAGGAGAAGTCGATTCTACCCATTTTATAGCAACCGAGTTCGTTAAAGGCGAGACTCTGCGCGACTGTATGTCGGCCGGGACAATCAACCTGCAAAAGGCGTTCAACATTGTGATTCAAGTCGCGAGCGCGTTGGGTGCGGCACACGAAGTAGGCGTGGTGCATCGTGACATAAAACCGGAAAACATAATGGTGCGTCCCGATGGCCTTGTGAAGGTTCTCGATTTCGGAATAGCGAAGCTCACTCAAAGAACAACAACCGGAGGCAGCTCGGAGATGGGGCTGTTGCCGCTGGTCGATACCGAGCCCGGTATGATCATGGGCACGCCCAAATACATGTCTCCCGAGCAAGTTCGGGCCCTCGATGTTGACGAGCGGACGGATATATTCAGCTTGGGTGCCGTCCTGCATGAGATGATCACCGGCTCGGCACCGTTTGCGCGTGCAACTGTCGGTGATACCATCGCGGCGATACTCCAAAATGAGCCTCCATCGATTGCGGAGTCTGCGACAACGGCGCCACCGGGACTTCAGGAAATCATCGCCAAAGCACTCCGCAAAGACAGAGACGAACGTTACCAGACAATGGGCGACTTGATCAGCGATCTGAGAAGAATAGGAAAGGAAGTAGAAACCGACCAACAATCGATTTCACCAATATGGACCGGCGACGCACCAACCATCGTTACGGCGACGGGCAAGGGAATCGTTGAAACTAGAAAAGAATTAGAGCTTCGAAGTACCAAAAGCGAAGCCGCCCGCACAGCGTCGAGCGCTGAATATATTGTCAGCGAGTTACGACACCATAAGCGGAGATCGGCGTTGATTGCAGCCGTACTGTTGTTAACCGTCGCGGCGGTCGTTTACTTTACTTCCGGGAGCGGCGCTATCAAATCGGTTGCGGTCTTGCCGTTCGACAATGCCAGCAATGATCCGAATAACGATTACCTATCGGAAGGCATCAGTGAGAGTCTGATTAATGTCCTGTCCGGACTGCCGCAGCTAAAGGTCATCGCGCGCAGTTCGAGTTTCAAATACAACGGTAAACAGGTTGATCTGCAGGAAGTGGCAAGAGCGCTCAAGGTGCAGGCGATCGTGACCGGCAAGGTGACAGTGCGTGGCGATCAGTTGCTGATAAGCGCCCAGCTTAATGACACGCGCGACAAGACGCAGATTTGGGGCGAGCAGTACAACCGGAAGGCGACCGACTTACAGGCAGTTCAGGAAGACATCGCGCGGATCATCTCGGAGAAGCTGCGCTTGCACCTGACCGGCACCGAACAAAAGCTGCTGACCAAGCACGCGTCACAAAACGAACAGGCGTATCAGCTTTATCTGAACGGCGTGTACTACGACAGGAAGGGAGGCCTCGAGAACAAGAAGAAGGCCTTCGATTTTTTTAATCAGGCAATAGCGTTCGATCCGGAGTTCGCATTGGCTTATGCGAATGCGGCCGTGGTCTATAACATTCTCGCAGAGAATGGTGTAGTCGACCCCAAAGAGGCAAGACCAAAGGCAAAGGCCACAGCACAAAGAGCCCTGGATCTGGATGACTCTCTGGCTGAGGGCCACGCAGCAATGGCGCTTATTAAGAACGGCGAGTGGGACTGGTCGGGCGCCGAGAACGAATACAAGCGAGCCATTGAACTGAATCCCAATCTCGCCCTGGCCCACAGCGATTATGCGATTTACCTCTCAAATATGGGGCGGTATACGGAAGCTCTGAGCGAAAACAAACGAGCAGAAGAGCTTGATCCGCTGAGCATCAAGTTCAGCAACCGAGACGGGTTAATCCTACAGGTCGCTCGCCGGTACGATGAGGCCATTCAACAATTCCAGAATGTTATCAAGCTGCAACCCGATAGTAGCGACGCATACATATATCTCGCCTATACCTACGCGGATAAGGGGATGTATCCGGACGCGATTGCCCAGTATCAGAAGTTCATCAGCATGTCAGGCACCAGCACGAGCGTACAAGCATATCTTGGCTACGCTTACGCAATGGCAGGCAAACGGAGCGAGGCTCTCGACCTCCTTAACAAATTGACGACGACGACGGAATACGTCGCGCAAGCCGAGTTGGCGATTCTCTACGCGGGACTTGGAGATAAAGACCAGGCCTTCGCCGCGCTCGAGCGCGCGTACGCGGCGCACGACCCGGAAGTGCAATACCTCAAGGTTGAGCCACACTATGACCCGCTGCGCTCCGACCCGCGCTTTAAAGACCTCTTGGCAAGAGCGGGCTTCACACCATAGAGCTGTGAGCTTGACAGAAAAAACAGCGTTGTCCACCGGGAATCACCTATTGGTTTGTCGGGATATCCGATGTAACATTAGCATCGCCGCGAAGTGAACGGAGGTGATGCGATGCCCACTGGACGCTATTGGGATTTGGTTTAAGAATGCAAGGTCTCCCCGCTGACCACACATATGTTGAGAGTAGCGACGGTGACGTTTGGCCATGCTGGGGACGCTCAGCAGGTGGGAAAAACATCTGCGTGGGAACTGGGAACACGATGCAGGCCGATTGTCTTTCCCATCCCAACTCTCAAGCCGGTATCCAGTACCTCGGGACGGGAGTTTGTCACCAGACGGCCAATCGCATTCTCCATCCTGCCGGGGTCTTTGTATCCAGCGCACGCGGTTATAGGGCTTCGGTTTTCGCCTTTGGAACGTACGGACGGGACCTAGCGACCGGCCAATTGTATTCCCCTTTGATCTTTCCATGGCCGGAACTCCAGACATGTCGTACTCTTCATATACATCCTTGATTTGCGGGGTCTTAAGATGAAACTTGAACGTGAGTTCGATAGGCGTGTCGCCGCAATCCACGGACCTAACAGGACAGCCCACGCCGCAAGTAACATCGAAGAGAGCGCTATGAATACCAGACACGAAGAGTTTCAGGCAATGACCGGTGTCTTCCTCGGCAATGATTTTGACAGAGGGAAACTCTGGCTGGTTGAAAGTTTGCAACGCGCTCTCCATGAGCAGCAAGCGGAACTTTACCGTCTATTCGAAGCTCATGAATTGGCTCCTGAGGAATACGTCGAATCGCTTAATACCCTGCTCGCTGACACGTTCGCAGCCTGCGAAGTCATCCTGGGAACAGAGAATTTCGTCAAGCTGTTTGGTGCTCCACGTTCAGAACTAGCCGAGTTTATCGATAGAGACGCTTTTCTCCAGGCCAACCCACGGGATGAAATCAACTCGCTGACGGCTGAGGAGACAGACACTTCAGATACTCCCCAGTCGTACGCAACCATCATCCTTGAGGCGCTCTCTCAACTCACTGAAACGGAACAACAGATTATTCGCCTCCTCTATCTTGAGAACCTGTCGTTTGACGAAATTGCACAAACACTGGATCTGAAGGTCAGCAATGTCATCAAGATTCGCCAACGAGCAACTAAGAAACTCGGCAAGCTGCGTGATATCGAGCGAAGGGTGGGCTGAGTACCAATAATCTGCAAGATGAATTGCGCAATCCAGCGCTCAAGGGCTGGAGCGGGTCGGTCCTTAACACGACGTTCAACCAAATACTCTTCGCCCGCCAACCAACGTAGCAACGACCTTGCCAGTGAGCTTCCACCCTGCGAAAGGTGTGTTTCGACTCTTTGATCTGAAACTCTGAATACCCACTGTCCATTTGCTCTCGGGATCGAATACGGTTACGTCGGCAGCTGAGCCAACCGCAAGCGTGCCGCCGGGGAGCGAGAACGCTCGTGCCGGAGCGATGGTTAACATCTCAACTATTCGAGAGAGGGGCATTCCAGCCGAATGATGAAGCACTGTGAGCACGACACCTAGCGCTGTCTCGAGCCCAACCACACCGGAAGGCGCGCGATCATACTCAAGCATCTTTTCATCGGAGTGATGAGGCGCATGGTCCGTAGCTATCGCATCGATAGTGCCGTCGCGGACACCCTCGATCAAAACGTCACGGTCTTGTTCGCTTCGAAGCGGCGGACTCATCTTTGTGTTCGTGTCGAAACCGACTACTGCTGCGTCGGTCAGGGCCAGATGATGCGGCGTGACTTCGCATGTGACCGCTATGCCTCTGCCCTTTGCTCGACGAACCAACTCAACCGATCCAGCGGTGGAGATGTGAGCGATGTGAACGCGAGCGCCGGTCAATTCAGCCAGCATTATGTCTCGAGCAACCTGGCTTTCTTCTGCCGCGCTGCTCATTCCTTTTAGCCCAAGCAGTGTCGAGTACTGTCCTTCGTGCATGACACCGCCCGCCGCCAGATGCAGATCCTGGCAGTGATCGACGACAACCAATCCGTGATCGCGAGCGTACTCCATCGCGTGGCGCATGACCTGGCCGTTCATCACCGGACGCCCGTCATCTGAAACTGCAACTGCGCCGGCTGCTTTCATCTCGGCCATCTCAGCCAGCTCTTCGCCTTTTGATTCGCGAGTGATTGCGCCTACCGGGTACACGCGCGCGAGCCCCGCTTCGCGAGCTTTGTCGATAAGGAACCGCGTGACTGAGGCATTGTCATTTACAGGCTTCGTGTTGGGCATCGCGCAGATCGAAGTGAATCCGCCGGCCACCGCCGCGGCTGCGCCCGAGGCAATTGTTTCTTTGTACTCCTCGCCCGGCTCGCGAAGATGAACGTGAAGGTCGATGAATCCCGGCGCGACGATCAACCCGGTCGCGTCGAAGACTTCAGAATCTGAGTCAGACACGATCCCAGGGTCAATTATCGATTTCACGCGGCCGTCCTCGATCAGCACGTCGGCGACTCGGTCGAGCTGCTGAGATGGATCGATGATTCGCCCGCCTTTGATTAACAGACTCATTAGTGACCTGTATGGGCCGCCCTCCACAGCCGCCCCTTAGTAGTCAAACGAATCGTCTCTCGGGGTGCACCACGGGAGGGCCGCACCTGAATGTTTTCCGATGTCTAAGTTTCTTCCCTATTGACCATTAGAAACAGAATAGCCATTCGCACTGCTACGCCGTTGGTCACCTGATCCAGTATCAACGAGCGAGCGCTGTCCACGACTTCAGAGCTGATCTCTATTCCACGATTGATCGGCCCCGGGTGCATCACGATGCAATCACTCGCAGCACGTTCGAGCCGCCTGAGCGTCAGTCCATACTCGGTTGAATACTCCTTGAGAGAAGGAAAGAATGCATCGGTCATTCGCTCGCGTTGAATACGCAGCATCATCACCACATCGCTGCCGGCGATGGCTTCATCGACGTTCTCGCAAACTTTGAGCGAGCCCTCTGAGTTGTCGATAAGCCTCTCGTAACCTCTTGGAATGAGCGTCCGAGGTCCTGCAATCCGGACGTGAGCACCGAGCTTAGTTAACAAGTGCACGTTAGAGCGAGCGACGCGGCTGTGCATGATATCGCCGACAATGGCGACTTGAAGCCCGGCGATCGAGCCTTTGTGTTCGCGAATCGTGAAAGCGTCCAACAGCGCCTGAGTCGGGTGTTCGTGCGCGCCGTCGCCTCCGTTGACGATCGAAGCGCTGACCATTTTCGAAAGTTGATGAGGAACTCCCGGCGATGGATGACGGATTACAATTGCGTCCGGGGCCATCGCCTGAAGGTTCTGAGCCATGTCGACGAGCGACTCGCCCTTGCTCACTGAGGATGTCGAAGCGGAGATGTTGACTGCATCCGCCGAAAGACGTTTAGCGGCAATTTCGAACGAAGTGCGAGTGCGAGTTGATGCTTCGAAGAAAAGGTTGATAACGGTCTTGCCGCGAAGCGCGGGAACTTTTTTGATGGTGCGCGCGGAGACTTCTTTAAACGATTCGGCCGTGTCGAGGATCGCGTTGATCTCCTCAACTGAAAGCTCTCTGATGCCTAGCAGGTCTTTCCTGGTAAATGCCATCTCGTAAGTGCCGAGTACCTGGTGCCGAGTGCTGAGTGGATAGAATTGCGTGACTCAGCACTCAGCACCCAGCACCCAGCACTCACTGGTTTTCTACGACGATAACCTGTTCTTCCTCGTCATACTCATTAAGCATGACTTTGACAATTTCAGAATTGGTAGTCTGAACGCTCTTTCCAACGTAGTCGGCTTGAATCGGGAGCTCGCGATGTCCTCGATCGATAAGCACTGCAAGTTCGACTCTTCGCGGACGTCCAAAATCGACCAGCTCGTCCAACGCCGCGCGCACGGTGCGGCCGGTGTAGAGCACATCATCCACAAGGACGATGGTGCTGTCGGTCACATCTGTTGGGATGTCGGTTTTGTTGACGACCGGGCGCGGCCCGACGGTCGAGAGGTCATCGCGATAAAGCGTGATATCGAGCTGGCCAGTTGGCGGTCGCGTCCCCTCCAGTTGCTCGATTTTGTCGGCAATTCTTTCGGCGAGCGGGACTCCGCGGCGGCGGATACCGACTAGCAGCAGGTCCGCCGAACCAACGTTGCGCTCGACAATCTCAGAGGCAAGTCTGGCCAGCGCTCGACTGACTCCCGCTGCATCCATCACCTGCGTCTTCAGCTTAAATTCCATTTGACGTTTTGGAGGATCTCTCGAGTCGCGGTGAATATATCACGCGCCAGAACGCCGGCTCAAGTAGAGTGTCTTTGCGGGGGTTGGCTGATACGGAGTCAGACCAACTCGCTCAAGTAGTGATGCCACAATATGCGCGCGGCGACCGCTCTCCAGGGTTGCCATGCCTTCCCGATCTCCTCAAGCATCTGTGGCGTCGGGCGAGACTTCAATCGCTTGACGCTCTGAGCGGCGGTAGCCAGGGCGAGATCTCCTATCGGCCAGATGTCGGGACGCCGAAGCACCATGAGCAGATAAACGTCCGCGGTCCATTGGCCAATCCCCTTGATTCTGACGAGCTCGGATCTGACATCGGCATCACTCATCGAATGTAGCGCGTCGAGGTCGAGTCGGCCTTCGATGATCGACTCGGCAAGGTGCCGGCCATAGCCCGTCTTTTGACGGCTGAATCCGACGGCCTTTAGCGTCGCATCGTTGAGCTCGAGGAAACACTGCGGCGTTAACGGAGACGCGGCTTCAAGCAGTTTATTGTGCGCAGCTCTGGCGGATGCAAGTGATACTTGCTGTTCGAGGATGATGTGAAGAAGTGTAGAAAAACCGCCTTCGCGCGCCCACATCGGCGGCGGACCGAATCTCCGGACTACGCGGCCGAGATCCGGATCACGCCGCGACAACAACTGCACCGCGCGCAGCAGCGACTCATGATCAAGAGAGGCTGGCAGTGAACGAGGCCCTCGATGAGTCATCAACCATTCGGCTTCTTCGCTGGCTGCGGTTCCGACCGGTGCTCCGGAGGCTTCGGAAACGGTAAGACCGCAAGTGGCTTCGCGTTCCCCTCGTGACACCCACTGCAATTCACCGGACCGCCGTCCTTCTTAACCAGGCCCTGCGAGAAGTCGGTCACCATAAACCGAGCGATCTGCTTGCGAGGAGTGTCCTCATCGAAATCGGCAGTGTGGCAGTAGTTGCATTCGACGCCGAGCGCCTTCGTGAAAGCAGTCATCACCTGCATCAGGCGTTCTTCCGGCATCCCCGTCAGCACGCGTCGTCCTGCAAGCTGCTTGCCTACTGCGCCATCAAACGGACGTGTGCGCAATGGATTGGGCTGGCCTTTGTGACAGTCATTACAGCTAAGAGCGCTGCCATCCTTGTGCTTCATGCCCATTGTGTAGTCGCGCATCATCAACCGCGCGACACTCTTGCGTGGAGTCTCGGCATCGAAAGGCCGAACGTGACAGAAGTTACATTCCACACCAAGCGCAGCGGTGAACCCCCGCATCGTTTGGAGTATGTCCTCCCGACTCATGCCTTTGAGAATTTGCAGCGTCTCCGGTTTCGCTTGCTGGCCGGGAGTCGCCTGCGCTCCCGGCTTTGCCTGATTCGCCGCCGGCTGTTGTTGGGGCTGGTCCGGCTGCTTCGCGTGTATTGCAGACGCGACGACAACCGATATGAAGCACACAGCTGCAAACAGCTTCGCCCTTGCTGTCTTGTTCATTCTTACCTCCTCGGTTCGATTGGTTAGAAGCAACTAAGAGATCACACAAAACCAGTGCTACGCGCCGGCAGGCTCAGCAGCCGACGACCGCGCCGCTCATGAATCTCGAGACGATCACTTGAGCTACTTCTTCTTCGGTGACTGCCAGGAGAGTGCGGACGCAAGCGATCGCGCTTCGGCTGGCATTTCGACACTGCCGTCGAGCAGAATACTCCGCGGATCGATATCCTTGCCATAGAATTCGCGGTTGTCATCCTTGTCGGATCTGAGGGTCGCTCCGTCGAGCGAAATACCCGCGAACAACCCCTTCGCGCGCGAATACGTCAGTATCTCGGCGTCCAGTCTGATATTCGTCTGCGCTGCCGTTTGACGGCCGACCGGTCCGGCTGCTGCGGACGCATCGGCGCCGATGGTGAACTTGTCGCCGATCAGCTTGTCGACGCCTTTCTTATTCATGAACAGCATTACGACATCTATCTGCGTGAACCCGATCTGGAAGCCGATGCTGCCCCCCTCGATAGTGATGAACGACGGCGCGGTCCAATTTCGATTGGGCTTGCGACACATAATCAGACCTTTGCCGTATTTGCCCCCTAGACCAAGGCCACCCTTCTTCAGCCCGGGAACAATCGCTACACATTCGGCCTTGTCGAGCAAGTCTCCGGGAATGCCCTTATCCGGGGTCTTCATGATTTCCTGAAAAACGTCGGTGGCGCGGGCCAGTCTTTTGACTTCATCGCTGCGATCGGCGGTCAGGGCGGACGAGGATAACACAATAAGAAAGAGAGGGAACGTGAGAAAGCGCTTCATTGTTTGCACCTCAGCATGGCGAGACTGACAAGCATCCCGTAACCAGTCTACAGCAGCAGGTTGTATGTTGTCAGCCGCCGCGGGTCCAGTTCGCACCTTTGTCTCTGAATCTAATTTTGCGCTAATGGGACTGACTAAGAGCACGTAATCAGCTTGGTTGGAGAAAGCCCGGATTAGCTTGATCTACCACCAATGGTAAGGAACTGGTCTGGCTGCATGGTCACTGGCAGTTGGACTTGGGGCGCTCCAATCTCGATGAACGAATACTCATCAGCATTTGTGAAAGAACTATCAATCAGCCTGGAGAACCTTTCCTCACTCATCCGAAGCTCACCATCAACTCGCGGCCAAAGCTGAACTGTGGCCGTCGTCGTTGCTTAAGAGCTTTGGTACCAGTCTGGGAAAGAGCTGTTACAAGAATGGGCATCGCAATCGTCGGGTCACACAGCACGGAAATAGTCTTTGCGTCCTTGGCGACGCGCCCCCACGTCTGAGCCTCTTCGAAACTTCGTCCGGATGTCGCGCTGCCTTCGGGCAGATCGAGCCCAATCTGCAACCCGTACTTATGTCCGCGTATAGTCTGCTTGATAATGGACGCTGTCACCTCAGTTTGTTGGACGAAGCTCTTCGGCGGGCCGCTGCCGAACAACACAACCGACGTGTTGACCGAGCGGGCCATGATTTGCGCTGCTTCGACGACGTCCTGGATGATGTCGAACTGAAACGGGTTCTTGCGATTCACGCGCGAGGTTGCGATTCCGACCGCGATGGCCGAATCAGCAACGCCGGGGCAAAAGACCGGAACCTTCGCCTTGTAAGCTGAAGTGAGGATCCCATCCTCAGTTGCGATCTCTGCAAGCTCACGGCCGAGCAAATGCAGGAACTCGCGGGTCGAATAAGGGCGCGAATGGTCAACGGTGTTAGCAAAATTACCGACCCATTCGTCAGCCTCGCGATATTCGTGCTCACTAGCGAGCGTATCGTAGAAGCGTCCGACCTGGGCCTCCTGGAGTTCCTCGTCCGTCATATCGGGCATCGCCTGGTAGTGATACCGCCCGAGGGTCTCGTGGAGATCGTGAAACAGGTTCGCGCCGGTCGACACAACTACGTCGACGAAATGGTTCTTGATCAGGTACGAAATAAGACGCCGCATTCCGGCTGCCACCAGCGCGCCGCTAAGCCCCATCAGAACCGTCGAGTTGTCTTCAAGCATCTCCAGCCAAAGGTTGTGGGCATCCGCCAGCGCCCGCGCCTGAAATCCGGCTCCTTCCATTTTTTGAAGAATGCCCGCCACCGACCGGTCTCGATCGATCTGAACCGGACGCGTCGGCACGGTTAAATACTTTGAGCTCTTTTGTTTTCTCATCATTTTGGTTTGGTCCTTAGTCATTGGTCATTCGTCACTTGTTTTCGGTTCAGATTTCCAAACTCGGCGCAGGACAAATGACCAGTGACAAACGGCTGAACTATTCGAGATAAGTGTACCGATTGATATCGGATTCATATTGCTTCATCAGCGAGTCGCCCTCTTCTGAATCAAGAAAGCCCCCGGCAATGCGAGCGGTTATCATTCGCTGCATGCTCTCCCACGCCTGGCCCTTGTCGTAACGCGCCGCGTGGAGCATGTCACCGACCCGGCTTCCCTGCACTATTTTCTTCAAGTGGTACCGGCCGTCGGTGTCTATTATTACATGCGCCTCGTTGGGCCGGCCGAACAAATTGTGATTGTTCCCCATCACCTCCTGGTACGCCCCTACCAGGAAGATTGCAATGTAGTATGGATCACCGGTAAACGGGTGTAGCTCGAGCACCTCTTTCACGTCCTTCAAGTCTACGAACTTGTCGATGTGGCCGTCTGAATCGCAGGTGATGTCCACGAACGTGGCATAGTCAGTCGGCTGCTCGTTTAGTCTGTGAATCGGCATAATCGGAAAGAGCTGATCGATAGCCCAGTGGTCGGGCACAGATCTAAACACCGAGAAGTTGCAGAGATACTTCGACGCGAGAATCCTTTTCAAATCATCGAACTCTTCTTCCTGCACTTTGGTAGTCTTGGCGAACTTGGACGCGCGCGCGCAGACCTCCCAAAAAAGAACTTCGCCTTTGGCTCTGTCTTCCAGACTTATCAAACCGAGATTGAACTGGGTGTGGAGCTCGTCCTTGTGATCCAGCGAGTCGTGATAGTACTCGCGGTAATTCTTGGCGTTGATGTCGTCGTAAAGCGCCTTCAGCTCGACGATCACCTGGGGGTCGTCTTCATCAACATTAACTTCAGGTTGATCGTCGGCGAAAGTTTCGATCTCGTCGCGTATCGAAGTCACAAACACCGCGTGATACGCCGACATGACGCGCCCGCTTTCGGTCACCAGATTCGGTTCCGGCACATTCTCGTCATCGCACACGGATTTGATCGTGTAAACG